>Ga0209511_1000045_pt1 | contig 212329 bp, 211 predicted proteins | sample SSSSmetaG_FD_184141 | JGI IMG/M metagenome (GOLD analysis project Ga0209511, IMG submission 184141) | Glacier valley bacterial and archeal communities from Borup Fiord, Nunavut, Canada, to study Microbial Dark Matter (Phase II) - ​SSSS... | ecosystem: Environmental > Aquatic > Freshwater > Ice... | reverse complement strand
CAATATGTCAACCTTATTTAGGTGACTATAGCGTTGGGGTCCCACCTCTTCCCATTCCGAACAGAGAAGTTAAGCCCAACCACGCCGATGGTACTGCGAAAGTGGGAGAGTAGGTAGTCGCCGTTTTTAAAGCCCTCATCAGAGTAATCTGGTGGGGGCTTTTTGGCGTTTTATTAAAAACACAATGTAAAAATTGAAAATAAGTTGAACCTTTTTGACGAATCATCGTCTATTAAGTATCGAATTCAATAAATTTATAACTAAATGCTATATTATGAAAAAACACTCCCTGCTTTTTTATTTCTTGTTAATCTTATGCCAATGGGCACAAGCAAAACAACCAGATCTTGTGAAATATGTAAATACTTTACAAGGCACAGACTCCAATTTTGATTTAACTAGAGGTAATACTTACCCCACGACAGCGTTGCCTTTTGCTATGCATACTTGGGCCCCACAAACAGGCGTAAATGGTGATGGATGGAAATATCAATACGATAAAGATTCAATCCGTGGTTTCCAACAAGCCCATCAATGTAGCTCATGGACAAATGATTATAATGTCTTTTCATTGATGCCTGTTACAGGTAATCTAGCTTTGGATCAGTTTAAAAGGGCGGCAAAATTTAGCCACAAGAATGAAATAGCCAAACCAAATTACTACAAAGTTACATTCGATAATTCTATTACAACAGAAATTGCACCGGTAGAACGAGGTGCACAACTCCGATTCTCTTTCCCAAAGGGGGCAGGATCTTACGTTGTTTTGGATGGATATACCGGTTTTAGTCAAGTTCAGATTCTGCCCAAAGAAAACAGAATCATTGGATATGTGCATAATGGTCGTGGCTTAAAAAAAAATACAAAAAGTTTCTTTATTATTCAATTTGACAAACCTATAAAAAGTTATGGCATTTGGGAAAATAAAGACAATCAAAAATGGGATGGTGAGGTAGAACGTAAAGGAAAAGGTATTGGTGCATGGTTACAGTTCGAAAGTGGCGTTAAAGTGCAGGCAAAAATTGCATCCTCTTACATTAGCCCAAATCAAGCAAAATTAAATCTGGAAAAAGAACTAGGTCCTTTTAAGAACCTGGAGGAAACAAAACAAGCTGCCTGGGAAATCTGGAATAAGCATCTAAACAGAATACTTGTTGAAGGAGGAACAGAAGAAGAAATTGCAACTTTTTACTCGTGTTATTTTAGAGCTAGTTTGTTTTCAAGAAAATTCTATGAATTAGATAAAGAGGGTAATCCTTACTATTATAGCCCTTATGATGGCGAAATACATAGCGGCTATTTATTTACAGATACTGGTTTTTGGGATACATTCAGGGCTCAATTCCCATTAAATGCATTGATGCATCCCACAATGCATGGACGTTATGTTGCGGGTATGCTTGATTCTTACGATCAATGTGGATGGTTGCCTTCCTGGTCTTTTCCTGGTGAAGGAGGTAGTATGATAGGTAACCACGCAATATCGCTTTTTGCAGATGCATGGGCAAAAGGAATCCGAACATTCGACCCAAAGAAAGCATTGGACGCCTATTACCATGAAGCAACCGACAAAGGCCCATGGGGTCCTGCAAATGGCCGTGAGGGATGGAGGGAGTATTATGCACTTGGCTACGTTCCTTATCCCAAATACAGAGAATCCACTGCTAAGACACTCGAATATGCTTACGATGATTATTGTGGAATGAAATTGGCGCAAATGACAAAGAATTCGCATTACGAAGACGTATTCTCCCGTCAGATCTTTAATTATAAAAATGTATTTGATTCTAAAGTAGGCTTCATGAGAGGAAAAGATGAAAACGGTAACTGGACACCTAATTTTGATCCCTATGAGTGGGGTGGACCATTTACAGAAGGGAATGCATGGCATTATGAATGGTCTGTTTTTCACGATGTAAACGGTTTAATAGGTTTACTGGGTGGTAAGGAAAACTTTGTAAAGAAAATGGATTCTGTTTTTACCGTATCCAATAAAATTGTTGTTGGTACCTATGGTAGACGTATACACGAAATGACAGAGATGGAGATGGCCAACATGGGTCAATATGCCCATGGAAATCAACCTATACAGCATATGGTTTATCTTTATAATTATGCAGGAGAACCCTGGAAGGCTCAGATGAGGGCTAGAGAAGTAATGAGTAAACTTTATAATGCTACAGAAAAAGGTTATCCAGGTGATGAAGATCAAGGTCAGACTTCTTCCTGGTATGTCTTAAGTGCTATGGGTTTTTACAGCGTTTGTCCAGGAACGGATGAATATGTTTTAGGCAGCCCTGTCTTCAGGAAAACGACTATTACATTGGAGGATGGCAAGAAATTTGTCATTGAAGCAGATAACAACAATCAACAAAACGTTTACATTCAGTCGGCCAAATTGAATGATACTGATTTTTCAAGGAACTTTCTTCGACATGAAGATATCATTAATGGTGGCACTTTAAAATTGGAAATGAGCAATCAACCCAATAAAACAAGGGGAACATCCCAGAAAGACATGCCATTTTCTGTTTCAGGAAATTGAACTATATTTTTACAAAAAAAAATACCCGTCAGGAAATTTTCCCGACGGGTATTTTACCCTAATTAAAAATCAAACAATTAAATTATTCTTCCCAGAAAGGAGCCTGCTTCAAACTAGGATCCTTATCAATTTCGTTCTGATAAATTGGGTACCAGTAATTCTTTTTTGCGTAAACTCTTTTGAAAGTAACTTTTCTTACAAAATAAGCTGCTTTGTCTGCAGGGTCGTCACTTATTTTTGTTCCGCTAAAATTCATTCCGTAGAAATTGCCATTCAGTTCTTGCTCTGCCAATTTCCAGCGACGCAAATCGTTGTAGCGAATTCCTCCTTCGCAATTTAGCTCAACTCTACGTTCACGACGAATCAATTCACGCACTTCATTTTGATCTGATGTGTATGCTATCTGCCCAGCTTCACTACCGTATAATGGTACACCAGCTCTTTCTCGGATTAAGTTAACATAAGTCATGATTTCTGGATTTCCAGGATCCGATTCATTCAACGCTTCAGCATAATTCAGGTAAGCTTCTCCCAAACGATATAAAATACCAGGTCTATATGGATAGGTATTATTTCTGGTGTTGTGGTCAGGACTTACTTTTTTTCTCAGCAAATAGCCATTTTGAGGAGCATCGTGTGTCGAACCGCCATCAATTTCGCCGGAAAGAAAACGTGTAGGTCTACTTTCTGAACGGTACCAGGCCCGATTATACAAAACAGAGATGTAAAAGCGTGGTTCACGATTGCAATACATATTGTAAGTCCCTGATTGAGTTACTGGTCTTTCCAACCCCGTAATCTTATCTGCATCTTTTGCACCTTCAATCCATTTGGTCGGTCTGAGTTCGTTTGCAGCTGAGAATCCTTTTTCAGTGTATCCAGATGCATCATTGATGATGGGTTTATGTTCAGCGTCGTAGCCCAATATAGGAGAAAGACCATTTTTCATAAAGAATGCATCAACAAGTGACTGGGTTACCCCCAAACCTCCGTTACCGGATGCTCCTCTAGGTGTAGCATGTGCTTCATAGCCACTGTAGTTGCAACTTGGACGTGCAAATAAGATTTCTTTGTTACCCTCGGAATATTTCTTAAACATCATATTCTGATAGGAGAGAAATGGGTCTATTGTTCCATCTTCATTATAGACTTTGTACAATTCGTGACCAGCTGTATGAGCTGCATCAAGAAGTTCTCTGCATGCGTTTGTAGCGCGCACCCATTTCTGAGGATCGTACGTTGTATTAAAAATCTTTTCACCTTTATTATTCTTATAGTTTTCGTAGTCTGGATTTCCATTAACCAAAGGACTAGCTGCAAACATCAACATTCGGGCACGTACAGCCAAACACATGATGGAAGTAGCACGACCATAATCCAAAACATCAGGATAACTAGCTGGCAATTTTGTTGATAGATCCAGTAACTGTGTGTCAATCCAGTTGATCATTTCATCAAATGGTTTTTGGCCTACAGATAATTGCTCCAAAGTTGCATCAGAAGGCACAATACCCTCATACATGGGAACACCGCCATAAGCATTTACCATCGTCCAATAATAGTAAGCAATCAGAAAACGAGATTCGTTTTTCATGTTTTCTACGTCTGCTTCAGTCACTTGTTGCGCGATGTCCGGCTTGACATTATCAATAAAGATGTATGCTGACCGGATTCTTTTGGGCAAACCTGCCCAAAAATCAGCTCCCCAAGGTGAATTTGTATTCCAGTTTCCTGTTTGTTGATTAATCACATTCCAGCTCCATTGAACCCAACGAGGAGATGGTGCAACATCGTCAGACATTGAATCATAGCCAATGTCATTGACCATTCCCCAGTATGGGTCAGGTATTCCATTGTAAACACTTGCCAGCCAGCCTTCTGTCCTGACTTTGTCCTTAAAAACCATTTCAAGTGTCAGTTCATCATCGGGCGCCTTATCCAGAAAATCAGAGCAGGAACTGGATACAATGCATATTGCCGTCAAACATATATATAGTAATTTTTTCATATTTAAGATAATTAAGTATGTCCGTTAATTTTAGAATTTGATATCCAGTCCAAATGAAAGAGATTTCATGATGGGGTATCTGCAACCGTTTGATGTATCTAATTCAGGATCCCATAATTTGAAATCAGAGACTGTCAACAGATTAGCACCTCTACCAAAAATTCGAGCGTTGCTCATGCCCCATTTCTTTGTCCATTTGGTTGGGAATGAATAGCCTATTTCCACATCTTTCAGGCGTAGCATACTCATATCTCTTAACCACCAAGTTGATGCATACTTGTTATTCGCATTCAGTTTACTGTCCAGTCTGGGCCAGAAAACATTCTGACTTGGATTTTCTACAGTCCAACGATCGTTTACATTGGTCAGAATATTACCCATTGCGCCACTACCACTTCCTGGTATAAAATTGTCACCTCCGATGACGCGCCATGTTTTACCATTTCCTTGTAAGAAACAGTTTAGATCCAAGTTTTTGTATCTAACACTTGCTCCAAAACCGTAAACAAGCTGTGGATCAACGGTTCCACCAATAGGAGATTCATCCATACTCGTAATGGATCCATCACCGTTCACGTCCTTATATTTAATGTCTCCAGGGCGAATAGTGGTAACTAGTGTATGTGCTGGTATGCCTTCTTTTAACGTTCCGGCATTCACATCTTCAAAATCGTCTTCGGTGAATAAACCTTCAGCAATCAAACCGAATATTTGACCAACAGGTAAACCTTCTCTTGTCCGGTTAGTACCCTGAATACCCAGAGGTTCGTCAAATTCTATAATTTTATTCTTGGCATAGGTGAATGTTCCACGAAGGCCAATTGTCAAATCTTTGTTCATTTGCTTGTTGTAGTTTAAAGAAACTTCAACACCTTGATTGTCTACTCTTCCGTAATTGGCCCATGGCATTTCGATAAAACCTGTTGCGGTTGGAATGGTCGAACGTTTCATAAAGATATCTTTATGTTGTTCTTTGAATAAATCAACCTGTAAGTCCAGATCATTCCATAAACCCAACTCCAATCCAAGGTTTGCTTTGTTCACGGTTTCCCATGTCAGGTTGGGAATACCATAATCACCTTCGCGATATCCATCACGGAAATAATTGTTTTCCATTCCCCAAGTATAGCCATTTGTTTGTGCAATGGTGGTCAAGTACGAAAAGCGACGTCCGTCTAGCTTATCGTTACCAACTGATCCATATGACGCTCTGAATTTAACTTTGGATAAGGTCTCTTTAACGGATGCCATGAATTCTTCTTCAGACATCAACCAACCTACAGCAACTGAAGGAAAGAATCCAAATCGTTTGCCTTTGGCGAAGTTCTCGGAACCATTGTAACCAAAATTGAATTCAGCAATATACCTTTGACTGTATCTGTAAGATGCACGGGCAGCTATACCTTGATTTCTGAAAGGCAGTTTTGAGCCATCGTCGTAATCTCTTTGATTGTAAAGAAACATCAGATCCAGGTAATTTTCCCCAAAATTCTGAGAATAGGACATATTGCCTTCCAGATAGGTACTTTTGTTCCCCCACTCAGAAGTAGGATTGTAACCTAGAAATTCCTGACCATCCTGATAAATAACCAGATTTAGTGATCCATCTTCATTTCTGCTAGTAGCCGGATTGTAATACATCGGAGACTTGCTTCTGGTTACTGTACTTCTGGAATAACGGTCAAAAGAGAAAATACCTTTAGCCTTTAATCCTGGCAGAATAAATTTCAAGTCTTGTTCTACGGAGAACAAAGATTCGATTTTACTGGCATTGCTTTTTTCATAACCAGTTTGTGTTGCCAAAGCCCATGGATTGCTTCTTTGTGGTACCACAGGGATTTCACCCGAAGAATATTTCGTAGGATATAGGAACGGTGTTGTTTCGAATGCAAGATTGAACAAGTTGTCAACGCTTTGTGGAGCTCGTTTCTGTTCTTGCAAATAACCACCGATATTAACACGCAGAAGGGTAGTAGGTGTCAAATCTACATCTACATTTGAGCGAATATTATAACGGCTGAGTGTTGATGTAGAATTCCACGCCTGGGTTTTATCCCGGTCCATGATACCTTCTTCACCATACATGGAAGCAACGATGGAGTAGCGTAAAATATTCGAACCACCGGACACCGTTAAATTTGTTCTTGAATTACTTGCATAGTCTTTGGTTATGGCATCCAACCAATTGACATTTGGATACAAGTCTGGATCCGTATTATTCCTATAATTATCAATTTTTTCCTGTGAATAGAATTCATCTAACCCAGCTTCGCGAGAGATGCTGTTCAATACATCCAGATAATCTGCTGAACCGATGAACTCAGGTAATTTTACTGGTTGAGTAAAACCTTGCTCAAAACGTAAATTGATGGTTGGTTTACCCAGTTTCCCTCTTTTTGTGTTTACCAGAAAGACGCCGTTTGCACCACGTACACCATAAACGGCACTAGCTGCAGCATCTTTTAGAATAGAAAAAGATTCAATTTCGGCAGGATCTAAATCATTCAATGAACGTTCAATACCGTCTACCAAAACCAATGGGCTTCTGTTTCCCTGGAAGGTAGATATACCACGAATCCAGAAAGAAGAATTGTCGTAGCCAGGTTCACCTGAACGTTGAACACCAATTACACCAGCGAGCTGACCAGCGAGGTTGTTGGTCATTGAGCGACCTGTTCCAATCTGTAACTGTTTGGGTTCAATTGTTGTAATTGATCCTACAACTGAGATTTTCTTTTGGGAACCATAGCCAATAACAACCGTTTCATTTAAACCTGTTGAAACTTCCAGCAAGTTTACATTAATGTTGATTTGACTTCCCACTTCAATCTCCTTGGCCTCAAAGCCAATATATTGGAAAACCAAAATCGATTTTTTATTGGGAACCTCAATGTAATAACGTCCATCCATATCTGAGACTGTCCCTTTTGCCAAACCTTTGACAGAGATGTTTACACCCACCAAAGGATTGTTTTGTTCATCCAGGGTCGTTCCATTGATAATGGTTTTTTTTACGGACTTTGGTTTCTCTGCATTGAAGCTGATAATCACTTGTCTACCATTTAACTTATAGGTTAGATCCGTGTTTACCAATAAATCTGCCAAAACTTGTTCTATTGTCTTATCTGTTGCTTTAATGCTAACCTTTTTATTTAACTCCGGGTTTACATTGTCAGAAAAGAAGAAACCATACTCACTGTTTCTTTCAATATATTTGAAGACGTCCTTGATCATTGCATCAGACATGTTCAAGGATATAAGGGCTGGTTTTGTTTGTTGTGAATTAGCAGAAAGATTCATATAAGACATCATAATTACTAATGTCACTAAACAAATAGCCTTACTTGAAATTATATACTTTACTATTTTCATACATTCGTTTCATTGGTCATATTAACTGTGTTTTCTTTAAATTAGTTATGGAGTCAAACTCCATTTTTGTGTTTTCAGGTCAAATCAGGTCTCATTCATAGGCTTTTGTGTTTTTGTTACTAATTATTATTGTATTATCTTTTATTCTATAGGTTATTGGCAGACTTTCTGATAATGTATTCATAACACTTGTAATGTCTTGAAACAAAATCAGTTTGCCTGAACAAATAAGATTTTTTACTTCTGTTGAACAATCAATGTCCATATTGTAATAGCGACCAAGTTGCTGCATAACTTCACTCAAATTTCTATTATCAAAAATAAAAGTTTCATCAACCCAGAAAGTATAATTGTAGGTGTTAACTTTTGAGATAGCCATAGTCCTGCCATCCAAAGTTAACATTTCATTAGGGTGGATTTTGTTTTTTATACCTGATCGGTTGTCTACTTCAACACACCCCTCGCACAAGACAACAGACTGTTTCTTAATGGTGTGATAGGCAGAAACATCGAATGATGTACCTAATACACGTAAATCCATCTGGGTGGTTCTCACACAAAAAGGGCGGTTTGTATCCTTGGTCACTTCCAGGTAAATTTCACCATCAACATAGATGGTTCGATTGTCGGTATCAAAGACTGATGGAAAATGAACCACTGTACCCGAATTTGCCCAGATTTTTGTTCCATCACTGAGTAAAAGAGAAGAGCGGCAACCAAAAGGCACTTTCAAGACATTCAAAGCCTTTAAGTTTATAGACGCTTTTTCTACTTTATTTTTGTCGGAAAAAATATTTTGTATGCTTTTCTGTTTTTTGTCGACGAAAATTGCTCCATTTGCATCAAATTGAATATTGGTCCGATTCTCCAACATCATTTTTTGATTATTGTCGAGTATGAGTTCTACTTCAGTTTGAGTACTGTCTATGGCAAATTCTGCAAAAAGAACCGGTAAATCTATACCACGTTCTTTTGGAGATAGAATCCATGCACCAATTATACAGAATAGAATCAATGCGCAAGCTGATGCATATCGATACATTCGAATATGCCTTGCCTTCTTCTTTTGTTTAATAGTTAAGCTCTCTTGTATACGGGCGTATAAAGCTTCAAATCTGATACGTGGCATTGAATAACTATTCAATCTCACAGATAGTACAATGCTTCTAGCTTGCTCTATGGCTACTTCTTTGTCTGGAAAATCACTTTTCCATTTATTCCAAATGGCATCCAACTCTGCTGTTGGGTTAAAGCACCAAAGTATAAATTGGTCATTATGGATTAGAAATAGTATTTCCTTAGAAAGTGTGTCAATCATTAGCCTTTTATATATGTCCTCTTATAGAAACGCTATTTGGATTTTTTTGTCCCCATTTAAAAAGAAAAATTTCATATTTTCTTTTTCGGTAAAAGAATATAATCGGCTACTTGATTCTTGATGTCAATATCTGTTACGTTTTAATTTATTTACGAGTATAAATTTCAATGTTTTCACGCGTAGAATCAGCGATGAGTGGTCTCATGAATAATAAAAACATCGCATTTTGTTTAAATGGAGTGAAGACTTTTGCAAAAAGTTGTTTAATTGAGTGAAATGAACATGAAACCTCAACTTTTGTTGTTTGGTCCACCCATAGAAAGAAACTGCCAATTTTTATTAATTGAACTTTTTCTTATTACTAATAATAATGGTGTCATTACTTAGGCTAAATGTAATGGGGAAGCTCCCTGTTAAAGTTTTCATTACACTTTTTACGTCATCAAAAAGTATAAGTTTTCCCGAACAAACTTGTTTTTTTACATCGTCGCTGCATTCAAATTTAACGCGATAATAACGACTCAGCTGCTGAAAAACTTCATCAAGACTTTTCCCTTCAACAATAAAGGTTTCATCAACCCAGAAGGTGTAATTGTATGTGTTCACTATCGTTTTAGACATCTGATTGTTTTCTATAGTCAACATCTCTTGGGGGCGAATTTTGTCTTTTTTTCCACTACGGTTATTGACATCAACGCTTCCTTTACAAAGTACAACGGACTCCTTGCTATTATCGTTGTAAGCATTTACATTAAAAGAGGTGCCCAACACCCGGACATCCATTTTGGAAGTTTTCACCTTAAAAGGTCGATCAGCATCTTTTGTCACTTCCAAAAATATTTCTCCATTAACATAAATTGTTCGGTCGTTCTTTCCAAAAATGGAGGGGAAATAAACCACTGTTCCTGAATTAACCCAGATTTTTGTTCCATCACCCAAAACCAGTGAAGACCGTCGTCCTTTTGGTACTTTCAATATATTTAATGATAGATTTTCGAACGTATTATCCGACTTAATACTTTGCTGCTTTTTGTCTACTAGTAGTAATCCTGAATCGCTAAATTGAATGTTTGTTCTATTTTCCAACAACATTTTACGATGGTTTTCAAGAATAAGTTCAACCTCTTTTTGCGTCTTGGCAATTCCTACTTGAGTGAACAGATAAGTTATGTCTGGCTTTTGATCTTTAGTTCCCAACATCCATGTGCCTAACAAGAATAGTATTACAACGGCGCACGCGGCTGCAAATGAATACATTCTGACTTTTATTGATCTTTTCCTGGCTTTTTTATTTAGACTTTCTTGTAACCGTTCTTCCATAATCAAAGAATGAGCCGAAGGTATTGTATAGACATTTAGATTAACCGAACAAACAATAGCACGAGCATTGTTCATGGCATCAATTTGGTCTGGATGTTCTATTTTCCATTGATTCCAACTATCATCCAAAACTTTTGTCGGATTTAGACACCATAGTATAAACTGGTCATTATGAATCAGTTCCTTTGTTTCAGCCGATAGCTCTTGATCAATCATTGGTCTTCTTTTATGAACAACAAAAATAAGTCCGCAAGATAGAATTTTTTGCCCCTATTTTAATAAAAAATAATCATTCTTGTCTGGTAAAAACGGGTTTAGTTATTTTGTCACTATTCAAAGTGGCTTTAAGCTCTGTTTTTTAAGATTTTTCAAGAATCAACCGCCTCTCATTATGAACAAGGTCTGTATCTTAATACATTGTGCAAAATTAGGCAAGAAAAACGGCCCTCAGTTCAGGGTTTTCCTTGCCTAAATTAATTTATAACACTATTTTTTTTGAAATATTAGCAGCACTTTCATCATGAACTTTTATAATATAAACGCCTTTTGGCAAATCGATTTCAATATTTTGAGTAAACAATTCTCTCGCAACTCTTCTTCCATCAATCGCGAAAATTTCAATAGTTTTTATCGATTCTGTTTCAGCTTGTACGCTAATCTTACCATTTACACCAAATACTTTTAGAGTAGTCAATTCACTCTTAACAAGGTTTGTTGCAATTTTAGGAGTCACTGTCATTTTCATGTTTACTAGATCAACAGTCATAGTGCATTCTTTCTCTTCAGCCATAACAAACTTATTGTCAGTTAATACAGGCGTTACTTGATTTACCTCGTAAACCAAATTTTGTGGAACATTATATGTTACCGCCTCATTTGCAGAAGTTGCAAGGTAACAGAAATCCCAGTTTCCCAAACACAAAGGAGCTAGAAACTTGAATTCACCTGCTTTCATTATCCCTGACCAAGTATATATTGCAATTGTTGGATTCGCTCTAGTCATTACCTCAGGAGTGTTATTATTCCATCCACAAGGCATACTAGCTCCAACCGCATAAATTACTCCTGGGTATAGGTCGTGACGAAACGAATCAACCGATAAAGTCATTGCCTGAGTATTTAAGGTAAATTCGTAATAACCATCACCACTTCTATCTTGAGCTAAAATCCATTTTGTATCACTGCCATCATTTCGCATATCGGTTTTTCCTGTTAATGGCAGATTTTGATCGCTTTTAGGATGATAAGCACCAGCCCAATCATTTGCAACCAAAAATTTCATTGAACCTGGTTCATCTCCACGCACATTGTAAGATAAATAACCTTTGAAATAAAAAAGTGATGGATTTTCTTGATCTTTTGTAAGTTCAATTTTATCACCAAGATTCCAACCTCCCCAACCTTTATTAACTGGGCCACCAATTAAATAAATATTGTCTTGAGCGTACAGTGAGGTCATAAATACCACAGCAATGGCTGTCAATAATGTTTTTTGTAAATGATTAATTTTCATGTTGGTAAATTTAAGATTGTGAATGTGTTAAAATAGTGAAATTGGTTATATCCAAATTAAGTGATGTTCAAATAAAGAAAATAATATACTTTCATGGCTTTAATAATTTTATTTGTTTTTCATATGTCTGAGTCGGACAAGCTAATCCGATGGTGATATGTCATACCGAAGGATACAAATCTTTTACTTTTCGCAGGCTTTTCGCATATTTTTCACCTATACTCTAAAAGTAAGAAGTAATTGGTTCGGTGTAATATCAAGTTCTTATTATGTTCTTTAATAAATTAAGTACTAACTTTAGTTTTTCTCAAAAGGTTGGAAATGCACATAATTGGTTTACCAAATTCACAAGGGCATTATGACACGGCTCAATTGTTTTGCCCAACAACTGTCGGTTGATGCGATAGACCCCTTTGAGACAGTCGACGACACTATTTTACTTGTACTGTTAAAAAGAATCCTTCTTAAAAGGAACATCCATGATCATTTTTAAATGTGCACTCCTATTTCTAAAACGCAAGAACTTTTTTTTTGTCCCCATTAAAGAAGATCAACCCTAATTTTATTTTATTAAGCTAAAAACCACCCTAATTTTAAGCTATTCCTGATTGTTATAAGACAACCTGGATGACGATATCCTTTTTTTGAAATAGAAAGCTTGCTGGTATTTATATGAACACTATTTTTATCTACCCACCAACCTTCTGATGAGCCAATCATTGCTTTACTCAGAACAATACAATTCACTGTAATGAATGAAGGCTCCTTGTTGAAGTTGTAGAAGAATAGCTTATATGCACGTTGAGTCGGAGTTCCAGGGTACGTTCCTTTTGGGGTTTTAATAATCAGTGATTTATTCTTTTCAGTATATAGTATGTTCGAGATAGACGACTTACCGGAATGATAGTTGAGGTTTTCACCTTCATCTTCGTACTATGCAAACAAACCGTTATCTCCAGTAAAAACTTTTAGAAGTAAAGTGTCGTCCGCGCTTTGTCCAATATAATCAGAATAAGGTTGCATGGGTATAATTTCGCCAGCCTTCACAAAGACAGGCATGCTGGTGTAATCACTTGAAATAGATTTTTTTTATCGGTCCAATTACTTTCTCCTTTGTAAAAAAATTGGTCCAAGTACCTTCAGGGAACCAAACTATGGTGTTCGCATTTGCGCCTGGTGTTATAACTGGTGATATAAGTATTTTTTCACCGAACATGTACTGTTTTTCAAACAGATATGCTTCAGGAGAATCAGGATAGTCAAAGTACATACCCCTGACTAATGGCATGCCCCCCGTGGAGACTTCATAGGACAGCGAATAAATATATGGAGCCAATGAGTGACGTAATCTCATGAAGTCCTGCGCATGATTTTTTACGTTTGGATAGTTCCAAGGTAAGCGAATGCCATGATCAGAATGCAATCGAAATATTGACTGAAAAGTTCCAAATTGAATATGTCGCATATATTCATCATCCTTTAGACTGTCTTTATTGAAACTGCACAAATCGTGGGTTATATAAGGCATACCAATATTTGCGACCAGTATGGTATACTTAATTTCAAAAGCCAGCATTTCCCAACTTAGATTAGCGTCTCCAGTAAATTGTACCGTTGAGCGGTGCTCTGCCCATGCTGTATTGGGTTGGCCTTTACCTCCATAACTTTGATAACCTTCGCCTATACGTGAAAAAGCAAATCCTCTAAGACCCTGATCTTTTGCATCTTTCGCATATAAACTGTTTATCCATCCATCTTTTGGTAAACCTTTCATCCCTGTACCGGCGCCCTCACAACACCAATCAAGCCACCATGCTCGAACTCAATGTTTATTAAAAGGTGAGTGTAAGTCAGAATAAGCTTGAGCATGTTCCTTATTGCTAAAATCAAAGAAAAAGCGTTCTTCACCCTCTTCTTTTAAAAGGCCTTTAGCAGTCGCATTGGCTGTTTTAAAATAGGGGTCGTTGCTGTTTATAGCTGGATGGATATTGAGCAGTACGTTTAATCCCTGTTCTTTTGTCCAGTCCATGAACGACTTAGGGTCCTGAAAGTATTTGTTGTTCCAACTCCAACCATTCCAGGCGTTTGGAGACTTAAAGTCCGTATCAATAACTAAGACGTCTAATGGCACTTTTTCCTTACGGAATGTGGGAATAATGTCGTTTATGTAATCCTTATCATGGTAACTGTAATAGCGTGAAAACCAAATACCAAATGCCCACTTTGGAAGTAAAGGTGGGTTCCCTGTTATTTTATAGAAATCTCTCAGCCCAGTCTTGTAATCATATCCAAAGAAGTATCCATCTTGGTATCCACCTGTATGGCTTGGGCGCTCTTTTACCCAATCAGTTGTTATTAAGGCTGTATTACTGTCATCCAACAGAAACCAACCATCTTTACTGATCAATCCATCCCATAATTTGCAGCTACCATTTTGTCCGTCAAAACATCGATTCCATGCTCCCAAATTGCTATTAATAAGAGTTTCGGCGGTAGGTAATGATGCCCCAATAGGAGTCACTGCTAGCCAGTGAATATTTATATTATAGGAATCCCCTTCATTGCATGAAAGTTCAATTACATGCTCTCCCTTGGTAAGATGGGGTGCTTGCCAGGGGAGTGCAATTACATCCTGATCGTTTAAAATAAAATCAACTGTTAAATTTTCAGTAGAAAAAGAACCTGAATTAATTTTGTAACGCATCTATTGTTTTGCTGTCTGAATTTCCAACCAACCATCATTAACCTGCGTTTTATATACAGGTATTGGTAGTTCCCTGTTAATACATTAAAGGTACTGGCATTTTCAAAAACACTGTCACCAGCATACTCCATCCGGATAATGGTGGGAGTGAGTATGGTAAAACGTGCGCTCCCGGACTTAATAATGGCTGTTGAAGCAGTTTTAGCCTGACAAAAGAAAGAATGGCCCAAAATAATGGTGAAAAGAAATCTAAGAATACTCTTTTTCATGTAAGATTTAAAGTTGTTAAGATCCGTATTTAATAGATCTGACGCAATTGTTGATTTTTCAATTAATAACGTCATTGCGTAAATAAAACGCAAAACAATTTATTTTGCCTCCCAATTTCTTGAGGGAAAAACAGTTGCTTTAAATAAGTAAAAAATGGAAAATAGATGTTTCTTATTTAATTAAGAAAGAAAGAAAAAGGAGCAGCGGGATTTGTTCATCTCGTATTTTCTCAATGGCTCTGGACATCAGCTTGCGGGTTCCTTTTTCAGTGATTTCGAGCAATACCGCAATTTCTTCATACGATAACTCCTGCATGTATCTTAAATAAATGGCCTCCCTTTGACGATTCGTCAAGCATAATAAAATAGTCTCAATCCGTTTAGTTAATTGAGTTTTTTCTTCTTCTTCGATCAAAGCGTCCAGACTTGTAACTTTTATAGAAAAACTGTAATCATCAACATTGTCCACATTCTCCAGATCTTTTGATTTTCGTCGGTCGGAAATCATGCGATTTTTTAAACAACGAAAAAGGTAGAATTTAATGTTGTCAATGTTTAGTTGTGATTGCATCTGACGGTCAATCATGTGAAGAAAAACATCGTGAATTGCATCCTCCAGGTCTTCATTCCCCATGCCTAAGGCCTTCCCATAGGAGTACAGCTCGTTGATGTATGTGTTATACAAATGACTGAATGATGATTTAAGGTCCTTCATGTTTTTACTTTCAGGAGACAAATTTAGAAATAAAAATAGATTAAATAGAAACGATAATGTAGAATATGTTTAGTGCCAAAGATACTTAATTAAAAAGCATCTTTTGTGAAATCCAACATATTATCCGTATTTTTGAACCACTAAAAAGGCATACCTCTTTATATGGTATAATACAAAAAACATTTTAGACTATTTATAAACATGGAGAATCCAAACGAACCCAATCAATTGAACATTGAACTGAGCGAAGAAATAGCTCAGGGTATTTATTCAAATCTGGCTGTTATTTCACATTCGAGTTCTGAATTTATTGTCGATTTTATTCGCCTGATGCCGGGTGTTCCAAAAGCTAAAGTCCAATCTCGTATTATTTTAACACCTGAACATGCAAAAAGACTGCTTTCAGCCTTGCAGGATAATATTGCCAAATACGAAAGCCAATTCGGACAGATTAAGAAACCCGCTTCGGGTGGTAATACCTTCATGCCACCCATCGTTGGCTTTGGTGGTGGTGAGGCGTAAAATTGGTAGAACATCCTCATTGACTATTTTTATAATTCCCTTAAAATCTGCGTGTTTTTATGGGATTAATTTCCTACCTTTGTCCCCGCTTTTAGTGTGAGCCTACTTTTTTTTCTGTAAGCCGTTGGTTTATTGGAAAAAAGGAGTAATTTTGCAGTCCTTTTTTGGGATAAAAGTGAAAGAGTATTTTAAGTATATCATAATAAGTAAAAATTTCTAAAATGCCTACAATTCAGCAATTAGTAAGAAAAGGAAGGGCTAAGCAAACCGATAAGAGCAAGTCTCCGGCTTTGAACTCTTGTCCTCAAAGACGTGGCGTTTGTGTGCGTGTGTACACAACGACACCTAAGAAACCAAATTCAGCGATGCGTAAGGTTGCCAGGGTACGTTTGACCAATGGAAAGGAAGTAAACAGTTACATTCCAGGAGAAGGTCACAACTTGCAGGAACACTCAATCGTACTTGTACGTGGTGGTCGTGTAAAAGATTTACCAGGTGTACGTTATCACGTTGTCCGCGGAACTTTGGACACATCAGGTGTTGCAGGTCGCAAGCAAAGACGTTCCAAATATGGAACGAAACGTCCTAAACCAGGACAGCCAGCAGTTGCAGCTAAAAATGGCGCCAAGAAGAAATAATCTTCAAAAGTTAGCTTAGAAAAAATTCCTTACAGTTAGTTAATCACGCTGTTTTTTATTGGTAGTAGCTTTATAGCTCGGTTGAGTAAATATCCCGGAGGGGACGTTGAAGACACAAAAAAGAAGACAACCAAAACAAAAACGGAAAATTTTGAGAAAATGAGAAAAACCAAACCAAAAAAACGGGTTATCCTTCCGGATCCTGTTTTTAATGACATTAAAGTGACCAAATTTGTGAATCACTTAATGTACGATGGGAAAAAGAATACCTCTTATGAGATCTTCTATTCCGCTCTTGAAACCGTTAAGGCAAAACTGCCTAATGACGAAAAATCCGCTCTCGAAATATGGAAAGCCGCACTCGACAATATTACTCCTCAGGTCGAAGTTAAATCACGCCGTATCGGTGGTGCAACCTTTCAGGTTCCTACTGAAATCCGTCCGGATCGCAAGGAATCCATTTCAATGAAAAATGTTATTTTATATGCTCGCAAACGTGGTGGAAAATCCATGGCGGACAAATTGGCTGCAGAGATTGTTGATGCTTATAACAATCAAGGTGGTTCATACAAGCGCAAAGAGGATATGCATAGAATGGCTGAAGCTAACCGTGCTTTCGCCCATTTCCGCTTTTAATAATAGGTAAAGGTAATTAAGACAATGGCAAGAGCAGATTTACTATATACCAGAAACATCGGGATTATGGCTCATATCGATGCTGGAAAGACTACGACATCAGAGCGTATTCTTTTCTACACAGGTTTGACCCATAAGATTGGCGAAGTGCACGATGGTGCCGCGACAATGGACTGGATGGCACAAGAACAAGAAAGGGGTATTACCATTACTTCAGCAGCTACAACCACCAGTTGGAAATACGCTGACAATAAGTATAAAATCAATTTGATTGATACTCCAGGTCACGTGGACTTCACCGTTGAGGTGGAACGTTCACTTCGTATTCTTGACGGAGCGGTAGCTACTTACTGTGCAGTAGGCGGCGTTGAACCTCAGTCGGAAACAGTATGGCGTCAGGCAGATAAATACAATGTGCCACGTATATGCTATGTTAATAAAATGGACCGTTCTGGTGCAGACTTCTATGAAGTTGTTCGCCAGATGAAATCGGTTTTGAAAGCAAACCCATGCCCTGTGCAAATTCCTATCGGCGCTGAAGAAAAATTCAGAGGTGTTGTGGATTTGATCACCATGAAAGCCATTTATTGGCACGATGAAACCATGGGTGCTGAATACAATGTAGAAGAAATTCCTGCAGATCTTTTAGAAGAAGCTCAGGAATGGAGAGATAAAATGTTGGAATCAATTGCTGATTGTGACGATGTTGTTATGCAAAAATACTTTGATGATCCTACAACGATCACTGAAGATGAAATTCGTGCAGCTATCCGAAAGGGTACCATCGCAATGACATTGAATCCCATGCTTTGCGGTTCATCCTTTAAGAATAAAGGTGTGCAGACTTTGCTTGATGCAGTTTGTGCATTTCTTCCAAGTCCTATGGATACAGAAGCCATTATTGGTCACGATCCCAACGATATGGAAAAAGAACTTTCCCGCAAACCAGATGAAGACGAATACTTGACCGCTTTGGCGTTTAAGATAGCAACTGACCCTTATGTAGGACGTTTATGCTTTGTTCGTGTTTATTCAGGTAGAATTGATGCTGGAAGCTACGTGTACAATGTTCGTACCGATAAGAAGGAACGTATTTCACGTTTGTTCCAAATGCATTCCAACAAACAAAATCCAGTTGACTGCATTTCTGCAGGTGATATTGGTGCTGGTGTAGGTTTTAAGGATATCCGTACAGGTGATACACTTTGTGATGAAGCGCATCCCATCGTACTCGAATCTATGGATTTCCCTGCTCCAGTTATCGGAATCTCCATTGAGCCTAAAACTCAAAAAGATTTGGATAAATTGGGTATTGGTTTAGGTAAACTTGCTGAAGAAGATCCGACCTTTACGGTTAAAACAGACGAACAGTCTGGTCAGACCATTATTTCAGGTATGGGTGAACTTCACCTTGAAATCATCATTGACCGTTTGCGTCGTGAGTTCAAAGTTGAATGCAACCAGGGTCGTCCGCAAGTTAGCTACAAAGAAGCAATTTCTCAGCAAGTACAAATCCGTGAAACTTACAAGAAGCAGAGCGGTGGTCGTGGTAAGTTTGCCGATATGATTGTTAAGGTAGGACCCAAAGACAAAGATTTCGAAGGCGACTTGCAGTTTGTTGACGAAGTTAAAGGTGGTAACATACCTAAGGAATTCATTCCTTCCATTGAAAAAGGTTTCAAGAATGCTATGAGAAATGGTGTTTTGGCCGGTTATCCATTGGATGGTTTGAAAGTTGTTGTCGTTGACGGTTCTTTCCACCCGGTTGACTCGGATGCACTTTCTTTCGAAATCGGTGCCAGCATCGCATTCAAGAGTGCTTGTGCTAAAGCAAAACCAATTTTGCTTGAACCAATCATGAAAATGGAAGTGATCACACCAGAAGAAAGTATGGGTGATGTAATCGGTGACTTGAACAAACGTCGTGGACAAATTGAAGGTATGGAATCCAACCGTTCAGGCGCTCGCGTTGTTAAAGCAAAAGTTCCTCTTGCAGAAACATTTGGTTATGTAACTTCTTTACGTACTATTACTTCAGGACGTGCTACCAGCACGATGGAATTCTCTCATTTTTCAGAGGTTTCCAAATCGCTCGCAATGGCAGTTCTTGAAGAGGTACATGGACACGTAGAGCTACTATAGTAAACAAAGAATGGTGACGGTATTTTGTGTATATAGCTCTACAAAATACCGTGCCTTTCAACTATTAATAATTTAATCAATTTATGAGCCAAAAAATCAGAATTAAGCTTAAGTCTTACGACTACAACTTGGTGGATAAGTCCGCTGAGAAGATCGTTAAGACCGTGAAGGCTACTGGTGCCGTAGTAAGCGGCCCAATTCCTCTTCCTACGCACAAGCGTATTTTCACTGTGAACCGCTCTACATTCGTGAACAAAAAATCACGTGAGCAATTTGAATTGTCGTCTTACAAGAGATTGATCGACATTTATAATTCAAGTGCGAAAACTGTAGATGCTTTGATGAAGTTGGAATTGCCCAGCGGTGTAGAAGTTGAAATTAAAGTGTGATTTATTTAATTATTTAGAGAAATGCCAGGATTATTAGGAAAAAAAATCGGAATGACATCCGTTTTCAGTGCTGATGGGAAAAACATTCCATGCACTGTTGTAGAAGCTGGTCCTTGTGTGGTTGCTCAAGTTAAAACAATTGCCACGGATGGTTACGAAGCCATCCAGTTGGGTTTTCAGGAAAAAACTGCAAAACACACCAACAAGGCAGAACAAGGCCATTTTGAAAAGGCCGGAGTAGCACCACAAAGACACTTGGTTGAGTTCAAGGGATTCGGTGACGAATTCAAAGCAGGTGATGTTATCACTTCGGAGTTCTTCCAAGAGAACGACTTCGTAGATGTAATGGGAACATCAAAAGGTAAAGGTTTCCAAGGTGTTGTAAAACGCCATGGTTTTGCCGGAGTAGGTGAAGCAACTCATGGACAGGAGGACCGTCAACGTCACCCGGGATCATTGGGTGCCTCTTCATGGCCTTCCCGCGTATTCAAAGGAATGCGAATGGGTGGACATATGGGTGACGAACGTGTAACTGTTCAAAACCTGCAAATTATTAAAGTTATCCCAGAACACAATTTGATTTTGATCAAAGGTTCTGTTCCGGGTGCTAAAGGTTCAATCGTAATCATCGAAAAGTAATGGAACTGAGTGTATATACTATAAAAGGTGAAGATACCGGAAGAAAGGTTACATTGAATGACTCTGTCTTCGCTATCGAACCTAACGATCACGCCATTTGGTTGGACGTGAGGCAATACCAGGCCAATGGCCGTCAAGGTACGCACAAATCGAAAGAAAGAAGTGAAATGTCTGGTTCCACCAGGAAATTAGGCAAGCAAAAAGGAGGCGGCGGTGCTCGTCGCGGTGATATTAATTCACCCCTATTGGTAGGTGGCGCAAGGGTTTTCGGACCTAGACCACGTGACTATAGCTTCAAACTGAATAAAAAAGTTAAAGAATTGGCTCGTAAGTCTGCGCTTTCTTATAAAGCAACTGGCAACGCCATTATCGTTGTTGAGGACTTCTCCTTTGAAGCTCCAAAGACCAAAGACTTTGTAACACTGGCAAATAATTTGAAACTCGCTGATAAAAAGTCACTTTTTATATTGGGAGAAGCAAATAAAAACGTATATTTGTCGGCTCGTAATTTGGCTAGAGTCCAAGTTGTAACAATTTCTGAGTTAAACACTTACAAGGTGTTGAACGCAGGATCACTTGTTTTAACTGAGAGCTCAATTGCAGGAATTGAAAATATTTTTAATGCATAAGGAGAAAAAGAAATGGGAATTATCATTAAACCTATAGTAACCGAAAAGATGACAGCTATCACAGAGAAGCTGAATCGTTACGGTTTCCGCGTGCAACCGGATGCAAACAAGATTCAAATTGCCAAGGCAATTCAGGATATGTATAACGTTACGGTAGTAGGCGTTAACACGCTTAATTATCGCGGCAAGAATAAGAGTCGCTATACAAAAGCCGGATTGGTTAAAGGCAGTGAAGCTGCTTTCAAAAAAGCCATCGTGACTTTGAAAGATGGTGACAGTATTGATTTTTACAGCAATATTTAATAAAAATGGCAGTACGTAAATTTAAGCCCACAACACCGGGGCAAAGACATAAAATTATTGGTGCCTTTGAAACCATCACTGCTAGCGCACCAGAAAAATCTCTTGTATATGGCTTAACAAAGTCAGGTGGACGTAATAATGAAGGGAAAATGACTATGCGCTACATTGGTGGTGGTCATAAACAACTTTATCGTTTCATTGATTTCAAGAGAACTAAAGATGGTGTACCCGCAACTGTAAAAACGATTGAATACGATCCGAATCGCTCGGCTCGTATCGCTCTGTTGTATTACGCGGATGGTGAAAAAGCCTATATTATAGCACCTAACGGTCTAGAAGTAGGTATGAAACTAATGTCAGGTGAAGCTGCAGCTCCGGAAATCGGAAATACACTTCCCTTAAAGAACATCCCTATCGGTACCGTAATTCATAATATTGAAATGCGTCCGGGTCAAGGAGCCAAAATGGTTCGTTCAGCAGGAACTTTTGCACAGCTAACATCTAAAGAAGAAAGCTATGCAGTACTTAAAATGCCTTCTGGAGAAACTCGTAGGATCCTTCTTACCTGTAAAGCTACTATTGGTAGTGTAGGTAACTCTGATCATGCACTTGAAAGTTCAGGTAAAGCAGGTCGTTCAAGATGGCTAGGCCGTCGTCCACGCACACGTGCTGTTGTAATGAATCCAGTCGATCACCCAATGGGTGGTGGTGAAGGAAAATCATCCGGTGGACATCCAAGATCTCGCAAAGGATTGTTGGCTAAGGGCTTGAAAACAAGAGCTCCTAAGAAACATTCAAGCAAGTATATCATCGACAGACGTAAAAAATAACCTGATAAATTCAAGAAAACTATGAGTCGTTCATTAAAAAAAGGACCGTATATTAACGTCAAGCTAGAAGCTAAGATCTTGACAATGAATGAGTCGGGTAAGAAAACCCTTGTTAAAACATGGGCTCGCGCTTCGATGATTTCTCCTGATTTCGTTGGTCATACAGTCGCCGTTCACAACGGAAATAAGTTTATCCCGGTTTATGTAACCGAAAACATGGTTGGTCACAAATTGGGAGAATTTTCCCCAACGCGTACTTTCAGAGGCCATGGTGGAAATAAGAAGAAATAAACCGTTGACAGAAAAAATATAACACGTATATAAAATGGGTGCAAGAAAAAGATTGGCAGCTGATGCCAGAAAAGAAGCTCTGAAGACGCAGTACTTCGCCAAGCTCACCGGTGTTCCGACATCGCCCCGTAAGATGCGCTTAGTTGCCGATATAATTCGCGGCAAAGAAGTGTTTCTCGCGCTTGGCATATTGAAGTTCTCGTCAAAAGAAGCCTCCGGCCGCTTGGAAAAATTGCTTCGTTCTGCTATTTCCAATTGGGAACAGAAAAACGAACGTAAAGCTGAAGCAGGTGAATTGTTTGTAACTGAAATTAAAGTTGATTCCGCAACGATGTTGAAAAGACTTCGTACGGCTCCGCAGGGAAGAGGTTACCGCATTCGCAAACGTTCTAACCATGTGACTTTGGCTGTGGATACAATTACAAAAAACGAACAAAACTAAGGCTTTATGGGACAGAAAGTAAATCCGATAAGTAACCGTTTGGGTATTATCAGAGGTTGGGATTCCAACTGGTATGGTGGTAACAACTACGGTGACACGTTGTTGGAAGACAGCAAAATTCGTAAATACCTGAGCGCTCGTTTAGCTAAAGCTAGCGTTTCACGTATAGTTATTGAACGTACTTTAAAATTGGTTACTATCACGGTGTGCACAGCACGTCCAGGTATAATCATTGGTAAAGGTGGTCAAGAAGTAGATAAACTAAAAGAAGAATTGAAAAAGATCACCGATAAGGATGTTCAGATCAATATCTTCGAAATCAAACGTCCGGAATTGGATGCTGTGATTGTTGCAAACAATATTGCTCGTCAGGTTGAAGGTAAAATTGCTTATCGTCGTGCTACGAAGATGGCTATTCAATCTACCATGCGTATGGGTGCAGAAGGTATCAAAGTATTGGTTTCAGGTCGTTTAAATGGTGCTGAAATGGCTCGTTCTGAAATGTATAAAGAAGGCCGTACGCCTCTACATACTTTCCGTGCAGACATTGACTATGCACAAGCAGAAGCTTTAACCAAAGTAGGTATCATTGGTGTAAAAGTATGGGTTTGCCGTGGCGAGTTATATGGAAAGGTTGATTTGGCACCCCAGTTTACAACAACTAAAGAAGGTGGACGCAATACCGGTAATGCAGGTGGCGAACGTCGTGAAGACCGCAAAGGTGGTTTCCGTAAAAAGAAAACAAGTAATCGTTAACGTAAGACTTTTTAAGAAATGTTACAACCGAAAAGAACAAAGTTCAGAAGACAACAAAAAGGTCGTATGAAAGGTAATGCCCAACGTGGAAACCAGTTGGCTTTTGGTTCTTTTGGTATTAAAACGTTGGAATCGCATTGGTTAACCGGTCAGCAGATTGAAGCTGCCCGTGTTGCTGTTACGCGTTATATGCAACGTCAAGGCCAAATCTGGATACGTATATTTCCAGACAAACCATTTACCAAAAAACCAGCTGAAGTACGTATGGGTAAAGGAAAAGGTAATCCTGAAGGATATGTAGCACCTGTTACACCAGGACGCATGCTCTTTGAAGTAGAAGGAGTTTCCTACGACGTAGCAAAAGAAGCTTTGCGCTTGGCAGCACAAAAACTTCCAGTAGCTACAAAATTCGTAGTAAGACGTGATTATGATATTCAAAATCAAAATGCCTAAGTCGTATGAAAATAGCAGAAGTTAGAGAATTGAAAACCAAGGAATTGGCTGAACGCGTAGCATCAGAATCAGCACGTTTGGATCAAATGGAATTGCAACATAGCATCTCCCCCTTGGACAATCCCGCTCAGATTAAAGATGTACGTCGGGAAATTGCGCGTTTGAAGACCATTTTGCGCGAGAGAGAGTTGAATCAACAAAAATAAGAGCGTGATGGAAACTAGAAATTTAAGAAAAGTAAAAGCCGGAGTTGTTACCAGCAATAAAATGGACAAGAGCATCACGGTTGCTGTAAAATGGAAGGAAAAACATCCAATTTACGGTAAGTTTATCAGCATAACGAGGAAATACCATGCTCACGATGAAAAGAATGAGTGCAACATTGGTGACACCGTTAAGATCATGGAAACTCGTCCGTTGAGTAAAACAAAAAGATGGAGATTAGTCGAAATAATCGATAGAGCGAAGTAATTATGATACAATCAGAATCAAGACTATTAGTAGCTGACAACTCAGGAGCAAAAACCGTATTGTGTATCCGCGTATTAGGTGGTACAGGACGTCGTTATGCTTCAGTTGGGGATATTATTGTTGTTGCTGTTAAGAGCACCATCCCATCCAGTGAAATCAAAAAAGGAGCGGTATCTAAAGCCGTCATTGTTCGCACAAGGAAAGAGATAAGAAGAGCCGATGGTTCTTATATCCGTTTTGATGATAATGCGTGTGTGCTTTTGAACAATGCAGGTGAAATCCGTGGTAGCCGTATCTTCGGCCCTGTAGCTAGAGAACTTCGTAATACAAATATGAAGATTGTTTCTTTGGCTCCTGAAGTACTTTAACCCTAGAAAGAATCAAGAGTAATGAGCAAATTACACATAAAAAAAGGCGACACCGTCTTTGTGAATACAGGAGAAGACAAGGGTAAAACCGGTCGTGTTCTTGAAGTATTAATAAGCAAACAACGCGCAATCGTTGAAGGTGTTAACATGGTCTCCAAGAGTACCAAGCCTAATGCACAGAGTCCTCAGGGAGGAATTGTTAAGAAAGAAGCTGCTGTTCACATTTCAAATTTGAATCCGGTTGATCCGAAGTCTGGTAAGCCAACTCGTATCGGTCGTGTTAAAAATGCTGAAGGCAAGTTAGTACGTGTATCAAAAAAATCAGGGGAGGAAATTAAATAATGGCAAATACCGCAAATCTTAAGCAAGAATATGCAGAACGCATTGCTCCTGCATTGATCCAGGAATTTGGATATTCGTCACCTATGCAAGTACCTGTCCTGAAAAAGATTGTTATCAATCAAGGTCTGGGTATCGCAGTAGCTGATAAAAAGATCATCGAAACCGCATTGACTGAATTGACCACAATTACAGGTCAAAAAGCTGTAGCAACAATGTCCAAAAAGGATATTTCAAACTTCAAGCTTCGTAAGAAAATGCCTATTGGTGTGATGGTTACATTGCGTCGCGAAAAAATGTACGAATTTTTGGAACGTCTAGTTCGCGTTGCTTTACCTCGTATTCGTGACTTCAAGGGCATCGAAAGCAAATTAGATGGTCGTGGTAACTATACCCTGGGTATTAACGAACAAATCATTTTCCCTGAAATTAACATCGATGGTATCGTGAAATTATTGGGAATGAATATTACCTTTGTGACCTCGGCTCAAACCGACGAAGAAGGTTATGCTTTGCTGAAGGAATTCGGCTTGCCGTTTAAAAACATTATAAAAGACTAATATAGTATGGCAAAAGAATCAATGAAGGCCCGTGAAGTAAAACGTGCTGCCCTGGTTGCCAAGTATGCTGAAAAAAGAGCTAAGCTCAAAGCAGAAGGTAACTATGAAGCGCTTCAGGCTCTGCCAAAAAACTCTTGCCCTGTTAGATTGCACAATCGTTGCAATATTACAGGACGTCCGAAGGGCTATATGCGCCAATTCGGAGTTTCGCGTATCCAATTCCGCGAAATGGCATCCAATGGTTTAATCCCGGGTGTACGCAAAGCAAGTTGGTAAAAAATTTTCAAGTGTTAAATATTGTCCGGGTAGTCCGGATCAATTTAAATTTTTAGTATGACAGATCCTATAGCAGATTATTTAACCAGACTAAGGAACGCCATTAAGGCAAAACACAGAGTTGTGGAAGTTCCAGCGTCTAATTTAAAAAAGGAACTTACAAAAATCCTTTTTGACAAGGGCTATATCCTGAACTACAAGTTCGTGGATGAAGGTCCTCAAGGTACGATTAAAATCGCCTTGAAGTATGATTCAGTTAATAAGGTTAACTCTATTAAGAAGTTAACCCGTATTTCAACACCCGGTTTACGTCAGTATGTCGGCTATCGTGATATGCCTCGCGTTTTGAACGGTTTGGGTATCGCCATTTTGTCCACCTCTAAAGGGGTGATGACCGATAAGGAAGCCAAAGATCTTAAACTCGGCGGTGAAGTATTGTGTTACATCTATTAATGAGGAGGAAAGAAAATGTCTAGAATAGGAAAATTACCAATTAGCATTCCGGCCGGTGTTACTGTGTCTGTGGATGCAAACAATACCGTTACGGTAAAAGGCCCCAAAGGGGAATTGAATCAAGCTGTAAATACACCTATCACTGTTGAAGTGAAAGATAATACAGTTTTTGTTTCGCGTCCAAATGACGATAAAGAAGTTCGTTCACAACACGGCTTGTACCGTTCATTGATCAGCAACATGGTTGTTGGTGTATCTGAAGGTTACCGCAAAGAAATGGAACTCGTCGGCGTAGGTTACCGTGCTTCAAATAACGGTCAGATCCTTGATTTGGCTCTGGGATATACCCACAACATCTTTTTGATGGTGGCCCCGGAAATAAAAGTAGAAACGAAATCGGAACGTAACAAAAACCCGATGATCATTCTCGAATCCTGCGACAAGCAATTGATCGGTCAAGTATGCGCTAAAATTCGCTCCTTCCGTAAACCAGAGCCATATAAAGGTAAAGGTGTTCGTTTCGTAGGTGAAGAAATTCGCAGAAAAGCTGGTAAGTCAGCCGGTAAGAAGTAATTTACGCTAAAAATTAATCAAATGACATCGAAATTATCTAGGAGACTAAAAATAAAAATGCGCGTTCGCGGTAAAATTTCAGGTACGCCTAGAACACCGCGTATGACCGTTTTCAGAAGCAATAAGCAGATTTATGTTCAAATTATCGACGATAAAGCCGGTATAACATTGGCTTCTGCATCTTCTCTTAAACTGGAAGAAAAAGTGAATAAAAAAGAACAAGCCGCCAAAGTTGGAGAAATTATCTCCAAGAATGCTTTGGAAGCAGGTATCACCAGTGTGGTTTTTGACCGTAACGGATATTTGTATCACGGTAGAGTTAAAGAAGTGGCCGATGCCGCTCGTAAAGGCGGACTTAAATTTTAATCATTATGGCAGGACAAATGAACAGAGTAAAGACTACCAATGATTTGGAGTTGAAGGATAGACTGGTAGCTATTAATCGCGTTACCAAAGTAACCAAAGGAGGACGTGCTTTTAGTTTCTCAGCTATTGTTGTAGTTGGAAATGAAGACGGAGTAGTAGGTTGGGGCTTAGGAAAAGCTGGTGAAGTAACTGCTGCTATCGCTAAAGGCGCTGAAGCCGCAAAAAAGAACTTAATCCACGTTCCTATCTATAAAGGTACTATACCTCATGAACAATGGGCAAAATTCGGGGGTGCTGAAGTATTCCTGAAGCCAGCCACACAGGGTACCGGAGTAAAAGCCGGTGGTGCTATGCGTGCAGTATTGGAAAGTGTTGGTATTACGGATGTATTGGCAAAATCGAAAGGTTCTTCCAATCCCCACAATTTAGTTAAAGCTACTATTGCTGCATTGTGCGAATTGCGTGATGCCCGTATGGTTGCTCAAAATCGTGGTATTTCCGTTGAAAAAGTATTTAAAGGTTAAGGAGGATAGATAAATGGCAACGATAAAAATCAAACAATTCAAAAGCCGCATCGGATGTCCAGCCGTTCAAAAAAGAACATTGGATGCCCTTGGTTTCAAGAAAACGAACAATGTAGTTGAACATGAAGCTACCCCTGCCATCTTAGGGATGGTGCAGAAAGTTAAACACTTAGTGAAAATCGTAGAATAAATATAGAACTATGAATTTAAGCAATTTAAAACCCGCTGCAGGATCCACAAAAGACTGCAAAAGAATCGGCCGTGGCCAAGGTTCAGGAATGGGCGGAACCTCTACGAGAGGACACAACGGGCAGAAATCAAGATCTGGTTTTTCCAAAAAAGTTGGTTTCGAAGGAGGCCAGATGCCTTTGCAACGTCGTGTTCCTAAATTTGGTTTTAAGAACATCAATCGTGTAGAATATAAAGCAATCAATATTGACACGTTACAACAATTGGCTGAAGCGCAAAGTCTTACCGTTATTAATCTTGAAACATTGATTGAAGCCGGATTCATTTCCACTTCACAAAATGTTAAGATTTTAGGTAAAGGCACTTTGACTAGCAAGTTGGATGTAACAGCTCACGCTTTCTCTGCTTCTGCTATTAAAGCAATTGAAGCAGTTGGTGGTACAGCTACAACCTGTTGATTGGTATATTTTAACGATAAATAAAACGTTCTCATGAAACTAATTCAAACCTTAAAGAATATCTGGAAGATCGAAGAGTTAAGAAATCGCTTGCTAACCACCTTAGGTTTTGTTGCGGTTTACCGGTTTTGTTCCTTTGTGGTACTTCCCGGCGTTGACACCACTGCACTTACTGCTTTGAGCAATCAAACACGTGAAGGCATTATGTCATTGCTTGATATGTTTTCCGGCGGTGCCTTCTCTAATGCTTCCATTGTAGCTTTGGGTATCATGCCCTATATTTCTGCTTCCATTGTGATGCAGTTATTGGGTATGGCAGTACCTTATTTTCAAAAGATGCAACATGAAGGAGAAAGTGGAAGAACAAAAATGAATCAGTGGACCAGATATCTGACAGTTATAATCTTAGTATTTCAGGGTTGGGCTTATTTAACCAACTTGAATGCTCAAATGGTGCAAGTAGGTTCTCATATCCCTTCCGGTATATGGTTTGCTATTTCAACAGTAATGATTTTGGCTGCTGGAAGTATGTTTACCCTTTGGTTAGGAGAACGAATTACTGATAAAGGTATCGGAAACGGTGTTTCAATGATTATCCTTATTGGTATTATCGCTCGTTTGCCCCAAGCATTTGCTCAAGAAGTAGTATCACGCTATTCGACTACTGCAGCCGGTGGTTTGGTTATGTTGCTTCTTGAAATACTTGCTCTGTTGGCAGTTACTATCTTTGCAATTATGTTGGTACAAGGAACTCGTAAAGTTCCAGTGCAATATGCAAAAAGAGTTGTTGGTAACAAACAATATGGTGGTGCACGTCAGTATATCCCATTAAAGGTTAATGCTGCAGGTGTAATGCCTATCATTTTTGCTCAGGCAATCATGTTTATTCCTTTAGCCTTTGTCGGTTACTCTAGTGCAGCATCCGCAAGTGGTTTTGGAAAAGCAATGACTGACATGAATGGCGCTCCATATAATATCGTATTTGCTCTTTTAATTATGGCATTTACCTATTTTTATACCGCCATTACCATCAATCCAACCCAAATGGCTGAAGAAATGAAAAGAAACAATGGTTTCATTCCTGGAATCAAACCTGGAAAAAGAACGGCAGAATATTTGGATGCAATCATGTCCAAGATTACTTTGCCTGGTTCCATTTTCCTTGCTTTCATTTCAATCATGCCGGTTTTCGCTAAATATTTTGGAATCAATCAATCATTTGCATCATTCTTCGGAGGTACATCGCTTCTGATTTTGGTTGGTGTAGTTCTTGATACATTACAACAAGTTGAAAGCCATTTATTGATGCGCCATTATGATGGACTTTTAAAAACAGGACGCATAAAAGGCAGAACAGGTAGCATAGCTGCTTATTAATTAGTTTTTGATGATATATCTGAAAACAGAAGAAGATTTAGTTTTTCTCAGGGAAAGCGGTGAAATCGTAGCCAAAACGTTGGGCGAAGTAGCAAAATATGTTCAACCTGGAGTAACAACAAAATATTTAGATCAAATTGCGGAGGATTACATCCGCTCCTATGGAGCGGAACCTTCCTTTCTGAACTATAATGGTTTTCCTGCATCACTTTGCATCTCTATAAATGAGGTTGTTGTGCATGGTTTCCCTTCAGTCAAAGCGATCCTTCAGGAAGGCGATATTGTTTCAGTAGATTGTGGAGCGAAAAAAAATGGTTTTCATGGAGATTCTGCCTACACATTTAGAGTAGGGGATGTAGACGAAAAAATCGTCGATCTTATGAGAACAACTAAAGAGTCACTCTACAAAGGTATTGAACAAGCAGTTGAAGGAAAGCGAGTAGGAGATATCAGTAACGCAGTGCAAGAATATTGTCAAAGACGCGGTTATACAGTCGTCAGAGAAATGGTGGGCCACGGTGTAGGAAGAAACCTTCATGAAGAACCTGAGGTTCCGAATGCTGGTAAACGTGGATCAGGCCCACAATTGAAAGCAGGTATGGTTATAGCCATTGAACCGATGATCAACATGGGTACAAGGAATATAATCATTGAGCGCGACGGTTGGACGACTAGAACAGCAGATAGAAAACCTTCAGCACACTTTGAAAATACGGTCGCAATCCGTAAAGATGGTGCAGCTGAAATTCTGACTTCGTTTGACTATATACAACAAGTTTTAGGTGATCGTTTCATTTAAATCGGACAACTAGAAAAATATGGCTAAACAAGCAGCAATTGAACAAGACGGAGTTATTGTAGAAGCATTATCAAATGCAATGTTCCGTGTGGAGTTAGAAAATGGGCATGAAATTACAGCTCACATTTCCGGTAAAATGAGGATGCATTACATCAAAATTTTACCAGGTGATAAAGTTCGGGTTGAAATGTCTCCTTATGATCTGTCGAAAGGCAGAATATCTTTCAGATACAAATAAAAATTACAGATATGAAAGTAAGAGCATCTTTAAAAAAACGCACTCCAGACTGTAAGATGGTTCGTAGGCATGGCGTTTTATACGTGATTAACAAAAAGAATCCCAAGTTCAAGCAACGTCAGGGATAAGTCGTAAAATTTGTAAAAAATAATAATAAGTATGGCTATAAGAATCGTTGGTGTAGATTTGCCACAAAACAAAAGAGGTGAGATTGCCTTGACCTATATCTTTGGTATTGGTCGCAGTCGTTCTCTGATGGTATTGGAAAAAGCCGGTGTCGATAAGGACATCAAGGTAAAAGATTGGGATGATGATCAAGCTGGTAAAATCCGCGAAATCATCGGCGAATCCTTTAAAGTAGAAGGTGATTTGCGTTCTGAAGTTCAATTGAACATCAAACGCTTGATGGACATCGGTTGTTACCGTGGCATCCGTCACCGTTTGGGTCTTCCTTTAAGAGGCCAGAGCACTAAAAACAATGCTCGTACTCGCAAAGGAAAGAAAAAGACAGTGGCTAACAAGAAGAAGGCTACTAAGTAATCATAAGCCTTTGTAATCACACAAGCTTTTAAAATTTAGAACTGATATGGCAAAAAAGACAGTCGCAGCTAAAAAAAGAAACGTAAAAGTTGAAGCAATCGGACAAGTGCACATCCATTCATCTTTTAACAACATCATTGTTTCCCTGACTAACGCAGACGGACAAGTTATTTCTTGGTCTTCCGCAGGTAAAATGGGATTCAGAGGTTCAAAAAAGAATACTCCTTATGCAGCGCAAATGGCTGCACAAGATTGTGCAAAAGTCGCATATGATCTTGGCTTGAGAAAGGTCAAGGCATATGTAAAAGGACCCGGAAACGGCCGTGAATCAGCCGTCCGCACCGTACATGGTGCAGGTATTGAAGTTATGGAAATAGTTGACGTTACGCCACTTCCACATAACGGATGCCGCCCTCCTAAAAGAAGAAGAGTATAAGAATCGTAGTATTAATTTTATGAATTATGGGATCGTGTTATTGATTGCACACAAAGTCACGCGACTGCACCACCCCGTTTCATACTTTTTCAATTAAAAAAATGGCTAGATATACTGGACCAAAATCAAAAATTGCGCGTAAATTCGGAGAACCTATCTATGGTCCCGATAAAGTGTTGAGCAAAAAGAACTACCCACCGGGTATTCATGGAAACAACCGCAGAAAAAAAACATCAGAATACGGCATACAGCTTCGTGAAAAACAGAAAGCTAAATATACCTATGGTGTATTGGAAAAACAATTCCGCAACCTATTTGAAAAAGCTTCTAGTACCAAAGGTATTAAAGGTGAAGTTTTGTTGCAGATGTTGGAATCCCGCTTAGATAACGTTGTTTTCCGTTTAGGTATTGCACCTACACGTGACGCAGCTCGTCAGCTTGTATCTCACCGTCATATCGTTGTTGATGGCAAGTTGGTAAACATCCCTTCTTTCTTGGTTAAACCAGGTCAGGTGATTGGTGTTCGCGAAAAATCCAAATCATTGGAAGTTATCAACAATTCTTTGTCTGGTTTCAATCACAGCAAATATGCATGGTTGGAATTCGATCAGGCATCTAAATCAGGTAAGTTCCTGCATATGCCGGAACGTGCTGATATCCCTGAAAATATCAAAGAACAACTGATCGTAGAATTGTATTCAAAATAATCCTTGACTCAATGGCAATATTAGCGTTTCAAAAACCCGAGAAGGTTATCATGTTGGAAGCGGACAGCCAATTCGGTAAATTCGAATTCCGTCCGTTGGAACCCGGCTTTGGTATTACAGTAGGTAATGCTTTACGCCGAATCCTGCTCTCTTCCTTGGAAGGATTTGCTATCACTTCCTTGCGCATAGATGGTGTGGATCATGAGTTCTCTACCATACCTGGTGTAATGGAAGATGTTACAAATGTAATCTTGAACTTAAAACAAGTGCGTTTCAAGCAACTCGTTGAAGAATTTGAGAATGAAAAAGCCACTATCAATGTTTCTGGTTTGGAAGTTTTGACAGCAGGTGAAATTGGTAAATTCTTTACCGGTTTTGAAGTGCTTAATCCTGAGTTGGTAATTTGCCACATGGATTCAGCAGCTGCTTTCCAGATGGAGTTGACTGTAAACAAAGGACGTGGTTACGTTCCAGCAGATGAACATGGACTTGTTTATTCTGATTTGAATGTAATTCCCATCGATTCTATTTATACACCCATCAAGAATGTAAAATATTCAGTTGAGAACTTTCGTGTAGAACAGAAGACTGACTACGAAAAATTAGTTTTCGAAATCACAACTGATGGTTCTATTCATCCAAAAGACGCTTTGAAAGAAGCTGCTAAGATCTTGATTCACCACTTTATGTTGTTTTCTGATGAAAAAATCACGTTAGATACAACGGAATCAGATGGCGGCGAAGAATTTGATGAAGAAGTTCTGCATATGCGTCAATTGTTGAAATCCAAACTGGTAGACATGGATCTTTCCGTACGTGCTTTGAACTGCTTAAAAGCAGCCGACGTGGAAACACTCGGAGAATTGGTTGTATTCAATAAAACCGATCTTTTGAAGTTCCGTAATTTCGGAAAGAAATCACTGACCGAACTGGACGATCTTTTGGAAGGTCTGAACCTATCCTTTGGGATGGATATTGCAAAATATAAATTAGATAAAGAATAAGACGATGAGACATAATAAAAAATTCAATCATTTAGGACGTCAAGCTGCTCACCGTGGTGCCATGTTGTCGAATATGTCGACCTCTTTGATTATGCATAAGCGCATTTTCACCACAACAGCAAAGGCAAAAGCCCTTAAAATGGTGGTTGAACCTCTTGTAACTAAAGCAAAAGAAGATACGACAGCTAACAGACGTTTGGTATTTAGCGTACTACAAGACAAAGAGGCTGTAACTGAATTATTTCAGGTAATTTCTCCTAAAGTAGGTGATCGCCCAGGTGGTTACACACGTATTATCAAGACGGGTTTCCGTTTAGGTGACAACGCTCAAATGTGTTTTATTGAACTGGTAGACTTCAACGACAATATGATGAAGACTAAAGTTGAAAAGAAAACACGTACACGCCGTTCAACTGCAAAGAAAACTGCTGAAACTGTTGTTGCTGCACCTGTTGCAGAAGCACCAGCTGCAACAGAAGCCGCTGCAGAATAATACAACAGCAAACCGTTTGTTTCTGACAGATGGTTTTAAGAATAATTTCTTGTATAAGAATAGGCCAGCAAATCACTTGCTGGCCTATTTTGTTTGCGTTTTTTATACCCTAATCAACGCATTCCGGGGATTTGTTACCATTCCCATTTTACCACTCCAATGGTAGTAGATAGAAATATCATCAACGATTGAAAGTGTTGATGATCTTTAATTTTATACTTTAAAACCAGGCAGAGTATTGACTTGTGCTATCCTTCTTAATTTCAAAGAATCCAGAATTGGAGAGCATTTCTAACTTTGATTTATGAACTAGTTTAACATTAAGGTTATTTATACGGCATTCGGTACGAATGGATGCGCTATCTGCTTTCAAATTTAAATTATTAATATGCACATCGTATATATTAATGTATGCACTATCACTTGCAAAAATACTAACATCGACAAATTTTGGTGATTTTTTTACTTTTGAGTTTTTGGCATTTAACATCTCGTTGTTAAAGTACATTTCACCTCCACTCATCCTAATGGTTAAAGCGTTTGTAAGTAGATCATTAATCCCAACCCATTTATGTTTTTTCCCAATAACTTCATTTAAATTTCTGCATTTTACAAACAATCTGAGACCCGAATATGCGTATAGTGTATCACCGGAAACAGCATAGAGTTTGGAAGGGATTTTTTTATCCGGAAAATATTCGATGGTCAGTTTGTTGGTATCCGACTGTTCAATATGCAGGTCGGAACCTTTCTCTGCAACAATAACTGAAAAGGGTGGGAGTAAGACTTCCTTATTTTTAGTCAGTTCCTGATCCTTCTCGTAATTGTGGTATTTGGAACCGACAAAGAGTGCCAGCATTCCTCCGACCAGAAACAGACCGAAAGCTATGATTGTAATGTTACTTTTTTTCATGGTTTTTCATTCTCTTTAATGGCAGTTATTAAATCTTTTAAGTCATTGGCATCAAGTTTCAACATCTTCACTTTTTGAATAAAATCAGGAAGATCGTGATTGAAAAATGCTGCTTTTTCTGTTCCGCGTATCAATTCCGATGCATCGTCAGAAACAAAGAAACCTACTCCGCGTTTGTTATCAAAAATACCTGCTTCATTAAGTATAGCATACGTACGCAAAACGGTATTCCGGTTTACCTCAAATTCAGCGGCCAGATCGCGAACAGATGGGACCCGTTCGCCCGCCTTCAGCTTACCTTCCAGGATTTGAAGGCACAGATTGTCGGCTATCTGTTGGAATATGCCCTTAGTGGCTTTAAAATCGATACTCATACTTGTTTTTCTTTAAGTTTGAAGTAGCCAAGGGGGAGCAGGAATAGGCCGGATAAATACATAATGGAAAAGAAATACATTTCAATATTTGTTACAGGCAAGATGGATAAGTCGTAATGCTTCAGATCTACATTAAAACCATGGGTCTCGGGATAAAATAGGTGTGAAAAAACTACCATCAGACAAGCCATAATGTAAACGATTAATCCAAAAGAAATGACAGTCTTTACCAAAGCATTTTTCTTGAAAAAGAGTCTGATGGAGAAAAGGTAAGTGCCCAAGGAAAGGATCGCAAAAACTAAGGGCAGGATTTGGTGAAGTTTAGCCCCCTTGGTCATTTCAAGAATATTAACATCCTCAATTATCGTGGTATCAAATCCTTTGTAAACGTGTTGAATTGACCAGCGAGCCAAGTGTGCATCAATCCAAAGAATAAGAATAAAAAGAAGGATGCCTCCAATGAATCGTAATGAAAACTGCACCAGAAACTTCTCAAAGGTGGAAGCAGGTAGTAGTAAATAGTTGGTCGCTTTGATTTTATTGTTCATTTCCGGAAAGGATAATCCAATAAATACCCCCAACCCTAAAAGACAGATTGCGGCAATCTGCATATAATCATTGTTGTCAAAAGTGCTGGCAGGATATTGTTTCGGCATACTCATGTAGAAGATCACAAAACCCACAATAAAAGCCCCTATTAACGTGAATAGATACGTCTTATAATTTATCAATAGATCGTTTCTTAAAAGCAGGTAGAACCTCTTTAAGCTAAAAAACTGATTTGTTTCCATGGGATACTTAGATTGATTTGTTGATGATGGCATTGAACAGAAGTTCTAGGTCAATGCTTGATTCTTTTTCGGTAGTCGCTGGTAGCATAATTCGATATCCCATGGGACAACTCTCCTGATAGAGGATGTTCTCGAGACCTGAGAGGCTTGCTACTGTTTCGAAATACAGCTTCTGGGTTATTTGGTCGGTTTCCTCTTCGTAAACGAGTTTACCACTGTCTACCACCACAATTTTATCGATGATGGTATCAATGTCTTTGACCTGATGGGTGGAAATAACCACCAACTGATCGTCCGAAACAGAGCTGACCAGGATTTTACGAAACTGGCTTTTAGACGGAATGTCGAGTCCATTGGTTGGTTCATCCAGAATCAAAACCTTACAGCAGCTTGAAAGAGCAAATGCAATCAGAAATTTTTTGCGTTGACCGTGTGAAAGTTGGTTCAAGTTGGATGAAGGTTGAAGCTCAAACTCTTCAAAGTTCTTTTGTAACTTTTCGTGGTTAAACGATGGATAGAGTGGACTAAATGCCTTTACATAGCAAGAAATGCTAATGGATGGAAAGGTGAATTCTTCAGGCACCATGTAAATGTCCGAAAGAAAACTGGGCTTACGTTGAAAAGGTGTAAAACCGTTCACACTGATTTGGCCTTTTTGAGGTGAGATCAAACCGGCCATCAGGCTCAGCAGGGTGGATTTTCCTGCTCCGTTTTTTCCCAGTAGTCCAACAATATGTCCGCTTTCAAGTTTTACTGAGAAATCTGAGTAAAGTGGCGACTTCTTCTTGTAATGAAAAGATAGATTATTAATTTCAATCATGGCATAATGGTTTAGAGGTCTATGTAGCTATGCCACAAAGAAACGAACAATTTTTTAATTTGCAACTATTTTGGGGTTTTATTTTAGAATGACAAGTAGATTACTCTAAAACCTTTACTAAATCGACATTGCTGTACAGTAGAATACTTCACGAAGATATTGAATAAGAAAAGGATGCGACTTGTCTCACTCTAAAAAATAATTATCTTAGCAGTTGTTTTGGATTATTAAATCATATCTCAACTTTATTTACACATTATGATAAAAGTACCTGTTTTCTTAACACTATTCCTTTTCTTTTCCTTTTTCATATCTGGACAAGATGTTACATTATATGAATCGAATAAGATTCGCTTGGAAATAGATACGTATACAAACAACTATTGTATATGGGAAGAACAAGAGTATGATTTGTTTGAACCTCCAATAATTTCCCAAGGGAAAATTGTTTTGAATGGTGATACGATTACTTGCTTTGACACGAATAAAAACAAAAGATTTGTTTTTAAAAAGATGGATAAATACCGGTCACTAGTAATTATGAAAAAACTATATATGAAATCGGGTACTATTTTTTATGTTATTAAGAAGTCCGAAAATAAAGGTAATCGCATAGAGGAAATGAGTTGGAAAAATGGTAAAAAAGATGGGTTTTGGTGCAATTATACAGACAAAGGTATCAAGTTTGTTGTTTATAAGAATGGTATTGTTGTAAAACGTTACTTTAAGACTTATAAGCAAGTATATGATGAGAGTAAATGGGATGGGGAATTATTATGATTTATGCAGTTAGGTAGATAAAAAGACTTAGAATGCCTGATAATAGATAGTTGGTTTTTTTACAAAAGCCTTAATACGTCAATCAAAAACCAGGTATATTTTTAAGGAAAATTTTTGTCTAGGTCGGTGATTACATTTTTACACGTTGTTTGAAATTGAATGATTGTATAAGGGTTAAATAATTATATAAGATGAAAATGGTTTTATTATTTCTTGTTATATCTTTTCCAATTTTTGGACAATCAAAGGCTTGTTGCAACTATTATGATGTTTTAAGTCTTTTCCAAAAATCCGAAACCTCGATATTAGAACATCGAAAAGAAGGCACGTTTGAGGATCCTTTAGGAAGAGTCCACTTTCTGTATAAAACAGTAAGAAAAGAGTCTCCCGAATTATTTGCACAGACAAATCAATATAAGAACTTCTTACTGAAGATTCTGGTAGATAAGACTATCGAAAAGGACGAATATACAGATTATGACGTTGTTTGCATCTTATGTAACCTATGTCTGGATGATTATATAGAGGTGATGGATACTGCTTATTCGTTGTTAAAGAACAAGAAAATTAATTTTGACATTTTTGAATATATTATCTTTCAAGATTTCAATATGTCAAATCAGGTTGCCCAGAATTATAAAAACGAGAAGCTTCAGATTTTCTTGAATCGTTTACTCCTTGATCAACATTTTTTGCAGGATATTGCTCAAGAACATCCTGATTTTAATAGCCAATTAAAGGATCTAATATCTGGAAAACTCTGGGATAATGAATTAAAGGAGATTAATCAAATTCAACCTCCCATTTTGAAACATGACAATTGTAAATAGCATAAACCCAAATTAATAATCATTCATAAAATGGGCTACATCCAAAACCTTTTCAATGGAAAAACGATGAAAAATACATTGTTGAAACTTTCTGAAATAAAAGAAATGGTCAATAAAATGAATGAAGAATTATGTCTTGATAAAAATAAATTACCATCCTATGGAGTGGGCAATGAATATAACCCAACCTTTGTCGTGGTTAATAAAGTTGGATATTCATTCTTTGAATTTAACCCCTATCATAATAAAAAAAATCAGCACTTGATAATTAGCACTTTAAATATTGACGAGTTACTTTTTGAGATATTTAAAGACTCGACTTTTTTTATCGGAGTCAACTATGAACATGAACATCGCATACCAAATCAAGATACTCGAATAGTAATGTTTAATAAACATATTGAGGTTTTAAGCTCACTTCAGTTGGATATGAAGTACATTAATAAATTAAGAGAGTATTATGATTATTTATTACAATTAAAAAAGCCACTTCCCATACCTGATAAATGGTAGTATATGATTGGATATTAAATTATGAAGACACATTGCTGACAAAATAACAAATAACAAAATGGTATATAATGAGATCTATTCACTTTCTGACAAAAGTATCAGGGGAGCTATAAATGCATTGGCAATGGATATCGGTGGGTACAGTAATTATGATTTACTAAGAGAGGGTTTTGAGATTGATAAAGAACTAAGATTTGGATACAATTATGGAACTAAGGTATACGATGTAATAACTACAGGATTTGCAGGGCTTTATTTATTCTCTAAAAGATTAATTACTATTTTAGATGAAAATAAATTTTCTGGTTGGAAAACTCATCCATTTTTTCCTGAAGGAAAACCTGTTGAGATGACTAAAGGGCTTTTTTTTGACATGCAATCATTGGATGGAAGTGACATTTTTACACCTGAGAATTCAATGTTTACCTTTGTAACTGAAAGAGTAAAAGAAGTCTTGATTCGTGAGATGTTCACAAATTTACAGTTTGAGAGAATCACAGATATAGAAATGATTAAGCCAGCCACAATTTCATTAAAGTAATAACCATGAAATTTATGTCCTACTAATTCTGACAATGATACTGAACATTGACAAAGCTCAATCTCAGCTTACTTGCCTTTACTCATTTAATTTTCAAGCGGACGCTGTTTGCGATATTTCTTTTTATAATGACGGATTATACGAAATTATAATTAACAAGTCTCTCACTGATGATTTGGGTATCGTTACAACCATTTCTTTTGGGAAATACACGTATACTAAAGGAACAATTACATGTATTGATCAAAACAACGGCTTTCAAACAATTTTTTTCTACAATCCTAAATATATCCAATCAAAGAAAGCCTATTTTGGTTTGCTAAACAAAAAGATACCAATTTCAACTTTTATTTCAATAAACCAAAGTAGTCGTCCTGATTTTTTATCTTATACTTAGGAGTTTAAGTACAAATCTATAAATGAGTTTAAAGCTGCTTTCAAAAAAACGCATAAGATTGTTTACCCATTTAAGACAGGGGTATATAACTATTCAAATTACTACACGTTAACTATAAATCCAGATCACAAATATTTTTTTAAGTTTTTTGGTTCAACGCTGTCAAAAGGAACCTGGACTCGAAAAGGAAATGAGTTGGTACTATACGATGAAGACCTAAAGAGCTTTTTCTATTCTTTTATCGTAAAAGATAAGCTTATAGGTGGGTTTCTATCTTTCTTTGATGAAGGCAATCTGATGGTCAGAAAAAAGGATTAAATCCGAAGGAGTAAAGCGGAAAGACCGTAGTGCGAATCTTCCAACTACCATGGTACTATTGCAGTATTAAGATGTAAAAAAGCAGGTTCTTTGATTTTCAAAATAAAAGAACCTGCTTTGCACATTTGAATAAGTCAATCTCCTCAAAATTCCAACACCACCCCAATCGAAACCGCTCTAACCTCCGGTCCCTTATTCTTTTGAAAAATCCCGAATGGCGAATACTTTCCATAAATACTAAAATCATCGATTCCGGCTTTTGCAATGTAATCCAGTGTAAGCGGAGCGACATTCAAGCCTCTCCCTTCAACAATTTTCACATTGTGGCCGTTGGCATCTTCGTATTTGACTTTAGAAGCAGCCAGTGTACGGATACCTCCAACGACTCCGGCAGCAAGGTATGATTTGTGGTTGTCTCCAAATGTGGGTTGCCATTCAAGCATGAGTGGAATTGTAAAATAGACGGTTCTTAAGCGGCTATATTTGTAGTTGATGCCTTCTGGTGCTGGAGTAGTTGAGACTACACCTGCTGTCTCTTCGAGATGCATATTGTCTGTGAAATAGTAATTGCGCCAGTCAAATCCCAATCCACTTGTGATACCCACGTTGTTTCTGAAGATAGGGAGTATAACTTCTGAGAAATTCAGAAAATATTCGCGCGATTTAATATCTTCCAGATCAAAGCTTGCCTGGGATGACAGGTTTAGGAATGCATCTGTGACATTGGCCAGTCCAAAACCGATGCCAGCCCAATGTGCATCCATGTTGTGGTTGTGTTTTTTCTTTCCAAAAAATGGTATCTGAAAGTTCAATTCTTCCATGACTGTCCATTTTTCATAGCTCTTCTCATCACTATAAATACCTTCAAATACTTGCTTATAGGGTTTGGTCTCATTATCACCAGAGTTCTCATAAACCTTGACTTTAACCTGGCCAACGCTGTCCTCAATGTCGATGACTTTATCGCGATACGTGAAGGTGGTGTCTGAAACAGTTGAATCGTCAGCAAATGCCGGTAGTCCTGCTAGTAGGGACAAAAAAACGAGAGTAGCGATCTTTTTCATAGTTTTGTGTATTGTTTAGTTATTTTTTTTCAATAAAAGTTTCAGGACATCTTCTGTGTCGCTGGGGGTTTCAATGTAAATCAAAGTAATCTGGTTGGTTGGTGTTTTTGACTCATTAAAAAGGATCAACCTATTGTCTTTCCCATTTCGGGGCAGTTGCAAATAGATAGAGGTTGGAATCCCGTTGGTGAAAACTTGTTTGATTTTCTTGGCACCGGACTCATCCCTTTTGAGACATTCACGGATGAATTTGGAGGCATTCGGGTTGTTCTTGATGGTGATGCTCTTGAAGAGGGTGAAGTTGTAGTTGCCCAGGACTTCATCAGTGAGTTCGACCATCACCACGCCTTTCATTTTACCATACTCTTCAAAGACTTTACTTATTTGCAGGTCTTTTTGCGCATACAGTTTGGGTGAAGCCATCAATGCCATTGCCAAAAGGAGCAAAAAATAGATTTTGTTTCGTTTCATGATTTGCTTTTTTTTATTCTATGCAAAATAATTGAAGTTGTGACTCTACCAAGTCCTTATTCTGGAGGTTTTCTGTACTGGTTTCTATCTCATTACAGGAAGCCGATAGATTGTCAAGGGAGGCCAACGCTTGTTCTTTAACCATTTGGGTGTCGGTGTATTTTTGACCATTTATATAGGTAAAGTCGTTTTGTTTCTCGATGTAAAATCCCTTTGCAAGGATAATCAGCCCAAAGAAGATGGCGGCGATACTGGCCCATTTCATTAAAGGAATGTGTATAGCTTTCGGCTTTTGCCTCTTCCCGGCGTAGAAGCCAAAAATGGCTTTATCTGCGTCGAAGCGTTCAGGTACTGTTTTCTGTGACAGAAATTCGTAGATCGACTTCTCTTCGGCATTTGTGGTTTCTCCTTCGTAATACTTTTGAAGTAAAGCGTCGGCTTCTTTTGGATTTATTTTAGGAATTCTGTTCATGATGTCATTTTTAAATATTCTTCCCGCACTTTTTTTCTTGCCCTTGAGAGATTCATCCGGATGGCTTCTATTTTGGAGCCTGTTATTTCAGCGATTTTTTCCAATTCGTAGTCCTCGATGTCTTTCATCTGAATGATGGTCTTTTGAAGAGGTGGCAATCCTTCGATAATGGCTTGGAGCACTTGTTCGGTGTTTTTTCGCTCCAACTGCAGGTACGGATTGTCGGGCCCGGCCTGTTTGAAAGTGTCATCGTTCCATGATTCCATTCTGTTGCGGACTCTAAGCTTGTCTATGCATAGATTCTTAGTCATGGTTGTTGCGAAAGCAGCAAGGTTGTCATATTGGTCCAGGTTGTCACGTAGGTGCCAGAGCTTCAGGAACACCTCTTGTACGGCATCCTCGCTATCCTGCTCATCCTTTAGCATGTTGTATGCTATATGGAGGAGTTTGCTGCGCAAAGGCACTAACTCAGCCTTAAATCGTTCTGGATTCATTGACTATATGACGGGGAAATATGGATTATATAACATCCGATACAAAAGAATTTACACAAAAGTAAAAAACAGGAGCAAACATCCTGTCTTTAAACAAAAAAAGCGTCCAAATTGAACGCTTTTTTTTTATACTATTGCTGGATAAAATTCTAATTGCTTAATGCAAAGGTCTTCGTACCGATTTGGTAACCATCTGCAAATAAGTCAACCCTGTAGGTTCCCGGGTGGAGAAATTCTTCCACATCCCAATAAATGACAACAGGTACTTCTTCTCCTTCGTAATCGATGGGGCGACGGGCTGAATAGTTGATGTACTTACCTTCAAACAGGAAGACATTGTCATTTTTCTTGACCAGCAATGTTTCGTCCGGTTGGGTAATACGTAAGTAAATATATTTTTCACCCATAGGGGCGGAGATGTTCTTGTTGATGGCAAAACTAAACTTAAGCTGCGCTGTTTTGCTGATTTTCTTGGCAATGCGGTTTTTGTCGGTGAAACTTTCCACAGTGATGCCTCTGGCTTCGAGTATAGCGGCGAGTGTGACCTTGTCTGTCAGTACTTTCTTTTCTTCAGCCAATACAGTGGCTTTCTCCTGAACAGCATGATATTGTTGGGTAACAACCTTATTCTCTGATCTGAGTTGACTATTTAGTGCATTAAGTGAGTCAATCTGGGCAACATATTGCTTCATAATGCCTCTCAAGGTTTCAAGCTCTTTCTTTAGTTTATTGATGCGTCTTGTATCGGTCGATTTGACGGTTTTTAATTCCTCTAAAACACGTTGCACCTTATAGCGTTCTGCATCGAGCATATTTGCCAGGGAATCGTTTCCAATGCGTAGGCCATAACCTTCATACTGGAGGGCCAATTGAGAATATTCATCTGTAAGTTCTTCTTTTTCCAGATCAAATTGTTTGGTCATTTCTGAAATAGCAACTTCTTTACTGCGTAAATTAAAGTACAAATAGGTCATTCCACCAAGCAACAATACTATGACTATACTTACACCTATAATTATTTTTGTTTTGGTTTGCATCTTTAAATCTAATTTATCCAATTCATTTAAATCCTTGAATTGAAACAGGAACTGATAATTATGTGGCGCAAAAATACAAAATTCTGCGCAATATACTATATTCTTTCTTTGGTATACAAGGAGTTTTAACAACAGGACTAAGACTTTTTTTATATCTGGTTTTATTTTCAGGTTTGTAGATAAATAATTAATAAAATTTCACATAAAAGCATTAAAGAAATTTTTCTCTAATTAGGGATTTTTTATACCTTTGTACAGTTCTGAAATAGATCCCATTCCTGGGGTTGTGTTTTTCAATCGGATTAGTTAAACTCGTAATAAATTTAGTTATGTCTAAAGTAACAGTTGTAGGTGCAGGCAACGTTGGTGCTACCTGTGCAAATGTAATGGCGGTAAAAGAAGTTGCCGATGAAATCGTATTGCTTGATATCAAAGAAGGTATTTCAGAAGGAAAAGCCTTGGATATGATGCAAACAGTTACGCTTTTGGGTATTGATACCCAAATCGTAGGTTGTACTAACGATTATGCAAAAACAGCAAACTCTGATGTTGTTATTATCACTTCCGGACTTCCTCGTAAGCCAGGTATGAGTCGTGAAGACTTAGTAGGTGTTAATTCAGGTATTGTAAAGTCCGTTGTTGACCAACTTCATCAGTATTCTCCAAATGCTATCCTGATTGTTATTAGTAACCCAATGGATACTATGACTTATTTGGCTGCTAAAACTTCAGGCTACCCAACAAACCATGTAATTGGTATGGGTGGTGCATTGGACAGCGCTCGTTTCAAATGTTATTTGAGTCAGGCTTTGAATGCTAACGCCAATGAAGTTGAAGGTTTGGTAATTGGTGGTCACGGTGACGCAACCATGATTCCTTTGACTCGTTTTGCTACATACAAAGGAAGACCAGTTTCTGACGTTCTTGATGCTGAAACTTTAAGCAAAGTGGTAAAAGATACCATGGTTGGTGGTGCTACATTGACCGGTTTATTGGGTACTTCAGCATGGTATGCTCCAGGTGCTGCTGCTTCATATTTGGTAGAATCTATTCTTCACAACCAAAAGAAAGTGATTCCTTGTTGTGTTTACCTGAACGGTGAATATGGCCAAAAAGATATTTGCATCGGTGTTCCTTGTATTATTGGCAAAGACGGTGTAGAAGCTATCGTAGATTATAAATTGAATGCAGACGAACAAGTCTTGTTCAACAAAAGTGCAGAAGCTGTTCGTAGCATGAATGCTATCATGAGCGATCTCGGTGTTTTAGCATAGTGCATTATATCGGAAAATTATAAAAGGAGATCTTCATTCGAAGGTCTCCTTTTGTGTTTTTTTTATTCAGACTGATCTTAAAACAAATCTAAAATAGTACTTTTGTTTTTTATTGCTGAAGACTCGGCCACAAATTAAAATTGTATACATGAAATTTTATCGGTTATTATGTTTGCTGATGTTGTTTCCGGCATTGATGTCGGCGCAAGATACTATCCCGAAGAAACAATACGAGGATATTGTCAGTAAAATAAACAAACCGGTACCAGGTAAGGGGTCTGTTACAATCATACAGGATGACAAGATTGCGGATAAATTAGGGAAACCGGTTATCAAAAATGCCATTACTGCCCAACCTAACGGTGAGCATAAGTATCTGAGTATCTCAGGTTTTCGTATTCAGATTTTTTCAGGCAACAATCAACGTGTTTCTAAAAATGAAGCATTTAGTAAAGAAGCTGACTTAAAGACTGTGTTTCCGGAATTATCCACCTATGTCAAATACAACGCTCCTTTCTGGCGCTTGAGAGTAGGCGATTTTCAGACGTATCAGGATGCACAGAATATGTTGACGCAGTTACGTCATACCTTTCCAGCTTTTGGTCGTGAGATGTCCATTGTGAGAGAAAAGATTCAGGTTAAAGTTCAGTAAAATGATAGATAAAAGAATACTTCTTGCTACAGAGTCAAATCCACTACAGGATGAAATTGCTAGTCACTATAAAGAAATTATCCGTCTTTTAGGAGAGGATGTAAATAGAGAAGGTTTATTGAAAACCCCAAAACGTGTGGCTAAAGCTATGCAGTTTTTGACCTATGGTTATGGCATTGATCCTGGTGAAGTGCTTAAATCAGCGATGTTTAAGGAGGAATACCGTCAGATGGTCATTGTTAGGGATATTGATTTTTACTCAATGTGTGAACACCACATGCTGCCTTTTTACGGAAAGGCTCATGTGGCTTATATACCCAATAACTATATTACGGGTTTGAGTAAAATAGCCCGTGTGGTTGATATTTTTGCCCGTCGTCTACAGATTCAGGAACGTATGACTACTGACATCAAGAATTGCATTCAGGAAACGCTTAACCCGCTAGGGGTAATGGTTGTTATTGAAGCGCAACACCTTTGTATGCAGATGCGAGGTGTGGAAAAGCAGAATTCGGTTACGACGACCTCCGATTTCACAGGGGTTTTTCAACAAGCGAAGACTAGGGAGGAATTTATAAACCTGATTAAAAGATAAAAAAAAGGCAGCAAACTGAATGGATGCTGCCTTTTTTATTTTAGAATGGTTTTTATTTTTTCTTTTTGATGATGATAACGCCGTTCTTGCCTTTTTCACCATAGCTAGATATTGCACTCGAATCTTTTAATATGCTTATAGATTCTATGTCTTCCATTTTCAAATTAGTCATTGCTTCACGTTGCGTTGATTTGGTTTCAACGCCGTCAGTTATGACCAGAAGAATTTTTTCTTCACCTGAGTCGGTTAATTGATATTTGATGGGTAACATAAAATATACCGGAACAGTCCTACCTTTAAGCTTTCCCGGTATCCATTTTGGCATCATTTTGATAACACGAATTGCTTCTTGATCGCAAGCTGGGTCAAGTCCGCGAATGACTTCGACATCAGAAACTATTCCCGTCTTGTTTACTATAAAGCGAACGACTACACGGCCTTCAATGCCCAATTTTGATGCTTCTTCCGGATATCGAACATTTTTACTGAGGAATTTCATTAATGCATCTAATCCGCCTGGATATTCAGGCATTTGTTCAACTCCGACCATCGGTTTTTCATCATCTTGTGTGACTGAATCCTGAGCATTCGTTGTTTTGACCTTCATGGAGTTTGTTGCCTCCGATGTTTCTTTTAAAGTGTCAGTTTGATTCATTTCTGCCATTGACATTTGCTCTAAGCTTGATTTTTCACTCCTGGCATTGACTGAGAAAAATAGAAACGTACATACGTACAAAGCAAGGGAATATTTGCCTAATCCAACCCAAGAGTTTTTTTCTTTGTTCATAATGATCATTCGTTTTTTTTTGATGTGATATAAATCCATTATTTATTTAGGCTGGGTTCTGTCGATTCTTTAGTCATAAGAGTTTAGTTTTCATCTTTTTTTTAGCTGATAGTTGATTGGCAGCGTAAAGTACACAGGAACATTACGACCGTTTTGTCTTCCTGGTATCCACTTAGGCATCATTTTTACAACACGTACAGCTTCCTTATCACAAGCGGTGTTAAGTCCACGTATAACTTCTACCTGAGAAACGATCCCCGTTTTACTTACAACAAAACGAAGGTATACACGACCTTCAATACCCATTTCTGAGGCTGAGGCTGGGTAATGTACATTCTTAGAAAGGAATTTCATTAGTGCAGGTTCACCACCTGGGAATTCAGGCATTTGTTCGACACCGACCAATGGTTCATCAGTCAACTCTTTTTTAGGAATGTCAGGGCTGCTCAATGCGTTCTCTTCTTCGACACCGACCAATTGTTCTTCAGTCATGGGTACATTAACTACCTTAATGGTTGTTTTTGTGGTATCGACTTTTGTCGTTGTTTTAACTTCTGCCGGTTTATCATTTTTTGGTTTGCAGGCATAACTGGTCAGGAGAATCATTACAAATAGCGGCAAGATAAATGCATAGTTACACAATCCGGCCAATGAGGTTTTTTTCTTGTTCATCATGACAATTCGGTTTTTTAGTTGTGATACATTAAATCCATTGTTTATCTGATTGGGAGCTTGTTGATAGGAAAGCCTTAATAGATGGTATTGGTAACTTTTCAGATCAAATCCGGAGTGAAGAACATCATTGTCTGCCAGATACTCCAGGTTGGCACGGAGGTGGTTTTTTAGCAGCCAGATGAATGGATTGATCCAGAAAAAGCTGCAGACTATTTCAGTACAGAGCACATCGATCGAATGGAATTGCCTGACATGGGCTTTTTCGTGTTGAAGTATCTCTTCCAGATCGGCACTGCTATGCTCGTCCGGATTAATAAATATCCATCCAAAAAAGGAAAACGAGGCGGATTTTGTTGGAAGCTGAATGATGGTTTGATCATCCAATTTTTGTTTTTTTCCATTTAGAACTAGTTGAAAAACTGATAAAACCTGTCTGATTATTCGAATCAAGAATAGGGTAGTTATTACAAAATATAGGATAAATAATAAATCCTGATTTGTCATGCTCTCCTTGTATAAACCATTTTCTGAGATCAAAAATTCGGGTAATGATGTACTTAAACTCTGAGTAAAAGCTACGATTGGTTTACTACCCTGAATGAATGAAGAAAGGTCAATTAAGGGATATAAAGTGGAGAAGATGATTCCAAAAAAGAGTGTCATTCTTTTTTGCTTAAAAAAGGTGTCTTTGTGCAATAAAAGTCTATAAAATAGGTAAAAGACCAATATGCCCAAATTGGCCTGAATAAAATATAGAATGATTGCGTCCATGATTAGGCTTTTTCTTCGTTTTCAATCATATCGATAATGTGCCTCAGTTCGTCCTTGGAAATCTGTTGTTTTTGGGCGAAAAAAGTGACCATTTCTTTGTAGGAGTTCTCAAAGTAATTTTGAACGATGCCGGATAGGAATTTATTTTTGTATTCTTCTTCCGTTACGCGTGGGGTGTATTCATACGTATTACCATAACGTATGGAAAGGAGGTAGCCTTTGCGTTCCAAATTTTTTACGATGGAGGCCAGCGTGGTGTAGGGGATTTGGGGATCCGGGTACTTTTCCAGATAGTCTTTGATAAAGCCAGCTCCGGTCTTCCAAATGATGAGCATAGCCTCTTCTTCTTGCGGGGTTAGATTTTCCATATTATCAGTGAAATTAACGTTGTGTAATCAAAGGCAGCAAACGAGACGAATTCTACCTTTGATTTTTTAGAAGGGTTTTTATTTTTTCTTCGTGATGATGATAGCTCCGTTCTTGCCTTTTTCACCATAAACAACTGTTGCGATAGAATCTTTTAAAATGCTGATAGATTCGATGTCTTCTGGTTTCACATTATTATATGCTTCACGTTGGGTTGATTTGGTTTCAACGCCGTCAGTAATGACCAGAAGAATTTTTTCTGCATCTCGATTTAGATCGAACTTTAATGGTAATGTAAAATAGACAGATACATCCCGGCCGTTTTGTCTTCCCGGTTTCCATTTTGGCATCATGTTGACAACACGGATGGCTTCTTGATCGCAAGCTGGGTCAAGTCCGCGAACGATAACAACATCATAAACATCACCCGTCTTGCTAACAGTGAAGCGAAGTATAACTCGGCCTTCTACGCCCAATTCTGCTGATGTTGTCGGATAATGAATATTGGCGCTAAGAAACTTCATCAATGCCTCTACTCCACCCGGATATTCAGGTAGATGTTCGACTGTGGCCAGCGGTTTTTCATTATCTAATGTGTCTTTTTTCTGGAATTTCGTTGCAATGGCTTGTTTTGAGTTTGTAATTTCCGTGATTTCTTTAACTGAGCCCGTTGATTTAATTTCTGTCGATGACTTTTGTTCTAAAGTCGATTTTTCACTCCAGGCATTGCCTGAGAAAAGTAAAAAAGCAAAAAGTGGTAGAGCCAGTGCGTATTTGCACAAACCAGCCCAAGAGGTTTTTTCCTTGTTCATCATGATGATACGTTTTTTTAGTTGTGTAACATTAAAGCCATTATTGATTTTTGCCGGACATTGTTGATAAGAAAGCCGAAGTAAATGGTATTGGTAACTTTTCTGATCAAATCCCGAATGTATAACATCTTTATCGGCCAGATACTCGAGGTTTGCACGCAGGTGATTTTTTAAGAGCCAGACGCATGGATTAATCCAGAATAAAGTCGAAATGAGTTCAGACAAAAGCACATCCATTGAATGTAGATTTCGTGCATGAGCCTTTTCATGGTGTAGTATTTCCTGGAGGTCGGCATTACTGTGGTCCAATCGATTGATAAATATCCATCCAAAAAATGAAAAAGGAGCAGTCCCTGCAGGCACTTGAATAAAGGTTTGATCCTTCTCTATTTCCCTTTTTCCACTATAGGCCAGCCGGCATACCGATAAGATTTGACCGATGATGCGTATGAAAAGTAATCCAACAATTACGGCATAGATCATCAGCAAATAATCCTGATTTGTGTGTCCTGCACTTTGACCAACCGTTATAATTACATCGGGTAGTGTTGCACTTAAGTTCCGGGACAAAGCAGCAGCTGGTTCACTTTTTTGTATCAGTGCAGTTAGGTCTACAAATGGATACACGATCGAAAAAATTAAACCAAGCAGGAGTGCATATCTCTTTTCCTTAAAAAAGGTATCCTTGTGTAAAAAGAGTCTATAAAATAGGTATAGGGCTGCTATGCCCAAATTGGCCTGAATAAAATATGGAATGAGTGCGTCCATGGCTATAAATTTTCTTCGTTTTCAATCATCTCAATAATATGTTTCAATTCGTCCTTGGAAATCTGTTGTTTTTGGGCGAAAAAAGTGACCATCTCTTTGTAGGAGTTCTCAAAGTAATTTTGAACGATGCCGGATAGGAATTTATTTTTGTATTCTTCTTCCGTTACGCGTGGGGTGTATTCATACGTATTACCATAGCGTTTGGAAAGGAGGTAGCCTTTGCGTTCCAAATTTTTTACGATGGAGGCCAGCGTGGTGTATGGGATTTGGGGATCCGGGTACTTTTCCAGATAGTCTTTGATAAAGCCAGGTCCGGTCTTCCAAATGATGAGCATGGCATCTTCTTCTTGCGGGGTTATATATTCCATATTATCAGTGAAATTAACGTTTTGTAATCAAAGGCAGCAAACCGAACGGATGCTGCCCTTGATTTCTAGAAGTTTTTTTATTTTTTCTTTTTGATGATGATAACACCGTTCTTGCCTTTTTCACCATAAGCAGCTATTGCACTAGAATCTTTTAAAATGCTGAAAGATTCGATATCTTCTGGTTTTATATTTTTAATTGCTTCATGTGTGGATTCAACTCCGTCAATGATAACCAGTTGGTTTTTTACTGTACCATGATTTCCAATTATGAATGTTAAAGGTATCGTAAAATAGACTGGTACGTTCCGGCCGTTTTGCCTACCAGGAGTCCATTTTGGCATCATGCTGATAACTCGGATTGCTTCCTGATCGCAATCCGGACTCAGCCCATGGAGAATTTCGACATCAGAAACTTCACCTGTTTTACTTACAATGAAGCGAAGTATAACACGGCCTTCAATGCGTTTTTCTGCTGCGGATGCAGGATAATGAATGTTTGTGCTGAAGAACTTTGTCAAAGCAGCTTCTCCACCCGGAAATTCAGGTATTTGTTCAACTGTGGTAAATGCTTTTTCATCGTCTTGTGGGACTGATTCCGTTGTTATTTTAATTTCCGAAGATGTGTCTTGTTTAGAATTTGTAGCTTCCTTGATTTCTTTATTTGAGTCAGAAGAGTTAACTGCAGTCGATGACTTTTGTTCTACAGTCGATTTTTCACTCCAGGCATTGCCTGAGAAAAGTAAAAATGCAAAAAGTGGCAGAGCCAGTGCGTATTTGCACAAACCAGCCCAAGAGGTTTTTTCCTTGTTCATCATGATGATACGTTTTTTTAGTTGTGTAACATTAAAGCCATTATTGATTTTTGCCGGACATTGTTGATAAGAAAGCCGAAGTAAATGGTATTGGTAACTTTTCTGATCAAATCCCGAATGTATAACATCTTTATCGGCCAGATACTCGAGGTTTGCACGTAGGTGATTTTTTAAGAGCCAGACGCATGGATTAATCCAGAATAAAGCCGAAATGAGTTCAGACAAAAGCACATCCATTGAATGTAGATTTCGTGCATGAGCCTTTTCGTGGTGTAGTATTTCCTTAAGATCGGCCGTACTGTGATCCATTCGATTGATAAAAATCCAACCAAAAAATGAAAATGGAGCTGTCCCTGCAGGCACTTCAATAAAGTTTAGATCATTCTCTATTTCTTTTTTTCCATTGTAGGCAAGCCGGCACACCGATAATATTTGACCGATGATGCGTATGAAAAGTATTGCAACAATCACACAATAGAACATCAGCATAAAATCTTGATTTGTGTAACCTGCACTTTGACCTACAGTTATGATTACATCGGGTAGGGTTGCGCTTAAGTTCCGGGAGAAAGTAGCTGCTGGCTCACTTTTCTGTATCAGTGTAGATAGGTCTATCATTGGATAGAGGATTGAAAAAAATAATCCAAACAGGAGTGCATATCTTTTTTCCTTAAAAAAGGTATCCCTGTGTAAAAAAAGTCTATAGAATAGATATAGGGCAGCTATGCCCAAATTGGCCTGAACAAAATATAGAATGATTGCATCCATGACAATAAATATTTTCGTTTTCAATCCTATCAATAATATGCTTCAAATCGTCCTCCGGTCTTCCAAATGATGCGCAGTGCTTCTTCTGCTTGTGGGGTTAGATTCTCCATAATAACAGAGTATTACGATGATGTCGCAAAACTACGAAACATTCGTAATAAAACAAATGCTTTTCCAGTATTTAACGCAATTTAACATTAAAATGATAAAAAAAACCGTGCAATTAACCTTTTTAAAAAAGGAAACTGCACGGCTTATAGTGTTTAGACTAAGACCTAGAGCTGGTCGTCAATCATTTTGATTTTCTTGTAGATCAATTCTCGTTCTTCTTTGAGTTCCTCAATTTTCTTTTTCATGGAGTCAAGCAAACCATTTCCGGATGATTTGGAAGTGGTGAAGAAACCGATGTTATTTTCTGAAGTCTTAATCTCGCTGGATAAGTTGTCGAACTGACGTAAAAGGCGTTCACGTTCGTGTAATACTTTACCCTGACTCTTGCCATTCATGTCTTCCAGGTTGTGTTGGAAATTGGATAGGCGGCGGTTGGTTTTATCAATGTGCAAACGCTCCATCTGTTTATCCAGACATTCGTGCCAAGCGGTATAAATTTTGTCTTTTTCTTTGAAGGGGACATGTCCGGTTTCATTCCACTTTGTAGTCAGTTCACGAACGAACTTGATGGCATCAGCCTCAGGCATTTCTTCATTAATGGCTTCCAATTGCTCGATCAGTTCTTTTTTGGCTGCCAGATTGCGTTGCTCTTCATTTTTTTGGGAAGGAGCATTCTTTTCTTTTTGCTCGAAGAAGAAGTCGCAGCCAGCGATGAATCTTTTCCAGATATTATCGGAAAATTTCTTGGGAACTGGACCTATCGTCTTCCATTCTTTCTGAATTTGAATAAGCGTATCGGCTGTAGCTTTCCAATCGGTACTTTCCTTCAAGGCTTCGGCTTTTTCGCAGAGGGCTTTTTTCTTTTCCAGATTCTGGTTTAATACATCCTTGGATGCCTTGTAAAATTCGCTCTTTTGACGGAAGAAGTTATCACAGGCAGTACGGAAGCGTTCGAATATTTTGATATTCACCTTTTTTGGAGCAAAACCGATGGCTTTCCATTGTTGCTGCAATTGGATAATCTCCGTTGTTTTGGCATCCCAGTCTTTATAAGATTTCAACAAGCTGAAGTCTATGGCTTCCAATGTTTCGCAAATGGCGATTTTTTGGGTCAGGTTGTCGTTTTCAATGGTTTTGAGGCGTTCGAAGAAACCTTGGTGATTTTTGTTGATGTTGCTGGATGCGTTTTTGAAACGGTTCCAGAGGTCTTCCCGAAATTCTTTTGCAACAGGGCCAGTTTCACGCCATTCTTCGTGTAATTTTTGTAATTGACGGAAGGCAACAACAACGTCGGTTTCATCGGTGAGTTTCTCAGCACTCTCGCATAAATTTGATTTGATTTCAAGATTTTTCTTAAAATCATATTCACGAAATTCATTGTTGATTTTGAGTAGGTCATAGAAGCGTTCTATTTCAACCTGATATTTTTTCCACAGTTCATTAACCTGATCCTGTGGAACGGCTCCTGTTTCTTTCCAGGCTTGTTGAAGTCTTCTGAATTCAGGGAAATTCTTACCGATGTCTTCTGTACTGTCGGTCAGATTTTTGATGTCTTCAATAATCTGTGTTTTCTTTTCCAGATTAGATTTGCGTTGTCTGTCTTGATCGGCTTGCCTTTCAGCACGTTTTTCGCGCCAATCATTCAAAAGATTTTTGAAATCAGCTTCTTTGCTGTCTTCTTCGGCAATGAAGTTTTCAATGGCATTACCGGCTTCCAGAAAAACCCTTCGCGCATTGTCTACTTCTTGTTTATGTATTTTGTAGAAAGATTGTTTTAGTTGATCAACTTTTTCCTTCATTTCAGCACTCGAATTGTCAATCAGTGATTTAAACAGGTCAATAATTTCCTGCTTAGTACTGGGAGTCGAAGTGGAATCTTCAGTGTCGGTTTCTTCAATGACAAGTTCTTCAACCAATTCTTCTGGTTTTAGTGTTTCCTCTTCATCGAGAACTTCAGGTTCTAATATTGCTTTGGGCTTGACCGCCCGCTTAGTTATTGTTTTAACGACTTCCGGAGCTTCTGTGATGCTTTCCGGCTGATTATCAGCTGCAACTTCTGCGGCTTCAGTGAGAGTTTCTTCCAACTTTGCCTCAATTGGCAAATCGTTGGTTTCTTTTGTGTCCATAATCAATTTTTTTTTTAGTTAAAGAAACCTTAATAAAGGTATTTACAAATTAAAGCAAAAGTTTTCGGAATATCGTTAAAATTTTTCAACTTTTTGTCTTATAGCCACTTCTTGAATTTAAAGTAGAGTAAAATAACGCCTGAAAAGGCAAACATTATTCCAATTGAAGCCCAGAAACCCCAAGCGCTAGAGGTGAAAGGCATATTTGGAATGTTTTGTCCAAAGATACTTGCTATTAAAGTTGGAGGCATAAAAATCACAGAAACAATGGTAAATATTTTTATGATTTTATTTTGTTCAACATTTACCAAACCCATGAATATTTCTTGCATATTATTCAGCCTCTCAAAACTGAACTTTGTGTGTTCAATCAATGATGTGACATCTCTTAAAATGATGGTCAGTTTGGAGCTAAGTTCAGAGGGCATTAGCTCACTACGTAACAGATTTGAAAGCGATCGCTGTTTTTCAATGATGTTTTGACGTACTTGCATAATTTGTTCCTGAAGTACAGTGATATCCATCAATACATCTTCGTCGGCATCCCGGAGGGTATCACTCAAAATTGTTATTTTGTCAATGATATCTTCAATAAGGTCGGCATCTTTTTCTACCCGCATTTCCCAGATAGCAATCATTACATGGTAACCGGTAGGGTAGTTCCTTGGATTGGTGGAAAGCTTTTTTATTGTTTCGGTGAAAGAACTTAAATCTTCGCTGTGTACAGTAACCAGAATATCGTTCTTCATGATGAATGAGACATTCTCTGCTTCGTAGTTTGGTAGCAGAAAGTGAGAATTGACCACCAATGTATCAACAGTTTCTATAAATCGGGAAGACATCTCAATCTCTTCCATTTCTTCTTCTTCCTGAATGTAAATCTTGAGAAAATCCTCTAATTGATCTTCTACCTCATCATCCACATCGTGAAGATCAATCCATAAGAAATTGTCAATAGGTGTGGTTTTCAGGAAATCCAGGCTGCGGCTTATTTTAATACGACCGCCTTCGTGATAGAATAATTTTATTTCGGCCATGGCGTTTGTGCTTTTTTCACTGGTCTTTTACCAGTGTAATGTTAAGACTTTGTTTTATAACGCTATTTTGTGTAGGCAAAATACCTGCAGAAGAGGATTTGCTTAGCCTAGTTCTCCAATAAAAGGAGAAACCATATTTGTTAAATTGACAAACTGTTCAACGGACAATTGTTCGGGTCTGAGATTGAAAATTGGATCTGATGTGATAACACAGTCGTTTCCCAACAAAGGCTTCAGTGAATTCCTCAGGGTTTTTCGTCTTTGGTTGAATCCGGTTTTGATAACGGTCTTGAATAATTTTTCATCACAATCCAATCCTGTTCTCTCATTACGTGTAAGTCGGATTACCGCAGATTTTACTTTGGGAGGCGGGTCGAAGACGTGCTCGTCAACAGTAAACAGGTATTCAATATCGTAATAAGCTTGTAAGAGTACGCTTAGAATGCCATAGGCTTTTTTGCCGGGCTTGGAGGCGATGCGTTCAGCTACTTCTTTCTGGAACATTCCAGAGCAGCAGGGTACCTTATCCTTGTTTTCAAGAACCTTAAATAAAATCTGAGAAGAAATATTGTAGGGATAATTTCCGATAATACAGAAGGGTTCATCGAAGATGTCATCCAATGGGATTTTCAGGAAATCATTTCCAATAATTTTTCCATTAAGGGTTGGGAAATGTTCTTTCAGATAAGTGACTGAATCGCGGTCCAGTTCGACCACTTTAAGGTCGTGACCGTAATCCTGCAAAAAACGTGTTAAAACCCCCATTCCGGGACCGATTTCTAAAACGGGCGTACCTATAAAAGCATCAAGCGTTTGCGCGATGCGTGCAGCAACATCTAAATCTTTTAGAAAGTGTTGCCCCAGCGATTTTTTGGGTTTTACTATCGTCATCCACCTCGGTACGAAAAAATTTGTATATTTGTGCGCCTCACATACTTGCAAAGCGACGCAAAAGTAAACATTTTAATCGAAAGTTGGTCACGAATGAAACAAATTAAAAGAATCCTCCAGATTCTCATACCATTGGCATTGGCTGCTATTTTGTTCTGGTGGGTTTATAAGGATATGGACTTCTCTAAACTTGGGAAGGTATTTAAAGACGGTCTTCATTACGAATGGTTTGTCGTTTCTTTTCTTCTTAGTGTACTAAGTATGATCATTCGTGGGCTCCGTTGGCAGCTTCTTTTGGAGCCTGTTTGCCCAGGTGGTCGACGTCAGATAACAGTGCTTTCAATCTTTGTAGGGTATGCAGCTAACTTGCTTTTGCCCAGAGCAGGAGAGGTGGTTCGATGTGGTGTTTTAAAGAAATCGGATGGACTGTCATTTACAAGAACGTTTGGTACAGTCATTACGGAAAGAGTTTTCGATGTCATTTGTCTTTTGTTGATAACCCTGGGAACCATACTTTTCCAACTCGGTTTTTTCAATAACTTTTTTCAGGAAAATCCAAAGTCTTTGGAGAAATTGATCAATATGGTCACCTCACCGGTTCTCTGGGGTGGCTTGATGATCATCGTTTTTGTATTTTTCATTTTTCGAAAATATATGAAGCGATTCCGGTTTTATGAAAAATTCAACGAATTATTTCTGAAACTCTGGGAAGGGATGAAAAGTATTGCAACCATGAAGCACCCGATACTTTTCATCTTTTATTCGGTATCCATCTGGTTTATTTACTTCTTAATGTTTTATATTGGGAAATTTTTCTTTTCCTTTGACGTTCCATTGAGTGTCTTAGCAATGCTTAGCGGTTTTGTTATGGGTTCGTTTGGTGTAGTTGCCCCTGTGCAGGGAGGAATTGGAGCATATCATGTCATGGTTATATATACTTTGATGTTTTATGGTATTTCTGAACCGGATGCTGGTATATTTGCATTTGTTATACACGGTTTACAAACTATATTCACTTTGTTGACGGGTTTAATAGCTTATGTGTGGTTAATGATATTAGACAAAAAGAGAAATCGTGAAGTCATTGACAGATTCTGACGAAGTTTTCTTAATTATATATAAAAAACAAGCGATTTTTCACAGAACAACAAACATTTATAGAGGAATATTAAACCTTTGTATGTTTTATTAGTCTGTATGAAATTAGACAACTATAATTGTCCCCTTTTTAACGGGAGAGAAGGACCTTAAATATGAAAATCATGTACAAAACACAAATGACCAGATTTTACATTTTGGCCTTAGCGATATTTTCTGTTTTCCCCAGTTTTGCTCAGGAAGATTTAACTGATCATGGTCTTTGGAATTCTATCGATTTACAGAAGAAATGGAAAAACGGAATTGCGATTGATTTTGAAGAAGAATATCGTATGCGTGATGATATGAGTAAAACAGATAAGTTCATGTCTACAATAGATTTATCCTATAAGCCATACTCTTTTATAAAAGCAGGCGCCTCTTATTGTTTGATCAATTACAATCATCCTGGGAAAAAGTCTACTAATTATTTGGAATATTGGGAATTACGCCATCGTTATAGTCTATATGTACAAGGTAGTTACGACTTTTATCGCTTTGAGATTTCCTTAAAAGAACGCTATCAAAGTACCTATCGTGTAGGAGTTGAAGCAACGGACACTAGAGCGAACCCAAAGGATCTGCTGCGCTCAAAAATCGAATTGGACTACAATGTGAAAGGTTTGCCTTTGACTCCATATGTTGCCTGTGAATTACAGCATTCTCTAAATAATCCTTCAGGTAGTAACGGACTTGTAGAAATTAGATATGCTGCAGGTTTGGAATACGAAGTCTTAAAAGGATTTTCAGTGAATTGTGGATATCTTTACGACATTGATAAGTCTGAACTTGTTAATGTCCATGTTTTAACCTTAGGTATTGGTTATTCTTTTTAACAACGAACAGTATGGATTTACAACACCTGAAGGTATGGGACGAGATGAAGACGATCACTTTGTCAGAAATGAACGATATCAGATTAATGAATCGTATTGATACAAAATATATGATACCGGATAATCTTCTTCCTGAATTGTTGGAAAAGATAAAAGATAAATATCGTGTACAAGTAGTCAATCACTTACCCGTGAGCCGATATGAAACTACGTATTTTGATACTGTAGATATCGACATGTACACTATGCACCATGACAACAAACTCAAAAGACAAAAAATACGGACTAGAACCTATGTTGAATCTTCGTTGTCCTTTTTGGAAATCAAAAACAAATCCAATAAAGGTAGGACCACCAAAGAAAGAATCATTATAGGTCAGGATGATTTTACGGACTTTTCCAAAAATGCAACAGCTGTCGACTTTATAAATGGCAAATCCATTTGGGGAGTAGAAAATTTATTACCACAGGTAAAGACTCGTTTTGAAAGAATCACTTTGGTTAATGATGAGAAGACAGAGCGTCTGACCATTGATGGCAATCTGGTTTTTGCCAATTGCCAGACTGGAATGGAAACTGATATGCATGGTTTGATGATTGTGGAGTTGAAACAGGATGGAAAATGTCCTTCTTATTTCAAAAGCCTATTGAATGAATACAAGGTTTTGCCACATGGCTTTAGCAAATACTGTCTAGGTACAGTGGCTACAAATCCAGATGCAAAAGTAAACCGATTTAAATCTAAAATACGTTACATTAACAAATTAACTGAAAAGAACCATGATTAATTTTGATGAATTGGGGCTGGGGATGGACACCTCTTCCGTTGTTGAGAAGCTAGGCACTGCACCGCAGTCTACGCTTGATTTTTTAGGTATTCCATTGTTTGATAATCAAAGTCTTGCTCAATTACTTATTAGGTTTGCATTTAATCTGATTGTTTGCTGGGGGATTATTCATTATCTTTATTACAAGAAGAAAGGGCAGCGAGACTATTATTTTACCTTTTTGCTGTTTGGGGTTACCATTTTCTTGTTAATCTTCTTGTTGGATAATGTAAAAATTCAAATGGGTTTCGCTTTGGGACTTTTTGCTATTTTTGGAATGATTCGATACAGAACGGAGTCAATTCCTATTCGTGAAATGACGTATTTGTTTATGGTTATCGGTATTTCCGTTATCAATGGCTTGGCAATGACTGTTAGTTACGCAGAACTTTTTGCCACCAATATGATTTTTGTCATTATGACCTGGATTTTGGAAACGAGTCGTTTTTTGAAGCATGACTTGCCTCACAAGATTATACTTTATGAGAAAATTCAATTGATACTTCCGGAACGGGAAGCAGAACTGATGGCTGATCTTCGGAAACGTACAGGTTTGGATATCGTCAAATATGAAATTGGAAACGTTGACTTTTTGCGTGACGTAACGTATATAAAAGTTTATTTTAATCCCGATGGAAGGGAAAACTTAATAAGTTCAAAATTCGAGAAAATTAAACCTCTTGATTACTAGAAATTAGGAAAGAAGATAGCTGTTCAGTTTTTTGACAAATAGCTATCTTCTTTCAACCTTCATTTGTATCTTTGTAAAGCAAGTCTCAGTTACTTTTTGTTTTTTATTGAAACAATTTGTGAAACCAGACGTTATACAAATATCATTTTATAAAATAAAATACAATGAAGGAAGAATTTTTGCAGTTGACCCCCTCTACTCTTTGGGGTTATTTCTATGATTTGACCCAAATCCCACGTCCATCCGGTTTTATGGGGCCCATTCAAAAATATATGTATGATTTTGGTCAATCTTTGGGTCTGAAGACCATTAAAGATGAGGCCGGAAATATAGTGATTCAAAAGCCCGCAACTCCAGGAATGGAAAACAGGCCAGGAATCGTTTTGCAATCTCATTTGGACATGGTTCCTCAAAAGAATAGCCATGTTCAGCATGATTTTGAAAAAGATCCGCTTTGCATACGCATTGAAAATGGTTGGGTCAAAGCCAAAGAAACCACCCTGGGTTCAGATAATGGTATAGGTGTCGCTGCAATTATGGCTGTACTTGCTGCCAAGGATTTAATACACGGACCTGTTGAAGCCCTGTTTACAGTGGACGAAGAAACGGGTATGTTTGGAGCTTTTGGACTTAAAGCCAATGCCATTGAAGGTAAAATACTTTTAAATCTTGATTCAGAACACGAAGGTGATCTATTTGTGGGATGTGCCGGGGGCGTTAATCTAACGGCAGAATTTGAATATGAAAAAAATGTTCCTGTACCTGAAGGCGATATTGCTATTAAGCTAAACTTATACGGTTTGAAAGGTGGTCACTCTGGTGTGGATATTTTACTTGGACGTGCCAATGCCAATAAACTTCTATTCCGCTTTCTGAAAACAGCTGTAGCTGAAAATGAGATCCGATTGGCATCATTTAACGGTGGAACGCTTAGAAATGCAATTCCTCGTGAAGCGTATGCCATTGTCACTTTACCCGAAGATGGTCTGGCCGATTTGGCCGAATTGGTGGCTGATTATGAAGATCAGATTAATGTAGAATATAAAGGCATCGAAAACCAACTTCATTTTACCCTTGATCAGGTGACTTTACCTGATGGTCTGATACCCGAAGAAATTCAGGATGATGTAATCAATGCTATTGAAGCTGCTCATGATGGTGTCTTGCGCATGATTCCAGATATGTCGGATGTCGTTGAAACGTCCTCCAACCTAGCCATCTGTGAATCTCGAGAAGGTTTAATCACTTGTCAGTTTCTTGTTAGAAGCGCTTCGGACACGATGAAAAGTACCTTGTACTCTTCTTTGCAAAGTTGTTTTTCTATGGCTGGTGCTAAAGTGGTAGAATCCGGTGATTATCCCGGTTGGATGCCAAACCTGAATTCTCCGGTCAAAGATTTGCTTTCTGGCATTTATGAAAGCAAGTTTGGAAAGAAGCCCAATGTGAATGTCATTCACGCGGGTTTGGAGTGTGGCATCATTCAGGATGCAGTAGGCACTTTGGACATGATTTCATTTGGCCCCAATATTGAGTATCCTCATTCACCAGATGAAAGAGTTGAAATAGTCAGTGTAACTAGATTCTGGGAGTTTCTGGTTTCAATACTTTCTGCTGTTTAAGATTCTTTTTAAAAATCATCCTATGAAGCGAAACCTTATTTTATCGGTCATTGTTGGCGCTTGTTTTACTATTATTGGTGTTCAAACAGTAAAACCAGCATCTCCAAAAGCGCCATCTGCTAAAGAAGTATTCTTTCTGAATAGGTTCAAACAAATTGACAATCTGATGTTGCAGGCAGTAGCATCAGAAGCCCTGCCTTCTGCGGTTTGTTATGTGTCTTATAATGGAAAACCAATCTATTATAAAGCATTTGGATATGCTGATCGAGAAATAGGAACATCCTTGAAAAAGAATGCAATTTTTCGCAATGCTTCCCAAACGAAACTGGTTACTACTGTTGCTTTGATGGCGCTATATGAGAAGGGTTTGTTTAAATTGGAGGATCCTATTAAAAAGTTTTTGCCCGAGTTTTCGCATCCGATGGTCTACGTTTCAGGAAGTGTCGCCGAGAATAATATGGTGACTCGTCCTGCTTACGGGGATATAACCATCCGTCAATTATTGAGCATGACTTCCGGAATAGCTTACGATGTTTATGATCAGGATCTAAACCCCATCAACTATTTGGAGCAATTGACCACCCAAGAAGTGGTGAAGCGTATTGCAAAGTTGCCATTAAAACATGATCCTGGTGAAGGTTTTACGGATGGATTCAGTCTTGATGTAGCTGGACGACTGGCTGAAGTTGTTTCCGGTCAGCGACTGGACTCCTTAATTCGCAAAGAGGTGCTGAGTCCCTTAGGAATGAAAGATACCTATTTCTACTTGCCATTAAAGAAAGTAAATCGCTTGGTTCCAATTTACCAGAAACCCGATTCTGATTTGCCTGCAACCAATTCTACAGACTCGCTGATTCGTTTTTATCCGTTGGCACAAAATCAGCTTTATTTCGGAGGAGGAGCCGGACTGAGTGGGACTATTGAAGATTACGCTAAGCTTTGTGAGATGATCATGAATTTTGGTAAAATTGGAAAGAAGCCTTTTCTATCCTGGAAAACGATTGAACAGATGTGTACAGATCAGATTTTCGGAGTCGAAGGTGATTATCTATTTGGACTTGGTCTCCATATTGCTACAACCGAGGATTTTGCCCGAACAATGAGAAATCCCGGTTCGTTATCCTGGGAGGGAGACTTTGGCACGAATTATATGATAGATCCTCAAAACAAACTTGTTGTTTTACTTTATACGAATAAGGCTAATTGGAACATGAATCAAGATGTCTGGGGTGATTTGTTACGTAGTGTTTATATGTCTTTAAAGTGATTAAATAAATTTAATATTTTATAAAATAAAACAACCCTTTCCAACGTTTATAATTTAGTGGAATTCAATAGATCCAAATGGATAAAATTCAAAACGTATTTTATTGTAAAAATGGACATTAGATGGCTACTTTAACAATTATTTGCAAATAAAAATGGGTATAATGGCAAATCTCCTCAATTGCATTCGTATATTTGCAGACCAAAATCAGAAGGTTAGGTATAGTTCATTGTGCTCTGGCGTAGAGGTTCTGGGGGTAGGATATCAGATATTGCAAACATTTTAAGCTTTTTAGGCTTGTAAAATAATCAATCAATTATAAAAACAAACATTTAAATTATTATGGAAACCAAAAACCAAAAGAAGGTCCAAAAAAGTCGTGGTATTTCCGCCGCGTTAGTTATTTTCGGTTGTGCTATCATTGCTGTATGTTTTTTCTGGTTCGTTTGTGGTAATCCTGCCGGATTCGATGAAAAAGGCGCACCACTTCCTGGAAACTTCTTTGCAACTATGTTTAAAGGCGGATTCGTAGTACCTATCATTTTGACACTTTTATGTACTGTAATTGCTCTTTCTATCGAACGTGCATTTGCTTTTGCAAAGATGAAAGGTAAAAAGAATCAGACTAAGTTTGTTCAGGACGTTAAAGTTAAACTGGCAGAAGGCGATATCCGCGGTGCTCGTGAAATGTGTGACAAACAACAAGGTACAGTTGCTAACATCTTGAATGCAGGCCTTATCAGATATGAAGACGTTGAAAAAATCGAAGGTTTGAACAACGACGCTAAAGCTGCAATCATTCAAAAAGAAATTGAAGAAGCTACTGCTTTGGAAATGCCTTCCATGCAACAGAACTTGCCAGTTATTGCTGTTATTTCTACACTTGGTACTTTATTTGGTCTATTTGGTACAGTACTTGGTATGATCCGTGCGTTCTCCGCTTTGGGTCAAGAAGGTGCTCCAGATCCATTGGCTCTTTCTACTGCAATCTCTGAAGCACTTATTAATACCGCAACAGGTATCGCAACCGGTGCTATGGCTATTATTTTTTACAACTACTTCGCTGCTAAAGTGGAAGATATAACAAATGCTGTAGATGAAATTGGTTTTGCTATTGGTCAGACCTATACTACCAAACATTTGAATAAATAAAATTAAGTGTGATTCTTTCGGGATTCATACTAATTAATACTAAAAAAGAAAGATATGCCTAAGGTAAAAGGAAAGAAACAGAGCACACTCATCGACATGACTGCGATGAGTGACGTTACTGTACTTTTGCTGACATTCTTCATACTTACGGCGAATTTTATTCCAAAAGAACCTGTGCAGTTGACTACACCTGCTTCAGTTTCTGAGATAAAAATCCCTGAAGCCAATCGTCTTATGATTTTGATTGATCCTCAAGGAAAAGTCTTTTTGAATCTGGACAGGCCGGCTACGAAATTAGAAGTATTGAAGAGAGTCGCTAAAGATTATAAGGTCTCATTTACAGACAAGCAATACGAATCCTTTGTTAAGCAACCGAATATCGGTGTTGACATCAGATTGATGTCAAACTTTCTGGATCTCGATATGGGTGCTCAGGATAAAGCACTCAAAAGTTATGGCGTTCCAGTTGATAGTTTGAACAATCAGTTTAAAACTTGGGTGCGACATGCTGTTGACGTAAATAAAGAGATTACTGGCGAAGATATTACACTTGCCATCAAGGCTGACAGAACTACTCCATATCCCAAAATCAAGAATGTACTGAATTCGCTTCAAGATCTTAAGCTGAACAGATACAACTTGATTACGAGTTTGGAAGGTATGCCTGCCGGATTCTAAATTATTAGAAAAACATCCGGATTTTTAATGGGTGGTTTTGAATAGATAATTAAAAATAATAAAGAATATGTCAGAAGTAAGTACTGGTGGCCACGAACAAGCTAAAAAAGGAAAGCCTAAAAAAATAGAGACACGCGTAGATTTTACGCCCATGGTCGATATGAATATGTTGCTTATCACCTTTTTTATGTTCTGTACATCTTTGTTAAAGCCGCAGACAATGGAAATTGTAATGCCGACAAACGACAAGGATATTGCCGATCAAGATAGGAACAAGGTTAAGAGCTCTAAAGCTATAACCGTAATTTTGGGTTCAGACGATAAAATCTATTATTACTTGGGAAAACCAAAACTGGATGATCCAAGTACACTAAAGCAAGCAAATTATGGTGGTGCTGAAGATAAAAACAGCCTACGTAGTCTTTTGTTGTCCAGAAACAAAATCGGTGTTGAGCAGGTTCGCAAATTGAAACTAATGAAATATAAAAAGCAAATTTCTCCTGAAGTCTACGATAAAGGGCTAGCTGAAATAAAAAATGCTAAAGATGGACAAGCCGTTATCATTAAACCGAGCGATAAGTCTACCTATATGAATTTAGTTGACGCTCTTGATGAGATGAATATTTGTAGTATCGGAACATACACTATTAATAGTATGGAAGCCGGCGACAAGTATCTTTTAACAGAACGGGAGAAAAAAGAGCCAAAAGCTAATCCTCAGAAGTAAAGTGAAATTTTAACACTAAAATTTAAAGAAGTGGCAAAAGAAATAAATTTAAATTCAGAGGAATGGCGTGATCTGGTCTTCGAAGGAAAGAATCAAAGTTATGGAGCATACCAAATGCGTAAGACGTCTTCAAAGCGTCATGCTATCTCATTTGTACTGATCATCTTTATTCTGATCTTCCTGGCGTTTCTACCTGCTTTGATAAAAACTGTAAGAGAAGCGACTAGATCCAGAGAGTCGATGACGCAAGTTACGACGATTTCTAAGTTGGATTTGGAGCAAGAGAAACTGAAGGAAAAGGATATTATCAAAACTGAGGTACCTGTTCCAAAAGTGATTTTAAAGAATACCATCAAGAATACGGAGGTTATCATTGCAGATGATAAAGATGTTCGGGCAGAAGACGAATTGAAATCGATGGATAACCTGAAAGATTCTAAAGCTACCATCTCTATCAAAGATATCTTAGGATCGAATGATGAGCATGCTGTGGATATTGCTGACTTGGAACAAAACAAAGTGGCTATTGAAGAAAAACCAATGGTCGGTGTTGAGCAAATGCCAGCATTTCCCGGTGGTGAAGCCGAATTGATGAAGTTCCTTAGTGATAATGTGCATTATCCGACATCTGCTTCAGAAATGGGTATTGAAGGTCGTGTAATCCTTCGTTTTGTTGTAAGCAAGACAGGCGAGGTATCTCAGGTGGAGGTGATTCGTGGGCTTGACCCGGCTTGTGATAAAGAAGCTATACGTGTTGTAAAAATGATGCCTAAATGGATTCCTGGTAGACAGAATGGTCGTAATGTACCTGTATACTTTACGCTCCCTATCAAATACCAATTATCAAATAGGTAATTTTAATTTAATACTTTAAAGAAGAGGAGATAATTTGTCATAAAGTTGTCTTCTCTTCTTTTTTAAAGCTTAAAGCTATGAATTTTAAAAATGGACTTAATTTTAATTTTATCTGGGGACTATTCATGGTGGTTTTCTATCTGGGCATGTCTTTTATGTTCGTTTTTACCAATTTGTTTGAAAATTTTAACCAGACTATCCGGATCATTATGGGAGCCATGTTTCTTATCCTGGGTTTAGTTCGGGTAATATCTATTTGGCAACGTCGCTAAACAGTTTTCACTCATTTTTATTTGGGAAAGAAAACATTCCATAACATTTTTTATTTTTTAGATTTTGTATTTATAACTACCTTAGCTTAATAAACCCTTTAAAATGAGAAATCTTCGCTTTTTTTTGATGCTTTCTCTTGTTCTGTCTATAACAGCTTGTAACAGAAAATCGAGAGTGACCCGTTTTGATACCATGACGAGTGGTGTTGCTACGATTTTATGTGAAGACTGTTTCTCCCCTATCATGAAAGAGCAAATTGATGTCTTTCAAGGTTTAAATCCCGAAGCTCAAATAAATCCGATTTATACCGATGAAGTAACCGGAATGAATCTTCTTCTTAAGGACAGTATCCGTTTAATGGTTGCTGCCAGAGATTTAACAGGAAAAGAATTCAACTATCTGAAATCCCTTCAATTACGTCCTCGTTCACAAAGAATTGCTGTGGATGGTATTGCTCTTATTATCAACAAGCGCAATCTGGATTCACTTATCAGCGTTTCGACTATCAAACAAATAATGACGGGTGATATTAAAAATTGGAAAGAGATGAATCCTACTTCCAATCTTGGAGCTATACGTGTTGTATTTGATAATGCCAATTCAAGCACTGTCAGATATGTCAGAGATTCTATTTGCAAAGGCAGTGCCTTTTCTGCAAATATTAAAGCAATGAAAACAAATAAGGATGTTATTGACTATGTTTCCAATACATCAAACGCAATTGGTATTATCGGTGTAAGCTGGATCAGCAACCGGAAAGATTCCTCCAGCCTCAGTTTTATTGAACAAATCCGGGTCATGTCTGTTAGTCCTTATGATGAAGCCAGACTTGATAATAGTTATAAACCATTTGCTGCTTATTTGGCGCTTCATAAGTATCCCATGGTTAGAGATATTTATATGATAACAACAGATATACCTGGAAGTTTACCAGCAGGTTTGCTCCATTTTACAGCAGGTGACCGAGGCCAACGATTGATGTTAAAATTGGGTCTTGTTCCCGCCAATCGTCCAATGAGAATAGTAAATGTAAGGTCAGAAATGTAAGGTCTGAATAGTAGACCATCTCCATAAAAGAATTATAAACAAACAAATAAATAAATTGAAGAATGAAGAAAAAGCTCTTATTTACTGCCTTTTTAACCGCACTTTTTGCGGTAGTGAATGCCCAAAGCAACTTTGGTGTCGATTATTTTAGCATTGGTGAATACCAAAAAGCGAAACAATATTTTGAAAGTAACGTATCAAAGACTCCTGCAGAATCAAATTATTACCTTGGCGAAATAGCATTTGCAGAAGGCAAAATGGATGAAGCAAAATCTTACTTTGATAAAGGAGTTGCTGCTGATCCTTTGTATACATTGAATCAGGTTGGTCAAGGAAAATTGATTTTGAAAACTGACGCAAAAGCTGCAGAATCGTTGTTTGCTGCTGCCTTGAAGAAAAACAAGAAAAGTCCTGTTTTAAATGTGACTATAGCGCGTGCTTACTGGGAATGTGGCTTAAATGATGGAGCTCAGCTCAAACTGGTTATAGCTAAAAAATATGGCAAGAAATCGCCTTTAGTTTATACGCTTGAGGGAGACATGCTTAAAGCAGAAAACAAAATGGGTGAAGCTGCTGCTAAATATGAACAAGCATTAAATTTTGATACAAGTTTTGTTGTTGCATCTATTAAATGTGCACAGATTTACGAATCGATCAACCCTAATTTGTCTCTTGAAATTTTAAAGAAAGTGTTAGCTTCACATCCTGATTATACCATTGCTTATAAAGGACTTGGTAGAACCTATATGTTGAACGGTCAATATTTAAGCGCTATTGAAGGTTTTAAGGCTTATGTTGCAGATGGGGGTATCCTGAATGTAGACGATTACATCAAATTTGCATCTTGCTATTACTTTACAGATCAATTTGAATTATCCAATGAGGAAGTAAATAGCGCTATTAAATTAGATTCAACCAACTTTGTACTTAATCGTTTCAGAGTGTGGAATGCCGCTAAATTGGATGACGCAGTAAATGGTCTAAAGTATGCTGATTACTTTTTTACGCTTAAAAGTGAAATTGGTTTTATCCCCAATGATTATATGGCATATGCAAGCATTCTGGCTTTGAACGGTCTATTTGACGATGCATTAAAGATTTATGACAAGTTAATGGAAACGGATTCTGAAAGACCTGAAATCTACAAAGAACTCTTTGGTGTTTACCAGAAGATGGGCGATAATGTAAAAGCATCCGATACGTATAAAAAGTTTATGGATTTGACTGGAGCTGATTATGTTTCTTCTATGGATTATTTCAAATTGGCTCGTTCTTATTATTCAGCTGGTGTAAAGTTGAAGGCTGATACCACATCCGTTGATAATCTTGTAAAGGCCAAAGAATATTTGTTAAAGGCAGATTCTACTTTTGCGATTGTATGTAAAATGACCCCTGAAAGCTATACTGGTTTTATATGGAGAGGTCACACCAATTCAAGTATTGAAAAAGTTGTAACAGAAGGTTTGGCTAAACCGTATTACGAAACAGCGATTGAGATGATAAATGCCAAACTAGCCGAAAAGCCGGGTAATGGTTACAACACTGACCTGATTAGAGCTTATACATATCTTGGCTTACATTATTTGTATCTGGATGATGATGTTAATTCAGCAAAGTACTGGAACAAAGTGCTTGAATTGGATCCTACGAATAAGAATGCAAAAATGGTTTTAGATGAACAAGCTGCTAAAAAAGCTGCTAAGAAATAAGAACTACTTTTCAGTTAACTATAAAACAAGAAAGGCTGTCTTTAAAAAAAAGACAGCCTTTCTTGTTTTATAGTGAGAGTTTATTCAATTCTCTTATATCCGTATACAGCTGAATTTCCTAGTTCTTCTTCAATACGAAGTAGCTGATTGTATTTGGCCATACGATCTGAACGACTAAGTGAACCTGTCTTTATTTGTCCGGAATTGGTAGCTACTGCAATGTCGGCGATGGTGCTATCTTCTGTTTCACCGGAACGGTGGGAAGTAACAGTGGTATATCCATGACGATGGGCCATTTCTATAGCATTTAGAGTCTCTGTAAGCGTCCCAATCTGGTTGACCTTTATCAGGATAGAGTTGGCACATTTTTCAGCAATACCGCGTGCCAGGAAATCTACATTGGTAACGAATAAGTCGTCACCAACAAGTTGACAACGATGACCAAGGCGTTCAGTCAGTAGTTTCCAACCATCCCAGTCATTTTCGCTCATGCCATCTTCGATTGAGTCAATAAGTGGATATTTATTGATTAGTTCTTCCAGGAAAGCAACTTGTTCAGCAGAATTTCGTTTGGCACCACTTGGACCCTCAAATTTGCTGTAATCGTAAATACCATCTTTATAGAATTCAGAGGAAGCGCAATCTAAGCCAATGTGAACGTTATTTGTATTGTAGCCGGCAAGTTGGATGGCTTCAATGATTGAATCAAGTGCATCTTCAGTTCCTTTTAGGGTAGGGGCAAATCCACCTTCATCTCCTACGGAGGTGCTTAAGCCACGATTGTGAAGTACTTTTTTCAAGGAATGAAAGATTTCAGCACCCATTCGTAAGCCTTCATGGAAGGATGTTGCACCAACTGGACGAATCATGAATTCCTGAAAGGCAATCGGGGCATCAGAATGTGAACCACCGTTGATGATGTTCATCATGGGTACTGGTAAAACATACGTATTTACTCCGCCTATGTATCGATATAAGGGTAAATCCAAATAATTGGCCGCTGCTTTTGCTACTGCCAGAGAAACTCCCAGAATGGCGTTAGCTCCGAGTTTGGATTTTGTTTTGGTTCCATCCAATGCAATCATCTTATGGTCAATTTCTGTTTGTTGGAGGGCTGACATTCCAAGCAATGAGGGGGCAATCAGTTTGTTTATGTTGATGACTGCTTTTGTGACACCTTTGCCGAGGTAGCGATTGGCATCTCCATCGCGGAGTTCTATGGCTTCGTTTTCACCTGTAGAGGCTCCTGAGGGAACGGATGCACGTCCAAATGCTCCGGATTCCAGAAATACGTCAACTTCTACAGTTGGGTTACCACGTGAATCAAGAATTTCACGTCCAATGATTTTTTCAATTTTCATATGATTTGTTTTTTAAAGATTAATCTATTTACAAAACAACCCATAGCCTGAAATGTTCAGAAATATATGTTAAAAAACATATTAATAGGGGCGTTATTGCATTAATAAAGCTTTGGTTACTTCGTCTGCTTTTTCTTCTCCAAGCAGATAAGTCACAATTTGAAGTGCAAAGTCAGCTGAAACTCCTGGTCCGGATGCCGTGATGATCGCTCCATCCTGAACCACCATATACTCTGACAAGCGAGCGCCTTTCAGATGAATTTCATTTCCGGGGTAACAGGTAGCTTCTTTGCCATCCAAAATGCCAAGTTGACCTAGTATCATTGGGGCTGCACAAATAGCAGCAAGGGGTTTTCCTGCTGTAGCAAAACTTAGCAAGGTGGCTTTCAATCCCTCGTGTACATTTAGATTTTTTGTACCTGGCATACCTCCCGGAAGGATGAGCATATCGGCATTGTTGAAATCAACATCTGGATAAAGGACGTCGGCTTCGATAGCAATGCCGTGTGCGCCAACTACACGTAGATCTCCTGTGATAGAGACACTTGCTACTGGCAGACCGGCTCTTCGTAAAATATCGATGGTGCTGATGGCCTCAATTTCTTCAAAACCGGGTGCTAAAAATAAAAGAAGCTGTTTCATAACGTTCTATTTTTTATGGATGTATTGAATGCTCATTTTCTTTAATAAAAACGTTGCTTTGCTCGTTCAAGAATCAACGTGATCAGATTTGCTGGAATAAATCCTATTTTGCAACTATTTCAGACGGAAATGGTACGTAATGGTTCCACTTTGATTTTGATTGCCTTCTATGTTATTAAATCGAGCTAGTTTTGCTGCGCTTAGGGCTGCATTACGCAAAGTCGAATTGTCTGTATTAGTCCCTTTCAAGGAGATAGAGGTTGCAATCACATTGCCTTTGGGATTGACCGTTATCCGAACAACCACTGTACCTTCTTCCTGGATAGAAAAGGATGGACGTGGTAGCCCACCGTTCAGATTTCTGCCATTAAGAGAAAATTGACCATAACCGGTTCCACCTCCTACATAGTTGTTGGACTTAGGGTCGCCATTGGTGGCTCCCTGATTGCCTACTCCTGAACCAGTGCCTTGACTATTGCCTTTTCCACCTGCCGAGCCAAAGGCATTAGCAGCCTGATTTCTGATAGAAGCAGCCCTTTGCTCTTGTGATTTAACAATTTGTTTTTCTTTTTGTTTGGCCCGTTCTACTTCTTTTGCTTTTTTATCTTCCAAAGAAACGGAGGGCTCATGGGATTGAGAGATCAATGCTTTTTCTGGTTTATTCTCTACAACCGGCTCTGGAATGGCTTCTGATTCAGGGTTTGTCGGTTCGCCTGCAGGCTCGAAAAGACCTTCAGCTTCGTCTATATTTCCAAAATTGACAGTCAATCCTTCGTCCAGAGTAGGCACGGGCTTCGATTGAGTAAACCCAAACAACACCAGGCATAAAATGATGAGCACATGCATTAGCACAGTGCCTATCAAACCATATGTTTCGCTCTTTTTGAAAGTCATTTTTTTTCTGGCGGACGGGTAGCTAGTACCAATTTGAATTTATTTTCATTACATATATTCAGAACACGGACAAGTTCCCGATAAGGAATATTTTCATCGGCGTACAAAGCAACAAACATTTCCGGTTCCGCTAGAATTCTAGCTTGCAAGAAAGGTTCGATGCCCTCAAATAAAACTTGTTTTTCCTTTTCATTTCCAAAGGCTACATAATAATGAAGGTCTTTGTCAATGATAACTCTGGTCAATGGTTTGGCCGAGGACTTTTCCTTGCTTTCAGGAAGGAGTAGTTTAATAGAATTCGGAGTAACCACCGTCGATGTTATCATGAAGAATAACAACAGCAGAAAGATGATATCCGTCATCGATGCCATGCTAAAGTTGGCGTCAACCTTATTTTGCCTTTTTAAAGCCATGTATGTTATTTTTTGACGGGTTCATTTAATAAATCCATGAATTCCAATGTCTTGGCTTCCATGTCGTTTACGATTTTTCCTACACGTGAAACCAGATAGTTGTAGGCAAAAAAAGCGGAGATTCCGACGATCAACCCAGCTACGGTTGTAACCATGGCTGTATAAATACCTGCGGAAAGAATAGTGATGTTAACATCGTTGCCTGCGCTGGCCATATCAAAGAAAGCGCGAACCATACCTGTTACTGTACCCAGAAATCCTAGCATTGGAGCACCACCGGCTACAGAGGCAAGAATGGAGAGCCCTTTTTCCAGTTTGGCCACTTCCACGTTACCTACATTTTCGATGGAAATCTGAACGTCGTTCATGGGGCGTCCAATACGGGAGAGCCCTTTTTCTATCATGCGAGATAGCGGTGTATTGACTTGCTTGCACAACTTGATGGATGAATCGATTTGTCCTTCATAGATATGATCCTTGATACGGTTCATGAAGTTCGGGTTTTCTTTTGACGCTGCATTCAGGGTGACTAAGCGTTCAACGAAGATGTAAATGGCCAAAACTGAAAGAATAGCCAATGGTATCATCAGCCATCCACCTTTCATTGTCATTTCAAAAAAATTCATTTTTGCTGCCGCATTTGCTGTATCTTCTATGTTTGATAAAACTGGAAGGGCTTCCTGGGCTGTTGTCTGGAGAAGCAAGAGTAAATTCATAGGTCAGGTCTTTTGTTTATTTCAAACAGTTTTTATAGGATTGGATGGATTTCTTTAATCCGAGATAAAGTGCATCAGATATAAGTGCATGACCTATGGATACTTCATCCAGCCATGGAATGTTTGTGTGCAGGTATGCCAGATTATCCAGACTCAAGTCATGCCCGGCATTAATGCCAAGGCCAATTTTCCGGGCATAGAGAGCTGCTTCCAAAAATGGTTTTATAGCTTCTTCCGGATTTTTAGGATAGATGGTGGCATAGGGTTCGGTATAGAGTTCCACTCTGTCGGCACCCAACTTAGCAGCATTTTCAATGTCCTTCAGGTTTGTTCCCACAAAAATGGAGGTACGTATACCATGGGCACAAAATTCATCGACAATTTCGGAGAGCATGCTGAAATGCGCGGTGGTATTCCAACCTGCATCTGAGGTGATGGCATCGTGGGCATCCGGAACCAGGGTCACCTGATTTGGTTTTACTTTTACCACCAGGTCGATAAATGGCCTGGAGGGATATCCTTCAATGTTGAATTCAGTAGTGATTAGTGGCCTTAGTTTAAAGACATCTTCGTAACGGATGTGTCTTTCATCTGGTCTTGGATGTACCGTGATGCCTTCTGCTCCGAATTTTTCGCAGTCAATTGCTACTTTTTCCACATCGGGATTGTTGCCCCCGCGTGCATTTCTCAGGGTTGCAATTTTATTGATATTTACACTTAGTTTTGTCATGTCGTAAACTTTTCACACTTTTGTATCGGTAAGCATTTTCTATATGGGCCTACTTAAGCTCTTTGTGCAAAGTTAATCGCTTTTGCCATAGAATGCACTTTCTATTACCTGTTTTTGTGGTCAAATAGTCTTTAATTACATTTGTTTATGAAGGTCGCAATTTTTGGAACTCAGTTTAAGTCTGAAAAACTCAATCAGGTATGGAGTGTTTTTAATGCTCTCCACAATTTGGATGCAGAAATCTATGTATGCAGAACCTTCTATAATTTCTTGATTTCGACCCTTGTTAATCCACCGGTTGTCACTGGGATTATCGACAACGACGACTTTATCGCTGATTTTGCCTTGAGTATTGGTGGCGATGGTACTTACTTACGTACTGCGCACAGAATTGGAAACAGGGATATTCCTATTTTAGGTATAAATACCGGCCGTCTTGGCTTTTTAGCTGAAGTGGATGCGGTTGAAATTGATGCAGTTATTCTGGATTTATATAAAAGGAATTATCGGATTGCCAATCTTTCTCAGTTACACCTATCTGTAGATGGAAGAACCTTTGAGGAATATCCGAACGCATTGAATGAAATAGCCATATTGAAGCGTGATTCATCATCCATGATCAGTATTCATGCGTCTGTTAACGGGGACTATTTGAACGGGTACCAAGCGGATGGTCTGATTATAGCAACTCCAACCGGATCTACTGCTTATGCGCTAAGTGTTGGCGGTCCTATAATCATGCCTGACTGTAAAAATTTTCTTTTAGCACCCGTGGCTCCCCATAATTTATCAGCAAGGCCTTTGGTACTTGATGATTCAGCCATTATTGACCTGGAAGTAGAGAGCCGAAGCCGAAGCTTTTTGGTCTCTTTGGATGGCTATTCCTTTACGATGCCTTGCTCTGTAAAACTGCAAGTGACCAAAGCTGATTATTGTGTAAAAGCCATCAAACGTCCAGGGCTAACTTTCGTCAACACGCTCAGGAAAAAGTTGATGTGGGGTATTGACCCCAGAGGCTAGTGTCTATGCAATCAATTTTGGATTCCATTTATCAAGCCAATGGGTAAAAGTTGGTTCGGTTTTTTCATTTTCGGGTGACTCATCCAAAATACGGAAGTCGAAGTCAGCCGGTACTACACAATGGTTTATAATGAAGTTGTAATAACGCATATAGGCCCAAGAGGCGCCAATTCCCAGAGTCAGGACAACTAGCAGCATATTTCCGACCATCATTTCAAAAACCTCCAGAGTGTTTGCATCCGAATAAAGATTAAACTCCTGGTCTCCTTTACGCACTACAATGTTGTTTACCGAATATTCGTAAAGCTCTTTTGCATACCATATTCCATAAATGCCTAAGGTGATGAAGCTCAGTATTGTTCCTTTCAGGAAAATAAAAAATAGTTTATTGGATTCACCGCTAAAATCAAATTTTAAACTGCCAAAATGACTATTCTGTAGCAAGTACCTGGTTAGTTTTACTTGGTACCAAGCTTGATAAATACCACATGTCAACAAGGATAGAAGCATTCCTGTAAAGTAAAGCGGTACGAGTTCGCTGAGTTTTCCAGAGTAGGTCGGTTTAATTTCGCCCCAATTTATATGGTCAAACCGGTAATTGATAGAACCATGTAATACGATGGGAAGGAAAAAATACATTAACATTGTGCAAAGAATGACAGTAGCAAGGTATATGGGTAAAGAGGCCATTGTCTCCTTATGCAATCCAGATAACACTCCTCCACCAATACACAAAAGAAAGATGCTCATAAAAACCAGAAAGGTTTTGATGTAGTCTTTGAAGAACGATCGGGTGGTGCCCGTAAACACAAACGGTTGTCCTGCCAAACTTAAATTTTGACAAAAATACTTGATTTCACGTACCTTAGCCCATGGATAAAGTAGGGTTACAGTAAAAAATGTCAGGATAACATTTACAAAATGGATTTTAAAGAAAGTAAAACCCTTTCCTTCGAATTTCAGATTATTCATAAGATGTAAACGAACTATTTATTTTTAGTATTAATTTTTCCTTGATAACGAATTATTTCACCTGTTGGGCTAATGCCTTCTGCCGTAATGGTAAAAGGACCTTGACTGTCTGCCGTGTAAAAGAAGATATCGGCTAAACCCTTTTCATCGCTGTGTACGTTTGGTTTCCAAAAAATGGTACTTCTCAAGTCGGGCATTGGGTCTTTTTTGGTTTCTTCCATTTGATATTTTGGCACATAGAATTCTGCAGGCAACGAATGCCCAAGAGGTGTAATGGATGTCTGGTTGCGTTCAGGTACTACGGGTTCATCGCTCGTCTTTTCATTTCCTCGCTTCAAATAAATACAGATTACTCCGTTTTTACCTTCCATACCGTAGGACATTGTTTCGCCCGGTTCTCTTAAAATATCGATCAATTTGACATTGCTCACATCAATGTTTGCCAATTCATCAAACTGCCATCTCATATTATCGACCATAATCAGTGCCTCATTTCCACGTATTTTTATTGAGTTGTTTGAATCATCGACCGTTACGCCCGGGGCTTGCATCAGCAGAAATTTGATGTTGGAGACTCCTTTAAAGTCTTCTTCGTCGAAGGTAAAACTGGGGAAGAGATAGGTAGAGCCTCTTTCTTTTCTGATTTCTTCGTTTTTATCAACTTTTTTTGCTTTGATAACGACATCTTTCAACGTGACAGACATCATGCCTTTTTGGTAATAATATCGGTCACGACTCTTTTTCATGAAATCTTTCATGGCTGCATCTTGCCTCAGTTCGTTGGGGAAGATACAGGATCTCTCTACTTTTGGGAAAGTATCTTTATTGACTATAAGTTCCATATAAGCACCCTGTTTTTTCTGGGCCTGAACCAGAAAAGTTGTGCTGTCGGGAAATTCAGGACATTGATACGTAAAGCGTCCATAATTGTCAGTCGTCACGGCATCATAGTTCATGTTGTTGTGAGCTATGAATGAAACATTGATTTTTGGTAACCCCCTGCGGGCTGGGAAATTTTGTACTTTTCCAGTAATGACTGGACCCATTTCCAATCCATATCGAGTGGGCTTATCGGGATTCCCCACTAAGGTGCCCGCTACGTTATACCGTTTCCATCCTTGAGTCAGCATCAGTAAATCAAGTTCGTACGCTCTGATTTTATTACTTACTCTAAAATAGTTGTTTGGGTTTTCAATAACGCCTTTTAAGTCGGACTGTAGCAAGATGTAACTTTCGATGGTTGTCTCATTCGTGTCTATTTTGACATCGTTGTCGTCGGTGACACTGATGGAAAAATTGGCTGCCAGTGGGTTTCCTTTTGAATCTTTTAGTAATAGGGATGCATGTACCGCATCACGTTTTACATAATTGGTTTTGTCCAGCGTTGATTTGAGGCTTGCTTTGTTGTTGCCGGAAATGTAAATCAGTCGCTCACTCAGGATTTCGCGTTTTTTGTTTAGCAGTAGAAACTGGGTCACACCAGCATTAATTCCTTCCTTGGATACTGTAAAAGATGGTGTTTGAGGTGTAATTGTGGCTTGAAGAAAAGGGATTCCCCGTATATTTCCGAGCAAATAGAGCGTGTCTTGGCGTATGGCTCCATTTGGAGTAAGTAAACCGATATTGATGACAGTATTGTTGTGTTTAATAGACAATCCATACTGGTTTGTTGATACTGGCGGAAGCTTAACGGTGATGCTTTGTCCACGGCTGTCTTCGCAAATGGCGGTATACGATTTTCCCGCTTCTGGTGTGAAAGTGATCATACCCATTCCAAGATAGCTGCTCTTAAATGTAAAAAGTTCTTTGTTTTGATCGTCTATGATTCTTCCGTTGATGTCTGTTCCTAAACCATTCTTTCCAATGGCTTTAAATCCAACTGTCTGTATAGTCCCTGCAATCAGGTTACCACCTTCCGGGAAAAATTGCAGGTCAAATTCAGCCTGTGTTTTGACTTCTTTTTTAAAATCACTGTTGTAGCTGCCTGTATTTTCTTCTATCGACACTCCTTGCAATCCTTTCAAGGGGTTACCAATATAGATATTTTGACGGAAAAAATAATCTTCATCGATGTTTCTCATGAAGTTTGTATAGGTTCTGATGGAGTACCAACCCTGAGCAATATCTGGAGAAAGGTCAATTTGACCAAAATAGGTGGCATCTTCAGTTGGGCGTATTTTTTTTCTTAAAATAACTTCATTGTGTGCATTAATCAGCTCTACGTAGACATATCTGCTGATGGCCATCCGGGTATGGGTCGCTGCATTTACCATATGAATTCTGTACCATATCCGGTCACCTGCTGAATAGACTTGTCTGTCAAACTGAACGTATATCTTTTCCTGAGGAAAGTTTACGACCTGTTCCGTTAGCCTATCTATTGCTACCTGATTGGTTTGGGATATTTCATCCAGAGATTCCGCTTTTTGTGCGAACAGGGTTGAAGTAAAAAAAAAGGTTAAACTTAGAATAAGATAATTTTTCACTTTGAAATTTTTAAGATGAAAGCTCTGTGAAATGGAACCGGATATTGGACCCGAGACAGTCTTATTTATAGAATGAGATGTCTGGAGAGGCCAGATAATCAATAACCATAGGCCGAAATTATGCAATTATTTCGAAATAATGGCAGAAAAGATCTATTTTTGGTTTTTTTAAGAGGTGAAAGTCCTTGGCTAAAATAAAAAAAGCAACCTATTTATTAGGTTGCTTTCTTTATATCCTTGAGAAAGGAGATGACTACGATCTCTTTTCTTTGATACGAGCTTTTTTACCAGTAAGAGCACGTAAGTAGAACAATCTTGCTCTGCGAACTCTACCAATTTTGTTTACAGTGATGCTGTCGATAAATGGTGATTCAAGTGGGAAGATACGCTCTACACCAACGTTTTCAGACATCTTGCGAACAGTAAAACGTTTCTTAACACCATGTCCGGCGATTTTGATAACAACGCCGCGATAAAGCTGTACACGTTCTTTTGCACCTTCTTTGATTCGATATGCAACTGTTACAGTGTCACCACTCTTGAAGGAGGGATGTTGTGTACCTGTAGCGAATGCCTCTTCGGCAATTTTAATAAAGTCCATAATTAGACGTTTTTTTAGTGAATGAATGGTGCAACATAACAGGCTACTCTGTTTCCTGCCAGCGATTACACAATGCGGGTGCAAAGAAATGAAAAAATTATGAGTTTATCAAGAGGGTACTGGCGTTATTTGCAAATAATTGATAATTCGGATGTAAGCCCTGTTTTTTGTTGTATAATTAACGTATTTTCGTCCTAAAATTTGGAAGGAAATGAAGTGGCATCAAGTAGGTTTAACGCTTTTTCTGTTCGTTCTATCGGTTTTCAATATTCAGGCCCAGTTTCGTCTGATTTCTGCAACCAGAATAAAAGTGGATGCCAGATACGACTCCTTGTCCAGCGATTCGATGTCCAGGATTTTGGCCTCCTACAAATCAAGGTTGGGGGTCGATATTTACCGCCAAATTGGTGAAAGTGTCCAATTAATGACCGTTCAGGATCCCGAATCTCTGCTTTCTAATTTTTTGGCCGATCAACTCTTTTTGAAAGCCAACAAGCTCTTGCCTGAGGGGGTCGACTTTTCCATCCTGAATTTTGGCTCAATACGTGCTCCACTTAAAGTCGGCGCCATCACGGTTTCTGATATTTATAAGATTATGCCTTTTGAGAATGAACTTGTCATACTTGAGGTGAAAGGGTCTGATGTTTTGTCTATTTTCAGGAGCGTAGCACGAAACAATGGTGCGTGTGTTTCAAACGTATTGTTGGAAATTAAAGGAAAAAAGATGAATCGATTACTTATAGGTGGGAAGGCGCTGGAAAGTGATCGGATATACCGTGTTGCAACCATGGATTACCTGGCCAATGGTAATAGTGGCATGTCGGCTTTATTGCATGCGGGGAAACGAATAGACACTGGCTTGAAAATAAGGGATATATACATTGAGCAAATTGAGAGTCTTACTGCTCAGGGGCGAAAGGTGGATGCTCTTTTGGATGGAAGAATAAAATCAATAGCCGAATGATGATGATGAAGAATATTGTACTCGTGTTTTTATTTTTTTTGGTGATATTGGTGTCTGCGCAGACTCCTTTAGTCATAATGCATACCAACGATACCCACAGTCAGCTCGAACCCTATGGGGCTGACGAAGGGTACGACTCAGGATTGGGTGGTATCGTGCGAAGGGAAGCCATCATTCGTACGATTAGACAAACAGAGCCCAATGTTTTGGTTTTTGAAGCTGGAGATTTTGTCCAAGGTACACCCTTTTTCAATCTTTTTAAAGGGGAGGCTGAAATTGAGTTAATGAATTTTTTAGGATTGGATGCTGTCACTTTGGGCAATCATGAATTTGACAACGGCATTGATGCTTTGGCTGTCATATTGAAAAAAGCAAATTTTCCCATCGTATGCACCAATTATGATGTGTCGTCTAGTGTTTTGAAGGATTTAGTGAAGCCCTGGATTGTTCTCAAACGAGGAGGTCTACGTGTTGGTGTAGTCAGTGCCAATATTGATCTGAAAGGGAAGAGTATGACTTCCAATTATGAAGGTTTGGTTTACCAGGATCCACTAACGACGGTGGACGCCAGAGCCGGCTGGCTCAAAAAGAATAAGAAGTGTGATGTTGTTATTTGTCTTTCACATCTGGGTCTTGAATACGAAGATGGTAAGACGGATGATGTAACGCTAGCTGTAAAATCCAGGAATATAGATGTTATCATTGGCGGGCATACCCATTCTTTCCTAAAAGAACCCATCTTAAAGCAGAATCTGAATGGCGATTCCGTCCTTATTAGTCAAATGGGGAAGGGCGGTGTTTATATAGGCCGTCTGGATCTTTTATTCGAACTGAAGTGAAAAAACGATTAGCCTGGAAGTGACTTTGTCAAAGGCGTTGGTGTATTTTTGGAAGACCTCACTTTCCTGATCGGTTCTATTATGAACAAAGATGTCACCAAGTCCAAGACAAAATTTTATTTCAGGTACTAATCTGAAATAGGGCAGGTAAAAATCACAACCTGTTCCGATTTCCCAGTAAAGATTGACTGGTGTAAGTAGAATAGGTTCTTGCTGATCCCTTCCCATATCGATACCTGCACTAAATCCGCTCATGATGTAAGGACGGTAGTTATTGCTACGTGCTCCACGGTATCGGATACTGAGTGGAATGGTGATGTAATTGGAACGAACCGAGGCTTTTTGTATAGTTGATCCGGGAATGTCAGACAATAAGGACACTTCTTTGCTACCAAAGTGGATGGTCGGGGTTAGTCTTAAACTCATAGATTCAGCCAATCTTAAATCTCCGATGACACCAACAGTGAATCCTGGAGTATAAGCGGGGATGTTGGCATACCATCGGTTTCCATCTGCATCTTTTAAACCTGAATGCTGAAAAATGAGGTCTTGCGTGTGTAGCCCAACCAGGAAGCCAAAGTGATAAGGTTTTAGATCTTCATATTGAAGATATTGTACCTTGGTTTGAGCTGCCATTTTACCGGATTGCGCAAAAAAGAGTAGCCCAATCAGGAGTTTTAGGAGGTTTTTATGGTTCATTCGATGTTGTTGTAACTTATTCATGTCATGCAATACGAAGAATAAACGATTTTTAATAGGAATTATTGCTGCTTTGTTTGCAAGATTTCTAAATTTACGTACATTTGTCAAGCTAATTAATACTCATTTAATCTATTGAATCATGGCTCATGTTATTGGCGAAGATTGTATCGCATGTGGAACTTGCATCGATGAATGTCCGGTAGAAGCTATCTCTGAAGGTGATATTTATAAAATTGACCCGGAGGTATGTACTGATTGTGGAACTTGTGCAGACGTTTGTCCTGTAGAAGCTATACATCCGGAATAAATAGTTGCGAAGAAAAAGATTAAGGGATGCTGGAAACGGTATCCCTTTTTTTGTACAATAGTTTAAAAAAGGTATTGAGTTTTCAATATCTGAGTTATATTTGCACGTAACACCTTTAGAATAAATACTAATACTATGTTGACCGGATCCATTGCGCTCAGTCTGATTCAAAATACGGCAATACTTTTGTCATTCTCTATGCTGTATGATTATATATGGGCAAAAGAGGAGATTTCCAGACGTTGGTATGAAAAGGTTTTAGCCGGATTGGTCGTTGGTGCCATAGGCTTGGTGCTGATGCTTACTCCTTGGACTTTATTTAAAGGTCTTATTTTTGACACAAGAACCATACTATTGGCTGTGTCTGGACTATTCTTGGGGACAATCCCAACCCTTATAGCCATCGTTCTTTTGGGTATTTGTCGTATTATCATTGGAGGATCCGGCATAGTCATGGGCGTTTCAGTCATTATAACATCTGGAGTAATTGGCCTATTGTGGGGTAAAATTCGCCCAAGCTGGCGCGAAGGTCATTGTTTTCTAGAGCTTTTTTTTATGGGTTTACTCGTACATACGGTCATGTTGGCTTGTGTCTTTTTATTGCCAAGAGAACATTTGCTTAGAACATTGGAAGTTATAACTTTTCCCATTATATTTATATATTCACCGGCTACAATGTTGCTTGGTGTCCTGATGCTTAAGCGATCAGAAAACTGGAAAAATAAAAAAGCTTTACGTGAAACCCAGGCATTGTATGTTTCTCTTGTTGAAAATATGCATGCTGGTGTTTTTCGAAAAAACCTGGAAGGGCGATTTGAATTTGTGAATTCGCGTTTTTGTGCATTAAAAGGTTTAAAGGAGGAAGAAATTTTAGGTAAGAACCCAATAGAACTATCCCAATATGAAGCGGCTAAGGAAAAGTCTGGACTTTACGAAGTAACTCCCAGGCAACGCACTATGGCAAACCAAGGTGTGGAACACCACGAATGGATAGTGACTAACAGAAAACCGCTGGAGCTTGAAGAATCGTATGTGCAACCCGATGGGAGTATTGAGTATTTTCAGGTGGTAAAAACACCTATTTTTGATATAACTGGGCGTGTAATCGGCTCCCAGGGTTTGCAGTTTGATGTTACTTTGCAGAAAAAATTACAATCTGAATTAGTCATAGCCAAAGAAAAAGCGGAGGACAGTGACCGTTTAAAAACAGCCTTCCTGCATAATATTTCACACGAAATCCGAACACCAATGAATGCCATTGTCGGTTTTTCGAATTTCTTAAATGACGATGACTTGCCACTCGAAAGACGAAGAAATTACATCGAAGTGATATGTCAAAGCAGTGATCAGCTGTTGACCATAATTGACGATATTGTACGAATTGCTACAATTGAGGCTGGTCAGGAAAAGATCAATGAAATGGAATTTCAACTTAATGTCTTATGTCAATTGGTAAACGAAGAGTTTATGGCAAAAGCTCAAACTTCCGGGATTGAATTAAGAATTAAGCCAGGATTGGCAGATGGTCAGGATTGGGTCGTATTTGATGAGGTCAAAATTCAGGAAGTGCTTTCCAACTTACTCGACAATGCTTTGAAATTTACAAAAAAAGGAATGATTTGTGTGGGTTACAATGTAAAGGACGATGAGCTGGAATTTTTTGTTGAAGATACAGGTGTGGGCATTTCTGAAGAATATCAGAAGGATATTTTTAAAAGGTTTCGTCAGGCCGATACAACACTGAGTAGAAAATATGGAGGTTCAGGTTTAGGTTTGTCCATTTCCAAAGCATACATCGAATTGATGGGGGGCAGGATGTGGGTACAATCAGAAGTTGGAGTTGGATCTATTTTCTTTTTCACTTTACCCTTTGTTTTAAATTCAAAGAATAAATCAATTGCACCTACATCGGAAAAGAAAGATCTTCAGAAAGAGGTAATTACAATTCTGGTTGCAGAGGATGAGGAATTGAATTTTATTTTACTTAAAGAAATCCTGGCGCATTTACCGGTACATGTGGTTCGCGCTAAAAATGGTGCGGAGGCTATCGAACTTGTTTTCAGGAGTCCAGATATTCGTTTGGTCCTGATGGATTTAAAGATGCCGGTCATGGATGGATATGAAGCAACAAAACGGATTAAAGAAAAATTTCCTGAATTGCCCATTCTCGCACTTACAGCCTATTCACACGATTCTGACAAGAAGCGTGCTCTGTTGTGCGGTTGTGCTGATTTTATCAGTAAACCTTTTAAAAAGGTGGACTTGATAGCTAAGATAAAGAGGTATTTAGTGTAAGAAGGGATTAATTTCTAATAGGTTAGCTAGTAGATTGAGCAAGCGAACCGGCGGCGAACCCAAAGAACGCCTAGTGGGGATATGTACCGGTTCGTTTTAATTCTTGCTACAACTTAAAAACTCTAAATCTTTAAAAAACATTTTTATTACATTTTTACTGTAGCAAATATACATACTGGTACTTTCAGAAGAAATAGGGGAACCGGTGATTCTAAGTAGTGGAAATGCGGATTGTATTGTAAGGCAAACTCTTACATGTGTGTAGTTTTTATTCGATGAGGTTGTTTTTTATTGCATACATTGTCAGATCGGCGTTCTTTTTCAAATTCATTTTTTCCATAATTCTCATTCTGTAGGTGCTTACCGTTTTATCTGAAATGAAAATTTCTTCGGCTATTTCCATCACCGATTTACCTTTGGCCAGCAAAATCATAACTTGAAATTCGCGTTCGGAGAGCTGTTCGTGGGGGAGTTTTCCATCCAGTTTTGAATCCTGAAAAATGAGTCTTTCAGCAAGTGCAGCGGAAACGTACTTTCCACCAGCGGCAATTTTCCGGATGGCAATAGCAAGTTCTTCAAAAGCACTTTCTTTAGAAAGGTATCCTGATGCACCGAGTTTGAATGCGCGAATGGCGTATTGTTCCTGAGGATAGAAGCTGAAAATTAAAACCCTGGTTTCAACATTCCTATCTTTCATCCGTTGTAATACATCGAGTCCAGAAAGCCCAGGCATCGAAATATCCAAAATAACCACGTCGTAATTTGTACTGCAGATTTTGGAAAAAGCATCGTTCCCATCAATGGCTTCATCCACCAGCGTGACTTCTGGAATTGTTTTAATAATCTGTTTAACGCCTTCGCGAACGATAGCGTGATCATCGGCTATTAGAATTTTCATGAGGTACTCGCTTTTGGAATTTTGATAACCAGGTTGGTCCCTTTTTTAGAGAGACTTGAAAATTCAATAGTTCCACCGCATTGCTGAGCTCTTTGACGCATGGCGATGATTCCGAAGGACTTACCAGAGGTCGGCTTGTCTGCTGGAATTCCTTGTCCATTATCTGCAATTTTCAAGATAATAGTATCTGATTGATTCAATAGATCTATAGAAATAGATGATGCATTGGCATGACGGATAACATTTGTAAGTGCCTCCTGAAGAATGCGAAACATGGCTAGACTGATTGTCGGATTTTCCATGGTCAATTCATCCAGCGATAACTGACAGGGTATACCTGTTCGTTCTTCAAATTCACCACAATACCATTCTATAGCAGCTACAAGTCCAAGATCATCCAGCATTACCGGGTGAAGTTCCGATGAAATGCGCTGAACTTTTCGGATGACATCGTTGGTCATTTCAACCATTTTGTCTAGTTTTTTTTCAGCTTGATCCTTGTTCTCCATATTATGTTTTACCCAACTTAGGTCTATTTTCAGGGCTGTCATTGATTGCCCCAGTTCGTCGTGAACCTGAAAAGCAATGGCTGTCCGCTCATCTTCTATGGCACTTACCAAATATTCATTTACCTGTTCCAGCTCTTTTTTTGCTATAAGAAGTGCTGATTCAGAAACCCTCAGTTTTTCTGTGTTTTCGATGAGTTTTTGTTTTTGCCAATAGAGTTCCAGAAAGACATTGATTTTACTGGTCAGTATAGTTTTGTTTAAGGGCTTTATAATATAATCTACAGCTCCGGATTGATATCCTTCCTCTATTTTAGCATTATTTGGGAAACCAGCTGTCAGGAAAATGATAGGAATTTTTTGCTCCAATCGGTTCTCATTGAGAAGTTCGGCGAGCTCAAAACCGCTCATGATTGGCATTTGAACATCCAGTATTGCCAGAGAAAGATCCACACCCTTAGTTGCTTCCAGAGCCTCACTGCCGGAGCTGGCCTGAATAAGATTGGCCTGAATATTACGAAGAAGCACCTCCAGATAAAGTAGATTATTGGAGTTGTCATCGACAATTAAGATATTCGGTAATAAAGGCATAATAGTAGTGTTATGTTAGAAAGCCATTATCCAAACAAAGATAAAATAATATTTAGGAAGTGATAACTATTGACTGTTTAATTAACAAAAAGGAATAGTGAAGTGTTCATTTGTTTTTTTGATAATTGATATATTTTGTTTTTTATATTTTTTCGGCTCTAGACTCGATTGTAGAGTGATCATTTTACCGATAAGTAGGTATTGATGAACAGAGACGGTCTGGCTAACTTTGCAGGGTTAATAGATAAAAATATATCCGTAAAGATACCTATGAGATTATCGGAACTTAAGACTGGAGAAAAAGCTGTTATCGTTAAGGTGCTTGGGCATGGAGGTGTTCGTAAGCGCATTATAGAGATGGGTTTTGTCCGGGGTAAGGTAGTTAAAGCCCTACAAAATGCACCTTTGCAAGATCCCGTCAAATACCGGATTATGACTTACGAGGTATCAATGCGCCGAAGTGAAGCTGAAAAAATTGAGGTTGTGAGCGATAGCGAAGCATTGGAGCTATCTGAAACGGATGTTTACAATGGTGTTCTGAGTGAGGACGAACTTCGGAAAATTGCTTTTTCCAAACGAAAGCATATAAATATTGCGCTTGTAGGTAATCCCAATTGCGGTAAAACGTCTCTTTTCAATCAGGCATCCGGATCTCATGAGCATGTTGGAAACTATGGAGGCGTAACTGTAGATGCCAAAGTGGGTAGTTTCAGTTTTAGAGATTATACCTTTAGGATTGTGGACTTACCCGGAACCTATTCGCTGTCAGCTTATACACCAGAAGAAGTTTATGTACGTCAACATCTGGCCGAAGATAATCCTGATGTAGTTGTTAATGTGCTGGATGCATCCAACCTGGAACGAAACCTTTTTCTGACTACTCAGCTTATTGATATGAATCTGCGCGTGGTCATCGCATTAAACATGTACGATGAATTGCAGGCTGCCGGTCATAAGCTGGATCACCTTCAGTTGAGTAAATTGCTTGGTGCTCCGGTCATTCCGACAATAGGACGGAAAGGATGGGGGTTGGATACTCTTTTTCATGTTATTATAAAGGTGTATGAGGGCACTGATTTTTTCACTAAAGAAGGAGAAATCGATCTGGATAATCTTCATGAACTGCATGAATATTACCACAAACAAGATTTGGATCATGAGACGCTGGAGGAAATCCACGAAGATGCCGAACATAAAATGACTCCTGAAAAATTAGAACAAGAGCATTTGAAAGAGGAGGTGCATCGCAAAGAGCTCGAGAACAAATACCGCCAACATAAAACAAATCCGGAATCAGCACTATCATCTCAGCAGCACCATCACGAGCATTTGTATCAGATCGGATCCATGACCCGTCATATTCATGTGAACCATGGTCCTGTTCTGGAAAAAAGCATCCAGTTTATTCGTGCCGAAATTGTTAAGAACGAAGAGATTAGTGACAAATATTCAACCCGATTTCTAGCCATCAAACTGCTGGAAGGTGATAAGGAAATAGAGAAACTGATCACAACCCTTCCAAATGCAACTGCCATTTTTGCTATCAGGGATAAATCTGATAGGATCATTCATGCAAAGCTCAGGGAAGACCCGGAATCTGCAATTACCAATGCCAAGTATGGCTTTATTTCCGGAGCTTTGGCTGAAACGTACAAGGCGGGGAAGAAACAGAAAAAGAATCAGACCAAATCCATAGATAAAGTGGTGCTCAATAAATATCTGGGGTACCCGGCTTTTATGCTTTTCATGTTTTTAATGTTTGAATGCACTTTTGAACTTGGGAAGTATCCCATGGACTGGATAGATGCTGGAGTGGGCTGGTTGGCCAGTCTGGTGTCAAATTTCATGAGTTCCGGTCCGTTAAAGGATTTGATAGTGGATGGTATCATTGGTGGTGTTGGAGGGGTAATTGTTTTTCTACCCAATATTCTGATTCTTTACTTTTTCATTTCATTCATGGAAGACAGTGGCTATATGTCCCGAGCTGCATTCATCATGGATAAGATCATGCATAAGATGGGTTTGCATGGTAAATCATTCATTCCAATGATCATGGGGTTTGGTTGTACCGTTCCTGCTATTTTATCCACTCGCACCATCGAAAACCGAAACAGTCGGATGATTACTATGCTGGTGACTCCGCTTATGTCTTGCAGTGCCAGACTGCCTGTCTATCTGTTACTGGCCGGATCCTTTTTCCCTGGGCACGCAGGATTGGTTCTTTTTGGCCTCTATTTACTGGGTATTGTAATGGCTGTCATTATGTCACGCATCTTCAAACGTTTTTTCTTTCATCGGGAAGAGATGCCCTTTGTTATGGAATTACCTCCTTATCGTTTGCCTTCCCTAAAATCCATTTCCCGCCATATGTGGGAAAAAGCGGCTCAGTACCTGAAAAAGATGGGTACGGTTATTTTGGTGGCATCTATCCTGATTTGGTTTCTCGGCTATTTTCCACAGAATGAGACGTATAATCAGACTAGATCCAATGAAAGCCGTATAGCGCAACAGGAGAATTCGTATATTGGACAAATTGGCAAATTTGTAGAGCCTGCACTTTCCCCGTTGGGTTTTGACTGGAAAATTGGAGTTTCCCTTGTTACTGGTATTGCTGCCAAGGAGGTGGTTGTGAGTACGTTGGGCGTATTGTACGTGGGTAAGGATGATGATGAAATAGCCTTGAGTAGTCGTCTCCAATCAGATACATATGCAGATGGGAAACCTGTTTTTAATGAAGCTGTCGCGTTGTCATTGATGGTTTTTGTTTTACTTTATTTTCCCTGTATTGCCACTATTACTGCTATAAAAAATGAGTCAGGAAGCTGGAAATGGGGAGCCTTCACGGTATTTTACACCTTAACTTTGGCTTGGGTGGTATCCTTTTTAGTTTATAGGTTTGCCTTGTTTTTTATTTAAAAGCTTTTTCATAACAATTGAACTTTTAGCCACTATGAAATGTTTAAAAAAATAAGTACTTTCATAGCTGTATAACATGTAGTAGACAGTCTTTAATAAGGTTAATAATTAAAAATATTGTACAATGGCAAAAATCACTTTTAAAGGGCAACCGGTCAATACTTGCGGATCTCTACCCTCTGTAAACACAATTGCAAAAGATTTCTGTCTGACAGGGACAGATTTAGTGGATGTAAGTCTTAAGGATTTTGCAGGTAAGCGAATCGTAATGAATATTTTTCCGAGCATCGATACGGGCGTTTGTTCATCATCCGTGAGGCGTTTTAATGCTGAAGTTGATAAGATGAAAAATACGGTTGTTTTGTGTATTTCTGTAGACCTCCCATTTGCTCATAGTCGTTTTTGTGGCGCTGAAGGATTAACGAATGTGGTATCACTCAGTGAAATGCGCGCTCGTGGTTTTGGTGAGTATTACGGAGTTAGAATGCTGAATGGACCTTTAGCCGGACTATTTTCACGCGCAGTCGTAGTTCTGGACGAAAACTGTAAGGTTATTTATACGGAACAAGTTCCGGAAATAGGCCAGGAGCCTCAGTATCAACCTGTCATGGATATGTTGAAATAGATTGATCGGGATAAAAGTAAAGGGCGCATTCTTAGATGGATGCGCCCTTTACTTTTATAAAACGGCTATTTTTTAATGATAAAGTTTTCAGTATAGACCGAATTTTCACAATTGGCTTTGATAAAATATACACCGGCAGGCAGGCTTTCAATGTTGCAGGTCAGTTCATTGGAATTATTCAGTGTATAGCTCTGGATGATAAGCCCGTAACTGTTTAAGATAAGTAGGCCATTCATCGCTTTTGGAGTTCTGATAGTGACTGTATTTTGTGCCGGGTTTGGATATATAAGAGCAACTGATTCAATGGAAGTTGAATTAACGCCAGAGGTTAAAGTTGTAGACAACTGACTTTTAGGTACAATTTGTTTGTTTTGATTGTTACTCCACCAATACATTTTGATCTTTGCTGCACCATTCTCTTCAAAGTAGTCAATCTCAATTGGAGATGGTACACCTGCTGTTAGATAAGCTGAACCTACATATTCTTTATCCCAGTCACCCGAAAGGTGGTCAATGATAATCGTATTTTTAATTTTAAGTCTTCGTCCATTGTCTGAAATAATCGAAAAATTATAAACATCAGTGTATAAAGGAACAATATAGCCTTTCCAATTAACTGAAAAATTATCAAAATTGACTCCTGTTGCAGGTGCATTTGATCCCCAATCAAAATTGATGTTGGAGTCAATACGGCTCAAGACTTCTGTATCCCAGTTTGAACCGTTGAAATAGGTAGCATCTAAACCGTTACCACTTCCAGCCGATTTGTTGGTGGAGGTTACATTAAACTCTCTGTAAACAGGCCAGGCTGCACAAAAGGAGTTGTTGCCAGCTTGTGTTGCCCAAACTTTGACTGTTCCAGGTTTTCCAGTCAGTTGTAAAGTCCCGTTTAAAACGGTAGCAGGACCATTTTGAATGATATAATTGACGGGCAGTCCAGATGAGGCGGTTGCGGACAGTGAAAAAGATTCGTCATTCACCGTTTTTGTTTGTATAGGATCAAAGGAGATTATTTGTTTGGTTCCAATCCCATCGGAGGGACAAGGTATCTTGATGTTTGTGGGATAGGGATCTCCAAATACTGGATTATCATTACTATCCCAAGTGAAAAGCTGAATACGTGAACTACGGTCTAAATTTGAATTTGTCTGGTTGGATTTAGCATGATAGACCAACCAATCCTCGGTTCCATCCGGAGATTTGGTAAAACAATGATGCCCAACACCCCAGACTTTGTTTGATTCGTTGCGTGTGAAGATTGGACCTGCTGACTTGGTCCAGGCAGAAGCATTTAAATAATCGCCATTAGTGCATGTTAGTTTGGCTAGTGCATAATCAGAAGTAGAACACCCACTGACAGAAAAGACGATGTGCAAAGCGTTTCCATGTTTAATAAATGCGGGGCCTTCATTGACGTTCCAGCCTTTTTGTTCCCAGGCAGCGGTTGGTGACGATAGTTTGACTGTTTTGCTACTGAGTGTAGTTGGTGATGTCATTTCTGCAATAAAGATGGACTGGTCCGGATCCCATTGAGACCAAGTCATATAAAGTTTGTTCGTAGATGGGTCTTGCCACAAACTTTCATCTATGGCTCCGACAGCTCCATTCAGAAGACCTATATATTTGTAGGATCCCAGAGCATCCTGTGAAAGACCTTCCAGAACGAACATACGCATTTGGTCAGAAGTATTACTTAAGCTGCCACAAGCATAAATGTACCATTTGCCATTGAGGTAATGTAATTCAGGTGCCCAAACAGCTCCTTTTATATCTCCGCCAGGTGAACTCCATACTTTTGTCTGGGCGGCATTGCCGACAGTCTCCAGTTTGGGTGATTTGTGTATCCATACCCCGTCACCTGTCGTTACCATGTAATAATAAAAACCATCTTTTTGAAGTACCCAGGGATCCGGACTTTGAGCTGCTCGTATCGGATTATAGAATGTACCTATGCCTGAGGCGGTATGAGCATTAATAACAAGGAGTAAGAAAAATGCGAAGATTTGTAGTAAATAATTCTTTTTCATTTTCAATAGAAGGGATTCAGGAATGAATGGGTTTACCTATTTTTAATTTAGCGAATAAACATACCACATTTTTTTTGATTGTCAATTTTTTGGCAAAAAAAAGGAGGTCACTCTTTTGAAGCAACCTCCTTTTCTATTTGCGTTTTTTAAAAAGAAACGGTTGTTACCTTGGACGATACAGTAAATGATTTCTTTAAAGTTCCTGCCGAATAAGCTCCATCTAAATACAAACCACTTGTGCTAGTGCCTGACGAGGATCCCCCTGTATACCTGGAATAGGTAGATCCTGACTGTAAATTTGGTGACGAAAAGACCACATAATAACTACTTCTGGTTGGTTTATAGGTGACCAGGCTCTTTCCGCTTGCATCCTAAATATCAATCAGTGTGGATGCGGACAGTGTCCCTGTAATTTTTACCGCATATTGTGTTGATGTGCTGCTGGTAGCCTGAATCATATTTCCAGAATTGGAACCAGAACCAATTAAAAATCCACCGGAAATGTTGACTATCCCGTTGTTGATGGTGGTGGATACTTCTGACTTTATCCCGTCGTCGTTTGACGCAATGGTGATTAAACCGTTGTTGATGGTAATAGCAGCATCACTCTTGATCGCTTTGGGAGCCGAAAGGGCTGTGGCCGTTGATCCATCTGGTCCTCCACCTCCAGTAGTTGCACCTGCAATTTTACTACCGGCTGTTGTTATTGATAGGGTTGGTATATTGTTAAGGTCACCGATTATTAAAGTTCCATTCGAAGTGATGCCTTTACCACCCGAAGCGCCACTGGCACAGGTGCATGTAACACTGCCGCCTGTGATGTTCATATTCCCGTCTGATGACATACAAGTAGCATTGTATGCATCCGTTGTGCCACTGATATTTGTATAGCTGGCTCCCGCACCAGATAAGGATACGTTCAATGTTCTACTTGTCATGACCAGATTGCCGTCAGCTTAAATACCTTTGTTGGATATACCTGCACCATTGATGCTAATATTTGCACCGTTAATATAGATGTCGCCGTTTCCTTTGATGCTTGTACAGTAAGATGGATCGTAGCCAGATCCTGATTTCACCAGGGCGACACCTCCGGATGTTTTAACTGTGATATCTCCACCACTTAATGTGATGGCTTGTTGAGCCTTTATTGCCTTGGATTGCAACCCGCTCACCGTCACATTGACTGTTCCTCCCGCTATGTAGAAGGTGCTGTCGCAACACATACCTTTTGCTTCCGCTGTAGCACAAACCACGGTCGTGCTTCCTCCTGAAATAAGAATATTTACTTCATCACCATCAATACCATCACCTGATGCTGTTATATCAGAGTTCCACCCAGCATTCTGACGCCTTCTTTTGCATGTATGCCATCGTTTAAAGCGCTGGATATGGTAATGTTTCCTTTATCTACTTCTATATAGTCGTCACTGCAAAGCGCGTGTTTGTCCGTTCCAGCGCTTTTAAGGTTTAGGGCTCCTGCACCGGTAAAGATCAACTGACCTTCACTGAAAAAGGTTGATTTTTGGTCCTCTTCCACATTCTCCAGGTTCAGAGGAGCCGTCGCATAAGTCGTTCCATCTGCCAAATAATTGCTCGTTCCGTCGGCTAGAATGACTGACGCTTTGCTGCCAGACTGAATATTGATGGCAGGACCATCCGTGTTTGTGATGTTAACGCCATTCAGAAGCAGATTAAATCTTTTTTCACTGTTTATCTTGAATGTTCCGTTGGTGGTTGTGCCTGTAAGTACATAGTTGATATCGCTGGTTTCTGTAGTGGATGTGATGCTGACATCTGCACCGCTTACTTGAACTGATACACCTTCAAAAGCAAGCGGATTTAAAATTCGGGCAATGGCACCGTTTAAAACAATATAAACGGTTGTGGCATTTTCACCGAAGGACAAACTATCTAATGAAATGGTAGAATACTCAGCAGCAGTGCTTCCCATGTGAAACAGTATAGCAGATCCGTCAGTGCTAAAACTTATACTGTCGATTAAGGAAATTGGAGCTCCCAAAGTCGTATTGTCTGTTTTGTTGATAAATAGCTTGTTCTGTGCTATTAAGGCAGCGATGCAGATTGTGCAAAGGCATAGGGTGAGAGCTCTTTTCATTCGAATATTTAAGTAAAAATGCCCGAAAAAAGCAAGATTTTAGCTTTTTTCGGGCAAAAGGAAATAAAAGTACGGTGAATGTCTCAGTTCTTTGTTTTATAAACCAAAGGAAGTTGATGTTTTAGTAGAGGTCGTTGTTGTAAACGTTTTCTTTTTGGTACCTAGTGAGTATGCTCCACCTGTGAATAATCCATTGATGTTGGATCCAGTTGATGTGCCACCTGTGTAAATGTTATAAGAGGCACTTTTTTGGATACTAGGAGATGAGAAGATAAAATAATAGGAATTTCTCATCGGTTGGAAAGTAACCAGACTGTTTCCACTTGCATCCTGAATATTGAAAATCGTTGCTGCCGGCAAAATGGCAGTGGTCGATGAAAGTGTAGCATAGATGAAATTCTGAGTGGAGGTTGATGTTGTTGGAGTGGGTATGCTTTTTGAACGATAAGGTCCACTAGCCATCAAAGTCCCTCCTGTAATGTTGAAATTGGTTGCATAATCAATGGCTTTTGTACTGGAAATAGCTGACCCCTGAACGGTGACAGTGCCTCCTGACATGTAAATGCTTCCTTTGCTGTCAATGCCTTCGCCGGCTCCCACTGCGTTAACGGACACAGTACCATTTACAAGATAGATGTCTGCATCGCCTTTAATTGCTTTAGGCTCTGTTATACTATTTGTAAGATACAGTACAGCTGCTCCGGATGTTCCTACATTAACTACTGGTGCACTAGTAGCTGAACCAATGGTGAGTATGCCGTTTGAGGAAAGACCTTTTCCTCCAACTCCTGTACTTGTTGCACTTACTGTGCCTCCTAGGATAGTTAAGACTCCGTCAGTAGAGATACATGCTGCACTGTAAGCATCTATAGCTCCAAGGGAGTTTGTATAGACAGCTCCATTTCCAGTTGTGCTGATATTGACTGTGCCGCTTGTCATTGAATAGGTATTCGATGATATACCTTTTCCGGAAACGCCAGTGTGGTTAATTACAATGTTGGATCCATCCACTGTGATACCTGCTGAGCATTTGATGCCTGTGCAATAGGATGGGTCAACTCCGGCTCCTAAAGCGACTAGTTCTAAACCTCCGGTAGCTGTAATGGTTATGTTTCCGCCACTTAATGTCATGGCTTGTGTTGATTTTAAACCTTTGGATTTAATTCCCGAAGTGGAAATAGTAATGTCTCCGCCTGAAATGGTCATAGTACTGTCACAACAAATGCCGTTTGCATCGGCAGTAATACAATTGATGACTGTGGCACCACCTGCTATTTTGACATAACTGGCATCGCCATCTATTCCGTCGCTGTTGCTTGTAATTGTAACAGCTCCTCCGTTTTGTATGTAACCGTCCTTGGTATGTATACCGTCTTTTGCGGATTTGGTAATACTTATTGTGCCATTGTCTACCTGTATAAAGTCGTCGCTAGCCAAAGCATGCTGTTCTGACCCATTCCCTTGAATGGTCAGGCTGCCTGGTCCATTAAAGAGTAATTGTCCTTCACTGAAGAAGGCAGCACTTTGATCTTCCGCAACGCCTGCAGTAATAGCAGCTGTGGCGTAGGTTGTTCCGTCTGTCAGTGTATTGGTGGTTCCATCGAGCCAAACATTTACAGCTTTTTTACTTTGAATGTTAATGGCCGGACCATCAGTATTGATGATAGAAACATTTTTTAAGGTCAAACCAAAACCTTTCACGCTATAAGCTTTGAAAGATCCATTTGTAGTAGATCCAGTCAGTAAATATTGGATATCATTGCTCTCGTTTGTTGAATTAATGGTGACATCTGCTCCATTTGCAGTAACCGTTACACCTTCAAAAGCCAGGGGATTGACTACAGAAACACTATTCCCATTGTAATTGATGGAAATGATATTGGAATTGTTTCCAAAAGAAAGGCTGTCAATACCTGAAACCGGGTATTCAATTTTGGAAGTGCCCATGTAGAAAAAAACAGTGGAAGCATCGTCACTGAATTCAACACTGTCTATTTCTGATATTAAAGCACCTTGTGTGATTTTATCTGTCTTGTGAATATACATTTTATCCTGTGCAGACAGGATGAAGCAATAGGTCAGACTGATTAAGATTAAAAAGCTTTTTTTCATCATTTTTTGAATTTAAACACCTGGTTATTTATTTTAAGCAGATATAGACCATTTGCCAGGCTGCTTGCATTCACTAAATTATTGGAAGAGGAAACCTCCGTATTCAAAACAAGTACACCATCCATACGATAGACGTAGGCTTTGGCTGTTTTCTCAGGAGCGTTCTTAATATTGATTTGATCGTCGGAAGTGTTAAAAAAGACAGATATCTTTGACTCGTCTGCCTGAGGGCTCTTTACTGCAGCGGCACCAGTGACCATCGTGATTTTTCGGATGTCAGTGATAGCGATAGAGGTGAAAGTCGTATTGGCATAGTTCAAAACTAGATTGTTACTGGAAAATGAGATTTTCTGCAATGTTGTCAGACTAAATTCCTGTTTGTTTCCATCTTTTAAATTGATAGTCATTCTCTGGGCATTCACCAAAGATGTGCTCATTCCGGCCAAAAGAAGGAGCGTAGTTAGAAAAATCTTACTTTTCATACGTATAAGTATTTTCGGGTATTGAGTTTAGAGATGCAATAATAGTGATTTTTTCACCAATACGGAGCATATAGGAGCATTGTTTTCGGTAAATTAAGTAAAATTGGGTGTGTATGAAGTTCTGCTATTGAAGAACTTGAGCTAATACACTGTTTTTTTTAAAATAAATATCAAAAATATAGTAGTATGTATTGCATGGTACTATAAATGTACTATATTTGTTCCAAAATTTAGAAGCTATGGATATAGAAAATGTTAAATCGCAGATGCGAAAGGGTTTTCTGGAGTATTGTACACTGTTAATTCTTCAAAAAAAACCTTCTTATACTTCGGATATCATCGAAGGTCTGAAATCTGCTCATTTAATTGTGGTTGAGGGGACACTCTATCCCTTATTGACCAGACTTAAAAATGATGGACTTTTGTCCTATGAGTGGGTGGAATCAAATCAGGGGCCTCCTCGGAAGTATTATAGCCTTACAGAGATAGGTCAGGCCATTCTTGTTGATCTGGGCTATGCCTGGAATGAACTTTCTGTCTCAATTAATCATTTAAACGAATAAAACTAAACTTGTGCAAAAGTGTTTATACGCAGATGTACTCAAAAGTGAAAGCATATATGAAAAAAACCTTAAGCGTAAATTTGGGCGGCTCCGTTTTCCATATTGACGAAGATGCCTATTCAGAACTAATGGATTATTTGCAAGATGTAAAAAAACACCTTGGTGAAGACGCTTCTTCTGAAGAAGTGCTCAATGACATCGAACAACGTATCAATGAATTGTTTAGTCAATGGATGCAAGGGCAAAGGGAGGTCGTTACTTCTGCTGATGTGCAAAAAGTAATTGGAATCCTTGGCCGTCCCGAACAATTTAATGACGAAGAAGAACAATCGGCTGAACGATCCGATCAAAAAAAGGAATCCACTACTGGAAGGTCTGAAGAAAGAGGTGGCCAACATCAACGTCTTTATAGGGATCCGGAAAATGCAATTTTGGGCGGTGTTTGTTCAGGATTGGGCTTTTATTTGAAAGTCAGTCCGGTATTACTTCGGATACTTTTCTTCCTTTTGGTTTGGTTTGGAGGTACGGGCTTGTTTGTTTATTTAGTTTGCTGGATTATTATGCCGGAAGCTAAAACCGCATCACAACGTCTGGAGATGCAGGGGGAAGATGTAAATATTGGGAATATTGAAAAAAAAATTCGTGAGGAGTCGGAAAAAGTGAAAGAACGGGTGGATGGTTATGTGAAATCGAACCAGTTTCAAAAAAATGTCCACTCTGTTAGCAATGGATTTGTTGAAGTTTTACGTGTTATTTTTAAGATTTTCTTTGCTTTTATTGCCGGTGTAATTGGTCTGGCAGCATTGTTTGCTCTTATAGTACTGGTTACTGTGTTGATTGCTCTGGTAACAGGTAGTTTTAGTTTTCTCATTCCATGGATAGGTGAGGCTTTTCCATACCAGGCCGCCATGATGAATACCTCTTCCGCTGTATGGATGATTATTGGTATGGTGCTTATCATTGGAATTCCTTTTATCGCTATCTTCAGAATGTTGTTTGGTAAGTTATTGGATTTCAAATCGGCCTCTAAGTGGGAAGTTTGGGTAGGTTTAATAGGTTGGTTTATAGGCGTAGGTCTATGTGTTTTTGCAGGCCTGACTTCACTCAACCAGGCTGGAGGCGTCTGGATATAAAAAGCATTTTTTTGAATTGAATACCTTAATTTTAAAACCATGAATAAACAGAGAAATAGTGTATTGCTAATTATTATTCTGATACTTGTTGTTGTTGCTGTATCCAGAGGTTTTCACTCTTGTCGTTCTCATTTTCAATCTTGCGACACTGACACTGCTAACACGGTATTCAAAGAAGTAGATGCCATTCCTGCAGCATTTGCTAATGCGGAGGAAGGATTTCAGAAATTGGATGAGGGGATGGAGAAAATGGACGAAGCTATGGCTAAAGTCGATGAATCTATAGAGCGTATGAATGAGGGTATTGAGAAAACCGATAGTATGATGAACCATGTGGATATTGATTCGAACTTCAGGCTAGATACAATTATGTATGCAGGGTATCTGAAAAATGATTTTCCGTATCCCATTGTTTTTCATTTTAAGGAATTTTTTGAACTTCGTGGATTTGTTGTTATGAATGAAGTTTTTTATCCTAAATCCCTAAGGGGAAAGTTGGCGACAGGTAAACTGGATTCGACCAATTCTGTGAATGTGACCTTAAACACATCTTCTACGTATACTATTACATCCTCTACGCTAGTAAGTACCCGAACCAATTATTCAGAGATGATTATCTATCAATTTTCATATCCTTTAAAATCGTCACAAGGTTGGACTGTTGCTTCTAAATCCGGACAGTTTAAATCTAAAGGGCGTCACATTTCCCGAGGGCTACCTATGGGTGATAGTAAAAGGATTGCCAAAGATAAGTTGAACAGATTGAAAATAGAAAATGCTATTGTCAGTAGAATTAGAGGTCAATTGAATACGGTTCCTGGTTATTAATGACAATTATTTAATTAATAGAATCCCGGCATAATAATACTGTCGGGATTTTTTTTGCGCCTATATGTGAAATAAACATTAATAATAAATGATTTATCAGTTAATTAATTATATATTTGCAAAGTGTTAAGAATGAATTAAGCGAAAGTATTCTTTATGTGTGGATTGATGTTGGAGTGGTTGATAGTCATTCATATAGGCTTTCGCTTAATTAGTTTCAAATGTGTCATTAAAAAAAACTGAGAAAATGAAAAAACAATTACTTTTTGCGTTTGTTTGTCTGATGATGTATCAGACTTTTTTTTCCGATTCTGGTCATGCTAAAGCAGAAAACGCAGTGCCAGACACCATTTCCTGGAAGTGGGAAGTATCATCAACTGTAAGTACACATACAAAAACCTGTACAATTGAGTTTTCAGATAATTTATTGATAAACTGGGGGGATGGTGTTACGGAGTGGATACCTGATTCAATGAGTACTAAGGCTGTCACCCATGTTTACACCGTCCAGGCCAATTATGACTGCATCGCAATAGGGGTGGGCCTCACTTATTTTAAGGTGGATTCCAGGCGATTGTTGAATCTGGATGTGACCAAGTCGCCTGGATTGACTTATCTGAGTTGTACAAGCAATCAGATTGCTTCGCTGGATTTGACGAAAAGCCCATCACTGGTTTCCCTGTACTGCGGAAGCAATAATATTAAGGTCTTGGATTTGAGCCGGAATAAGTATTTGCAGACGCTAACCTGTTCCGATAATCAACTATCCACACTGGATTTTACGATGTTGCCTGTCCTAAAGAAAGTAACCTGCCATACCAATCCACTGGTTAGGATTGGTATTCATTCTGCGGGTGCATTGAACTATCTATCTTGTTCGGGTTGTAATCTGACAGCAGAAAGGTTGGATTCTATTTTTGTACAATTGCCTAAATTGTCTGCTGTTTCTACCAGTAAGAATCTTTATGTGTTGAGCAATCCCGGTTCATCTTCCTGCCACACAGAAATCGCAGCATCCAAAAACTGGACACTGGACCGTGTTATTACGCAAAATTCATTTTACATTCCCTCCGTATCTTGTAAGTCTTCAGATTCCCTCCGAGCCAGTATTTATCTTAAGAGTACGGCTCCGGCCATGGCTTTTGAGATGGACGTTTTGGTTCCCGATGGTTTTACCCTGGATACTTCACGCTGTTGCCTGTCTGCTGCCAGAAAGGGTCAGCATATGTTAACTATTGCCAGAATTTCAGGTTCTCCAAGGATATATAAGTTCATGGCTTATTCAATGAAAAGTAAGGATCTGTTTTCAGGAACGGATGGGGCGGTACTTGATCTTTATCTAAAAGCTCCTGCAGAAATGAAAACGTATACCCTCGATATTCAGAAAGCTATTTTACTGGATTCTCTGACCAATGTGTTGGCCTTGTCTGTGACAGACGGTCAGATGATAGTTGGTGCTTCTTCATTGGTGGGTGATGCCAATGGTGATGGAAATGTGGATGTGACGGATGTTGTCAATCTGGTGGCTTGGATTAATGGGTTGCGTCCTGCAGATTTAGACTCAGCAGCCATTGATGTAGATGGTAATGGTTTGTGGAATATTTCGGATATAACGAAATTAGTTGTCATCATTAATTCAGGTGGAGCTGTATCTCAACATGAATCATCCAGTTATACAGCAGCAGCTATTGATGATCTTTCCTTGTATCCTGTTGCAGCTCCTCATTCCGGTAATAACCTGTTTATCCGTCAAGCGGTAGATGATGCAGCCTGGCTGGAGATTTGCCTGGATAATACGGATGGCGTGCAGGCGTTTCAGGCGGATCTTTTTTTGCCAGACGGATTGAGCTTTCAGGAGGGTACTTTTACTCAGAATGGAGAGCGTACTATAGGTCAGATTTTCTCAATTTCCAAACATTCTTTGAATCATTATCGGCTGTTGTCTTATCCATCAAAGGTGGATGTTGCCTTTTCAGGAAATGCTGGTGTATTGTCCAGATTGCAGATCATAGGTACAGAGGGATTGGCGGACGGATCGTACCCTGTTGTAATGCGGCAAGCTGTATTGACTGGAATGGACCGTAAAACGGTCTCGTCAAGTGCCTTTGATGCCATTGTTACTATCCGGAATGCATCAAATGAAGACGAGTCCATTGCTTTTGGAACGGAATCCGGATCGAGAATATGGGTCAGAGGTACTGGACTTACCGATGTTACAGTTTGGGATGTAGTCGGTAAACAGATGGCACAGCAACATCTGGAAGGGACAAACTTCCATAGTATTCAATTAAACAAAGGCATTTATCTGGTTCAGGCGGTGTCAAGTACCCAAAAGACCTGCTATCAAAAGGTGGCTGTCCAGTAATGTACATTTTGTCAGTCCTTTTGACTTAAAGACTGTTTTTGAGGTAAAATTTGTCATGTTTTAAAAAGGTTGTGGTCTGATAATATTTTTGGCACGAATTTCGCTGTATTATAAGCGTCGGCCAAAACCGATAAAATTTATAAGCAAACGGTTTTTTTATCGTTTATATATACAGTATTTAACAACTTTAAAATAGTATTATTATGGCATTACAACCTCTATCTGATCGCGTACTGGTGAAACCGGTAGCCGCAGAACAAAAAACTGCGAGTGGCATTATTATTCCTGATTCCGCAAAAGAAAAACCCCTCAAAGGCGAAGTCATCGCAGTTGGTCCGGGAACGAAGGATGAAACCATGCAAGTGAGCTTGGGTGACGTCGTTTTGTATGGTAAATATGCAGGAACCGAAATCGAAGTCGATGGAGATAAATTATTGATTATGCGTCAATCAGACATTCTAGCTAAATTTTAAATAAGATACAATCATGGCAAAAGAAATTAAATTTAATATGGAAGCCCGCGATTTGCTGAAGAGCGGTGTTGATCAGTTGGCTGATGCAGTTAAAGTAACTTTGGGCCCAAAAGGTCGCAATGTCATTATTGATAAGAAATTCGGTACACCACATATTACAAAAGACGGTGTTACGGTAGCCAAAGAAATTGAGCTGGAAAATCCATTTGAAAACATGGGTGCCCAAATCGTTAAAGAAGTAGCTTCCAAAACCGGTGATGACGCTGGTGATGGTACGACTACTGCCACCGTTTTGGCACAAAGCATTATTCGTGAAGGTTTGAAAAATGTGACTGCCGGTGCAAATCCAATGGATCTGAAACGTGGTATCGACAAAGCTGTAGCTGCTGTTGTTGCAAACTTGAAAGAGCAGGCAAAAGAGGTAGGTACAAACTTCGATAAAATTGAACAGGTAGCTCGTATCTCAGCCAACAACGATGCTGAAATCGGCGCTTTGATAGCAGAAGCAATGAAGAAAGTTTCCAAAGAAGGTGTTATTACCATCGAGGAAGCCAAGGGTACCGATACGCACATTGATGTTGTTGAAGGTATGCAATTTGACCGTGGTTATCTTTCTGCTTATTTTGTGACCAACACAGAAAAAATGGAAGTGGAGATGGAAAATCCTTTTATCCTGATTCACGACAAAAAGATTTCTTCACTCAAAGACTTGTTGCCCATTCTTGAAGCAGCTGTACAAACCGGTCGTCCATTGTTGATCATCGCTGAAGACATCGATGGTGAAGCTTTGACCACCCTAGTTGTAAACCGTTTGCGCGCAAACCTGAAAATCTGTGCTGTTAAAGCTCCGGGTTTTGGTGATCGTCGTAAAGAAATGTTGCAGGATATCGCTACCCTTACAGGTGGTATCGTTATTTCTGAAGAACAAGGATTGCAATTGGAAACTACAACTCTTGAAATGTTGGGTACTGCAGAAAAAATCACCGTTTCTAAAGACAACACAACTGTTGTTAATGGTAAAGGAAATAAAGAGACTATTGCAGAACGCGTTGCACAGATCAAGTCTCAAATAGCCAACACTACTTCTGATTATGACCGCGAAAAATTACAGGAACGTCTGGCTAAATTGGCTGGTGGTGTAGCTGTACTTTATGTAGGTGCGCCTTCTGAAGTGGAAATGAAGGAAAAGAAAGACCGTGTGGACGATGCTTTAAGCGCTACTCGCGCTGCCATTGAAGAAGGAACCGTTCCTGGAGGTGGTGTTGCTTATATCCGTGCTTTGAAATCTCTGGACAATTTGAAAGGTGCCAACGAAGAAGAAGATCTGGGTATCAAGATTATTCGACGTGCTATTGAAGAACCTTTGCGTCAGATTGTTTTCAATGCTGGTAAAGAAGGTGCTGTTGTTGTTCAAAAAGTGGCTGAAGGTAAAGACGATTTTGGCTACAATGCTCAAACCGATACCTATGAGTATTTCTATGCAACGGGTGTAATTGATCCTGCAAAAGTAACTCGCGTTGCTTTAGAAAATGCCGCTTCTATTGCGGGTATGTTCTTGACTACTGAATGTGTGATTGCTGACAAGAAAGAAGAGAACGCTGCTCCTTCTATGCCTGGTGGTATGGGTGGTATGGGCGGAATGATGTAAATCATCGAATACAAACTATATATTGAACGAGGCTGTCTTTTTAAGGCAGCCTCGTTTGTAGTTATAAAGAAGTCGTTTTTTCAGAAACTATTGTTTCTCCCTGTATTTTCCTTCATCTTCATCGTTCAGAATACTGAGGTAACTCGTATAACGGGATTCACTGATGTAGTGATTCTGGATGGCTTCGAGTACCGCACATCCGGGTTCGTGTGTGTGAGAGCAGTTGCTAAAGCGACAGTTTTTTGAGGCAGCGAAGATCTCGGGAAAATAATGCCCCACTTCATCGGTTTTCATATCAATAGTACCAAATCCTTTGATGCCCGGAGTATCAATTAGATAGCCTCCATCTTTCAGTTCAAACATTTCTGAGAAGGTTGTCGTGTGCATGCCTTTATGGTGTGATTCGGAAACCAATCCTGTCTTGGCATTATAGATGGGGTCAATGACATTGATCAAAGTGGATTTACCTACTCCGGAGTTGCCAGAGAGCAGGCTGATTTTGTTGTGCAGTACGCTCCGGAACTCTTCCATACCTTCACCTGTTTTGGCAGAGAGGCAGGTGCATGGATAACCAATGGTTCTGTATAAATGCACCAAGCCTTCCATGTATTCTTTATCTTCCTCGTTGTAGAGGTCAATTTTATTGATCAGGATATGAGCGGGTATACGGTATGCTTCTGCAGTTGCCAGAAAGCGGTCCATAAAAACCGTGTTTGTAACCGGTGACTTGAGTGTAACCAAAAGAAAAGTCTGGTCCATATTGGCAGCCAAAATGTGTAACTGCTTGGAAAGGTTTGTAGGTTTCCGGACTATGTAATTTTTTCGATCTTCTATCTCCGTGATGAAAACGTATTGTTCATCGTTGTCGATAATGCTGACACGGTCGCCAACAGCCACTGGGTTGGTACTTCGAATATCTTTTATCCGGAAATTTCCCTTAACCTTGCATTCCACCAGCTTTCCCTCATCCGTTTTGACGAGATACCAGCTTCCTGTGTTTTTAACGACCAGTCCTTTCATGGATTATACGGTCATTATTTCTTTTTCCTTCGCGGCTAAAATCTCTTCCAATTTTCTGATATGTTTGTCGTGCATTTTTTGAGCGTCATCTTCTGCATCTTTACCCATATCTTCCGGTAATCCATCTTTCACGAGTTTTTTGATGCCATCAATAGCGTCGCGTCTTGCGTTACGAATACTGATTTTGGCGTCTTCACCTTCTGTACGTACCTGCTTTACAAGTGTTTTACGACGGTCTTCGGTTAGCGGTGGTATAGAAAGACGGATTGTTTCACCGTTGTTATCGGGCATGATACCCACTTCAGAATTGATGATGCCTTTTTCAATTTCTTTGATCATGCTTTTTTCCCAGGCTTGTATGGCTATCGTCCTGGCGTCTGGTGTGGTGATAGTTGCGACGTTACTGATGGGAACCATGCTGCCGTAATAGCTGACACGAACGGCATCTAATATACGGACGTTGGCCTTACCAGCACGGATATGTATCAAGGATTCTTCAAGATGGGCATTGGCGTGCTTCATGCTGTCGTTTGCCATATCGAGGTAAAGTTGTACTTCTTCGTTCATTGTATTGGATTTTAATTGTGTACGTATGTTCCGATTTTTTCTCCTTTGAGTACTTTCAGTAAATTACCTGGGGTGTCCATGTCAAAAACAACAATAGGTAGATTGTTTTCCTTACACATGGTTGTTGCCGTTAGGTCCATTATTTTCAAACCTCTGGTGTAAATTTCATCAAAAGTGATTTCGTCAAATTTCACAGCCTTTGGATCCTTTTCCGGATCGGCTGTATAGATACCGTCTACGCGAGTGCCTTTTAACATGGCATCTGCTTCGATCTCAATACCGCGAAGTGAAGAGCCGGTATCTGTAGTGAAATAGGGAGAGCCTGTACCACCTGAAAAAATGACCACGTTTCCTTGTTTCATATATTCCAGTGCTTTGTCTTTGCTGAAGAATTCTCCGATTGGCTCCATTCGGATGGCGGTGAGGTGCTTTGCTTTAACTCCCAAGCTATTCAATGCAGAAGTCAAAGCAAGTCCATTGATGCTGGTGGCAAGCATGCCCATCTGGTCGCCTTTTACTCGGTCAAAACCTTTGGAGGCTCCGCTCAGACCACGAAATATATTTCCGCCGCCAATTACGATGCTCACTTGAACACCTAGCTCTATGGCATCCTTGATTTGGACTGCGTATTCATTCAGTCTGTTTTCGTCTATGCCGTATTGCTTTTCACCCATGAGTGATTCGCCGCTCAGCTTGAGCAAAACCCGCTTGTATGGTATCATTGTCATTGCTTTTTTAGATTCTTTTGTGCAAAAATAATGTTTTTTGGTGCAATTCTTGTTGTATTGCTTCGTTTTGTGTTTTTTCAGTTATTTTTGTTAGAAACAAATGGGTGTTATTTTTTGTTTCAAGTAAAATATTCGAATTAAATAAGTGTATTCAACTATGCGTAAATTATTGATAATAACGCTGTTTCTCTCTTCTGTTCTGGTGCAGGCTTTTGCTCAAGATGCAGATTCTCTGAAGCTTGTGGCTAGAACTCTCATTTTGAACGATTGTCCAAAAGAAGCAGCTTTGGTCTATGAAAAAATACTGGTTCAGGACACAGCCAGTTACGAATCGTATGCCTATTTGGGTAATTATAATTTTCTGTTGGGCGAAAAGGCTGTAGATAAGGAGTATGCCAGATTTCAGGTTATTTCAGAACCGAATCGTATGCAATTGGCCCAGCATATGGATGAATTGAAGCGGTTGTATCATCTTTATTATGAGAAATCTGAGCTTTATTTGCAGAAAGCGATTCGCTTGAATGGAAATGAACATCTGGAAAAATTAATCATCCGAATTCAAGTTTTCAAGGCAAAAGTAGGCTTGGTTGCTGTGACTGTTAAAAAGAAGAAAAACGAATAATAGTCTTAGGCGAAGGAAACTTCTTTAAACGCATAATCTTTTAATGTTCCGTCCTCATGCTCCAGAATGAGGCATCCTTTGGCGCTTATGCCGCGGATTCTGGCAGAGAAACTACTATCTACGGTATTGTAGTTGTGGAAACCATCTCTTCTGTATAGCGCATTCAGATAGTATCGTTGAATCTCAACTTCTGTCCCATGGCTCAATTCTTTTAAGGTGGTCAGGATTTTGTTGTGAAGTTTGGTCACTAGCTCTGTCAGGTTGTATTCTGTACCGGTGATCTGTTTTAACGAGACAGGATTGGGCAACGTATCCGGAAAACTATCCTGATTAATATTGATGCCGATACCAATGACTGAATAGTCAATTAGGTCACCCTTTAATCTGTTTTCAATCAGGGTGCCTGCGATTTTTTTATCTTTCCAGTATGTATCATTTGGCCATTTGATGGATATATCCTTGGTGTATTCGTCCAGAAAAGATTTTACAGCTAAAGCTACAGCCTGAGAAATAATGAATTGATTTCTTGCGGAAAGGTAGTTTGGATAAATAACAATACTGTAGCTGATACTTTTACCAGATTCGGAAATCCATCCATTTCCTTTTTGTCCTCTCCCATTTGTTTGATTGAAGCTAACGACTGCTGTCGATTCTTCAATTTTTTCAGTCTCAAGGAGGTTGATCAAATATTGGTTGGTTGAATCAACATCATTAAGTAAAAGGATGGATGCCATAAATCTGTGTTTTGTTGTTTCGCAAATATACTTCTAATTAATTAAATATAAAATTTTATTTACCTGTATGGTGCGAGAAAAGCGTCTTCAAGATGTTCAATATTCCAGTTCCCTTTTTCCCAAACGACAGATATTATATCAAAACGCACAGGTGCGTCAATCTTATGCAAACAGACATAATGATTGGCTGCTTTTACAATGTGATTTATCTTACGGTAATTCACAGCGTCTTCTGGTGACTCCCAGGTGTAGCCGGAGCGGGTTTTAACTTCAACCACGACAAGCCAATCGTTGAACCCGGCTATGATGTCTAATTCTTTATGTGTAGAATACCAATTTCGTTCTAGAATCGTATAGCCTTTCCTGACCAGATAAGCTTCTGCTATAAGCTCTCCTTCTTTACCCAACTTATTGTGTTCTGCCATGGTTTTTTAGGGGATAAATATATACTTTCTGTTTCCAATGTAAAAAATATGTCGTTATTTTGCGGGTAAAATAGCTTTGGATGAAAAAAGAGGAACAGAATTCGAAAAAGTTGAAAGAGGGATCAAAGAAGGAGACCATGGTTCGTAACCGTGTTGTTACCATTTCTTTGAATGATCCTGAATACAAAGCCCTGCAAAAATATTGTACCAAATATAAAATTACCAACCGGTCCCGTTTTATCAGGGAGTCGCTCATGAAATCCATTCTTTCCAGAATGAGTGAGGATTATCCCACTCTTTTTGAAGAAAAGGAGATGAGGTAAAACCAAGTATATGGAAATCGATCACGAGCATTATATGAAACTAGCCCTGGCAGAAGCGAAAATGGCTTTTGATCAGGATGAGATTCCAGTAGGAGTCGTTGTTGTTTGTAAGGATCGCGTTATAGCACGTGGTCACAATCTGACAGAAACCCTCAATGATGTAACTGCCCATGCTGAAATGCAGGCCATCACGGCTGCTGCTTCCACTTTGGGTGGAAAATATCTTCAAAATTGCTCGTTCTACGTCACCCTTGAGCCTTGTGTGATGTGTGCAGGCGCTTTGGGTTGGGCACAGGTTTCAAACCTCATTTATGGTGCATCCGATGATAAGCGGGGATTCACAAAATTCGCACCTCAGGCATTGCACCCAAAGACTATCGTTTTAAAAGGTGTTCTCGAAGATGAATGCGCTAGTTTGATGGTGGATTTTTTCAAATCAAAACGCTAGTTTGATTTCCCTGGGACCACTCCTGCTAAAGCTGCCCATGATTCCGATACCGTCGTGCACATTGTTGTGAATCTTAACGGGTTCACTGAATGGGTCATAGCCGCCACTTGCCGGCCTTGTTTTCAGATATAGATAGTACGATTTGCTAATGGATTGCAGTTCCACGATAATTTTCTGTTCTTCTTTTATTTCGTTTTTATATGGTGGAATGTAGGTGGTATAATAGGATAAACAGCTGAATTTAAGGGCATATTCTTTTCCGTTAAACAATTCATCGGAAAACACGTGGTAGGGGTTCGGAGTAGAACCCCCAAAACCTGTTCCAGTATCTGAGCTTTCTCCTGAAACGACATCGGTGAAATAAAAGAATAAACTTTCCATACTCCATTTTACAGAATCCAAACTATCGGTTATGATGGTTTTCACAAGCAGGCGGTAATAATTCTGTTCATTGTCCGGGTCTTTAAAGCGCAAAGAAAAATGATTTTGCCTGTCAATTTGATACGCAACGGTATCTGACGTTCCAAGTGAATCAATATACATGGTAATTGGGTACTTATTCTTGGTTTCAATGGTAGAGTCGATTGCAATGATGGAAATTGGTTGCTCGATCCTGGTTTCACACCAGGCTGTCTTAAAGCCTGTCGCAGATACTTTTAGCCGGATGGTCTCACCAACCTTGGGTTTGTATTGGCTGGACCACGTTCCCAGAATGAAACCCTGGGTCAGCTTTTCCTTAAAGACATCATTGACAAAGACTTCAACTTCTGCATTTTCAACGGGTTTATAGGTTTCACCATATTCGGAGTCCTCCAGAAAGAATTTGCTTTGGGTAATATTGGCGACAATAAAGGAATCCGGTGAAACAAAACTGTTGATGACCAGTTGAGGTGCTGTCATTTCGCCCGAAAAATCGATGTCTTTATCGCAGGAAGCTAATAGAAAAAGCAACAGCAATCCTGTCAGTGTGTGAATTGTTTTCATTACAGCGGTCTTCATTAGAATTTGTAATTATAGCTAACAGATGGAATAATGGGGAAAATGCTTACTTGCGTAAGCGCTTTTCGAAGTTTATTGTTGCCATCCGCATCTTTGTAATCAGTTGATGTGGGATAGACAAAGAAGGGGTTGAGCTTGTTGTAGGCATTGTAGACGCTGAAGTTCCAGGTACGTATTCCATGTTTCAGCTTCTTGTGAAAATTGATGCCAAGGTCCATCCTATGATATGCGTCAAACCTGAAATTATTCCTCGAGCTGATGTAGGACAGGGATTCGGAACCGTAATAAGTACTCTGTTCAATACCAGGACCGTCATACGTGTTTAGCGCCAACGTACCACATTGACCGGTGCTGTATATCCATGAACCGGAAAGATCAATTTTTTCACTGAATTTGTGTGTTAAGGTCAGACTCATATCGTGCCGTCTATCGTATTTTGCCGGAAAAGCTTCACCGTCATTGATTTCCTGTCCTGGTCTGTCAAACAACCGTTCTGTCTTTGACCAGGTATATCCCAACCAGCCAGTTGTATTTCCGAAAGATTTCTGAGCCAGGAATTCCAAGCCGTATGCCCAACCGCGTCCCATGTAGACTTTGTCTTCCCAGCCGGTACTTGATCCCAGAAAGGAAGCACCGTCCTTGTATTCAATCAGGTTATCCATTGATTTGTAATAACTTTCTACGGATAGATCCAGGGTATTCATTAAATTGTAGTAAAAACCGGCTGAAACCTGTTTGGATTTCATGGGTGTGATGCGTTTGGTGACCGGTACCCACAAATCGGTTGGGAGACTCAGACTACTGTTGGACAGTAGATGAATATACTGGCTCATCGTTGCAAAACCGGTTTTGAAAGAAAACTTGTCGCTTATAAGGAATCGCATACTAAGACGGGGTTCCAACGAATTGTAAAATTGATCTTGCACTTTAAAGGTCGAGTAGTGAAGTCCGACATTTGCTTTAATGAATGTACCGATACTGATATTGTCTTCGGCATACAGCATGGTTTCGTTCGAAAAGACGTTTTTATCTCCTATGGTCGTATCAATTTTGGAGGTGATGTCGTCGCTACTGGTATATTTTTGCGCTGTGACACCTGGTCGGAAGGTATGATATGTAAAGTTTCCGCCGAATTTAATGTCGTGATTGGATCCTGGTGTATAGTCAAAATCAGCTCTGACAGAATAGTCCTCGATTCCGGAACGATAACTCATAAAGATGTCTTCCGTTTTTTCTGAGTATGGATTTGTCGTTTTAACGTTAGAGATATTTTGTAATCCAAGTTTAAAGCGGTAACGGGTATAAGAAGCCGTTGTATTCATAAAGAGTTTACTACTGATGACGTGATTCCATCGGAGTGCAGAGATGATGTTACCCCAATCCCAATTCATCTTCATTTGGTCTTTTTGTACGCTTTTATCGAAGTTTGTGTAATTATCTTTCATATTGGCGTAGATGGCATCATCTCCGGAATAGAAACTGAGAAACAACCGATCTTTATCTGATATTTTATGGCTGATTTTGGCGTTGAAATCGTAAAAGTAATAGCCGCCCATCATCGTATTTTCTTCGTTTTTGGACGTCAGATATAAAATAGGTTGGAGTAAAATGTCTGCATAGGAGCGCCTGAGAGAAATATTGAAAGAGGTTTTTTCCTTGATGAGTGGTCCTTCCAGGTTGATTTTAGTGGAAATGAGGCCAATGCTGACATTTCCATGGTATTCCTTGTCGTTTCCATCGTTCATCCTGATATCTATGACGGATGAAAGGCGACCTCCAAATCGTGCCGGAAAGTTGCCTTTGTATAAAGTGACATTCTTGATTGCATCGGTGTTGAAGACCGAAACAAAACCAAACAGGTGATTTACATTGTATACAGGGATGCCATCCAGTAATAGCAGATTCTCGTCAGGCCCTCCACCGCGCACATAAATGCCGGCGGAACCTTCTGTCCCTGCTTTAACGCCTGGTAGAAGCTGTAGGGCTTTGAGAACGTCTGTTTCGCCGAACAGGGTAGGAATGGACTTGATTTGTCCAACAGGAATCTCAATGGCGCCCATTTGCGACCCCTGAACACCCAGCTCTTTACGGCCGCCGGTAATCGTTACTTCGCTCAATTCATTGACGCCCTTCATCTGGATATGAATGACCGTATCTTTTGTCAGATAGAATTTTTGAATTTCTTTCTGATAACCAACGTATGAAAAGGATAAATCAACTGTTCCTGCAGGAAGCGTTAAGGAGTAAAAACCAAAATTATTGCTTATTGCACCTTTTTTAGTGAGGTTATCAAAGACAGAAGCGCTGATGAGTGTTTCACCTGTTTTTTGGTCGGTTATATAACCGCTGATGGTGAAGTTTTTGGAGCTAAGGCTTAAGGTCTGAAAAATGAGCAAAAGAAAAAGTACGGATTTTTTCAGCATGTACGGATTTATGAGTTGTTGACTTTATTTTTCCAGTTCTTCAAAGTCAACATAGTCTCCGTCATCCTGATTGATGATTTTCTTCTTTTTGCTGTTTTCTTGACCAGAATAGTGTTCTTTAGAGAATTCATTCCCGGACATAGTGGTCTTTTTGATTCTATGCGCCAGATAGCGAAGTATTAACCCTGAAAAGAGGCGAAAGATAATATAAATAAATAATATATAAATAATAAATTTCATGTTTTATTATTTATGCGGATTTTTTAACAAATCGCGCATTGATAATAGATAGGAAGATATACCACAGGATACAAGCTGAAAGGCCGGCAAAACCTGAAAGAGCAAGGAGTACGATGCAACCAACTAAAAAATAATAACGTATCCGGTTGCCTTTCCATCCGTAATGTTTAAACTTAAGTGAAAACATTGGGATGTTTGATATTAGCAACCAGGAGAAAATTAGGATTCCGGCAACAATAATGAGCGGGTCGATTTGGGTATCTAGTACATAGGAGAAATTGCTGCTGATGCCAAATGCCCAGAATAAGGCGTTTGCAGGGGTTGGTAAACCGATAAAAGAAGTTGTTTGACGTTCGTCAATATTGAACTTAGCCAAACGCAAGGCTGAGAAAACTGGCAGGAGAAAAGAAAGATAAGCCAGGTATTCTGTACTGTAGCTTTGAACACTTAAATTCGAAACATAGTTAAAAAGCACCATGCCCGGAGCTACGCCGAAACTTACGACATCGGCTAAAGAATCGAGCTCTTTTCCAATGGGCGAATAGGCTTTTAAGAGACGTGCAGCAAAGCCATCGAAAAAATCAAATACGGCGGCAAGTGCTATGAAATAGGAAGCTGTTGTGTATTCACCCTGAAATGCAAAAACGATGGCGATACATCCGGAAGCCAGGTTGAGGCTGGTGATCGCATTGGGAATGTGTTTGCGTACCATTTGAATATGATTTTAGTTGTTTGTCGGTTGCTCTTTCCACCGAGCGATGACTGTTTTATTACCAGTCGTTTTATCTCCAGGTTTAACCAGAATTTCGACAGCATCAACAGGAAGAAAGATGTCTACCCGGGATCCAAATTTAATGAAGCCTAAGTGTTCATTGATGTGTACCTTTTTATCGGTATATGCGTAGGTCACGATTCGTCTGGCAAGTGCCCCGGCTATCTGACGTATAAGTATGGTTTTCTGATTGACCGCTGCACGAATTAATACGGTTGACCGTTCGTTTTCAATACTTGATTTGGGCAAATAGGCAGCCATAAAGTTGCCATTCTGGTGGCTGTAATGTATCACTTTGCCTTCACACGGATACCAGTTTGCATGCACATTCAAAATGCTCATGAATATGGAAATTTGTATCCGATCCTCATTTAGAAGGCCACTTTCAAAGGTTTTTTCAACGACAACAATTTTTCCGTCTGCTGGTGCTAAAATATCCAAAGGGCCTGCTGTGACTATACGTCTGGGGCTTCTGAAAAAATTGGTAACAAACAGAAAAAGTCCGACCGAAATGGTTAGGAATGCAACCATCGCATAATGACCGGCAAATATCCAAATCAGAATGTTCAGAATACTAAGTACAAAGAATAACCAAAGCAGAATTTTTCTGCCTTCCTTATGTATGGTCATTCGGAAAGATCTAATCATCGGTCTTTGGCTCTTGAAAGTTTAGATGCCAAAATTAGTCTTTATTCGCAAGAAAGCCAAATGTTTTCTAATTTTGAGTGCTTGTTGATAAGTTTTAGATTATTGGCATTGTTGGTTTGGTATTTCGCGGTATCTTTAAGACCACAAAAGTTATTTTTTAAACAGCTGAATATGACCCCCTTCGTACATTTACACGTTCACTCTCAATATTCCATTCTCGACGGACAGGCCTCTGTCTCCGGTCTGGTCGATAAAGCCATGGCTGACGGAATGAAAGCCATCGCACTTACGGATCATGGGTGTATGTTCGGAATAAAGGAGTTTTTCAACTATGTAAAGAAAAAAAACAAAGGCAAGGAGGAAAGTGAAAAGTTTAAACCCATTTTCGGTTGTGAGGTCTATGTAGCCAGAAATGGCATGAAAAATCAGCGAAAAGAAGTGAAGGAGGATGCCAGAGGCTGGCACTTAATTTTACTTGCTAAAAACTACCAAGGATACAAGAATCTATTGAAAATTGTATCTCAGGCCTGGACCGATGGTTATTATTATCGTCCACGTACCGATCATTCCCAATTGGAAAAATACCATGAAGGGATCATTGCTTGTTCCGCATGTCTGGGGGGTGAAATACCTCAGGCCATTATGAAAGATAAGCTGGACCAGGCTGAAGAGTCCATTAAATGGTTTAAAAACTTATTTGGTGATGATTTTTACATGGAATTGCAGCGTCACAAACCAACAGTACCCAATGCTGCTCAGGATACTTATCCCAAGCAGGTTGAGGTTAATAAGCATTTGGTCGAACTATCCAGGAAACTCGATGTCAAACTGATTTGCACCAATGATGTACACTTTGTAGAGGAGGCAGATTCCGAGGCCCATCATCGACTGATTTGCCTGAATACCGGACGTGATCTGGATGATATGTCTGGTATGGCCTATACCAAGCAGGAATGGTTAAAGACTCAGGAAGAGATGAATGAGGTCTTCGTGGATATTCCGGAAGCTCTATCCAATACGCAGGAGATTGCCGACAAGGTGGAATTTTATTCCATCGACCACAAAGCTATTATGCCCAATTTTCCTTTACCGGATGGTTTTACGGATGATAATGACTATTTGAGGTATCTCACCTATAAAGGAGCTGAAAAGTGGTATCCAAATATGGATGAAGAAACCAGGGAACGACTTGATTTCGAATTGGGTGTCATGAAAAATATGGGTTTCCCAGGCTACTTCCTCATTGTGCAGGATTTCGTTACTGCAGCCAAGGAAATGGGCGTCGCGGTAGGTCCAGGTCGTGGATCTGCTGCTGGTTCTGCTGTGGCATTTTGTCTGGGAATCACTAAGGTTGACCCTATAAAGTACGATTTGCTTTTTGAGCGTTTTTTGAACCCCGACCGTATATCCCTTCCCGATATTGATATGGACTTCGACGATGATGGTCGTGGTCAGGTGTTGCATTGGGTTGAGGATCGATATGGCAAGGATAAAGTGGCACACATCATCACCTACGGAACGATGGCGGCCAAATCGGCTATTAAAGATGTTGCCAGAGTTCAAAGGCTACCATTGTCTGAGTCTGAGAGGTTGGCAAAATTGATACCTGACCGTATTCCGGATGTTAAAAAGGTCAATCTGAAAAGTTCCATCGCCTTCGTGCCTGAATTGCAAGAGGCTGTGAATTCTTCGGATCCTATGATACGGGATACGATGAAATATGCCCTGATGCTGGAAGGCAATGTCCGTAATACGGGGGTGCATGCTTGTGGTGTTATCATCGGAAGAGATCCCATTTCAGACTGGGTGCCGGTCAGTACTGCAGATGATAAGGAGTCTGGTGAAAAATTACTGGTCACTCAATATGAGGGTTCTGTCATTGAAGAAACGGGTCTCATCAAGATGGACTTTTTGGGTCTGAAGACTCTTTCCATCATTAAAGATGCCATTGAAAATATTCGTTTATCAAAAGGGACAATTGTTGATATAGATACGATATCCCTGGATGATGAAACAACGTATGCCTTATATAGTGCTGGAAATACCGTTGGAACCTTCCAGTTTGAATCTGCTGGTATGCAGAAATACCTCAGAGATTTGCAGCCCTCCAAGTTTGAGGATCTTATAGCCATGAATGCGCTGTACCGACCGGGGCCAATGGATTATATTCCACAGTTTATAGCCCGTAAACAGGGACGTGAACCTATTGAGTACGATATACCCATCATGGAACGTTATCTCAAGGATACCTATGGTATTACGGTTTATCAGGAACAGGTCATGTTGCTTTCTCGTCTGCTTGCCAACTTTACCCGTGGTCAGTCGGATGAACTTCGTAAGGCAATGGGTAAAAAGATTATCGAGAAGCTAAATCACCTGAAGCCCTTGTTTCTGGAGGGTGGAAAAGCTAATGGTCATGAGCCTAAAGTGCTGGAAAAGATTTGGGGGGACTGGGAAAAGTTTGCTTCTTATGCTTTCAACAAATCGCATGCTACCTGTTATTCTCTGGTGGCTTATCAGACTGCCTGGCTAAAAGCGAACTATCGCGCCGAATATATGGCTGCCGTATTGAGCCGAAGTTTAAACAATATCACCGATATAACCAAATACATGGACGAATGCAAATCCATGGGTATTCAGGTATTGGGGCCTGATGTTAATGAATCAAATATTCACTTTACCGTGAATAAAGAAGGCAACATCCGTTTTGGTCTTGGAGCCATTAAAGGGGTGGGCGAGGGTGCTGTCCGTGCCATCCTGGAGGAACGTGAAAGGGGACCTTTTAAGGATGTATATAATTTTCTGGAACGTGTCAACCTGAATTCCTGCAATAAGAAAAGTGTTGAATCAATGGCTTTGGCTGGTAGTTTTGACGCATTTGGACAGCTTTCAAGAGAGCAGTTCGTTGCGGAGAATGGTAAGGGTGAGCCCTTTCTGGAAACCTTGATCCGTTATGGAAACAAAGTTCAGATTGATAAAGCGACCATCACTAATTCTCTTTTTGGTGGTGATAATGAGGTTTGTGTAGCTAAACCGGAACCTCCCAGAGTACCTGTCTGGCCCGACTTGGTGCGGTTGAGCAAGGAAAAGGAATTGGTAGGCATGTATCTTTCCTCACATCCGCTGGATGGTTTTTCTGTTGTGATCAATTACGTCTGCAATACTTCCATGGATGATATCAAGCAAGGCAATCTGGCTCCAAACAAGGAACTCACTTTCGGGGGAATTGTGACAGATGTGAGGCAACGCACCAGTAAGAAAAACGAGCAGTTTGCTTTTGTGACCATAGAGGACTATTCCGGTTCTGCTGAAATTCCATTTTGGCCAAAAGATTTTGTGGAATACGGTAAATACCTGCGACCTTCTATGTTTTTGTTTATTAAAGCCAGGTATGCACCCCGGTCCTGGAAGCCAAGTGAGTTTGAGTTGAAGGTCAACTCTATTTCTTTGCTTTCTGAAGTGATGGATACCGCCATCGAAAAAGTGAACATCTCGATACCGCTTTCCATCGTTGAAAAGGCTTTTGTGGAAGAGTTGTACGACGAGGTTCGCAAGCATCCTGGTAAGGCTCAATTAACCATAACGGTCACCGATTATGATGAAGAGCCACCCCTTCGTCTGGACTTCTTCTCCAGATCGTATCAGATACAACCAACCAAGGACTTTATTCAGTATTTAGAGGAAATGGAAACGGTGAGTCTGAAAATAAATTAAAGAAATGGTTCGGGTTAAATAGAAGATTTTGTACATTTGACCCACTTTTAAACAAATATTTAAAACGCACGATATGGCATTGGTAATTACAGATTCGAATTTTGACGAATTATTACAATCAAATAAACCCCTGGTAGTTGATTTTTGGGCTGAATGGTGTGGTCCATGCAAAATGATTGGACCCATTATTGAAGAGTTGGCACACGACTATGAAGATAAAGTGACCATCGGTAAAATGGATGTTGACGATAATAGCGAAATAACTTCTCGTTATGGCATTCGCAATATACCAACCATCTTATTTTTCAAAAATGGACAATTGGTGGACAAGCAAGTAGGTGCAGCTCAGAAAAGTGCGTTGACTTTGAAAGTGGAAGCTTTATTGTCGTAAGAGACTTTAGTATAACAAAAAGCCCTGCAAATTTATTGAAATTTGCAGGGCTTTCTGTTGTATAAACTGTTTGAATGTTAAAACTCAATTTTTCGTTTTCCTTCGTGGCGCTCGTCGATGTAGACCTTGGTGCAGCCTTCCGGCAGCAACGTTTCAATCATTTCGGGCCATTCGATGAAACAGTATTCTCCGCTGTAGAAATATTCTTCATAGCCCATATCATACGCTTCCTCTATCTTATTGATGCGGTAAAAATCAAAATGGTAAATTCGACCTCCACTTGGAATAGCATATTCGTTGACGATGGCAAAGGTAGGGCTGTTGATAACATCTTCAACACCAAGCTCTTCGCAAATGGCTTTGATAAAACTGGTCTTACCGGCACCCATGGCTCCGTAAAATGCAAAGACGGTTTTACCTTCGTTGGCTTTTAGGAAAGCCCGGGCTGTTTGATGAATCTGGTCTAATGAAGCAATCTCCAATATCATTGTTATTTCTTTTTAGGTTCTAAAGTAATAAATGGAATTAGCATTTCTTCCATGGATATACCCCCATGTTGGAATGTGTCCTTGTAATAGGTTGCGTAATAATTGTAATTGTTGGGATAAGCAAAAAAATCGTTGTTGGTCGCAAATATATAGGTCGAGCTGATGTTCGGGCTGGGCAAGCCGTGTTTGAGCGGATTCTTTATTTCAAAGACCTGCTTGGGGTCGTAATTCAGATTTTTTCCCACTTTGTAACGTAAATTGGTGTTGGTGTTTTTGTCACCGATAATTTTGAGCGGGTTGTCTACATGAATGGTTCCGTGATCTGTGGTTAGAATGATCTTGACATTGTGATTGACCAGATAGTTGATCAGTTCAGAGATGGCCGAATGTTTGTACCAGGATTCTGTCAGTGAACGGTAGGCGGCTTCGTTGTTTGCCAACTCGCGGATCATCTTGGATTCGGTTCTGGCGTGCGACAACATGTCAATAAAATTGAAGACGATAACGTTTAGGGGTACGTTCAACATGCTTTTGATATTAGACATCATTTTCTCACCAGCCTGATTGTTGTTGATTTTATTGTACGTAAACTCGTAATTTTTGCGGTAACGCTTGAGTAAGGTCTGAATCAGAGGAGCTTCGCTCATGTTTTTTCCTTCCTCTTCTTCCTCGTCTACCCAAAGTTCGGGAAACATTTCTTGAATCTGAAGGGGCATCAGGCCCGAGAAAATAGCATTTCTGGCATATTGCGTAGCGGTTGGTAACAAGCTGTAGTAGATGTTCTCATCTATATTGAACTGGTCTCCCAACAATCGTTTGATCACTTGCCATTGATCAAAACGGAAGTTATCTATCAAAATGAAGAAGACTTTCTCACCCGAATCCAGCAATGGAAATACTTTGGTTTTAAAAAGATCTGGGCTAATGAGTGGGCGTTGCTCGGGATTGTCTATCCAATCCACATAGTTGTTTCGGATAAAGCGGGTGAAAAGCCTGTTGGCTTCTGCTTTCTGATGTTTCAGGACATCTTCCATGCCGGTCTTGGTCTGCTCAAGCTCGAGTTCCCAGTATACTATTTTTTTATACACATCGATCCAGCTTTCCCACGTTCTGGAGTCATCTATTTGCATACTGAGCTTCGAGAAGTTCTGCTGGAAGGAAACGGTTGTTGCATCGTGAATGATTTCCTCTTTATGGACATTTTTTTTGATGGCCAGTAACATTTGACTGGGGTTTACAGGCTTAATCAGGTAATCTGCAATTTTACTACCTATGGCCTGATCCATGATGTCTTCTTCTTCACTTTTGGTGATCATTACGACAGGTATGGAAGGTAAAAATTCTTTGATGGCATTCAGGGTTTCCAGTCCACTTAGCCCGGGCATGTTCTCATCCAGAAAGACCAGATCAAAGGATTGCTCGTGACACAGGTCCAGGGCGTCTTGTCCGTTGGTGGTAGTCACCACTTCATACCCCTTCTCTTCCAGGAATAGAATATGCGGTTTTAGGAGGTCTATCTCATCATCAGCCCAAAGTAATCGGTCTTTTGCCATAATTTTCTTTTTTTAAAATCAAGGATTTGTCTTTTTGCCTGAATAATTCTTTGAAAAGAATTCGAGGTATTTATTAGGTGGAACACCTTCTTGTAAAAGTTTCAGATTTGATTCTGAAACCAGGAACATTTGAATACCCGGATATTTTATTTCTGGTTTTTCGCTTTGGAAAACAATCCAGGATCGGTAACGCAAAACATCTTCGGCATTTTCAAATCCACTGATCAAAAGTACATCCATTTTACCGACTTTCACAAAGCTTAATTCATAATCACGAATTAAAAAATTGGTGAAGTTGTAGAGAGCAACGTCAAATTGCAATCGATTGATATTGATGGTTGATGGATACTGGATTAACAGTACATGTGCTTCTGCCGGATTGTATGCAAATTTCTGAGCCAAGGAGTCTAATAGGGCTAAGCTGTCCTTTTCCAGACCGATGTTTGCCTCTAGCAGATTGGTGAATCCGGTAGAAGCCACAGGTCGACGGCCTTCGTTCCAGAATGCCAGCATTTGATTGACAACTGGTATCAAGTCACTCTTTGGATATGCTTTGACTATTTTGTTTAATAAGTTGTAATAATCTGCCGGTTTACCTGTTCTGGCAGATTCCATAGCCTGTAGGAAGAGGAACTTTGGTATGAGTGGACTTACCGGATAATTCTCTTCAACGTAATGACCAATCCTAAAAATGCTGTCAGTTTCGTGCTGAAGGTAGGATTTATAGGTATTGCCATAAAGTGTATCCTGTACCTGGTACATCTCAATCAGTTTATCGACAAAGAGGGAATCATCCAACCGCTTTGCCAACATTCCATCGGGGAAAAGGGCTATTTGTTTGAGCCTGATGACTTCGGCATCGGCGTTTTTCTTTTGCTGTTTCAGCATCAGGTAGGCGATGTAGTAGGCGTTTTCCAGGAATGGACTTTTAGGATTACGACTTTCCAGCTCCTGAAAGGTTTTCAGGGCCAATCTGTCATTTTCCATCTGCTCCCTGTACACAACTCCTGCGTTGAAAAGTGCTTCAGCAATTTTTTCATTGGAGGCAATGAGCTGTTCTTCCGTAAAAGGCAAATTTTTCAGGTAATAATTGGGATTCAATGGGTCTTCTGCTCCTTCGTTTATATCGACGCTTTCGGATTGAGTCGTGTCAGTGGAAGCAACATTGGATGTATCTTTTGAATTACCTGCATATTCCTGCTGTGGAGTGCCTTCTGTGTTTGATATGTTATCAAAAACGGCGGTTTTATTGTTTCTACGCCAATCGTCCTTTAAACCGCGTTTTCCCCATTTACGTCTAAACTCTATCAGCCCTTTATTGACGTTTGTGGTATTGTAAAAGTACCAGCTTTTATCGGTATTCATAGTGGGCATTGTAGGTATAGCCTCGTTTTTATTACCCGCTGCATTATCACCCATTGACTCTTCATTTGAGGCCAGGGCTTCTTCCATACTTTTCTTTTTTTCTTCTTCCTTCGCGGCTTTTTCGGCAGCCTCTACGAGCTTGGCGATGATGATATTCCGCTCTTTTTCGGGCAGTTTGGCGATGACTTGTAAGCTGTCTTCATCGTGGACTGTATCTAGATTGGGAGCCAGGGCTTGCAGGATAGTGGCTCTTTGTGAAGTGCTTAAAAACCGCTCATCTTCTTTTTTCAACATGGACAAAGCATCGGTATAGCAGGGTTCTGCCTTGATGAATTGTTCTGTTTTGTAATAGTAATTTCCAAGCGCCAATTCTGTTTTGAGTTTGTGTGGACCGTTTTGAGTACTTTTTTCTAGAGCGGTAACAAAGCTTTGTACTGCTTTGACGGTATCGCCGGCAGCAAAATAAAGATTTCCCATGGCGTAAAAAACCTGATCGAGGTAGTCTAAGTTCTTACTGCTACGACTCATTCTTCGCAACTTTTTTAACGGTTTTTTGGGATCAGAGCCCGGATAGACTTCGGTTTGACGGATTCTGGCACTCAACTCCATTTCGTAGGGAGGATTCATTCCGGGAATGGTATTGAACAACTTGAAAGCTTGTTCCTTTTTACCTGTTTCCTGATACATTTGTGCTAAAAGAAAATTCCAACGATATTTCTCACTCTTATTTGTCGCTTTTTTGACGGCTATTTCCAGGTAGGGGATGGCTTCCGAAAATTTCTTCTGTCGTATCAGAAGGTCTGCGTATGCTGCTGAAAAGGATCCTGTCAGTGCGGGTGTAAGGTTTTCCTTGTTGAGGGTGTTGAAAATGTTTTCAGCCTCATAGTACCATTCCATTTCTGTGTTTGCTCTGGCCATCAGTATATTGGCCTTATCGCAGGTGATTTTGTCTGTCGAAAAGTGACGGATGATGTAGGAACAGGTGGAATTGGCAGACAGAAAATCGGCTTTATGAAACTGGGAATTGGCCATTAATAGAAAAACATTGTCCATGAAAGGATTGAATTCTTCTTTGCTGTAAAATAGTTTTTTGGCCGCGCTACTTTTGGCAGTCGGTTTATCTTTTGGCTTAACCCGAATCGAATGTTTCTTGATGGCTTTTTCACATTTCTCAATGCTTCTGGTCATACTGGAGGCTGTGCTTTTAGCGTTCTCATGATTGCTGACCATATACATTGGCAGTAATTTGGAGTAGTCTTCCTTGTGGGAATTTTTCAGTTGTTTAATTCCGGATTTGTAGGCTTCGTTTCCATTGAAATAAACGTTGTATCTGGTGGTCAGATCGTTATAATGTCGGCTGCTCCACGTGTTCTTTTGAGTAGAACAGGCAGAGAAGAACAGAAGAAGCAGGCATACTGCTGCATAATTGAAAAATCTGTTTCTCATCCGTTTATAACTGTCATGTATATCTATTAAAAAACTGACTTTTATGTGAATTATTGTGCTTCCGGACTTGTTTCGATGGTAAAACCACAGGATTTCATATCTTCCCAGAAGTTGGGATAGGATTTGGAGACCACTTCCGGATGGTTTATTAGGATAAACTCCATGCCCAATGAAGCCGGTGCAAAGGCCATGGCCATCCGGTGATCTTCGTACGTTTCGATGGCTGTATGGATTGCTGCGGGAATGCGTTCGCCGGTCCATTCCAACGTGTTTTCCTCTTTTTCAGCGAATACGAATCCGATTTTTCGTCCTTCGTTGATCAGGGCTTGCATTCGGTCCGTTTCCTTGATTTTAAGGCTTTGAAGTCCGCTGAGCCGAAAATGGATGCCTTTCATTGCACAGGTTACAGCAAATGTTTGTGCCAGGTCGGGTTGGTCTGTGAAATCGGCTTCAAACGTTTTTCTCTTGGGTAAAATCTTAGTCAGTTTGACCTGTTTTTGCTGATAGGTGGTGTGGACGCCCAAATCCTCAAACCAGGTGGCCACTCTGGCATCTCCCTGCAAACTTTTTGCGAACAAGCCTTTTAGTATGAGGCTACCATCATTGGCCAGACTGAGCATCTGATACCAGTAGGAGGCTCCAGACCAGTCGGATTCTACCTGAAAATGCACAGGCTGATATTCCTGAGGTTTAATGGCTATGTGTTGATCGGTCCATTCAGCCTGTATGCCATACTGTTGCATCATTTCAAGTGTCATACGGACGTATGGTTTGGAAATGAGCTCACCCTCAATGTTCAGGTGCAGGCCATTTTGCATGGTCGGCGCCACCATCATCAAGGCTGATAGATATTGGCTGCTGATGCTGCCGTCTATGTCTATGTATCCTCCCGTCAATTTCTTGCCGTTGACGCGAAGTGGGGGATAGCCTTCTTTCTCGATGTATTCAATTTCAGCTCCCAATGACTTGAGCGCTTCAACCAGAATCCGGATCGGACGGTTTTTCATACGTTGACTGCCCGTGATTTCCCAGGTGCCGTCCTGACTGGTCAGGTATGCTGTAAGGAAACGCATGGCTGTACCTGCGGCTCCGATATCCAACTTGTCCGACTCAAAGCGCAGGGCTTTTATCAGTACGTTGGTATCGTCGCAATCGGCCAGGTTTTCGACGTGGCTGTTTTTGCCGGCCAGGCTATTCAGGATCAAAGATCTGTTGCTGATACTTTTTGATGCAGGCAATTGGACAGTACCTTCTAATGTGTTGGGAGCCTTGATGGTATATTGCATGGACGCATGTCTTTTCTGTGTATTGCAAAGATACAAATATTGTCCTGAAAAAATATTCGAAAAATTACCGCTCAAAGAATTTATCAAATATCTTTACAAACCTTTTAAATCAATTGTTTAACATCTATGAAAACCAAATCTTTACCAACTCTTCTGCTCTTTTTTGGCTTTTTTCTTTGCCTGCCAAGTAACCTGAAGGCTCAATCTTCTTCTTCTGTTGATCACGCTCAGCTGTTGCGTTTGCAGCAATCTTTTGTCGATTTACGTTTCGGCATGTTTATTCATTTCAATATTCCGACATTCATGAATGCGGACTGGCCCGATCCGGAAACTCCTTCCAGTGTTTTTAACCCGGTAAAGATGGATTGCAACCAATGGGCCAAAGCGGCCAAATCGGCCAACATGACTTATGGCTGTCTCACCACCAAACACCACAGTGGCTTTTGCATCTGGGATACCAAAACGACCGATTACAACGTAATGAATGGACCATTTAAGCGTGATGTGGTGAAGGAATACGTGGACGCTTTCAGGAAGCAGGGGCTCAAAACGATGCTGTATTATTCCATTCTGGATACCCACCACAAACTTCGTCCCGGACAAATCAACCAGAAACACATTGAAATGGTCAAGGCTCAATTGACGGAGTTGATGTCAAATTACGGCGAAATTATGGCGCTGATCATCGATGGCTGGGATGCGCCCTGGTCCAGAATCTCCTACGATGAGATTCCTTTTGAAGAGATTTACAGGTTGGTGAAAACGCTTCAGCCGAATTGTCTGGTGATGGACTTGAATGCGGCCAAATACCCCACCGAAGCTTTGTTTTACACGGACATCAAGTCTTACGAACAGAATGCAGGTCAACACATTTCAAAAGGTGAGAATAAACTACCGGCTTTATCCTGTTTGCCCATCAACGACAGTTGGTTCTGGAAAGAATCTTTTCCGACCACCCCTGTCAAGGACCCTTTGGCTCTGGTCAAAGACAACATCGTTCCCCTCAATCAGGTTTGCTGCAATTTTATCCTGAATGTGTCGCCCAATACGGATGGACTCCTTGATGACAATGCTTTGAAAGCGTTGAAAGTGATTGGTCGGAATTGGAAAAACGATGCGCCTCAGGTTCTAATTCCTGATAACAGAGGGCCGATCATTTCCAGTAATTTGGCTAAATTTCAACCTTCTACTTCCAGTTGGGGGGATGATATGTGGATTATGGATTTTGCCAACGATGATGATTTTACGACTTCCTGGATTTCCAACAAGTCTATTGCTAAGCCCTGGTATGAAGTTGATTTTGACAAGGATCAGTCGTTCAATATGGTGACTATTGTTGATACCCGGAATTGTATAATCAAGTACAGTTTGCAGTATCAGGTGGAAGGGGTTTGGAAAACGATTTTCTCCGGGGAGAATAGGGATAAGATCAAGATTCATCGGTTTGACCGGGTCTGGGGTGGAAAAGTGCGGGTGATGATTGAGGAGGCTTCGGGGCAGGCTGCGATTGGGGAGTTTGGGGTTTATAATGAGAGAAGATGATTTGAAGAAATAGATAAATGGAAAAGGGATGTCCTTGAATAAAGTTAAACCCCAAAAGTTTTTGATGAACTTTTGGGGTTTATTTGAATAAAAGATTGATGTTTTTTTCGGTAACGCTTCCACCGTCCCCGGAATAGCCTCCGTCTCCGCTAGGACGAACTGGTGAGCGCTAGACTCCGGCACGATTTGCTAGTCTCTGCGAGCCGTCTCAAATTGTAATGCCGGATTCGTCGCGTTCACTGCGTTTGGCCGTCGAAGTCGACGTCGGTTATGCTGGGGACTGCTGTTCACTTTTCGGATCGTTTGAAATAGTGCTATTTTGATCTGGCATTTTTTTATTCGATCCTTTTCTGTTTTTTGTTAAAAGACTTTTTCTAAATCTTCATTATCTTCCCCTGCACTTTTTTTCCGTTGTAGGAGAGCTCGTACAGGTAAACCCCGTTGAGGGCTTTGTTCAGGTCTACATTGAAGGAAGAGATGCCTGCTTTGATGGTTTTGTTGTTTAGGACGCTTCCATTGGCAGTATAAATCGTCAATTCACCATCTTCTTTGCATTGGGCATCGAGGGAAAAGTTCACGATGCCGTCCGTTGGGTTGGGGTAAATCATCAAAGACTGGTCCTTTTTTTGAGGACTGGTCAGGCCGGTATTGAAAGCTGCATTGGGTTCGATGCGGAAAATATAGTTGAACGTTTTTTTACCGGGAACCTTGTATTCCGGCAATTGGTCGGGTCCGCAGCTGGCATTTCCCAAACCTTGTTGCAGATAATCGAGACTGAGATAGGTCTCAGGCTTTTTGATGGTATTGTAGGTGTATTCATGAGCCATTGACCATTGTCTGTCATCTGTCAGATGTTGTGCCGTGAAGTTCATATTTCCGCCGGATGTGATTCGGATGCCTTTTCTTGCTTCGTCTGAGATGCTGACCCAACGAATATCTTCTCGGTTGCCATTGCTTTGTGAACGGACATAGTGTTCAAAAAGTCCGGTTACGGTATTGCTGTATTGGCCAATAAAGGCTGATTTCTTACGGTCAATATAGTTCTCGTGTGGGCCACGTCCGTACCACTCTACATTTTCAAGACCTGCTGTCAATGCCATTTGTAGACCAATACGCGGGATGGAGCCAATGGTTCCGTTGTTGGTTATGCTCGCATTCACGTCAATGGCACCGTTTCCATAGATGGTATAGGTTATGGTATATGGAAAGGTCCCTAATGTGTTTTTAGCACTCATCGATGTGGTAACCGTTGCAATTTTAAGGTCTTCTGGAGTTACTAAAGTGTACGACAGGCAGGTGATGGTTGGTTCGCTATAATCGCGCTTTTCATTACTGATACTTCTATAGTAGCTGAACTTTAGCCCTTTACTGCTGTATAACATTTCCTGATTGTTGTATTTCAGGGAGGTCATGATACCGGTTAGCTTATTGAAAACAACACTGAAATCCTTTCCCTGAATGGTTTGATTATTACCTTCCAGACTGACGGTCAATCCATTGGTTGTGGTGGTATTGATGGCTTGCAGGGCAGGTCTGTTTTTCAGGACAAACTGCTCAGAAGCAATCATATAACCGGCATCCGCCCAGTTGTGATCTTGCTTTGTCGAAACATAGAGGTTGAGTAAATACTCGCTTCCTACATCGTAGGTTTTGCTGTATGGTACAGTCACCAGGGTACTTGCATTTGGCTTCACATCGGGTAATTCCAAAGTACCGGAATCAACGGCTACTCCATCCTTCATTTGAATCCATTTGAGACTCAGTTCGTTGAGGTTGGTGAAATCATATCCGTTTTTAATAAAAAAGCTACCTGTTGCCAAATTAGACGCTTTCATTTTTACATATTGATAGACTTTTTTGACCTCTAGCAATTTGGCGGTAATTCTGCGATCTGGCGATGTAATGCCGTTCATACAGAAATCCAGATCGGTTGGGCTATCACCGAAATCTCCACCGTAATAAAATTTGGTGCTGTCTGTTCCGAATTTGTTGATTCCCTGATCGACCCAATCCCAAATGCATCCACCAATAGATCTGGAAGATGAATTTTCAATGAAATCCCAGTATTCGTACAGATTACCAATGGCATTACCCATGGCGTGTGCATATTCGCACATAAAGAATGGACGGTCAGTGACTTGTGCATCTGTACTTTTGACATCTGCCACTGAGGGGTACATTCTGGAATCAAAATCGGCTGAAGCGTTGTTTCCTTCGTAATGAACGGGGCGAGAGGTGTCGAGTGCTTTGGCCGTATCGTAGACTTTAAAGAAATTTGCACCTCCACCGCATTCGTTGCCCATGGACCAGAAAACGACTGATGCATGGTTCTTGTCCCGTTCTATCATTCGGGTCATGCGATCGTTGAATGCCGGCAACCAGTCCGGATTGTTGCTCAGGGATTGATTTCCGTGGCATTCCAGATCGGCTTCATCCATGATGTACAGGCCGTAATAATCGTACAGGGCATACATTTTCTGATCGTTGGGATAGTGACTGGTACGAAGGGTGTTGATGTTGTGTTTTTTCATCAGCAAAATATCCTGAATCATCGAATAGACAGGCACGGCTTTTCCGAATTTGGGATGTATGTCGTGTCGGTTCGTACCTTTAAACAGAACGGGTTCTCCGTTGATATAAACGCGCTTATTTTTGATCTCTACTTTTCGAAATCCGAATTTGGAGGAAAGGACTTCCAGCACATTTCCATTGGCATCTTTAAGCGTTACTATAGCTGAGTATAAGTTGGGTTTTTCTGCTGACCATAGAGATGGATTAGCTACTGTTTTTTCCAGGTTGTATTGAACTTCTTCACCGCTGGTCAATGATTTGATATCCTGATTCATAGTGAGTACATCGACTCCTTTTGGATCGACCAGGGTAATTTCCAGTTTGGCTGCTTCAGAAGTCACTTCTCCTAAATTCAGGATGGAGCTTTTTACTTTGAACGTGCTTGTGGTAAAGTTATTGCCGGCAAAATCGGAAAGCAGGAAGAAGTCTCTGATGAATCTGTCGGGACGTGCATAGACAAACACGTCGCGATGAATTCCACTCAACCGGAACATGTCCTGATCCTCAATATAACTACCGTCCGTCCAACGGTACACTTCACAGGCCAAGGTGTTGGTGCCTGTTTTTACAAAAGATGTGATGTTAAATTCAGCATCGTTGTTGGCGCCTTCGCTGTATCCAACTTTCTGACCATTGACGAAAACATAGAGACCACTGTAACAACCGTCAAAATGCAGTATGATTTGTTTACCGTCCCAGTTAGCCGGAATCTCAAAATTTCGTCGGTAAGATCCCACTGGATTGGGCTCTTTTTCGCTGGTATTACCTACTCTGGGCATGATGTAGGGTGGGGTATCTGCATGCGGATAGGTGATGTTTGTATAGATAGGAGTGCCATATCCGTTCATTTCCCAGTTGGAAGGGACAGGGATTTCTTTCCAGGTGGAAACGTCAAAATTTGTTTTATAGAAATCCACCGGTCTTTCAGAAGGTTGTTTCACCCAGTTGAATTTCCAGTTTCCATTGAGCAATTGATAGTAGGTTGAATTGGGTGTTAACCAGGGCTTTTCGAAACTCGGGTCCTTTTTAAGTTCATCCAGCGATGCGTGAGGCACATAGGTGGCATGACCCTGAAGTTTGTTGATACCAAACGTTTTCTCATCTTCCCATTCGTGGTATGGACGTTCGGCTGCTTGTTCTATTTTCCATTGCTGGAAGTTATTGGTGGCATCAGCAGTGTATTGACTGATAACACCTTGGTTGACCGTATTTCTCCAATCCATATTCTTATTACTGGCAACGCTGGTAATGGTATAAAAATAGCCATAATAGGTGATTTTCCATTGCTGATTGACATTTTCACTATTGATGTCCCATTGAAGAAACTTGTTCCCATCTGCAGTCGATCCATTGGCATTATCTATGTTCTTTAAACTTTTGACATTGGTTAGTGTGTATGATCCGTTGGCTGCATTTTGCAACATCCATTGCTGACCGGTATTGGTCGATGATTCATCCGCTTTTAGATTGAAGAAGGTGTTGTTGCTCACTGAGCCATTGTTATCAATAACCAAACCAGCGTTGTTCTGAATCTTATAATAATTGTTGAATCCAGGTTGGAAGGGCCGGGAAATTCTGTCTCCGTCCCACAGTCCCCATTGTTGGCTGATATTTGTACTAGTCGCTGCTTGAACGACATGGGCGCTGTCTGAAGTGGAGGTTATGTCCATTTTGGCGGAAGTACCCAGGTTGGTCAGACTTTGATAGTTGATGTCTGTGGTGGCCGCTTTCCAAAGCTGTTTATTGGAAGTGCTTTGCGGTGAAAGTATTAGCTGTGATATTTCAGGTTTTGATGCGTCAAAAACGCTGATAGCCATGCCGTTTGCCAAGTTGATCAGCTGAAAATCGGTTTCGTTGAGTTTCTTTATATTCCAACGTTGATTTAGCTCGCCTGTATAGGGTGTCTGGATAATTGATAGTACCATTTCGTTGGTGGTAGTATATTCAAAGGCATCCACAATAATTTCAAAATCGGCTGCTTTCTTGCCGGTAGGCAGGATTTCCAACGTGTGTTGTCCATACGGAAGCAATGGCGTTTCAAACAACATGGCATCGTATGAATTTCCCAAGTAACAATTCACATATTTCACAAACTGGCCGTCAATTCTGATTTCAGCCACATCGAGGTCGTTTCTTAAATAGCCATAATACCTGGCCTTTACACCGGTAAAAGTGAATTTGGCAGATGAGGTGAGTGACTGAGCAAAGTGCTCCGTATTGTTATAACCTTGGTCGTAACTTCCGGAACCCCAATTTCCGGTATACGTGATCATGCTGGTGTTGGTGTCATCTATTTTTTTCCAGTTGACGAGTTCTGTTTTTCCAACACTCAGCACTTTTCCGCTGTTTTTGTTGTAAATAATAGTTCCTGCATTGGCCAAGGCAAAAGCGTTGCCTGAAATAAATGACAGCAGAAATACCAGCACTAAATTTAATTTGTTTTTCATTTCTATAGACTTTTCTTGATTATTTTCTGAACCGATGTCCCTTTAGGTGAATTGGCTACTACCAAATACAGACCGTCACTAAATTTGCTGAAATCTAATGATAAAATGGCGTCGTCTATTTCATTGACTTTGTTATTGACAAACAATATCTTGCCGTCCAGATCGACTATCTTTATAGAAGAAACTGGACTATTTTTAGCAAATCGAATTTGAACAGGTCCAGTTGTAATTGTCGGATAAACCTTTATTTCCAACGCTGAAGCTGTTTTGTCAATGCCTGTATTGGTCTTTTCCACCGGACTGATCACCACTCTATCTATATTGACGCCCCAGTCGTTTGCATTTCCAAACTGAATAGTGTTTACACCGCTTTTAAGATCTAAGGTATAGGTCTTCATGCCCATGTTTCGTCCTTCATACCCCCCGGTCTCCGGGTAACTGTACATGTTTTGAGGTCCATCATTCAGTTTGATAAAGGTGCTTCTTGTAACACCGGTCATATAGTACAAAGTCATATTGTATTTTCCGGCAGTAGGAACAGTTACATTTTTCATGGTGACGCTAGCACCACTTCCAATCCAACCTGCAAAGGCATTACTGGAGCAGTCGTTGTCACCGGTCACTTTTCTGGCACCGTTTGCCATGGTATTTCCATCTACTTCCGTTTCAAAGAGTGTAAATACTGGCTGTTCAAAAGGGCTTGTGGTAAGTAGAATGGTCACACCCCCGTGGGTTGGGAGTGCCAAAGTCAGAATGTCGTTTTTCTTAATTTCTTTCTGTTCGTATTGAATGTCTGAAGGGCATGTGCCATCCTTGAATATTTGTGCCTGATAAGTGATGCCTTCTGTCAGGAAAGACAGTTTTACCTGTAGTGTTCTGGCTGTATCGCACAAAGAAGCTATATACCAATCGTTGGCTTTTCTTCTGGCCACTGTGACGTACTTATCGGGAAAGGCTTCCAGACATTTTATTTCATCCCAGGCTGTCGGTAATTTTTTCAGGAATTCCTTGGCTATGTGGTATTCGTAGTTTTCAGGGGAGTCGTTCATGTGTTGAATGCCCGATTCGTAAACGACGCCAAGTGCCAGTTGATGACTCCAGGTGGTGTTTTGCTTGATGCTGCCGTTTTTTCGGGCAAAATCAAGTGGCGTATAATCCATTGGCCCGATGACATTTCTGGTCATGGAAAGGGTGATGTTGTAAAAGGCAGGTGTAGCCGTTCCGTTGAAAAGGTATTGTTCACCGCCATACACACCTTCTGAAGTCAGTAGGTTTGGCCAAGTTCTTCTCAATCCGGATGGTTTGGTGCAACCGTGTACGTTAACAAGAAGTCCTTGTTCGGCAGCCACTTTGAGTAGTAAGTCGTATTTTTTAAATTCAGCTTGAGAATCATCGCCCCAGAAATCGACTTTCACGCCCTTGATTCCCATGTTTTTCCATTGTGAAAGGATGGTTCTGATTTGGGTTTCATTGTTTGTGAAACGGTTGCTGTGGCTCCATAATAAAACGCCAACATTTTTGGTTGCAGCATAGCTGATTACAGATGGAAGATTGAATCCGGCCTTATCCCATCCGTCATCCTGCATAAAATATTCCCAACCCATGGAGCTAGCAAGGTCAATGTATTTCTCTGAAAGTGCATTGGAAACGGTAGGACCGCCTTCTTCTCCGCCCCAATCCCAGGAGGCTCTTCCCGGTTTAATCCAGCTGAGGTCTGTTAGTGTGGTAGCCGGGTTTAGATTCTCAATGGTGACAGATTCAACGATGGTTGGCATTTTCCCAATAAGTGCAACCCTCCAGGGGGTAGAGAGGGGCATGGTAGTAGTTACATTTCCATTCAAAACCAGATTGTATAATCCTGTCTGAGTACCACCATTAAATGTTGAGCTGGTGTAGCTACCGGTATTGGATGCTTCGGTCAATAGGCAAAAGATGGAGTCATTGCTGTTTTTCACCAGAACTGGTGAACTCAATTTTCCTTGTGCGACTGTTTCTGTCCAATTTCGGACAGGGTAGTATTGTTCATAGCTATTGGCATATTTCATAGCCCAGCACTTTTCAAAATTGGCTATAGCAAACTGACTGGTTTCTTTGGTGATGCTAATACCTCCAGTGCCTGGAATACAGTATTGAAAAGCAATGCCATCGTTGTAAGCGCGAAAGATAACCTGGCATTCCTTTGCATTTTTAGTAAACTTGACATTCAGAACGTTGCAATTGTTTGTATAATTGGAAGACTTTCCTGAAGGCAACTGATAATTTTCGTTGATGGTCGATTTGTTGGATGATATATAAGAAAGACCTGTCGTAAAATCTTCCAAGTTGCTCTTTATGCCCAATGTTGATTTGGAAATCACCACAATATCATTGTAGGTTACCGCGTAAGTCAGTTCCTGATTTTCAAAAGAAATGGTAGCTTTAATTTTACCATTTGGTGACTCGACGGTATCTGCAGCCTTCAAATTCGATAAAATGAATGTAGAGACAAAGAATAAACAATAGAAATAGCGTGTTTTCATGATTTCTGTTTTTTTTGTATTCTTAAAGTTCTGATTTTAAAGGTAAAGATTGAGGCAAAGTTAGAAAATTTAATCAAAATAGAATAAGTTAAAGGTTAGTGACTTTTCTTGATATTGCGTTTGGGGTATTTATTTGCCCTTTTTTTTAGTCTTTTTGTAAGCAATTGATACGTAACAAGGTATGTTTTTATTACATTTGGGCCACTTAGATAGAATAGACAGAAATGACCTTAGCCTAATTTGAACTTTTTGTAATGAAAAAATCACTGTTTCTCCTCGTTTTACTACTTCCATTTTGTGTAAATGCCCAGTTAAAGATTAACGAATTAATGACCAACAACGTATCAGCGGTCATGGACGATGCTTACAATTATAGCATGTGGGTAGAACTCATAAACACTTCAACTACAGGTACATTGAATCAATCATCCTTCTACTTTACGGATGATTTGAATGTACCAAAAAAATGGAATCCAACGTCAAAATCAATAGCTGCCGGTGGATTTAGTGTCCTTTATTTTGAACGTGAAGAAAGATCGGGTCATGCCAGTTTTAAATTGGATCCGGATGGAGGCACTTTGTATTTACTGAACGCAAGTAGTGCTATTATTGATAGTATTACTTACCCAAAACAGTTTAGAAATATTTCCTATGGTAGGAAAACAGATAATGCATCAGAATGGGTTTTCTTTGAACAATACAGTATAGGTACCACCAATAATGGAAAAGCATGGTTCTCTGCTCGTTGCGAAATTCCATTTTTTAAATTGAAAGGCGGATTCTACACTACTATCCAAAAATTGGATTTTGAGACACCAATACCAGGAGACTCCATCTATTATACAGTAAACGGATCAGAACCGACTCGTCTTTCGACCTATTATGTCCCTGGTTCTCAGATAACGCTTGGTCTAAATACCTGCAAAGCTATTCGTGCAAAAACGTTTTCAAAAACTAAATTATCCAGTGATATCGTTACTAGAACGTATTTTATCAACACTCGAAACCACCATTTGCCGGTTGTTTCTATTGCCACTTCTCCAGTGAATTTAACGGACAATACTATAGGTATCTATGTGACCGGAACAAATGGAACTACCGGAGATAATGGTGCTAATGCCAACTTTAACCAGGCATGGGAGAGACCTGCAAATTATGAACTTTTTGATACTGCACAGGTTACCTGTTTAAATCAAGAACTGGATATCGCAATCACTGGTGCTTATTCCAGAACATTTGACTTGAAGCCCTTTAAGATAAAACCAGATAAAAAGTATGGCGATGGGCGTCTTCGTTATGATATTTTCAAGGAAACAAAACCCAACATGAAGTACAAAGACATCATGATGCGCAATTCCGGTAATGATTTTTACTGCTCAATGATGCGTGACGGTTTTCATCAGACTCTTGCGATGCATCGGATGGATATTGACCTACTTGCTTATCAACCAGCCGTTTTGTATCTGAATGGAGAGTATTACGGTATACTGAATCTTCGTGAAGAAACTGGAACTGGCTTTATGTACTCCAATTTTGGTATGGATGCAGACGATGTCTATATCATTGACAAGAAAACGATAGATTCTGATACCTGTTACGCCCATCTGAAGGATTATATTACAAACAATGATATTACAACAGATGCTGTTTACAATAAAGTTTGTGAGATGATGGATATGGATGAGTTTATCAATTACCATATAGCTGAAATCTTTATAGCCAACTGGGACTGGCCCTGGAACAATGTCAAGATCTGGAAAAACAAAAATGGTGGAAAATGGCGCTGGTTGATGTACGATACCGACTGGGCGTTTAATTATAGAGACAATCAGCACTATTACAACACCCTTCTATACGTTTTGGGAGAACACCCCACTGACCATAAATCCGACTGGTCAAATCTGCTCATGCGCAGGCTAAAGTTGAATGAAACTTTTTGCAAGAAATTTGTCGATCGTTTCTGCGTCCAGATATCCGGTACCTTTAAGACAGAAAGGGTTGATGCCATCATGGATAGCCTTTCCAGTAAGATTTCGACTGAGATCATTTATCACAAAGAAAGATGGAGTTCAGAGAGATCGCTGGATGATGATTTACAGCGCATGAAGGAATTTTCTTCTCTAAGACCCGATGCCCTGATGGGATTTCTAAGTAGTCGTTTCGCGAATGGTGCAGTTATTAGAACGGTCAATTTAACCTCCAGTGTACCTGGCGTTACCTATACCATGAATTCTGAACCTATAGCGGATACCCAAATTGCTTTAAAATATTTCGATGGCAAGAGTATTACTTTGGAAACCCAGCCGGTTTTTGGTTATAAATTCAAACAATGGGAATTATCCAGCACTGCTTCAAAACATTTGATTCTAATGGGTGATACCTGGAAATACGATGATAAAGGATCCATGCCTGCTGCCGATTGGTTTGCCAATTCATACAGTGATGCAGCCTGGTCATCAGGCCCGGCACAGTTCGGTTGGGGTGATAATGAAAAAACAATCATCAATTATGGTACCAATACGAAAGCCAAATACCCTACATCTTATTTCCGTAAAACCGTGAGCATTGAGAACCTAAGTGGTATAAATACAACGACACTTAAGATATTTGTAGACGATGGAGCTGTCATATATGTCAATGGAACTGAAATAGGCCGTCATCTGATGAATGCAGGAACACCCACTTTTGATACCTATGCCAACGCTGTTAATGAAGGCGATTATGTTTCATTTGACGTACCTAAATCTTTGTTGAAAGAAGGTGAAAATCTGATTGCAGTAGAAGTGCATCAGGCCAATGCTTCATCTTCGGATTGTATATTCGATTTACAAATGGATTGTACGATGTCTGGAATCACTTCGGAAATTGTAACTGATCCAATATTTACGCGCACCTTAGGCAGCGATATGAACCTGAAAGCCGTATTCGAAGAATCAACAGTGGTCATTCCCGATGATGATGCCACCATTGTCCTCAACGAGCTTGTATCAGACAATACCGATTACATGGATGAATTTGGTGTGAAAGAGGATTACATCGAGTTGTACAACACTGGAGAAAAGGATGTAAATATTGCTGGTTGGTACATTTCCGATTCCCCCGCTAATCGAGTTATGTATCAAATCCCAACCAATGACATGTCCAAAACTCTTATCCCTGCAAGAGGCAGAATAGTATTGTGGGCTGACAACGAGCCTTTGCAAGGTGTATTTCATATTAGTTTGAAACTTAATAAGGATGGAGAAACCGTCATTCTTTCCAGAAAAAACGCATCTGACAAAATTGTAACGGTAGACTCAATAAAGTTTCCTCCATTGCTAGAAGATATGAGTTATTCGCGAATACCCGATGGAGGTCCAATCTGGTCTATTGAGGTACCAACATTCAATGCTAAAAATAGTGATATTGCTGTGATTGAGGAGCATGTGAAATCATCAATAGATATTTATCCGACACTTGTAACTGAGTACTTTACAGTACGGAATGCTACAGAATTGTTGTTGACGATGACAGATTTGACTGGTAAAGTTGTTTATAGATCTAAATGTGAGTCTGATACTGAAATCATACCTACTGGTTCACTAAATCAGGGCTTGTATTTGGTAACTATTGGAAATCAAAGATTTAAAATAATGAAACGTTAAAAAGATACATTTTATGTAACTTATAACTTTGTTATTAGTCTATTTGTATTGAACGGTTTATTTTTTTATAAATAGACCGAGCCTCTATAATTCATTAAAACATTTATTAAAATGAAGAAAACTCTTTATTTTGCACTTGCAATGTTGCTTTGTTCTACCATATCAAATGCTCAGTTGCGCTTTGGCGTAAAGGCAGGAACCAATCTTAGTAATTTATCTTCTACATCTAGTGTGATTGATCAGGTTAAAGGTGCTACAAATTACCAGGTTGGGGTTTTACTACAGGCAAAGGCTTTTGGTTTTGCCATTCAGCCTGAAATTCTGTACAGTGTAAAATCCGGTCAATTCAGCAATTCAAATGTTTCTGATATAATCAGTGGCACGGATATTGAATATCAATCTCATAATATTGAGATTCCGGTAAACTTGCAATTTGGTTTTGGTATGGGACCAGCCAGAATCTTCGTTCAGGGTGGTCCTTATGTCTCCTTCCTGACTGGTGCCTTGGTAAACGGTAGTACCGATTCCTATGATAAGATCAAGGAAAATATGAATAGCTTTGACTATGGTTTTGGAACAGGTGTCGGAGCAGAATTCCTAAACTTGCAGCTTACGGTCAAGTACGACTGGGGATTGAGTAAGATTGGAAAAGAAACGATGTTGGCCGGAGAAAATGTCAATCCATTCAATGAGCTACAAAACAGGAATTTGAGCATTGCGTTGGCGTTCTTGTTTTAGAATATAAAGACTTAAGAGTAAGAGGTTGTCTCAAAAAAGGGGCAACCTTTTGCTTTTTATATCAAGGCTATGCACAAAAAAAGCACCTACGAATTTCTTCATAAGTGCTTAAGGGTCAAGTGTCGGGGTGACAAGATTCGAACTTGCGACCACCCGCCCCCCAGACGGGTACTCTAAACCGGGCTGAGCTACACCCCGAACTAAATGTGGTGCAAAAGTACGTTTTTTTTGCGTTTATGCAAAACGGACAGGCCCTTTTTGCAAGAAACTATCGATAAAAAGCCCTTGATGCAGGGTATGCCATTCTAAATCAGGAAGCTATATTACCAACTAAATTCAAGCTTGGTCAAGCCAGACTGTACATCGGGGTTCTGCATGAAGAGATTCCATAATAAACCGGTGCGGTAGTTTTCAATCATAACCACGATTGGACCTTGATCAATGGCAAGATAAGAGCTGGCAAACCATCTTTTATCGAGGTCGAAGGCATCTTTAAAACCATACGTGCCCCAAATTTTATCACCCAACGTGTAGTAGAAAAAGCGAAGGGCACGCATACTTTCCTGGGGGGTATACGGAAAAGAGGATAAAGCGGCAGTAGGGGCTATAACTCCAACATCGTTGCTGGGAGAAGAGGCTGTATATCCGGTTGGAATGTCGCTGGCTGTCAGTCCCCAGCAATTGATACCATAGCCATAATTGTCGTGAGGATTGGCTACGCAATATGTATAATTGATTTGAGCGTGGGCACGATTTTGTTGCCAGTATTTGGCGTAAGTGTCCGAAAGATTGCGGGGATCTAAGCCTAAAAAAGAGTAATGGGCAAAGAAAAGCGGGCCGCCCAGGTCTGCACCCAATGGCAAAGTGATGTTGAAAAATGTCTTTCCGTTTTTCATCGCACCGTATCTTGCCCATCCTGCATCGTAAACCGATTTGGCAATGGGGTAGGTGGGCGAGGACGCGGCAAGAACATAGACGATTAAGCTTTCGTTCCAGCCTGTTATGGACATATTCAGGCCCCAAAAGTAGTTAGGAGACCAATGCCAGTACAATTTTTGTTGCTCGTTTTGCTGAAACCAAGTCCATTCAACCTTTTCCCAAAGTTTTTGAATGTTTTGACAAAGTACTTGCTCTTCGGCATTCCCATTCTTGAAATAGGAATGTACGGTGAGCAGTCCTTGCATGAGAAAGGCTGTTTCTACCAGGTCGGCTCCATTGTCTTTGGTGCTGAATGGTTGTACTTTTCCTGTTGTCCCATTTATCCAGTGCGGAAAAGCTCCGTGAAATTTGTCTGTTTCAGTGCGACTCAGGAAGTTGACCATTTTGTTCAGGCGTTCGAATCCTTCTGAACGACTGATAAACCCACGAGATATGGCTACGGGTATGCCCATGATGCCAAAACCGGACCCACCGATAGTGATTGTTTCACCTGAGTTGAGGCGCTCTCTGGCAAGCCCTGAGACGGGATGGGCGTATGTCCAGAAATAGTCAAAGGTCTTTTTTTGAACAAGTGTAAGCAGGCTGTCGTTCGAAATGAGCGGAAACTTGGGAGTTGTATCCAGCTCGGTGACGAAGGAATAATTATATGGATCAATCAGGTTTATGCCCAAGTTTTCGCCTTCGGTAAAATACAACGTGTAAGAGGTGTAATGTTCCAACGGTTTTCTGATTCGGAAGAGAAGTACTTTGGCATTACCTTTTGAATAAATGGAAAAACTGGTATCAATGCCGTTGCTTATAAAAAATTTGACTGGATCGATCTTGGTTTGATCAATAACAGTAGAAAAAAGGATCTGAATTAACACGGAATCGGCGGGAAGACCAGAAACACTACCCCCGCTCTCGACAGCGACCCCGTTGATGCTTACAGATTCAATGTAGGCGTTGACAGGTTGAGGCTCAGCATCCTTTTGGCAGGAACTAAACAGTATAAGCAAGGAGAACAGACAAAAGATACTTGGCTTCATAAAGTCGAATTGTATGAAAAATGAATAACGGATGACACACTTTCTGTTTAAAAGGATGTCATCCGTTTTGGCTGTCTGTTAACCCAACCTATGTTTTAATCTATGACAGTGACTTCGGCATTATACAATGCTTTGACTTCGGTCGTTGTCAACGCTTTGTTGTAAATGCGCAATTCATCAATTGCTCCGGGAAAGTATACCATCCAGGCATCTGTTGCCGTACCGGCAGCGAGTTTAGGCCATGCACCAATATTGAATTTACTCATATCGGTTCCAAATGTAAGTGCACCCAATTTTGGTTGTACGCCATTTACTTCACCATCAGCATATCGGATGCTTGAAACAACAAAAACACCGTTTGCATACAACGACATGGTTGAAGTGGTCTTGTTGTAAGAGCTTACAATGTGAACCCATTTGTCGCTTGAATAGGCTTTGGTGAAACTCCATACATCCTGACCCTTCCAATTGGTTGTTGAATTATAGAGGTATGGTTTCAAGGCAAGTGAATCGGCATTCGATTGACTTTCAATCATGAAATTCAAATTCCCCATATTGACGTCCCCACCATTCACAGCAAAAACGGAAGCAGCTCCACCGGTTGGGGCGGGAGATTTCAGCCAAAAGGCGCAAGTGTATTCGTTCATACTCTTGAAAATATTGGTTGAAGCAAGTGTGTATTCCAAAAAGGCTTGAGCTGTAGATCCTTTATAGGCACTTCCGCGACGTCCATCAACAAAAGAGGCGGCACCCATTTTTTTGCTATAAGTGACTCCTGCCCCAATTGAAATGGAAGCCGTTTCAGAATCAAGTGGAAAATAGCCTACCAAGTTTGCTGTTGCTATGGTTGAAGGATTCGTCTTGCCTTCGTATGGATCTTTCTTGTCTTTCTCACAAGAAGTTAGAGACATACCCAGGAAAAGGGTAGCAACAGTTAGAGCACTGAAATAATTGATTTTTTTCATAATTATTGTGTTTTAAAGTTTAAAAAAAGATTGAATAAGTCTTTAAATTTAATTGTAACCCGGGTTTTGTTCCAGATTGGTGTTGAGCTGACGTTGTGCTGCGGGAATGGGGAACAAATTGTTTTTTGGAGCAACAAAACCCTTGCCTGATAAGACCGTAGCGGCATCTCCTGTACGGACCAAATCTAAAAAACGATCTTCTTCCAAAGCCAGCTCAGCACGACGTTCGTCGCGGACATCCTGAAGTAAAACGGTAGGTAATGCTAATAAACCAGCACGTTCACGTACTTTGTTTAGAGCGGTCAAAGCGGTAAATCCACTTGCATTTCCAGTTGTGGCTCCATTCACTTTTGCTTCGGCATACATAAGTAAAACGTCGGAATAGCGGAGGATTCTTACGTTGTGATCGAAGCCGTAACCGTTGAAATTCCATATATTATAGGTAGAAGGCGTGTATACTTTTCCGTTGTAAATAGGATTGGAACAGGAGGCTTTGATGCTGTCTCCTTCAGGTGTTTTGGTGCCCCGATAGAGAAAGGTGGTAATAGCGCGAATGCTGTCGCCCCGGTTGTTAAAGAAACTGACCAGGTCTGTACTAGGAGTGCAAAATCCCCAGCCTTGCATGTTGGATGGCGCATTTCCACGTGGCCCCTGGACAAAAGCATATTCCAGATAGGTGGTCTCACCGCTTGAATTTCCAAGTGTAGAACTCTGGATTTCGAACAAGGATTCTTCGCTGTTTTCCCCATCTATGGAGAAAACGTCACGGAAATCTTTCAATAAATCGTAGCGGCCTGAGGCCATAATCTGGTCGGTCAGAGTAGCAACTTCGTCCCATTCATTTTGGTACATATGTACTTTTGCCTTGATAGCCATGGCGGTGAATTTGTTGATACGACCGTTCCAGTCACTGGAATAGGATTCTGGTAACACGTCAATGGCATCTTGCAGGTCTTTTTCTATAAAAATGTACAATTCAGAAGTGGCAGCCTGTTTTTTAGCAGCTAGTTGTAAAGCTGTCAAAGTGGTATCGATGATGGGAACGCGTCCGAAAAGCCGTGTCAGATTAAAGTAAGCGTAGGCACGAATGGCTTTGGCTTCACCTGTACACTGGCGAACATATTCCTTGTTCTCGGCACTTGGAAGGTTTTTTTCGAAGAGGGGCATTTGATGAATGGCATTGTTGGATGCACTTACTACGTCAAAATATCCGGTCCACAATTCGTTGATCAATGAATTGTTTGCATCGTAGGTAAACTTATCCAATTGGTCCATCGTTGGGTTATCTTCGGGTGAACTCCCTTTGTCCGCATTGTCTGAGGTGACTTCGAAAGCTCCGATGTATGGAAAAGCGTGGGTGTTGCCTGTGCGCAGAGAGGCATAGGCTGCACTTATCGGAAGAAATACGTTCTCCGATTTGGTGTAATCCAATCCGGTGGAAGGAATGGTCCCTTCCGGGCGAATATTCAGAAAATCTTCGCATCCTGTGAGTATGAAAAGACTCAAGACGGCTGTCAATATGTATTTTTTCATAGGACTATTTTTTTATAAATTCATTTTTAGACCTACCGTGTAAACGGATTGCATGGGATAGACGGAAGTGTCAATACCGTTACTGATGGGCGAGCCGCTTACTTCAGGAGTGAACCCGTTGTAGGTAAAATACGTAAATGGCCGTTGCGCTGAAAGATAGATTCTCAGGTTTTTAAATCTCTTTATTTCTTCAAATGTGTAGCCTACCTGAATGTTCTGAATGCGCATATACGATGCATCTTCCACGAAAAAGTCGTTGGCTTGCTGAATGAAAGAGCTGTTGTAGGCTTCAGCGGATGGATAGGTACTTGATTTTTTAGCACTGCTCCATCTGTTTTCATAAAAGTCCAGGTCGTAATTTCCATCTGCAAATACATCACGGTTCATCCGTTTAGCATTTAATACTTTGTTTCCGAGTTGGCCCTGGAAAGCAATACCGACGTCCCACCTTTTAAAATTCATGCCCAAATCAAGCCCGGTCATCAACCATGGTGTCGGACTGCCTAAGCTGACTTTGTCCGTTTCATTGATAATGTTATCTCCGTTTTGATCTTTGTATTTGAAGTAGCCGGCGTCCTTGATTGTTTGGCTCACCGGGTCACGTAAGGCGTCTCCTTCTGAAGCATAAACGCCGTCAATTTCATAGCCCCAGAAGGAACCAATGGGAAGGCCGACTTGGGTGCGTGTAGTGTAATCTCCACGTACAAATGCTCCTGGAATATAGGCTCTACCAGCTAGTTTCAGCACTTTGTTGGCTATGGTGGTGGCATTAAATCCAATGTTGTACGATACATCATCGTTTATTTTTTTACTCCAGTTCAAACCAAGTTCGATTCCTTGATTTCGTACCGTTCCATTGTTGCTCAACAATTCGGCTGTACCACCTCCTGTAGCAATTGGAGCATAAAAAACAACATTGTTCGTAACGCGGTTGTAGTAATCCAATTCGCCTTTCAACTGGTCGTTCAGAATACTAAAATCCGCACCGATGTTAAATTCGTTGACGACTTCCCATTTCAGGTAATTTTGAGCAACGGTCTGAGCACCAATTCCATCTACCAGCTTATCTCCAAAAATACCCGAACTGCCGGTTCCGGAAGAGCCTAAAGTCACGGAGGAATTGGCAGGAATATTATCGTTGCCGAGCATACCCCAACTGGCCCTCAGTTTTAAAAACTGGAAGGTATTCTGGTTTTTCATGAACTCTTCGCTTGTCATAATCCAACCCAATCCGACGGAAGGAAAATAGCCCCATTTCTCCTGATATTTTGAGCTGGCATCTGCTCTGAAAGTCAGTGTGGCCAGATATTTATCGGCATAATTGTATGCGCCGCGGGTAAAGAATGACAGTCCGTTGTAGGAATAAGCCGCATCGCTGGCGTAACGGTTTTGAGAGGATCCCGTACCCAGATAAATGGATTGCTCATCAAAGCCGGGGACATCCAGTGCGGAGCCTGTCAGTGAAGACTGGCGTTCCATACGGGTGGATTGCCCCAATAGGATATTGAAACTATGCTGGTCCATTTTGTCCGTATAGGACAGTAAATGATCTATAATGCTTTTAGAACTTGTGCCAAAAGTTTTGCTTAAGGTTGATTTTTTGATGGCTTGTGATCCACCTACATTGAATTCGGGTGTATAATCCCTGGCTTTCCAGAAATCAAAATTCGAATTGTAGGAAGTCTTGAATTTCAATTTCTCAGGAATGATCGTAAATTCGGCATACGTTGAAACAACCATTTTTAATCCATCTTCTTTATTATCGTTGTAATAGGCTGCAGCCATAGGATTTCCATATTGGTTTCCAAATCCATATTTCTGAGGCGAACCGAATTTTACAGGATAGGCCTCGGTGTTGGTCTCATCGTAGACGCTATAGACAGGAGGATTTACAAATGCAGAGAAAAACGCATTGTTGTCTGCAGTTTGTTTCGAGTAATTTGAAACTACACTGTTAAAACCAATATTCAGCCAAGTGTTTACTTTTTGGTCAACACGTGCTCGGATATTGTATCTTTTATAATCGTTGTTGCTGTTCATGATTCCTTCCTGGTAGAAGTAATTTAAACCTAACGAGTAATTTGTTTTTTCGGTTGCACCGGAAATGTCCAATGCGTGATTGTGCATCAGTGCGTTGCGTACCAGCTTGCTGTACCAATCGGTACTGGCGGGATAACTACCGGCATCTCTGGGAATGTAACCGGTCGTATTGGCATTGGCTTCGTTCAACAATGCCACATATTGGTCTTTGTTGGCCAAACCCATAATATTGACCGGTATCTGAATGCCGGCATATCCATCGTAGCTAATCATCGTCTGGTCTATTTTTCCTTTTCTGGTCGTGACCAATACAACACCATTTGCCGCACGTACACCATAAATAGCGGCGGCTGATGCATCTTTCAGAACAGTCAGGTCTTCTATATCGCTACTGCTCAAAAAATCAATGTTATCTACGAAAACACCATCCACCACATACAAAGGACTGGCATAATCACCAATGGAACCAACTCCGCGGATCTTAACTGTTGGCCCGGCTCCAGGGGCACCGCTGTTTACAACCTGAACGCCTGACATTTTTCCCTGCAATGCCGACATTGGATTGGCGGTAATTTGTTTGCTCAGCTCGTTTCCTTTTACAGTAGAAATAGGGGCTGTCATATCTTTAGCCTTCTGGGTTCCATAACCTACGACGATCACTTCCTGGAGCGATTTGTTGTTTGGTACCAGTTTAACTTGCAAGCGACTGGAGTCTTTTACGATAACATCCTGAGAAATATAACCAAGGTATGAAATGGAAATGGTCGATTCTTTTGGAACAGAGAGTTGAAACAGACCATCCAAATCTGTCGTTGTCCCGTTTCCTAATCCTTTGATTATCACAGTTGCTCCTATCAAGGGCTCCTTTGTTTCCTGATCTACAACCACCCCTTCTATACTCGCATTTTGAGCGAGAAGTGTGCTGGAGCATAAAAAAATAAACAATAAAAGAATGACTTGCTGCTTTCTCATGATCTTCTTGTTTTTTATTTGTCTATTCTAAACCCTAATTTTTTCAGGCCACGATGTATCTCCTCATTGCTCATAAAAAGTTGCCAGAGCAATCCACTTCGATAATTTTCAATCATTGCGGCAATAGGGCCTTGATCAATAGCTAAATAGCTGTGAACAACCTGTTGACCTTCTGCCATGCCCGGATTAAAGGCGTCGTAAAAACCATATTTACCAAAAACCTGTTGACCTCGTTCATAATAAAAATACCGCAATGCCTTCAAGGAGGCTTCAGGGGTGTAAACAATCGACGAAATGGCTGCTGTTGGGGCAATGGTTCCATTTTCATCGTTGGTGCCGGGATGATGTGAACTATATCCTACCATCGGATCGTCCGAAGAAGTGAATCCCCAGCAATTGGCCCCAAAGCCAGCATGCTTTTTTGGGTTGTCAATGGCATACGCTAATTGAATCAAAGTATGGGAACGGTTCTGCTCAAAATAATGGGTGTACTTGTCTGATAAACCTTTTGGATTCAGGCCTAAAAACGAGTAATGGGTAAAAAAGAGCGGACCGCCATATTCCATACCCAGATCCAGTTTAATATCGTAATATGTTTTGCCATTCAGATAGTAATTGGATTTAGTATAACAATTTTCGTAGACCGATTGTTTGATGGGATAGGTAGGAGAAGAGGCTGCCAGAACATATGTAATCAGGGTTTCATCATAACCTGTGATGCGATGGTTCATTTTCCAGCCGTAATTTTTGGACCAGTGCCAATACAGAGAATCTGTCCCTTGAGTATACCAGTTCCACTCCACGGTTTCCCAAAGTTGGGTGATTCTATTGCACAGCTGATGTTCGTTGGTGTCCCCTTCCTTCAGCCAGGCTCTTGCCGTGAGCAAACCTTGTACCAGGAAGGCTGTTTCTACCAGATCTCCACCATTGTCGAATGTGCTGAAGTTGAAAGGCTTTCCTGACCTGGCATCGTACCAGTGTGCCCATGCTCCATGAAAACGATCGGCTTTTTCTAGAAAACGGACTATTTTTTCCAGGAGGATATAGGTTTGTTCCCGACTAAGGTATTTTCGTTCTGCTCCCGCTATCAAAGCCATGATGCCAAAACCTGTTCCACCTGTGGTGACAATGTCGTTGTTTGTATTGTTGCTGCGTTCGCGGGCCATTCCGGTCTGAGGTTCAGCAAAATCGGAAAAATACCGGGTCGTATACCGTTGTGTCATATCCAGCAGATCATCATCCGAAGCTGGACGGACTGAAACGAAAATCTCGAATTTTTCTGCGGCTTTGTCTTTGACTGTTATTCCTTTGGGTAGAATGCGATAAAGTTGTTTCTGCTCTTTTTCTACCGGTTTTCCAAAAAAGGCCTGATAAGAGTCCGTGCATGTTTCGCCTTGTTTCGTAAATAGAATTCCGGCATCGGTAGAAAGATAGACCTCATAAGTAAAGCCAGCCGGATTTTGCCACGTTAGTTCTACATGAGCCGGATAGGCTTGCCCTTTTAACGCACCCGGTACAATATAGGTCGGCTCCTTTGCGGAGATTGTTCCGAAAGTGAATAATAAAAAGGTTAATAACAGTGCTTTACGGTTCATAACTTCGTTTTATTTCAGACTAAAAGCGGTTTGTTCTAACACTTGCGAATTGCCTCCGATAAACAAGTTATATTCTCCTGGTTCAGTGCCAAAGGTCATATCCAGGCGGTGAAAAGCAAGCATTTCAGGGGTGATGGTGAACGTGACGGTTTTACTTTCACCGGCTTTCAGGAAGATTTTTTCAAAACCTTTTAGTTCTTTCACTGGACGAGTGACACTTCCAATTAAGTCGCGTATGTAGCATTGAACAACCTCTTCGCCATCTATCTTGCCAGTGTTCTTAACAATTACAGAGGCTTTTAGTTCGCCTTTGTCGGTTAATTGAGTGGTGGATAGTTGAATGTTCGAATAGTTAAATGTGGTGTAACTTAATCCGTATCCGAATGCAAAAAGGGGCTCGTTCAGGCAATCGATGTATTTTGATTTGTATTTGTCGTTTGGCAGATAGATGGGTCGGCCTGTATTTTTCTCATAGTAGAAAATGGGTACCTGCCCAACCGTACGGGGGAAGGTCATGGTTAATTTACCGGACGGATTGTATTCACCGAAAAGGACGTGTGTGATGGCTTTCCCGCCCATGGTTCCTGGATACCAGGCTTCCAGCATAGCATCAGCCAGCTCGTTTTCCTTGCTCAGTTCCAGTGGACGGCCATTCATCAAGACCACTATTATTGGTTTATCTAATGTCTTGAGCTTTTCCAGTAATTCCGTTTGTACGCCCGGCATTTTTAGGGATGTTCGGCTGGCAGCTTCTCCACTCCATTCCCAATCTTCACCTACAACCAACACTATTTTACCGGCCTGACGTGCAGCTGCCATCGCTGCCGAAAAACCGCTTCTGTCATCACCGGTTTTTTTGCAACCTTCGGCATAAATTACGTTTTCCTTGCCGTTGTAATCCCTTAGTTCATCCAGGGTTGATTTCATGAAATCCCAGTCTCCACCAGCTTTCCATGCTCCAAGCATATCTCGGGTTGAGGTAGCCAGTTCGCCAATGACGGCTATTTTTTCGCCTTTCTTTAAGGGCAGGACGCTGCTATCGTTTTTTAAAAGAACCATGGAGCGTTTGGCTACATCGAAAGCTGCTTCCAAATGTTCCGGTGCATAGACCAACCGTTTTTCACGTTCTTTGTTGCAATATTTGAAGGGATCGTCAAAAAGTCCCAACATGAATTTTACCCTTAAAACACGTCGGGTGGCTTCATTGATTAATTTTTCGTTTACCAAGCCGTCTTCCACTTGTTTTTTAAGATACTTGAAATAGACTTCGCCTTGCATATCCATATCTACCCCTGCTTTAACAGCCAGCAAACCGGCATCTGCATCGTTGGCAGCCACTCCATGATTGACCATTTCAGGTATACCCGTGTAATCGGTCACCACAAATCCTTTAAAACCAAGTTGGGTTCTTAGTACATCGGTTAAAAGATATTTGCTTCCTGTGGCCGGAACGCCATCCAATTCGTTGAAGGAGGACATCACACTCAGGGCGCCTGCATCGATGGCTGCTTTATAAGGTGGCAGGTAGGTGTCCAGAAAGACGCGTTCCGACATATCAACAGTGTTGTAATCTCTTCCTGCCAAAGGTGCGCCGTAACCGGCAAAGTGTTTTACGCAAGCCAAGATGGTGAGCGAATCGGATAAGTCCTTTCCCTGAAATCCGCGTACGCGAGCTTCGGCTATCCGTGAGCCTAAATACGGATCTTCGCCGGCACCTTCCATGACGCGACCCCAACGCGGTTCAACAGAAAGGTCTACCATGGGTGCAAAAGTCCAGTTAATTCCCATGGCTGCAGCTTCGGTGGCTGATATGCGGGCCGATTTCTCGATCGCTGTTAGATCCCAGGAAGAAGATTCACCCAAAGGGATGGGAAAAATGGTTTTCTGGCCGTGAATAACATCGTATCCAAACAACAAAGGGATTTTCATTCTGGATTCCTCTACCGCTATTTTCTGTAACTTGCGGGTATAATCAACGGTATAGGCATTAAAGATATTGCCACAACGTCCTTCGCCGATATCGTTCATGTAATTGCCTTTAATGGATGGACCAGTTACATCCCAGTCGCTGGTGTAAAGTACCATTTGACCAATTTTTTCGTCCAGGTTCATCTTTGTCAACACGGAGTCAACTCGTTGGCTGATTCTGGATTCTTTAGACGTTTGATGTTGATTGGCGCATGAGGTCAGGATTGACGCGGCTAAGAGTATGGAGATCATTTTGTTTTTCATAACCAGGCTGTTAGAGTTTTTGATAACGGAGCACAACAAAGTAGACTATAAAAAATCCGGATTGAAATTTTCTATACCCAATAATAATACTACAGGGCAAAAGGGTACCCTATTATAGCACTACAGAATACAGAATGCTGGATCTATTAAGCAGTAATATAAAGGATTAAACAAAGAAGATATCCAAAATGTTTATTTGAATTCGATCATAAATTCGCTCAGACTTTTAGTAGAAGGGAGCCCAATCTTTTTTCGGATGCGATATCTACCCACTTCAACACCTTTCAGGGAGATATTCAACAGATGGGCCATGTCTTTACTGGAGAGGTTTAGACACAGATAGGCACATAAACGGAGATCGTTTGAGGTGAGTACCGGATATTTTAGATGCAGAATTCGGAAAAAGTTTTCGTGAATCCGGTCAAAATTGGTTTCGAAGATGGCCCAATCTTCTTCTTCAATGCGGATTTTATCCTTTTTGACCTGGAAAAGATATCTATTGTAAACAGAACTTCCATAGATAAGCCCCAGGAATAAAAGGAAATACAGGATTATGGCTGTAGTGCTCCAGTAAAATGGAGGTGCCACTTCAAAAGAATAGGAAGTCTGTGAAAGTTTCTGACCACTTTTTGTCATCACTTCCACCATCAAGGTATATTTCCCGTATGGCAGGTATTTGTATTCTTTGAGCGATGATTCGGTGGGGTCACTCCATACTTTATCCAAACCGTTCAATTTGGAGTGGCAAGAATGCCGTATGCTTCGATTCGGCATCAAAAGTCTCAATGTTTTTTAGTTGCAATCGTATATCCGTAGGTACTTTATCCAATAGATCCGTTGAATACAAAGCCAATCCATTTTCGAGTTGTATTATATACCCATCACATCCCTGTAAAAATCCAACATTTCTTCTATTTGAGCGCGATTGGCTGTTTGATCCAGCTTGATTTCACCGATGTTTGAGAGCAGGGTAAAGTTGATGGTTGTGCTTTCATTCTTTTTGTCGTGGGTCATAGACTCATACAACTCGGGATAATCTTTGCAGGTAATGTAAAAAACGCCGTATTCTTCACGCACAAAACGGATGCATAGTTGAAGTATTTCTTTGGGGAAGTTCAGGAATTTAGAGGAAAGATACAATTCACAAATCAAACCCCAAGCAATAGCGTAACCATGCAAAACGGGATTGCCCTGTTTCAGAGCCAGACTTTCGAAGGCGTGGCCTGCTGTATGTCCTAGATTCAGGGCCTTTCGGATACCTAGTTCTTTGGGGTCCTGCTCGGTAATTTGTGCTTTGATGTGCACGGATTCCTTGACAGCATTTAGAAATTCGGTACTCTCAGGGCGATCCAAATTGAGAGCAAGCAATTCGTTCCAGTAGTTGATATTTGAAAGCAACCCATGTTTCAACATTTCAGCATAACCGGAAAGTAAGTTTTGGCGATCCAGACTTTTGAAAAAGGGCGCATAAAACAACACTGCTTTGGGTTGATGAAAGGCACCGATTTCGTTTTTCAGTCCATTAAAATTGATGCCGGTCTTTCCACCGACAGATGCATCTACGGCTGCCAAAACAGTCGTTGGAATATGGATGCAGTCGATACCCCGTTTAAAACTGGCTGCAGCAAAACCACCTAAATCCGTAACCATGCCACCACCTACATTCACCAGGATAGACTTGCGGGTGGCACCTTCCTGACTCAGAAATTGCCAAACCTTGGCCAAATTTTCGATGGTTTTGTTTTCATCACCGGCGGAAATGCTCAGATACCTGGCTTCTTCCATGCCTTTTGTCCCATCCAATGCGGGTAAGCACAAAGTGTTCGTTTGAGTGTCAGTCAAAACATAAATCTGATTGGGAGCATAACCGATCAGTAATTTTTCCAGGTCGGTTTTGATGTTTTCTGTAAATATAAGACTGGATAATGGCATGTTCGTTTGTTTTTTTACAATGCAAAGATAGTATATTCAATGCTTTTTTTTCATATTTGCATTTGTTCAACAAATCAAGAAAAAGATATTCCCCGGTAACACGCTTTTTATGTTCCATCTTCCCGATTTTTCATGGCCTCAATTATTTATGTTCCTGTTTCATTCAGTGTACTGGATTACACTGATAGGAGTCATGTTGGTTGTGCTATTGGATAACAGAAATCCGGTGAAGACCATATCCTGGATGTTGGTCCTTTTCTTCCTGCCTTATGTGGGTATTATTTTGTACGTCTTTTTTGGTCAGCGGTATCGTAAACAGAAAATTATCTCCAAAAAGAGTATCCGACGGATAGAAAACAACCCGGCCTACTTGTATGAAGAGTCCGATCCGGCCCATTATCCACCAGAATGTACCGGTTTGATCGAGTTGTTCCGAAAAAATAACTCTCATCCCATTTTTTCAGGAAATTCAGTGAGACTGATTACCGACGGACGTGAAAAATTTGACACCATGTTTGACGATATCCGTAAGGCAAAAAAGCACATTCACATAGACTATTACATCATTGAACAATGCAAGATTGGCTACGAATTGCAACATTTGCTCATCGAAAAAGCCAAGCAAGGTATTGAAGTCAGGCTTATATATGACGACATTGGCTCCTGGAAAACCAAACAACGTTTCTTTAAGGATATGCAAAATGCAGGGGTACAGGTCTATCCATTCCTGAAAGTTCTGCTTCCATATCTTTCTCCGAAATTCAACTACCGCAATCACCGGAAAATTGTTGTCATTGATGGTGAAATTGCTTATACCGGTGGCTTTAATGTGGCTGACAGGTATCTGGAAGGGGGGCATTTTGCATTTTGGCGTGATAGTCATGTCCGGATTGAAGGAAAGGCTGTTTACGGTTTGCAAACTGCTTTTTTGATTGACTGGTTTTTTGTGAGCCGGAGTCTGATGACCTCCAAATATTTTTTCCCGGATCTAACGGATAAAGGAGATTGCCTGGTTCAAACAGTCACCAGTAGCCCCGATACGGATTGGGAGAATATTATGCAAGGTTTATTCCTGACTTTGACCAACGCACGAAAATATGTCTATATCCAGACACCTTATTTTTTACCCAACGAAAGTTTGCTCACTGCTATGCAAACGGCCGCGTTAAGTGGTGTGGATGTCCGTTTAATGGTGCCTGAAAAATCAGATACTTGGGTGGCTTTGAAGGCTATGCATTCATACTTGTCAGAAGTCATGGAAGCAGGTGTCAAGGTCTATTTTTACCAGGATGGCTTTCTTCATGCCAAAACCTTGGTAGCAGATGATGTCGTTTCCACCGTAGGTTCAACGAATTTCGATTACCGGAGTTTTGAGTTTAACTTTGAAGTGAATTCCTTCATCTACAACGAGACTTTTTGCAAACAAATGAAAGCCGTATTCCTGGAAGACCAAAAACAATGCAGACTTGTAAACTTGCTTGAATGGGAGAAACGTCCCAGAATGGTTCGTTGGAGTGAATCTATTTGTCGACTGTTTGGTCCGCTTCTTTAACTTCTGGTTCCAAAGCTTTAAAAAAGCTGAAATTCACACTGCCGTATTCCCTCGTTTCCTTGTAGGAAGGATGGCTGCTGAACTCATTCGTTTTAGAATGCTCCACTATCAATAAACCATCTTTTGCCAGTAAAGTAGATTTCAGGATAAGGTCTGGAAGAGTACCCAGGCGTTCGTCTGCATAGGGAGCATCGGTAAATATCAGGTCAAACTTCCCTATTGAACTTTTGATAAAACGGTAAGCGTCTCCTGTTATAACGGTCAAATTGTCGACCTTGAGCTTCTCCGCCACTTCTTTGATAAATTTGACATGTGGTGCATATTGCTCCACACAGGTGACCTGCTTGGCTCCCCTTGAGAGAAATTCAAACGAAATGCTGCCGGTTCCGGAAAATAAATCCAATACGACTAAATCTTCAAAATCAATGTGGTTGGCAAGAACGTTGAATAAGTTTTCTTTGGCAAAATCGGTGGTGGGCCTTGCCTTGAGGTTTGTAGGCAATTGAAATTTTCTGCCTCTGAATGTTCCGCTAACGATTCGCATAAGGATTCATTTTTTTTAGGGTAATTTGCAATGGCTCGTCGGTTTCATGGGTAAAGATAGCTAACTCAATGTATTTGAGATAAGGACTTAACATATCCAGAATTTCTTCATCGGATACCGTTTCACAACAGATGATGCATCTGGATGTTAATGGGTCTAATGATAGCTGATCCATACACCGAAATAAATAATAAGGTATTTCCTGAATTTCCTTGATGTTGAATGTATTGGCGAACACAATCTTTTCTGCATTTGCTGCAAACAGGTGCATTTGTTTTCCATACAAATGGGCCACTACAATGGGATACTGTACTTCAGAAGCCCGACGGATGGTCCAATTTGCCAGAAGATAAGCTGATGAAACGATTTTCAGACTGGGAAACAGCTTTTCAAAATATTGGTCACGGCTACTCAGCATTTCCCAACAAAAAAGTTGCTTTCCATCGTACAATGGAACCGTAAATATCTGATTCGCTTCCTGTTGTTGAAATTCGAAATTGAAAAAGGTCTTTATTTGTTCTTCGTCCGTAATTTTATCAGGCAATACCATGAATTGGTTTGCAAAGTCGATAATAGTAACATCCAAATTTTCCTTTTCAGCCCAACCTTTTGATTGGACATAGTCTTCAAATCGTTCCGGAAAATCAAACTTCGTAGGCATCTTCAGGTCCTTAAGGATATAACCTTTTGCCGTTGTAAAGCAAAAAGAGAATCCATCCGGAGTAGAGCGAATGGATAGAGCATGTGGAGAAGTCCGTGATTTAGTGTCCGTTTCCTGCATTTTTTGGGGACGATTTATTGTAAAACAAAATTAGCAAATGAAATTGAAACGCACTACTTTTATTCCAAAATTAGTTTCCAAAATGAATCAAGAGCGACTGACCGCTGAGATCTCTTCCTTTTTCCCTTTTCAACCGACTCCCGAACAGCAAACAGCACTGGAAAGGTTGTCCTTATTTATGTTGAATGCCAGTGATCAGCAGGTTTTTCTCCTAAAAGGATATGCAGGTACGGGTAAAACGACCTTGATCAGCGCCTTAATCAGATACCTGGATGAACACCACATTGGCTGTGTGCTGATGGCTCCAACAGGTCGTGCAGCCAAGGTTTTGGCTTCCTACAGCGGACATCAGGCCATGACTATTCACAAGAACATCTACCGAAAAGCGAAAGTGAATGGAGAAGAAGGTCCCTTTTCCCTGAATTTCAACAAACACAAGGATACTTTTTTTATTGTTGATGAGGCTTCCATGATTTCCAATGAAAGGGGGGAGAGCTCCGTTTTTGGAAGTGGACATTTGCTGGAAGACCTTTTGGAATACATCTACACCGGTGAAAATTGCCGGCTTATCCTGATGGGTGATACGGCTCAGTTGCCCCCTGTTGGACAAATTCTGAGTCCCGCACTGGATCCGTTGGAATTGCGAAATCTTGGGATGGAAGCTCATGAAATTGAACTGACCACGGTGGTACGTCAGGCCGAGAACAGCGGAATTCTGACTAATGCGACTGCCCTGAGGGAATCCATCCGCAAGGATCTGGTCAAGGTCCTGCCCAAACTGAAAATTAATAAGGTCGATGTCATCAGGGTACCCGGCGACGAACTGATTGATATGCTAACCGCATCCTATAGCCGCGTTGGTGCTGAAGAAAGCAAGATTATCTGTTATTCCAACAAGCGTGCCGTCCTTTTCAACAAAGGCATCCGAAACTCCGTTTTGTTCAAGGAAGATGAAATTACTACCGGTGATTATCTGCTGGTAGCCAAAAATAATTATTTGTGGTCCGATAAATACAAGGAAATTCCATTTATAGCCAATGGTGACCTGGTGGAAATAGTCCGTGTCCGGAAGCAATACGAGATGTATGGTTTCCGTTTTGCCGATATGGAAGTGCGTTTTCCCGATTACAACTGGGAGCTGGAAGTGCGGGTGTTGCTGGACTCCCTGGTGGCTGAAGCACCCGCTTTGGATAAGGTCTCTCAGGAAAGACTCTATTTGGATGTGATGCAGGATTATGCGCCCTATTGCCGCAGCAAAAAGGAACTCTACGAGAAAATGCGCGAGGATCCCTGGCTGAATGCACTTCAGATCAAGTACGGTTACGCTTTAACCTGCCACAAGGCACAGGGTGGTCAATGGAAAGATGTTTTCCTGGATCAGGGCTATGTGACCGAGGAACGCATGGGGGTGGATTATTACCGATGGTTGTATACCGCTATGACCAGAGCCACAGAGCGGATTTACCTGATCAATTTCAGGGATGAATTTATTGAGGAATAATTTTCACCCAATTCTATTTTTCAAGCTGCTGGTTAAGTATAAATTTCGAGGTCAAACACGTTTTATCAGAAAATACGATTCTGGCAAAATAGATGCCACTGCTTAGGTTGCTAACATCTATTTTGGCCATTCTATTATTTATTTCCATTTGTTTTAAACACCTGCCATCAACATCCATGATTTCAACCGAAAGGATGCTTTTGTTATCTGTTGATTCAATGTTGATCTCTTTGTTTGCAGGATTTGGATACAATCGAATGGTTGAGATTTGTGGTTCAACTAAAGCATTGACAAAATCACATGCTTTATCCCAATTTGGATTTTTGAATTGTAAGGTCTGATCGGAATAACATCTCAACATCCCGATATTTTCCATCGTAGTGACATAGGGAACTCTTCCAAAAAAATAACCAGTACTACCGATGTTTTCTACAATATATGCTACTGTATCGTACGAACTGGCAAACAACCAACTATCATTATCAACCGGTTTGATTTTCTGACGCTTAAGCCATGTTTCAGATACCTGAATGCTGTCTATTCCCGATAGTATGTATTGAAAACTGTCAATACTGTCTGACCACAGAAATCCATCAGTTGGTTTAAATTTATTTTTATGAACGGTCACCGTGTCTCCAACTTTGGCTGTGAAATCGTACAAAGTATGGAACGACTTGTCGTAATAATTGTAATAGAGTACACTGTCGTTTCTAAAATGAAGATATTCAGTAGAAACGACTCTGTCGGTCTCCGTATTTTTAAACAACAACGCTTTACAAGTCAAACCTTGAATCAATGTGTCTCCCTTAACCTCCACTTTGGTACATGCTTCTGATTGTATATACGCATAAGGAGTACTGTAATACCAAACAGCTTCTGGGTCAAGCCATTTGGATTGACAATGTATTGTAAAGATATTAAATGCTGAAAAAAACAGAAATAGAATGATGCTTTTCTTTTTCATAGCTTCTCTTTTTACGAAAAATAATCTTTAAGATCGAGTTGTAAACGAAAATTTGAAATACGAGATTTGATCTGTTTGATAAATCCAAACACAGGATGTAAAAAACCGAAGATAAAATATTGAAAAAAGAGATTTCACTCAGAAGATCGGAATGGGGGTCTTTCTCATTCCGATCTTCTAATTGAATTGATTTCTTATTGACTATTTGTTCGTGCTTCTGGGTTAATGTTAATTGATAAGGTACTACCTAAAGGAACATTAAAGCTGCGGATAATATGAACTTCCTTTCTTGCATCAAGTTTAATTCTAGAGTTTCCGCCTATCGAGACATTGGTGAGATTAAAACAATAACCCGCAGATAAATACTGGTTACCAGTAAAGGTGGTATTTATATATGTTCTTGTGCCAGCTTCTTTAACAGCTTTGTATGCATTAACTCTACCAGCCCCTACCATCCCTGGAAATAAATTCGCATCAAGAATGGGATCAGCTGTATTTTTTAGAATGGTCTCTGTTTGTACTGGTGTCAAGCACGGGTTTACTGAAAGCATCAATGCACATACTCCTGCAACGAGTGGTGTTGCAAAAGACGTTTCACCATTGGTATTCCAATATGGCCACGCGTTACCCACAGATGGTACAGCCAAGATTGTACCTTCTCCAGGAGCGCAGATGTCAACTCCGGGATAATGAGAATTGGTTCTTCCTCCATAGGTATGACAGTCACTTTTTCCAGTAGTAGATACTTTGATGATTCTTGAGTCATTTCCAGTTCCGAATGGATATAATTCACCGCTTTTATTATCATTTATACCATTTCCTGCACTTGCACATATAATGGTTCCGTTATCAATTATTTCCTTGATGATTAAAGCATCATCTGGATCGGGCCCTATTTCAGGATAATACCAGCTAATAGAAATAATATTAGCCTGCATCACATTTGAGGCATGTAAAGCCTTAGCTATACCTATATCTAAATCTGCATAGAAACCTGTATCTACATTGTTCTCCAACGTATAACCATAAAACCGAGTGTCAAAGCCAATAGCTGCCATATGTCCGCCCCCATCCGTTTGACCAATAGCAGCGCTTGCAACACTTGTACCATGATTTTCATATAGCCCATTTCCCCAAAATTGTATACCCTGATGTGCAATACCTGTAAGGGGGTCATAATTTACGATAAACTTGTTGACCAAATCAGGATGCAGTATGTCGAATTTTGAATCTATTATTGCGATTGTTACGTCTTCGCTGCCATGTGTTATATCCCATGCTTTTTCTGCCTGGATTCTCGGTAAATACCACATCCATTGATCAGGGTTTTGTCTGGTAAGAAGCCACATAGAATCGGAAGGTTCATATGTTGTTATGGGCTTAGGTTTAATAGTCCAATCTTTAAACATATTTGGGTACTCCTTATTTATGACTTCTTTAAATTTTTCCGGATTACCTTTAAGTATAATTTCATAAATTTCCAACAACTTGGGATTCTTTGCAAATGGTAAAGCTTGCTTGTAACGAATAACCTGATTCTGTACGAAAACAGCGTTAAGTCCGGTGTTTTTCGTCTTGGTATTTGTACTTACTGATTTCTGCGGTTTCGCTTGTTCATTTTTCAATCTTACCCAAATTGTATATTTCTGGCTTACTTGTGAATACATACAAATACTCAGCAACCAAAAAAGGGTATATAATATTGTTCTATTTTTCATTGTGTTCGCTTATTAAAAATTTCGAGGTCAAATATGTTTTATTTGTAAATACTATTCTGGCAAAATAGATGCCACTGCTTAAGCTGCCAACATCTATTTTGGCCATTCTTTTATTGACTTCCTTTTGTGCTAGAATTCTGCCGTCAATATCCATGATTTCAACGGAAAGGATGTTTTTGTTATCGATAGACTCAACATTGATCTCTTTGTTTGCAGGATTTGGATATATTAAAATGTCAGAGATTTGTGGTTCTTTTATTGAAGTGACAAAACCACACTCTTTATCCCAATTTTGATTTTTGTATTGAATTGAATGATCGGAAAAGCATCTTAAATTTCCCTTAGATAGCATTCCTGTAGAAAAACCGAGTTCTCCAAAAAAATAGCCTAAGCTTCCAAGTTTTTCAATAATATAAGCGGAATCAAAAAAACCCCAATTACCATGTTTAACAGGTTTAACCTGCTGTCGTTTAAGCCATGTTCCAGAAATCTGTACACTATCAATTTTTGTTACAACATATCGAAAGTCGTATATGCTATCTGAAGAGTTGTATAAAAACCCGTCGGTTGGTTTAAACCGGCTTTGATGAACGACTATGGTATCACCTTCATTTGCTGTAAAATCATACAATAAATAGTATGCATCCTGATAGTAATTAAAATAAAGTACGCTGTCATTTCTATAATGCAAATATTCTGTAGCAACAGTTTTATTTGAACCAACGTCTTTAAATGACATGATTTTACAATCCAATCCTTTTATGATGGTATCACCAGATATTTCAACTTTTGTACAATACTCATCTAAAAAAAGTTCATAAGGTGTAGTGAAATACCAAACATCCTCTGGGGCAAACCATTTGGATTGACAATGTATTGTAAAGATATTGAATGCTGAAAAAAACAGAAATAGAATGATGCTTTTGTTTTTCATTGTTTCTCTTTTTTATGTAAATTTTAAACTAACTCCAAAAGAACGTTTTTGCAAGATTAGCAAGACTGAATCTATATTAACAACTTGCTTTAAAGATTTATTCTGTTAGAATCATCTTTTTGCATGCAATTTCTTTTCCATCTACTAGTAGTGAATAGAGGTAAATGCCTGCTTGCAAATCGTTTGCCTGGAAAGTTACCGTTCCGGCTCCCCTCTCTGTAAGCTTAAAACTACGCAATTGCTGGCCGTTTAAATTATAGATGCACAATTGTGCGTCAGTGGCAGTTGTCGACAAAAAATAGGAAATTTGTGTCTGAGTAGTGAATGGATTTGGGGTATTCTGGTACAAAACGGAGGCATCTGAATTGGCTATATTAGGAAGGGAAGCCGTCATTTTTGATGATTCAGCTTTAGAGATTCCTTGTATCAGAGAGACGGTTTCATTCAAGGTGTCAATTTCTTTCTGTTGTTCTTTAATGCCTTCTATTAATAAGGCTATCAATTGGTTATAAGCAATACCTTTTTTGTTGGCGTCTATATTGTAGACAATATCGGGAAGCACTTTTTCCACTTCCTGAGCGATTAAGCCCATATTTCTTTTATCATATTCATTCATAAGCTTGTCTGAAAAGGTATTGTCGTAAGTTGAATCTTTATCGAGGGTAGTTTTGTCCATTTTTGACAGGTTCTTTTGATAAATCTTTTTAATATTTGCTCTGTAGTCGTTGTTATAGGAAACACCATTTAATTTTTTGATGATGCTTAGTGGTTTTTCAATTATCTTGATATCTGATTTGACGGTTGAATCAGACATAAAAATCAGTTCTCCCATATAATAAACATTTCCAGCTCCTGTTACCATGAAATTTTTTTGTGCAGTGCCACCGACTGGGGTATACCATCCGGCAAAAGTACAGTTGCTTGGTTCCTCAACGCTTGATTTTAAACCGTCTGCAAAATTGTTGCCTACGTTTCTGTACCATGCGCCAAAAGCAGGGCTATTAACGCTATATGCTGAGATTTGGCATCCAAAAGCATTATGGTTACCTGTTGTTCCAGTAGCGATCTGACCATTATAGTTCATTCGGAGGTTATTATACAACGTGTCGTATCTTGCAATATAACCGACTGCTCCTTTTCTGAAAAATCTAAAAGGGTAACTAGCATAATTTAAACTATCCCCAATGGAAAGTCCATTTTTACTTCCATCTTTGTTAATATGTAGCCATCCATTGTTCGTTTTTGAACCACCAATACCAACTTTTCCGTTAACATCAATATTTAACTGCGCATGAACGCATGCGACACCAATGAAAAAATAAAGAAACAAAATAGAGATTTTTGAAGTTTTCATGTTGTTTTTCATTAAGTTAATAATATATAAATATATTTATCAAAATTATTGGTCTCAAAACGTGGTTAAACTTGCATAAACTTAATGAGATAGTATAAAAACAGAACAATTGACTTACTTGAATAAATAATCTTCAAGTTCGAGTTGTAAACGATATTTGATCCGTATAATAAATTCCAAAGACAGGAAAAATCAAAAAGTAAAGAACTGCCAATTATACAAAAAAATACATAAAAAACAAAAATAGATTAAATTAATTTAAATATATTTTTTTTTTCAATAGATAAAAGTAGGTATTAAATGTTCCCAAAATGATGAAAATCTAATATAGTTTTCTCCATTTTGGAGGTCCTTTTTTTCCAGAAATTTCAGGGCTAAATGAATTGAAGTATGATTTTGTGCGTACTCTAAAAAATATTTTTTAAATTTACCCCACTAAAGAAAAATTCCATTCTGGAAATTAAGGACTTAAATCTGAGGGAAAAACATGAAAGAACAAGAATCAAGGCGCGCGTTCATCAAAAAATCAGGGTTGGCTGCTGCCGGTCTGATGTTGGGTGGACTGAATATGAGTGCCAAGAGTTACCAAAGAATTGTCGGAGCGAACGACAGAGTGAACGTAGGTGTAGTCGGGTTTTCCGACCGGTTTAAGAATTCCTTGCTGCCTGCATTCAAACAATACCACAAAGAATTGAACTTTGATATTATCGGTGTTTCCGACATTTGGAAACGTCGCAGGGAAGAAGGTGTCAGCCAGTTAAGTGAAAACTTTGGCCATGCTATCAAGGGTTATTTCAACAACGAAGAACTTTACAGGGACAAAGACGTAGATGCAGTAATCATTTCCACTGCTGATTTTCAACATGCCACTCACGCCATAGAGGCAGCCGAGAACAAAAAAGATGCGTATGTAGAGAAGCCTTTTGCTGAAACAATGGAAGACAACCGTAGGGCTAAAGCTGCTGTTGAACGTTCCGGAATTATAGTGCAAATCGGTTCACAGCGTCGCAGCGGGCCTAATTATCAGGCCGCTAACGACTACATCCGATCCGGCAAGTTCGGTGATGTTGTCATGGCTGAAATGACCTGGAATGTCAATCAACCCGATCGTTGGAGACGACCTCAGCTCGTAAGTGAATGCAAAGAGTCCGATGTGGATTGGACCCGTTTTTTGGTGAATCGTCCATACGTGGATTTTGATCCCAGAAAATACCTGGAATATAGGTTATTCTGGCCATTTTCTTCTGGCATACCCGGACAATGGATGGCCCATCAAATAGATACTGTTCACTGGTTTACAGGCTTAAACCATCCACGAAGTGTTGTTGCCAACGGTGGCATCTATTTGTGGAAAGATGGCAGAACCAATCAGGATACGATGACGGCAGTCATGGATTACGGTCCCTTAAATGATATGACCAAAGGTTTTCAGGTGATGTATTCCTCCCGTTTTACCAACGCTGCAGGGGGTACCAAGGAAATCTATTTTTCAAACGGCGGTGAATTGAATCTGGATACCAATCAAGTCTCTTCCAACGGTTATCTGACCAAAGACCACGCTCAGGCAATGGGTCTCAACGAAAACAAGCTCGAGTCCTTCAAGCTGGATTCCTTCGGGAAAGTATCTGCGGACGCCAATACAGGTGGTGATCCGTTGACCTTCCTGCACATGCAAAACTGGATGGAATGTGTCCGTTCCAGAAAGCAGACCAATGCACCGGTAGATGCCGGTTACAATCATTCTGTCGCCTGTATCATGGTGAATGCTGCCGTACGCACCGGTGAAAAAGTCATTTTTGATGAAAAGAACCAGGAGGTTATAGCTGGTGGTGCCATTTTTAAATATTAATTGTAATTTCTAAAGAATATGAAAAAATACATAGTATTGATGTTCGTTTTTGCCAGTTCACTATCGACATTTGCGGATACTCAATGGGAATCTCTTTTTAATGGAAAAGACCTGAAAAATTGGACAAAACTAAACGGCGACGCTGAATATAGAGTAGAAGACGGAGCGATAGTGGGTATCACGAAACTAAATACGCCCAATACCTTCTTGACTACCAAGAAAATGTACGACGATTTTATACTTGAATTTGAATTTAAGGTGGAGGATGGCCTTAACTCTGGCGTACAATTCAGGTCAAACAGTCTGAAAGATTATCAGAATGGCAGAGTTCACGGCTATCAGTTTGAGATAGATCCATCCAGCCGCGCCTGGACCGGAGGTTTGTATGACGAAGCCCGCAGGGGTTGGCTTTATGATTTGACCGGAAAACCGACGGCTCAAAATGCTTTTAAAAATGGAGTTTGGAACAAGGCAAGGATTGAGGCCATTGGCAAAAGTATTCGTACTTGGGTTAACGATGTTCCGTGTTCAAATATCATCGATGAAATGACTGCTTCTGGTTTTATAGCCTTGCAAGTGCATGCTATCAGTGAACAAAAAATGGAAAACAAAACCATCAGCTGGAAAAATATCCGGATCTGCACGAAAAATGTGGAAGACGAAAAACGACCTGATTTTCAGGAAATTTCCCTGGTGAATTGCATTCCCAATACCCTTTCAGACAGAGAAGCACAAGAAGGTTGGATCCTATTGTGGGATGGAAAAACGTCACAAGGCTGGCGAGGGGCTAAATTGGCTACTTTTCCCGAAAAAGGCTGGATCATAGAAAATGGTATTCTGAAAGTTCAGGATTCGAATGGCGGGGAGTCCATTAATGGTGGCGATATAGTAACCACTAAAAAATACCGGAATTTCATCCTATCTGTTGATTTTAGAATCACAGAGGGTGCCAACAGTGGCATCAAGTATTTCGTGGACACTGAATTAAACCAGGGTGCAGGTTCATCCATCGGTTGCGAGTTTCAAATACTGGACGATCAAAAACATCCGGATGCTAAACTGGGTGTAAATGGCAACCGCAAGTTGGGTTCACTTTACGACCTGATACCGGCTCCGGCAAACAAGCCTTTCCGTGGAGGTCTTTTCAATAATGCAACAATCGTTGTAAAAGATTCAAAAGTTGAACATTGGCTGAATGGTGTGAAAATCATTGAATACGAACGTGGCAATCAGATGTGGCGTGCATTGGTAGCATACAGTAAATACAATGTTTGGCCTACTTTTGGTGAAGCAAAAGAAGGTAATATTCTTTTACAGGACCATGGAAATGAAGTTTGGTTTCAGAATATCAAGATCAAGGAATTGAAATAAAAATGAAAAAAAAGACCACCTGTTGAAATTAATGAATAACTTTGCATAAGAGGAAATGTCTTTAAATTTTAATATCTGAATCATGTTCAATAATAAAACAATAATTTATACCTCTGGAACGTTCGATATGTTTCATTCCAATCACCTGAGAATGATCAATTACGCCAGAGGTTTGGGAGAAATGTTGATCGTTGGGGTTAGTACCGACGAGTTGGTGTCATCCTATAAGAATCCACCGATTATTCCCTTTAATGAACGAATTCAGATTGTTGAAGCCCTTAAAGCGCCGGACATTGTCATAGCTCAACATACGTTGGATCATACAGAAATTGTCAAAAAACTTCACATTGATGCCTTTGTCGTTGGTGATGACTGGTATGGCAAATACGATTATCTGGAAGACTTGGGTGTTAAGGTTTTTTATTTCCCCTATGGAAATGGAGTTTCTTCTTCCTCTTTGAAAAAGACCATTTTCGATTCGTACGATCAGCATTTGCATGCTGAACGTGACACTAAACCTGTCAGCATAAAAAAAGATGAATAGAACAGCAATCGTCACCGGTGCCACCAAGGGAATCGGAAAGGCGGTTTGTATCCGCCTTCTTCAGGAAGGTTGGACAGTTCTTATTACGTATGCTAACGATTCGGAAACAGCAAAAACAGTTTCTGAAGAATTTTTAGAAATAGCTCCAGGCCGGGTGTTTATGTTACAGGCTGACAATTCAGAATTAAGCTGCATCAATCGAATTGATTCTTTTCTAAATGAAAAAAATCTGACCATTGATGCCGTGATTTTTAATGCAGGTATGACTGACCGCTCCGATTTTCTGACCATCAAGCCGGAAAACTGGGAGAAGGTCTTTACAGCCAATGTCCACTTTCCCGTTTTTTTGTTGCAAAAAATATATCCACGGATGAATATAAACGGTAGTGTGACTTTTACCGGTTCGCTAATGGGCATTCAGCCTCATTCTGTTTCATTGGTTTACGGTGTGACGAAAGCTTCAGTGCATGCGCTGGTCAAGAACCTGGTTAAGTTTTTCATTGATAAACAGATTCGTGTGAATGCGGTAGCCCCTGGTTTCGTCGATACCGAATGGCAAAAAACCAAACCTGCTGAAATTCGAAAAAATATTACCAATAAAGTGGCATCCGGACGGTTTTGCACACCGGAAGAACTGACAGATGTATATATGTTGCTCATCAACAACCAATACATGAATGGAGAGGTAGTCGTCTGTGATGGCGGATACAGCTTTAAATGATTATAGTACAATTAGAATAAATAATGGAAGATCAAACAAAAATTGCTTTTAAAGATTCACTAAAATCCTGGGATACTGAAAACCTTCTTGACAGGGTATTTTATCGTAGAGTTGGATTTCAAATCGCCCTTCTTTTAAAGCCAACGAAAATAACACCCAATGCCGTTACTATTTTTTCCATCTTTGTAGGTGTTGGTGCATGTCTTTTATTTTATCCAGATAACCAGCTTTGGATCAATCTGATTGGTTTTGCCCTTCTGATTTTTGCCAATATCCTGGATTGTGTCGACGGACAGTTGTCCAGAATCACCGGTATTAAATCGGAAATCGGACGAATTCTAGATGGTTTTTGTGGTGATATCTGGTTCCTTACTTTTTATTCTGTCATCACATTGCGCATGATGAACAGCGAGGAATGGGCTTTTTTAGGTTACTGGCCAATCCTTTTCGCCGTTTTATCAGCCTTCTCTCACTTCAATCAGGCGGGCATGGTGGATATGTATAAAACGTTTCACCTGCATATGTTAAAAGGAGGAAAGAATAGTGAGTTTGAGAGTAAATTGGTAATCAAGGAGCGTTACGATAAGATGCCTTGGAAAAACAACAGGGTTTCCAAAATATTTACCAAACTGTACTATTTTTATACCTGGAACCAGGAGCAAAGTACCCCGCAACTCACTAGTTATTTCAATCGAATGAACGCTGAGTATCCAAATGGTTACCCAGAAGAAAAAGTTGTCGCATTCAGGAAGAAAAGCCTTCGGATGATGCCCTTACTGGATAGCTTTACGTTCAATGCGCGAAGTATGGTTATGCTTGTAACACTTATATTAAACATTGAATGGCTTTATTTTGCTGTTGAAATACTCATACTCAATCCATTGCTATACATTGCTATCCATCGTCATGAGAAGATGTGTCGTGAATTGAACAATTAATAAGAATTTATGGGAAGAAACACTACAATCATATATCGGAATATTTTTTTCGGACTTGGCTTTGTCGCTCTTGTTGTTATGGTTTGGTGCATTGGATGGGATGAAATTGTAGCTAATGTTGTCAAGACCGGTTGGTGGTTTTTTGCCATTATTGGAATATGGTTGCCTATCTATATGATCAATACCGCAGCTCTGAATACCATCATACGAGATGATAATCCGTACAATAGACGGGTCTCTTTTTGGCATATTTTTAAGATAAATGTTAGTGGTTTTGCTCTTAAAGCTGCCACTCCGCTAGGTTTTATTGGTGGTGATCCGTATAAAGTGATAGAGCTAACATCCCTTTATGGCGTTGAAAAGGCCACTTCCTCCGTCTTGCTTTACACCATGTCGCACATCACGGCTCAGTGTATCTTTTGGGCATTATCCATTGTGGTTGCAGCACTCTTTTTACCAATGGCTCTGAATGCTAGTATTATACTGCTAATCACTTTTTTGGTATTCCTTATTTTACTGTTGCTGCTTTGGAGAGGTTATCGAAAAGGACTAACGGTTAAATTTTTTAGGATAATGTCCCAGGTTCCATTTTTAAAACGATGGATTGTACCATTCTGTGTTAAATACAACACCAATTTACTCCAGATAGATCAACAGATATCGCACTTGTATAATCGCCGGCGTCGTGCTTTTCTAACCACCATTAGCCTGGAATTGCTGGCCCGTATTTGCAATTGTCTGGAAGTCTACATCATTCTCAAATCGGTGAATGTCGATGTTAACATCATTCAATCAATTGTTATTTATTCCTTTATGAGCTTATTCACCAATATTCTTTTCTTTTCACCCATGCAAATTGGCACAAGGGAAGGTGGATTTCTGCTGGCATTCAAAGCTTTATCTTTGGCTGGCTGGTTGGGTGTCTATGTTAGTCTTATTACTCGTGTCAGAGAATTAATTTGGATTGGAATTGGTGTATTATTGATGAAATTTAAAGGCAAAACTTACCAGGCTCCTATTCCACAAGAGGTCATCATTATTAATCAAGAACAAGAATTTTGAAAAGAGCTGTTGTAGATGTAGAAGAATTGGAGCTGCTGTCTCCAATTTTCAGGGGAAAAGGTGGAAACATGTTCGCTAAGTTTATCATTCGTTTGTTTGCTATGCATAAAGTGAATGCCGTTTATGACCATTCATGCGATTATCAGGGATCTGAGTTTGCAGAGCGGTTGCTGAACGATCTGGGTGTCAACTATCGTATTGGAAATATTGAACGGTTAAAGTCATTGCCAAAAGGCGCATTCATTACTGTATCCAATCACCCTTATGGAGGTTTGGACGGGATCATGTTGATTGACTTGATGGCAGGAATACGTCCCGATTACAAGTTGATGGTCAATCAGATACTGTCTTTGGTTAAAACCATGGATGATAATTTCATTTCGGTCAAACCAAAGACCACCAATATGAATTCAGAAACGTCTGTTACAGCAATAAATGGTATTCGTGAGACAATAGGGCATCTGCAGACGGGTCATCCTGTCGGTTTTTTTCCTGCCGGAGCTGTGTCCATGTTTAAGTTTAAGTATATGGGTGTCAGAGATCGTGAATGGCAAAAGAGTATCCTTAAAATAATTCAAAAGGCCAATGTGCCTGTTTTACCCATACGTTTTTTTGATAAAAATTCACCATTCTTTTATTTTCTGGGTGTCATTAACTGGAGAGTCCGTTCGGTGAGAATGGCTTATGAAGTATTCAATAAGGAAAAGCAGAAACCCCGAATAGGTATTGGTGATCTAATCTCTGCAGAGGAATTGGCCCGTTTTACAGATGTCACAGATATGGGACATTTTTTGCGAAAAGCGATTTATAAAATGGACAAGCCAAAAATCTTCACACCCAGAACCGTTGTCGATTTGAAAAGAAAGACTTTACGAGATTTAAAATAGTTTAACCTACCAATCATGAAAAGAATAAAGCTTTTGGCAGCACTATTCTGCCTCACTTTTGTTTCATTGTTTGCTCAAACTACCAAGACATTGCTTCTGTGGCCGGATGGTGTTCCTGAAAGTAACGGATTAATTGGAGATGAGAAGGTTGAAGACTTTCGGATTTCTAATATAACCATACCTGGCATGACGGTTTATTTTGCCGATCCTGCTAAAAATACAGGAGCTGCTGTTTTGATTTGCCCGGGTGGCGGTTATTCTTGTCAGGCAGCAGGACACGAAGGTTCTCAAATAGCCCAATGGCTTTCGGAAAATGGTATTACTGGTATAGTCCTTAAATATCGTCTGCCCAACAAACACGCATCGATACCTTTAAAAGATGCTCAACAGGCTTTACGCATTATCCGTAGTAAGGCTGCAGAATGGAATATCAATCCCCAAAAAATCGGCATTAGTGGCTTCTCTGCAGGAGGTCATCTGGCCTCCACGGCTGGCACGCATTTCGATTTAGGCTCAACCGCCGCCTGTTGTGCTAAAACCGCCTTAAAAAGCAGTAAACAGACAAACGTGGCTACTTTGCCTCTTTGCACCTACAGCTGCCGTCCGGATTTCATGATTCTCTTTTATCCGGTTATATCCATGAAAGAGGGTTTAACACATGAAGGTTCACGCATAAACCTCCTTGGTGAAGGATACAATAGGGATTCTGTCGCTTTTTATTCCAACGAATTGCAGGTCACTAAAAATACACCTCCTACATTACTGCTTCTGAGTGATGACGATACCGTCGTGATGCCTCAGAATAGTTCCGATTTCTACGCTGCACTGAAAGCTAAAGGAGTGAAAGCTTCCATGTATATTTTTCCGGAAGGGAACCATGGTTGGGGCTTCAACAAGAATTTTCGCTACCATGAAAACTGGAAAGCGTTGTGTTTGGATTGGTTGAAGCAGCAGAAGATAGTTGAGTAATCAGATTCTTTACATACTATTTCAAAGAGGTTGTCTCAAAAAGGGCAATCTCTTTTTGTTTTTAATCAACAGCGCTTCCATCTGATAGCGGCATAACTTCCGGCTCACTAGTCCTTGCTTGTAAACGTACCTCTCCGGCACAAAAATCTAGTCACAAGTGCCTTCGATATTTTGTATTGCCGGAATCGGTACGTTTCCTGCGCTCGGCCGTCGAAGTCGCCGTCAGCCATGCCGCTATCTGCTGTCCGCTTATCGGATCGTTGTGAATGCTGCCCCATTTTAGATTTTAGCTAATTCAATATCAGATTAAAAAAATGATTATGTTTGTTGATCTTGATGGTAAAGATTATAGCTTATTATTTGATGATTTTAAAAATGTGATGTCAAAATTAGTCTATCAAGCAAATACTTTAATAAAACATGAAGTAAAACAAGATATAAAAGAAGTAAACTCTGTTGCTAAAAAGTCACAGGAAGTAGTACTCCTTTGATTTCTGTAACATCAACCAAAACTGCATCAAATGATACTCCCTTTTTATAAACGGTATTAGGTGATAAAAAACAATTAATCATTCTGTTTCAGAAACAATTTGGAAAAAGAATGGTTTAATAAATTTAGATATAGAAACTAGCACTAATGGTGAAGCAAAAGCAACTCTTTCTAATCAGTCAGTATATGAAATCCAGAAAAAAAATTCTTGTTTTATTAATAATTGTAATAGGTATGTCTTTTATTATTTATAGAGCAATTGAAGCTAATAAACTGGGTCAAAATTCAATGTCAAACAGTACTTATTATTATAATGAAAAAATAGACAAAGAGGATTCCACTCTTTTTAAAGATATAGAGTTAAAAAAAATGAAATTACTTTTGGTCTTAAAGAGTAGTTTTAGAAATAAAATAAAATGTTTTGATTATGATAATCGAGGTAAATTGTATTTGGTCAAAATTGATTTGATCAATAATATATCAATGGATCAGTTTATTTGGTTTCGTGAAAAGGCTTCAATGGAAACAACTATGCACTCTTATTCTAATTTTTCTGGGGGTAGTAAATTTGATTTTTTAATTCTAGGAGAAAAAATTCCTAAGGTTAATAAAATAATATTTAGTTTGACCGGAGACGGCAACCAGATTACGAAAAATGTATATAATAAAAACTTTGTTAGCTATTATCTGCCTGTATCTACTTTTTCTTTAAGATATGGAGAAGATACTCCAACCGACATCTTTTTTGGAGGAAAAGAAACCTTATTTGGAGGAAGAGATACTTACCCTTTGATGATTTCTTTTTACAAATTGCATAAGACATTGTTCGTGATGGTCATAATCCCAAATGAAAATGAAATGAATTTAGAAGGTGATTTATTCGGTAAAATAATGAATGATAATAGTTATATACAATAAAAATTGAAACTATTCAGCCTTGTGTGAATTGATTATCGCAACTATTCCTGTTCCAGCATTTAAATATAATTGGATTTTATGAATACAAATCGAATCTTGGTTTTAGTATTACTCCTGTTTTTTCAAAACGTCGCAAATGCTGGAAACATGGCGGAAATCTATGAATTTGTTATAAACGATTGTTACAAGCAGCAAATAATGGATGATGTCCTTTCAGAAAAGGATACCATGTATTTTGCTTGTAATTATTGTGAAAATCCAGGTGAATGCTTCGATTACCAGATTGAATTAAAAAATGATAAAATTAAATTGGGAGTACCGATTGTTGATGAAAATTATCATACGGCATTTTATTTCAGGCTATTCTCCCCTGAATTAGAAAAGCAGCTTGTAACAGTCAGTGTAGTTCTGTGGTCTATGGAATATGAAAGAGAAAAAAGAATTAATATGATTCGATATGGAACATTAATATATACTTTCAAATACAACAAACGGAAATCCAAGTATGTTTTTGACTCAAAGAAAGAATAGGGGATATGGTTTAGATGAGTATGCTGGTTTTAAGAAATGCCATTCAGAGCAATTGCCACAACAAACTTGAAAAGCGTACGCCGGAGTAAGGTGTCCACCGATTCATTCGACGACCGGCCGCAGGAAACGTGTCGAGTCCTGCAATACAAAACACCGACGGCTCTCTGAGACTAGGTTTTTGTGCAGGAGTCGATACGTTTCCAAGTACGGGCTAGTGAATCGGGGGGCACCTTGCTCCAGAGGAAGCGCTGCTATTAGAAATCATTGCTAATACGTTAACACTGCCAAAGAAATCTTGCTCTTAAATAAAAAAGCCGCCCAAAAAATGGACAGCTTTTCCTCTATATTTAAAAACCAGCCCTATAGCTCAGCCTTAATTTTTTCAATAACACCATTAACCGCAGCATTCAATCCATCCGGATTCTTACCACCAGCCGTTGCGAAATGAGGCTGACCACCACCGCCACCTTGAATAGCTTTGGCAGCATCACGAACCATCGTTCCTGCGTTTAGCCCGGAAGCAACAAGGTCGTCACTCAACATAATGGTCAGCATGGGTTTGCCTTCAAAAACACTACCAGCAACGAAAGCCAACTTACCTTCCACTTCAGCGCGGAGTTGAAATGCAATATTCTTGATGACGTCAGCAGTCGCTTCACCTTCAAAGCGAATTAGTTTTGCTCCGTTTATTTCAACAGCAGTCTTCAGCAATTCGTTTTTCAGTTCTTTGGCACTTTCAGCAGCGAAAGCTTCCAATTTTTTATTGTTCTCCTGATTTTCAGCAACCAACTTTTCAATAGCTTGTGTTAAATTGGGCGTATTGTTGAAATATCCGCGGATGTTGCGAAGTTCGTCCTGCATTTCATAAAATAGCTCATCGGCCTTTGCACTGGTGATAGCCTCGATACGACGGATACCAGCTGCAATAGAGCTTTCAGAGAGGATGCGGAAACTACCGATCTGACCGGTTGCAGGAATATGGGTGCCCCCGCAGAGTTCTATGGATTTGCCGAACTTGATGACACGGACTTCTTCGCCGTATTTTTCACCGAACAAAGCAATGGCTCCCATGGCATTTGCTTGTGCGATAGGTGTGTTGCGACTTTCCTCCAGAGGTATATTGCGGCGGATGGCTGTGTTGACCAGTTTTTCTATCTCGCGAAGTTCCTCGCTGGTCACTTTCTGGAAATGTGCGAAGTCAAAACGTAGATTTTCCGGAGAAACCAGAGAACCTTTTTGTTCCACATGCGTGCCGAGGATTTCCCGTAACGCTTCGTCCAGCAAGTGGGTTGCTGAGTGATTGCAGGAAGTGGCCAAACGTTTTTCATTGTCTATGACAGCCTTGAAAGACTGTGTAAGATCAGCAGGAAGTTTGGATGTAATATGAACAGTGAGGTTGTTTTCTTTTTTGGATGTTTCAATCACAATGCGTTCACCTTCTGCTTCCAAATAGCCGGAGTCGCCTACCTGACCACCCATTTCTCCATAAAAAGGAGTACGGTCCAGGACTAACTGGTAGTAGGATTTGCCTTTTTGAATCATTTTGCGGTAGCGCAAAATTTCTGCGTCGCATTCGGTGAAGTCGTAACCCACAAACACCGATTCCTGATCTTTCAGGATAACCCAGTCACCGGTTTCAACAGCTGCGGCATTGCGGGCTCGTGATTTCTGTTGTTCCATTTCAGCGTTGAAGGCGTCAATGTCGGCCAGCATACCATTTTCGCGTAGGATCAGCTCTGTCAGGTCGACAGGAAAACCAAAGGTGTCGTATAAGGTAAACATGTCTTTGCCGGGCAGGGTGTTTTTGCCGGTTACTTTCAGTTCAGCCATGGATTTATCCAGCAAGCGAATACCTGTTTCAAGGGTACGGAGGAACGATTCTTCTTCTTCTTTGATGACTTTCTCCACCAATGTTTGTTGTGAAATTAATTCGGGGTAAGCAGAACCCATGGAGTCAATCAAAGCGGGAATCAGTTTGTATAAGAAGGCGTTGCGGCGATCCAGGAAGGTATAACCATAACGAACGGCACGACGCAAGATGCGGCGGATAACATATCCGGCCTTCGCATTTGAAGGCAATTGACCGTCTGTGATAGAAAAGGAGATGGCACGAATATGGTCAGCGATGACACGCATGGCTATATCCACTTTTTCATTTTCACCGTAAGTAACACCACATAGGTTGCCGATTTCTTTCAGAATGGGTTGGAAAACATCGGTATCGTAGTTGGAACGCTTGCCCTGGATGGACATGCAAAGACGCTCAAAGCCCATACCTGTATCCACGTGAGTGTTGGGTAGAGGTTCCAGTGAACCGTCAGCCTTACGGTTGAATTGCATGAATACGTTGTTCCAGATTTCTATAACTTGGGGATCGCTTTGGTTGACCAGAGTCAGAGCGTCCACTTTGGCGCGCTCCTCTTCTGTACGCAAGTCTATATGTATTTCTGAGCAAGGGCCACAGGGACCTGTATCACCCATCTCCCAGAAATTGTCTTTTTTATTACCATTAATGATGCGGTCGGCGGGTAAGAATTTCCCCCAAATGGCTGCAGCTTCGTTATCTCGTTCCAAACCTTCGGGTGCATAACCTTCAAATACAGTGGCATACAAACGGTTTGGGTCTAATTTTACAACGTCAACCAAATATTCCCAAGCCCATTCGATGGCTTCTTTCTTGAAATAATCTCCGAATGACCAGTTACCAAGCATTTCGAACATGGTGTGGTGGTAGGTGTCGTGTCCTACTTCTTCCAGGTCATTGTGTTTTCCACTAACACGAAGGCATTTTTGTGAATTGGCGACTCTGGTATATTGGGGTGTTGAATTTCCCAGAATGATATCCTTGAATTGGTTCATTCCAGCATTGGTAAACATCAGAGTTGGATCGTTTTTCACGACCATTGGCGCTGAAGAAACCACCTTATGTCCTTTGGATGCAAAAAAGTTTTTGAACGATTCGCGAATTTCCTTGGATGTCATGCCTTTTCCTGAATTATTGTTTGCCATGTTAACGGTTCTTTTTTAATAGATTTCTCAAAATCGGGTGCAAAAATACGGCTTTATTATTATTTTTGCATCTAAATACTCCGAAAAAGATACGTAAGTGTGAGCAAGAAAGTCAAATATCATTTTAATCCTGAATTATTACGCTTTGAACGTATCCAAAAGAACGCAGTGGATTGGATCAAATCGTTTCTACTTCATACATTTACGGGCATCTCCATGGGGCTTGTCTTTTTTGGCGTCTATCTGGCTTTCTTTGAAACGCCCGATGCAAAGAAGTACAGGGAAGAGAACGTCCGACTGCAGAGTCAGTACAAAGTGCTGCAATTACAAACCAAACATGTTCAGGGTATTTTATCCGATCTGCAGCAAAGGGATGATAATCTTTACAGGGCCATCCTGCAGGCTGAACCCATAGCCAAAGAAATTCGGGAAGGCTCCTTTGCCGGGACCAACCGATACGAATCGTTCTCGGACATGGATAATGCCGAGTTGGTTACCTACACAACACAACAGGTGGATCAACTCTCAAAAATGGCATATACGCAGTCCAAATCGTACGACGTACTGATTAATTTAGTTAAGAATAAAGAAGTGAGACTGCTTTGTCTTCCTGCTATCCAACCTGTCCTGAATAAGGATATGAAGACGATTGCATCTGGCTATGGCAGGCGTATAGATCCGATTTACCATGTTCCTACTTTTCACAGTGGCATGGACTTTTCAGCGCCTACAGGTACCGATGTCTACGCAACGGGTGAGGGTAATGTCACTTTAGCCGGCTGGAAACAGGGGTATGGAAATACCATCATCATCAATCACGGTTATAATTACCAGACACTCTATGGTCATTTAAGCAAAATAAATGTGAATCAGGGACAGAAAGTAATGCGCGGTGATATTATCGGTGAGATTGGTAGTACCGGAAAATCAACAGGTCCACATCTCCATTATGAGGTTCATTATAAAGGGGAACCACAGAATCCATCCCATTATTACTACATGGATCTGTCACCCGCAGAATACGATCAAATGATACGAATCTCGTCCAATTTTGGACAAACGATGGATTAAACCACTTAAAATAAAAAATTATGTCTGAAGATTCCAGAAAATTGTTTTACTCTATCGGAGAAGTGGCTGCCATTTTTGGCGTGAATGAGTCCTTATTGCGGTTTTGGGAGAAGGAGTTTGACACCATCAAACCCAAAAAGAATTCAAAAGGTACCAGATCTTACACCAAAGAAGATATTGAAAGTATTCGTCTGATATTTCATTTGGTCAAGGATAAGGGTATGACCTTGGTCGGTGCGAAAAGGCGCATTAAGGAGGATAAACGTGGTGTTTCTTCTCAGGTAGAGCTCGTGGATAGATTGACTCGGGTTCGTGAAGAATTGCTCAATCTCAAGCAGGAAATAGGGCAGAGCGACACGGAGAATGCTTAGGATTCATCCATAAGTACTTTCCGGTGGACCAATTGGACATTCTTGATCTTGGCAATTTTCATGCATAAGCTCTGAATGTCTTCCACGTCACGGACAAAAAGCTCAATAGCACCCTTGAAAATACCGTCTTTTGTTTCAAACATCAGTTTGGTCATATTGACAGACAATTCATCAGATACAATCTTGACAATCTGACTGACTATACCTACTGCATCTATGCCTCTCAATTCAATCTCTGCCGGGAAGAACATTGTTTTATGAGTGGCCCATTCCGCTGAAATTATTCGAGGTCCAAAGCTGCTTTTGAGTTTCACAACAATTGGACAACGTCTTTTATGTATGGAGATATTGCCATTTTCGTCCACATATCCAAGTACATCGTCTCCTGGAATGGGTTGACAACATTCGGCCAGTCTGTATTTGGACTGAATGGCCTCTTCTGTGAGAAAATGGGTCGCTTTAAAATCGAACGGTTTAGTATCTAAAGGTTGGGAGTCTGGTTTCGGTTTGTTGCCTAGTCCAAAGGTCGATTTCCAGTATTTTATCAGCTTATTTTCATCTTTTCCCTTGACAGACAGTTCTGATTTGAAAAGTAGCACTTCTGCATCACCCAGTAAAAGATCACCTTGACCCACTTTGGTCAGCATGTCATCTTTGCTTTGGCTCTCAAAGTGTTTCTGAAGCTTTTCCAAGGCTGTACTATCATAAGAAATGCGAAGCGAAGCAAAAAAGCGAGTAACCAATTCTTCTCCTTGCTTAATGTATGGCTTATTGTCTTTTCGGAATCGGGCACGAAGCCGGGATTGTGCTCGTCCGGTTGTTACGTAGTTCAGCCATTCATATTTTGGTATCTGGTTTCTGGAAGTCAGTATCTCAACCTGGTCTCCACTCTTAAGTACATGACTCATTGGCACCAGTTTGTGATTGACTTTGGCTCCAATGCAATGGAATCCGATTTCAGAGTGAAGGTCAAAAGCAAAATCCAGGGCTGTTGATCCTGCTGCCATCGTCTTGATTTCTCCTTTTGGCGTGAAAACAAAGATTTCCGATGAAAAAAGATTCATCTTGATGGTATCCAAAAAATCGATGGCGTTGGGTTCTGGGTTTTCCAGTATTTCCTTGATGGTGTAAATCCAGCGGTTGAGTTCGGTTTCTTCCTCAATTTCACCAGTTTTATATTTCCAATGAGCAGCGAAACCGCGTTCTGCGATTTCATCCATGCGGTTGCTTCTGATTTGTACTTCTATCCATTCTCCGTCCGGGCCCATAACGGTGACATGTAGTGCCTGATAGCCATTGGCTTTGGGGCTGCTTACCCAGTCTCGTATGCGGTCAGGATGGTGTTTGTAAATATCGGTCAGGACGGAGTAGATGTCCCAGCATTTTTTCTTTTCTTCGGCAATGACGGCAGGGTCAGTAGCCAGGGCAATGGTGTCAAAAATAATTCTGACAGCTAGAATATCGTATATTTCTTCAAAGGGAAGTCCTTTGGTCTGCATTTTATGCCAAATCGAATAAATGGACTTGGTTCGAGCTTTCAGTCGATAGTTGAGTCCCATCAAATCCAGCCTTTCTTTGATTGGGGCTGAGAATTTTTCGTAAAGTTCATTTCTGGCAGCCGCAGTACTTTCTATTTTCTTGAAAAGTTCAGCGTAGGTTTCTGGGTGTTCGTATTTAAAACTGAGGTTTTCCAGCTCTGTTTTAATGCGGTTCAGGCCAAGTCTGTTCGCCAAGGGGGCATACAGATACATGGTTTCACCTGAAATCTTGTATTGCTTGCTGGGGAGCATCACCCCCAATGTCCTCATGTTGTGGAGGCGGTCGGCCATCTTGATGAGCACGACCCTGATGTCTTCCGCCATCGTTAGTAATAGCTTTCTGAAGTTTTCAGCCTGAGCGGAAGCTTGTTCTCCGAAGATTCCTCCGGAAATTTTAGTTAGTCCATCAACTATGGAAGCAATTTTAGGACCAAAGTTTTTTTCTATATCCTCAACAGTGTATTCTGTGTCTTCAACGACATCGTGAAGCAAGGCAGAACAGATGGAAGTTGAACCAAGGCCTATCTCTACACAGCAGATTTTTGCAACTGCCAGGGGATGCATAATATAAGGCTCTCCTGAACGGCGCTTGATGCCTCTGTGTGCATGGTTTGCAAAATTAAAGGCTTTGGTTATTATGTCGACTTTTTTGCGGTGATTTGAGCTCAGGTAATCCTGCAGGAGTTCCTGAAACTTCTCATTGATCATATCATTTTCCGCCTGGCTGAATGTCGAAAGATCTTCCATTGTCTGTCAATGTTAATAGATTTTCAAACGTTGTCCAGGTTGAAGTCTTGAAGAACGGATGCCGTTCCAATGTTTCAACTGTGTAATGTTTACATGCTGTCTTTTTGCTATCTCTGATAATGTATCGCCGCTGCGTACTTTGTATATGTGGTATTTTGAAGGAGAACTGACCACTTTTGCAATGGGAGAGGGCTCAATGGTCATGGGTGAATAGATCAGTGAATCTGCCATGTATCTGGATATACTGTCCTGATTGTCAATGAATGCCAGTGTGTAATTGGCAGGCATACAAAGAGCCATCGGTTTTTCAGGTGTTCCAGGTATGATGTTTTTCCTGTATTGTGGATTCAGCTTTTGCAGGTTTTCTTTTGAAACCCCGATTACGGCTGCAATTTGGTCAAAATGCATCTTGTTGCTAAGCAATACGGTGTCTGTATGCATAGGATATTCGGTCTGTACGGGACAAATCAGGTGTTCCTTATTGTAACTCATCACATAGTTGGCGGCAATAAACAAAGGAACATATCCGCGGGTTTCGCGTGGAAGATAATAATAGATATCCCAATAATCTCGTTTCCCGCCGGATCGTCTGATGGCTTTGTTTACATTTCCGGGGCCACAGTTGTAGGCAGCAATGGCCAGATGCCAATCTCCAAATATGCCATATAGGTCTTTGAGGTAACGTACTGCAGCGTCAGTGGCTTTGATTGGGTCGCGACGTTCGTCCACCAGACTGTTTATTTCCAGGCCGTACATTTTACCTGTTCCAAACATAAATTGCCATAGACCAGTGGCGCCTGCCCAGGAACAAGCGTTTGGGTTTAGTGCTGATTCAATGACTGCCAAGTATTTAAGCTCATTTGGCATGCCATATTTTTCCAATGTCTGTTCAAATAGCGGGAAGTAATAATTGCTGACACCCAGCATGATTGCTACTTGTTTTCTTTTTCTTCCATTGTACATGTCGATACATTGCCTGATGGATTTATTAAAAGGCATAGGTATAACGGTCGGAAGTTCCGAAAGACGTTTCATGATATTTTCGTCCGAAAAATAGGGATCGATGGAATCTCTGGGACAATCCTGATCTATGGGAGTAAATGTTTTTACATGCCATTCTTGGAATAAACTGTCCAAATTTCTGTCAAATCCTTCAGGTAGACCTATTTCGGTTTCTTCACCTGAGTGACCGAAGTAGTCACCAGCGTTGGGTATGCTATCGTTTGAATAAGTAGATAGACAGGCTGTTAACCCGGCAATCAGGAGTAGTACTCTTTTCATATTTCGATGGTTTTTTTTAGAAATGAAATGCCAGACTCAGTTCAACTCCTCCAATGCCACCACTGGGTGTTGTTGGAGGTAGAAGCGATAAATCCGGGCTGATGTCAAAGTCATAAAGCTGTGCATCGACGTATGCGTCAATCATGCAAATCAAATAAACTCCAACAGCACCAATAAAACTTAAATCACGTGAGCGCCTGTATGTTTGCTGACGATTTTTGAACACAGTTGAAAGTTGCATAGCATCACTTTCAGTGTATGAAGCCGGTAACAGGTTCATATAGCTCTTTGTGTTCGGATCATCATCCGAAATATCCCTATAGGCGTTGGTATAGGCATTGTAATATTTCTGGTTCCAACCGATGGCGTATGCCACACCTACTATGGCTGCCCCTACAATGGGCAATTTCCAGTAGCGACGGTTGTATAGCTGTCCCAAACCCGGGCATAAGGCTGAATACCAAATGGCTTTTTGTGGGTCCGGCTTATATACCACAAGTGATGAAGTATCCGCTGATACTATTTTTGTGGTATCTGGTAATTTGATAGTTAAGTCATCGGAAAGGATATTTCCAGATGAATCGATCGTAATGCGTTGTTCAGTTGAATCTTGATTTACCTGAACTTTTTCCATGGAATCGGATACTGCTGCATTTGCGCTGCTTAAACCGGTTCCGGGAAGGAGGCAAGATACAAAAAGTAAACTTACCAAAAGATAATATGTACGGATAAAACTTCTCAATATATTAGCTTAACATTTTATCAAAAGCAATTAGTAAGTTTTCCAACTGGCTTTCCGACTTAAAAGGAATAGTTATGGATCCTTTTCCTTTATCGGTGATTGAAAAACGAACATTCGTTTTCAGTTGTTCAGATAATATTTTTTGCAAAGCCTTATATTCTTCTGGTGTTTTGCCTGTCTTTTTCTTGATCTTTAAGGTCTTCGGTATTTCGGTACCTTCAGAAATAGCCCTCACGAGCTCTTCTACTTTACGGACAGAATAGCCGTTCAAAACGGTTTCTTCATAAATGGCCAACTGCAAGGTCGGATCTTCAATGTTGACCAAAGCGCGGGCATGCCCCATATCTATCTTGCGATTCTGAAGTCCAATCTGGATTTCAGCAGGGAGTTTTAGTAAGCGGATGTAATTGGCAATTGTAGCCCTTTTTTTTCCGAGACGTTCACTCAGTTTTTCCTGTGTCAAGTTGTAAATTTCCTGAAGTTTTTGGAATGCCAATGCAATTTCAATGGAGTTTAAGTCTTCGCGTTGAATATTTTCGATCAAGGCCATTTCCATGACAGAATCATCTTCAGCGGTTTTGACCCAGGCCGGAATCTGTGTGAGTCCCGCCATTTTTGCAGCTCTGAATCTGCGTTCACCAGCGATGATCTGATAGTTACCATCGGGCATTTCCCTTAATGAGATGGGTTGAATAACACCTATGGTTTTGATGGAGACACATAAATCCTGCAATGCATCTTCGTCAAATTCATGGCGTGGCTGATCTGGATTTGGATAAATCTTTGACAGTTCAACTTCGTTGATGTATGAAGAGCCCTCAGTACGAATCTCTTCCGTGCTGATTAAAGCATCCAAACCTCTTCCCAAAGCGCTTTTTTTAATCATAAAACTTCTATCGTTTTGCATCCTGACACACTTGATGCCGACGCAATATAGTAAATTATTTTTTATTTCTCTGAATGATTTCCAGGGCCAGTTGCATATAATCAACGGAGCCCTTAGAATCAGCATCATAGAGCAAAACGGGCGTTCCGTAACTTGGAGCCTCGCTTAGTTTAACGTTCCGCTGGATGATGGTATTGAAAACCAGATCGCGGAAATGTCGTTTCACTTCTTCTGCCACTTGCTTAGCCAAACGCAGACGTGAATCGTACATGGTCAATAAAAACCCTTCAATTTCGAGCCCGGGATTCAGTTTGGACTTGATGATCTTTATGGTGTTCAAGAGTTTGCTAATGCCTTCAAGGGCGAAATATTCGCATTGTACAGGTATGATGACTGAATCAGCTGCGGTCAGTGAATTGACTGTGATTAGGCCCAATGAAGGGGAACAGTCAATCAATATGTAGTCAAATTGGTCCTTCAGTGGATCAAGTACTCTTTTCATGATATTTTCCCTGTCCGGAATGTTGATCATTTCAAGCTCGGCACCTACCAGATCTATGTGAGAAGGAATGATGAACAAACTTTCCATCTCCGTTCTCATAATCGCATCTTTCGGATTGATGTTATTGATGAGGCATTCGTAGATGGTCGCTTCTAAAGATTTGACGTCTATGCCAAAACCTGAAGATGCATTGGCTTGAGGATCAGCGTCAATAACCAATACTTTTTTTTCTTGTGCTGCCAATGAAGCCGCTAAATTGATGGTTGTTGTTGTTTTTCCAACACCACCCTTTTGATTGGCCAAGGCAATAATCTTTCCCATAGAATACGTTTTAACCAGCAAATGATTTATTCATTTCTGGCTTTTTTTGTTTGTGTTCAAACATAAATTCAACACACAAAGATAGGGAAAAAATTTAATTGGGAGCAGATTGACCCCGTTTAGGTTATCAACAACCTCTTATAGTTTGTTAATAACATCTTGGATATTTATGTACCTTTGTCTACTATTTAACTGCTTAACAATGGAAAAAAGACCTTTAATTTTGCTATCAAACGATGATGGCTATATGGCACCTGGAATTCAGATCCTCATCGAAGTTTTACGACCATTTGGCGATCTGCTTGTAGTAGCTCCTCATTCCGGGCGTTCCGGCATGTCTGGTGCCATCACCGTAAAAGTGCCTTTAAACCTGATACTTGTAACTGAAGAAGAAGGCTTGACCATTTACAGAAGCAACGGTACACCGGTGGACTGCGTAAAATTGGCTTTAAATCAGCTTTGCAAAGACCGTAAACCGGACATCGTTTTTTCAGGAATAAATCATGGCACTAATTCTTCTGTTGCCATTCATTACTCCGGAACTTTAGGTGCTGTGATGGAAGCTTGTATGAATGGTATACCAGCTGTCGGATTTTCTTTGGATGACCATACACTTAAAGCCGATTTTGAGGCATCAAAACCGTTCATTGCAAAAATTGCTGCACAGATATTGAAGAATGGTTTGCCGGATGGGCATTGCCTGAATGTAAATATTCCTGCCATACCTATATTAAAAGGTATTCGTCTTTGTAGACAGGCTAAGGGACGCTGGGTGGAAGAATTTGACGTGCGTCAGCATCCGAACGGAGGAAATTACTACTGGCTCACCGGACATTTTCAAAACAACGAACCTTTAGCAGAAGATACCGATATGTTTGCCATGGAACAGGGTTATATTTCAGTGGTACCTTCTCAGATAGACATGACAGCTTATCCTTTGTTGGAAAAGATGAAAAGCTGGAATCTGTAATTATAAACTGCATACTGTATGAACTATTTTTTGGTGGCAGGAGAGGCTTCCGGTGATTTGCATGCATTCAATGTCATGCGGGAACTCAAGGCACTCGATCCAAATGCATCGTTTCGTTTCTTCGGGGGAGATAAAATGGCTTCCATTGGTGGTGAACCGGTGAAACATTACCGCGATATGGCATTTATGGGCATCGTTGCTGTTGTTTTGAATGCTCGCAAAGTATTAAACAATTTAGCTTTGTGCAAACAAGCGATCAGCGATTGGAAGCCCGATGTGCTGATTCTGATAGATTATGCCAGTTTCAATTTGAAGGTTGCTAAATACGTCAAGGAAAATATACCAGGACTTCCTGTTCATTTTTACATTTCTCCTAAAATTTGGGCCTGGAAAGAATACCGCATCAAATCTTTCAGGAAGTACATTGACAAGATGTTCGTGATTCTACCCTTTGAAACCGATTTTTTTGCCAAGCATGACTTTCCAGTTGAATATGTGGGGAATCCCTGCGTGGACAGTATCGCTGATTTTCGCTCTCAACCGTTTGACGCAGCTGCTTTCAAAGCTAAGTACGGTCTGGATGAAAGACCTGTTTTGGCCGTTTTGCCAGGAAGCAGGAGAGCTGAAATTAAATCCAACTTACCTTTGATGTTGGACGCCGCCCGGAAATACCCTAAATTTCAAGTAGTTGTGTCAGGTGCCCCAGGCATTGAGGACAGTTTCTATGCACCTTTTGTTGCTGAGGATACCAAGTTGGTCTTCGGCGAAACATATAAATTACTGGCACTGGCCTATACTGCTTTGGTTACTTCCGGTACTGCCACGCTTGAAACCGCCTTGATTTCGACACCTCAAGTGGTATGCTATGCCTATCGCGGTGGTAGCCTTCCAAACTGGATTTTCAAGCATTTCATGCATGTACCTTACATCAGTCTGGTCAATCTGATTGCCGACAAAATGGTGGTGCCTGAATTGATGGGTGTCCTTTTTAATAAGGAACAACTTGCAGTTACGCTTGAACCTTTGCTTTCTGATACCCCTGAAAGAAGAGCGATGCTTGAAGGGTATGCAGAAGTTCAGAAAAAACTTGGAAAACCAGGAGCAGCGGCCAAGACAGCGAAACTGATTTACCAGGCTTTGAAAAAAAATAAGTAAAGACAATCCTTTATACTTTTATAAACAATGTATCTTTGCCTTGTAAACAAAATGATATGAGAGAAATTCTGAATAATATCCAGTCACTTTATCTGCGAAAACCCGTTCTATTTATCCTGTTGCTGAGCATGCTTCTTACTTTGCCCTGGATTGGCATTGGCGATTTTTACACAAAAGGTGAACCGAGAGAGGCCTCCTTGGCTGTTTCCATGCTTCAACACGGATATTGGGTGTTGCCAGTAGGATATGCCGATGAAATAGGTTTTAAACCGCCTTTGATGCATTGGATTGTTGCGGGATTTTCTATGATAACCGGAAAGGTTAGCGAAGCAACTTCGCGCCTGCCATCTGCTTTGGGACTTATTGGAATGACTGTTTTTACGCTGATTTTTCTGCTTCGTAGAAAGTCAAAAATGGAAGCGATCCTTTCGGCACTCATTTTACTCTCTGGTTTTGAAATGCATCGAAGTGGCCTTGAATGCAGGGTTGATATGACCTTGGCCTTTTTTATGTCGATGGCTTTGATGGAGATGTACAGGTGGGAGGAAAAGCAACTCAAAGGATTTCCGATACTGCTGGTTTTGTTGCTTAGTTGTGCCAGTTTGGTAAAAGGACCAATTGGTATTGTTTTGCCCTGTCTGGTGTTTGGAGTTTATCTAGTTATTCGAAAATATTCTTTTTGGAAAGCTCTTGGAAAAAATGCTCTTGTGGCAGTCCCAGCATTAATGATCCTTTTTATATGGTATTATATGGCTTATCTACAAGATGGCCAGCGTTTTATAAATATAGCTTTTGCAGAAAATATTGGACGTTTTCTGGGAATGAAAAGAGAGCAGTTGGGCATTGATTATAGTTTGGGCCATGATGGACCTTTCTGGTATTATATTCCTGCAATATTGACAGGCTTTTTACCTTGGTCGCTGGTTTTGGTTTTTGCCGCTTTCACTTTTGGGTATAAGAACTGGTGGAACAAGTTCAGAACGTCCGAATCATCGTGGTTTAAACGTCTGGCAGAAATGGATAAAATGACCCTATTCAGCTCCTTGGTGGTGATCCTATTTATCTGTTTTTATGCCATTCCATCCTCCAAGCGAAGTGTTTATATACTGCCTGCTTATCCATTTGCTGCATTTTTATTGGCAAAAGTGTTCCTGTGGGCAGAGGAAAAAAAGCCTTTTCTATTTATCATTTTGGGTAAAATTGTAGGTGTCATCGCAGCGTTGCTGTTGGTCTTATCCTGCGCTGCTCACTTCAACAATCTCTCCGAAATTACTACACTGATACCTTTGGATGCAAAAACCACCAATGATGTTGGCTTGTTTGCTGATTACTTCCTGAATCCGGGGTGGTTGGGCTATTTGCTTTGGTTGTTTTTGCTGGTCGTTTTTTTACTTTTTACCGGATGGATACGAACGAAAAATGTCAGGACTCTTATTTTTGGAATTTTTACGCTCTTTATCAGTACTCAAATCTTTTTAGAAGGAACGCTGTATCCTACTTTCAAAAACGGGAATTCTCTTCAGCCTGTTGCGCGGGAGTTTCAAGCTGCGTACAATATCAAGGATAAGACCTATGTGATGAATAATCTGAAGTTGTATGCCAGTATTTATGGTCTGAATTATTACATGGATAATAATTTCAAGAATTTTGAACTGTTTTTACCTTCCGATGGCTATTTGATTATTGGTAAAAAAGGAATTTCCCTGATACGTGAAAAATATACCGGTAAATACGATTTTATTGTTTTGAGACAGACCAAGAAACGTTATAATGAATTTAATGATGAAATCCTTTTGTGCAAGATTGTTAAAATCTAAATTTCTAAGATATGGTATAGTTGGTTGTACTGGTCTGATCGTTGATATGGGCATTTTCTATTTGCTCCACGAAATTTTGGGGGTTAATTATGTAATTACCAATATAATTAGTTCCACTTTTGGGGTCATCAACAATTTTATCCTGAATAGCTTGTTTACTTTTAAAGTAAAAGATAGACTTATCAGGCGTTTTGTTTCATTTTACCTGATAGCTCTGGTAGGAATGGCCCTGAGTTCGGGATTGCTGGTTTTGATGATTGACGGTTTCAAGATGGATAGTATGATATCTAAGATGATTTCTGTACTGATCGTTGCTGTCCTCCAGTATTTTTTTAATAAGAAGCTTACTTTTAGTGAAAATAGAATTTTGTCCAATTTTTTGAAGCCTTCCAGGCAAAAATAAAATTTGTATACATGCAAACTCTGAGTCTTATTGTCCCTTGTTACAATGAAGCAGCCGTAATTGAAGCTACTTACGAACGTTTTAAGAAAGTGATGGATGGTTTAATTCATATTCAGCCAGAACTTATATTTATCAACGATGGAAGCAAGGATAATACGGGTGCTCTGCTTTCTGCCATCGCAAAGCGGGATAGCCGGGTGAATGTACTGCATTTTTCCAGAAATTTCGGCCATCAACCTGCAGTTACGGCTGGCATACATTTCTGTAAAAGCGATCTTGCCATCATTATGGATGCCGATTTACAGGATCCCCCTGAATTAATTCCAGAAATTCTGGAAAAACAAAAGTCGGAGAATGCCAATGTTGTTTATTGTGTACGTCAAAAACGGGATGGGGTGAGTATTTTCAAGAAAGTCAGCTATAAACTGTTTTATCGTTCCTTAAATAAACTTTCCGAAGTTCCATTTCCTCTGGATACAGGTGATTTCCGTCTAATTGACCGTAAGGTGATGGATGAATTCAATCATTTTCGGGAAAAGAATAAATACATTCGTGGCATTATCAGTTGGGTTGGCTTCAAGCAGATTCCCCTGTATTACGAACGGGATGCACGTTTTGCCGGTGAAACTAAATATCCTTTAAGCAAATTGATGCATTTAGCTGGAACAGCGATGCTCTATTTCTCTAAAAAACCCTTGAAGGTGGCTGTCGGTCTGGGTTTTCTTTCAGTCATGATCGGTATAATTTATGCTATTTGGATCATTCTCGGTAAAATTTACGGATTTACAAACGCTAGTTCTGGATGGAGTTCCATCATTGTGTTGGTGGTCTTTTTTGGCGGCGTACAATTACTGACCATCGGTGTGCTTGGGCAATATATCGGTATCATTTTTGATGAAGTCAAGGATAGGCCGGAATATATTGTGGAGAAAGAGGAGAGGTATGATGCTGAAAATAAGTAAAACTCATTGATCCATTCATTAAAACTTTTTCATTCTAAAATGTACTTTCCTCCTTTTTAACCTACCATCAAGTAGTTTAATCCTTCACTGAAAATTTTATATAAATATTCAAATAACACTGTGCCAGATAGTTACTCTATTTGGCACAGTCTTTGTATTGTCTAAACCGAAGACGATTCCGCGAAAGTGCACTTCGGGGTGTCGTTTTTCAGTAGTAGAAACCAGTAGCAAGACAAACAAAATGAGCCGACAATTATTTTCGATGGATGCAAGCCTCACCTTCAACAGGGAAGGGGAATTGTTTTTGGGCAGCAACCAGATCCGTTTGCTCAGGCAGGTGTTGGCTGATGGCTCGATCCATGCGGCTGCAAAAAATCTGAAGATGTCGTACCAGCATGCCTGGCATTTGCTCGATAAGTTGAACAGACTATCACCGGTACCGGTGGTTATCCGACAAAAGGGCGGAAAAGACGGGGGAGGATGCAGTCTAAGTCCGTATGGAGTCAAGCTCATTCAGATGTATGTGAAAAAAGAGTCGGAGCTAATGACGTTTCTCGAGCAAAGCAACAGTGAATTTAACAGCTGTTTTTTTTAATCAGGCGATGTACTGGTCCGTGTATATAGCTGTTTTTTTTTGACGGGCGTTGTTCTTTTGGTTTGATAACGAAATAATGTAAAGTATGAAAATAGTTTTGTTTAGTGTAATGATGGTTTGCGCTATAGGTTTAAAGGCACAAACGGCTTTGCATGCTGGATTGGGTAGCTATTTTATGACTGACAATATGATTTGCTGACCATTAAGCCTGCTTTTTTCAATTCGTCCATCATCAAATAAATTTAAAAAATATGAAACGTATCATCCTATCGCTCGTTTTCATGCTAACGCTCATCGCTTCTCAGGCTCAGAAAGTCAATATAGCCGCAGCTGCCAATTTAAGATATGTACTTGAAGACATCAAAACAGTTTATGTCAAACAAAATCCAAAGGCTAAAGTCACTATCACTTTTGGTAGTTCAGGTACTTTGGTGCAACAAATCATGAATGGTGCTTCTTTCGATTTATTCATGGCGGCAGACAATGAATTTCCCTTAAAGCTGAAAGATAAAGGGATGACAACAGGTCCGATGTCAACCTATGCGTTTGGAAAATTAGCGCTTTACAGTACAACGCTCGATGTAGAACACAAAGGGCTGGGAGTTTTGAAAGATCCCTCTGTCCATAAAATTGCGGTAGCTAATCCAGAGACAGCTCCTTATGGAAATCGAGCAATAGATCTTTTGAAAAAACAGGGTCTTTACGAACAGTTAAAATCCAAGATCGTGATTGGTGAAAATATTTCACAGGCGGCTCAATTTGCTTTTACCGGCAATGCGGAGATCGGTTTTGTGGCGCTGTCCTTGGCTTTGGCACCTGAAATGGCTGGTAAGGGCAATTATTACATCGTTCCACAGAAACTATATGAACCCGTGGAACAGACGTGTATATTGATTAAAACGCCCGTGTTGAATACGGAAGCGGGTAAGTTTAAAAAGTTTGTGCTTTCGCCGGCAACAAAGGCGATCTGGGAAAAATATGGGTACTCGGTACCGGAAAAATAAAATAAAATCATGAGTCAAGACTTTATCCAAACCCTTTTGCTTACAGGAAAATTAGCAACCTGGACCACGGCCGTTCTTTTGGTCGTGGGTTTCCCGGTGGCCTATTTACTGGCCTACAAACGTTTTTTTTTAAAGCCACTCGTTGAAGCATTAATCAGTATGCCATTGGTTTTACCGCCTACGGTGTTGGGTTTCTACATGCTGGTGGCTTATAGTCCTCAAAATGCATTCGGAGCTTTTATTCAGCACGTATTCAATGTACGTCTGGCATTCAGTTTTGAAGGTGTTTTGCTGGCCAGCATTATTTTTAGTCTGCCTTTCATGATTCAACCTTTGCAGAATGGCTTGACGAGTATTTCAATCAGTTTGCGGGAAGCTTCCTATACGTTGGGTAAGTCTAAATTTCAGACGTTTTTCCACGTTTTAGTACCCAATATGGTGCCATCCATCATCACAGCCATAGCCATGACTTTTGCCCATTGCATCGGGGAATTTGGTGTGGTTATTATGGTAGGTGGAAATATGCTTGGCGAAACGCGGGTCGCATCCATCGCCATTTACGACGAAGTTCAGTCGCTCAATTACGAAACGGCCAATCAATATTCGTTTGTGCTTTTTATTGTTTCTATACTCATTCTGACTTTGATTTACAGTATTAATGGTAAGAAAAAACTTTTTTAACTATGCTGAAAATAGATATTCAACATGCCATGCTTACTTCCGAAGGCAAATGCAACCTGGAAGTTTGTACCGAAATTGAAGATCGTGAACTGATGTGTCTTTTTGGGCATTCCGGTGCAGGGAAAACCACTTTGCTTCGTATTCTTGCAGGCTTGACAAAGGCTGACAAAGGGAGGATCGTATTCAATGATGTCGTGTGGTTTGATTCTTCCCGGAAAATAAATATTCCGCCTCAACTTCGAAATGTAGGGTTTATGTTTCAGGATTATGCGCTTTTTCCCAATATGAGTGTGGAACGGAATATTCGATTTGCACAGAAAGGTAAAGATCAACATCATGTGGAAATGTTGTTGGAACTTTATGAACTTCAGGCGCTTAGAAATCAAAAGCCCAGTCAGTTATCCGGTGGACAAAAACAACGAGTGGCTTTGGCACGTGCTTTGGCAGCAAGGCCCAATGTGCTGATGTTGGACGAACCCCTTTCAGCGTTGGATTTTGAAATGCGGCTGGCACTTCAGAAAGAAATACGGAAGGCGCACGACTTGCTGCATACCACGACCTTGATGGTGAGTCACGATGTGAATGAGGTGATAAGTCTGGCTTCATCCGTGGTGTTTATTAAAAATGGGAAAGTGATTTCGGAAGGAAAGCCTGTCGAAGTTTTTGACAAGTGTCTTTCGGGGGTAGTTAGAAAAAGGAATCAAGCATAGATGCAATACCTCCAGCAGAAAGATTATTGCCTCCTGCAAAACGAACTTCTGGTGAAAAACACTTAATTGATTTATACCTATTTTTCCTTGGGAACTTTTAATCCAGCTTCGCGTGCTTCACTTATACCGATGGCTATTGCCTGTTCGCGGCTTTTTACAATGCCACCTTTACCGCCTTTGCCTGATTTCAATTCTCCATGCTTAAATTCATGCATGACCTCTTCGATTTTGTCCTGAGCTTTTTTGGAGTACTTTGCCATACTATTTTTGTATAAAGTGGTGAACTTACAATTACTGAGTAAAGATGGATACTGTTAAAGCGAAAAGTGCTACATAATTTTAGAAATATGTTGTATTATTCACGCATTACAATGTATGCTAAAGTAAATAGAAGTAAGCCTACATGGTCAAGATGTTTGGATATTGGAAAATGTAATGATAACACATAAATAACACAAAAATAACTATATTTGCATTCTTTGTTGTGTGTAAAATATCATAAAAGGTAGAAATACAATTAAATATATGGTTTATTAAGAATCATTTTAAAAAGAATCATGACCAAACACGAATAGCTATTGATAAAGATGAATATAAAAGAAATAATAGCTCAAGGTGAAGGTGTCGAGGTAGAGTTTAAGAAAGCTGCGTCTACCTTACCTACGTCATTGTTCGAGACTATTTGTGCCTTTCTTAATCGTAAGGGTGGACATCTGTTTCTCGGTGTGGAGGATGATGGGACCGTTCAGGGTGTAGACGAAAATAGTGTTCAGACGCAGTTGGATATGCTGGCCCGCAACATGAATAATCCGCAGATTATTTCGCCTACATTTTTTCTTTCTACTGAGGTGGTGGATATTGTCGGCAAAAAGGTGATTTATATTTATGTGCCTGAAAGTTCACAACCTCACTCTTATAAAGGAAACATTTATGACCGAAACGAGGACGGTGACTTTAAACTGACAAATCAACAGCTTATTACAAACTTATATCTTCGCAAACAAGACAGTTATACCGAAAATAAGGTCTTTGAATACTTGAATATAAGCGACTTTGAAGCGGAACTGTTTGATAGGATTCGCAAGGTTGTCAAACTCAACCGTGCCGACCATGCCTGGGCTGATATGACCAATGAGGAGATATTAGTGTCGGCTCGTCTGCGGCTTAAGGATGTTCGTACAGGCAAGGAGGGCTACACCTTAGCAGCGGCATTACTGTTTGGGACAGAAAGCACCTTGGCTAGTGTTCTCCCACATTACAAAACAGATGCTTTATGTCGTAAAGTAGATACAGAACTTTATGACGATAGAGACGACATTCGATGTAATTTATTAGGTGCCTATTACCGTCTGTTGGATTTTATACACAAGCATCTTCCTGATCGGGCCTACTTGGATGGAAATCAGCGTGTGAGTTTACGCGAGATGATTTTCAGGGAAGTTGTGGCGAATCTGCTTGTACATCGCGAATTTTCAAATGCTTATCCTGCAACGATAACGATTCTCAAAAACACAGTAGTTACCGAAAACTGGAATCGTCCATATATGACAGGACGTATATCTTTGGAAAATTTTAAACCACATCCCAAAAACCCAATAATAGCGAACTTTTTTAAACAGCTTGGCTGGGTGGAGGAACTGGGTTCAGGCGTTAGGAAGATGTATAAATATTGCCCGATTTATGTGGATGGGGCTATGCCAATCATTGAAGATGGAGATATTTTCAAACTGACGATTCAGCATGAAGCAGAAGTTGTCGGTGTAAATGTCGGTGTAAATGTCGGTGTAAATGTCGGTGTAAATCAGATACTAAATATAATATCAGAAAATGAGGGTATTAATGGAATTGCGATAAGCGAAAAACTTCCGGATGTAACTAAACGTACTGTGGAACGTTATTTACAAAAACTCAGAGAAAGCAATGTTATTGAATTTCGTGGTGCTTCCAAAACTGGCGGTTATTATATTTTAAAATTAGGAGATCGAGAGTAACTGTTTGTTGTATCAATTCCAATCAGGCTATTCAGGTTATGAAAAGCGCGATTCTGCAAAGTCGGTATCCTCCTTAGAATATAAAACGTATGAGGCAGTAAAAGAATTGGTGCTGAAAAAGTGATTGGTCTATTTTAAGTGTTATTCAACGTATTATTAAAATATTTGTAATACTAACATAATAGTACTTGAGCTATGAATAATGGTATAAATGATACTATATTATCACTTATAGACAAAACACCCGCTTCGATTCTTTTGGCTATAGCTTCCCGAGTGAAGCAAAGACGTTTGGAGATGAATTGGACTCAAAAGTCTGTTGCGTCAAAAGCTGGAATGCCATTGGCAACGTATCGCCGATTTGAAACCAAAGGGGAAGTGTCGCTTCGTGGATTGGTTATGATTGCCCTGGCGCATGGCGCAGAAGATGATTTTTTGACGCTTTTTTCGATGCAAAAATACCAAAGTATGGAGGATCTGTTAAACAAAAAAGCCGAAAGTCAACGAAAAAGAGGAGGTAAAAATGGATAAGGTCGATCTGCTGGAGGTATATCTCAATGGGAGCAGTGTAGGGCGAATTGCTCTAACTCCAGAGGGACTAAGTGCGTTTGAATACGACACTGAGTGGCTCAAAAAAGGATACTCCCTTTCACCATTTTTTCTACCGTTGAAGCCTGGTTTGATGATTGCAAAGCGAGATCCCTTTCGTGGAAACTTTGGGGTATTTGACGATTCTCTGCCTGATGGTTGGGGGAACTTACTGCTCGACCGCTTTTTGCAGGAGAAAGGAATCAATTCCTATAAACTAACCGTTCTCGAACGTCTTTCTATAATTGGTTCTACCGGACGCGGAGCATTGGAGTATCGTCCGGATCGTAGCACTGTAACTGCTGATGAACTGCTTGATTTTGATAAATTGGCTGCTGAATCCCAAAAGTTATTGGTATCCTCTACTGCCACAGATTCATTGGATGAATTGTACCGATATGGTGGTTCTTCGGGAGGTGCACGCCCAAAAGTCTTTGCAAAAATTGAAGGACGTGAGTGGCTTGTGAAATTCAAAGCTTCAACCGACCCTAATAATGTGGGACAGACGGAATACAACTTTTCGATTCTTGCTAAAGAGTGTGGTATAAGAATGCCTGAAACACGTCTTTTTGGTGGTAAAAATTTTGGAGTTGAGCGTTTTGATCGTACAGTAAATCAAGAATTTCTCGTTTCAATATAATGATGGAAGTTGGCGCTTATCACCTGCTTACGATTTGCTGCCAAGCTATGGATTCAATGGTTATCATACAACGGCGATTGGTGGTAAAGGTGAGCCAACTCGGGGAGATATGATTGCTCTGGGTGTGGAAGTAGGATTGCAAAAAAAATGGGCTGAAAATATGGTGGAAGAGATTGTTGAGAAAAGTGGTTCGATTTTGTCTATGGAAAGATAAGGTTGCTTAAACACGATAGGATTTTCATACAAAACTGAAGAATTTGTCTAGCTTATAAAAAATAGATCAAAGAACATAAACTTAACAAAAACTTAGCTACTTTTACATTTGAACGTCTGTATCACATTCGTTGCGAATTCAGTAAATAATTAGAAATTATATATGACAAAACAGCCGTCAATTCAGCTTTTTGAGCAAAAGCAAGTCCGTACAGTGTGGGACGACGAAAATGAGAAATGGTATTTTTCAATTGTGGATGTAGTCGCAGTTTTAACCGATAGTGCTGATGCCACGGCCTATTGGCGAAAATTAAAACAGCGTCTCAAACTGGAAGGAAATGAAACCGTGACAAACTGTCACGGTTTGAAGATGCGTGCAGTCGATGGAAAACAACGTCTTACTGACGTTGCTACCACCGAACAGCTTTTCCGTCTTATACAGTCTATTCCTTCCCCTAAAGCTGAACCATTCAAGCAATGGATGGCAAATGTGGCAAGTGAACGGTTGGACCAAATGCAGGATCCGGAACTCTCCATTGAGCAGGCGATGTTAGACTACAAGCGTTTGGGTTATACCGACAATTGGATCAATCAACGCCTAAAGTCGATCGAAATTCGTAAAGACTTGACCGATGAATGGAAAAAGCGAGGTTTGCAAGAAGGCCAACAATTTGCCACACTGACGGATATTATTTACCAGACCTGGGCTGATAAAACCGCCAAAGAGTACAAGCAATTCAAAGGACTGAAAAAAGAGAACCTTCGAGACAATATGACCAACAAGGAATTGGTATTGAATATGCTTGCGGAGCTATCAACCAAAGAAATATCCGAAGCAACCGACCCGGAAAGCTTTAACGAACATAGCAACGTAGCAAAGAAAGGTGGCGAAATTGCTCGTAATGCTCGTTTGGAATTGGAAGAAAAGACTGGTAAAAAAGTTGTTTCCCCGATGAATGCTAAAGATGGTATTATGTTAAAAGGACACAAAGAAAAATAAGAATATAGTATTATGGCATACCTATCAGATCTGTTCTAGACACTACTTCGTGTCGTAAATTAAAAAGATCTTAAAACAATGACTGAAAAACAAATTGAACGTATTCGCACAAAAATAGCCAGAGTCAAACGAGCTTTGGCTGATGATAAAAAACGCTGGGGTGGTTATTACGACGACAGTGGTGGTATTCGGTACATGGTTCCAAGCCTGTATTTGAAAATACGGGATTTCAGAGGTGCCATGAATTACTTTCGATGGTTTGATAAAAACTTTCCGGATGATTGTTGCTACGGAGAATTTCTGCTGGAGTGGTCGCTAACACTATTCATGCTGGGAAAGGTTGAGGATGCAAGGCAGAAAATAATTGATGCTTATTTCGGCGATACCAGGGTTTTCAACAAATTTTTTGGAAGAGAGGTTACGATGGTCGATGATACCATCGATTCATACGAACGAGACTGGTCTGCCGTGCAAGTACTGGGCTATTCTGCGGAAGAAAAAGACTGGGCGAATTTTGCGATTTGGCTGAAGGACTTACTCACTTCCGAGACTTTTCTGAGTTTATCAAAAGAATATTTGGAAATTCAGATGCAACTTCAAACGGAACCGGATCCGGCAAAAAGAGGTAACTTGAGGGAAAGGAAGAGTGCTTTGAAAAAAAATGAGACCTGCAAAGAAGCAAAGCTACCCGAGTCCAAACTCACTGAGCCTGAGATAGGTTTTTTATAAACTTAAATATTCATCAGAATAATGAATAAAAAGACAAACAATTTAACTACCACAGATGGTTCTTTTAAAGCATTAGTCCATTCACTTAAACCGATGATTAAGGCAATCCAAAAACAGCAAAAGCAGCATCTAAAACTACTTGAGCCCATTGTCAGAAAGGCAATCGCATCAAAAAATCAAGAGGTGAATGAACTAAGCAAGCTTTCAGATTCTTTGAGTGAAATGGTTGTGTTTTCTGGAGTAGGCCAAGAATTGTATCATGAATTACTGGATTATATTGAAACTTTTGATCCTGAATTAGCGCAGTGGTATCGAGATTATAATAAAGAAATGAGTGGTGTATATGACGATCTAATAGAGGAAGCGGCCCATTTGGCTAAAGAATTTCATCAAGGGCAGAAAGATAAGGCCGGAGTTGATTATTTTGACGGGCATGTGACCTATGTTGGTAATGCCGGTGATAATTGGAAAGAGAAAATTGCTGGTTTCCTTCACGATGTTGCCGAAGATACGCCACATACTGTAGAAGAAATCATATCACTATTAAAAGAAAAAACCAATGGATTGCTAACCAATGAGGATGCACAAGAAATTGAAACAGCACTCAATCTGCTCAATTCATCAACAGCATCATCAAGGGATGAATATATTACAAGGATAAAGGAAAGTTTTCTAGCAACAAAAGTGAAACTAAATGATTTAAAGCATAATATGGATATTTCCCGCATCCAAAATCCAACTGAAAAAGATCAGGAAAGATTGATCCGATATAAAAAAGAATATAATACAATTCTTGATTATTTAGGGACTGAATAAACCTACATTCTCCGTATTCCTCCCTACCTAAATGTAGGAAATCCCTCCATAAAACCCCCTCCATTTTCTCCCCTAAAATTATTTTCAAAAAAAATAACCCTCTCCAAGTCTCAGTAAAACAACCAAATACACATCTCATTCCCCATCATGTTTTAAGTCTTAATCCCCCGTGGCACGGTTTGTGCCTATCTATAAGCAGGGTATTCATTCTTAAAGTAAAAAAGATGAGAAAAATTGCAATTTATGGAAAAGGCGGTATTGGTAAAAGTACCACTACCCAAAACACAGTAGCCGGCTTGGCTGAGATGGGTAAAAATGTAATGGTAGTAGGTTGCGACCCCAAAGCGGACTCAACCCGCTTGTTGTTACACGGTCTGGCACAGAAAACTGTTCTGGATACGTTGCGCGACGAAGGGGAAGATATCGATTTGGACGATGTGATGAAACCAGGTTTTCAAGGAACCAGTTGCGTGGAATCCGGTGGTCCTGAACCAGGTGTTGGTTGTGCAGGACGTGGTATAATCACATCCATCAACTTACTGGAACAGTTGGGCGCTTACGATGCAGAGAAAAAACTGGACTACGTGTTTTACGACGTACTTGGTGACGTTGTTTGCGGTGGTTTTGCCATGCCTATCCGTGATGGAAAGGCCGAAGAAGTTTACATCGTTTGCTCCGGCGAAATGATGGCCATGTATGCAGCCAACAATATTTGTAAATCCATCGCTAAATTTGGTAAAGTAGGTACCGTTCGTTTGGGAGGCATCATTTGCAATTCCCGTAAAGTAGACAATGAATCCAACATGATTGAAGAATTTGCCCGGAAATTGGGCACCCAGATGATTCACTTCGTTCCCCGCGACAACATGGTTCAACACGCAGAGATCAACCGTAAAACTGTTATTGATCATGCCCCCGATCATGCTCAGGCTGGCGAATACCGCTCACTGGCAAAAAAAATCAACGACAATCAGATGTTTGTAATTCCTCAGCCTTTAGCCATGTCTGAACTGGAGGAATTGCTGGTCGGATTTGGTATTATGAACTAATCAAACTTTAAGGAGGTAAAATTATGTATTTATTAAGAGCTATTGTTCGTCCCGAGAAATCAACCATAGTGATGAAAGCGTTGTTTGAAGCTGGTTTCCCGGCAGTGACCAAGTTGTCCGTTTTCGGACGTGGTAAACAGCGTGGGTTAAAAGTAGGCAATGTGACCTACGACGAGTTGCCAAAAGATTTGCTGATGATCGTTATTCCGGAAAAAGACAAGGATTTTGTCATTGAAACCATTATGGATTCAGCCCGCTCCGGTGAAAAAGGTCAGTTTGGTGATGGCAAAATATTTGTGACCAAGGTGGACGAGAGCTACACCATTTCCAGCGGAAGACAGGACGTTTAATCTTAAACCGAAACTTATGAAATTGATATTAGCAATGATACGAATCGCCAAAATGAGCGAAACCAAGATTGCGCTTTCGGATGCAGGTCTTCCATCGTTTACCGCTATGCCGGTTTTGGGCAGGGGTAAAGGTCATGGTGATCTGGAGAAAGCAGCTTTCGTGGACCCGGAACTTTTGGAACTCATTTCGGAGATGCCGCGTTTGAAATCAAAACGCATGATTACGCTGGTCGTTACCGACGCGAAAAAAGACCTGGCAGTCGAAACCATTATTAAAGCGAACCAAACAGGTCGCAGTGGGGATGGAAAAATATTTGTCATAGATACGGTTGATTCTCTTCGTGTTCGTACAGGAGAGTCCGGTGACATAACATTGGATTAAAAGGAAACCATTATGGAAAAGAAAATAAAAGATTTAGACCTTGTTGGTTTTAAAGAAGAGGTCCTGGCAGCTTATCCAACAAAGGTTGCAAAAAAGAGGTCGAAGTCTATTGTGCTGAACGATCCGGATTCCATTAAACAAATACAGGCCAATGTGCGCACCATTCCCGGTATTATCACTCAGCGCGGTTGTACCTATGCCGGTTGCAAAGGCGTAGTACTTGGCCCAACCAGAGATATCATCAATATTACGCACGGTCCCATCGGTTGCGGTTATTATTCCTGGTTAACCCGACGCAATCAAACCAGAACCACCAGCGACGCCCAGGAAAACTTTATACCGTATGCATTTTCCACTGATATGCAGGATTCCAACATCGTGTTCGGCGGGGAAGAAAAATTAAAACAAGCCATACGGGAAGCCAACGAATTATTTCACCCTAAGGGCATTGCCATCTTTTCCACTTGTCCCGTTGGTTTGATCGGAGATGATGTGCATCGCGTTGCCCGTCAGATGACAGAAGAAATTCCCGGAGTCAATATTTTTGGATTTTCCTGCGAAGGTTACCGCGGTGTTTCCCAATCCGCCGGTCACCACATTGCCAACAATGGTTTGTTTAAAAACTTGATTGGACGCAACGACAAAGTAGAAGGAAAATACAAATTCCGTGTCAATGTCTTGGGTGAATATAATATTGGTGGTGATGCTTTTGTTATCGAAGATTTGTTTGATAAATGCGGCATCGAATTGGTTTCAACCATGTCCGGAAACTCCACACTGGAGCAATTTGAAAATGCCCATACAGCCGACTTTAGTTTGGTGATGTGTCACCGTTCCATCAACTACGTGGCCGAAATGCTGGAAAAATCGTTTGGTATTCCGTGGTCAAAAGCCAATTTCATTGGAGCCGATGCCACTGCAAAATCTTTGCGCAAAGTGGGTCAGTATTTTGGAGATCAGGAATTGATAGATCGCATAGAAAAGGTTATCGCCGACGAAATGGTTGCTGTTAAAGCAGCATTGGATCAGGCATTGCCAAAAACCAAGGGCAAAACAACCATGCTTTTCGTTGGTGGTTCCAGAGCGCACCATTATCAGGAATTGTTTGACGAACTCGGTATGACCAGTATTTCAGCCGGTTATGAATTCGGCCACCGGGATGATTACGAAGGTCGCAGCGTGATACCTACCATCAAGATTGACGCCGATAGCCGAAACATTGAAGAAATCACCGTTTTGCAGGATGCCACCCGATATGCTCCCCGTAAAACAGCCGAAGAGCTTCAGAAACTGGCTCAGGAAGGCATCGAATTTAACGGATACGATGGTTTGATGAAAGATATGAAAGCCGGAACCTTGGTCATCGATGACCTCAGCCATTACGAAATGGAAAAACTGATTGAACTGTACAAGCCGGATGTATTTTGTGCCGGTGTCAAAGAAAAATACGTCGTTCAAAAAATGGGTATTCCGTTGAAACAGCTTCACAATTACGATTCAGGAGGTCCATACGCAGGTTTTGAAGGTGCCATCAATTTCTACAAAGACATTGAAATGATAGCATGCAGCACCATCTTTAAACAGATGAAGGCTCCTTGGGAAAGTGAAGATCTGGTAGAAGCCGAATATGTTTTTAACTAAGTAAAAAAGAAAATTATGCTACTCAGACATACCACTGCATTAGAAATAGAGAGGAAGGCGTTGACCATCAACCCTGCAAAAACCTGTCAGCCCATAGGCGCAATGTATGCAGCATTGGGTATCCACGGATGCCTGCCACACAGCCACGGTTCTCAAGGCTGTTGTGCGTACCACCGCAGTGCACTTTCGCGTCACTTTAAAGAACCAGTCATGGCTGCTACGAGTTCGTTTTCGGAAGGTTCCTCTGTTTTTGGAGGATCAGCCAACTTACTGACGGCCATTGAAACCATGTTTACGGTCTATAAACCCGAGGTCGTTGCCGTACATACAACGTGTTTGTCGGAAACCATTGGTGATGACCTGACACAGATCGTTTCCAAGGCTTACGACGACGGGTTTGTACCAGAAGGCAAGCAGGTGATTTATTGCAACACGCCCAGTTATGTGGGCACCCATGTTACCGGTTATTCCAATCAGGTGGCTGCCATGGTGAAGTTTTTCTCTACCGCTACACCCAAGAAAAGAAACGTAGTCAATTTAGTTGCCGGCTGGATGGAACCTGCAGATATGCGTGAAATCAAACGTCTGGCATCGGTTATGGAAGCAAGAACCATTATGTTTCCCGATATGACAGATGTACTGGACACCCCCCTGAATGGCCAATACAAAATGTATCCAGATGGTGGAACGACCATTAGTGATCTGACAGCTACCGGTGACAGTAAATTTACCATCGGTCTTGGACAATATTCCACAGAGGATGCTTGTATTAAACTGGAAAACAAGTGTAAGGTAAAATTTGAAATGCTCGATATTCCCATTGGTTTCAAAGCCACCGACCGTTTTCTGATGTCACTGAGCCGTCACGCCAATTTACCCATTCCGGATAGTTTGAGCGATGAACGCGGACGTTTAATCGACTTAATAGCAGACAGTACCAAATATTTATATGGAAAAAGGGTTGCCCTTTGGGGAGATCCCGATACACTCATTCCACTCACTGAATTTTTACTGAGCATGGATATGAAACCTGTTTACATTGTAACCGGTACTCCTGGAAAACCTTTTGGTGAACGAATGAAGGAACTTCTAAAAGATATTCCGGAAGCGAAATTCATGGCAGGTGACACCGCAGATATGTTTCGCATGCACCAATGGATCAAACAGGAAGGCGTTGATCTGCTTATTGGCAACACCTATGGAAAGTACATTGCCCGCGATGAAAACACGCCTTTTGTACGTTTTGGCTTTCCGATAGCTGACCGTTTTGGACACAACTATTTTGCCAAAACCGGCTACACGGGTGCTGCCAATCTGTTGATTCAGATTTTGGATGCATTCCTGGATCATACGGACAGAACATGTCTGGAAGAGAAATTTGAATTTCAAATGTAAAAAACAAAAATTATGGCTTACATATTGGATGATAGACAAATGCAGATATCAATGGCAGGCGCAAATGAGCGCACCATCGATTGCAACAAAGCTAGTCTGGCAGGCAGTGTAAGTCAACGCGCTTGTGTCTTTTGCGGATCAAGGGTGGTGCTTTATCCCATTGCAGATGCCCTGCATCTAATTCACGGACCTATAGGTTGTGCTGCATATACATGGGACATTCGGGGCTCCCTTTCTTCGGGCCCCGAATTGCACCGCCTGAGCTTCTGTACAGACTTGCAGGAAAGAGATGTTATTTTTGGAGGGGAAAGCAAGCTTTACGAATCAGCCATTGAGCTCATTGACAAGAATCAACCCAAGGCCGCTTTCATTTATACGACCTGTATAGTTGGTGTAATTGGAGACGATGTGGAGCGTATTTGCCGTCAGTTGGAAAAGGAAAAGGGTATTCCTGTAATTGCTGTTCAGGCTCCCGGTTTTCAAGGTTCAAAAAAAGACGGATACAAAGTGGCTTGTGAGTCCATTTTTAAATTGGTGGGTACCAAAACCAGACCGATACCAGCAAAAAGCATCAACATTCTGGGCGACTTCAACCTGGCCGGAGAGCTTTGGATTCTGCTGGATTATTACAAAAAAATGGGGGTTCATGTAAATGCCTCCATCACTGGCGATGGGCGGGTAGACGATATTTGCAATGCCCACAGTGCTGATTTGAATGTGGTTCAATGTTCAGGTTCCATGAATTACCTCGCTAAAATGATGAAGGACGAATATGGAATTCCCTCCATGCGTGTATCCTATTTTGGCATTGAGGATATGAGCGATGCCTTGTACGATGTAGCTCGTTTTTTCAAGGATGAAGACATGATGGAAAAAGCCAGACAGCTTGTAAAGGAAGAATTTGCCAGACTGATGCCTCAGTTGGCTTGGTATAAGGAACGTCTTCAGGGAAAAAAGGCCGCCATTTATGTGGGAGGTGCTTTTAAAGCCATTTCATTGATCAAAGCTTTACGGCTGATAGGTGTGGAAACGGTCATCGTTGGTTCTCAGACTGGAACGACCGAAGATTACGACCTGATTAAAAGACTTTGCAACGAGGGAACCATCATCGTGGACGATTCCAATCCGGTGGAACTTTCCCATTTCGTGAAAGAAAAAAAGGCCGATATTTTTATTGGAGGTGTCAAGGAAAGACCCATAGCCCACAAAATTGGACTGGGTTTCTGCGACCACAACCACGAACGCAAAGAGCCGCTGGCAGGTTACGAAGGTATGATGAATTTCGCCAAAGAAATTTACGCCACAGCGATGAGCCCGGTTTGGCGTTTTACACACAAATAATATTTAATAAAGAGTAGTATGACAGTCCGTAAAACATATGTTTCTACCAGAAATTCCTGCAAGCTTTGTGCCCCGCTTGGTGCTTCGCTTGTGTTTAAGGGAATTGAGGGCTGCGTACCGCTCATTCACGGAAGTCAGGGTTGTGCCACCTACATTCGGCGTTATATGATCAGCCATTACAAAGAGCCGGTAGACATCGCTTCCAGCAATTTCAGCGAAGCGACGACTGTTTACGGTGGTAGTAAAAATTTTATTACAGGCATTGAAAACATTATCCGGCAGTACAAACCCAGAGTGATTGGCATAGCTTCCACCTGTCTGTCGGAAACCATTGGTGAAGATATTCCCGGACACATCCGGAATTATCAGGAATTGCACGAAGAAGATGCACGAGCATTGCCAACCTTTATTCATACCTCTACGCCCAGCTATTGTGGCAGTCATTCAGACGGTTTTTACAATACGGTTTTGGCTACGGTTAAAACGCTTGCAAAGCACGAGGTGACAGGCGAAAAAATCACCCTTTTACCCGGAATGGTTACCCCGGCCGACATCCGTTACCTCAAAGAAATGCTCGAGGATTTCGGTTTGAACTATGTCCTTTTTCCCGATTACAGCGATACGCTCGATAATGAGTATACCTCCGAATATCAGTTGATTCCTACGGGTGGTACCACGTTGTCCGAGCTAAAAAGCATCGGAAATTCCAAAGCCGTCATTGAATTTGGAAGTGTTTTCAACAAAGGCATACGTCGGGCAAAGGACTCCGGCTCTCTGCAAACGGCAGGTGAATGGCTGGAATCAACCTATTTCATTAAAAACAATCAGATGCCTTTGCCCATTGGAATTGAGGCCAGTGATCGCTTTATGAATGTTCTAATGCAGCTTACAGGCAATGATATGCCTTTGAAATACCGCAAGCAGCGCGGTCGGTTGGTGGATGCCTATGTGGATGCTCATAAATACGTTTTCGGCAAAAAGGCTCTGCTTTACGGGGAGGAAGATCTAGTGACCGCATTAGCCGATTGGTTGCGGGAAATCGGAGTGGAGCCCTTCTGGATCAAAGATGCCGATTTTGAAACACTGCGCGAAGAAGCTGAAAAATTCAAACCGGACTTTCTAATTGGTAACAGCAAAGGGTATTACATAGCCCGTGAACGAAAAATACCGTTGGTTCGTCTAGGATTTCCCATTCACGACCGTTTTGGCGCTTCCCGAATACAACAGATTGGCTACGAAGGCACTCAGGAACTTTTTGATCTCGTGGTCAATGCTTTGATCGAATTTAAACAAGAAAACTCGCCCATCGGGTACAAATACTTATAACCTATGGAAACTTCAAAAGAAAAATTAGCAGCTCATCCTTGTTTTAACGAGGAAGCCAGACATACCAATGCGCGTGTTCACCTGCCGGTTGCACCCAAATGCAACATTCAATGTAATTATTGCAACCGCAAATACGATTGTGTGAATGAAAGTCGTCCCGGGGTCACTTCATCGGTTTTGGCACCCTATCAGGCTGCAGCCTATTTGAAAGAGCTGGATACACGGATACAAAATCTAACCGTAATTGGTATAGCGGGACCAGGTGATCCTTTTGCCAATGCACAGGAAACCATGGAAACCATGCGTCGGGTCAAAGCGGAGTTTCCGGATAAGCTTTTTTGCCTTTCCACCAACGGACTTGAATTGGAACCCTATATTGACGAGATTGCGGAACTTGGTGTTACTCATGTAACTCTGACCATCAATGCTGTTGATCCAACTATTTCAGCTCAGATCTATAAATGGGTTCGTTTTGAAAAACACATATACTTAGGTTTGGCAGGAGCGAAAATCTTGTTGAAACAACAGCTGGATTGCATTCCAAAGCTTAAAGCAAAAGGCATAACGGTTAAAATCAATTCCATCATCATCCCCGGAATCAACGAAGATCATATTGAGGTTGTTGCCAAAAAATGTGCCAGTCTGGGTGCTGATGTCATTAACTGCATTCCGCTCATACCAACAGCGGAGACGGCTTTTGCCGAATATCCTGCGCCGCATGCGAAAATGATTTTTAAAACTCGCACATTGGCCTCTGCTCATCTCAAACTCATGAGCCATTGTGCCAGATGCAGGGCAGACGCCGCTGGTCTTTTAGGGAAAGATTTAAGTGAAACCCATATTTTGCTCAAGGAGTATTCCTCCCGACTTGATCTTGAAACAACGGACCGACCATATATAGCCGTTGCTACCAACGAAGGATTATTAGTGAATTTACATCTGGGGGAAGCACAGCGACTATCTATTTTCAGACAAACACCCAATGGGTATAAACTGGTAGAAGAGCGTTCAACGCCTAAAAGTGGAACAGGAGATCAACGTTGGGTGGACATGGCCAGAATGCTCAATGATTGCAGGGCGTTGCTTGTCAGTGGGGTGGGCGAGTCTCCCAAGAGTATTTTGAAATCTTGTGGTGTACATGTCATAGAGATGACGGGGCTGATTGATGAGGGGTTGGATGGGGTATTTAATAATAAGGTGATTCGGTCGATTGCGAAGCCGGACGCGTTCAAATGCGGGTCCTCTTGCCAAGGCACAGCCCAAGGCTGCGCTTAATTTTTTCTAAAATAACTTCGAATTTCGGCGTTGCAAACCTCTCATCAATCCTCACGTACGAAAAGTACGCTCCGGTGTGACGCTCAGCTTGCGCCTTGAACTTCTTTGTTATTTTAAAAAAAAATCCTACGGTGATTGAGGTTTTTTTAAGAAAGTAAAGAATAAAAAAAATTTAAAATGAATGTATTATGAAAAAGCCGGATTATCATATTTTGGTTTGCAACTCGTACCGGGTATCGGGGGAGGCGCAGGGTGCCTGCAACAAGAAGGGTGCAGCGGGATTGTTGCAATATATTGCTGAAGAGGCTTCTGACAGGGGGCTGGATGTGGCGGTGAGTACGACTGCGTGTTTGAATGTGTGTAGTCAGGGGCCGGTGATGGTGGTTCATCCGAACAATTTTTGGTACGGAGGGGTCGATTCCGAGGGGGTTATAGATGAAATTCTGGAGGCTTTGGAAAGTGATGAGGCATGCAGTAAATACTTAATCAGCGATTAGAAAAATGGAAAAGCCCTACTTCATAGATACGACCCTTCGGGATGGGGAACAAGCGCCCGGAGTTTTTTTTTCCCTGACGGAGAAAATTCGGATTGCTGCTATGTTGAATGGGATTGGAGTGCCCGAATTGGAGGTTGGAACACCTGCCATGGGTGATAGTGAAATTGATGATATCCGAACCATCTGCAACATGGGGTTTGGTTTCAAGACACTTGCCTGGAGCCGTGCCACTAAGAATGATATCCGCTTGGCTTCCCGTTCCGGGGCAATGGGAGTACATCTTTCATTTCCAGTTTCAGAGATACTCCTGAAAGCCATGGGAAAAGATAAAAAATGGGTGACAGCGCAACTGGGGGAATTGATTGACTTTGCTTCATCCCTGTTTCAATATGTCACCATAGGCGCGCAGGATGCCTCGCGGGCTGAATCTCTGTTTCTGAAAGACTTTGTATGCGCGGCAAGATATTTTGGCGCATCCAGGGTACGTTTGGCCGATACCGTCGGTCTTTTAAATCCATCGACCACAACAGAGTTGATAGCTTCTGTTCGTAGCGTGGAAAAAAAGATACCACTGGAATTTCATGCCCACAACGACCTTGGTATGGCAACAGCCAATACACTTGCCGCATACATGGCCGGAGCCACCTGTTTAAGCACCACAGTGAATGGCTTGGGCGAACGTGCCGGCAATGCGCCGATGGAAGAAGTAGCCCTAGCCCTGGAACTGAGTGCAGGAATTGCTTCTACTTTGAATACCAGGAAACTAGCTGAGCTATGTGATTATGTTGCCGGAGTATCAAAACGACCATTAAGCTCTTCAAAACCGATTACCGGTAGTTTGGTCATGTCTCATGAAAGTGGCATTCATACGGGATGTATTCTTAAAAATCGTCAAACCTATCAACCTTTTGCAGCAGAGCTTATCGGTAGAGAAGAGCAGGATTTTCTAATAGGTAAACACAGTGGAAAATCGACCGTACTTCATTTTTTGTCTGAAGCACACTTATCCGTGGATGATGAATCCTGTTTCATGCTTTTGGCCAGTATTAAAGATTGCTCAGAAAAGTTAAAAAGAGCTTTGACCAAAGACGAATTCCTTAAGCTTTATGCTGATTGTTATTTAACTAAAAATAAAACGGTATGTCTGCAACGATAGTTCCTGAAGAAGAAATGCGCGCTGTGGCATTTTCCAGTTTGCGTTATGCAAATGGTTTTTTTCAAACATTTCAGAAAAGTATGGCCAGCAAAAAAAACCGTTTTGATCGGGATTTGCTTTATAATTTTGCCGTGTTGAGTTTAGAAAAATATTTTGTGGCATTATTGGCACGTTACGATTGGAATGCAACCCATCATATGCCCGTTGCTTTGTTCAGGGAAGCGCTGACATTTGACGCTGAGCTGACTGATGGTATGAAACAAACGGCCATTCTGGTCGGAAAATTTGAGGCGATTTGTTCGCTGGATGGTTTTGGTTACCACACACCTGCCATGGAGGAATTGCAACAGATGGTCACAGGTATTTCAGAGATAAAACTATTGGTCGAAAAAAGGTTGACAGAAATTTAAATTTCTGTCAACGAAACAAGCTAAACCAGGCTTCTACCTCCTTTACTCGATCAGCTTGTTCATAAGTCTGACACTTCAGAAGTAAAAAATTGACTGCCTCTGCAAAATCCTCTTTGCTGAAAATCATATTCTGCGCCTTCAGCATTCCATTCAATTCCACTTCCGTCTTGCAGGAATAGCAAGCATTTCTCAATTCTGGACTTGTGTCCACATTGGTAATAAAAATCACTGCATTAATTATACTCATGATGCTTGTAGTTTAGTGTTGGATTCAAAGTCAGGACTTTCCTGACAATCGGTGCTGCAAACGGCACAGGAGCCTCCACAGAGTAGGGCGTCAGACATTGCGCTTTCCATATCAAAAAAAGATAAATTCTTTTGATTGTAATGTTTAATATTTTCATTGAGCAAGATTCCCTCCGATTTATAGACCTTAAAACCTTTATTAACCAGAACTTTCAACGCCATTGGCTGAATTTTTGAGGTAATAATGACTGATATTTCCTGTTGCTCTAATGCAGGAAGTAATTCACCCATGTTCTGAGCCAGTTTTGATGTTTTTAACCAAAGAAACTCTTCCGTAATTGTATCATAAATGCATAATTGCCCGGTAGAATTTAATCCACCGGAAATCAGATGTTTTTTTTCTTCCAGATCAATAACCGGTATGACTATTCTCATCTTTATTAAAGGGTTTTTGTCCAGAAATACATTTTGGGTTCGCATTCTTCAAAACCAAGACTTTTATACAAAGACATGGCTGCGACATTATCTTCCCGCACTTCCAGCGTTATTTTACAATAATCACGCTCCCTGGAAATATGCACCAGTTGTTCCATGATAAGTCTTCCCAACCTGTTTCCCCTGAATTTCTGATGTATTACAACATCGTGTACATACAAATAGGGTTTCAATTTGAAGGTCGAGAAATTTACAAAACAGGTGGTTAAGCCTGCATATTCTCCATTGTATTTAATAAAAAGGACAAAGGCAGATGAATGTTTTGACAATCCGTCCACCAAAAGCAATTGCTTCTTTTTATCGTGTTGCGGATAATCGCCCATTGGGTCACTCATGTAGTGATTCAATAAATCGACCAGCGCGGTCAGATGTTGCGGATTGTTGAAATCGCAAAATTCAAAATCAATTTTGTTCATGTTCGTTTTTCGTTTTAAACCTTTTGGGTTCAATTTTATATTTTTTAATTCGAATACCCATTATTCGTTCGGTAATTCCAAGATTTTCAGCGGCTTTTGCACTGTTACCTTTGCTTGAAATCAAGGCATCCATGATGATCTGTTTTTCTATTTTGCCTAAAATGGTTTCTAAAGTACCGCTTTGCATGGTCTCTGAGGTCGCAGCTGTTTGCAAAGTGGGAGGAAGGTTGTTGGTACGGATAACCTGATCCATGCTCAAGATGCACGCCCGCTCTATGCAATTTTCCAGTTCTCTGATATTACCTGGCCAATGATAAACCATCAGGGTGTCAATGGCCATTGTTGTTATACGCTTGATGTCCTTACCATGCCTTTTATTGAATTTCTCGATGAAAAAATCGGCTAAAACGGGTATGTCATTGATCCGTTCGCGCAAAGATGGTATATATATTGGAAATACGTTGATGCGATAGTATAAATCCTCCCGAAACCGACCTTTTTCAATGAGCTCTTCCAGATTTCGGTTTGTCGCACACAAAATCCGGACATCTACTTTGATGGATTTTGTACTCCCAATACGTTCAATTTCTCTTTCCTGCAACACCCGCAAAAGCTTCACCTGCGTGGAAAGAGGGATGTCACCAAATTCGTCCAGAAAGATGGTGCCTCCGTTTGCAGCCTCAAACCTGCCAATCCGTTGGATGCTGGCACCGGTGAAAGATCCTTTTTCATGACCGAACAACTCGCTCTCTATCAGGCTATCAGGCAATGCTGCGCAGTTTACTTTGATGAAGGGTTTGCCTTTTCTCAGGCTGTTGTAATGCAGCGCATCTGCCACCATCTCCTTACCCACACCACTTTCCCCACGTATCAGTACAGTGGCATCCGTGGTGGAGACACTATCGATCAAAGAGAAAACCTCGTTCATCTTACTGGAATTGCCTTTAATATGGTCGGGCATGATCCTGTTTCTGAGTTCTCCTCTCAAGTGGGTATTTTCGTACCGTAATTGTTCCATTTCTTCGGCATATTCTTGCCTTCGGCGCATGGTTCTACCTATCATTGAACCGACAATTTTTAAAAGACGGACATCGTAATCAAAATTGACAACCCTTTTGTAGACTTTATGGAAACTTAAAGTTCCGATAATCTGATCTTTGTATCGTATGGGTGTACAAATGAAAGAAACATCTGTTCCATCAATGGTGGTCGGAGCGTGTGTTAAATTCAGGAATTCATCGGACTCACCAATTTTGGGGATCATTATGGTTTCACCACTTTTGATGACGCGCCCAATAATACCCTGACCAATTTGATAAATGGTTTCTTTTTTTTCCTGCACATTTATTCCATAGGAGCCTTCAATAACAATATTGGAATTTTCCCTGTTCAAAATGGTGAGGATTATTCTTTCAGCGTTGAGGTGCTCGGCCAGAAGAGCAATAACCTGGTCTAAATCAATGTCTTTGTTACTAAGTAATGAACTGAGTTCCAGCAAAACATCCAGCTCTCTATACCCGTAGCATTCCGCGCTGTTTAGTTTGCATAATGTATCCATAAAATCCATATCGGTGTACATAATAATAGTAAAAATGCGAATATAGTGTCACTATGTTTGCAAAAATACTAAAATATATATCAATATGCTAATTGGATTTAAACAATGGTCGTTTTTTTTATCCTTCTTCCACTATACTTGCCACGTGACGTACCACCGTTTGTGGATATGGAATTTCAATACCTTCTATTTCAAAGGTTTCCTTGATGCGTTTGCGCAATTCACCGGCTACAGCCCATTGATCTTGTGGCATTGTCTGACCGACAATCTTTATACTTACAGAGGAATCATTCAGAGAATCGACACATAAGAATTTTGGTGCTTCAATAATAGCCTCTTTCCAGGCAGGATCTAAAGCCATTTCTTCACCAATTTTGTTCACCACTTCTGCTACATGGTCTAAGTTGGCTTCATAAGCTACTCCAACATTCATATTGATTTTTGAAAAGAGCCTGGTGAGATTGGACACAATCTTGATTTCACCGTGTGGAATGTAATGTACTGTTCCGTTTGAGTCTCTTAAGGTGGTTACGCGCAAGCTAATATCTTCGACTGATCCAGCGATGGTGCCGATACGGATTACATCTCCCAGGCGGTATTGATTCTCAAAGATTATAAAGATACCGGTGATGACGTCCCTAACCAGATATTGTGCACCAAAACCGATAGCAACCCCAGCAATACCGGCGGTAGCAAGAAGAGAGCCCGTTTTTAAACCAAATTCATCCAAAACCATCATGCCTGCTACCATTACAATAATCGTATTGAAGGTGTAGGAGAAAATATGGACCAGCGTAGTCATTCGTTTTAATTCAGCATCTTCTGTAATAACTCTGTCCGATGCAATAGCTGCTTTAACGACTCTTTCAATAAAGCGTTTAGCAATGACTTTTAACAGGTAGGCACCTATAATGATAAAAATGACCTTGATTCCACTGGTTGTGGCCCAGTCAACCAATTTGGTCAACATCTCTGTTAATTGTTCTTTCGGTTCTAATTGCTTTACAACAAGTTCTATCATGCGGAATAGTAATTAATGGTTTGTTTCGACAAAACTACAAAAAAATCAAGTTCTAACTACATTTTTTCGGACCGACTTAAATAGCAACCTGCAATCCTCTCTAAACCCAAAGGTCAGAAAGAATTGCAGGCGCATGGAATAATGGCAATGTAAAAGGAGCTAATTTAAATATGTTCAAAGGCCTGTGTCAAATCGGCTTTAATGTCTTCAATGTTTTCTATTCCCACCGAAATACGAATCAATCCCGGTTCTACACCGGAGGCCTTTTGTTCTTCCGGAGAAAGTTGTTCATGTGTGGTGGAAGAGGGGTGAATAATCAGTGATTTGGCATCGCCCACATTGGCCAGATGACTCAGTAATTTGACATTATTGATCAATGTATCCGCCTTTTTGGGGTCCCCTTTCACTTTGAAAGTCAGCACACCGCCTGCACCTTTAGGGAAATATTTCTGGGCCAGTTCAAAATACTTGCTGCTTTTCAATCCGGGATAGTTCACAAACTCCACTTTCGGGTGTTTTTCCAGCCACTCCGCCAAAGCCTGTGTATTCTGGATGTGACGCTCCATGCGTAAAGACAACGTTTCAAGTCCTTGCACCAAAAGGAAAGAGTTAAACGGACTGATGGCGTTTCCAAAGTCGCGGAGTCCTTCTACACGGGCGCGGATGTTAAAGGCTATATTTCCAAAAGAACTGCCTACGCCGAATACATCCGTATAAACCAGTCCGTGATAGCTTTCTGCCGGTTTGGAAAAAGAAGGAAACTTACCGTTGCCCCAGTTGAAATTTCCACTGTCAATGATGATGCCTCCCAGGGAAGTACCGTGACCGCCTATCCATTTGGTGGCCGACTCAACAACAACTGCTGCACCGTGTTCAATGGGTCTGAATACATAACCACCAGCTCCAAAGGTATTGTCAACGATCAATGGAAGATCGTACTTTTTGGCGACTGCTGCGATGGCATCAAAGTCGGGAACATTCAATTCCGGATTTCCGATGGTTTCCAGATAGATGGCTTTGGTGTTTTCGTCAATCAAAGCTTCAAATTCTGCTGGATTGTCCTCTTTTGTGAAACGGGCTTGTACACCAAGACGATTAAATTGGTTCTTGAATTGATTGTATGTACCTCCATATAAATGGGGTGTTGAAATAAAATTATCTCCTGCCTGTAAAATATTGTTAAGGGCAATAAACTGTGCAGATTGTCCGGAAGAAGTGGCTAGTCCACTCACTCCACCTTCTAACGCAGCAACCCTTTTTTCGAACACATCTGTGGTCGGGTTTTGCAATCGGGTATAAATGTTTCCAAATTTTCGCAGACCAAAAAGGTCGGCACCATCCTGAGCATCGTCAAAAACATAGGAAGAAGTTTGGTAAATTGGTAAGGCACGGGAATGTGTTGTTCCATCTACAACTTGTCCTGCGTGTACTTGCAGCGTTTCAAAACGCAAAGGTTGTTCTGTTGCCATTTTTTGTTCTTTATTAATAGTGTTTGTATTCGTCAATAATTTTGGTCATAGCTTTTGTTATTATTTATGAAGCAAAGATATCGGGTTTGGAGCAGTAAAATAATCCCATTAGTGTGGCATTTCTTATACCTCATTTATGGTATAAATGATTGTTTAAATAGGTATTTAGGTTAATAATTCACAAAGGAAGCTCTATTCCCTTTTTTACTAAACAAATATACCCTCAGAATAGTTATCTACTTAAGATTTCCTTTAGAATTTAAATGTTATTTTGCCTCCAGTTTGTATTTTATAAACAGACATTTTTATTTTTAATTTATTTTTTTTCCCATGTTCAAGAAAACACTCCTCTCTTTAGCCCTGATTTTATTCCTGGCTCCCTCCAGTTTTTCCCAAATTTACATCAATGAATTTCTGGCTTCCAATGTCACGGTGAATTCCGATCCTGAATATGGTTCGAATTCCGACTGGGTGGAGCTTTACAATGCGGGAGCAACGGCTGTTGATCTGAATGGTTATTATTTGACCGACGATGCGAAAACACCCAATAAATGGCAAATTCCCCAAAGTATCCTGATCCCTTCCAAGGGCTATCTGCTTATCTGGGCGGACGGCAAGGCAACGGGTCTTCATACGAGTTTCAAGATGTCGGCCTCTGGTGAGCACCTCGGCTTATACAATCCAACTTTAGTAATGGTTGATTCCCTGAACTATGGTGTTCAGAACATTGACATTTCCTACGGCCGTACTTCTGATGGTGCCAG
>Ga0209511_1000043_pt1 | contig 223535 bp, 202 predicted proteins | sample SSSSmetaG_FD_184141 | JGI IMG/M metagenome (GOLD analysis project Ga0209511, IMG submission 184141) | Glacier valley bacterial and archeal communities from Borup Fiord, Nunavut, Canada, to study Microbial Dark Matter (Phase II) - ​SSSS... | ecosystem: Environmental > Aquatic > Freshwater > Ice... | reverse complement strand
ATCCAATCATCTTAAGATTAGGCATAATAATTCCATCAACAATATTTAGTTCGATTTTTTCAGCCAATAATTCTTCGAATGTATTGTTAAGGTTTATTAGTAATTGATAAATATCCAGAGGGTCTAAAATGATAGAATTTCCCATGCCTTGGCAGCAGGCAGAACATCCCTTACAGTCATTACAATCTGCTTTTACTAAATCATTTAGGTTGTACAGCTTTCCGTCAGATATTTCATTAAGGCTAACATCTCTTTCCATTTTGCTTCCTCTCGTGTTTTTGCAAGTACACTTATACGTTTTAATCTCCTATGAAAAACGCAAGTATAAATCGAGTCTATTCCTCAGCAAGTTGTTCCCACTGTTCTAGTAGTTCTTCAAGGCGTGCTTCAAGTGTTCTTTTCTCGTTGTTTAATTCGAGGAGCTTGGATACGTTTGTGAAGACTTCTTCCGTTGTCAAAAGGGAATCGATTTTTTCGTTTCTTGTTTCCAACTGATGAATCTCTTCCTCCGTCTTATTTAAATCATTTTTGCGTTTGCGCTGTTTTGCTTGATCTTCTTTCTGTTGTTGCCAGCTTTGTTTGTTCTCTGCAGAAGGATCGCTATCTGGACTGGTAACAGTTGAGGTACTGCCAAGTTGTGTTACCGGGAAAGCGGCAAGGCCATGAATGCTAGGGGTTGTTGAGGTACTAGTTGCTTTTTTGACAAGATAGGCAGCTTCAACTTCCGGTTTCTTCTCTAAATAATAATCATAATTTCCAATATAATTTAATAAAGATTGCTCGGTAAGATCTAAGATTCTTGTTGCAGTCTTGTTTATAAAATATCGATCATGGGAAACATATAATACAGTACCATTATAAGAATTAATTGCATTTTCTAGGATTTCTTTGGATGCCATATCAAGATGGTTGGTGGGCTCATCAAGGATTAAAAGGTTGGCTTCAGATAGCATTAACTTCGCAAGCGATACACGACCACGTTCACCACCACTGATATCTTTGATGCGTTTGTATACATCATCCTCTGTAAACAAAAAGGCTGCTAGAATATTTCGAACTGTAGTATTGTCTAGATGAGGATATGCATCCTGAAGCTCTTCAAATAAGGTTTTCTCCATATCGAGCACCTGATGCTCCTGATCATAATAGCCAATCCTTACTTTAGAACCTAGCTTGATTTCGCCTGCATCAGCCTCCACCTGCTGGTTAATAATCTTTAAAATTGTGGTTTTTCCAGTGCCATTATTTCCAATGATGGATACCTTTTCACCACGTTTGATATCAAAGCTGATATCGGAAAATAGTTGTTGCTTCCCATAAGCCTTGGAAAGACCTTCAATGTTTAGAACATCATTTCCACTGGTAACACGAGGTTCTAAATTAAAATGCATCTGTGCGTTGTCTACATTTGGTTTATCTACACGCTCAATCTTGTCAAGAAGCTTTTCGCGACTTTCTGCCCGTTTAATCGATTTTTCACGATTAAAGGAGCGAAGTTTTGTGATTACCTCTTCTTGGTGTTTTATTTCTTTCTGCTGATTTAGATATTGCTTTATCATTGCATTTTGTAACATCGATTTTTTATATGCGTAGTCCGAATAATTGCCTTCAAAGCTTTGCGCTTTATTGTGATCCAACTCAATTATTTTTGAGACAACTTTATCTAAAAAATAACGATCATGCGCAACAACAATAACAGCTCCGTTATAATTTAGTAAGAAGGTTTCAAGCCATGCGATAGAGACTAAATCAAGGTGGTTCGTTGGCTCATCTAATAGTATCATATCGGGTTTTGATAGTAGCAGCTTACCAAGCGCGATTCGCGTCTTTTGTCCACCGGACAAGGTATTTACCTTTTTGTCAAATTCTTCTTCTAAAAATCCGAGTCCTTTTAGGATTCCAATAACCTCACTTTGATAGGCGTATCCATTTCTTATTTCAAATTCATGCATAAGACGGGTATAGGTACTAAGCATCTGTTCTAATTTCAAGCCTTCTACATTTTTCATGTCATGCTCTAAGGCTCGTATGCTTGCATCTAGGGTAATTACATCCTGTTTTACGGTTAACATTTCCTCATAGATAGAATTCTCTGAGGAGAGATTTTGATGTTGCGCTAAATAACCAATGGTACTTCCTTTTGCAAAAATCACTTCACCATCATCGGTAGGCAATTCGCCCATAATGATTTTAAATAAAGTTGATTTTCCCGCTCCATTGATACCTACAATCGCGGCTTTTTCCCTGTCATTGATATGAAAAGATACCGATTGCAGTATTTGAGTTGTACCGAATGACTTACTTATATTTTTACATGCTAAAATCACGTTATCATACCTCGTTCAAATAGAAGATTATTGTTATAGTATAAAAGTCCTTCCAATTTGAAATAGGAATATAATTACAGTAATATTTATTGGACAATCGTAATTGGACTTTTGATACTTAACCACATTATTGCTTATTTTAGCATAAGGAAGCGTACAAGTAAAGGAAAGATACATTGACTTATTATTAACAATTCAATATAATGGTAATAGAATGCAAATATATGAAGGAGGAGCTTACTGTGTACAATAAGGGAATTTCAGTGGCAGTTGTTAATAGACTACCAAGATACTATCGATATTTGGGAGATCTGTTGGAGAAGGAAGTTGTTCGTATTTCCTCCAAGGAGTTAAGTGAGAAGATGCAAGTGACGGCATCTCAGATACGACAGGATTTGAATAACTTTGGTGGCTTTGGGCAGCAAGGCTATGGCTATAATGTAGAGCATCTTTACGCTGAGATTGGAAAGATTCTCGGACTAGATCAGAAATATAATATTATCATTATTGGTGCTGGAAATTTGGGACAAGCTTTGGCGAATTATTCAGATTTTGAACGGCGGGGTTTCGTTATAAAAGGTATTTTTGATGTTAATCCAAGGTTGGTGGGAATGTCAATTCGTGGGATAGAAATTAAGATAATTGATGAGTTAGAAGATTATATGAAGAACAACCATATTGATATTGCTGCACTAACCGTACCAAAAACAAAAGCACCTGAGATTGCAGCAGATCTTGTAAAATGGGGAATTAAAGGTATATGGAATTTTGCACCAACAGATCTGCATTTACCAGAAAATATTACAGTTGAAAATGTACATTTAGCAGAAAGCCTTATGAGGCTATCCTATAGATTATTAATGAATGAAGAATAGGGAAGGGATGGTGTTTGGTTAATGAAGAAAGAGAAGGGAACCGAGTTAGAAGGTATTATTAAGAATAGAAAACTCCCGATTCTCACTCTGGACGAACGTTGGCATAGATTATTTCCAGACCACGAGAAGGATGCGTTTATTAAGGACCTTGAGTGTAGAATAAATGACCTTCTTAAGAAACAAGGAAAACTAGTAAATGATATTAAAGATATGAAAAAATTAAAAAAAACGCTGATGCAAGAGATTGTAACCTATATGGATACTGGTACGGATGCCATCGGAATGGCAAAAGCAAAAAGGCTTGATCGAAATAAGAATTTCATTCAAGAATTAAATATTAAAATTGATCATGCCATGGATGAGCTTGCTGAAATTCCCTATCAAATCAAAGAATTGAATGAAGTACTTATGATGGAAAGTATTAAAATATTTTATCGGAAATTAGATGATGGTAAGATTGAGTTAGATAAAGTTACAGCTTGGATTGAGGGAATCCGAGATGAATTAAAAGGAAAAATTCTGATAAAGCAGGATATTGAAGCCAAGAACACATTGATATATTCTTATATGCATGATATGCTTGGTTCGCAAATTATGGAAATGTTTGATAAACAAATCAAGAAGTAATAGAACAAGCGAGGTGGGGCTATGATAACTGGAATCGGAACGGATCTGATTGAGGTTGATCGGGTTTTAAAAGCCTGTGAGAAAGAAACATTTTTGCGTAGATATTATTCGGATAAAGAAATTGATTTAATTCGAATGGATCGAAGAAAATCTGCGGATAATTTTGCAGTCAAAGAAGCGGTATCTAAGATGCTTGGAACCGGATTTCGTGATATTCAGCCGATAGAGATCGAGGTACTTCGTAACAAACTAGGCAAGCCATATGTTAATTTATATGGTAAAGCAGCAGGGGTTGCAGCAAAGCAAGGTATAACAATAGTACATGTATCAATATCAAATACAAGAGATTATGCGAGCGCATTTGTAGTAGGAGAGCAAAAGGAATATTAATTATTTGTGATACAGTATTTACTTGCATGCAGGTGAAGTGGAGGCTGGTATATGAATTATGTAGTAGATGCTAAAAGAATGAAGGCTATAGATGAAATTACAGTAAATGAGATAAAAATATCTGCACTTGTTTTAATGGAACAGGCAGCATTACAAATTGTTAATAAAATGAAAGCAATTATTCATAAATCGGACCGCATATTAGTTGTTTGTGGTGCAGGCAATAATGGCGGAGATGGGATTGCGGCTGGTAGGATGTTGATGCTACAAGGCTACCGCGTTGCTATCCTTTTTTTAGTTGAAGAAGAAAAAGCCACAGAGCAGACAAAAAGACAATTGGAGATTGCAAGGAATTTAGGAATGGCAATGGAACACAAGAACAAGATCCATGAATATAATATAATAATTGATGCGATTTTTGGAATAGGAATTACAAGGAACATTACCGGAGAATATGAAGAAGTAATAAATGCAATGAATCGTTCGAGCTGCCTGGTGCTTTCTGTGGATATTCCCTCTGGAATTTCGGCTGACAGTGGAAAAGTTATGAATGTTGCAGTCCGCGCAGATTATACAATAACGTTTGGCTATCAAAAACTTGGTTTACTTCTATATCCAGGAGCGGATTATGCCGGAGAAATTACCGTAGCAGATATCGGCTTCCCAGGATGCGCCGCAGAGAGTGTGGCACCTGATACTTGTTATTATCAGAAGGATGACCTAAAACGATTACCCAAAAGACAGGATTACTCCAACAAAGGCACATATGGAAGAGTTCTTATCATAGCTGGTAATAAGGAAATGAGTGGAGCAGCATTTCTTTCAGCCAAGGCAGCCTATAAAACCGGTGCTGGTTTAGTAAAAGTGCTTACAACAACAGAAAATCGTGTTATATTACAAACATTATTACCGGAGGTTCTATTCGCATCATATGATAATATGGATAGAGATGAGTCAAATGAAGAGCTCCTTGCTATCATAGAATGGGCATCTGTAATTATAATTGGTCCCGGTTTGGGGCAGTCTGAAAGGGCTTTTCTGCTACTAACAAGGGTAATACAGAATGCAACAGTACCAGTGATTATTGATGCAGATGCTATTAATATGTTGGCGAAAATGATGGATAGCAAACAATGTTATGCTACTGAGAGTAGGATTCTTTATCTCCAACAGTTTTTAAAAGAAAATACAATATTGACGCCGCATTTAAAAGAATTATCTAGATTAATCGGAAATTCAGTTTCCGATATTACGGATAATATCATTGACACTGCTACGCAATGTTCTTATAATAGTAAGTTGATATATGCAATCAAAGATGCTAGAACAATTGTTACACATCAAAATAAAAAGTATTTAAATATTTCGGGCAATCAAGGGATGGCTACCGGTGGGTGTGGAGATGTGCTTACAGGAATCATAGCAGCGCTCATTGCGCAAGGTATGGAGCCTTTCGATGCATCCTGTTTGGCGGTTTATATTCATGGGCTAGCAGGTGATGTGGCAGCAAGGGAAAGAGGAACATATTCTCTTATGGCAAGTGATTTAGTGGATTCGATTGAAAAGGTATTACTAGGAAGTGAAACCATTATATAATAGGAGACATACGCTATGAATGAAGAAAACAGGATAAAATTAATGAAGGAAAAAAAATATCATAGAGTGCAGGCAAATGTGGATTTAGATGCTATTTGCCAAAATGTACTGAAAATTAAAAGTAAAATAAATTCTGACACAAAGCTTATGGTAATTATTAAAGCAGATGGATATGGACACGGTGCTGCTCCTGTTGCAAGAGCTCTTGGTGAAATTGGTGTTGACGCATATGGTGTGGCAATCATCGAGGAAGCAATTGAACTTAGAAATGCAGAGGTAACAAAACCAATTTTAATTCTTGGCTATACGCCTAAGGAACAATACGACTTAGTTGTGACTTATGATGTTATGCAATCAGTATTTCAATATGAAATGGCAGAAGCAATTGACCTAGAAGCGAAGAAACAAGGGAAGATCGCTAAAATTCATATCAAGATAGATACAGGAATGAGTAGAATTGGATTTGCAGATACAAAGGAAAGTATTTTAGATATTAAGCGAATTTCAATGCTAAAAAATATTAAAATAGAGGGTTTGTTTTCACATTTAGCATGTGCTGATGAGGTTTCAAAAGATTCTGCACATTCTCAGTTAAAGAGATTCCTACATTTTGTTACTTTGTTAGAAAATGAAAATATCATAATTCCGACGAAGCATATTTCCAATAGTGCCGCAGCCATAGATTTACCTGAAGCAAATTTGGATATGATTCGATGCGGTATAGCAACCTATGGCTTATATCCATCAGAATGGGTCAATAAAAATGAAATTAAGTTAATTCCTGCAATGGAACTTAAAACACATGTGACATATGTAAAGGAAGTGGAAGCCGGCGTTGGTGTTAGCTATGGAAGTACTTATGTGACAGAAAGAACGACAAAAATAGCAACAATTCCTGTTGGATATGCCGATGGTTATTCAAGGCTGTTATCCAATCGAGGTAGGGTTATCATTCATGGTAAATATGCACCAATCATTGGAAGAGTATGTATGGACCAATTCATGGTTGATGTTTCAAATATTGAGGATGTGAAGCAAGGAGATATCGTAACTTTACTTGGAAAAGATGGAGATTCCTATATTTCAGTGGAAGAATTAGCTGAGTTGTCGAATTCATTCAATTATGAATTGGTATGTAATGTTGGAAAAAGAATTCCGAGGGTTTATACATTACCACAACTTGATTAACTTAAAAAACGTTAACACTTTATGGAATACACACGAAGAAACTGGCAATAATAAGGTTAAAGCCATACATTAAAATGCATGCTTTGAGAACATTATATTGTTGTGAATAATGGAGTGTGAGTAAAGTGGTAATAAAAAGAGGCGATATCTTCTATGCGGATTTAAGACCCGTGATAGGATCGGAACAAGGAGGCGTTAGGCCAGTTCTGATTATTCAAAATGATACAGGTAATAAACATAGTCCCACAGTTATATGTGCTGCAATTACATCAAAAATGAATAAAGCAAAGTTACCCACGCATGTGGAGATTGACGCTGATAAATATGGAATTATTAAGGATTCCGTTATTTTATTGGAACAGGTTAGAACAATTGATAAATCAAGACTGAAAGAAAAAGTTTGTCATTTAGACCAAGATGTATTAAAGAAAATTGATAGAGCATTGATTATTAGCTTTTCTTTAGATACATAGTAATTATTTCGGAAGAAATAAGTGAGAATATATAGAAGCATAGAAAAAAGGCGCTGTTGCAAAACTCTTAGTCTATAGTACTTATGGGAGAACATGTTCTCTACAAGTATTTATAAACTTTATGTTTTGCAACAGCGTCTTCTCGGTAAACAACGGGGGTTGTGCTACCAAGCAAGTGTATAAATAGGGTGGGAGTAGAAAGTGTATTATCACTATCTGTAATTAAGTATAGTGAGGAAGTGTGTCTACTTTGTGATAATAATATGAAATAAAAGTGAATAATTTTTCAAATCTTTCACTCACATAGTTTGTGCCTGCGAATGCAGTAAACATGCGCAGAAATGAGGGAAAATAGGAAGAATGGAACATAGAAATAAAATTATATAAGCCAACACAAAGAGAAAGTCAAATAAAAAAGCCTTGAAAATCAAGGCTTTCGACGTTTCAAAAACGCCTATTATATAAAAATGAAGGGAGGAGTAGAGAGCGAATATAATTCACTTTCTATTATAAGTATAGTCTGAAATTATGTTTAAAATATGGATAGAATAAATACTTTTTATGAACAAATCCGGTTAGTTTTGTGTCAATTTAAGATAATGTTTTTTCTTGTTACTTTTTACTTTAGGTTACTACGAACATTGTTTTCTTTAAGCTTTTACTTGCAATTTAATATAAAACTATGTACTATTAATTGTAGAAGATATGCTCCCCAATTCTTTGCTTTTTACAAGTAAATGAGTTAGTAAAAACGATATCTGGAAACAGTCTTATGACATACATTGGGAGAAAAGCTATGCGAATTGGGTTGTTGAGACATTTTAAGGTGAATTGCCCCCATAAAAGAATAATGACATCAGAAGAGTTTCGTGAATGGTCAGAAAAATATGAGGTATCAAAAGTAATTAAAAAAACAGTCGAAATGTATGGAATTGAGTGGGACATTTGTTATGTGAGCGATTTACCACGTGCTATCACAACAGCACAGGAAGTATATAGTGGAAATCTTCAAATTGATAAATTGTTGAGAGAGGTAGATAATGCACCTTTTATCCATTCGGATCGTATCAGACTTCCATTTGAAGTTTGGCATATTTGTGGTAGACTTGCATGGTATTTTAGATCAAAAAGTCAACCTGAAACGATTGGGGGAACAAAAAGAAGAATAAAAAATTTTTTGGACAGCATCGATTGGTCCAAGGAAAATATCCTTATCGTATTTCATGGGTTTATGCTTTATAATTTTCAAAAAGAACTTCGCAGACGTGGCTTTGAAGGTGAGAAGCTAAAGCTTGTGAAAAATGGTGTATTATATGAATATGTGAAAAAGGAAAAAATAAAGAATGAAAATAACACTGATTAGTGTAGGAAAATTGAAAGAAAAGTATCTCACGATGGCAGTGGAAGAGTATTCGAAGCGTTTGAGTAGATATTGCAATTTGGAGATGATAGAGCTTCCAGATGAGAAGACTCCAGATCGTGCAAGTGCAGCAACCGAGGAACAGATTAAGAGAAAAGAAGGAGAACGTATCCTGAAAGCGATGGGAGACGATGAATATATTATTGCTTTAGTCATTGAGGGCAAGATGTTATCTTCCGTGGAGTTGGCAAGTAAGATTGATACCTTGGGTATATCCGGTATCAGCCATATTACCTTTATTATCGGTGGTTCCCTTGGCCTATCAGACGAAGTAATGAAGCGTGCAGATTTTCATCTCAGTTTTTCAAAAATGACATTCCCACATCAACTCATGAGGGTCTTTTTATTAGAACAGATTTATCGAACGTATCGAATAAACAGTAATCAACCATATCATAAGTAGTTCAAAATAATAATAAAATAACAATAGGCTCTGATTTGGTTAAATCAAATCAGAGCCTATTGTTATCCTTGTATCCTTAAAATTGGAGGCATGTCGTTTCTCACAGTGGTTTTATTACAATTACCATGCCATTCTTTACCTTTGCTTTCCCTATGTCTTTTATCCCTTCTCCTATGATTTTACCCTATGTCTTTTATCCCTTCTCCTATGATTTTACCTTGCTTACACAATTCTTTGATAAGCTCTCTAGAAACACCCAATTTTTTACTGATTATTTTATCAACACGAATTTCTATAGGATAATCACATTTTAATTCGATGTATATTGAATCACTGATTTCTTTGGGAACAATATCTTCGCCAAATATTTGATATGAAATGTTTTCATAATTTAATACTGACTTGTTTTTACTGTGAATAACAGCATCAAATGCATACCTAGCAGCTAATTCACTATCATTTTTCATGAATTTTATATATCGTTCTTTACTAATAGTACTAGAATGGACTCTTGATAAAATATCCATATTCCAAGTTGTTTTACATTTTCTGCATTGATAGATAAGCCATACATCAATGTTATTTTGGTTCGCATTTACTCTAAAATTACCACTATTTTCAAATTCAGAACTATTACCACACTTTGGACAATTTCGAAGAACTGTCGGGAGACTTTGTGGAACTATCGTCCACACTATATTTTTCAGCATATTTCTTACGCTCCTTTTTAAGAGCCGCATAAAATATGACATTTCTAAAAATAATATTCCATTACACTACCTATTATCAAATCAAAACAAAAAACATTACCGATATTTGCTTACATGCTTATCCTTAGATTTATGAACTCCTTCTTAGGAAAAGTATAATAGAGCAACCCATCATAACGATAATAAAAAGATATCAACTTTAATATTATATTTAAACTTCATTCTCATTATTGAATTTTCCCCCCTGAGTTTTGGATCAGAGTTTACTAATTGGTTAAACAGAGAATATATTCATATTTTCATACAGCCCAGACTAATTTTGATCGTACAACAAATAAACCAGATTCTCGCTCTGAATTTTATTTGTATAAATCAGATTCAATGAAATAAATTGAAAATTAGTAAATAACAGGTGTTGTCATATAAATATATCCTCCTTATTTTTAAAGTGTTCTAGTAAACTCTTATTGCATATTTTAACATTTGAGAATATTCTAGAATAGAGATATCGTAGCATTGTAGAATATCAGTGTATACCTCAAACTCATTTAATAGGTGATCTTGAGGCGCATCAATTTATTTTAATAAAAAAGAGGTATCTCGAAAATAGGAGATACCTCTTTTAACTGCACACACATGGCGCAATCTACTTATTATTTTGATTTCTTTTTTCGTATAAAACAATACGCTGTATACTTTTGATTGACAAATAATATTCTTTCGCGAGATCATTTGCGTTGATGCCTTTTATATATTGCGTATATATTTCAACATTTCGTGCGATAACTTCAGCTTTTGAATTACTGTTTTCACCCCAGGCTTTTCTATTTTCTTCTTTCTTTGGAATATACAAGTACTGTCCACCAGCATACAATTGAACAAGCTCTAAGATTTCTAGTGGTAAAATTAATTCCGCTTTTATATAGCTCACCATGCTCCTCCTTAAGATAATATCAGGAATGGGCAAAGGCTATTTTTTATTCAAGACAATATATTTGGTATACCAAGTTATATTGTATATAAAACAATGCAATAGCCTTTGCTACGCATTAATAACATATACTCTCATATATATGCTCCTTTCGTACTTGTTAATTATAGGTAATTATATCAGAAACCGTATTTTATTACTAGTAAATTATTATGAATTACTATAAAAAAAAGGCCTCTCAATTGAGAGACCTTTCTAAGCTTCGATAGATTATGCTACATTAACGTTAACTGCTTGCATACCACGGTTGCCACGTTCAAGATCAAATGTAACTTTTTGACCTTCTTCTAATGACTTAAATCCGTTAGAAGCAATACCTGAGAAATGTACGAATACATCTTCTCCGCCGTTATCGTTTGTGATAAATCCAAAACCCTTTTGAGCATTAAACCACTTTACTGTACCTTTATTCATGAAAGATACCTCCTAAAATTATTATTGTATTTAGTTATAAATAAAAATTCACATATTTTGGTAAACCATTAAACGAAATAATGACTTACAAAAATATGTGAGTTCATACATGACATCTAAAATACTTTCTAAAGTATAACACAATAATATTAATATGTCTAGTAGTAAAATAAAAAATATTATATGTAAAATATGGTAATTTTTATGGCAAATTAAGTGTGAAATTAGAGTCATTAAGACCGCCTATTAAATGCCCTTGCACAAAACATTACGAGCCTATCAAGTATTCTGACTTAAAATAAAACTAGCGTTTTCTAAGGATTCACTGTGGTTGTGGAGAATAATGAAGATACACATTTAGCAATTCAGCCAATCATATCGAACTTAAGTTTATACAAAATTCAATATAGATAAACAGATATTCAAAATGGAAAAATTAATGAATTTATTGAGTTGAAATTATAAATCATTAATAATACAAAAGACCTATTTGATAGCTTCTTAATTTTCACTCGCAGTGGTTCAAACCTTGACGGCCGATGCAAGCTCCAAGCGCATGTATGTATCGGGTAATGAATTTCGTATACCGTTACATCCGGTCACAATTGTTCGAAAGCAGAACGACATGATGCTTTTTTCATGTCGTTTCTGATTCGAACAATTGCGATCGGATGTAGAGGTAACCGAAATGCATTCCGATGCATGCGTGCACTTGGAGCTTGTATCGGCCCTAGATTCCCCCAATGTACTTGATCTTAAAGCGCCTTAAATCCAAAGTAGTCTAATAATCCATTATAGATGCCATAAGCAAAGTCATATTGATTATTTTTAAGCTTTTCGGCATCTGAAGCATTGGAGATATAAGCAAGTTCAACTAGTACAGATGGCATGTTGGTATTTCTTAATACATAAAGGGATGGATTTAATCTCACACCATTATTTTTTGTCCCAACACGACGAACGATTTCAGCTAGGATACGCTGTGCCAACCAATATGGTTGTGAGTTAGCTTGATAGACATATACTTCAGTACCGCTGATTGCGGGGTTGTCATTGGCATTTGCGTGAATACTAATAAAGTAATCTGCAGGCCAATCATTTGCTAAGCGAACTCTTTCTGCCAAACTAGTAGTATTACTAACGCCTAAACTAGTAGTTGGGGATGGCCTTGATGTTCGGGCTATAAACCGAGGGTCATTGTTTAATATGTTTGCTAGAAATATACCTACTTGATAGGTGATATCTTGTTCTTGAAGTCCAAAGCCCTCTGCTCCAGCATTGATACCAACGGGGTTGTGACCTTGATCTATGAAAATTCTAATAGCCAAAATACCACTCCTTTTATCATATATTATTAATATCATATTCGTAATTCCTTTACTTGTTACAATCAAGTATAGATAGCGCAAAATGAATCCTCGTGATATAATTGGTAATAAATTATTTAAAAAAATTGATTAATTAGATACTATGAAATATAATAAAGAAGTATGAAGAAAATGGTATAAAATATCTTTATTTGAAAATAAATCTATAAAACAAATTAATGTATTGGAGGCCGGGAAGCAATGCTGAAAGGGATATTTGGGATATTAATTGGAATGCTTCTTATTTTATCAATAATGTTTGGTAAACTGGTAATCAGTACGGACCTTAAAACAGAAGAAAAGGTATCGATTGAGAACCCCAAGCATCATATACAGTTAATTGTACAAAATACGGATGAATATTTTTGGACTTTATTTCAAGAAGGAGCAAAAGCAGCTGAGGAGGAATTCGGAGTTTATGTAGAACTAGTTACGGTGGCACAAAGGGATACAGATGACTTAACGAAAGCAGTTGAAATGGGTGTCAATGCCGGCGTAGATGCGATTGCCTTGCAGGCAGCAGATTTAGAGAGAACGCAGACAATTATTGAAGGAGCAAAAGAACAGGGAGTTGCAATGCTCACTTATGAAAGTAAAAATTTTATAATACCTAGTACACCAATGGTTGGGACTAACAGTTACAGCTTAGGCTGTACCGCAGGAAAGATGGCAGTAGAAGCCTCCCGCGGGCAAGCGAATGTAGCGGTTATCATTAACAATGGGGGTAATCAAGGTGATGAACAATATAAGAATAATATAGTCCAAGGAATCATGGATTCCTTTTCCGTATACAGTACAATTAATATCAAATATATATATACAATCAATGCTGATATGTTTGAAGCAGAGAAGTTAGCTTCCTCCATCATCGAAGATACAAATAATGTAAACTTTATTATTTGCTTTGATGAAAGGAGTACACCCGGTATTGCACAAATATTGGTAGATAATAATAAGGTTGGTGATATTAAGCTAATTGGATGCGGAGTTATGCCACAGACACTAGACTATATCAAACGTGGTGTAATCTATGGAACAGTTTGTCCGAATGCTTACGAAATAGGGTATTCTTCGGTAAAGCAGTTGGCACAGAGTTTAAATGGAGAACAAATCAGTGATTACATCAGTACAAAGTTATACACGATAGATGTGAATAATGTTGAGCAATACAACCAAAAAATGGAATTGGATTAATGGGTGCAACCAGATGATAAAAAGAAAAAATGGAATCACATATCGTACGAAGCTTATCACATTCTTTTTGCTTGCGATTGCTATTACTTCCTTGGTAGGTTTGTATAACTATCAATCTTCGCGTGTCTTAATGAGTGATATGACTGATATGCTAAACAGAACCCAGGAACTAACATCACTTTTTAATGAAGTAGATCAGATACAGATGAATCTTGAAGATTATTTATCCTCAAGAAGTACTGACAGTCTACAATCCTTTTATGACTATAGTAATTCTATTTCACATCATAGTAATATTTTGGAAAATACTTCTGGCTATACAGAACGAGGTATAAAAATTAAAAATCTATCTGGTATGGTAGACCATTATATAAAAACTTTGGATAAAACGGTTATTGCAAAGCGAAATAAAAAAATAGATGAGTATACGGATGGATATCAGCAGGCAGTAAAGGAACACTCTTATATTGGAGAATATATCGAAGAGATGATGAGTACCGATTTGAGTGACAGTGCCCAGAAATATATAGAAATACAAAAGGAAATTGATCAGAGCGCTACGATTAATTATTTTATGTTTGGAATTACCATTATTTTGATTACTACCATTATTGTAATTTTCAGTATCGAGATAACGAAACCTATATCAAAACTAGTTTCCTATGCTATGGAGGTATCAGATGGAAATTTTGATGTTGATGTTACGGATGAGAAGACCAGTAGTGAAATTAAAATTTTGTATCATGCATTTCGAGGAATGACAGTCAGCATTCGGGAATATGTGAATGAGCTTCAGGAAAAGCAAAGACTAGAACGTACCTTAACAGATGAAAAATTAAATAATCTTAAAATGAAAAGTGCGTTACATGAAGCAGAACTAATGGCATTACAGTCGCAGGTAAATCCACATTTTATATTTAATACCATTAATATTGGTGCAAAAGTCGCAATGCTACAAGGGGATAATGTTACTTGTGAATATCTTGAGAACTTTGCGGATATATTCCGTTATAATTTGAAAGGCTTAGACTATAATGCTACCCTTAATGAAGAAATCAATAATGTAGAAGCATATATGAATTTATTGATAACGAGATTCGGGGATATGATTGATTTTCGGCTTGATTTTCCACAAGATGAAGCAATGAGAAACTTCATTCTACCAAGAATGACGCTACAGCCTTTAATAGAAAATGCATATATTCATGGTGTCAGTAAATCAGAAGAAGGTGGCATCATTGAACTTAAGGTGAAATACGAAGGGTCAAAACTGTTCGTAATTATTTCAAATACCGGTAATGAAATACCTAAGGATACAATCCAGTTGATTTTAAGCCGTAAGTATAAGAAAAAAAGTATTAAGGAAGAGAAGGGGCATACAACTGGTATTGGAATCGATAATGTGCTAAATCGTCTCAGACTATTTTATGAGGAAAAAGATGTAATGAATATTACTTACAGTAATGGAAAAACAAATATAATATTAATGTTACCTTTTGAGGATACGATAGAATCAGATAAAGAAAGTTGGGAAAATGTATAGAATTTTAGTGGTAGACGATGAGCCAATCGCAGTTGAATCGGTTGTGTTTATGATAAAAAAGAATTTTGATATATTTGATCATATTGATACTTCCCGCTCCGGTAAAGAGGCTATTGAAAAAGCATATCAATTTCATCCGGACATTATTATTATGGATATTAATATGCCGGGAATTAACGGTTTAGAAGCTATGAAGCAGATTAGGATGGTAAATCAAGTGGTTTGTTTTATAGCTATTTCAGCCTTTGATTATTTTGACTATGCGGTAGAAGCAGTAGCACTCGGGGTTGAGGAATATTTGTTAAAACCCGTAAAGGAAGCCAGATTTGTTGAAACACTAAAAAAAATTATAATGCAGATTGAGCAAAATAATAGTTTTAGGAAGAAAAATTTAGAACAGCAGGAACGAATGGAAATGATTCTACCTGTTTTAGAAAAAGGTTTTATGAATTCTCTCTGCATGTATGGAGAGGACACAAAAGAGCTACAAAATTACTGCGACTTATTTGGTTATGATAATTCCGGTGGTTATGTGATGGCTATCGAATTCGGACAAAAGAAAAGCAAACACATTGAAAATAAAATCGGTGCGGGGATTCAAGGAGAAAAAATGTATGATGAATATAAAAATATCATTAAATCTTCTTTTAACTGCATTGTTAGTCCCATTATGTTAAACAGAATAATTGTCTATATATTAGATAAGAATGAAGAAGGAAGCTATGAGCAAAAATCAGAATCGGTACTAGCTGCACAGAAATTAATTGAGCGTGCAACTAGGATTTCCCCAGATATTTTCATTGGGATAGGAAGGTATCACGCAGAAATTCATGATTCTAAAAAATCTTATCAAGAGGCTTTACATGCACTTCGTATAGTAACCTTGGTTGAAGAAGGGGATGGAACCCTTCATAGTCACATCCTTCATGAGGATGATATTACTCCTAAGATAGAGAATTCAGAGAGCGATTATGAACAACTAATAGAGGAGGAAATCTATGCACGGATTTCAGACAATAATGTAATATCCGTACAAAGAGCTTTTGAACAGATCTATGATAGAATGTGTTCTGACCAAAACATGGATTTTGATGCTATTAAAAAACGTATGATTGGATTGGTTGTTGGATTTGGGAAAAGATGGGGGACTGTATTAGAGGAAGATTACTATGGGGTATTAGGAGAAATTATTAGTGCCAATGATGAAGAAAAGTTATTTCAAATAGGGAAACACTATATTAATGAAACTGTTCATCAGATTGCTTCTAGCAGACAAAAAAAAGCAAATTCAATTATTGAGAAAGCGGATCTATATATACAAGAGCATTATGCCGAAGAAGTTTCACTAGAAGATGTAGCAAAAGAAGTTAACTTAAGTTCTTATTATTTTAGCCGTTTTTATAAAGATGTGGCAGGAGTAGGCTTTAGTGATAAACTGGTAAATGTAAGAGTTGATAAGGCAAAAGAACTTCTAAAGAAAGAGGAGTTATCGATTAAGGATGTTTCCTATATGGTGGGATATATGGAACCAAATTATTTCTCTAAAATATTTAAAAAAGCAACTGGTCTAACAGCCAGTGAATATAAAAAAATGTATGGGTTATAAGGAGGAGATTTTATGGGGAAAAAGTTGCTGTCACATAGACATATGATGTTTTGTACTTTGATTACCATTAGCATCATAACCTTATTTGCTTGCAGTAATGTGGAGGAGAAGATTGAAGAACCAGACATAGAGGAGAAGATTACAGTCGGTTTTTCTATGGGTACACTTATGGAGGACAGATGGATTCGCGACAGAGATATTTTTATAGCAATGGCAGAGCAAGAGGGTATTGATGTAATTGTAAATAATGCCAATAATGATTCAGACCTTCAATACCAACAGGTTTTGGAAATGTTAAAGCAGGATATTGATGTTTTAGTTATTGCCCCGAATGATTGCTACAGTGAGGCAAAATGTGTGAAGGCAGCAAAGGACAAAAATATCCCGGTGATATCGTATGATCGCCTTGTATATAATAGCGATGTTGATGTATACATATCATTTGACCATGCCCAAGTTGGTGAAATTATGGCCTCCTATTTGATTAAAATGGCGCCAGAAGGAGGTTATATCATTGTCAACGGGAGCGAGACAGATAGCAATACTAAAATGATTTATGATAGTGCAATGAAAACGCTAAAGCCCTACATCGATAACAAGCAAATTGAAATATTAGAAGAAACCTGGGTTGATGGGTGGAAAAGGGAAACCGCTTATGATTTTGTTTCAGAACAAATAAAGCTTTATGGAGATAAAATAAAAGCGATTATATGCGGAAATGATTCCATGGCGTGGGGAGTAATTGATGCATTGTCCGAAGCACAGATTGCTGAACAGGTAGTGGTAGCAGGTCAGGATGCTGATTTGGTAGCCTGTCAAAGAATTGTTACTGGTAAACAGGCTGTTACAACTTATAAACCTATTAAAAACTTAGTTGAAAAAACTGTAGAAGTATGCCTACAATTAGTAAATGGGGAAGAGATTGGGAGCCAAGGGACTATCGATGACGGATCCTATGATGTACCTTATATCTATATCGGCGTAGAAGCAGTAACGAAGGAAAATATTGATGATACCGTCATAAAGGATGGATTTCATCTCTATGAAGATGTATATCAGACGAAAGAATGATAATATATTGCTGTATTTTAGACCTCCTAGGGCAATATTTTACCAAATGTATAAACTCGACCATTATTGGACAAAATAGTCATATTGCACAACAATCTCATCTATTGTAAATAATTTTTGTATATTGTAACATATAAATGTAACATATGTTAAGGAGACTTTAGATAAGCTTCCTGGCAAAAATTATTTATTAAGAAGGGCGGACTGAGGAATGAAAAAGATTATTGCGTTAGTAGTATGTTTAATTATGGTTATGTCCATGGTAGGATGTAAAGGGGACGATGGCAAGAAGAAGGGTTCAGTTGATGTTGGTATTGTACTTCCAACCAAAGATGAGCCAAGATGGCTTCAGGATCAAGCTAGTTTTGAAAAAGCTATTGCGTCGACTGATTATTCAGTAGAAGTATTATTCAGCCAGGGAAACTCAGCAAATGAAAAAACAAATGTAGAAACATTAATTTCAAAGAATATTAAAGTTTTAATCATTTGTGCTCAAGATGCAGCAGCAGCAGCATCATCAGTTGAAGCAGCAGAAAAAGCAGGAGTTACTGTTATTTCTTATGACAGATTAATTACTGATACTGACAAACTTGATTACTATGTAACATTTGATAGTGTATCAGTTGGTGCAGCAATGGGTCAGTACTTAGCAGATAATGCAACCGGTACAGGAAATCCTTTATATCTATATGCTGGTGCAGCAACAGATAATAATGCTTTCCTTTTCTTTCAAGGCGCTTGGAATATTTTACAACCTAAAATCGCTGACGGAACATTTATAATTAAGAATTCATCAGAAGCAGTTGCACTTCAAGATAAAGCAACACTTACTCGTGATGAATTATCAGGAATTATCGGTCAGGTTACAACAAACTGGGACTTCAATGAAGCAAAATCAAAAGCAGAAGCACATCTAACCGCTGCAGCAGCTGCTGATAAGGGAAAATGTTATGTATTAGCACCAAATGATGGTACAGCTCGTTCAATCGCTGATGTATTTGCTAGTGATGCAGATGTAACAGAATATTTCATCACAGGACAAGATGCAGAACAAGCATCCGTTCAATATGTAATTGATGGAAAACAATCCATGACAGTATTTAAAGATACACGTACTTTAGCTTCTGATGCTATGAAGATGGCTATTGACGTAATTGGTGGAAAGACTCCAACTACAGACTCTACTTACAATAATTTGTCTATTGATGTACCATCAAAGCAAACTCCTGTAGTAGTAGTAACAAAAGAAAATGTAAAATCAGCATTAGTAGATTCAGGATACTATGATGCATCTAAATTTACAGGATTAAAATAATTGTAAATTAAAATAATAATTTACTCTCTATGAGACTGGTTTAAGAATAATGTTGAATATTATTTTTAAGCCAGTCTCATGTTAAAGGAGGATTGGCAATGAGTGATTATTTGCTTGAAATGCAAAGCATAACAAAAGAATTTCCGGGTGTAAAAGCTTTAAATAATGTTAGCTTCAAGGTAAAAAAAGGTGAGATTCACTGCTTAGTAGGTGAAAATGGAGCCGGTAAATCTACCTTAATGAAGGTACTTTCAGGAGTGTATCCCTATGAAACTTATAGTGGTAATATTATTTATGAAGGGCAAGAGCAACAGTTCAAATCAATATCAGATAGTGAAGCAAAAGGGATTGCAATTATTTACCAGGAACTAGCGCTCATACCAGAGCTTAGTGTATACGAAAATATATATTTTGGACATGAAATATTGGATGGTAAGTTGATTAATTGGAATCAAACAATTGTTCAATCAGTAGAAATGCTAAAAAAAGTAAGGTTAGATATTAATCCTTCTATGAAGGTTAAAGATTTATCGGTAGGAAAGAGACAATTGGTAGAAATTGCGAAAGCATTAAGTAAAAATGTTAAGCTTTTAGTATTAGATGAACCTACAGCTGCACTTAATGAAGATGATAGTGCTAATCTTTTAGACTTGCTAAGACAATTGAAAAATGAGGGTGTAACTTGTATCATGATTTCCCACAAATTAAAAGAAATTGTCTCCATCGCGGATACCATAACAGTATTAAGAGACGGGGCAACGATATGCTCTATGGATGCCATGGAACGAAAAGTTTCTGAACAGGAAATCATTAAATATATGGTGGGAAGAGAAATTGAAAACATATATCCAAAAAGAGAAAAAATAGATGTAGGGGATGTATGTTTAGAAATAAAGAATTGGACTGTACAAAATTCAGACCGTGAAATACTACATGATATTAATATCAATGTGCGTAAGGGTGAAATTGTTGGTATAGCCGGTTTAATGGGATCCGGTAGAACAGAACTTGCTTTAAGTATTTTTGGAAACACTCCAAAATATAAAATAACGAGTGGAGAAATTTTCATTGATGGGGAAGCTAAAAAGTTTAATCATCCAAAAAATGCTATAAAGGCAGGAATTGCTTATGTTACAGAAGATAGAAAGAGAAACGGTTTGGTTCTGATTCAAGATATTAAATATAATATAACGATTGCTAATTTGGAAAAATTAACAAACGGAACTGTTATTAATGAAAATGAAGAGATAAATGTAGCAAAAGGTTATCAGTCTTCTATTAATATCAAAGCCCCTTCTATAAAGCAGATTGTTGGAAACTTAAGTGGCGGTAATCAACAAAAAGTTTCCATAGCAAAATGGCTTTATGTGGGACCAAAAGTTTTGATTTTAGATGAGCCTACCAGAGGAATTGATGTAGGGGCAAAGTATGAGATATATACCATAATGAATCAATTAGTGGAACAGGGAATGAGTATTATCATGATCTCTTCGGAACTACTTGAAATATTAGGTATGAGTGATCGATTGTATATAATGTCCGAAGGATCAATTGCTGGGGAGTTATCGGCTGCAGAAGCTACAGAACAAAAGGTAATGGCTATGGCTACAAGAGTAGAGGAGGTTGCACATGAGTAAAGGAAGGGTAAAAAAAGCCAATGATAGTGGTGGCATAGGATCCGAATTAGTAACATTAGTGAGAACAAATATTCGCGAATATGCGATGTATATTGCATTAGTCTTAATATTTATATTCTTTGGAATAAAAACGAATGGTATATTTTTATCCCCTAGAAATATTAGTGATTTGATTAATCAAACAGGTTATGTAGCAGTAATAGCAATTGGTATGACAATTATTTTGATCATTAAGCATATTGATCTTTCCGTAGGATTTGTTGCCGGATTTTTAGGTGCAATAGCAGCAATCCTAATGAGGGACGGTTGGTCACCTTGGCTGACAATCCCAGTGGTTTTATTGATAGGTATTGCAATTGGATTATATCAAGGCTTTCTAGTTGCCAAGGTTGGTGTTCCTGCCTTTGTAGTTACCTTAGCAGGTATGTTCATTTTTCGTGGTTTGCTTTCCTTGGTTACTGGAGGAACTGGAACCATTATCATCAAGAATGAGAGATTCAAAGACATATCTAACGGCTTTATACCGGATCCATTTAAAGGTGATATTCATATACTCACACTGGCTATAGGTATTATTGCAGTAGGTTTGCTTATATTCAGCCAGATTAAATCCAGAATCAATTTAAGAAAATATAATTTCAAAGTGATTTCTTCACCAATCTTTATTGCTAAAATTGTATTTATCTCTGCAATTATTATGTGTATTGTTTGGGTTTTGGCAAGTTATTATGGTATTCCTTGGACAGCAGTTATCGTTTTGGTTGTACTTCTTATCTATAATTTTATGCTAAATAAGACTCGACTTGGAAGATATATTTATGGCGTTGGAGGTAATGCTGAGGCAGCAGAGCTTTCCGGTATCAATGTTGAAAAGATTACTTTATTCGCATTTGCTTCTGTGAGTATGCTTGCTGCATTAGGAGGTATTCTATATACTTCTAGAGTTGCGTCGGCTACACCTGCAGCAGGAGTTGGTTTTGAACTCGATGCAATTGCATCATCTTACATTGGTGGTGTTTCCGTTAGTGGTGGTGTTGGTAGAGTTACGAACACAATCATTGGTGCATTTGTTATTATGTCACTAACAAATGGTTTGAACTTAATGGGAATAGATATTTCTGCCCAATACATTGTTAAGGGAACTATTTTTATCTTAGCAGTAGCTTTTGATGTTAAGACTCGTGGAAGAAAAAATTAGTCAAATAAATCAGCTATTCATTAAAATAAGAAGGATATCCTATTAAGGAGTCCTTCTTATTTTTACGACCAATATTAAATACATGAAAGGTAATACTGTGCACTTCGGCGATTAATCCCAGAGCATCTTATATTAATTTATTCGTATATTTCTTTGTTATTATGAAGCTGTTAATAAGTAGGATTATCATTCCAGTAAATATTACGCCTATTGCAATATCTTTGTCCCAAACAAATCCAAGTATAGTACTAAACAATAAAAAAACACCCATAAAAAAAATAGTTTTTCCCATTGCCACACAGTAGCCAAGAATATCTTTGATGTCTTGCCGCTTCCAGTATTTTATAAATTCGACACGCGGGTTTTTCCAAATCAGCCAACCAATTACTAGTAATAATGTTGAAAATACTATAATAATAATATTATCTAACAAAACACATTCCCCCATTCATCATATTATTCGAAATAGAGATCATAATTTGATTTTGTCGTAACGCTAATTGATACAATTAGGGCAAAACTCATAAATATATTATACCATTATTTATCATTATTTAATATATATTTATAAATATTTCATAAATAAATTCATAATACATAATAATGGATAAACATTTACATATATGATAAAATAATGGAATGCTAAATTTATATGGGTATTTGTAGAGGATGGATAATAATCGCGAGAAGAGGAGAATTCAAGAAATCATGAATGAGGAAATTAATAATATTAATACTGATTTAAAAGAATTGTTTGTAGAAGAAAAATTGGATAATATGAATAATATATTGATAGAACAACCAGATGAAGTGGTAAAAGAAATTACGATTTATAACTGGAATATTATTAAAAAGTACTATGATACAGAAAATCACAAGCTTTTAATACAGTATATTAAATTTGTCGCATATACTTGCTTTATGGTTGAATACTCTTATGGTCACCAGCTAATAAGTGAAGAAGAATACGAGGCAATGATTTCTGTATATAACAATATATACGAATTGTTAAGAAAATAATCATAAACCATATAATAATACAAGATTATCCATTTATAATAGAAATACATTATTATAGTTTAAATCACTCTTAGGATTGACAAAGTATAATCATAATTGTAAAATGCAATATGATGGTTCTTGTTAGAAAATTTACAATTAGTGATGTAATCAAATATCTGTGGAAGAATGGGAGGTAGGATAATGAATTTAGTTATCCCAAATGGCTATCAAGCTGCAATTGATATTAAGGAAACAGAAATTGGAATTAAACAGGTGAAGGATTTTTTTGAAAGAGAACTTGCAAAACAGCTCAATCTCACAAGAGTATCAGCACCGTTATTTGTTAAACCGGAAACTGGTCTGAATGATAATTTAAATGGTGTAGAAAGACCGGTTAGCTTTGGCGTAAAAGAACAGAATGAAGCAGTTGTAGAAATTGTTCATTCTTTAGCAAAATGGAAAAGACAGGCACTCAAACGATATGGTTTTCCTAAAGGGGAAGGCTTATATACGGATATGAGCGCAATTCGTAGAGATGAAGAAACGGATAATATCCATTCCATCTTTGTAGATCAGTGGGACTGGGAAAAAATCATAGATAAACAAGATCGTACAATCCAGACACTAAAAGATATTGTATGCAAGGTATATGAGGCGCTTAAGAATACAGAGAAGTATATTTCTGAAAAGTATGATTATATTAAAGAAATCTTACCAGAAGAGATTACCTTTATTACTTCACAAGAGCTTGAAGACAAGTATCCGAATAATACACCAAAAGAAAGAGAACATATTATTGCAAAGTTAAAAGGTGCAGTATTTATCATGCAAATTGGTGGAGCTATGAATTCGGGAGAAAGACATGATGGCAGAGCACCAGATTATGATGATTGGAAACTTAATGGAGATATCATAGTTTATTATCCAGTTCTTGATATAGCACTTGAATTATCCTCTATGGGTATTCGTGTGGACGAGGATTCTTTAAGAGAACAACTTGAAATTAGCGGATGCATGGATCGTGCTGAGCTTCCATTCCAAAAGTCATTACTAAATAAAGAACTTCCATATACGATAGGTGGCGGTATTGGACAATCCAGAATCTGCATGTTTTATTTACGTAAAGCACATATTGGAGAAGTACAGTCCTCTACTTGGCCGTCAGATGTAATGGAAGAGGCTGAGAAAAAGGGACTACCACTTTTGTAAAAGGCTGTTATATTCATAAGGCTGTTAATTGACAGCTTGAGCGCTTTTATTTGGAAGAGGGGGTAACCTAAATGGAGAAGATTAAAGCAATAGTATTTGACCTAGATGGTACCTTAATTGACAGAGAAAAAGCATTCTTGAAATTCTGCGATTATTTGATTGAAAAATATACGCCTCTTTCTCCTTATGAGGGAGAGAGAGAAGCATTAGTTAATTATATGATAGAAATTGATGCAAATGGGTATGGAGGGTTACATAATTTTATACCCAAATTGCTTAAAATGTGGAATTTTCCTCTCACAACGGAAGCTTTTATTGAAGAAAGAAATGAAATATTTGGGCAATTTTCCGAGACAGTTCCAATGCTTGATGAAGTCTTAACAACGTTAAAAAGCAAGTATAAGCTTGGGATGATTACCAATGGTTGCTCCTATACACAAAGGGCAAAGATAACCAAGGTTGGAATTGCACATTATTTTGACGATATTATAGTATCAGGCGAGGAACTATTTGCAAAACCCGATCCACGTATCTTTTTGCTTTCTTGTGAACATTTAGATGTAAAACCGGAAGAAATAATTTATGTGGGAGATTATTATCCGAATGATATCGTCGGTGCAATGAATGCAGAAATTAAGTCCATCTGGATTACAGAGGATACAGAAGAAAAAAACTTTTATAGCATCAAGATTGTTAAATTGCAGGAACTATTACAAATATTGTAATGGATCCTGCAATTTTTCTTTGTTTAAATTCTTTTCCTGGGCTGTTTTAAATTATTTTGATAGGACTGCATTTTGTTTTAGCCAGCATACAACACCATCTTCATTATTGCTACCTATGACGGAATCTGCTTTCTCTCTTAATTCTTCGATTGCATTGGCCACGGCATAGTTCTGATCGCCTGCTTCAAAAAGTGGAAGATCATTATGATTATCTCCAAAACATACGATACAATCTAATTGTAAATAATTACGTAGATATTCTACTGCATGATACTTAGAAGCATACTTACTAAAGATTTCTAAGTACCATAAGTCAACAGAATAATTATCCTTATAAAACACACAATTCATATCATCAATATCTTTTAGCATAGCATAAATAGGGTCTAAGAACTCTTTCTTGTCAATGGTACAAAAATAAATTAAGGGTTCTGTATCCAAGGAGTAAAAGTCCTCTATTTGAGTAAAAGGCTTATGATACTTTTTAACACGCTGTTTATAGAAGTCGCGGAGTGGTTTGGTGCTTAATTTTTCATAATAGGTTGATAAAATACCATCCTTTATGACATAAGCAAAACCCATTAAGTGAAATCTTTTAATGATGGTAAGTAACAAATGAGTACTATTTTTACTAAAAGCTTCTACTTTGATATATTGTTTTTTATTCATGTCATAGATACAAACGCCGTTCATTAGAATGATGGGCATATTAATAGCTACATCCTTTATGATCGTTTCTACAGAGGCAATCGTTCTTGCCGTAGCAATAGAAAATAACATTCCTTGTTCAATCAGCTCGTTAAGCGTCCTTTTGGCCCTTACAGACAATTCAGCATTCGGCTGTAAAAGAGTTCCATCTAAATCTGAAATGTATAATGTCTTCATATGCCTCCTTATTCTAGAGCAAAGCGAGTGTCCTTAGCGTCTGATTTACCAGAGGCATTACTCATATTTTGGAAGGTTTTGTTCCATCGCTTCATAGACTGCAATCATTTGCTCTGTCCAAGAATCAAAAACAGGATCTGGTCTTTGGAGTTCCTGATGATTTAACATATTATCTAAGGTTTTTCTTACCCCTTGATCAAAGCGGACAGTTGCCTGAAATCCCGGCACTAACCTTCTTAATTTTGAGTTATCAAAGATAACAGTATTCGCTTTATCTCCAAGAAGACCGCCTACCATTGCAGGAAATGCTTTCGCTATTGTATCAGAGGAGATATGCAAGATATTTGGTTTTACTCCGAGGGCAGAACCAATAATCTCATATATTTGATTCCAGGTCAAATTTTCTTCTGAAGTGATTTGCACGGCTTCTCCAATGGCATGTGCGTTACCCATCAAACCAACAAATGCCTTAGCAAAATCAGTATTATGTGTTAAAGCCCAAAGGGAACTGCCATCACCATGGATGATAACCTTCTTTCCTTTGCGGATACGATCAATTACGGAAAAACTTCCATTATTACCATGGATTGCAAGAGGCACATCATAATCACCATAAGTATGGCTTGGGCGAATAATCGTGATTGGAAACCCATTTTCTCTATATTCTGCCATTAGATATTCTTCACAAGCAATCTTGTTACGGGAATAAGCCCAGTAAGGATTACTAAGTGGAGTACTTTCTGTGATAAAAGAGGTTGAAAGCGGTTTTTGATAAGCGGAAGCAGAGCTGATAAAGATATATTGTTTCGTCTTGCCTGAAAATAATCTTACATCACGTTTTAATGCTTCCGTATCGAATGCAATAAATTCAGCAATCACGTCAAAAGTCATGTCGCCTATTTTTTCTTTCACATCTGCTTCGTTATTCATATCTGCCGCAATGATATGGACTCCCTCAGGGACACGATCATTTTTGTTACCACGATTTAGTAGATACAATTCAAAACCACATTGCGGTGCGAGTGCAGTAATTGCAGTACTAATCGTACCTGTTCCGCCAATAAATAATGCTTTCATAAACTACTCCTTTCAAAATGCAATCATTATTGAATATTATACATCAGACAAACGTTGTAAACAATGTAGATAACTATATGCTTTTTGTAGTAGAATTAATGGTGATTGCTTTCTTATAATCTTCATGAAGATACCCAAAAATGTAGTAATCAGTAATTACATTAAGGATGGCACCTTCTTTTATAAAACCTTCTTGAGCAAAGCAAAGTTTCTCAGCTACACGTAGAGAACCGGTATTTACTTTAAAACACCTAATCTGTAGTCGATGTAAAGCCATCTCTTCAAAAGCTGCCTTAACAATTGCTTGTCCAGCCTCTACCGCGAATCCCTGTCCCCAGTGATTGCTATTAATACGATAGCCGATATCTGCTTGCTTTTGCAACTGGAAATCGTACAATACAATTTCACCAATTACTTTTTTGGTGTCCTTCCGTTCCATCAACCAACATAGTTCACGACCGGCATTAAACTCCTTCAAAGTATAATTGTAATGATAATCGACTTTTTTCTTTGTTCTTGGCTTATGCATTCCATCTGGATCATTTGCTTCATCATATAGGCCCCAATAACGGTAAACATTATAATCATTAATGTATTCTAAACAGTCTTTGCCATCACTTTCGCTACTCGTGATTTGACGTAATAGTAGACGACTAGTCTCAAGTTCTGGTAATTTCTCAAAGCATGTTGCGTAACTCATCGTTTTCCCCTTTCGTTTATCGGAAATAATTTACTAATTCTTGCTAATCATTAAAAGTCCAATTAAGTTTGTACAATGAATATTGCTAGACTTTTTCACTTGAACCAATTATATTATCTTACAAATTACATAAATTATCAATGTCGTTATTTTAAAAATTGGCTTTCTATGAATATTTTTAAACCTATCAATATGAGAATTAATCCGCCAAAGAGTTTTGCTCTTATCCCTAATAAGGAACCAAATTTCTTGCCAATAAAAACTCCAAGCCCACAACAGAGGAAGGTAACGGTACCAATAAAGAGTGCAGCAGTATAAATATTGATTTGCATCACAGCAAGACTTATTCCAGCAGCTAATGCATCGATGCTTGTTGCTATTCCTTGAACAACTAAATTCTTAGCGGAGAAGACGTTCTGGATACAGCATACATCGGGTTGTTTCCGCTCTTTAATAGAATCAACAATCATATTAATGCCTATGGCACTAAGTAGAATTAATGCGATCCAATGTGAATACGAGGAAATGAAACCATAAAAGGTTTGGCCTAATGTAAATCCTAAGAAGGGCATTAACGCTTGAAAAAATCCAAAAGTAAGGGCGGTGATAAGTGCATGTTTTTTTGTAACCTTACTACTACACATACCATTTGTAATTGATACTGCAAAAGCGTCCATAGATAACCCGAAAGCTAGAAGTAAAAGTGTTATAAATTCCATTTGTTGTAATCCTTTCAGTAAAGTATTTGTATTATGACTAAAGTCCAATTAAGATAGTAAATTTATATGCTTCAGGACTTCTGGCACTTGAAATAAGTATTGATTGCCTTTAATATAAGGGGGATAAACAAAATAAAGCTCATGTATGGTTAAAAAACCATACATGAGTCTCGTTCTTTAAGGCAAGCCAGATTTAAGTGTTCACCTAAATCATTATGTTGACTTGTCACATACAGGCGTGTATGCGTACTACTCCCTCATGAGTTTCAATAGCTGTTAATTCAAATTTAGTTAGATTTTAGCATGAACAAGCTCGAATATCAAGTGAATTATATGATTTTTTGAGATTCTGTTCATTTTTAAACTTTTTTAGATTTTACTTGATTGATTTAAAAAAAAGTGCATAATACAATATAGTGAGTTAATCTCAAAGCAATCACAGAAAATCGGATAAAATATGATAGAAAGTTGGAATATATATGTCATTTGCGGTCATAGCACTAAATCAAATTCTTATTATGTTTATTATCATCATCATCGGGGTAATATGCTTTAAAGTTAAACTAATTGATAAGGATACAAATAGGCGGCTATCCGATATTGTTTTGATGTTAGTTAATCCCGTGGTCATCTTTATATCCTATCAAAGAGAATTTAATGCTACACTCTTAAAGGGATTACTTATTTCATTAGTGTTTGCTACCATCACACATGCATTCGGAATTGCGCTTTCTTATCTACTTCTTCGTAAGAAGAAACACGTTGATGATATTGGAATTGAACGTTACGCCATTGTCTATTCAAACTGTGGGTTTATGGGAATCCCTTTGGTAAATGGTATTTTTGGAAGTGAAGGTGTATTTTATTTAACCGCCTATATGACCATTTTCAACTTATTGGTATGGACACATGGTGTTATTATCATGACAGGAAAGAAGGATAAAAAAACAATTACAAATGCTCTATTATCACCTTCCATTATTGCTACTGTATTAGGTTTCCTGCTTTTTGTCCTACGGATTGAATTTCCAAATATTTTATTAAAATCCTTAGATTATGTCGGCGGAATGAATACCCCACTTGCAATGATAGCTGCCGGGGTTACAATAGCACAAACTAATTTGATTAAGGCATTAAGAAATCTTCGGATTTATTATATTTGTTTTCTGAAGCTGTTAGTTATTCCAATTGCTATGCTACTCTTGTTTAGCTGCTTTGAAATTGATGAAACAATAATCATTACCTCAGTTTTATTAGCGGCATGTCCAACCGGTGCGATCGGGACATTATTTGCCATTAAGTTCGGAAAGAATGCACTCTACGCATCTGAAATATTCGCAGTGACAACGATTTTATCGATGATTACAATCCCTCTTATCATGGCATTGGCTGGATACTTAGTATAAGAAAGATCGTTTTGGATTTGTATGGAAATTTGTTGCTTTCATTATCAAATTTGGCTATAATAATATCAGAGTCGTATCATACAGTATGGTGTGATACGGCTTATTTTAGGTAGGAGGAAATGAGACGTGAAGAATGATAAAAGAATAGATGATTATCCCGAAAACGGACGACAAATTAAGCCTTATAAGAAGGATATGGATTATTCATATACATTGGGTGCATTTCCAACCTATGAACTAATTGCTGCTAGACCGGAGAAAATTCGGAAAGTTCTGGTTCATACGGGGTATACTGATAGGGAGAAGTTGGAAGAAATTTGCAAAGAAAAGAATATTCCGGTGGAATATAATGATAAACTACTTACGAAACTGAGCGATAAAGAAAACTGCTTTGTAGCAGGTATATTTGATAAATACGAATGTGAATTAAAGAAGGATAAACCACATATTGTACTTGTAAACCCAAGCAATATGGGAAATCTAGGAACTATTTTACGTACGGCTGTTGGATTTGGAATCTATGATATAGCAATTATTTTACCTTGTGCAGATATCTTCCATCCGAAAACAGTGCGTTCTTCCATGGGAGCACTCTTTCGGCTATCGCATCATTGCTATAACACTTTTTCGGAGTACCAACAACAATTTCAAAACCATGAACTATTTACCTTTATGCTAAATGGTGAGAAGACACTTACGATACAGGATAGTCCAACTGCGAAGCTTTATTCCCTTGTCTTTGGAAATGAAGCGACGGGACTAGATGATTCCTTTCTCAACGTAGGAACTAGCATCTTTATACCACAATCTCCGGATGTAGATTCTTTGAATCTGACAATTGCAGTAGGGATTGGTGCTTATGTATTTACAAGCCGTACCTAGTGTGAAGATAGTACATCATCGTTACAGGTGTTCTTGATAAACATAAAAGAAAAGAAACGTCAGAACAAAAAAGAAGGGATGGGGTTAATATGAAATTAAATTACAAACGGACTTTTTTTGTGGGGCTAGCATTTTTATCGATTAGTTCTTTTTGGCAATTGTACGAGAATATTATTCCATTAATTTTAAAAAACACTTTTGGTTTTGGGGAAGCAGTAACAGGCGTATTAATGGCGATGGATAATGTTCTTGCTTTGTTTTTGCTCCCGTTATTTGGAGTGCTTTCTGATAAAGTACGTACACCACTTGGGAAGAGGTCACCTTTTATCGTTGTAGGTACCTTTTTTGCAGTGATATTTATGATATTTATCCCGATCGCAGATAATCAAAGTAATATCGTCTTTTTCTTAGTATCGTTAGGAGTTGTTTTAATTGCGATGGGTTCCTACCGTTCTCCTGCGGTAGCGCTGATGCCCGATTTAACACCTAAGCCACTAAGAAGTCAAGCGAATGCTGTAATTAACCTGATGGGTGCAGCAGGCGCGGTATTAACGCTTGTGATGATTAAGATATTCGTCAAGGCATCTGATAAACCAAATTATGTACCAGTCTATCTTTCGGTGGCCACAATTATGATTCTTGCGGTTGTGCTTCTCTTAATAACAATTAAGGAAAAGAAATTGACAAGTGAAATCGTGCAAACGGAAGCAGAAGATGCGCATGTAAAAGAAATCATAGAAAAGCAAAACATAGAAAAGCAAAACATAGAAAAGCAAAACATAGAAAAGCAAAACAAGAAGATGCCAAAAGAGGTTAGAAAGAGCTTTGTTTTTATTATGGCCTCAATCGTCTTATGGTTTACGGCTTATAATGCCGTAACAACTGCCTTTTCTAGATATGCAGAAGAAGTATGGGGATTTGAAGGTGGAGATTTTGCTAATCCATTGTTAGTTGCTATGATAGCAGCAATTTTTAGTTACATACCGATTGGAATCATTTCAAGTAAAGTCGGACGAAAGAAGACAATCATTGGTGGTATTATAGTAATGTCAGGTAGTTATTTCTGCGGATTTTTATTCCTTGATTATTCTGCATGGATTAATATTGTATTTGCCTTCACAGGAATTGGATGGGCTGCAATTAGTGTTAATTCTTACCCTATGGTTGTTGAAATGTGTAGAGAAACTGATATTGGTAAATATACAGGCCTATATTATACCTTTTCCATGTCAGCACAAGTAGTAACACCAATATTATCCGGTATATTACTTCAATTTATATCCTACCGTACTCTATTCCCATACGCTGTATTCTTTTCACTAGCTTCCCTTTGTACTATGTTATTTGTAAAACATGGTGATTCAAGGCCAGTAAAAAGATCAACGCTTTTAGAAAATTTTGATACAGAGGATTAAATAAATTAAATGCAGAGATAATATGAAGGAGCTATTTTTTATGCCAATAATTATAATCATTACAGTAATGATACTAATAATATTATACCTTTTTGCGATTATGCCAAAGTTAAAATGTAATCTAGCTATTAAACACTTTGAAGGACGGTTCTATGCGCACCGTGGTTTACACAAGAATCGTTCCAAAGCACCTGAGAATTCAATACCAGCATTTCGATTAGCAATTGAGAATTCGTATGGAATAGAACTGGATGTCCAACTAACGAAGGATGAGGTGCCCGTAGTTATTCATGACTATAATCTTTTGCGTATTTGTGGAGTAAATCAGAAGATTGCAGAACTTACATATGAAGAACTGCAACAATATTATCTCTACAAGTCAAAGGAACGAATTCCGACCTTTACGGAAGCTTTGGCATGCATTGATGGGAAAGTCCCTCTTATCATTGAACTCAAGATTCCTTCGAAAGCAAGTCGTACCTGTGAGATAGTGGCAGAGGCACTAAAAAGCTATCCGGGTGTTTATTGTATCGAATCGTTTAATCCATTTGGACTGATATGGTATCGCAAGAATAAACCACAGATTATGCGAGGACAGCTTTCCTCGAATTTTCTTAAGGATAAAGAGGAAGGAAGTAAATTTCAATATTTTGTTCTGAAAAATTTCTTGCTTAATTTTCTAACGAAGCCAGATTTTATTTCCTATAATTATGTTCATAAAAAGGATATTTCCTTTACCATATGTAGAAAACTTTATCGTGTAATAACCTTTGCGTGGACAATAAAGTCTCAAGAAGCCTTAGAGTCAAATAAGGATCTCTTTGATTTCTTTATCTTTGACAGCTTTATTCCAACTAGGAAAAATTAGAAACATCGGTATGAAATTTGATACTGTTCTATGGCACCTGAAAATAGCTCATGGGTTTCAAATATGTGCTCATGAAAAGAGGGTATAGAATGGGATTTAATGATATGATTGGAATAGCTTTAGTTGCTACGCTATTCTTAGGTGGGTTGTGGAAACTATCTAATTTGATGCTCCAACCTAAAAAGTTATCATATGACAAGCTCTACGAAAGAGAAGTGGCGGAAGGAAAATTAAACGAAAAAGAATATCAGGCTATGAATAAATCAAAATTTATAATAACCTCGGATTTTGGTTATCCATTGTCTTGCGAACTATTAGAAACTGATTATACGAAACAGAATAATGCAGATAAGAAAATTGCTGTATTGTGTCATGGGTTTACCTGCGCAAAATACAGCAGTGTGTTATATGCAGAGATTTTTTTAAAGCTTGGCTTTACCGTACTTATCTACGACCATCGGAATCACGGCTTGAGTGGAAAAGCTTTTACCTCAATGGGTTATTATGAAAAGCAGGATTTGAAAAAGGTGATTGATTGGTGTAGCGAGACTTATGGTGAGGACTGTAAGATAGTAACACATGGTGAATCAATGGGTGCTGCCACGGTGATTTCGCATTTAGAGATTGATAGAAGAGTAAGATGTGTCATTGCTGATTGTGCATATTCTGATTTAAAACAATTATTAAAGTATCAATTAAAACGTTATTTTCACATCCCATCTATTTTCATAACGATGGCTTGCTTCCTTGTATATCTACGAGCCGGTTTCTGGTATGGAGAGGTATCTCCAATCAGGGCAGTTAGTCATACCAATACCCCAATCTTATTCATACACGGAATTGAAGATAATTACGTACCAGCCAATATGTCCCAGGCGATGTATGATTGTAAAAATGGTTTCAAGGAACTTTATTTGGTTGAAGGTGCTAAACATGCAGGATCTTGTATCACGAATCACGAAGAATATGAAAGAAGAGTAGAGATATTTTTAAATCATTTTTTCAATTGAATTTTTTGCTTTGAACTATATAAGTGAATAATAAAACTAGCTGCTGCAAAACGCATAGCATAAACTACCTGTTTTGCAGCAGCACTTTTGTTACTATTTCTTATCAACACTTGCCATCTTCATAGCGCGAACTTTTAAGGATAACCCAAAAAGGTTGATAAAGCCTTCTGCGTCATGATGATTATATAATTCACCTGTTGTAAAGGAAGCAATGCTTTCGTTATATAAGGAATATGGAGAAGTAGTTCCCTGTTTAATGATATTTCCTTTATATAGCTTGAGTTTAACTTCACCAGTTACATATTCTTGCGTTACATCAACGAATGCTTGATATGCTTCTCTAAGTGGAGTGAACCATTTTCCTTCATATACGATATCAGCAAAACGATTACTAACTTCTTTCTTTGCAGTTAATGTAGCACGATCAAGGATTAATTCTTCTAGCTGCATGTGGGCTTCCATGAGAATGGTACCACCCGGTGTCTCATATACACCACGAGATTTCATACCTACAACGCGGTTTTCTACGATATCAACAATACCTACTCCATGTTTTCCACCAAGTTCATTTAATGTCGTGATGATATCTGTTGTAGTCATTGTTTTGCCGTTTAAGCTAGTTGGAATGCCTTTTTCAAAGGTTAAGCTAATTACTTCGCCTTCATTTGGCGCTTTCTCAGGTGAAACACCAAGTACTAATAGATGATCGAAGTTTGGTGCATTGGACGGATCCTCTAGCTCTAAGCCTTCATGGCTGATATGCCAAAGATTACGGTCACGGGAGTAGCTGTTATTTGCAGTGAAAGGAAGATTAATTCCATGATTTGTACAATATTCAATTTCTTCTTCTCGAGAGGTGATATCCCAGATTCTCCAAGGAGCAATAATCTTAAGCTCTGGAGCAAGTGCTTTGATGGTAAGCTCGAAGCGTACTTGATCATTTCCTTTTCCAGTTGCACCATGACAAATTGCAGTAGCACCTTCTAGTTTCGCAATTTCAACAAGTCTTTTTGCAATGACAGGTCTTGCCATAGAAGTTCCTAGGAGATATTTATTCTCGTATACAGCACCAGCTTTTACGCAAGGAACTACATAATCGTTTACAAATTCATCAATCACATTTTCAATATATAATTTTGTTGCACCAGATAATTTTGCTCTTTCCTCTAAACCATCTAATTCATTTCCTTGCCCAACATCGATGCAGACACAAATTACTTCATAATCATAATTTTCCTTTAACCAAGGAATAATAACTGTTGTGTCAAGACCGCCTGAATATGCGAGTATAACTTTTTCTTTCATCGTAAATCCTCCTATTAAATGAATACTTTTTATTTTCTATTATTCCCGCTTCCTTTTTGTTTCATTATTGTAAACGAATCATAATAAGAAAACAGGATTGATATAATTGGTGCGGGTTTGTTATAAATATACAACATGTGTAATTGTTATGCAAGCTAAAAATAAACAAAATAATAAAAAACCTTTATCAAATTCCTTACAAGATATGACTTTACATATGATAAAATTGACTTATAATAGTTAAGAGTATGGCACATCAAAAGACTAGACAAGAAAGGCACGGGTGATAAAATGTATCGAATCATATTAGCATCAGAATCTCCAAGAAGAAAAGAAATCATGGAGATGATGGGAATTCATTTTGAAATAATGAGTAGTAATGCGGTTGAAGTGGTCACTGGAACAGAACCGGAGGAGATAGTTCAAGCGCTTGCCAGACAGAAAGCATGTGAAATTGCTACCAGAGTTGAGGAAAATAAGGAGTTAGATACAATTATTTTGGGAGCTGATACGATGGTATTTCACCATGATATTGCAATGGGAAAGCCGAAGGATGAAAGTGATGCAAAGCAAATGATACAAAGTCTAGCAAATGATTCTCATATGGTGTTTACCGGGGTTTCAGTCATAATAAAGAAACGAAGTGGTGAAGAAAAGATACTGTCGTTTGCTGTGGGCACCAAGGTTGTAGTTCGGCCGATGACGGAGGAACAAATCTCAGATTACGTTGCGACAAAAGAGCCGATGGATAAAGCGGGCGGCTATGGTATTCAGGGGAAGTTTGGAATCTATATTAAAGAAATTATTGGTGACTATTATAATGTAGTCGGTTTTCCAATTGCAAAAATTTACGAAGTACTTTTGACTGAGGGAATTAATTTATTAAAAATATAAATTCAGTATTGCATAAAGTTTAGTTTTGATGTATAATTATGAGAAATATTTTGAAGTTTGATGAGGCTGACGATCAGACAATGGAGAACAGGAACCTAATGTTTGGACCGGGTAAGAATGTAAAATGAAATGGAGGAAATCGTATGAATATTATAAATGGTGGAGTTACCGCAGCAAAGGGTTATTTGGCTATCGGAGTTTATGCAGGAATTAAAAAGAAAAGAAAGGATATGGCCTTGGTATTCTCAAGTGTACCGGCAAAGGCGGCAGGAACCTTTACTACTAACGTGGTGAAAGCAGCACCTGTTAAGTGGGATATCCAGGTGACAAAGGAAAGTGACTTCGTGCAGGCAGTGGTACTAAATAGTGGTGTAGCAAATGCATGTACCGGAAAAGAAGGCGATATCAACAATCTTCTTATGGCAGAGGCCGTTGCAAAGACCTTACAGATTCCAACCAATGCAGTTTATACAGCATCCACCGGTGTTATCGGAAAACAATTACCAATTGATGTTATTACAGAGGGAGTGAAGCTCTTAGCAAAGGAATTATCCTCTAGTATAGAAGCGGGCACTCTTGCAGCCGAGGCAATTATGACAACCGATACTTATTCCAAGGAATGTGCAGTCAACTTTATTATAGATAATAAGGAAGTAACAATTGGCGGTATGGCAAAAGGCTCCGGAATGATACATCCAAATATGGCAACCATGCTAGGAGTAGTGACCACGGACCTAGCAATCAGCAAGGAACTCTTACAGGAAGCAATAAGTGAAAATGTAAAGCACACCTTCAATATGATTTCTGTAGACCGAGACACCTCCACAAATGATTCTTTATTAATACTAGCCAATGGTATGGCAGGTAACAAAGAAATCTCAGAAAAGGATGCAGATTATGAGTCTTTTTGCCAAGCACTTAACATTGTAACCACTGATCTTGCGAAGAAGATGGCAGCAGATGGAGAGGGCGCAACCAAGTTATTTGAAGTACAGGTCGTTGGAGCAAACTCAGAGGAGGAAGCAATCATCGTAAGTAAATCCATCATCACTTCCAATCTTGTAAAGACGGCAGTATTTGGAAATGATGCAAACTGGGGAAGAATTCTCTGTGCTATGGGATATTCAGGAGTATCCTTTGACCCTGATGCAATTGACCTATATATTGAAAGTGTTGATGGCAAACTAAAGCTTGTTGAAAATGGGATGGCAACCGATTACTCCGAAGAAATGGCAACCAAGATCCTATCAGCCAAAGAAGTAAAGGCCACCGCGGATATGAAGCAAGGAACCGCCACCGCAACCGCATGGGGCTGTGACCTAACCTACGACTATGTAAAAATCAACGCCGACTATCGCTCTTAGAACATACGATAGTTAATCGGTCTAAGATATACTTAATAGAACTTTTTACTATAAAATACAAAGTGAAAAAACTACGGAAACCTCTTCACCCCCCCACAGAAAGGAAACCCCCATTATGGAACAAATGGATCAAATCATATTTAAAGCACAGACGCTCATCGAGGCACTCCCCTATATACAGAAATTTAATAACAAAAAAGTTGTAGTAAAATATGGCGGTAGCGCAATGTTAGATGAAAACCTGCAATTGAATGTAATCAAGGATGTTGCATTGCTTAAATTAGTTGGAATGAAACCAATCATTGTACATGGTGGAGGGAAAGAAATCAGTAAGTGGCTAGGTTTACTAGGTCATGAGTCTGAGTTTGTTGAGGGTCTTCGTGTAACCGATGAACAGACGATGGAAGTTGCAGAAATGGTACTTGGTAAAGTAAACAAGAACTTAGTACAGATGGTTGAAAAGCTTGGAGTCAAGGCGGTTGGCATCAGTGGTAAGGATGGTTCTACTTTAAAGGTAGAGAAACGAACCGTAAATGGTCAGGATATTGGATTTGTAGGTAATATTAAACATGTTAATGTTGATTTGATTAATACCTTGATAGACAATGACTTTGTACCGGTAATTGCACCTATTGGTCTTGATGATGATTTCCAGAGTTTTAATATTAATGCTGATGATGTAGCTTGTGCAGTTGCAACTGCAATTGGAGCAGAAAAGCTGGTATTTTTAACAGATATTGAAGGCGTTTATTCAGACCCTCAGGATAAGAACAGCTTAATTTCCGTAATAACATTAGATAAAGCAGATGAACTCTTAGAAAGTGGCTTCATTGGTGGTGGCATGCTACCTAAGCTAAGGAACTGCATCGATGCAGTGAAAAATGGTGTATCTAGAGTGCATATTTTAGATGGCAGGATGGAGCATTGCTTATTACTTGAATTCTTTACCAACCGTGGAATTGGAACCGCCATAATTAATACAGAAGGCATCTTTGAAAATGAATCGGGACACTAATAAATAAGCATATAACATTAGAATGGAAGGGGATATATTATGATGAAACAGTATATAGAAGAAGCAGAAAAAGTACTGATGCATACCTACTCACGCTTTCAAATTGTGTTTGATAAGGGCGAAGGGGTATATTTATACGATATTGAGGGTAAAAAATACCTTGATTTTGCTGCTGGAATAGCAGTGTTTGCTCTTGGATACGGCAATAAGGAGTATAATGATGCATTAAAAGTGCAAATTGATAAATTATTGCATACTTCAAACTTATATTATAATATCCCTATGATAGAGGCAGCAAAGAAATTATTAAAGGCAGCAGAGATGGACCGTGTGTTCTTTACGAATAGTGGCACGGAAGCCATCGAAGGAGCAGTCAAGCTTGCTAGAAAATATTACTTCAAGAAACACACAAAAGCAGATAGTCAGATTATTTCCATGAATAATTCTTTCCATGGAAGAAGTATGGGAGCACTAAGCATTACTGGGACAAAGAAATATCGTGAAGCATTTGAACCATTAATTGGCGGTGCTGTATTTGCGGAATTTAATGACTTAGCAAGCGTCAAAGCGCTTGTGAATGAAAAAACCTGTGCAATTATTTTGGAACCTGTGCAAGGCGAGGGTGGTTTGCATCCTGCGAAAAAGGAATTTATCGAGGGCGTTAGAAAGCTTTGCGATGAGAATGACATTCTCTTAATCTATGATGAAGTTCAATGTGGAATGGGCAGAACCGGAACAATGTTTGCATATCAGCAGGTAGGTGTAAAGCCAGATATATTAACTTCTGCCAAAGCATTAGGCTGTGGCGTCCCAGTTGGGGCCTTCCTTGCAACAGAGAAGGTAGCGCAGGCATTTGAGCCGGGCGATCATGGTACCACATATGGCGGTAATCCATTTGTAACAGCTGCAGTAAGCAAAGTCTTTGACTTGTTTGAAAGTGAACATATACTTGAAAATGTAAATGAAATTGCACCTTACTTGGAAAAACAACTAGATAACTTAGTTCAAAAATATGATTATATACTAGAACGCCGTGGTATGGGCCTGATGCAAGGCTTGGAATTTAATATTCCTGTAAAAGATATCTTGCCAAAGGCTCTGGAATCCGGCTTAATCCTAATCTCCGCCGGTACCAATATCATTCGTTTTGTCCCACCACTAATAATCCAAAAGGAACATGTGGATGAGATGATAGCAATATTAGAAAAGTGTTTAGAAACTAAATAAATGATTAGAGTGTCATACGTCCAACATGGACTATATTTATGAATATAAATGTATATACAGTGATATTCATTCATATTACTATATCTGACTTATGACACTCTAATGATAAATAAAAAAAATTAATAAACTTGGTTTAAGTGCCTAAAGTCTGATTTAAGTCTGTGATTATATATTACCATATATATATTAAAATCTCATCTATTCAAGACTTTTGACACTTGAACCATAATTTGTTTTATACACATATCAGAACGAGTTTTGGTACCTTCAGTAGCAATGCTTCAGAACTAAAACAGGTAGTTACGAGATGGAAGTGCATGTATGTATCGGAAAATGAATTTCGTACACCGTTACATCCAGCCACAATTGTTCGAAAGCAGAGAGACATAATGTACTTATATGTCTCAGCTGCTTCGAACAATTGTGGCCGGATGTAGAGGCATCCGAAATTCATTCCGATGCATGCGTGCACTTTTATCTTGTAACTACCTATTCAACCTACAACCCATTGCGATATATATAACCTTCCCTGAATAGATAATCCCAAATATGGAAACGTTAAGAAGGATTATATTATGGAGGTAGTCATTTATGTTAGGGATTATTGTAGCAATTATTTCAGGTGCTCTTATGAGTATTCAAGGTGTATTTAATACAGAAGTAACCAAGGAATCGGGAATTTGGATATCCTCTGGATTTGTACAATTCACGGCATTCCTTGTTTGTCTTGGAGCATGGTTTATCACCGGAAAGCAGGGAAACTTTTCAGCTATGTTTAAAATAGATCATAAATATATGCTGCTGGGTGGTGTAATGGGTGCATTTATAACGTATACGGTAATAAAAAGTGTTGCTTCCTTAGGACCAGCGAGAGCGATTATCTTTATAGTAATAGCACAGTTAGTTGTTGCATATGCGATAGAACTATTTGGAATATTTGGCGCGGAAAAAGTTGCATTTGAATGGAGAAAAATAATTGGGTTAGTGTTGATTATAGGGGGGATTATTACCTTTAAATGGAAAAGATAATCCCAATTAATATAAATTTTTTTAAGTTTCCGCTTAATTACCTATTGTAAATAGTGCGTAAATTCGGTAAAATGATGCTATATGTAATAATAAAAAGTATAGAGGGTGCTTTTTAAGTCTTCTGCGTTGTATAAGGAGAAGATTTACATGAAAAAGAATATAGTGATTTCAGCGATACTAACTTGCACATTTATCATAACAGCAGGAGTGTTTTACAGCTGCAGTTATAATAAACAAGAAGATACAACTTCTATAATTTCATCGCTTACGCAAGAGGATGAAAAAAACAAGAGCGCGTTAGGCACATCAGAAGATGTGAATAATACATCAAAAAATGAGCAAGAATTAATTCAAACAGTACAAATGGAAGAAGCACTACCGAAGGAAGAATATATTTATATTCATCTTTGTGGAGCAGTTGCAAATCCAGATGTATATCAGGTCGAAGCTGGAGCTAGATTGGTGGATATTATTGATCTTGCAGGTGGTCTTTGCGAAGACGCTGCGGGTGATTATATCAATCAGGCACAGATAGTCGCAGATGGGCAACGAATTTATATCCCAAACAAAGAAGAAATTAAGAATGTAACAGCGGATGATTACCTAGAAGGCAATCAATTGGTATTAGGGGAAGAAACTGAAACCAATGTTTTAGTTGATATTAATGTGGCCAATGTAGATGAGCTAATGAATCTTCCTGGAATTGGTAAAGCAAAGGCAGATAGCATTATTGAATATCGTAAAACGAATGGAAAGTTTCATTCAATTGACGAACTGATGAATATAGCAGGGATTAAGGAAGGCCTATTTGCACAATTATCCTTGTATGTTACAGTTTCAGATTAGGTTATTATTTATTGAAAATAGAATGTTTTACAATGTATCCATATTATAAATGAGGTGAAGAAATGGCAAAGAAAGTACTTGTTGTAGATGATGAAAAATTAATTGTAAAAGGAATACGGTTTAGCCTTGAGCAAGATGGTATGGAAGTTGATTGCGCTTATGATGGTGAAGAAGCCTTAGAAGCTGCAAAAAAGAAAGAATATGATGTGGTTCTCCTTGATGTAATGCTTCCTAAGTTTTCGGGTTTTGAGGTATGTCAACAAATCAGAGAATTTTCTAGTATGCCTATTATTATGTTAACTGCTAAGGGTGATGATATGGATAAAATTCTAGGACTAGAGTATGGTGCAGATGATTATATTACAAAGCCATTTAATATTCTGGAAGTAAAAGCCAGAATAAAGGCAATCATGCGTCGAAGTGCGAAGAAGAATGCTGCTAATGAAACAGCTAAGACAATATCCTTTGGTGTTATGAAGATAGATTGTGAAAGCAGAAGAGTATATATAAGCAATAAAGAAGTGAATTTGACTGCAAAAGAATTTGATTTGCTTGAATTATTGGTATATAATCCAAACAAAGTATATAGTCGTGAGAATTTACTCAATATTGTCTGGGGATATGATTATCCAGGTGATGTTAGAACAGTGGATGTGCATATAAGAAGACTGCGTGAAAAAATAGAAAGTAATCCAAGCGAACCAAAATTTATACATACAAAATGGGGTGTTGGCTATTTTTTCCAGGATCAAGAGTAAATTCCATTCTCTGAAAAGCATGAGAGTACATGTGTTGCTTATTTTTATTGTAGTTGGTGTGATACCACTCACAATTTTATCTTCAGGTATACGTAAAACCTATGAAGAAAATGCAACCAAAAACAAAATCGTTGAATTGCAAAATCAAGGCAATATGTTAGCTAATTTATTACTTCAGGTTGGATATCTGACAGCGCCAGATTCTCCCGAGGTAAATGCTGAATTATCTTTGATTTCGGAGATTTATTACGGAAGAATTATTATAGTTGATAGTAATCTAAATATCGTAAAAGATACGTATGGATTGGAAGAAGGAAAAACTTTAATCTCTGAAGATGTGATTAAGTGTTTCAAAGGCACCAGTAGTACGTATCAGAATCATGAAAATAATTATATTAAAATGACCATCCCAATTGCTTATAATACCAGTGAGGATAAGAATATTGTGGGTGTTATTATTATGAGCTTTACTACCAATGATATACAAACGATTCTTTCGAGTTTGGAACAGAAAATCATTATTTTTTCCGTTACACTTGCAATTATGATTTTGGTTTTTGCTATTTACTATTCACAAAGATTAACAAAACCATTAAAAAGTGTAATAAATTCTATCGAACGCTTATCCGAGGGCTATATGCAAGAAGAGGTATCCATAAAGGGCTATTATGAGATAGAGAAGATATCAGAAGCTTTTAATCAAATGATTTCCCGTTTGCAAAAGTTGGAAAGCTCAAGACAAGAATTCGTTTCTAATGTGTCACATGAGTTGAAAACGCCGATTACATCCATTAAGGTATTGGCAGATTCATTGTTATTACAAGAGAATGCACCGGTAGAACTATATCGGGAATTTTTAATGGACATTAATGATGAGATTGAGCGAGAGAATAAAATCATCAATGATCTCCTTTCCCTTGTGAAGTTAGACAAGACAGTTGGAGATATGAATATAAATAGTATCAATATTAATGATTTGCTAGAATTGATTCTAAAACGACTTAGACCTCTAGCAAAGAGGCTTAATATTGAAATGATTTTCGAAAGCTTCCGACCGGTCATTGCCGAGGTAGATGAAGTTAAACTATCACTTGCAATCAGTAATTTAATTGAGAATGCAATTAAGTACAACATCGAGGATGGATGGATTCGAGTTTCTTTAAATGCGGATCATAAATATTTCTTCATTAAAGTAGCAGATTCCGGAATAGGAATACCAGTAGAATCACAGGATTACATCTTTGAGAGATTTTATAGGGTAGATAAGGCAAGGTCAAGGGAAACTGGTGGTACAGGGCTTGGCTTATCAATTACTAAAAATGCAATTCAGATGCATCGTGGTGCAATTAAGGTCTATAGTAAAGAAGGCGAAGGAACTACATTTACAGTACGAATACCGCTTAACTATATTGTATAGCAAAGTGGGCAAAGGGGAACTGACTATGAAGAAAAGAATATGCCTCATCGTATTTTTGATTATGATAATATTAACAGCTTGCAACAGCAAGAAGAAAGATAAAACTGCGGAGGAACTGACAGAGACACAAATCTATTATATTAATAAGGATGAAACTAAGATCGTCGGTGTAGCTTATACGCCAATTGGAACAACAAAGGAAGAATTGGTGGAGGAATATTTAACGCAACTCACCAAAGGACCTGAAGATTTTTCTTATAAAAAGGCTATTCCGGATAATGTAATTGTGAAAGAATTTTACTTTAGTGATGAGGATCAATTGACAGTTAACTTTGAATCGGGGTACGATGAGCTAAAAGGAATTCCTGAGGTTCTTTGCCGTGCATCAATAGTGAAAACGCTCTGCCAAATTAAAGGGCTTGAGTACGTGGAATTCTATGTGAATGGACAACCGCTTAAGGATTCCAATGAACAACATAGGTTAATGACAAAAGATGATTTTATAGATAGTACAGGCGCTGAGATGAAGTATAGTGTGTCAGTATATTTTGCGAATAAAGAGGGTAACGCTTTAGAAGAATCAAACATATCTATTTTTAATGATGGAACAGTCTCCATGGAGAAGTTGGTTATACAGCAGTTAATCAATGGACCAACTGAAAAAGACATGTATAAAACAATTCCGGAGGGTACCACACTATTAAATGTGACTACGAAGGAAGGCATTTGTTATGTAGATTTTAGTGAGAAATTCTTGGAAAAATCACCAGACGTTACGGATGAAATTGCTATTTATTCCATTGTAAATTCTTTGGTTGAGCTAACAGGCATTAACAAAGTACAGTTTTTAATTAATGGGGAAGTAAAGAAAATTTATCGTGATGAAACAGAGATTGATGGTTTCTTTGAGCGTAACTTATCATTGATTGATGGAAGTAATTAAACGGAACAAGAGGCTGTTACAAAACAAAGAATGTTCTCCCACAAGGAATAAGAAGAAGCGTTTTGCTACAGCCCCTTTTAGAATACCTAAAATGAAATTGGGGGGATAAAATGTGATAAAAAGGCCATTGATTTGGGTGCTTATTGCATATTTGCTCGGAATGTATTGTGCATGGCACAGAATCCCTTTGGTAGTTGTAATGTTATTTATGATATTGTCTACAGCTGTGATTTATATCTTTATGTTTCGAGTGCGTAAGCCATATATCAATCGCCAAGATTACTTCCTATGGTATTTGCCCTTGCTTTTATTCCTGGGATTTCTCATTATGCAAGAGCAGATGGTAAGACCGGAGATAGAGTCTGCATTTGAGGAGAAGGCGGAATGTACACTTACTGGTAAGATTAGCATGATTGTCGATAAGAAAGGGGGCAGGGTTTTCTATGTGAAAGATAATTACATTTACTTATCCAGAGGAGAGCCATATCTGTGTGAGAATGTAATTGTTCAATGTTCTGACGATAAAAAATATCAAGTAGGTAATTCTATTACTGTCTATGGTAAAATTCAAAAGTTTTCTAAAGCTACTAATCTAGGTCAATTCAATTCTCAGTTATATTATCAAATAGAAAATATCGATTATCAAGTAAAAGCAGAAGTTATTGAAATTATTGATGCTAGCTATTCAAAATTCCATGCAATTTTATATAATTTCAAACAAAAACTTGTTCGAGTTTATGATACTATTTTATCTAAGAAAGAATCGGGTGCACTAACTGCGATGCTCTTAGGTGAAAAACAATTATTAGAGGATGAAATTAAACAATTGTATCAACAAAATGGTATTTCTCATATTTTAGCAATCTCGGGGCTACATATCTCCCTCATTGGACTATCCATCTATCAATTACTAAAAAAATTACGATGTCCTATTATCGTAACAACCTTATTATCAATCATTCTTATTTATTGTTATGGTGTCTTGACCAATTTTAGTGTTTCGACAAACAGGTCCATTGTGATGTTCACTGTGATGCTTCTATCAAGAATCATCGGAAAAACTTATGATATGTTATCTGCAACTGCACTGAGTGCATTTCTTATTCTATTAACAAGTCCTATGCAAATCTTTTCCGCCGGTTTTTTGCTTTCTTTTGGCGCCGTGCTTGGTTTATCCGTATTAATCCCTTGCTTTCAAATACTATTTCCAACAAAAAATAAGTTTATCAGTAGTATTTATATTAGTATTGCGGCGCAGGCTATGACGTTACCGTTGGTCCTAATATTTTTCTATCAGCTACCAATTTATAGTGTGCTAATCAACCTGATCATTCTACCATGTGTCTCTATACTCACGATTACGGCATTATTGGCAGGTATATTTGGAGTGATTTATTTGCCGCTAGGTGTTTTCCTTGTGGGTGGGGCAAACTATATCTTGAGATTTTATGAATGGCTCTGTCGGTTAGGAAGTAATCTACCAGGGAATTTAATTACCCTTGGAAAACCAGATTCCTTACGTGTAATTCTCTACTTTATCCTATTAATCTTGTTTGTATGGGCCTCAAAGCATTATGGTAAGAAGAAAGTCATTGCTATTTTGATATTTGCATTGATTGTTCTTGTTTTACCACAAAAGAGTATCGGAGTTCAGGTGACGATGTTAGATGTGGGCCAAGGCGATGGAATCTACATGCAAACCGAAACAGGCAAAACCTTTCTCATTGATGGAGGAAGTTCTGATGTAAGTAAGGTTGGAACATATCGGATTTTACCATTTTTAAAAGCGAGCGGAGTGAGTGAGATTGATTATGCAATTGTAACTCATTCGGACCAAGATCATGTGAGTGGGCTCATGGAATTAATCCAAGAAGAGATGATACGAATAAACTTTCTTATATTACCGAACATAGACGCAAAAGATACTTCCTATCTGGAACTGGAAGCCTTAGCCAATGAAAAAGGAATTAAGGTGCTTTATATTGAAGCAGGAGACGTGATACAGGATCATGATGTGATAATTACATGCTTACACCCCACACCAGATTTTCATGTGACTACTGCGAATGCATATTCAACAGTACTCAGTATCTCCTATGGAGAATTTGATATGCTTCTTACAGGGGATTTGGAACAGGATGGGGAAAAGCTACTGCTTGATTTATTGCAAGAAAAGAAGCTTGAACAACAGTATGATCAAGCAGTAAACAAGGATTTTCTGCTAGCCACAGATTATGATGTGTTAAAAGTAGCGCATCATGGTTCCAAGTATTCAACCTGTGAAAATTTCTTGGAGATAGTAAAGCCAGAATATGCTTTAATCTCTTGTGGGAAAAATAATGGCTATGGGCATCCGCATGCGGAACTTCTTGACCGGTTGAATCACATGAATAGCAATGTATATATTACAAGTAAGACGGGCGCAATTACGATACATACGGATGGGAAGAAGATTGAAATAGACGAATTTGTTAATTGAGAGAGTTCTCATAAAAGAAATAGCCGTTCCTAGATTTTTAGCATTTTATATTGCAGTATTACATCGTAAATGTTAAAATATGGGTAGCAAATTGAAACACTGTTGTATGAGTCTGTAAAGACATAAAAGGGTAACTTGGATAAGAATAATAATTTTAAAGGAGAAGAATAATGAGAGAAAAGAAACCCCTAAAGAGAATGTACAAAATAGTAACACTACTTTTAGTGATTGGAAGTATAACAGTGGGAACAATGATTGCTTTTGGTTCAGTACAAGTGAATTCTACCATATCGATAGATACAGAATTAGCGAAAGAAGGCAGGGGAATTGTAGAAACCAAGACTGTAAATTATGCTATTGCAAAAATTGAGATTGTAAGACCTGAAATTATAAAACCACAAATGATAGAACTTAAAGCTGCAAAACCTAAAGTTACGGAAGGATACTATGTATCGGAAGCTTCTGATTGGATTGCAGCACAATATGTGCAGGCGGCAGGTGTTACTGTGAATGGTCATGTAATAGCAGTAGGGCAGAATGACTGTGGTGAGTGCAACACAATTAAATGGAAAAATATTGTTGCTATTAGCATGAGCAATACGCATACGCTTGGATTAAAGAAAGATTATACTGTTATAGCAGCAGGAAATAATGATGCGAAGCAATGCGAAGTATCAAAATGGTCTGATATTGTCGCAATTGCAGCTGCAACGAATATCAGTTATGGATTAAAGAAAGATGGAAAGGTAGTAACAACAGATATTTCTGAAAATGATTTTATGTATTTTGAACAGGATAAAGTGCAGCATTGGAGAAAAATTGTTGATATTTCAGCAGGAAATCTTCATGTAGTTGGATTAAAAAGCGATGGAACTGTAATTGCTGCAGGCTATAATTATAATCACCAATGTGACGTTTCCTCTTGGACTAATATTAAGAAAGTATATGCAAATGCAGATTGTACGTTTGGCATAACATACGATGGTGAGGTTAAAGTGGCAGGAACCTTTGATACTAGAATTGATTTGTTTGCCGTTGAAACTTGGTCAGATATTGTTCAAGTAACCACAGCAGGGAGTGTTGCTTATGGTTTAAAGAGTGATGGAACAATAATTATGACAAAGTATGAAGGAATGGGCGTTAATGAGATAAATGCTTCCACAGTCTCTAAATGGAAAAACATGATTGCTATTGCGGCTGGAAATGGTTTTATTATTGGCCTTAAATCGGATGGGACCATTGTACATGAAGGATTTCACGGTATTGGATTAGCTACAGCTACCACCTGGAGTAACATTGGTAATAAGTATTACAAGAGAATTATAAAGGGTGGCACCAAACTAAAAGCAGCTGCTGAACCAGAGGATGAAAATGCAGTAGCACCGATGGAAGATTTCGTATATGAACCTATCAATGAGGAGGTCAATATACTGTTATATGTGGGCGATTCAGAAAGTGTAAATATACCTCTAAAAATAAATGGGTTGCGTGTCACGAGTATAGGAAATAGCGCTTTTGCAAATTGCAATAGTATTAAAAAATTGACAATCCCAGATAGTGTTACCACGATAGGGGAGTCGGCCTTCAGTCGCTGTATTAATATGAGAAGTGTAAATATTCCCAAGGGGGTTACCAAGATAGAAGCAAATACGTTTTTCCTTTGTGATTCATTGGAGAAGATAACCATTCCGGACAGCGTAATTAGTATAGGGGAAAGTGCTTTTTATGAATGCCATAGAATTATAAGCATAAAATTTCCTAAAGAGATAACGAGTATTGCTGATTTCGTTTGTAAAGGTTGCTATAAATTGAAAAGTGTAACTATTCCCAAAGGTGTAACAATCATAGGAGAAGAAGCTTTTTCTTGGTGTCACACGCTGAAAGTAATTAAGTTATCTAACACTGTAAAGAGTATTGAGAAAGGTGCTTTTGATTTTTGCTCTGAAAATTTTGTAGTACAAGGACAAAAAGAGTCTTATGCAGAAACTTATGCAAAAGAGAAAATTTATATTTTTAAAGCGGTTAAATAAGGTGATAGAAACCAGTAAGATAAGCTTCTTATGATAATGTCAAATATCATAGGAAGCTATTTTAATGGTGATATTTGATAATGGTAAAGCCAGAATATGCTTTGATCTCTTGCGGAAAAAATGATAGCTATGTACATCCATATGCAGGACTTCTTGATCGGTTGTATAACATGAATAGTAATGTCTATATTACAAGTGTGGCTTTACAATAATAAGAACTGCTAGGAAGAAGATTTAGATTGAAGAAGTACAAATTCAATGTATTCCAGGAAATGAAAACAAAGAGGTGGCATATGAGTAGTGTGGTGAAACGGGGTTTTGTACCCACAGATGAAATAGAATTTCAAGAAGAAAAATTAATAGTAATAAAAAGAGCACAAGAAGATGTTTTGCATTTTATTGAAAGAGGTTATCCAATAAAAAGTACATCAACCTTTGTGGGGAATCATTATATGCTTTCTGAAAGACAGAGATTAGCAATAGTTAGAGCAACCGCAAGAAGGGAAGCAGTACATCTAAGGGAAAATAAAAGATTGAAGGCTAGTTCTGTGGAAGATTGCGTTTATATTGACGGATTGAATTTGATCATTACATTAGAGGTTGCCTTATCTGGATCAACTTTACTTCGTTGCATGGATGGAACGATAAGGGATTTGGCTGGATTAAGGGGAACATACCGTCTGATTGATAAGACTGATTGTGCAATAAAGCTAATTGGGGATAAATTAGAGGAAATGAACATTTTAAAAGCTGTGTTCTATTTGGATGCACCAGTATCAAATACAGGCAGACTAAAGCAAAGAATTTATGAATTGTTGGAGGGATATCCATATCAGATAGCAGTGGAATTGGTAAATAATGTAGATGAAATATTAGAAAAGAAAGGCTGTGTTATCACAAGTGATTCAATCATTCTAAATATGTGCGAAAGTTGGATTAATCTTGTGGCAGAGATTATTGATGAGAAAATTACAGGGACGCGATGTATCAATTTAACTTGTTAGAATAGAAAACACAATGGATTGCTCATAAGAGTCTGTGAAATACCGTATGCTACACTTTAAAACTGTGGTCCATTATCAGTTGACATAGCAGCGAGAATTAACTAGAATTAAATATTGATTTACGTTCCAAATTACAAATATATGGGAAACATATTACTGCTTGTGGCGTCTAATATAAAAAGGGAGGTATTTCTAATGAAAAAAATATTAGCTTTAATTCTATGTGTAATTGCCATTATAAATTTAACAGCTTGTTTAAAAAAGGGATATGAAGTGGGTTCGGATGAGACACTTCAACCATCGACTTCTCCTGAAAGTATGAATATTGATGAATATGATGATATTAACACCAAGAGTGCTGTTGCCGCACCAGTTTATCCAGAAGGGTTTGAATTTGAGGATTATGATTCTCGGCTTACAATTTGGGATGAAAATCTTGTAGAGGAGGGTTATATCAACGCAATTAATTCCTTTGCAGGGAAGATAGCACCTATCGTATTAAAAGGAAAAACTGAAAATGCAATGATTTCTCCAATTAGCTTACAAATGGCTTTGGCTCTTGCTGGATCAGGCGCAAATGGCACAACGCAAGAGGAGATTTTAACAGTATTGGGGGTGGAAAAGCAGGGCACAGATTATCTTGCAGAACAAAATGCTAACTTATTCCGATTATTATATTTAGATAATAAGGTTGGGCAGCTGAAGATTGCTAATTCTCTATGGCTACAAAAGGACATTATTTTTCATGACGAGTATTTAAAAAATGCGGCTGATAATTTTTATGCTAGCCTATATCAGGTTGATTTTGCAGAAGAAGACACAGCAAAGCTGATGAGCAAGTGGATTTGGGAAAATACAAATAAAGTTCTAAAACCAAAGCTTCAATTGTCGCCAATACAAATCATGTCAATTATCAATACGATATATTTTAAGGATGAATGGACAGAACGATTTGAGGAAAAAGATACGGCTCCATCATCTTTTCATTTAGCAAATGGAGAGGAAACAGAGTGTGACTATATGAATCAGACATTTGCAGTACATGGATATTTGAAGGGAGACGGTTTCACAAGCTCAACACTAGGACTTAAGAATAATGGAAGTATGGTATTTATTCTACCAGACAAAGGTGTGAGCACGGATGACTTACTTGCAACACCGGAAATAATTTTTGAAAGTATGAAACAAGAGAATGAGAAAGCTGGAAAGGTAATATTTCAAATCCCAAAGTTTTCTTTTGGTAGTGATTTCGCACTATCTGATTCGTTAAATACACTTGGAATTAAGGATGCTTTTAATTCAAAAGCCGATTTTTCAGGAATAACAGATGGCATTGCTTATATCTCGGATATTGCGCAACAAACACACATTGCTATTGATGAAAAAGGGGTAGAGGCAGCAGCATTCACGCAGATAATGTATTGTGGAGCAGCTATGTCAAATGAAAATATTGCTGAAATGATATTAGACCGACCATTTATCTTTGCGATCACCTCCAATCAGGGAGTGATACTGTTTATGGGAGTTGTAAATAATCCATTGAATAATTAAACTGGGCAATTTAGTTCGTAAAATGGTTCAAGATAGGAGAGGTAAATCATTCCCTTTCCTATCTTTTTCTTTACAAATTATTAATTTCGCCTATAATAATATATGTGTAAATATGAGTTTTTACATATAATAGAAAGAACAATCTATGATATTTTCATATTGGGAGGCTTATTATGTATTTAAATGAAATGTTAGATCAATTAGAGTATACATGTTTGCAGGGTGATGTTCATACGTTGGTCACAGAGCTAGTGTATGATTCTAGAAAAGTAACAAATAATTCTGTGTTTGTATGTATCCGGGGAGCAGTAAAAGACGGACATGATTATATTACGGAAGTGGTAGAGCAGGGGGCAGCAGTTGTCATTGTGGAAAGGGAAGTAACCTTACCACCTCATACTACGGTGATTAAGGTGAATGATACCAGACAGGCACTTGCCTATATGGCTGCAGCTTACTTTGGACACCCTTCAGATAAGCTTACGACAATCGCTATTACGGGGACGAAGGGAAAGACAACAACATGCTATATGATCAAATCAATCCTTGAGAACACGGGAAGAAAAACTGGTCTCATTGGAACAATTGAATCAATTATTGGTGATGTAGTAATACCTGCGAATAATACAACACCCGAATCCTATGTGGTTCAGGAGACTTTTGCAAAGATGGCAGAAGCAGGTTGTGAATATGTAGTGATGGAGGCATCCTCGCAAGGCCTAATGTTACACAGGTTAGATGGTTTTACCTTTGACTATGGTGTTTTTACAAACCTTGAACCTGACCATATTGGGGAAAATGAGCATAAGGACTTTGAGGATTATTTATCCTGTAAAAGTAAATTGTTTCAACAATGTAAGGTAGGTATTATAAATATAGATGATATGCATGCAAATGAAATTTTAAGAGGACACACCTGTAAGGTTGAGACCTTTGGATTTTCCGATGTGGCAGATATTAGGGCAACGAAGGTACGATTGCTTCATAAGCCGGGATATCTTGGAGTGGGTTATCAGGTAGAAGGACTTATGAATTTTGATGTTGAGATTGATATTCCAGGAAAGTTTAGTGTTTATAATTCGTTATCTGCTATTGCTCTGTGCAGACATTTTGATATTGATCTTGATGAGATGAAGAAAGCACTAGATACCGTTAAGGTAAAGGGAAGAGTGGAACTCATCCCAGTTTCAGATAAATTTACCTTAATGATTGATTATGCACATAATGAAATGAGTCTAAAGAGTCTATTATCAACATTGAAGGAATATCAACCAAAGCGATTGATTTGTCTTTTTGGCTGTGGAGGAAATCGCGCGAAGAGTAGAAGATATGAGATGGGTGAGGTGTCTTCTAATATGGCAGATCTCACCGTAGTTACTTCGGATAACCCTAGAAATGAGGAACCTCAGGAAATCATCAATGATATTCTAGAAGGTGTGAAAAAAGGTTCTGGAAAGTACATTGAAATTATTGACCGAAAAGAAGCAATTAAGTACTGTATCGATCACGCAGTAGAAGGTGACGTCATTGTTCTTGCAGGAAAAGGGCATGAAGATTATCAGGAAATCAAAGGCGTGAAACACCACATGGATGAAAGAGAATTAATTCGTGATATCCTCGCAGGAGTATAGCAGAGTTTAAAACAGTCGAATAGAAATTCCAATAGCATTAACATACGAAGGAGGGCAACATGTCTAATCAAAAATATGCCGATATCATAATCGATATTTCACATGAAAATTTAGACAAGACATATCAATATGCCATTCCGGAGGAATTACTTGGGAAGGCTACAATAGGCACGCTTGTTGTAGTCCCTTTTGGTAGGGGGAATCGTCATATCAATGGTTATATCGTTGGTGTTTCAGAAGAACCTAAGATTAACATCGAACTCATCAAGCCTTTATATGGGGTGGTTGAGAATGCACCAGTCATAGAAAGTCGTTTGATTTACCTAGCTTACTGGATGAAGGAAACCTTTGGCTCAACCATGAACGATTCGTTAAAAACAGTTATTCCGGTGAAGAAAGCGGTTAAAATCAAGGAACAAAAAAGTATTCACTTAGCAGTTGGGTTAGAGCAGGCAAACCAACTTTACTATGAATATCAAAGAAAGAATAATACGGCGAGAGTACGACTCCTTGCGGCACTGATGAAGGAGCAAATGCTTGATTATGATGATGTAATTCATAAGTTGCACATTTCACCGAGCACAATTTCTGGCTTAGAAAAGCAGGGTGTAACAAAGACGGTAACAGAACAAATCTATCGAAATCCAATCAAACACCAATATGAGTTAACACAACGCGTTAAGTTAAATGAAGAACAGGAGTTTATTGTAGCTTCGATTAATAAAGAGTATGCAGCCGGGATACGCTCGACTTATCTAGTCCACGGAATTACGGGAAGTGGTAAAACAGAAGTTTATATGGAAATCATAGCTTCCGTGGTGGAAAAGAAGCAACAGGTCATCCTACTTATTCCTGAGATAGCACTCACGTTTCAGACTGTCATGCGATTTTATCAGCGGTTTGGAGATCGGATTTCCATTATGAATTCAAGAATGTCGCAGGGAGAACGCTATGATCAGAGTCAGCGGGCGAAAAACGGTGAAATTGATATTATGATTGGACCACGTTCCGCGTTATTTACCCCTTTTCAAAAATTGGGGCTTATTATTATTGATGAAGAGCATGAGAATAGTTATAAAAGTGAATCACCACCCAAATATCATGCAGTAGAGGTAGCAATCAAGCGTGCAGAGCTTGAGGAAGCTTCTGTTATTCTAGGTTCAGCAACACCATCTCTTGAATCGTATGAGAAAGCGAAACGGGGAGAATTTAAGCTCTATACCTTAACAAAGAGAGCGAAAGAAGCAAAGATTCCAAAAATATGGGTTGTAGATTTACGAGAAGAATTAAAAATGAAAAATAAATCCATCTTTAGCTATAAGCTAAAGGATTTAATAGAAGATCGATTAGCCAAAAAAGAACAGATTATGCTTTTTCTTAATCGCAGAGGATATGCCGGATTTGTTTCCTGTAGAAGCTGTGGGTATGTAATGAAATGTCCTCATTGTGATATTTCACTTACTTCTCATAATAGTGGGAAAATAATATGCCATTATTGTGGTTATGAGGAAGTACTTCCAAAGAACTGTCCTAGCTGTGGGTCAAAATATATTGCCGCCTTTGGAACCGGAACACAAAAGGTGGAGGAATTAGTGAAAAGAGATTTTCCTAGCGCAAGAGTACTAAGAATGGATAACGATACCACAAAGACAAAGGATGGACATGAGAAAATATTATCAGCTTTTGCAGATCATAAGGCGGATATTTTAGTAGGGACGCAAATGATTGTAAAGGGACATGATTTTCCACGTGTTACTTTAGTCGGAATTATTGCAGCGGATTTATCCTTATATGCCGGTGACTTTAGAGCGGGTGAAAGAACCTTTCAACTTTTATCCCAGGCAGCAGGCAGAGCGGGTAGAGGAGCTGTCTCCGGTGAGGTTGTTATTCAGACCTATCATCCGGAACACTACAGTATTATTACAGCAGCAAATGGAAACTATGAGGAATTTTTTGAGCAGGAAATGCTTTATCGAAAGCTTATGCAGTATCCACCGGCAGCGCATATTTTATTAGTACTAATTACTTCAAAAGAGGAAGATAAAGCTCTTGCAGCAGCAGTGCATCTTGGGAAAGTGGTAAGCGAATTGCAAAAGAGGGAAGAGGGAGCACAAGTAATCGGTCCTGCTCCGGCAACCCTATCCAAGGTAAATGATATTTACCGACGCGTCCTTTATATTAAACATAGGGAGTATGCATATTTAATTAATGTAAAAAACTACTTGGAAGGCTATTTTAGCTATTCCGAGAATTTTGAAGGATGTAATTTACAATTTGATTTCAATCCAATGAGCAGCTACTAGAAAACATAAAAGGATACATTAATAAAAGAAAGGAAGATGTGTAAAAGATGGCGATACGAAATATTCGAACAATGGGGGATAGGGCATTAGTAAAGGTTAGCAAAGATATTAAAGTGGTGGATGATAAATTACAAACCTTAATTGATGATATGCTCGATACGATGTATGAAGCCCAAGGCGTTGGACTTGCAGCTCCACAGGTTGGCGTTTTAAAGAGATTAGTGGTTATAGATGTATCAGAACAAGGTGACGAGCCAATTATTTTAATCAACCCAGTTATTTTAGAGACAGATGGAGAGCAAACAGGTAATGAAGGCTGCCTTAGTGTACCAGGGAAAATTGGAACTGTTACAAGACCAAATTATGTAAAAGTAAGAGCGTTAAACGAAGAAATGGAAGAAATCGTTATAGAGGGAACTGACTTACTTGCTAGAGCAATATGCCATGAAACTGATCATTTGGATGGTATATTATATGTAGAAAAAATTGAAGGAGAGCTTCGTGATTCTTTCGCCTCAATAGAGGAGTAAACTCATTTGGGTACAAAAAAAGTACTTATTGTATGAATTACTTGGATTAATATATGAAGCTTTTATGAACGTTTTCTAAAAATGTAGATTTTGGTTGTAATATTCGCTATAATAGAAAGAGATATGAGGGATACTGACTCATAAGAGAGGAGTTGTTAACAATGAAAATTTTATTTATGGGAACCCCTGATTTTGCTGCAAGTATTCTTAAGGTGTTGATTAAGTCAGGACATGAAGTGATTGCAGTTGTGACGCAACCGGATAAACAAAAGGGAAGAGGAAAAGCGATGAGCTTTCCACCGGTGAAGGAACTGGCATTAGAGAATCATATTTCTGTATATCAACCGCTTAAAGTACGAGAAGCTAGTTTTATTGAGGTCATCAAAGAGCTTGCACCAGAAGCAATCGTAGTGGCTGCGTTTGGACAGATTTTACCGAAGGATTTACTTGACATACCACCTTTTGGTTGCATTAATGTGCATGCTTCCTTACTTCCTAAGTATCGTGGTGCATCACCAATACAGTATTCTATTATCAATGGGGATGAAATGACCGGCGTTACTATCATGTATATGGACGTTAAATTAGATAACGGTGATATCATTATGGCAGCAGAGACTACCATTACGCCAGAAGAAACAGGTGGCAGTCTATTTGATAAATTATCCGTTCTTGGGTCTGACTTGTTAATCGAAGCACTAAAGAAAATAGAGGATGGTACAGCAGTTAGAATAGCACAGGATGAAACGCAGGCAACTTATGTGAAAATGTTAGATAAAAATATGGGAAATATTGATTTTTCGCAGTCAGCAATTCAAATTGAGCGCTTTATTAGAGGACTAAATCCATGGCCAAGTGCCTATACTTATTTAGAAGGCAAGACTTTAAAGTTTTGGATTGCATTCGTAGAACCATCAAATTCGAAAGCAGGTCCAGGGGTAATCATTGAAGTAAGAAAAGATGCTATTGTTATAATGACAGGAGATGGTGCTTTAGTCATTCGGGAATTACAGCTAGAAGGCAAGAAGCGAATGACAGCGGATGCATTTCTTCGTGGATATTCCGTGTCCGTAGGTACGAAGTTAGGTTAACATATTTAAGATAAGAAGGAGTGATTAATTTGCCACTATATCCATTTTATTTTGATTGGACTTATGCACTTGTAATTGTTGGTATAGTATTATGCTTGGCAGCTTCTGCTAAGGTGAAGTCAACCTTTGCTAAGTATTCCAAGGTGCGAAGTATGTCCGGTATCACAGGTGCGGAGGCTGCAGAGAAAATACTTCGTTCTTCCGGTATAAATGATGTTATAATAGAAAGAATTACAGGTAATTTAAATGATCACTATGATCCTAGATCGAAGACCTTACGGTTATCGGATTCCGTTTATGGACAGAGTTCCATCGCTGCAATTGGTGTTGCCGCTCATGAGTGCGGGCATGCAATTCAAGATGAAAAATCTTATGTGCCTTTAAAATTTAGAGCAGCATTTGTTCCGGTTGCTAATTTTGGTTCTAAGCTTGCTTGGCCAATTATTTTAATAGGATTGTTATTTGCCCATTCTCAGATCTTGATTAACTTGGGTATTATCTTGTTTTCGTTTGCTGTCATATTTCAAATTGTTACATTGCCAGTAGAATTTAATGCTTCAAGAAGAGCAGTCGCTCGTCTTGGTGAGACGGGAATTTTATTCGGTGATGAACTTCGTCAGACGAAGAAAGTTTTGGATGCAGCAGCGCTTACTTATGTGGCGGCAGCAGCAGCAACTATATTACAGCTATTAAGATTAGTGATTTTATTTGGTGGAGGAAGAAGACGTGATTGAGCAAGTAAATGCTAGAGAAGTCGTATTAGATATGCTACTTGAGGTTATTGAGGGTGACAGATACTGTCATACCGTACTTTTCCATACGTTGAAAAAATATCAATACTTAGAGAAGCAAGAACGCGCTTTTATCTCCAGAATATGTACAGGTACGGTGAAACGTTATCTTACACTAGATTATATTATTAACCAATATGCATCGTTACCAGTACACAAAATGAAACCTCTGATACGTAATTTATTAAGGCTCAGTGTTTACCAAATATTTTTTATGGACCAAGTGCCAGTGTCAGCAGTATGCAACGAGGCTGTTAAGCTTGCGAAAAAACGCGGCTTCATCAAACTTTCTGGTTTTGTGAACGGAATACTTAGAACGATTGCAAGAAATGTAGAATCCTTTGTATATCCGAATCAATCAGATAACCCGATTGCATACCTTAGCGTCGTTTATTCAATACCGGAATGGATTGTAACGAAGCTATTAGAACAATATGATTTTGATACGGTAGAGAAAATTCTAATTGCAGCTTTAAAAGAAAAAGAAACGACGATTCGCTGTAATCAGAGTAAAATTTCTCCTGAGAAATTAAAAGCAATGTTACAAGAAGATGGCGTAACTGTAGAGGACAGTGAGTATCTTCCTTATGCCTTCAAGATCAAAGATTATGATTATTTAGAAAAGCTAAGTGCATTTCAATTAGGATATTTTTTCGTACAAGATGTAAGCTCCATGCTGGTATGCCAGGTGGCAGGGATCAAAGAAAATGATTTTGTTGTGGATGTTTGTGCGGCACCAGGTGGAAAAGCAACGCACGCTGCAGAGCTCGCGCGGAAAGTGTCTGCAAGGGATTTGACCGAATTTAAAATTAGTTTGATTAAGGAAAATAGTAATCGTCTTGGATTTTTAAATATTGAAACTTTAGTTTGGGATGCAACGGAATTAGATCCCGATATAGTGGAACAAGCGGATGTGGTAATTGCTGATTTACCATGTTCAGGAATGGGCGTTTTTGGAAAAAAACCTGATATAAAATATAAATTGACACAGAAACAACAAACAGAATTGGTTACTTTACAAAAAGTAATGCTACAAATTACCAGTCAGTATGTTAAAGTTGGTGGAGTGCTCATCTTTAGTACTTGCACAATGAACAACGAGGAAAATATTGATAATCTGCGATGGTTTTTACATGAATTTGATTACGAAGCCGAAAGCATAGACCCATATCTGCCTGTCTCCTTACATGGGGAAACAACAAAACTGGGTTATCTACAATTAATACCGGGAATTCATAATTCGGATGGTTTCTTTCTAGCAAGATTACGAAGAAAGAGTTAATTTACTTAAGGCATGTCTTTGAAACTATAGAAAAGGTAGTGTGAAATGGATAAAATTGATATAAAATCTTTCTATTTAGATGAACTGACAAGTGAGGTAGCAACGCTTGGATTACCTTCTTTTCGGGCAAAACAGATTTACGAATGGCTCCACATCAAAGCAGCACAGAGTTTTGATGAAATGACGAATATTTCAAAGGAGTTAAGGGAAAAACTGCAGGAAAAATTCTCGTTTACAGCACTTCAAGTTGCAAATTCCTTACATTCTGAGTTGGATGAAACCGAAAAATATTTGTTTCGTCTACAAGATGACAGAGTAATCGAAAGCGTATTGATGAAATATCATTATGGAAACACGGTCTGTATTTCTTCCCAGGTTGGATGTAAGATGGGGTGCAAATTCTGTGCTTCCACCATTGGGGGACTAGAACGAAATTTACTTCCTTCTGAAATGTTGGATCAGATATACAGAATTCAAGCATTATCAGGGGAGAGAGTCTCTAATGTGGTAGTAATGGGCACAGGGGAGCCGTTTGACAATTATGATAATTTAATGCGATTTCTTCGAATTCTTACAGACTCCAATGGCTTAAATATAAGCGCAAGAAATATTACGGTTTCTACTTGTGGTATACCGGACAGAATAAGAGCATTTGCCTTGGAAGGGTTGCCAATCACCCTAGCACTTTCTCTACACGCACCAAATAATGAGATAAGAAAACAACTCATGCCAGTAGCAAGTAGGTATGAACTTTCTACTGTACTGGATGCATGTGTGTTTTACTACGAAAAAACAGGTAGAAGACTTACCTTTGAATATAGCCTAATTGAAGGCGTAAATGATGAGGAAAGGCAGGCAAGAGAGCTTGCAATCCTAGTAAAAGGTTTGAACTGTCATGTGAATTTAATCCCGGTAAATCCGATAAAAGAAAGGAATTATCAGAAATCAGATAACAGAAAAATACAAAATTTTAAAAATACTCTTGAAAAATATAGAATAAATGTTACTATTAGAAGAGGAATAGGCGCAGACATTGATGCAGCCTGTGGTCAATTAAGAAAGAGCTATATCGACCGGCTTTGTGAATAAGGTTATACAGAGGGGGTGCAGACTTGAAAGCATATTCAATTACTGATATAGGGGAAAAGCGAAGAATAAACCAGGATTATGTATTTTGCGAAGAATTTACCATTGGAAATCTACCAAATTTATTTATCGTAGCTGATGGAATGGGCGGACATAACGCGGGAGATTATGCTTCTAGATTTTGTGTTGAGTTTTTTACGCAGAGGATAATAGAAAGTTCTCTAACGTTACCCATTGGAATGATAGAAATGGCAGTAAAAGAAACCAATGATATGTTGTTACATAAAGCACAGGAGAATAGTGAACTAGAAGGTATGGGAACTACATTTGTGGTTGCAACCATATTTGATAAAGTGATGTATGTTGCCAATATAGGTGATAGCAGACTTTATGTAATAGGAAAAGAAATGAAACAAATTACCGAGGATCATAGTTTAGTTGAGGCAATGATTAAAACGGGTGATATTAGTAAAAATGAGGCAAGATTACATCCGAATAAAAACATCATTACCAGAGCACTCGGGGCCAATGAAACAGTGGAAGCAGATTTTTTTGAAGTGAACTTAGAAGATGGAGATATCGTACTTATGTGTTCGGATGGTCTGACAAATATGTTGGAAGATGAGACAATTGAGAGTATTGTTAGAGAAAATAAGGGAGATATTGAAAAATCGGCAGAAACTTTAGTAAATTGCGCAAATGAAAATGGTGGAAAAGACAATATAGCAATCATAATCGTTAGAGTATGAAGAAGAGGTGATAAAGATGGTTAAACCAGGAATGTTTATCAGTGATCGATATGAGATAATTGATAAGGTAGGCTCAGGTGGAATGGCGGATGTTTACAAGGCAAGATGTCACAGGCTGAACCGCTTTGTAGCAATTAAGATATTAAAGCCAGAATATTCAAGTGATAAGAGCTTTGTGAACAAATTTCGAGGAGAAGCACAATCAGCTGCCGGCTTATCCCATCCTAATATCGTAAGCGTATATGATGTTGGTGATGATGACGGTTTACATTATATTGTAATGGAACTTGTGGAAGGCATTACCTTAAAGAGGTTTATCGAGAGAAAAGGTAAGCTTGAGGTAAAGGAAGCAGTTGGTATTACAATACAGATTGCACAGGGTATGGAAGCGGCACATAGTAACCATATTATTCATAGAGATATTAAGCCACAAAATATCATGATTTCAAGAGATGGTAAGGTTAAGGTGGCCGATTTTGGTATTGCAAAAGCAGCTACATCGAACACGATAACTTCAAATGCAATGGGGTCTGTGCATTATCTATCTCCAGAACAAGCAAGAGGTGGATATAGTGATGAGAAGAGTGATATTTATTCTCTTGGTGTAACTTTATATGAGATGATTTCAGGAAAATTACCATTTGCAGGAGACAATACGGTTTCTGTTGCACTTCTTCATATTCAAGGTGAAGCAATACCACTACGCGAATTAGATCCTAATATTCCAATCAGTATTGATAAGATAGTTCAAAAGTGTATGCAGAAGAAGCCGGAACGAAGATATCTATCTGCTTCCGATATGATATTAGATTTAAAAAAATCAATTGCTAATCCAAATGGAGACTTTGTTCAACTATCTCCATTGCTTGTCAGTGATTCGCCGACAATTAATATTGCTGAGGACTTAGCTAAAATAAAGAATGGAGCTTTGATCGATTCTTCCTTACCACTGAAGAAGAAGGAAAAAGGTAGTATGAATTTGATGGATGATGAGGAAGAGTTAGATACCGTTGATTCAAGGGTGGAGAAAATTTTCCTTATTGGTAGTATTGCAGCAGTAATTATTTTAGGCATTGTTATCCTGTTTTTGGTTATCAACTTCTTGATTTCTCCAGGTAAGAAGGACGCAGGGGAATCAGGAACTCCTACCGAAGCTGTTACACCATCAATTTCGCCTGATTTAACAATCACGCCTGCCCTAACTCCAATAGGGGGACTAGTAACCTTTATCATTCCTGATGTTGTAGGATATATTGAAGAAGATGCAAAGACTACTATCAAAGCAAAATATGAGAACGCACAAATTCAAACGAAACAAGAGTTTTCTGATCTATTTGAAAAAGGTATGGTAACAAAACAATATCCTGCAGCAGGTAATGATGTTATGTCAGATACAATCATAATTCTTACCATAAGCACAGGGCCTGAACCATTCGAAGTACCGAATGTCTATAATATTACCGAAGAACAAGCAATTAAAAAGCTAGTAGATCTTGACCTTGATCCTAACCGCGATTATGCATCTAGTGATGTGGTCGATGAGGGGCGTGTTATCTCTACGATGCCAGAACATCTATCAATGATAACCAAAGGAAGTCCGATTACCATAATGATAAGTACTGGACCTGAGAATGCACAAGTGGTAGTGCCTAGCTTAATAGGATTAACAGAACAAGCGGCTATTGATTCTTTATCTAGTAAAGGATTAACATTAGGAACGATAAGCAATGAGACGTCTGATACCTATGATGAGGGTCAGATAACTTATCAAAGCTATTCTGCAGGTCAAAAGGTTGATGCTGGAGCACAAATTGATGTTACAATAAGTACGGGATCAGGTAGTACAACCGACCCAAATAAAACTTATAAGTATATCGGTGAAGTTACGATTAGTACTAATCCGTTCGAAACGCTTGGTATTGACGAGGGCGAAGTAGTGGTTAAATTTGAACAGGATGGGTCTGTTTGGGAACAAAACATGGGAGTTTTATCTGGCGCTGATTTTCCTTTGTCAGTAAAAGACATTGATGGAGATAGCGATTCGATGGGTATTGCCACAATGGATGTGAATGGTGTTCCATTTAAGCTGAATAATGACACAGAACCAGCAACATGGACAATAACTTTTATAGCTGTGGAGGAATAGATTGAAAGGTAAAATTATTAAAGGTATTGCAGGCTTTTATTACGTTCATACACCGGAGGAAAGGGTGTATGAATGTAAAGCAAAAGGGATTTTTCGTAATAAGAAGATTAAGCCTTTGGTTGGCGATAATGTAGATATTAGCATAGATGATCAAACAGATGGAAAAGGTATTATTGTTGATATTCTTCCTAGAAACAATGAATTACTCCGACCTGCGGTTGCAAATGTGGATCAGGCATTGATTATTTTTGCAGCAGCCCAACCGAAACCTAATTTGAATTTGCTCGATCGATTTTTAATTATGATGCAAAACCAAAACGTAAATACAATTGTATGTTTTAACAAGGTGGATATTGTTTCCGATAAGGAAATATCCTTGTTAGAAGAAACCTATCGTCGATGCGGTTATGAAGTCGTATTTACCAGTACAATGCAGGAAGATAGTGTTGCAAATATTTATGATTTATTAAGAGACAAAACAACGGTGCTTGCAGGCCCTTCCGGCGTAGGTAAATCAACGATTATTAATATGATTTGCCCAGAAGCAAATATGGATACGGGTAGTGTAAGCGAAAAGATAAAGAGAGGGAAACATACCACAAGGCATTCCGAACTGTTCCATGTTGAGGGCAGTACTTATATTATGGATACACCTGGGTTTAGTTCCCTCTATATCAACGAGATTGATAAAAATAATTTAAAAGACTTCTTTACTGAGTTTAATGAATTTGAGAATGAATGCCGATTTTCTGGCTGTATGCATTTAAATGAACCAGGATGTGCAGTGAAAAATGCACTAGAACAAGGTAAAATCAGTAAAATAAGATACCGTAACTATGTTGATTTATTTGAAGAACTGAAAGACATAAAAAGGTATTAGTATCTTAGGAGGATGTTATGTTAAAGCTGGCACCATCTATTTTATCGGCGGATTTTAATATATTAGGGGAACAAATTAGTATAATGGAAGAGGCAGGCGCGGAATATCTTCATTTTGATGTGATGGATGGTGCGTTTGTACCTAGCATTACGTTTGGTATGCCAGTTATGGCTTCGATTCGAAATAGGACAAAGATTATCTTTGATGTCCACTTAATGATAGAAGAACCCATTCGATATATCAGTGATTTTAAGAAGGCAGGCGCTGATATTATTACAGTACATGCCGAAGCATGTAAGCATCTTCACAAAACCATTACAATGATTAAAGAGCTTGGGATGAAAGCAGGTGTTTCTTTAAACCCTGCAACACCACTTAATGTTTTGGACTATGTAATGAAGGATCTGGATATGGTATTAATCATGAGTGTTAATCCTGGATTTGGCGGTCAAACTTTTATTCCATGTTCCCTAGAGAAGATAAAGAAATTAAGGGAAAAAGCGGATCAAGCAGGCTGTTCTATAGATATTGAAGTAGACGGTGGAATAACAACTTCCAATGTTACTGATGTTTTGGACGCTGGAGCGAATGTGATTGTAGCAGGAACATCAATTTTCAAGGGAAATATGAAAGAGAACATTACAGATTTTAAGAAGATATTTCATTCTTTCGAGCAACAAACAAATAAGGACTAAAATGAATATGATAAATAGCGAAAATAAGGTGTTAATCATAACAGGTGGATATACAGAAGAAACTGTTCTGAAAAGCCTGGTAATGCAGAAACAATATAAAATGATCATCGCTGTAGACAGAGGATTAACTGCTGCAGATGCTATCAATCTTCCGCTTGATTTTATTGTGGGAGATTTTGATTCTGTCTCAAAGTCATTGCTTGAGAAGTACCAAGAAGCATCAACTTGTATCTTGTCTTTTCCTCCGGAAAAGGATAAAACTGATACACAGATTGCAATCGAACTCGCAATAGAGAAGGGTGCTACAAGCATAGATTTGGTGGGTGCTACCGGAAGCAGAATGGATCATATGTTGGCAAATATCCATATGCTTATGATTCCCTTGCAGAAGGATATAAATGCGTATATTATTGATCAAAATAATAGAATCTATTTAAAAAAACGAAGCTTTACACTAAAAAAATGTAATCAATATGGAGATTATGTCTCACTCCTGCCATTTTCTGAACAAATTCATGGGTTAACCTTAAAGGGATTTAAATATCCACTAAACTATATTACCTTAGAGGTTGGAAGTAGCCTAGGTATTAGTAATGAGATCGTTGAAGACCTTGCATTCATTGAATTTACAGATGGAATATTAGTGGTGATTGAGGCTAGAGACTAACAATATTGCGTATGTAATATTAATTTCTATCGTAATAAAAAGAATACATCATAAAATGAATTTATACTAGGAAGGAAATAACAAATGAAATTAGGCATCGTAGGTTTACCCAATGTTGGGAAAAGTACATTATTTAACTCTCTTACCAAAGCAGGTGCAGAATCTGCAAATTATCCGTTTTGTACCATTGACCCAAATATTGGGATCGTAATGGTTCCTGATGAACGATTACAGGTGTTAGGTGATCTATATAAAACAGAAAAAATAGTTGCTGCAACCATTGAATTTGTTGATATTGCTGGTTTGGTTAAGGGCGCTTCTAAGGGAGAAGGACTCGGAAATCAGTTTTTATCCACGATTAGAGAAGTGGATGCTATCGTTCATGTGGTTCGATGTTTTGATGATGGAAATATCATTCATGTGGATGGCTCTGTCGATCCGATGCGTGATGTAGAGACCATTAATCTTGAGCTTATATTCTCTGACATGGAAATTCTGGAAAGAAGAAAATCCAGAGTTGCAAAAGCTCCAAAGAATGATAGAGCAGTTGTGAAGGAACTTGAACTATTAGGACGTCTTATCGCATTTTTAGAGGATGGCAAGATGGCAAAAGCTTTCCAAACGGATGAGGAAGAACAGGAATTATTTGATGGCTATAATTTGCTTACAGCAAAGCCGGTGATATTTGCAGCAAATGTCAAGGAAGATGATTTAAGTGATGATGGCTGCAGCAATGACTATGTTAATTTGGTAAGAGCATTTGCAGCGGGCGAACAATCAGAAGTCTTTGTGATTTGCGCTCAGATTGAACAAGAAATTGCTGAACTTGAAGAAGATGAAAAGAAAATGTTCCTTGAGGAACTTGGACTTAAGGAGTCAGGCTTGGAGAAGTTAGTCAGAGCAAGCTATCATATTCTGGGTCAGATAAGTTATCTTACGGCTGGACCAAAGGAAACAAAGGCATGGACTATTAAAGTAGGTACGAAAGCTCCACAGGCTGCAGGTAAAATTCATTCTGATTTTGAAAGAGGCTTTATTCGTGCAGAGATTGTAAATTATCAGAATTTGGTTGACTGTGGAAACTATAATGCAGCCAAAGAAAAAGGTCTTGTACGTTCCGAAGGTAAAGAATATGTAGTTCAAGATGGAGATGTTGTATTATTCCGTTTCAACGTATAAATAATCATAAAGCTGCGATATGAGTAGGTCGTTGTACTTGTGTGGTAAAGACTATGGGTTTTAATAAATAAGGAAGGAAAGTGGGGATGGCGATGCTTTTAAGTACCAGTATTCGATTTCCGAATCTAGGGATTGATCTGAATAATGTAGGTTCGGGCTTTAATGTGTTTGGATTTGAAGTTGCTTTTTATGGAATTATTATCGGCTTTGGTATGCTTGCAGGATGGCTAATTGCGGAATGGCAAGCAAAAAGAACAGGGCAGAGCACGGAACTATATTTGGATTTTGCTTTATATGCAATAATAATTTCAGTTATTTGTGCCAGGATATTCTATGTTATTACGTCATTGGATGAATTTGTTGATGATCCTATTTCTGCTTTTAACATTCGTGGAGGAGGACTTGCCATCTACGGTGGAATTATCGGAGGTGTATTAACGGCAATCGTATATACAAGAATTAAGAAATATTCCTTTTGGCTTCTGGCTGATACCGCATGCCTTGGATTAATAACAGGCCAGATTTTTGGGCGCTGGGGTAACTTTTTTAATCGAGAAGCATTTGGAAAATATTCCGACAACCTATTTGCAATGCAATTAGATATCCGTGATGTGTCAAGTGAATTTACAACTTCAGTTTCTTCACTTCAGACAAAATTTGCAGGAAAAACAGCAGCGTTCAATCGAATTATGGAAATTCGAGAGAAACAAGTGGTAATCGATGGAATATCCTATATTCAGGTACATCCTACTTTTCTTTATGAATCTTTGTGGAATATCTGCATATTGATTTTCTTGATATTTTATTCCAAGCATAAGAAGTTTGATGGAGAAGTTATGCTTCTATATCTTGCTGGGTATGGCTTGGGCCGTATATGGATAGAGGGTCTCAGAACAGATCAGTTATTTTTATGGGGAACGCCAATCCCAATATCGCAATTAATATCAGCTCTGCTTATTATTGCTTCGTTAGGAATGATTATTTATAAAAGAAAAAAGATTGCAAAAGCTTAACTTGGGGCTAAATACCCAGATGAGTTGAAACTTACAATATCTTGACATAATATGTTCGAAATTTGAATAGACTACCATATATAGCGATTTTATAAAGTAAAGCACTAGATAACTCTCTAACAAGAGTTCCTAGTGCTTTATTTTTATTGTGATTTCTACTTGATAATTTCCCTAAACTATATTAGAATAGACACATAAGTGGAGCAAAGTGGTGTAAAGTGGAGTGTAGAACCACGAAAGTGGTAGATAAAGAAGGTGCAGCCAAATGTTTATGGGTGAATTTAATCATTCGATTGATGCAAAGGGAAGAATAATCATTCCGTCGAAATTCAGAGAAGCCTTAGGTGAAGAGTTTGTCATCACATTAGGCCTTGATGGCTGTCTATTTGCATATCCAGACGAAGAATGGCAAGCATTTGTCACAAAGCTTAGAACACTTCCAGGTACAAAAGAGGCAAGACAATTACAACGTTATTTTATGGCTGGTGCAGCTGCATGCGAAGTGGACAAGCAGGGAAGAATATTAATTCCTGCCAAGTTAAGAGAAGAAGCAGCACTGGATAAGGATATTGTTTTTGTTGGGGTTCTTAACAAGATAGAGATCTGGAGTAAAGAACGTTGGGATACTAATAACGATTATGGCGATGTGGATACAGTGGCAGAACATATGTCAGAATACGGCATAAGCTTTTAAAAGGAGAAGTTATGACATTTGAACACAAGTCAGTACTATTAGATGAAACTATAGAAAACTTAAAGATAAAACCGGATGGAATCTATGTCGACGGAACACTTGGCGGCGGAGGACATTCTTATGAGATTGCAAAGCGTCTAAAAGGAGGAAGACTCATCGGAATTGATCAAGATGAAGCTGCCACCTTTGCAGCTGGTGAGCATTTATCAGAATTTAAAGATAAGGTAACCATTGTAAGAAACAATTACTCCAATATGAAGCAAGTACTACAAGATCTCGGAATAAATCAGGTGAATGGAATCTTACTGGACCTTGGTGTGTCCTCTTATCAATTAGATACAATAGAGCGTGGCTTTTCCTACAAAGAAGATGCTCCACTTGATATGAGAATGGATACGAGAAATGACAAAACCGCAAAAGATATTGTAAATGGTTACAGTGAGATGAGACTTTATCAAGTAATCAGAGACTATGGCGAGGATAAATTTGCAAAGAACATTGCGAAGCATATTATCCGAATGAGAACAGAAAAACCGTTAGAAACTACATTTGAGTTAATTGAAGCTATAAAAGCAGCAATACCAATGAAGCTTCGTGTGAATACTGGACACCCCGCAAAGAAAACATTTCAAGCAATTCGCATCGAACTTAATCAAGAACTCGAAGTTTTAAAGGAAACTTTAGCGGATATGATTGATTTACTTGCTCCAGAGGGAAGACTATGTATTATTACATTTCATTCCTTAGAAGACAGAATTGTAAAGTCTTGCTTTAGAACAAATGAAAATCCTTGTACATGCCCACCTAATTTTCCAGTGTGTATATGTGGCAAAAAACCAACAGGAACTATGATTTCTAGAAAACCTATTCTTCCTTCCGAGGAGGAAATCTTATATAACAAAAGATCAAAGAGCGCTAAACTTAGAGTGTTTGAGAAGAGAATATAATCATCGTGCAAATGGAATTGTGGATGAACAATTAGTAGAAAAGAGGGAAACTGCATGGAGGCAAAACAGAGACAATATGATCAATATAGGACAAGCTATATTGAGGGAAATACAGTACGTAAACTAAGTGCTGCTCCCGATATCAGAAGAGAAGAGGAACAATACGAGGTTGTCGCTCCAAGAAGACAAGAACGGAGTCGTTCCATAGCACAACCTGGCATCGATTTACTATCCTTATTTGTGCTCTCTCTAGCAATCATTGCTACTGTTTATGTATTTGTTGAGTATTTAAAAGTAGAATGGAATGTTTCACAAACCGAGAAATATATCATTACCTTGGAACATGATCTAACTTCCTTAAATAATCAAAACAATGCTGCTTTAGAACAAATCGATAAAAAATATGATTTGGAATATGTATATAAAGTTGCTGTAGGTGAACTTGGTATGGTATACCCAAATAAGAATAGAATTATCACATACAAAAGAAGTACAGAGGATTATGTTAGACAATATGAAGACATACCAGATGTTACAAACGAGAATTTGCTAGACAAAATCTTGCAATAAACGAGGTTGGTACAATGGAAAAATCATCAAATCAAAAAATAAAGAACTTTACACAAAAAATGCAAGCAAGGTTATTGCTTGTATTTTGTGTTATTACTCTATTTTTAATTGGATTAATCGGAAGATTGATTTATTTGACTCAGACGGATGGTGAACGATATGAGAAGCAGGTACTATCAAGGCAAGCTTATGTCAGTGCAGTACTTCCTTTTCGGCGTGGTGATATTACTGATCGAAACGGTACTGTGCTTGCAAAAAGTGAATTACAGTACAAACTAATTGTAGATCCCAAGAATTTATTATTGAATGAAGATAATTTACCGGCTACTATGTCTGCACTAAAGGAATATTTTGGTGTGAGTAATGAAGATATTTTATCTTTAATAGAGGAAAGACCGGATAGTCAATATGTAATTCTACTTAAGAATTTGAAATATCAAGTTGTTACGGATTTTAAAAAAGAAATGGAAGAATCAAAAAAAGAAAAAGATGAATCTAAGAACATAAAAGGAGTCTGGTTTGAAGAAGAATATGTAAGAACCTATCCTTATAGTGCTTTGGCTTGCGATTTAATTGGATTTACCTCTAATGATAACATAGGATATTGGGGAATGGAAGAGTATTATAATGACGAACTCAATGGAACCAATGGACGTGAATACGGTTATTATGATGCGGATTTGAATATTGAACGAATTGTGAAAAAAGCAGAACATGGTAATTCAATTGTTAGTACAATCGATGCCAATATCCAACGAATAGTTCAAAAACATATCATGGCTTTTAATACTGATTTAGGTAGCAAAAACATCGGTGTCATCGTTATGAATCCGAATAATGGTGAAATTATTGCGATGGCTTCGAATGAAGAGTATGACCTTAACTCGCCGAGAAGTTTAAAAGGCATTTATACAAAAGCCGAGATAGAGGCTATGACTGAGGAAGAAAAGACAGTAGCGTTAAATGAACTCTGGAAGAATTATTGCATCAGTAGTGGCTTTGAGCCTGGTTCAACCTTTAAGCCATTTACAATCGCTGCCGCTTTAGATGAAGCTTTGATTACAGATTCTAACACTTTTGTTTGTGATGGTAGTGAAAAATTTGGAAACGCACCACCGATTCATTGCAGCAATACAGCTGGACATGGTACATTAACACTCGCTGAGGTACTCATGAAATCCTGTAATGACGCTTTGATGCAAATTGTAGCTTTAGAAGGAAAAGATTTGTTCAAAAATTATCAAAAGAATTTTGGATTTGGAACAAAATCTGGAATTGATTTGCCTGGTGAAGAGATCGGTATTTTAACTTCTCTTGATGATCTAGATGCTATAGGGCTTGCAACTAGTAGTTTCGGACAAACATTTAATGCAACTATGATTCAAATGGCGGCTGCGTATTCCTCTTTGGTTAATGGAGGCTTTTATTACGAGCCACATATGGTAAAGCAGATTCTTAATAGTAATGGTGCTACAGTGAAACAAATAGAAAAAGCCTTAGTAAAAGAAACAGTTTCTGCAAAAACATCAGAGCTCATTCAGGAATATATGTATCAAACAGTTGAAATTGGAACTGCAAAGGGAGCGCAGGTTCCTGGTTATTCCATTGGTGGCAAGACTGGTACAGCACAGAAATATCCTCGTGAAGATAAAACATATTTGGTATCTTTCCTTGGAGAAGTACCAGCGATCAACCCTGAGTTTGTCATCTATGTTGTAATTGATGAACCACAGAATGTTACTACACAAGCTGATAGTTCCCTTGCAACAAAACTTGCAAGTAGAATTTTAAATGAAATATTGCCTGCTCTTGGTATCTATCCAGAAGGTGAGATTGATTATTTACTTCCTGAAGAAACTACGACAAACGGAGAAAATACTTCAACCGAAGAGAATGCTACAACCGAGGGAAATACTACAACCGAGGGAAATACTACAACCGAGGGAAATACTACAACTGAAGGAAATAGTACAACCGAAGGGAATGCTACAACCGAAGGAAATAGTACAACCGAAGGGAATGCTACAACCGAAGAAAATGCTACAACCGAAGAGAATACTACAACCGAAGGCAATACTACGACGGAAGAAAATGCTCCAGACGAAGAAAATTCTCCGACTGAGGGAAATACTTCAACTGAGGGTGAGACAAAACAGGAGGGAAATTCGGGTGATAATACTCAAACTTCTGGTGAAAATGGAGAAGATACGTTTAATGCAGAAGCAATTGGCTCTATAGATGAATAAAGGGGCATGATCTGTAATAAAATGAAACGATAAGAATAACAAGGTAATGGTTAGAATGGCCAAAAATAGAACTTATAACAGAAAGAATATGCTACTGGTGGTGAGCATTATCGCTTTGGCGGCCATTGGTCTAGCAGCTAGATTAGGCTGGCTAATGATCGCTAGTTCAGAGGAATACGCGGATCGTGCACAGGCACTCCATGAAAGAGAACGTGCAATTAAGGCAGAACGAGGTAAGATTTATGATATCAATGGAGTAGAAATTGCCACGAATAAACCGGTTTGTACAATTTCGGTCATACAAGCTCAAGTTACAGATCCTGAAAAAGTAATTCAAGTTTTGTCGGATTTATTAGGTCTGAGTGAGGATAAAGTTAGAGCCAGGGTAGAAAAGGTATCATCAATTGAAAGAATTAAATCAAATGTTAAAAAAGATATTGCAGATGAAATACGAGAATATGATTTAGATGGAGTTATGGTAGATGAAGATTACAAACGATATTATCCTTATGAGAGTTTAGCTTCCAAAGTAATTGGATTTACTGGTAGTGATAATCAAGGTATTATCGGATTAGAGGTCAAATACGATGACTATTTACAGGGTATTAATGGCACGATTCTCACGCTGACAACAGCACATGGAGTGGAGATAGAAAATGCTGCAGAGGATAGAATTGAACCGCAAGCAGGCAATGATTTATACACAAGTTTAGATGTGAATATTCAAGAATATGCAGAACAAGCGGCACTGAAAGTAATGGAAGCAAAGAATGCCAACAATGTTAAATTAATCGTAATGAACCCACAAAATGGCGAGATTTATGCCATGGTAAATGCACCGGAGTTTAATCTAAATGATCCCTATACTTTAATAAATGAAATCCAAGCGGAATATGAGGGTGTTACTATAAGTAGTGAGAAGCAGAACGAGCTACTGAATAACATGTGGAGAAATGCATGCATTAGTGATACCTACGAACCGGGTTCTTGCTTTAAGATTGTTACAGCAACAGCAGCATTCGAGGAGAATGTGGTGAAATTAACAGATACCTTCTTCTGCCCTGGTTATAGGAAGGTGGAGGACCGACTTATTCGATGTCACAAAACAACCGGCCATGGTAGCGAGACATTTGTTGATGGTATTAAGAATTCCTGCAATCCGGTCTTTATGGATATAGCGGCTCGCGTAGGAGCCGAAAGAATGTATGTATATTATGAACGTCTTGGCTTATTTAAGAAAACAGGGATTGACTTACCGGGAGAAGCAAACTCAATTATGCATAAGATTGATAATATTGGTGCGGTTGAGTTAGCAACAATGGCTTTTGGGCAGTCATTTCAGATTACGCCTCTTCAATTGCTCACTTCTTCTAGCGCAGTAATAAATGGTGGGAAATTGGTAGCTCCGCATTTGGGAATATATATCAAAACACCAGATGGAAGAACTGTAAAAACACTTCAGTATGAAAGTAAAGAAGGAGTTGTATCAAAGGAAACTTCAGAGACAATGAAAGAACTATTGGAGGCAGTTGTTGCATCTGGAACCGGGAAACGAGCTTATTTACCGGGTTTTCGTATTGGAGGTAAGACAGCGACCTCGGAGAAGCTTCCGAGAAGCAATAATAAATATATCTCCTCTTTTATCGGCTTCGCTCCTGCAAATGATCCACAAGTAATAGCACTCATATTAATCGATGAACCCACGGGTATTTACTATGGAGGAACGATTGCAGCTCCTGTCATAGCGGAGTTGTTTGACAATATTCTTCCATATTTAGGCATAGAAGAAAGCTATACAGAAAGTGAGATTACGGAGTATCATATTGGAACAATTACAGTACCTAATTTTATTGGAAAGACGAAGAAGGAAGTAAAGGAGTTACTCAAAATTTATGATTTTGGGGAATTATACCCACTTGGTGAGGGAGAAGTAGTAACCGAACAATTTCCACTACCTGGTGAAACAGTGGATATCGATAGTGATTTGATTTTATATTATGATTAAATATTGTTTTTTAGGCTGTTATAAAGTATAATGGCGTAGTTAATAATATAGCAAAAGAATGATACGTAAGAAAGTAGTTAGGGGGATAACATGAATTTTACAGCTATTATACCAAGCATAATTTCCTTTGTAGTTTGTGTAATACTATGTCCACTTTTGATCCCATTTCTGAAAAAACTGAAATTTGGCCAGTTTGTTCGAGATGACGGGCCGCAATCACATTTAAAAAAATCAGGTACACCTACTATGGGTGGAATTATTATCGTATTTAGTATTACGATTACCTCCTTACTCTATATGAAGGATCATAAAGAGATTGTTCCTGTTCTATTTGCCACGATTGGTTTTGGAATTATTGGCTTCATGGATGATTACATAAAAGTAGTAATGAAGAGATCAATGGGTTTAAGGGCGTGGCAAAAGCTGCTTGGACAGATATTAGTGACAGCCATTTTTGGATTTTATCTATCGAATTTCACAGACATTGGAACGTTAATGCTAATTCCATTCTCTGGAGGTAAATATTTAAATGTTTCCTATATGTTCATACCAATGCTTTTTCTTGTTGTTCTTGGCACAGTGAACGGCTCAAATTTTACCGATGGACTGGATGGATTAGAAGCAAGTGTTACTGTTTTGATTGCTACCTTCTTTACCGTGGTTGCAATTGGAATGAAGAGTGGAATTTCTCCAATGACTTGTGCAGTTGCAGGTAGTCTTCTGGGATTTTTATTATACAATGTGTATCCGGCTAAAGTTTTTATGGGTGATACCGGTTCCCTGGCACTGGGAGGATTTGTAGCTGCTTCGGCCTATATGCTACAAATGCCGCTTTTTCTACTGATTGTCGCACTTGTGTATCTAGTCGAAGTAATGTCTGTGATACTACAGGTGGGTTATTTTAAGTTAAGTGGTGGAAAGAGAATATTTAAGATGGCACCAATTCACCACCATTTTGAATTAAGCGGATGGCCAGAGACAAGGGTTGTCGCAATCTTTGCAATTATCACAGCAGTGTTGTGCTTAATCGCGTTGATGGGCATATAGTATTCGGCTACGCCGAATACTAGGAAGAACGCAGAGCGTTCTTCCGGTGTTCCAAAGGGGGATATAGGCATTTGGGTGTAGAAAGTTTCAGAGGGACGTTAGGAGGAATAAAATGCAGTTAAAGGATAAGAGAATCTTAGTATTTGGTGCGGGAATCAGTGGTATCTCTGCAGTAAAGTTATTGCAAAAGGAAGGTGCTTTTGTTGTACTTTATGATGCTAATAAAAATCTAAAAAAGAATGATTTTAAAGATATATTTGATGTTGAGGAGAGTTTCGAACTTGTTGGTAGTATCTCGGAAGAACTTATGGATAAACTTGATTTACTAATCATAAGCCCTGGTGTACCAACGGATTTAAAGGAAATCGAGCAAATGAGATCTAAAAATATTCCGATTTGGGGAGAGATTGAGCTTGCTTACCATTATTCCAAAGGAAAGATAATAGGTATTACCGGTACGAATGGTAAGACGACTACCACAGCATTAGTAGGCGAAATTATGAAAACTTATTATAATGAAGTTTTTGTAGTGGGCAATATAGGAATACCATATACTGATATCGTTCTTGATACAACAGAGCAGTCCGTGACGGTTGCAGAGCTTAGTAGCTTTCAGCTTGAGACAATCATTGACTTTAAACCAGAAGTAAGCGCTATATTAAACATTACTCCAGACCATTTAAACAGGCATCATACGATGGATTGTTACATAAAGACAAAGGAGAATATTGCCAAGAATCAAACCAAAGCAGAAGTCTGTGTGCTTAATTATGAAGATTTAGTGCTTCGCAAAATGGCAAAAACAATGAATGCCAGGGTGATTTTCTTTAGCAGTGCACGTGAGCTTAAGGATGGTATGTATTTAAAGAAAGACGATATTATCTATGCCAAAAATGGAATAGAACAAGTTGTCTGCAATGTGAATGAGCTTAATATCATAGGAAATCATAATTATGAAAATGTGATGGCAGGAGTGGCGATTGCAATTACAATAGGCGTACCAATGGAATATATTAAGAAAGCAATCACGTCCTTTGTCGCAGTGGAACATCGAATCGAATATGTAGAAACTATCAACGGCGTTACTTATTATAATGATTCAAAAGGAACGAATTCAGATGCTTCAATTAAAGCAGTAGAAGCTATGACCTCCCCAACGATTTTAATTGGAGGTGGTTATGATAAAGGGACAGAATTTGATGAATGGATTATGTCCTTTAAAGGAAAGATTAAATATCTGATTCTCTTGGGGCAAACGAGAGAAAAGATTGCAGAAACAGCAAAGCGACAAGGTTTTCAGAATATAATTATGGTCGACAGCCTAAAGGATGCAGTAAAAATCAGTGCTGCAAAAGCTGAATCAGGTGATAGCGTTCTTTTGTCTCCTGCTTGCGCAAGCTGGGGAATGTTTCAAAATTATGAAGAACGAGGAAAATTGTTTAAAGAATATGTAAGAGAAATGCTTATATAAGGGTTGGAGGTTCGTGCATGAGCAGGACAGTTAGAGAAGTAAATCATAAGAAAATGCATAGCTATTATGACTACAGCTTATTGTTTCTAACACTATTCCTTGTGTGTTTTGGCCTAGTCATGATATACAGCACCAGTTCCTATAATGCACAAAGGCTGAATGGAGATGCTACCTATTACTTGGGAAGACAGGCTCTTTTTGCAGGCGCAGGTATACTTATCATGCTATTTATATCCAAAATTGATTATCGAGTTTACATAACAAAGCTTCCAATCATTAAAATAAGACCAGTTACCCTATTATATTTACTGTGCATTGGATTACAGATTTATGTTTTAATCTTTGGAGATGTAATCAACGGTGCAAAGAGATGGATTGATCTTGGGCCACTTGGTCGTTTTCAGCCATCGGAGCTTACAAAAATCGCTGTAATCTTATTTACTGCATACATAGTGAATTTGGCTCCAAGAAGATTGGATAAGTTTCGCGGGTTTTTAAGAGTATGCCTTTTTATTGGTCCTTTATTAGGACTTATCTTAATAGAAAATTTTTCTACCGCATTGGTTGTCGGTGTCATCATGGTTGCAATCTGTTTTGTAACTAGTAAAAAAAAGGGCTATTTTATTCTGTCCGGTCTAATCTTCGGAGCATTAGGAGCTTTATTTGTATTTGGTGTATCTTATCGTTCGGAACGTATTGACGTATGGAGAAATGTTGAGACCGAACCAAAGGGTTATCAAATATTACAAGGACTTTATGCAATTGCTTCCGGGGGTATCTTTGGTAAGGGTCTAGGAGAAAGTATGCAAAAGTTGGGCTTCATTCCGGAATCCCATAATGATATGATTTTTTCGGTTATTTGTGAAGAGCTCGGGTTATTTGGTGCGATTGCACTTATTTTACTCTTCCTTTTACTTATTTGGCGTTTGTTTATTGTTGCAATAAATGCTCCTGATTTATTTGGTGGTCTTATTGCAACTGGAGTGTTTGCACATATTGCAATTCAAGTATTACTAAATATTGCAGTAGTTACAAATACCATACCATCAACGGGTATTCCTTTACCATTTATTAGTTACGGTGGTAGTTCTGTCATGGTTATTTTGTTTGAAATGGGTATTGTACTTAGTGTGTCAAATCAGATTAAAGCATAGCAATCACGAGGACAAAGGAGGTTTCATATAGTAGTAGTATATTTCCTTAATCGTCTGAGGTGTGCTATGTCGAGTATTAAGGTCGTCGGCGGCGAGCAGTTAAAAGGTGAAGTAAAAATACAAGGTTCAAAGAATGCGGCATTACCAATCCTTGCTGCAACAATTTTGAATAAAGGAATTAATAGGCTATGTAATTGTCCAAAAATATTGGATGTATTTCATATGATAAAGATACTTGAGGATCTTGGGTGTAAGACGTTATGGGAAGGGGATACCCTAGTGGTAGATACCTCTAGTCCGATCTCTACAATTGTATCGGAAGATTACGTTAGAAAAATGCGTTGTTCCATTCTTTTTCTAGGAGCGTTGCTTGGTAGATGCAAGGAAGTAACAATTGCATACCCCGGAGGTTGCTCCATTGGAGATAGACCCATTGACTATCATTTAGATGCATTTAAGAAAATGAACGTATTGCTTGATGAAGAAGAGGGTAGCAATTTAATAAGATGCAAAGCTACTTGCATTCTTGGTAGCGATATTTTTCTTAAATCTCCAAGTGTAGGTGCAACCCAAAATATCATTTTAGCTGCAGTACGATCAAATGGTGTTACCAGGATATTTAATGCCGCAAGAGAACCGGAAGTATCTGAGCTATGCAATTATCTTATTGCAGCGGGAGCAAAGATTATCGGAACTGGTTCAGATCGTTTGGAGGTAGAAGGAGTTAGCTATTTACATGATGTGAGTTTTACTTTATCACCGGATCGAATTGTTGCTGGAACATATATGACAGCAATAGCAACCGCGCATGGAGAAGCAATTTTACGGGATGCCCCATGGTGGCAGTTGGAGTCAGTGATTGCTGTACTACGAAGGGTTGGCTGCAACATAGAGACCACAAAGGATTATCTTAAAATATGCAGCTATAAAAAACTAAATGCTATTAACCTGATTAAAACACAGCCTTACCCCGGATTTCCAACCGATATGCAATCGCAGATTATGACAGTTTTATGTTTAGCTGATGGGAAAAGTACAATTGTTGAAAATATTTTTGAATCAAGATTTCAGAATTCAGAAGAACTGAAGAAGATGGGTGCTGAGATTGTAATTGAAACCGAAGAGAAAAGAGCAATCATAAGAGGCGTTGATCAATTATACGGTACCATTGTGGAGGCACATGATTTACGAGGCGGAGCAGCACTTGTGACCGCTGGCCTTGCAGCAAATGGAACAACTTTAATTTGTAATTCTAATTATGTGGAGCGGGGATATGAAGATATTTGCAGAGATCTATCTTACTTAGGTGCCAAAATTGGTTATTATAGTGAGAGCATTTTATATCTAGGCGCCTGAAACATAAGTGATTTAACTCATTGATTTTGGTATTCAGGAACGAGGTAGGATATGAATAAAAAGGCACAAAGGAAATCAAATAATGTACTAATGAGATTATGCTATAGGATTTTTTCTTTGGTGTTAATCCTAGGAATTCCAATTCTATTTTTAGTATATACCTTTAGCCTAAAGAATATTACAGTGATAGGATTAACACATTATACGGAAGATGAAATTAAGAAGGCAATTATTCAGGATACCACAGATTCCAATACGATCCTTCTTTATTTAAAATATAAATATTTTAAAGATATAAAACTTCCTTTTGTTGAGAAAATGGAATTTGAGTTAATTAATCGCAATACAATTAAAATTCAAGTATATGAGAAAATGGTGTCCGGATGTGTAGAATTTATGGGAGAGTATCTGTATTTTGACAAGGATGGTATTATTGTCGAGAGTGCATCACAGCCACTAGAAGATATTCCTTTAGTTTTAGGTTTGAATTTTAATAAAATTATTTTAAATGAAAAACTCGAGGTCCAAAAGGAGGAGTTATTTGATGTAATACTAAATTTAACACAATTAATTAAAGAGTATGAGCTTGACGTTACCACGATTTATTTTGATAATAACTTAGAGGTAACAATTGACTGTGGTGACATCAAAATCTTACTTGGAAAGCAAGTTACCTATGATGAAGCACTGTCAGAACTGAAAAACATTTTACTTAAGGCAAATGGAATGAAACTTACAATTGATATGAGGGATTATGTGAAAGGAAAGGATACAATCATAGCTAATCCCGACTAAGGAAGAGATTATTTAAAAAGTACGGAAATAATTTATGATTTTTTAAAATTATACTTGATTATTTGGGAATTTAAAGATATTATATATATTAGGATTAGAAAAACACCATAGTTAGTATTTGGGATAAGTTTCATCCCATTATGATGTGGTTTTTGACTATAATTGGAACAGCCATTAGGATGAAACAATACTGCAAAATAAGATAGAATAATTACGATGAAGGAGGAATTAACCTTGCTTGAAATAAAGACAAATGAGGCGGATGCTACTGCAAGAATACTTGTGATTGGAGTAGGTGGTGCAGGTAATAACGCCGTTAATAGAATGATAGAAGAAAACATAATTGGTGTGGAATTTGTTTGTATTAATACGGACAAGCAGCATCTAAAGAATTGCAAAGCACCACAATGCATTCAAATTGGAGAAAAGCTTACGAAGGGTCTTGGTGCCGGAGCGCAACCAGAAATTGGACAGAAAGCGGCGGAAGAGAGCCAGGAGAATTTAACTGAGATTATTAAGGGAGCTGATATGGTTTTTGTTACCTGTGGAATGGGTGGCGGAACTGGTACAGGAGCAGCACCAATTGTAGCACAGATTGCAAAAGATATGGGTATCCTTACAGTAGGTATTGTTACAAAACCTTTTAAATTTGAAGCAAAGACCCGTATGAGTAATGCACTCAGTGGTATTGAGCGTTTGAAAGAGCATGTTGATACCTTGATTGTAATTCCAAATGATAAACTACTTGAGATTGTTGATCGAAGAACAACGATGCCTGACGCATTAAAAAAGGCAGATGAAGTGTTACAGCAAGGAGTTCAAGGCATCACTGATTTGATAAATGTGCCAGGGTTAATTAACCTTGACTTTGCAGATGTCCAAACAGTAATGAAGGACAAGGGTGTTGCACATATTGGTATTGGTATTGGTACTGGTGATGATAAATGTATCGATGCAGTGAAGCAAGCAATCACGAGCCCTCTTCTTGAGACAACTATTCAGGGTGCTTCTCATGTTATTATCAATATATCTGGTGACATTAGTTTGGTCGAAGCGAATGAAGCGGCTACTTTTGTACAAGAATTAGCAGGTGATTCGGCTAATATTATTTTTGGTGCTATGTACGATGATACAAATCCGGATACTGCTACTATTACAGTAATTGCTACTGGATTAGATTCTAAATCTTCCAGAGAAATACTGAAAACACCTGATTTTTTAAGACGACCTATGGCATCACCAATGAAACCTCTTGCAAAGCCTGAGATGAATTTAAACAGAGGCTTTACATCCACAGGTTCTTATAATGGCCTAACAACTCAAAATACTGATTCAAACAAGAAACCACTCAGTCAGCCTTTTGGCCAACCGACTAAGGCACCAGTAAATACAAACGCAGAAACAGGCGGAATTAAAATTCCAGAGTTTTTACAGAAGAATCGCCACAATAAATAGAAAAATCTTAATACATAAGACATTAAGGCTGTCAGATTATTCACTTTTGAATAATCTGACAGTTTTTTTTGTACAAATAAAGCATATCCGACACTTATATGTAAATAAAAGTAAATGAAAACTAAGAATTGGACACCATATATTGACAAAGTTTGAAGAGAAAACAAGTTATAATTTGCTTGTGCGAATGAGACACGCAAAAGCAATATTCATGACAAGAGAATTTGCTTGTAGGATGGCCTAAGTAATAACTTGGAGGTGAAACTTGTACCTTGAGATTTATCCGGATATTATTTTTATCATAAATTTTTTCATGGATTTCATTTTACTATTTTTGTTAAAAAAGATAAATAAAAATAGTAGTAATGCCTTTCGAATGCTTATTGCTGCAGCATTCGGAGCTATGATGGCATGTATTGTAGGTATCTGTTATTGGATGAATGACGTGATTAAGTTCTTCTTGATGTATATTGTTTCCAGTATGCTCATGGTACTTATCGCTTTTGGAAAACGAAAGAAGGTGGATTTACTAAAGCAAGTAATTGTATTGTATATAATTACCTATTTCATAGGAGGCTTCATGAATTCAATTTATTATTATACCAATCTTAGGTACCATTTGGTGAGGCTTGGTGAAGGTATTCTTTATAGTGATATTTCATGGAAAGTTGTTATTATCACTATACTAATATTAACTCCAGTCATTCTCTATGTGATCGGTTTTTTGCGATGGTTTCGCGATATTGCTGATCAAACAGTGCAGGTAGAGCTTGTGATGGAAAATAAAAGCATTTACACCAAGGGACTGATGGATACTGGTAATTGCCTTTATGATCCCGTGAACAAAAGACCAGTTATGGTGATAGAAAATACGCTGATGGATGATTTACTATCGTCAGAATTTAAAGAGGATGTGGAGGAAGCAAAGCAATATATTCAGAAAGATGATGCATCTTCCAGTGAGTTGAATATAAAGCCAGAACATTTACTTCGATTAAGATTTGTTCCTTATCAATCCATTGGAAAAAAACAAGGAATATTAATCGGATTAATTTTAGATAAGGTTATAATACATACAGGAAAAGAGACCATTTGTAATGAGAAGGTTACGGCAGCGATTTGTGATAATAAGCTGTCTTCAAAAGAAGAATATCATGTGATATTACATAAGGAACTATTATAAAAGTTTGTAGTGAAACTATTGTAGGAGGGTTATATCATGCTTTTAAAGTTATCAATACAGAACAAATTTCAATTCCGAATGATTCCGGATTTAAAAACAATCATATTTGGTCAAAGAGGAGAAATTCATTACATTGGTGGTGCAGAGGTGCTGCCTCCACCGCTTGATTCGGTGCGAGAGGCAGAAGTAATCGGCGAGTTAGGTACGGAACGGGATTCTGAAATGAAGGCCATCTTAGTGGAACATAATTTGAGATTGGTAGTATACATAGCAAAGAAGTTTGATAATACCGGTGTAGGGGTGGAAGATTTGATTTCCATAGGTACCATAGGACTGATTAAGGCAATTAATACATTTAACCCAGATAAGAATATTAAGCTTGCGACCTATGCCTCCAGGTGCATAGAGAACGAGATTCTAATGTATCTCAGACGTAATAATAAAACTAAATTGGAGGTCTCAATTGATGAGCCCCTCAATGTAGATTGGGATGGAAATGAGCTCTTACTTTCCGATATATTAGGAACGGAGGAAGATGTAATATATCGGAATATTGAAGAAGAGGTAGACCGAAAATTGCTTCGTAAAGCATTATCAAAGCTCACCGATCGTGAGCGCATCATTGTAGACTTAAGATTTGGGCTTAACACCGATGACGGGAATGAGAGAACACAGAAGGAAGTTGCTGACTTACTTGGAATCTCACAGTCCTATATCTCAAGACTTGAGAAAAAGATAATTAAAAGACTCAAAAAAGAAATGGTTCGCTTCGAATAATGAATTCGATTTTATAGAATTCATGAAAATATGAGAATGAATTCCTTAGGAAATTCATTCTTTTATTTTTCAGTTTATCATATCACATATGGTACTCATAGATTGGTAATTATTTCATCCTAATTAATCGTATAAATAGAGTCCAAAGAGTGAATCATTTAATCATGATATTGATTATGATTCGGAGGTTTCGTTATGGCTCTTTATAAGGTTGAGATTTGCGGTGTAAACACATCTAAGCTGCCATTGTTAAAAAACAGTGAAAAGGAAGAATTGTTTCAAAGAATTTTAGATGGAGATAAGGAAGCTCGTGAGTTGTACATTAAGGGGAATTTAAGATTAGTTTTAAGTATCATTCAGAGATTTTCAAATAGTAATGAAAATGTCGATGATTTATTTCAAATTGGTTGTATCGGTTTGATGAAGGCAATTGATAATTTCGATATCTCACAAAATGTAAAATTCTCTACCTATGCAGTTCCGATGATTATCGGCGAGATTAGAAGGTATCTAAGGGATAATAATGCAATTCGGGTTAGCCGTTCCCTTCGGGACACTGCATATAAAGCAATTTATGCGAAGGAGGCTCTTCTTAAGAAGAATGACAAAGAGCCTACAGTATGTGAAATAGCAGAAGAAATTGGAATTAGTAAAGAAGATATTGTCTATGCACTAGATGCAATTCAAAGTCCGGTCTCCCTTTATGATCCGGTCTATGCGGAGGGTGGAGATACGCTCTATATTATGGATCAGGTGAGTGATAAGAATAATCGAGAGGAAAATTGGATTGAGGAAATATCGCTAAAGGAAGCGATGGGAAAGCTTACAGCAAGGGAGCATAATATTATCAAATTGCGTTTCTTTGAGGGTAAGACACAAATGGAGGTAGCAAGAGAAATAAATATATCGCAGGCACAGGTCAGCCGACTGGAGAAATCTGCTTTAAAAAATATGAAGAATAATTTAGTATAATATTTTTTTAATTGATGATATGCATGTTATATGAAAAAGGGAATCCGGTGGAAGCCCTTTTTTAATGCAATTGTAAACGCTTGATTACTTGAGAGTGCCCTTGGTATGGTCAATATTTGTTTGACAATATGGGACTAACGTTTATAATTATTGATATAGTATTAGTAATTTGAATAATTAATGAGAATGAGCCCGAATGTATTATTATTAAATACGACATGAGAAAAATATCCTGAAAGGTGACTTGATATGAATCTGAAGATAAATAGCGATAGAGTAAAAGGTTTTTTGAAAGCGAAGGGTAGAACCATTGTAAATGGAGATGGAGAAGAAATTATTTTAGTTGGGTGGGGGCTTGGTAATTGGCTTCTTAGTGAGGGTTATATGTGGATGTCAAGTAATAAGACATTTGACCGACCTAGGCGTATCGAAGCGGTTGTGCAAGAATTATCTGGAAGTAAATATGCAGATGAATTTTGGAAAAAATATAGAAAAAATTATATCAGCAGAGAAGACATAAAGCTTATGGCACAGCAAGGATATAATTCGGTGAGAATTCCTTTTAACTGGCGTATTTTTATGGAGAACGAGCCTGGAATTATATGGAAAGAAGAGGGCTTTAAACTATTAGATCAGTGCCTTGATTGGTGTGAAGAATATAAAATATATGCATTTCTAGATTTGCATGGTGCACCGGGTGGGCAGACAGGAGCTAATATTGATGACTCAATCGATGATGTTCCTAGACTGTTTTTGGATGAAGATAGTTGGAATAAAGGACTCGCTTTGTGGAAAAAACTTGCCGAACGATATAAAAAACGTTGGATTGTTGGCGGGTATGATTTGCTCAATGAACCTATCAGACCGAGTACGGATGGGAATGTTAATTACGATTACTTATTACCGAAGCTATCAAGGTTTTATGAAGAAGTAATCGCTTTGATAAGAGAAGTAGACCCAAAGCACATGTTCTCCATAGAAGGGCATCACTGGGCAACGAATACTAAGTTATTTTATAAGAAATATGATGATAATATGGTAATTCATTTTCATCGATATGGATGCTTACCAGACTATTCAGCATTTAAAGAATGGATTGAAGTATCGGAACGATTAGATGCACCGTTATGGCTAGGAGAGACGGGGGAGAATATCAATGAATGGTTTACTGCTCTTTATCCGTTGGCTGTATCACTTGGTATTGGTTATAATCTTTGGCCATGGAAGAAGATGAACTGCACCAATTCTCCTTATTCAATAGAAATACCGGAAGATTGGAAGCAAATCATAGAATATACCAAAGGTGGTATTCGTCCAAGTTATAAACAAACGATCAAAATATTAGATTCCTTTTTAGAAAATATGAAAACCACAAACTGTGTCTATAATACTGATGTGAGAAGTTATGTATTTCGAACTGCGGGGTGCACTGTACGTGCTACAGACTTTGAGGAGGTACAGGGAAAGGGAAAGGCATATAGTGGTATTCGTAAAGATAGTAATCTATACGGATATCGAAGCAACACTGGAATGAGTATTATTGAGGAAGTACCGATAGAAAACCGAAAGAAAAGAGCGGGATTTGACTGCATGTGGGATCGATATGTATTAGAACTACACAGCGGAGAGTTTGCGACGTATTCCGTAAATGATATTACAAATAATAATGCAGTATCCTTTGAATACCGATGTGATGCACCAGTTTCAATTTCAGTATTTCAAAATAGTATAGAACTCAATACATTAGAATTACAAACAACAGACAATATGCAGACTTCGGTTGCTATTTTGCTATTTTTAGCGAGTGAGGCAGAGATAAAAGTAGTTGTAAATGAAGGTTGTATTTACTTGGAAAAGGTTAATTTTAGTTAAGTTGTATTGTCACTAAGTTTTATAAAAATTTAATGGAGGTAATATTATGACAAAATCATTTTGGGAAGCAGTTCAATGTAGAAGAAGTATTTATGGATTAAGTAATGAAATAGTGGTGAGTGAGGAACGTATTGAGGAAATGATAAAAGATGCTATGATGCATACACCTTCGGCATTTAATTCGCAGAGCACAAGAATCGTATTACTGTTTGGTGAAAACAACCAGAAACTTTGGAAAAAAACATTGGAAGCATTGAGTAAGGTTACTTCGAAGGAACAATTTGTTAATACAGAGAAAAAAATAAATGGTGCTTTTGCATCCGGTTATGGAACGGTACTTTTCTTTGAGGACCAGACAGTAGTAGATGGTCTGATCAATAATTTTCCTCTCTATGGGGATAAGTTTCCTGTATGGTCACAACATACCAATGCAATGCATCAGTATGTGATTTGGACAGCATTAGAGGCTGAGGGCTTAGGAGTATCATTACAGCACTATAATCCTCTTATAGATAGTGAAATACAGCAGGAATGGGGTGTTCCGGAAAGCTGGAAGTTAGTAGCGCAGATGCCTTTTGGAAAACCTTTAGGGGAAGCTGGAGAAAAAGAATTTTCAGACTTAGATACCAGATTGAAAGTTTTTAAATAAAGAGTAGAGGTTCCACATGTTTTAGGAGATCATGCGGAAGAGGAGAGACCTAATATGTCATTTTATGATATTGCAAAGGAAAGATATTCTGTTAGAAGTTTTAAGGATATTGCTGTAGAGAAAGAGAAAATTCTTCAAGTACTAGAAGCTGGTAGGATTGCACCATCAGCTTGTAATTATCAACCGTATCATTTTATCGTTCTTACTGATAAAGATATAATAAATAAGGTTGCAAAAGCGTATCCAAGGAATTGGTTTAAAGGCGCACCAGTAGTTATTGTTGCTTGTGGAGATCATTCGAAATCATGGAAGAGAAACGAAAAGGATCATTGTGATATCGATGTAGCGATAGCGGTTGATCACATGACTCTTGCTGCAACGGATATAGGCCTCGGGACTTGTTGGGTTTGTGCCTTTGATGCAGATTTGTGCCACGAAATCTTGGCGCTGCCACACGATTTAGAAGTTGTTGCGCTACTTCCTATGGGATATCCAATGGAGGGAAGAAAACAGGAACAGAATAGAAAAAGTATTGATGAGATTATTAGCTGGGAAGAATATCAAGGCTGATCATTTTGCTAGTAAAGGCTAATCATGCAATGGAATTTGTGTGATTAGCCTTTTTTTGATTTAATATCTATAAAAAGATTGACATAAGAAACAAATAAAGATAATATAATTTACAAATAAATAAATCATATATGAATAGTATGATATATAGAAAAGGGGGATATAATATATGTCGAAATTCGATTCATATTTTTTAATGAGTAAACAAGACATCTTAGAATATGTTAGGGAAAACACAGAATTATTTGCTGATTCTGCTGCGCTTTGTGTGACCGAAATTGGAAATGGTAATATGAATTATGTGTATCGTATTGTGGACTTAATTAGTACGAAATCACTTGTTATAAAGCAGGCCGGAGAACATACGCGGATTAGTGAAGACATTGCTGTCAGTACCCACAGGAGCACAATTGAAGCAGAAATGCTAATTCATGTAGCGGAGTTTGCACCGGATTATGTTCCAAAGGTATATCAATATGATATTGTGATGCACTGTATCATTATGGAGGATTTTACAGACTATTCTATCATGCGGGATGCATTATTGAACTATGAAATATTTCCGGAATTTTCAAATCAAATTTCTTATTTTTTAGTTCGTACTTTAATATCAACGACGGATCTCGTCTTAAATCATATAGAGAAGAAGAAAATGATAAAACGCTTTTTAAATCCTCATCTGTGCGAAATTACGGAAACTTTCGTATTTACGGAACCCTTCCATGCATTAAGCAAGTTAAATAGCATATACGAGCCCAATATGGAATTTATAACAAGAGAGGTATTTGATGATAAAAAGTTACAACTGGAAATAACAAAATTGAAATTTAAATTTATGAATCATCCACAGGCGTTGCTTCATGGAGATTTACATACCGGTTCTATTTTTGTAAAAGATAATTCAATTGCAATTTTTGATCATGAATTTGCATTCTTTGGACCAATCGGATTCGATATTGGCAACATTGTTGCGAATTTAATTTTTGCATGGTTTCATGCGGAAGCCCTTCTAGCAGGAGAAAATCAACAGGATTATCTCAATTGGCTAGAGACAACAATATCTAATACGATAGATCTCTTTATCGTGAAATTCAGGGAAGAATTTGATAAACGGGCTACAGAAGCTACAGCAAAAGTGGATGGCTTCTTAGAATATTATCTCGACCATATTATGAAAGATACCGCTGCTTATGCGGGGATAGAAATGATGAGACGAATTATTGGGATGGCTCATGTAAAAGATATAACTTCACTTCCAATGAATAAACGAATCAGAGCAGAGAGAGTTATGATTAAACTTGCAAAATATTTTATCTTTCATAGCAAGGAAATGAAAAAGGGTAAAGATTTTATTTTATTAATAAATGCCTGTCTGCTAAATAACGAATGAATCTAAAAAAAGGAACATAACAACTACGAATAAAAAATAATGAATATTAATGCATAATATTGATTGAAAATAATGAAAAATATGATTGACATGTATTCTAGGATATGGTACTATCTTAAATCATACAATATACATATGAATTGTATGAATTAATAAAATAAATGGATAACAATCAATGGATATCAACGGAAGGGGGATACTTCTTATGGTAAAAAAACAATTTGGTATTGTACCGGTTTTAGAGTTGGCATTTTCTATTCGATGTTGTAGCTAGAATTTTTCCAGCGCATAGACGAACTTAGAAGTATGATTTTAACTTAAAACAAATAGTGGGAGGATTTTTATATGAAAAAGAATAGAATAATTGCATTGGCTTTGGTATTTATTATGATGTTATCTTTAGCAACCGGCTGTGGGAAGAAAGAAACCGTTGTAAGCGGAGATGGCGCGACAAGAACAATAAGAACAGATGATAATAATTCTACAGTACTTGCAGCACCAACTGATGTGAAAGAATTAGATGGAGATCAGGCACTTTTTGACAGCTACGTATATTCCGTTGATAAGCTGAAAGAAAATTACGACGAAGTAATCGTTCTTGATGCTAGAACGAAAGAAGAATATGATAAAGGACACCTTCCAAATGCAGTGCGAGCACAATGGCAAGAATGGTCTAATGTTGAAGTGAAACAAGATAGTGGGGAATGGGCAGTCATTCAATCCTATGATAAACTATCCGAGTTTTTTGGAAAACTAGGAATTGACGGTACAAAAGCAGTTGTAATATATACTGACACACAAGCAGGTTGGGGTGAAGAGGGACGCCAACTTTGGACATTTCGAGTATTTGGGTTGACAAATACCTATATTCTAAATGGTGGAATTAAAGCATGGAAGGATGCTGGTGGAAAGGTTACTACCGATGCAACCAATATAGTAGCAGTTACCGGTCCTACTGCAAATCCGAATGAAGATTTATTTGCAGATACAGAGTATTTGGCAGGAAAAATTGATAGTGTTAATATTCTTGATACCAGAGAAGATGCAGAGTTTGCAGGGACGAAAAATTACGGTGAAAAGACCAATGGTAGAGTTCCTAATTCAAAACATATATGGTTTAAAGATTTTTATAATGCAGATGGAACCTTGTTAACTCCGGCTCAAATTAGAGCGCGTGTTGAAGCACTAGGGTATACGACAGACAAAGAAGTAGTACTATATTGCACCGGTGGAATACGTTCAGGTTTTAGTACAATCGTACTTCAACTTGCTGGATATACAAAAGCACGTAATTACAATGCAAGCTTTAGTGGTTGGGCAGGAACAGATCAAACAATTGACAAAACTGTTTTGAAAGAACTAGTTACCTATAGTAAATAATTATATTAAGTTATGATAGGAAAATGGAGGTAACGATGAAAAACAATCATAAGAAGAAAGTCATTACAATTTTAAGGATTATAGTATCAATATTATTACTTGCAATTTTGATCCTATTTGCTGATATAGATAAAATCATCCTATCTTTAAAAACCTTTGACGTAGCATGGTTACCTATAGTTTTCCTATTAATAACTTTATCGGTAGTAGTTAGTACATTGAAATGGAAAGTTTTACTGAAGGCGCAAAATGTCTCTATTGGATTTACGACTTTATTTGGATATTACATAAGTGGGTTATTTTTTAATAATTTTTTACCATCAAGTATTGGTGGCGACGGTGTAAGAATTTATTTGTCAGGTAAAAAGGTGGATGATTTCTCTATTGCAGCATCTTCAGTGGTGGTAGAAAGGGTTTTAGCAACAGTTACATTGGCCTTTTTAGGAATTATCAGTGCGTTTTTTGCACAAAGTCCTTCCAAATTGGCAGTAGTTCTGTTGGTTGTATTATTTGTTGTCGGGATATTATTAACTTGTATTTTGCTAACAGGCTGGGTACCGACATTTTTAAAAAAAAGAGATGGAAAAATAAGTAGAGCATGGGTTTCATTTTCAACCTCAGCAGGAGAATTGAAACGACATCCCAAGGAATTGTTTCTTTGTTTGGTTGAATCATTGGTTTTCCAGATTATCGTCTCGTTGGTAATTGGGGCAGTGATGAAGGGCTTAAATCTAGTGGTAATACCATTGCCAGATTTATTCTTGGTGACAAGTGCTTCCTCAGTGATTGCAATGGCGCCAATTGGTTTGAATGGATATGGAATGCGAGAGGGCTCCTATATTTATTTGTTAAAACCTTTTGGATATACACCTTCTGCGGCGCTTACGGTTTCTGTTCTTTTTGCACTATTTGTATCTGCTTTTAGCTTAATGGGAGGAATAAATTGGATGATTTACCGACCGTCTCAAAACAAAGTCATCTCAAAAGTTTAGTAAGAAATAACATGTGGTGGAAAGAGGGCTTGCGAGTAAGTCGCAGGCAGATGGGAGTATTATGAATAAAAAAAATAAAATAATATTAATGCTTGTGTTACCGGTTACGATTGCTATTTTATTTATTATACCGGATAGTAGAGCATTTATATTTAAAGTGATTAAATTACTTTCCTCGGCGGATCCAGAACCAATCAAAGAATATATAAGGTCCTTTGGATCGCTTGCCGTTGTAATTTCATTTCTATTAATGGTATTCCAATCCTTGGCAGCTCCATTACCTGCATTTTTAATTACATTTGCGAATGCCGCGGTTTTTGGATGGGTGTGGGGAGCGGTGTTATCTTGGACCAGTTCTATGGTTGGTGCAGCCGCATGTTTTGGAATTGCAAAATTATACGGACGAGATGGCGTTGCCAAACTAACCGGGAAAACGGCACTGGAGTCGGTAGATAAATTCTTCGATAAATTTGGTGCAAAATCTATTTTTATAGCTAGACTTTTACCGTTCATGCCTTTTGATATCGTTAGTTATGCCGCAGGATTGACATCGATGAAGTTCTGGCCATTTTTCTTAGCAACAGGATTAGGACAGTTGCCAGCAACCTTGATATATTCCTATGCGGGGAAAATGCTTGGTGGTGGAGCACGTACATTTGTATTTGGATTATTTATTATATTTGCGCTTGTGGCATTAACAACATTGGTACGTTCTATCTATAATCAACGAAAGAAAGAAGCATAATAAGGAAGCATAAAGGGGGCACAGAAGTAATGAGCATCCAATTTAGTAAAATGGAAGAGTTTGATAAAACTTTAATTCAATATAAGGTTAATACAAACAGAAATAGGATTCACACATTACAACTTAACATTGGAAAGAAATGCAACCAAGCATGTGCTCATTGTCATGTGAACGCAGGGCCATCAAGAACAGAGGAAATGACGAAAGAAACAATTGATCGAATCATAGGCCTTCTAAAAGCAAGTGAAGGTATCACAACGGTAGATATTACTGGTGGGGCTCCGGAACTAAATAAGAATTTTACTTATTTAATAACGGAACTCCATAAGTTAAATATGAATATTATTGACCGATGCAATTTGTCGGTTCTTTTTGAAAAAGGCCAAGAAGAAACGGCATCCTTATTGGCAAAAAACAAAGTTACCATTAGCGCTTCCCTACCCTGCTATACAGAAGAAAATGTTGATTCACAACGCGGAAAAAATATTTATAACAAAAGTATTTTAGCGTTAAAGCTTTTGAATAAACTTGGTTATGGACAAGAAAGAAGCGACTTGATATTAAATCTCGTATATAATCCTTTGGGAGCGTATTTACCGGTAGATCAAGAAGAATTAGAGGCAGATTATAAACGAATTTTGAAAGCGCAGCATGGAATTGTTTTTCATCACCTTTTGACAATAACGAATATGCCAATTAATCGATTTGCGGATTCTTTAATTCACAACAATCAATTTGATGACTACTATTATTTGTTATTTACTACGTTTAATCCTAAAACAGCAGAAAATGTGATGTGTAAAAATCAATTATCAATCAGTTGGAATGGTGAACTATTTGATTGCGATTTTAATCAAGCTTTAAATATTCCAATTAGTATAGGAAGAAAAACCGTATGGGATATCGATAATTTCAATGACATTTGTAAGAAAATTTCGTTTGCTAAGCATTGCTATGGATGTACAGCGGGTAACGGAAGCTCTTGCCAAGGGAAATTAGCTTAAACGATATTGTTATGAATTAGAGTGCCAATATAAAGGTAGAATGGAGTTTTGTTCTTATGAAAATTGCAGATGATTTGACAAATTTGATAGGTAATACCCCGATGGTGAAAATTAGTAAGATAAACACCTCTGATGCTGAGATTGTTGCGAAGCTTGAGATGTTTAATCCTCTGTCTAGTGTAAAGGATCGTGTTGGCTTTTCGATGATTGATACAGCGGAACGAGAAGGACTAATAAAACCAGGAGATACCTTGGTCGAACCGACCAGTGGAAATACAGGAATTGGGCTTGCGTTTGTATGTGCAATTAGGGGATATCACCTTATATTAACAATGCCTGAAACAATGAGTATAGAACGTAGAAAAATTCTGCATGTGTTAGGTGCGAAGGTGGTTTTAACCGAGGCTTATGAGGGGATGGAAGGATCGGTAAAAAAGGCAAAGGAGCTGGCAGAGACGATTCCAAATGCATTTATACCACAGCAGTTTGCAAACCCTAGTAATCCGGAGATCCATCGTCATACAACTGCAGAGGAAATCTGGAGAGATACTGATGGAAAAGTAGATGTGTTTATAGCGGGAGTTGGAACCGGTGGAACCTTGACAGGCGTTGGACAAATTTTAAAGGAACGAAATCCTAATATCAAAATAATTGCAGTGGAACCATTTAAATCAGCAGTTTTGTCCGGTGGAATTGCAGCCCCACATAGGCTTCAAGGGATTGGAGCAGGATTTATACCTCCGGTACTTGATATAACAATTATTGATGAGATCATAACAGTTAAGGATGAGGATGCTGGTGAGGTGGCTAGAAATCTTGCCAATAAAGAAGGTTTACTTGTCGGAATTTCTTCTGCTGCAGCGATGTGGGCAGCGCTTGAGGTTGCAAAAAGACCAGAACACAAAGGACAAAGAATTGTCACTGTTTTTCCGGATTCGGGGGAACGGTATTTAAGTACCTGGTTATTTGATGATTTTAACAGTAATGAAAACAACTTGAAATTAAATGAAGAAGTTTCCGATTTGTCTACGGAGATACCACCGGCAGTCGCACTTTCCTTAAGATATTTTAGAAATGGACTCTATTGTAGTGAAGCAATACTACGAGCATTTAATGAAGTCTATAAATTGGGAATGCCAGATAATTTTTATAAGATAGCAACGGGTTTTGGCTCTGGGTTAGGAGAATCGGGTTGTACCTGCGGAGCTGTAACAAGTGGTGTCATGGTTCTAGGTTTGGTTGCAGGACGTAATAAAGCCTATGAATCGGAACGAATGGTATATTTAGCTGTCAACGAATTACATAAAAGATTCAAAGAAAAACATAAGGCAGTATGTTGTCGAGTGTTAACCAAGAATGTTGAATGGAATTCTGCTGAACACAAAATATTATGCGAAGACTATGTATTGGAAGCGGCAAGACTTACTGATGAGATAATTAATACACGTTTATTTGAATTTTTACCACAAGGTGGTGGGAAAGCAATACCAATCAAGAAAAATCCATTCGCTTTGTTTCGACGAATCAATGATAAATAGATAAGGAGTAAAAAGTGATGACACATTATAAAGTATCAGTAATTATTCCATTGGCTTGGGCTGAGACCATATCAGATAAATTAATTGGACAATTATCGCTATTGCCAAATGATTGGGAGATTTTATTATGTTCACCAAAACAAATCAGCAGAGCTATTTTAAATACGGAGCATACAAAGTATATTATGGCTCAAAATGGCAGAGCGTATTGTCTGAATGAAGGTGCAAAACAGGCAAAAGGGGAATATCTGTGGTTCTTACATGCTGATTCCTTATTGATGGAGGGAACAGTCTCCGAATTGACGAAAATAGTGAAGACTAATAGTTTGGCACTTTATTACTTCAACTTAGTATTTTATACAAATGATTGCCATATGATGAAGTTTACTGCGTGGGGTGTACGTTTTCGATGCAAATTTCTGAAAACGCCTTTTGGCGATCAAGGATTTTTTATGAAAAAATCTTTATTTGAGGAATATGGGAATTATTCGACGACAGCATCTTATGGTGAAGATCATTTACTGGTTCGAAATTTTAGGAGAAACAAGATACCAATCAAACGCATCGGTTTAAAATTGTATACGAGTGCCACAAAATATGAACGTGATGGTTGGCTGAAAACAACGGTAAGTCATTTATATCTTTGGCGAAAACAAGCCAGTTCGGATGAAAAGCTACATAGAAAGGAACCTAGAAATGAAAACAGCAGTGGTAATATTTTGCAAGACACCAGGCGTTTCGCCGGTGAAAACTCGGTTAGCATCCGAAATAGGCAAACAACAGGCGGAAATGTTTTATCAACTGAGTATTGCCACAATTCAAGAGACAATTTCTAAGGCAAAAGAGAAATCTGACATAGATATTTACCCATACTGGGCAGTAGCTGAGCAAGAATCAGTTTACTGTCCTTTATGGAATACCTTCAATACAATATGGACTGGAGAAGGTGGGCTAGGGAGCAGAATTTACAATGTACTAGATACGATGTTACAGCAATATAAGAATGTAATTATCATAGGTTCTGATAGTCCTCAGATTACATTCCAGTACATCGTTGATGCAGTTCATGTTTTAGCGGAAGGCACAGAGGACGGAGTCATTGGTCCTTGTGAAGACGGAGGCTTTGTTTTGTTTGGTAGCAAAACACCAATAGCAAAACAGCTATGGACGGATATAGAATATAGCAAGGAAACCACTTTATATCAACTAACCAAAAAATTAGACAAGAATAAATTCACTTATTCTTGTCTACCTAAAATGGGTGATGTAGATCATTATGATGACTTGAAAAATCTTTATCCTATATTAAAAGCCAACAGAAATGATAATTTGCCAAAGCAAAATGAACTTATCACATGGCTTGAGACCGACATCATACAATGGCAAAGCTCATAACCTGTATTGCATCAACCTTATTGCTTTACAACTTCAAGTCTATTGAAATGTAAGTCTATTGTAATTCCAGCTTACCCAACTGGAGGCATCCCATAATACCCTGATTATCCTTGAGGGAAGCAGGAACAATGTACGCGTCGATATTTCGTAATTGAGAGGTCTGTATATAGCCGCCCAATAATTCAATAACCTTACTGCGAACGAGAGGGAAGAGTTGTTCTTGATGCATAACACCACCGCCCAACACGATTCTATGTGGAGCAAGGGTTAAGATATAATTTACAATACCCTGTGCCAGATAAAAAGCTTCCATGTCCCATACTTCGGCGTTATCTTTTAATTCAATAGCTTTTTTACCCCAACGTTTTTCGATGGAAGGACCGGATGCTAAGCCTTCCATACAGTTTGGATGATATGGACAAACCCCTCCAAAATTATCCTTTGGGTGCTTGTTAAGTAAGATATGGCCAGCTTCTGGGTGAAGCATACCGTGCAATAAGGAGCCATTTTGATAGACACCCACACCAATACCGGTACCAACAGTTATGTAGATACTAGAATCAACATCTTTGGTGATACCCCAGGTTGCTTCTCCAAGAGCAGAAGCATTTACATCGGTATCAAATCCGATTGGAATAGAAAGAGCATTTTTGATATCACCAACGATATCATAATTTGCCCAAGCTAATTTCGGAGTAGAAGTAATGTACCCATAAGTTTTAGAATTCTTCTCCAAATCGATGGGACCAAAGGAACCAATGCCTAATGCAACTGTTTTTTTCTGCTTAAAATATTCAATTATTTTTGGTATGGTTATGGATGGTGTTTCGGTAGGAATTGAACACTGCTCCAAGATTTCACCATTTTCATTTCCTATTGCCAGTACCATTTTTGTTCCGCCTGCTTCTAATGCACCCAATAACATGTTTGATGTACCTCCAATTATTTTTTCCTGTTTTGGAAAATGAATGTGATTTTATTTGAATCATTTTGTTTGCTATACCAACAAAATGATTCTTTTTTATTATAACTATAACTTATAAAAAATACAGTTCTTTTTCTCTCTGTTTTATAGATTCTATCATAATTCTTTACTGTTTCAATTTCTTAATTAATAATGTATCACAGGAAGTAACTTTTATCAATGAAAAGCCACATCAATTTTAAAATGAAGCATAGAGTATATTGTAATGTGTGGTACCGTTTCTTTAGAAGAATGATAGCAGATATGGTTAGTGAAAAGGCAAACATTACCGAAATTACTATTGTAACGTATGTTTTAGAGAATATATAGTACTAATTTAGCTTGTTTTAAAGATTTGAAACATGGACACGAATAGGAATAAGCTTTATAATGAATTCTAGTACTTCACCAATAGGGGGAAATTTTGTGGAAAAGAAAACAAAAGTATTAAGTTCACGCTATCATCAAATTGCTACGGACATTGCTTCTAAAATAGTAGACAAGCATTATCAAGTTGGAGATAAAATATATGCAAGATCTTCTGTTGCAAGCCAATATGGTGTTTCTTCTGAAACAGCCAGAAGAGCAATCTGTATCTTGAGTGATCTTGGCATTGTCGAGACAACAAAGGGCAGTGGCGTAATCATAAAATCATATGAAAATGCATCACATTTTGTTCGACAATATACCGATATTCAAACAGTAAACAATCTGAAGAAAGAGATTTTAAATAGTGTTGAAAGACAATCGAAGGAAATTGAGTATTTTAACGGTTGTTTGACCAAATTGATCGAAAAAACAGATCGATTTCGCTATATCAATCCCTTTATCCCCTTTGAAATTGAGATCACCTCGGACACCCCATATTTAAATAAAACGATATCAGAGATGAATTTTTGGCATCTTACCTCTGCAACAATTATTGCAATAAAACGTGATGACGCAATCCTTATATCACCCGGACCATATGCAACTTTTTTAGAGAATGACATTATATATTTTATAGGTGATGAAAATTGTTTAGAACGTGTAAATAACTATATCTATCCGAAATTAACATGATATAGTTTATCTATTTTTTGGATATCATAACTACTATCATAACCTTGTATAAAAGTGAAAATTGCTTTTATATAAGGTTTTTATTATGCATTATTTGGACGAAATTTGACAAAGTAACAACTTGTATATATAATGAAGTTGTTTCGCTAATAATTAATTGTTAAAAAATGTTAGGTAGGAGGTAATGAAATATGATTAAATTTGAAAATGTATCGAAAAATTTTAAAGATAATAAAGTATTAAAAAATATATCTTTTGAAATTGCAACAGGAAATTTGGTGGCATTTATTGGAGAGAGCGGATGTGGTAAAACCACTACCTTAAAAATGATAAATAGATTGATTAAGCCTTCCGCTGGCAAAATATATATCAACGGTGAAGATATTGAAAAGAAAGATGTTATAGCGCTACGCCGCAACATGGGATATGTAATTCAACAGACAGGGTTATTCCCACATATGACGGTGAAAGAAAATATTGAAATTATTCCAAGGGCTGAGAAGAAAAACTCTAAAGAAATAGAAAAACGAACCTATGAGCTGATGGATATGGTAGGCCTTGATTCAGAGGAGTTTTTAAACAGATATCCAACTGAGCTAAGTGGTGGACAACAGCAGAGAATTGGGGTTGCTAGAGCTTTTGCTACAGAGCCAGAAATCATCTTAATGGATGAACCTTTTTCAGCACTTGATCCCATTACGAGAATAGGATTGCAAGAAGAACTTATTAATCTGCAAGCACAGTTGAAGAAAACAATTGTATTTGTAACGCATGATATGGATGAAGCAATAAAAATTGCTGATATGATTTGCATCATGAAAGATGGTGAAATTATTCAATATGATACACCAGAAAATATTTTGAAAAATCCAAGTAATGAATTTGTTTCAAGATTCGTAGGAAAGAATAGAATTTGGACGTCGCCTGAGTTTATAAAAGCGGAAGATATTATGATAGAGTCACCAATTACTTGCTATCGTAACACTACCTTACTTCGATGTATGGAGAAAATGCGTTCTTCGAAGGTTGATAGACTTATGGTAATTGACAACAAATCAAAGGAATTGTTAGGAGTAGTTAGAGCAAAACAAATTCAAGTGCAGGCAGATCGAACACAAGAGGTTGGTAATATCATGTCAACTGAATTCCTAAGTGTTGCACCAACTGATTCTATTGTAAATGTTTTGACGATTGTAGATGAAAATAATGTATCAAACATTCCTGTTATTGATGAGAAACGAACACTTCTGGGCTTAATTACAAAAAGTAGTCTTGTGACTACCTTGAGTCAACAATTTTTAGACACAGAGGAGGAAATATAATATGGATTTTTATGAATATATCATACAAAGTAAAGATCAAATATTTACATTAACAATTGAGCATATAAAACTAATAGCAATATCTGTTGGGTTTGCTATTTTGTTAGGTGTTCCACTTGGTATTTTGATTAGTTATGTAAAAAAACTTAACAAGCCTATTATGGGGGCAGCGAATATAATTCAAGCAATTCCAAGTATGGCACTTCTAGGTTTTGCAATTCCATTTTTGGGAATCGGAACACTGCCTGCGGTAGTAATGGTAATTCTATATTCCTTACTTCCTATCATTAAAAATACCTTTATTGGTATTCATAATATCAATGCACAGATGCTGGAAGCAGCGCGTGGTATTGGCCTCACTAAATTTCAGATTTTAAGAAAGATTCAAATTCCACTCGCATTGCCAGTTATCATGGCTGGTGTACGAATATCTGCTGTAACTGCAGTAGGTCTTATGACAATGGCAGCATTTATCGGTGCTGGAGGGCTTGGATTTCTTGTCTTCTCAGGAATAAGAACAGTGAATAATAATCAGATTTTGGCGGGAGCAATTCCTGCGTGCTTATTGGCTCTACTTGTTGATTATCTGGTAGGACTTGCAGAAAAACTTGTTACTCCAATCAGTCTTCAAAAAAGTAGTAGTTCAATACAAATGCAAAGGAAGGAACGAAAGAGAAGGAAACTGATACTTACATTTTCAGCCTTCGTGATTGCAATTATATTCGTATTTTCAGCATTAGCAAGTAACAAAAATATTAATCAAAAGACAATAACAATTGCCGGTAAAGATTTTACAGAACAGCATATATTAACTCATATGTTTGCTGATTTGATTGAAGATAAAACAGATATTAAAGTTGAACGAAAAGTAAATCTTGGAGGGACACAGGTCTGCTTTACTGCATTAAAATCGGGTGACATTGATATATACTTTGATTATAGCGGAACAGCCTATGGAGATACATTAAAGTATCCACCTATTGCAGATATGGATATTGTTTATCAAACTGTAAAAACTGATTTTAAGGAAAAATTTAATATTGAGGTGTTAAAACAAATGGGATTTAATAACACATATGTTTTGGCCGTAACAAAAGATATTGCAGAACAATATAATTTAAAAACAATTAGTGATTTGGCAAAAGTAGCATCAAAGCTGAAAGCCGGAACAACACTTGAGTTTTTAAATCGAGATGACGGTATACCTGGTCTTACTGAATTTTATAACTTTAAATTCAAGGATACAGTCGGTTTGGATGGATCGCCAAGATATGTAGCTATGATTAATAAAGAAACGGATGTAGTTGACGCTTTTTCTACAGATGGATTATTAAAGAAGTTTAAACTTATAACTTTAGAAGATGATAAAAACTTTTTTCCGCCATACTATGCAATTCCACTGATAAGAGGTGAAGTTATAGAGATGTATCCGGAAATCATACCAATCATTGAAGAACTTGGAACTAAGTTAACAAATGAGATAATGATAGAATTAAATTATAAAGTTGATGAGCTTCAAATGGAACCAAATGTTGTGGCAAGAGAATTTTTAATCGAATCTGGATTTATAACTGAATAGTAGAAATTAAAATGTCTCAATTCATGTTTCATGTTACGTACAAATATGCACATACATGAAACAATGATTCTTGGACATTTTTGTTTTATAACATCTTTATCTTTTTGTGATAGATATATCGAAAAAAGATAATGTTTAAGGTCACAGATGCAATTTCTGCAAGAGGGATGGAATACCATACTGCATCTAGCCCTATAAATTTTGCAAAAAGATAAGCAAGAGGTAAAATAAACAACAATTGTCTAGTGACGGATACTGCAAGACTTAGGAGTCCATCTCCAAGGGCTTGGTATATTTATACCTTGATAAAACAAATCACCATATGCAGATATCGAAATACTTTCGATGCCTGCATATAGCGATTTGTTTTGCTACAGTCCACGTTAACCTGTCTATTAATTATCTAAAATTTTTTTAAGTTCATTCATAAAGGTATTCACATCTTTAAATTCTCGGTATACAGATGCAAATCGAACATATGCAACTGGATCAAGTTCTTTCAACTTATCCATTACAATTTGACCAATAATATGGCTTGGAATTTCTTTTTCTTCACGATTAAAAATGCTATTTTCCACTTCGTCAACTAAGTTAGTAATCTGATCAACCGATATAGGCCTTTTATGGCAGGAACGGAAAACACCTGCTTCAATTTTGGAACGATCATATTGTTCCCTATTATTATCCTTTTTGATTACGACAAGTGGGATGGTTTCAACCTTTTCATAAGTTGTAAACCTTCTTTGACATTCATCACATTGACGCCTTCGACGAATGGAATTACTGTCATCTGCCGGTCTTGAATCGATTACTCTTGTGTTTTCGTTGCTGCAAAATGGACATTTCATGAAAGAAATCCTCCTAATATTCTATCTTACGGTATTTTGTATTTTTTATCTATTTAGTGTATATCTTGATTATATTGAAGTTTATTCAATCGGTCAAGAAAATTATTACAAATTACATTTTACCATACATTTATCAACATCCACATCGACAAGAATAACATCAATACCAATTTGTTTGATGCAACAGAAGTTGATAACGTATCGGGTCTTTGACACTTGCACAATACAAAAAACGCTGAAAGCCTTAGAATAGGCTTATTTTTTTGTCAAATTTTCAATTTAGGTATTGAGTATTATTGGGTATTATGTTATAATATAGGGGATTGGAGGATATTGCTTATGCGTTTAGGTATGTCAAAGTCAAAAAATTCAACGTCCCTTTATGTGATTAAATCCACATATGTCAATAGTGTTCACTCAACAAAAATTGTAGAAATATTAGGTACCGTAAGTGAATTAGAAAAAAAACTTAACGGAGAAGATCCTATTGAATGGGCTAAAAATTACATTGAAGGACTTAATAAAAAAGAAAAAGAAGAAAAAAGAGAGGTCTTAGTTAAATACTCTCCAACGAAACAGATTACAAAGGATGCGCAGCATTCCTTTAATGGTGGTTATTTATTTTTACAGCAAATATATCACGAACTTGGTTTACACAAAATATGCAAAGAAATTTCTAATAAACATAAATTCACCTACAACCTAGATTCTATTCTGTCTAGATTGATTTATGGAAGAATTGTTTTCCCTGCTTCTAAGCTTGCTACTTGTGAATTGTCAAAGCGTTTTATTGAACAACCAGATTTTGATATTCAGCATATTTATAGGTCTTTAGAAGTTATTTCAAATGAGTCTGACTTTATTCAATCAGAGCTTTACAATAACAGCCTAAAAATATACAACCGCAAAAAAGGTATTCTTTATTACGACTGCACAAACTACTTTTTCGAAATTGAACAAGAAGATGGATTAAAACAGTATGGTGTATCTAAAGAGCATCGACCCAACCCGATTATTCAAATGGGACTTTTTATGGATAGTGACGGAATTCCACTTGCCTTTTGTATCAACAAAGGAAATACGAATGAGCAGCTTACACTAAAACCTTTAGAAGAAAAAATAATATCAGATTTTAAACTCTCTAAATTTCTTGTTTGTACAGATGCAGGACTTGCATCTACTGCTAATAGAAAATTTAACGACACCAAAAATCGTTCATTTATTACAACCCAGTCTGTTAAAAAATTAAAAAAGCACTTAAAAGAATGGTCGCTTGACCCTACAGGATGGCACCTAAGTGGTTCTGATAAAATATTTAAGATTAGCGAATTAGATGAAGAAAAGGATATGAATAAGATTTTTTACAAAGAACGATGGATCAAGGAAGATGGACTAGAGCAAAAATTAGTAGTAACGTTTTCTTTAAAATATAAAAACTATCAATCTTCCATTCGAAATCGCCAGGTTGAAAGAGCACAAAATATAATTATAAAAAACCCTACAAAAATAAAGAAATGTAATGCCAATGATTATAAGCGTTTTATTGAAAAGAGCCATTATACTGCTGATGGTGAAGTAGCTGACAAGGAATTATTTAGTATTAAAACATCTTTGATTGAACAAGAATCTGCATATGATGGATTTTATGCTGTTTGCACAGATCTTGAAGATGATGCTTCTTCAATCATAAAGGTTAATCAAAAACGCTGGGAAATCGAAGAATGTTTTCGTATTATGAAAACTGAATTTAAGGCAAGACCCGTTTATTTACAACGAGATGATAGAATTCAGGCTCACTTTACTACTTGCTTTATTTCGCTAATGATATATCGATTATTAGAAAAGAAATTAGAAGAAAAATTCACTTGTAATGAAATCATTTCCGGCTTAAGAGATATGAATTTTTTCGAAATTAAAGGAGAAGGATATATTCCTACTTATACTCGTACAGATTTTACGGATGCTTTGCATGATGCATTTGGTTTTCGCACAGATAATCAGATCATTAATAATAAACAAATGAAAAATATTTTTAAAGGTACACAAAAATAAAAACATTACTCACTTTTTCAAAAACAACGAAAGCTCTGAACCCACTGATTTTACTGGGATACAGAGTTTTTTTATTTCACAACTGTCAAAGATGAGATTATATTGAAGTTTATTCAATCGGTCAAGAAAATTATTACAAATTACATTTTACCATACATTTATCAACATCCACATCGACAAGAATAACATCAATACCAATTTGTTTGATGCAACAGAAGTTGATAACGTATTCATGGTCACGGCCAAGAATACCCCATATTTTGCAGGGGCCAGGTACTATAATATGAGTAATATGGCCAGTACAAATATCAAATTCTAGGTCGCCAACAAAACCTAGACGTTCACAATCTCTACAGTTAATGACTTCTTTCTGCCGAAGCTCACAAATGCGCATATAATCACCCGAATTAGTTCTTGGTTTATTATATGCGCATTCTGTCTGTTGTTCTATCCATTTTTTATGAAAAATTGAAATTTTGGTTACTGTATTTAATAATCTATTGATATCGGTAAATAAATTAAATTATCATATAATCATCAAGATCGTTATGCTTCGATGAGTCCAGATACTTTCTCTTCGATATCAGCTAATTGTTCCTTTGATGGAATATAATTAATTTTAATTGGTTCAAGGATAATTTCTAATCCCATCTCTATTAGTCCTTTATTCACAATATCGGTACTCTGACCACTCCAACCAAAAGAACCAAATGCAAAGCCCTTTTTTCCTTTTGGAGCTAGTCCTTTCAGATAAGAGAGAAAAGCAGCAACATTTGGTAGAATATTATTATCAAGCGTAGGAGAGCCCACACAGAGATAGCGAGCTTTGAGTGCTACAGTTGCAATTTCAGCCAAAGGATTTACCTTTAAATCCATTAATTTCACTGCAACCCCTTTCTTTGCAAAACCTTCTAGAATCCGATGCGCGATAATTTCGGTAGAATGCCACATCGTGTCATAGACAATAAGGGCAACATTATCGGTGGCCTCATCCGAATAACGATGATATTGTTCCAGAATATCCTTAAAGTGGCTTCTCCAGATGACACCATGACTTGGTGCAATCATATCAAGATCTAAACTCTCAACAATTGCAATTGCTTTCTTAGCTTGTGCACCAAAAGGCATTAGAATATTTGCATAATAACTCATGGCCTCCTGCATCACGACAGGCAAATCAGCTTCATCATCAAAAGGACTGCTAGAGGTATAATGTTGTCCGAAAGCATCATTGGAGAAGAGTATTTTCTCTTCTGGGCAATAGGTAACCATATTATCTGGCCAGTGAAGCATTGGAGTTCCGACAAAGGAGAGGGTACGTTTGCCAAGGGAAAGAGTATCACCTGCTTTTACAGCCATAAATTTATAATTCTCACCATAGTGTGCTTTTAAACCTTTTATTCCACTTGGAGAAGAAGTGACAATTACAGCTTCCTTTGCTACCTGCATAACCTCTGGGATAGATCCGGAATGATCCATCTCAACATGATTTGAGATGAGATAGTCGATTTTAGAAGGATCAATAATTTCTGAAATGCGTTCTAGAAGTTCTGCACCAAAAGGAGCTTTTACTGTATCAATCAATGCTATTTTTTCATCAATAATCAGATATGCATTGTAGGTTGTACCTCGGCTGATGTCATAACCATGAAAATTTCGTGTATTCCAATCGACAACACCTACAGAAAAAATACCGGGTTTTAGTTCTATTTTGTTCATATAAACTCCCATCTGCCTGATTAAAGTCTTCTTTAAAGACATGCAGGCTAAAAAATCAAAATGTTGAAATTTTATAAATTTTCAACTTATAAGTTTCCTTATAAAACACACTAAATCATAGTAATAATTACTGATATTGTATAGCTTTCTAAATTGTTTGTCAATGTATATCATGAATTATATAATGTGTAAATTTGCAGAAATTATGATATAGATTCATTGTAAAGGTGGAATGAAGATTATAGTATATGCTGGTTATGTAATATAATATTTGATTCTTCTGCATACGGGATCCACAGAAAATAACTGGTGTCCGAATAAAGCCATCAAAGATGGAATGGCAGCTTCGAACATAATTTCCAATATAATAAAATAGCTGCTATACAAAGAAGTATAGCAGCGCGAGAGTTATATGAGTGGTTCTTTCGCAGCGGTAAAGGTAAGAGGGCCAATAATATTAGCTGGTCTGTTTGAATCTTGTAGCTCTGCGGTAAGAATATAAGTTACTGTACCAAAAGAACCTGTGTCTACATGAGCAAGGTTGGTAACTTTATTGCGATCAACTCCTGATTCTGAGCTTTCTAAGGAGCTATTAATTAACGTGCCGGTAACAGGTGCTCCTCTCCAGATTTTATAAATAACATTAGAAATTCCTGATAATCCAACCCATCCGATAACAGCTCTTAAATTGATTGCCTCATTACTGTTTAAGGTAGTGCTAAGAAATGCAATGGGTTGAGTAGTTGCTGATACGGGTATTAATACGCTGCCCGTTGTATTATTTGGAAGTACATAATACTTGTAATTATCTGCCATATTTTCACCTCCCTAAAGTTTTGATTGTGATGTTTTAACATGTTTGCTCTTGACGATTTAACTTAGGGTATCAATCTCGCTATAAACGTTACAGGGCCAATAACATCGACGGTTTTTCCCGCGTCCGGTGTTTCCACAGTTAAGGTATAGGTTATTCTCTGTGAGGTTGTAAAACCGCTGTCAACATGTAAAAAGCTTGTGACACGGTCTCTGTCAAAGCTTGACTCGGCACCTTCCACAGCACTGCATATTAAAGTACCAGTGATTGGTGCACCGCGCCAAAGTTTAAATAAGACATTGGTTCTTCCACCTAATATTGTTTGCCAGCCAACATTTGACCTTAGTGCTATCATACCACCCGGTGTTACATCAAGTGTAAGAGAAGCCAAAGGAATTGGTGCATTTGAAATCGGAATAGATGCTCCATTCACATTATTATTTGGTAACTCATAAAACACGAAGCTTTGCGCCATTTATTCTCACCTCCATTCCAATAATAATATATGCTGGATGGATCAAAATGCGACAAAATATGACAAATACAAGCAGGAGCGAGTTGATTATATAGTATAATTAGGTATGATTACCAAAAATTACTTGCCGAATGACCATGCCTTTGCTATACTATCTATAAGCAAATGATTCCTTCATTGTGGGAGAGACAATGGAAGGAGCAACAAATGTTTAGTAAAGCATATAGTGCAGCAATCCGTGGTGTTGACGGGCTGATTGTATCGGTGGAAGCGGATGTGAGCGATGGGTTACCTATGTTTGATATGGTAGGCTACCTTGCATCTGAGGTGAAGGAAGCCAGAGAACGAGTGAGGATATCGCTCAAGAATTCAGGCTACCGTCTCCCAGCAAAGCGCATCACGGTCAATCTATCTCCGGCAGACATTAGAAAAGAAGGAACTGCCTTTGATCTACCGGTTGCAATTGCAATTCTAACCGCCTTCGGTTATCTTCATGAAGAAAATCTTAAGAATATTTTAATCATCGGTGAACTCAGCTTAAACGGTAATATCAATAAGGTAAATGGCGTCCTGCCAATTGTAAATACAGCAAAACAACAGGGCTTTACAAAGTGCATCGTTCCGAAGGAAAATGCTAGAGAGGGAGCGGTAGTATCAGGGATTGATACTTACGGAGTAAAGACACTAAAGGAAGCAGTAGAGATATTAAATGGGTCGGTTAAGGTGGAACCTGAATATGTCAATTTGGAGCAATTATTTCAGACAAATGAGATGACAGACACCATTGATTTTATGGAAATTGCCGGACAAAAAGCAGCAAAACGAGCAGTAGAAATAGCTGTTTCCGGTATGCATAATATTTTAATGATCGGTCCTCCCGGATCGGGAAAAACAATGCTAGCAAAGCGTATTCCTACTATCATGCCAGAACTTACCTTGGAAGAGAGTATGGAAATCTCCAAAGTATATTCTATTGCAGGTTTACTTGAGAACGAAGCATTAATACGAAAGAGACCATTTCGTTCACCACATCATACCATCACAACAGCAGCACTAGCCGGAGGAGGTAATAGACCAAAACCCGGTGAAATCAGTCTTGCACATCTTGGAGTCCTATTCTTGGACGAACTTCCCGAATTCCAGAAAAATACAATTGAAATTCTTAGACAACCGCTTGAAGATAAATCGGTTACCATTGCAAGGCTAAATGGAACCTTCCGTTATCCTGCTGGCTTTATGCTAGTGGCTGCCATGAACCCATGTGGCTGTGGCTTTTATCCTGACCGAAATAAATGTAATTGTTCAGTCAATCAGGTGAAACGTTACCTTGAAAAGATTTCACACCCTTTACTTGACCGTTTTGATATCTGCATTGAGGCATTACAAATTAATTATCAAGACTTAGAAGAAAGTAAACAGCAAGAACCCTCTGCAGATATCAGAAAGCGTGTCCGGTTAGCTAGAGAAATTCAATTAGAACGTTATAAGGGTCAAAATATCTATTTTAACTCAGGGCTCACACCTCGCACCATCAAAATGTATTGTAAGCTTGGAGGAAAAGAACAAAGTTTACTTGAGCAAGCGTTTATAAAAATGAATCTGAGTGCCAGAGCTTATCACAGGATATTGAAGGTGGCCAGAACGATTGCAGATTTAGATGGTAGTGAACAAATTAAAATAAAACATTTAAGTGAAGCAATCTGTTATCGGAGCCTGGATGGGAAGTATTGGGGGATGTGATCATGTCTCGCATGAAAACGAGACATGATCACGAAAAATATGAGAATGAATTCTAGAGAAAATTCATTCTCGTATTTTCAGGCGCTTCAAATAGCCTATACATTGCACAATAGCACTATTTATAAATTTTCAATAACAAATATAAGCAGAAAGTTAGCGAATAGAAGGAGAGCACACTTTCACAAAGTAATATAGGTAATTGATTTAACAATAGTACTAATTTGTGTTTCATTTGTAACATTGGTGATACTGGGTGTTCATGGGTTGGCTGTTAACTGAGAAAGGATAATTTATGATAAGAGAAGAATATAGTTATTGGATTAGTAATATAGAAGGAATTGGAGCAAGGAAAATAGAATTACTAATTCAGGCATTTGATAGTTTGGAAGAGATCTTTCATGCAACAAAAGAGGAAATAATACATAAAACAAATCTGAAAGAGGTAGAAATCGATAGCATAATTGGAAGTAGGGTGGAAGATAAAATACAGGAAAAATATGCGAAACTAAAAATGAGTGGTATCTATTTTGTCTCGAAGGAGGATGAGCGTTATCCTAGTAAATTGAAAGATATTTATGGGGCGCCTTATGCCCTTTATTTCAAAGGAAATTTACCGAGGGAATCAAGAAAGTCAATTGCAATCATAGGTGCTAGAGAATGCACAAACTATGGAAAAGAAATTGCAAAGTATCTTGCAGGAGCAATTGCGGGACAAGGAATCGAAGTACTCAGTGGTTTAGCAAGAGGAATTGATTCCTATGCGCATGAAGGGGCACTTTCGGTTGGCGGTAGCACATTTGGAATATTAGGCTGTGGAATCGATATTTGCTACCCCCGAGAGAATATAAATTTGTATATGGATATGCAAAAGGAGGGAGGAATTATCTCGGAATATGCACCAGGTATCCCGCCTATTGCTTGTAATTTTCCGATGCGTAACCGTATCATCAGTGGCCTTTCTGATGGAATTTTAGTCATTGAAGCAAAAGAGAAAAGTGGTTCCTTAATTACCGTTGATATGGGGTTGGAACAAGGGAAAGATATTTATGCATTACCAGGACGAGTGACAGATCGTTTGAGCGATGGCTGTAATAATTTAATTAAAATGGGAGCAAAATTAGTTACGTCTCCGGAGGATATACTGGAAGACTTATTGCCTTCTTTTCAAAAAAGCGTAGGTGATTGTAAGGAAAATAATAACATGCTTAAATCGAAGGAAAAAATAGTATATGCGTGTTTAAACTTAGTGCCCAAACATATAGAAGAAATAGCACATGAAACAAATCTACAAATGAATCAACTGATGGAATACTTGTTATCTTTAGAACTTCGGGACTTGATACATCAAACAGTAAAAAACTATTATGTAACAAGCGACTATAAGAAAAGTTAGGATATTTCCATATTACTACCAATTTTTTAAAATTGGTAGTAATATGGAAATATTCAGTATATAATGGCAGTAGAATAAATTAGCAATAGTTAAGGCCACCACATTAAGGCAGAAATAGTAAAAGTAAATGGTACGATTGGGGGAGTTTAGTTGAAAAGAAAAAAATATCTACATATTTTATTATTACTGGGTATTTTGTTAGCTATATTTTATTGTAATTTGTATTTTCAGAAAGGTATATTATTTGAAGATTCCTTCTTGAAATTAAGCAAAGGGATCAATGGCTATGAATATAGCGGAACAGCATATGGCGAACACATACAGATTATTGCAAAAGAAGATAAAAAATCTTCAAATACAACAGCTATTACTTATTCCATAGGAGATTGGTATTATAAAACGTATACAGTAAATGTTTTGAAATCTTCTGCAGTTAACACAGATATAAATATTTACGAAAATAATAATCTGCTATTTGAAGGAACATATAAGAGAAATTCTGGATTTTTGCTTTGGGATAAAAAAGGTGAGCCAGTTTGGGACATAACTACAACCTTTAATAATCAAAGCCCATTTAATGCAGCATATAATGTAAGCAAAAGCGAAATTGTTACCACGGCATTTAAGAATAATATTATGATTCGCGGTAACGGAGCATTGCTTGTTTTGGCAATTTTTATTATTTTATATCTGGCAATCGATATAAAATGGCCGCGACTTATCTTTATGTGGCGCCATTCGTTGAGCGTTAATAACCCTGAGCCATCGGATTTTTATCTTGCTGCACAAAGGATGTCTTGGTATGTAGGTTCACTAATCACACTTTGTATACTAATAGCAAGTCTTTTTGTACATTAGTGCGATTGCCTCATAAGATTTTTCATAACAATAAGCTGTTGTTTGGTGGTAGTTGCTATGGGTATTAATCTATAGCAACTACCTTTTATTATGATAGTAAAGAAAAGTTTTTTCTTTACAATAAACATGTATTGGTAACAAAATAGGAACTAATGCATAAAACAAATCTAAAGGAGGTACAAATCTAGAGAATGCCGATCGTTTGGGTGATGGCTGTAATAATTTAATCAGCATGGGGGCAAAACTAGTTGTATCTCTTGAGGATATTCTTGAGAATTTGTTGCTTATCTAAGAGAAAAACGTTGATGAAAACAAAAAAAATTATAATATGCTTGAATCAATGGAAAAAATAGTGTATGCTAATTTAAGCTTCGAGACAAAGAATATAGAAGAGATAGCGCGGGAAAAAATATTCCGATGAATCAACGAATGGAATATAAGATCCTTAGGGCTTCATGATTGGATACATCAAATAGTAAAGAATTATTTTGTAACGAACGACTTTATGAAACTTTAGATAGACATCAGGGTAATGGAACACATTCACATATTAATGAGGGGAGTAGTATTATGCCAAAATATCTTGTTATCGTAGAATCTCCTGCTAAGGCAAAGACAATAAAGAAGTTTTTGGGTAGCAACTATGAAGTAACTGCATCAAATGGCCATGTACGAGATTTACCAAAGAGCCAATTAGGAATAGATGTTAAGAATGATTATGAACCAAAATATATTACGATAAGGGGAAAAGGTGACTTGCTTGCAAAACTTCGTAAAGAAGTCAAAAAAGCAGACAAAGTGTATCTTGCAACTGATCCTGATCGTGAGGGAGAAGCAATCTCTTGGCATCTTTTAAAGACTTTAAAGTTAGAAGATAAAAATGCAAGCAGAATTACTTTCAATGAGATAACAAAAACCGCAGTGAAAGCATCTATCAAACAAGCGAGAGAAATTGATATGGATCTTGTAGATGCACAACAAACGAGAAGAATACTCGATCGTATGGTGGGTTATAGTATCAGCCCTCTTCTTTGGTCGAAGGTAAAGCGTGGCTTGAGTGCTGGAAGAGTACAGTCGGTAGCACTTCGTATTATCTGTGATAGGGAAGAAGAAATCAATGCCTTTGTACCGGAAGAATACTGGAATTTAGAAGCAGTGTTTATCATTGAGGGTGAGAAAAAACCACTCAATGCAAAATTTATTGGAAGTCATAGCACAAAAATCGAGATTCATTCAGAAACAGAAATGAATGAGATATTAAAACAACTAGATCAAGCTGAATTTAAAATAGAAGAAATTAAAAGAAGTGAAAGACAAAGAAAAGCGCCACTTCCATTTACGACTAGTACACTTCAGCAGGAAGCAGCAAAAACGTTAAACTTTTCTACACAAAAGACAATGCGACTCGCACAACAGTTATATGAAGGAATTGACATCAAGGGGAGTGGTACGGTTGGTTTAATTACGTATCTTCGTACCGATTCTATCCGTATTAGTGATGAAGCAGATCAAGCTGTTAAAGCATATGTGAAAGATAATTATGGCAGTGAATTCGTTGCCACTGAGGAAAATGTAGCACGTATTGGTAAGAAAATTCAAGATGCCCATGAAGCAATCCGCCCTACCTATACAGAGTTTGCTCCGAGCGTAGTGAAGGATTCCCTTAATAGAGATTTGTTCCGACTTTATCAACTAATATGGAAGAGATTTGTTGCAAGTAGAATGCAATCTGCAAAATATGAGACTACAACAATCAAAATAGATGGAAATGGCTACCGTTTTACTTCAGCTACTTCAAAATTAATTTTTGAAGGTTTTATGCGTGTATATACCTCAGAAGAGGATGAGATAGAGAATGGATTAACCTTTCAGAGTTTAAAAGAAGGCCAACAACTTTCTTTGACGGAACTAGGAAAGAGTCAGCACTTTACGCAACCACCGGCACATTTTACGGAAGCTTCCTTGGTAAAAACGATGGAAGAACTGGGTATAGGCAGACCAAGTACGTATTCTCCTACAATTACTACAATTCTTGCCAGAAGATATGCAATCAAAGAGAATAAAAATTTATATGTTACAGAAATCGGAGAAACTGTAAATGGTATTATGAAACGTTCTTTCCCTAGTATTGTAGATGTTAATTTTACAGTAAATTTGGAATCTTTATTAGACTGCGTTGAGGATGGAACCGTTAACTGGAAGACCGTTGTCAGCAATTTCTATCCTGATTTAGAAGAAGCAGTAGTGAATGCACAGAAGGATTTAGAACATTTTAAAATAGAAGATGAAGTGACGGAAGAGATTTGCGAAGAATGTGGTAAAAACATGGTGGTAAAATATGGGCCACATGGTAAGTTTCTAGCGTGTCCAGGCTTTCCAGAATGCAGAAATACCAAACCGTATCTTGAGAAGATAGGAATTGAATGCCCAAATTGCGGAGGTGATTTAGTTGTTCGCAAGACAAAGAAGGGCAGAAGATATTTTGGGTGTGCCAATAGTCCAGAGTGTGATTTTATGTCTTGGCAAAAACCATCTGAGATAAAATGCGAAAATTGTGGTGGTATTTTACTTGAAAAAGGATCAAAATTGGTTTGCAATAATGATAAATGTGGTTATGTTACAAGTAATTCAAAATAAACAAATTAAGACAGCTATTTCGAATGTATATGAAATTGGATACAAAATATTAAAAAAGAACCAAAATGTGTGTCAAAATACCGAAATTACTATTGTTTTTAGGAAAAATATATGTTAAAATGAATAAGGTAATACAATTCTAAGATAAAAATTGTATTACCTTATTCTTATGCTTATTAGAATAAAATAAATTATATAGTGAGTGGTGTTTGAAACGTGATGGGGGAAGAAATAAAAGGGTGCAGGAGGAAATATTTAATGAGTGTACAGTTACTTGATAAAACAAGAAAGATCAATAAACTACTTCATAATAATAGCTCGCATAAAGTAGTATTTAATGACATCTGTCTTGTGTTGAGTGAAATACTAGAATCAAACATTTTGGTAATAAGCCGTAAAGGGAAGGTTCTTGGAATTAAGAATCGTAGTGATATTGTTGAGATTAAAGAATTGATTAAAGATGCAGTAGGTAGACATATTGATGTCTTGTTAAATGAGAGATTCTTAAATATTTTGTCCACCAAGGAAAATGTTAATTTAGCAACCTTAGGATTTGAGTTTGGAGATGTTAATAATTATCAGGCTATTATTACCCCAATAGATATTGCAGGAGAACGTTTAGGCACTTTGTTCTTATACAAATGTAATACACAGTATTCCCTTGATGATATCATTTTAAGTGAATATGGTACCACGGTGGTTGGGCTTGAAATGATGCGCGCTGTAAATGAAGAAAATGCCGAAGAGAGTAGAAAAGTTCAGATTGTAAAATCTGCAATTAGTACTTTGTCATTTTCAGAGCTGGAAGCAATTACCCATATTTTCGAAGAACTAGAAGGCAATGAAGGAATTTTGGTTGCCAGTAAGATTGCAGATCGTGTTGGTATTACGAGATCGGTCATTGTGAATGCCCTAAGAAAGTTTGAAAGCGCCGGTATTATCGAATCGCGCTCTTCGGGAATGAAAGGTACGTATATCAAGATTTTAAATGATGTTATTTTCGATGAATTAGTAAAAATGAAAAATTAAATATACAGAATGGATTTCTGGGGATTACCAAAAGGATTTGTGAGAATTAAGCTCTCATAAATCCTTTTTTTAAATTAAAAATATATTAAAAATATGATAATAATACAAGGTATAGTATAATTCTACTAGTTTTGCAAATATATCTTGTGTTTTTACAAAAATTTATTATAATATTATGTAGAGAAAGAATGCGTAAGTGTAATTTTATAAGTCCGCAGTGGCAGACAGATAGGAGCAAAATATGATAGGTTCAAATGCATACAACTATATCAATGTACTCGATAAGGCTGCCGATGCAAGTTGGAAGAGAAATGAAGTAATTAATAACAATATTGCAAATGTGGATACACCAGGATATAAGCGAAAGGACGTACAATTTGAGTCCTACCTTATGTCAGCAATTGCAGGAGATGATTCACTAGATAGTCGTGTTTCGGATGTTCGCCTAAATTCGTTAGAAGCAACTACCTATACCGACAATGCTTCACTAAGCTACCGTCTTGACGGGAACAACGTAGATATTGATACAGAATCAGCCAATCTTGCTGAAAACCAGATTAGGTACTATACCTTGCTCGATTCTATGACTCAAGAATTCAATAGAATAAAGACGGCATTAACTGCAAAATAAATAATTACAAAATAAATAAACACAAAATACATAAGACGATAATGAAGAGAACGATAATGATTAACCCTAATATTTAATGGAACGATTGGAGGAAACAGCATGTCAGAAATGAACGGAATGAATATTAGTGCTAGTGGTATGACTGCACAAAGACTACGCATGGATATCATATCACAGAATATAGCAAATATTAATACGACTCGTGACGAGAATGGTAATGTTTATAAGCGTAAGAACGTAGTATTTTCTGAAAAAGATGTTACTCCCTTTGGCAATATATTAATGAAAGCATCAGGGACAAACGGAAATGGCGTTAAGGTTACTAGCATAGTTGAAGATAATGAGACTGCAATGCGCCAGGTATATGATCCCTCTCATCCAGATGCGAATGAAGATGGATATGTGACCTATCCCAATGTTAATACAGTACAGGAAATGACAGATTTGATTGATGCAACGCGTTCCTATGAGGCTAATGTAACCGCATTTAATGCAACCAAGAACATGGCACTCAAAGGTTTAGAGGTAGGTAAATAAAGCAAGGAGGTAAGTGATGAATATAGCATCAGTTGGTAATTTGGCAGAACTTAGTAAATATGGTGTTGACTCTGCTTCTACAGTGAAAACAAATAATAACGCTTCTTTTGAGAGCTTATTACAATCGGCAGTTGATATGGTAAAAGAGACAAATACTCTTACGAATAATGCAGAAGAAGAGGAAATGGCTTATGCACTTGGGACGAAAGACAATACGCATGATTTACAAGTAGCGCAACAAAAAGCGAATATATCATTACAATATACAGTAGCTGTTAGAAATCAAGTGATGGATGCTTATAAAGAGATTATGAACCTACAGTTCTAGTCGAGGCGTTGTTAAATACGGTTTAAGGAGTACAGGGTAATGACAGAGAGATTAAAACAAATACCGAAACAGTTATTAAAGCTATGGAATAAATATACGAGTAAACAGAAGACAATTATCATAAGCGTAGTTTGTGCTGTTTTTTTAACGTTTATATTTCTCATTTGGTTTATAGGTCGCACACAGTTTAAAGAATTAAAGACTTGCGATACTCCACAGGAGGTCAATGCAGTTGTTGAACTTTTGAAAGAGCAGGAAATTCCCTATAAACTTGCAGATAATAATTTAACAATATTAGTTGATAAAAAGAGATTCTCTGATGCATACTTAGAAATTAATAGTAGTGATATGCCTACTTCTGATATTTCGGTAGACGACTTATTAAGTAATAGCTTGAGTACCACCAACAGTGATAGAACCCTGAAATTAAACCTATATATTCAAACGAAACTACGTAATTATTTAGTTACCATGCAAGGTGTTGAAGACGCTCAGGTAATATATATACCTGTGGATACGAGTAATTCCATCTTAACTACTGCGCAAGAAACAAATGCAAGTGTATTACTTTCAGTAAATGATGAATTTGAGATAGAAACCGCTGAAACAATTGCAACATTAGTTGCTTCTGTCATCGGAAATAGTACAGCAGACAAGATAAAAGTAACTGACCAGAATGGTAAACTACTTTTTGGTGGTGAACAAGATTTGTATTCTGGCAGTGCAAACTCCAATATGGACTTTAAAAATAGACTACGAAACACCTTCATTAATAATCTCTATATGGGACTTATAAAGAACGGGTATGATGATGTGGAAATTATGCCAAATTTAATCTTTAATATGGACAAGGTGAGTCAATTATATACCGAATATTTACCTGCAGAGGGTCAAGAACAAGGTGTATTTGGACATTCGTATACTTATACTTCTGAAAATGCAGGCGCTTCCGGTGGTGTACCTGGAACATCTTCAAACGATGGGACAGATTATATGACTGAAGATAGCACTTCAACAACAGGTAATGTTGTAATAGATGAGAATGATTATTTACCAAATGAGAGAGTAACAAATACGGAATCTGAGGTTGGAGCATTAATTCCGGAAGAATCCTCTATGAGTATTGTACTTCGTAAGGTAATCACTTACAAAGAAGAGGATATGATACTGGCAGGATTATTAACAGATATCACCTTTGAAGAATATGCGCTTCAAAATAAAGAAAGTATAAAAGCAGTCGTTGATCCTGACATTATTACGATGTTATCTATGGCAACTGGGATTACAGAAGAAAATATTGAGGTTATTGCTTACGATCAACCAATTTTTATTCCCAAATTGCAAAATATTAAGAGTTGGACGGATTACTTACAGATTATTCTGGCCGTACTTATTATTGCACTATTAGCTTTTGTGGTTTTTAAAGGAATTGCCCCAGTTGAAGTAACCGAATTGGAACCGGAACTATCCGTAGAACAACTTTTAGCTTCGACAAAAGCGAACCAGCCTATGGAGGATATTGCGTTTAATGAAGTTTCTGAGGTTCGTAAGATGATTGAGAAATTTGTAGATGAAAAGCCTGACGCAGTTGCATCATTACTTCGTAATTGGCTGAATGAAGATTGGAACTAAGAGGAGGATTGAATATGGCACGAAGTGTAAATACGAGTATCAATGGTGTTCAAAAAGCTGCAATTCTCTTAATAGCATTAGGACCAGAAAGATCAGCGAAGATATTTCAACACTTAAAAGAGGAAGAAATTGAACAATTAACACTTGAAATTGCAAATACAAGAAGTATTTCTCCTGCTACAAAGGATGAAGTTCTAGATGAATTCTATGAGATATGTTTGGCACAACAGTATATCGCAGAGGGCGGTATTGCTTATGCAAAAGAGCTTTTAGAGAAAGCACTTGGCCCAGAAAAAGCGATGGATGTAATTGGAAAATTGACAGCCTCCTTACAGGTTAGGCCTTTTGAATTTGTTAGAAAGACGGATGCTTCCCAGCTTCTCAACTTCATTCAGGATGAGCATCCTCAGACCATAGCTTTAATTCTTGCTTATCTTTCATCTGGACAAGCATCTATCATTATATCTTCACTAGCACCGGATAAACAGGCTGATGTAGCAAAACGTATTGCGCAGATGGATCGAACCTCACCGGATGTAATTAAAGAAGTAGAAAAGGTACTCGAACGTAAATTGGCTTCTCTAATGAACCAAGACTACACGATTATCGGAGGTGTTGATTCAATCGTAGACATCTTAAATACTGTAGATCGTGGTACAGAGAAGCATATCATGGAAACTCTTGAAATTGAAGAACCTGAACTTGCGGATGAAATCAGAAGAAAGATGTTTGTATTTGAAGATATCTTAAGTTTAGATGATAAATCGATTCAAAGAGTTCTTAGAGAAGTTGACAACAATGAGCTCGCAATTGCTCTTAAAGGTTCCAATGAGGAAGTTCAGACGGCTATCTTTAACAACTTATCCAAACGTTTGGCTGCTATGATAAAAGAAGATATGGAGTATATGGGTCCTGTCCGTCTAAAAGATGTAGAAGAAGCACAGCAGAAGATTGTTAATATTATTCGAAAACTTGAGGATTCCGCCGAGATAATTATATCCAGAGGTGGGGGTGACGAGATTATTGTCTAACGTGATTAAAGCATGTAGCGTATATTATGATTATGATGGAAAAAAGTTAATTGATGCTCATCTTAAGAAAGAATGTGAGCCAGTTATTTTTGAAAATGCACAAAAAGTGTTGGCAGTCCATAAGGCAATAAAGCCATCCCAATCGGAAGAATTTGTAGAAGGTCTGAATGCATTTATCGTTGAAAAGCTAGATGTAGAAGAAACGTCGATTCTTCGAGAAATGTCTTCCAAGCTCATTAATGATTCCAAAAGTGAGGCAAAGTCTATCCTTGATCAAGCGAAGCAAGAGGCAGAACAGATTAAGAAGGATGCATTTGCAACTGCAAAGCAAAAGGGCTACGCGGAAGGATATACCAAGGGAGAGAAAGAAACGCAAAAGAAAAAGTCTGAATTTGAAGAGAAGATAAAAACTTTAGAAGAAGAATATTCGCAACAATTAAGCAGGCTTGAACCGCAATTTGTTCAAATTGTTGCGTCTTTAATTGAAAAAGTCACTGGTATCTTAGTAGAGGGTAAAGAAGAAGTTATCTTACATTTACTTCATAAAGCACTTCTAAACACAGATAAAAGCAGTCAATACAACATAAAGGTAGCAAACGAGGATTATGATTATCTTTTTTCAAAGAAGAACGTTTTACTTAGTGTACTTCCGGGGAATGTGCAGTTAGAAATTATTGAAGATTCCAGTTTAAACAAAAATCAATGTCTTATTGAGACGGATTTTCGCGTAATTGACTGCAGCTTAGATGTACAATTAAGTAATTTGATAACAGATTTAAAATTACTTGGTGGAATTTAAGTTTTTATGGATTTTACCGATATATAATATGTATAAGTAATCTTAAATCGTGGAAAGCAGGAAACGATGGTAGGAATAGATTTCGATAAATATAAGCAATTACTTGATAAGACCTATGAGAGAAATCTAGGACGTGTTGTTAAAATGGTTGGATTAACGGTAGAAGCTACGGGACCCGATGCAAATTTAAATGATGTATGTTTCATCATGTCCCAAGATCAGAAGAAAAAGATAAGGGCTGAGGTAGTTGGTTTTCGTGAAAACAGAATATTACTTATGCCTTATGATGATATGACAGGAATTGGAATCGGAAGTATGGTTGAGAGCACTGGAGCACCGCTTAAGGTCCCGGTGGGTCAAGAACTTCTAGGCAAGACCTTGGATGGTCTTGGTAACCCAATCGACTCTTCTATGATACATAGTAGTATATTTTATTCTGCAGAAGCGTCTCCTCCGGATCCACTCAAACGTAAGATTATTGATGAAATTCTACCACTTGGTGTAAAAGCGGTAGATGGTCTGATTACCATAGGAAAAGGACAAAGAATTGGTATTTTCGCTGGTAGTGGTGTAGGTAAGAGTACATTACTTGGTATGTTTGCTAGAAATACGAAGGCAGATATTAATGTAATTGCCTTAATTGGCGAGCGTGGTAGAGAGGTCCGTGAATTTATTGAGCGTGACCTCGGCGAGGAGGGGATAAAGCGATCCGTTATTGTGGTAGCAACCTCGGATAAACCTGCATTGATTCGTAAAAAAGCAGCAAAGACAGCAACTGCAATTGCAGAATATTTTAGAGATCAGGGAAAAGATGTTTTATTAATGATGGACTCCCTAACTAGGTTTTCTATGGCACAAAGAGAGATTGGGTTAGCTTCTGGAGAGCCACCAGTGTCAAGGGGATATCCTCCCAGTGTTTATTCTGAAATGCCAAAGCTTTTAGAAAGAGCAGGTACTTCTGAAAAGGGTTCTATCACTGGATTATATACTGTTTTAGTAGATGGCGATGATTTTAATGAACCAATTACGGATACGGCAAGAGGCATTTTGGATGGCCATATCATGTTATCTAGAAAGCTTGGACATAAGAACCATTATCCGGCGATTGATATACTACAAAGTATTTCGCGTGTTATGAGCTCGATTGTAGGAGCAGAACATAAGGCGGCGGCGAGTAAGCTTAAAATGGTTCTTGCTACTTACCAGGATGCAGAAGATTTAATCAATATAGGTGCTTATAAGAGTGGCTCCAATGAAAACATTGATTACGCTATCTCAAAGATTAATGAAGTAAATCGTTTTCTTATGCAAGAGGTTAATGATAAGCTTGGGTTTGATAAAGAAATAGAAATGTTAAAGGAGATCTTTCAAACCGAATGAAGAAATTCACCTATAAAATGGAAAACCTATTAATGGTAAAGTTAAAGTTAGAGGATCAAGCAAAGACTGCATATGGAAACGCTAGACTTCGGTTGACGAAGGAAGAAGAGAAGCTTCAAATATTAGAGAGTAATAAGTTGGCTTATGAGAATGAAGTTCGTATTCAAATCACAGGAAAACTCAATATATTAGAAATTAAGCGATGTGAGGAAGCTGTGAAAGCAGTGAAAGAATCAATCAAGCAACAATTAACCGTAATCAGAAATGCCGTGCAGAGACTTGAAGTCGCAAGAATAAGGTTAAATGATGCTATGATTGAGAGAAAAATACAAGATAAGCTCAAAGAAAAAGCGTTGATTGAATATATGGTTGAATTTGAAGCAGAGGAAAGAAAAGAAATTGATGAGCTAAACAGCTTTAAATACAGTATTCCAACGAGCAGTAAGGAGGACAGATAATGGCAAAACAAAGTAAGGCTAGTGAAAATGAGAAAAAAGAAGGCAATAAAATATTAACTATCTTAATTGCTTTATTTATCTTCATTATTTGGTTTGCTATATTTGGTGTTCTAATCAAACTTGATGTTGGTGGATTTGGTTCTGGTGTATTAAGACCAATCTTAAAAGATGTACCAATTATAAATCAGATATTACCGGAGGTAGGAGATGCACAGCTTGCATCGGAGAATAACTACCCTTATTCCTCATTACCGGAGGCAATTACTAAGATTAAAGAGCTTGAGACGTTGATAGGAGAAATGTCTACCACAAGTGTTGATAATAGCACTTCTACCGCAGATCTTCAGGCAGAGATTGATCGATTAAAAGTATTTGAAGAGAACCAATTAGCATTTGAAGAACAAAAATTAGAATTTGACAAAAATGTGGTATTTGCAGAAGCTGCACCAGGTCTAGAAGAATATAAAAAATATTATGAAGGAATTAATCCGACCAATGCTGAGACAATTTATAGGCAGGTAATTGAACAATTGCAATATTCAGATGCAATTCTTGAGAAGGCAGATATTTATAAGAGTATGAAACCGGATGCTGCAGCAGCAATTCTTCAAACGATGACAGCAGATGTAGGTTCCGTAGCTCAGATTTTACTAAGTATGAAGCCAAAAGAAAGTGCTGCTATCCTTGCAGCAATGGATGCTGTAGTAGCAGCAAAGATTACAAGAAAAATGTTGGATATGGATTTAGAAAAATTGGAATAGCTTACAACCACATGAGGATATCATTTCTGCGTGTGTTGTAATAGATAAAATAGTTAAGAAAGGAGGAAACACTATGATGACGCAAAGCGTTATGGCTCAAACGGTCAATATGTTTGGGAATGTAACGAGTAACGTTTCTTCAAAAAGCAACTCATCCGAGGGTAATAACTTCGAAAGAGTCATGGACAGTAGTCTTAAGGCAAGTGATAGTAATTCTAGGAAGATATCCACTCAGGATACAAAACAAGCAGAGACGAATACAAATGACATTTCTGTAAAGGAAGAAAAAAATTCCGATGTGAAGGAAACCACGGAAACTAAAAAATCAAAAGAAACAGAAGAAGCCAAAGGAACAAAAGATCCAAAGGATGTGAGCAAGGCAGAAGAGACAGAATTACCAGAAGAGACAGAATTACCAGAAGATCCTATGCTAATTGAAAAAATGGCAGGCATGCTTGGGCTAGTCCAAGATGTAACAACTGAAATTCTTAATATTACCAAGGAAGATCTTGAAACGTTAATGGGAAAACTGGGTATGAAGCCAGTAGATTTATTAAACCCAGACAACCTAAAGCTATTAGCTCTTGAGAGCAATGGAGTTGCTGATATTACGGCAGTACTTACCGATGAAAGCTTGGCAAATACAATGAACCAATTGGTGCAAGCAATGGAAGCAGTGAAAGAGGAAGTTAATCTTCCATTTACGGATGAACAAATTAAGTCGATTCTTAAACAGATTGAAAATGTTGCTGCAAACCAAGTTAATGAAACAACTATATCGAGTGAGGCAATCCGAGCACAAGAAGAGCCAATGACTGCAATACAGGCGCCAAAGGATGAGGTTACGCAGGTAAAGACCGATGTAAAGTCAAATGGCAAAGAAATGAGTCCAAACCAAGTATCAGATAAGGATACTGAAGTGATAAAGCTTTCTGATGAAGATAATAGCGACACTAGAGCAAACACGGAAGCTGGTGGAGAAGAAAGCACAGAGTCGGCCGTATCCGAACATATAAGTACATTTGTTGATAATTTGGTTATGGCTTCAAATGAGACGCAAGTAAATTTTAATGGTCAGATGGTTCAGATAACAGAAATCAGAGAAATTGCAAATCAAATCATTGAGCAGATTAAGGTAGTGATTAAGCCAGACCAGACATCAATGGAACTTCAATTAAATCCAGAGGATCTTGGTAAAGTGAATCTTACCGTAACAGAAAAGCATGGTGTTATGACAGCACAATTTGTTGTTCAAAATGAAATTGCGAAAGAAGCAATTGAAGGACAGATTCAAACTTTACGTGACACTTTAAGTCAGCAAGGCATCAAAGTAGAATCAATTGAGGTTACAGTTTCAAATTTCTCCTTTGATCAAAGTAATGAGGCTAATGCAGATAATCAAGAAAAGCAACAGAACCAATCTAGAAGAAGTATCTCACTAGAAGAGGCAATGAACCTTGATGATTTGACACAGGAAGAGAACATTATGCTAGACATGATGCAGATAAACGGTAACAGAGTTGATTATTCAGCATAGTAAAATCTTCAACGTAATGATAATAGAAAGGAGAAAAAAATGAGCGAAATAATACAATCAGTAACAAAAGGCGTAATTGATCAGACTACAAAAACAAAAGAGAAGACGACGGGCACAAGTGAGCTTGACAAGGATGCATTTTTACAATTATTAGTTACACAAATGCAGTATCAGGATCCACTCAATCCTAGTACAGATACACAGTACATAGCGCAACTTGCAACTTTCTCGCAATTAGAGCAGATGCAGAACTTAGGCACGGTCTCAACCAATTCACAAGCTTTTAGCTTGGTAGGTAAAAATGTAATAATGAAGACGGAAAGCGAAGCTGGAAATACCAACTATATTACCGGTACCGTTGATTTTGTTAATATGTCTGCTGGGAAAGCGCAACTCTCTATTAATGGCAAGCTTTATTCAATCAGTGAGTTAGACAGTGTGATTGATGATACCTATATCATGGAGCAAGGTCTTCCGGGTGTGGAGAAAGAGATTAAGACTGAATATGACTTAGCAAATCCACAGGATATCACCTTTGAAGTAAATATGGGCACAGGAGAAACAGTGGCGGATGATGTAGCTATATTGGTTGATGGTACTTTAGTAGATGCTGGATTGATTTCAATATCAGGAAAAAATGTAACAATTGATCAGGAGGCATTAGCGAAATATCAAACTGGAACCCATAAAATAACTGTAGGATTTAATGATTCACAGCTTACTGTTGTAAAGGATAAAATCATTGTTGATATTAAGGATACACAACCAGATGCTTCTACATCCGATGAAATACTACCAAATGAAAATACGGTTGTTGATACTGAAAGTAATCAAGATAGCACAATATAACGATTGTAGAGGGAGATGCTTATGAATTTATCTGTGAAACAATTTCCTTCCATTGAGCAGATGACGGATCAACTGAGTGCAAGTAAGAGCTCAGGTATTAGCAGTAAGCAGCTTGGTAGTACCACTTTTGGAGAGGTATTAAAGAGTAAGCAAACTGTAAATGAAACCAGTGAATTAAAGTTTTCCAAACATGCAAATGAAAGACTAGCAAGTCGTAATATTGATTTGACAGATGCACAGCTGGAAAGATTAGAAACAGGTGCCAAAAAAGCGAGTGAAAAGGGAATAAGCGAGTCACTTGTAATGGTAGATAACCTTGCCTTTATCGTTAATATCAAAAACAACACAGTTGTTACTGCGGTAAATGATGGCGAAGATAAAGTATTTACAAATATTGATGGAGCAGTAATCATATAACACAAGAAAATTGAACGTTGGTAGAGCCTACGGTCAATGAACTGCCGGACCTTATAGGAGGCAGACGATCCATGACTGACAGATTGGATCCACAAATGATTAGGTAATAAATTAGGAGGTCGTTAATTATGATGAGATCATTGTTTTCTGGTGTTTCAGGATTAAAAGTTCACCAGACAAAGATGGATGTAATAGGTAATAATATATCAAATGTTAATACAGTAGGTTTTAAATCAAGTTCAGTTACTTTCTCGGATGTGTTTTATCAAACAACACAGAGCGCAACGGGACCGAATGCGACAACTGGTACCTCTGGACGTAATGCGATGCAGATTGGTCTTGGAGCAAATGTAGCATCTGTAACAAGCTCAATTACCACGCCGGGTGGATCACAGAGAACAGATAATCCCTTCGATGTTATGATTGAGGGAGATGGCTTCTTTGTTGTAAATAGTGGTGGTTCAAATTATTTTACAAAGGCTGGTTCATTTAATGTAGATGCTTTTGGTACCTTAAGTACTGCTTCTGGCGCTACGGTAATGGGATGGCAGGTGGATGAAAAAGATCCCCAGAAGACAGTAGCGAATGCGGTTTCTCCACTTTCAATTATGTCACCGACCAATATGTATGCTGAACCTGAGGCAACAACTGGAGTTTATATTTCTGGTAATATTGATAGCAAGGATACACAAATTGCAAGTGATACAGGTAAAATTGTCAATATAACATTTTTTGATAAAATGGGACATAGCTATACAGCTGATTTAAAAGTGAAACAGACAGAGGAAGCTACTAACACTTATAGTGTAGCAGTAACTGATATTAAAGATGAAGATGGTCTTTCCATCTTCTCAAAAAAAATCACGGATGTAGAGACAGGTAATATTACCTATGAAGCGTCCGCTATTAACTCTTTTAATTTTGGCGGAATTGAATATCAAGCTGATGCTGCAGAAGATGGTACCGTAACCATTGATACCACAGATGCCCCATTAATGACATTTAATGGTGGAACTGGCACTTTCGTTAGTGTTGGGGATGGTTCTACACCAGGAGATACTTTGGACTTTGCTATTACTGCAGATGCAGGTGATGGTTCGAATCCATTCCAGGCAATAGCCGTAGATTTTTCCTCCATTACAATGTATTCCACGAGTGGTTCTTCTTCTTTAAAAGCAAACAAGGGTGGTCTAGATGGTATTGGTGCTGGTAAGAAGGTTGGTAATATGACAGGAGTAAGTATTGATGCTGCTGGGAAGATTTTCGGTAAATATGACAATGGTGACAGCAAATTGCTCGGACAAATTGCAGTAGCAACCTTCGCAAATCCTTCTGGCTTAGAGGCAGTTGGTAATAGTATGTATGCAGCAACACAAAACTCTGGTGAATTTGATGGAATAGGACAGGACCCAAAGCAGGGTGGAGGGGGTTTGACAACAGGTGTATTGGAAATGTCTAATGTTGATCTTTCCGCTCAATTTACGGATATGATTACAACCCAGAGAGGTTTCCAAGCAAACTCAAGAATTATAACAACATCAGACACCTTGTTGGAAGAATTAATTAATTTGAAGCGATAATACAAGGCTGATGTAGGAATAGGAATGCCATACATCAGTGATGGTGGGTGGCAGTTTGCAGCTGTCACCCATTCATACGTTTTTCTTTACACACCTTGATTTAAATGCCTGCTAAAGATACTTTATTTAAATGCAGGCGGAATGGAGTATATATGATAGAAGTTACAAAAATTAACGATATGAAAATTACTCTAAATGCCGAATTAATTGAGATAATCGAAGAATTGCCGGACACTATAATTACACTAACCTCGGGAAAAAAAATTATAGTAAAAGAAAGTAGACAAGAGGTGAAAAATCTTGTAATATTATACAAAAAAGAAGTTTTATGTAGAGATATGTAGAATTAAAAAATGAAGAATATGAAATTTAGGGTTAACTATTACATAGAGTAATACAAAAACTACGAAGATTAGGAAGGTGAAAGTTTTGGATATAGCATCAATAATGGGTTTGCTTTTATGTATTTGTATCGTAGTTTATGGTATTGTAGTAGGAAGTGTACAGCGGTGGGGTGCACTTATCAACTATTATGATCTACCGTCAGTTTTTATAACAATTGGTGGATCTTTATGCTGCTTACTTATTATGGCAAAAAATATTCCTGATTTTTTTGCGAACATGAAAAGCTTTACTCTTGTGTTAAAAGTGTTGCCATCGAATGAGGCAGAGACAATAAAATCGATTATTGGACTTTCTAATGTAGCAAGAAAAGAAGGGCTTTTAGCATTGGAAGAGGCTGCAAATGGTATTAATGATGAATTTCTTAAAAAGGGAGTTCTCTTAATTGTAGATGGTACTGATCCGGAATTAGTTCGTAGTATTTTGGAAACGGAACTAAATTGTATTGAGGCTCGACATAATAGCAGGGCGAATTTTTGGGATAATTTCGCAGCGATGGGGCCAGCGTGGGGAATGATTGGAACTCTGATCGGTTTAATTAACCTATTAAAGACTCTTGATGATCCGGATTCCATTGGGCCTAGTATGGCTGTTGCATTAATTACCACTTTATATGGTTCTTTGATGGCCAATTGGATTGGTATTCCGGTATCTACAAAGTTAAAAGCGAATAACGCTCAAGAGATTATGATAAAAGAGGTTATGGTAGAAGGACTTTTATCGATACAGGCAGGTGAAAATCCTAGAGTTATTGAAGAAAAATTAAAATCTTTCTTGTCACCGGCACGTAGAGCAGCGATGAAGGACGAAGGCGGTGACGAAGTTGGCTAGACAGAAAAAGGAGGCACCAAGTGGTCCGGGTCAGCCATGGTTGAACACTTTTGCTGATTTAATGAATCTGCTACTCTGCTTCTTCGTTTTGCTTTTTGCTATGTCAAATATTGATGCTGAAAAATTTGATCAGATTTCATCTTCTTTTGCCAGTTCTTTTGGTATTTTCACTGGAGGTGGTTCAGCAATTGGAGAAGGGCAGCTTATTTCATCCGGTGTGAGTCAACTCAATAATTTAGACGAATATTATTCGAATATGGGTCAGGATAGTAGTGAATCAGAAACGGATAGTTCGGGAGAGAATGATACAACAAGTCCTGAAAATACAGCCGATTCCACGGATGCTTCTACTAATTCGGAACTTCAGGCGCAGATGAAAGACCAAATGGAAAAGTTGACTGAAGCAATGTATGACAATATCGCAGAGCTATCAGAAAAATCTAATTTAGGCGATTATGTAGAGGTTGGCGTTGATCCGGAATTTCGGTATGTACAGCTTTCGCTGAGAGGTTCTATTCTCTTTGATTCGGGAAAAGCAGAAATTATGGAGCAAGCAATTCCAATCTTTTCAAAGGTTGGAGATATTCTAAAGAAATATAATGATTATTCTATCGAAATAGAGGGTCATACAGATAACGTTCCAATGCATAGCACGAAGTACGAGAATAATAATTGGCTATCTTCTGCAAGAGCACTAAATGCTGCAGAATATTTAATTGGAATCAAAGGAATAAATCCTGACAAATTAAAATATTCGGGTAGAGGGGAATATGAACCGATTGCAAGTAATTCAACTGCGGAAGGCAGAGCAAAGAATAGAAGAATTGAGATTAAGATTTATAACGAATTAAGCGGTAGATAATGAATTATGGATAGGGTACAAGTTATTATTAAAAAGGAGAAATTTTAATGAAGAAAAACATACTTACAATTATTATTTTAGCGATGGCTTTAATCAATATTGTTTTATCTGCAGTAATTATATTCGTTGTTGTACCGACTTCAAACAAAACGAGTAACTTAATTGACAATGTGTTATCTATTATTAATTTAGAATTGGAAGATCCAGAACCATTAGCAGAGGAACTTGCAGTAGAGGATATCGTTGTACATGATTTTACCGATAAATTGACGATTAATTTAAAAAGTAGTGAGGGTGATTCAAAAAATCATTATGCGCAATTTAACTTGTCTTTATCAATCAATAGTAAACATAAGGATTATGAGACTTTGGGGCCAACAATTATAACATATGAAAATGCTATTTCAGAGATAATATCAGAAGAATTTTCAAAGTATACCATTGATAACATGATGGAAAATAAGAATCTTATTAAAGAAATAGTATTAGGACGAATCCAAAATGAAATTTTTAAATCTAATTTCATAATTAATGTTTCCTTTGGTAAATTAATACTCGATTAAAATTATGATGTTTTTATACGAAATATGTGATATTATAGTTACAGAAGACTAGGAGGTAATGTCAATGGGTGATGTCTTATCCCAAAACGAGATAGATAATCTACTGGCGGCAATCAACAGTGGAGAGCTTGATGCGGATGAGTTTATACAAACTGGTGAAAAGCAGATTAAAAATTATGACTTTGCCAGACCATCCAAGTTTTCTAAAGAACATCTTCGAACGCTAATGATTATTTTTGAGCATTATGGAAGATTATTATCCACCAACCTTCCTGCATACCTACGAAAAAATGTTCAGGTTGAGGTAATGAACTCTGAGGCTGTTGCATATTCCGAATTTTCGAATGCTTTGTCCAATCCAGTTTTACTTGGAATTATTGATTTTGCACCTCTTGAGGGCAACATTATCATAGAGCTTGCCGATAATTTAGGTTATGCGATTGTAGATAGAATGCTTGGAGGCGGAGGTTATCCTCTAGAAAAGATGAGGGATTTTTCGGAAATTGAATTGGTTATTATAGAGCGAATTTTCACTGTATGTACCAATTTATTACGTGAACCTTGGGCAAATGTAATTCAAGTACAGCCAAGATTAGTAAGAATTGAGACGAACTCACAATTTGCTCAAATCATTTCACCAAGTGAGATGACCTCAATTATTACAATGAATATTAAAATCGGTAGTGTTGAGGGTATGATGAATATATGTCTCCCCTTTGTATGTTTAGAGACTGTAATCGATAAGTTGAATACGAAGTATTGGTATTCGACAATGCAGTTAAAAGATGATATGTCCTACAAGGATGTCATCGAAGTTGCGATTGCAAAAGCTAGAGTACCAATCAGGGCTGTCTTAGGGAAAAGTACAATATCAGTCAATGATTTTGTTCATATGCAAAAAGGGGATATCATTAAGTTGAATGCCAAAGTGGAAGATGAATTAAGTATCTATGTTGGTAATTTGAATAAATTCAAAGCACTTCCAGGTGCATCCTCGGGTTCCTATGCAGTAAAGATTACATCAGTCAATAGAGGAGAGGAGTAACAGGATATGGATGGTATGCTATCTCAAGAAGAGATTAATGCGTTACTTAGCGGCATGAGTTCCGGTAATGAGGAGTTAGAAAGTGTACAGGAACAACTTACGGCTGATGAGAAGGACGCGATAGGAGAAATTTCGAATATCAGTATGGGAACAGCAGCAACAACACTGTTTTCCTTGGTTAATCATAAGGTTACAATTACTACTCCAGTTGTAACATACGCAACCTGGAATGATTTGGTAAATAGTAATGATAAACCTTGTGTGTTTATACAGATTTCTTACCAGGATGGATTAGATGGTAATAATATATTGATTTTAAAGGAAACAGATGTTAAACTTATCACTGATTTAATGATGGGTGGAGATGGAACCAATATTTCTGGAGAATTGTCCGAATTGCATTTGAGTGCAATCGGTGAAGCAATGAACCAAATGATGGGATCAGCAGCAACTTCAATTTCCTCTATGTTAGAAAAACGAGTAAATATTAGTCCACCTTCTGCAAGTGTAGTAAATTTAAATGAAGTTTTAGATGGCGAAAATATTGCTGAATTCTTAAAAGGTTCTTTTGTTAAAGTTTCATTCCACATGGTGATAGGTGATCTTGTAGATAGTGAATTGATGCAGTTGTATCCATTTGAATTTGCAAGAGACTTATATAAACAATTTATAAAAGCAACAACGATGGAACCGGATATACCGACTAGGGCTCCGCTTGAAACTTCGCAGAGACCAGTAATATCACAACCAACAGCACCACAGCCAATGGCGCAACCGATGCAGGCACAGTTTCAACAAGGTGCTTCCGGACAAATACCACCTCAAATGCAACAGCCTATCGCAAATTATGGTGCATATGGGGGAATGCCATACAATCAACCTACCGGTATGCCAATGGCAATGACTTATGGGATGCCACCAATGCAAGATGTCAATGTACAACCAGCACAATTTACACCATTTGTTCCAAGTATAAGCTCAGTAATGCAACCTGAAAACATTGGACTTTTAATGGATGTTCCTCTTGAGGTAACTGTTGAACTTGGAAGAACAAGCAAGTCTATTAAAGAGATATTGGACTTCACACCAGGAACAATTATTGAACTAAACCGTCTAGCCGGTGAACCGATTGATGTTTTAGTCAATGGTAAATTCGTAGCAAAGGGTGAAGTTGTAGTCATTGAAGAAGCGTTTGGTATTCGAGTAACGGAAATCATAAAGCAATAATGTTTCATTCGTTTATAATACAATAGATGCATGCTTTGCAAACATACTATTGTCAACAATAAAATACATAATATGATAGGAGAATTACTATGGCAAAAAGCATTTTAATATGTGATGATGCGGCTTTCATGAGAATGATGATTAAAGACATACTGGTTAAAAATGGTTACACTATTGCTGGTGAAGCGGAAAATGGTTTAAAGGCTATTGATAAGTATATGGAAACGAAACCAGATTTAGTAATGATGGATATTACAATGCCTGAGATGGATGGGATTCAAGCATTAAAGAAAATTAAAGCACAAGATCCATCAGCGAATGTAATTATGTGCTCAGCTATGGGACAACAAGCAATGGTTATTGAATCAATTCAATCAGGAGCAAAAGATTTTATTGTAAAACCATTCCAAGCAGATAGAGTAATGGAAGCGGTTAAGAAAGCGGTAGGCTGATTATTGTGATATTAGAGAAAACTAGGGTCATTATGCTGGCAACAGATATAGTTGATGAGATAAATAAAAAAACGCCAATTGTACTACCAGAGAAAATATCACCACTAGATAATGTATTGCAATTAGTAGGTTTACTTCTTTTGCTTGCTTTTATTCTCGCAGCAGCATATTATACCTCAAAGTTTATTGGAGGTATGAAACTTAATCAATATAAAGACAGTAATTTTAAAGTGATTGACTCATACAAAATCAGTCCAAATAAAATTCTGCAACTGATACAGGTTGGATCAAAATACCTCGTAATTGCAATATGCAAGGATACGGTAAGTGTTATTACTGAATTAGAAGAGTCTCAGGTCTTGTTTCCTGAGACTAATATTGAAAAGAAAATTAATTTCAAAGAAATACTTGATAAGATTAGAAATAAATAATTAGCAGAGGTTGGTATTCATGAATACATATGATAGAAAACGCTTATGGAGAAGGACTTCAATTATCGGTGTATTATTGACGGTATGTATATTAACCTTTTTTTGTGCTACCTCTGTTTCTGCTACAACTGTGGACAACACAAATACAGCGAGCGAAATTGATGTAAATGGTGCTTTAGGACCGCTTGAGTTTACTTTAAATACGGGTGAGGATGGAGAAAGTCTTTCATCTACACTACAAATATTGTTGGTGCTGACGGTGATTACATTAGCGCCATCAATTTTAATTATGGTAACCTCCTTTACAAGAATTTTGATTGTACTTCATTTTGTCCGGTCAGCTATTGGTACGCAGACGACACCACCAAACCAAATCCTTGTTGGGTTGGCATTGTTTTTAACCTTCTTTATCATGTCGCCGGTATTCACTCAGATTAATACGAATGCGATAGTACCGCTTTCTAATGGTGAAATTACACAGGAGGAAGCCTTCGAAATAGGAGCATTGCCTATTCGAACTTTTATGCTTGAACAAACAGACACAAAGGATTTAAAATTATTTATAAACATAGCTAAGATTACAGTGGTAGAGGATGTTGATGATATTCCTTTGACTGTCATTATTCCTTCATTTATTATCAGCGAGCTAAGGAAAGCGTTTATTATTGGTTTTCTTATTTATATACCATTTATTGTGATAGATATGGTGGTTGCATCTACATTAATGTCCATGGGTATGATGATGCTACCACCTACAACGATATCCATGCCATTTAAGATTTTGCTGTTTATTATGGCGGATGGATGGAATTTGATTATTGGTGAAGTTGTTAAGACGTTCTACTAGCGGGAGATGAATATTGTGAATGAGAATGTAGTAATAGATATTGCAAGACAGGCTTTATATTTAATATTAAAGGTGTCGGCACCAATGCTGATAACTTCATTGGTAGTGGGACTTATTGTTAGTATATTGCAGACAGTGACATCAATTCAGGAACAGACCCTCACATTTGTTCCCAAATTAATAGCAGTGTTTCTTGTTATTATGTTATTTGGTAGTTGGATTATGAATTCGGTTGTTGAGTTTATGGTAGAGTTGTTCACAAATTTCAGGTATTATATTTCTGCCGTATGACATTTACAGTTGAAAATTTTGAATTCTTTTTATTAATACTTGTGAGGATTACCGGATTTGTTTATACGGCTCCTTTTTTTTCGTTAAAAAATGTTCCAGTAAGGCTTAAGGTGGGTTTTTCCATTTTTATTTCCATTATTTTATTTCAAACCACTTCATATGAAACACTGACTTATTCAGGAGTTATGGGATTTGCAATTTTTGCTACAAAAGAGGTAATGGTTGGAGTAATCATGGGTTTGTTTTCAAATATTGCATATCATATACTGGCTTTCGCTGGACATCTTATCGATATGGAAATTGGATTTTCTATGGTAAATCAATTAGATCCAGTATCTCAAATCGAGACTACAATTACAGCAAATTTGTATGGATATCTAGTATTGTTGATGATGATAGTCACGAATTTACATCATTATTTTATTACTGCGATTGTAGATTCCTTTCAGGTGATTCCTGTTGGAGACGTAGTTTTTCATCCGGAAATGTATCTGGTCATGGTGCGTTTTGTGACAGATTATTTTATTATAGGATTTCGTATTGTTCTACCGGTGTTTGCCTCGATTTTGATTGTGAATACTATTCTAGCGATCCTTGCTAAGGTTGCACCCCAGATGAATATGTTTGTTGTTGGTATGCAACTTAAGGTTTTTGTTGGGCTTATTGTGCTGACTTTAATCATTGGCTTAATTCCATCCGTTGCTGATTTTATTTTTAATGAGATGATTACAATGCTCAAGGCAAGTATTGAAATGATGGTATAAGGGGTTTCGGCTTAAGAGGTGAAGGAATGGCAAAGGATGATCAAATAATAAAGGTAACATATATTCTCCCTTATCATCTTCAATTCTTTGCAAAAGAAGGATCCGGTGGTGAGAAAACAGAGATTGCAACGAGTAAGAAGCTAACGGATGCTAGACAAGAAGGACAAGTTGCTAGAAGCACCGAGCTTATTACTTCATCTGCTCTTGCGATGCTCTTTTTCGTATTGAAATACTTCAGTGGCTTTATTGGTAATAAATTTATAGAAACATTTCATAAATCATATCAAAATATTGATAAGATTTCTAAGGATGAATTTACGACTGCAACCGCGGCCGGAATTCTTAATGATACACTTATTACAATCATTGTTACTTGTATTCCTGTTTTTATTACAGCAATGGTAGTTGCATTTGTTGTTAATCTGGTGCAAGTAAAATGGAAGATTTCTGCAAAGCCATTAAAACCGAAATTAAGTAAGTTTAATCCGATTAATGGGTTTAAAAAGATATTTTCAAAGGAACAGCTTGTTGGACTTTTGATTGCAGTAATAAAGATAATTGCAATCTCCTATGTTGCCTATGACACTTTAAAGGATGAATGGCCAACCCTTATAAAACTTTATGACATTTATTTAGATCAAGCAATATTATTAATTGGTAATATCGTTATTAATTTGGGAATTAGAATCAGTATTTTATTGTTAATCATTGGTTTCGCTGATTTTGCCTATCAGAAGCTTAAGTTTAAGAAAGATATGAAAATGACGAAACAGGAAGTGAAAGATGAGTATAAGCAGTCAGAAGGAGATCCGCTTGTCAAAGGTAAAATTAAAAATAAGATGAGAGAAGTATCACAGCGAAGAATGATGCAAGCTTTACCACAAGCAGACGTTGTTATTACAAATCCAACTCATTTGGCTGCGGCTATCAAATATGATAAAGAATCTTCAGATGCACCTATTTTAATTGCAAAAGGTGCAGATTACTTGGCTCAAAAGATTAAAGATCTTGCAAAAGAAAATAAAATTGAAATTGTGGAAAATAAACCACTTGCCCGAATGTTATATTACAATGTGGATGTTGGCGCTGAAGTACCTCCGGAGTTATATCAGATGACCGCTGAGGTTTTAGCTTATGTATATGGTTTAAAAAATAAGTAGAAGCAAGGAGGAAAATCCTCCAAAGAGAATGGAGGATTGTATATGAAAAAAACGGATTTTGCTGTTGGCCTATATATTATGGCTGCTATCGTATTTTTAATTGTACCTATGCCTTCTCTTTTACTCGATATATTATTGGCAATGAATATTTCTACTGCCTTAGTTATTTTGTTTAATGCGTTGTTTACAAAAGAAGTTCTTAATATGTCTGCTTTTCCGTCCATTCTGTTGTTTACGACAATATTTCGAATTTCCTTAAATGTTTCAAGTACAAAGCTCATACTGACGACCGGTGAACCAGGTAACGTTGTAGAAACGTTTGGTAATTTCGTCGGTAGTGGAGATATTATTGTCGGAATCATTGTATTTTCAATCTTGATTTTGGTGCAGTTTATGGTAATTAATAAAGGTTCGGAAAGAGTAGCTGAGGTAACAGCAAGATTTACATTGGATGCAATGCCAGGAAAGCAAATGGCAATTGATGCAGATTTAAATACTGGAGCAATTACTGATTCCGAAGCCAGAGAACGAAGAGAAAAGATACAGTCTGAGGCAGCGTTCTTTGGCGCCATGGATGGTGCAACAAAGTATGTAAAAGGAGATGCTGTCGCAGGACTCGTTATTACGGTCATTAATATTGCTGGTGGCGTGGTAATGGGATACCTTAGAATGGGGTATTCTCTTGCGGAAGCATTTAATCATTTTGCTATTCTTACCATCGGAGATGGATTAGTAAGTCAGATTCCGTCCTTACTGATTTCTTTGGCAACTGGTGTCTTAGTTACGAAGGTATCAAAGGAAGCAGATCTTGGTGATTTGCTGATGAAGCAGCTTTTTTCCATTCCCAAGGTGCTTTATATGGTGGGTGCAAGCATAATATTCTTAGGAATTGCTACACCATTAAATGATATTATATTTAGTGCCTATGGAATTCTGTTTATTGTATCAGCGCGAGTGATTGCTAGCAAGATAGAGGTTGGTGCAATTGAAATGGAGACCTCAGCAGAAGAGAGCGCGGCAAGTGAAATCAGAAGACCGGAGAATGTGGTTTCCTTACTACAGGTAGATCCAATTGAACTTGAATTTGGCTACGGAATTATTCCACTTGCAGATGTCAACCAGGGTGGTGATTTATTAGACCGTGTTGTATTAATTCGTAGACAGATTGCATTGGAACTAGGATGTGTGGTTCCTATGATTCGTTTGAGAGATAATATTCAATTAAATCCAAATCAATATGTGATTAAAATAAAAGGAATTCAAGTGAGTGAGGGCGAAATTTTATTTGACCATTATATGGCGATGAACCCAGGCTATGTTGAGCAGGAGATAACCGGAATTCCAACTTTTGAACCTTCCTTCCATCTTCCGGCTATTTGGATTACAGAGCATCAAAGAGAACGAGCAGAATCACTAGGTTATACGGTTGTAGACCCACCTTCCATAATTGCCACACATTTAACGGAAGTGATTCGACGCCATCTAGATGAGTTACTTACAAGACAGGATGTTCAAAATCTTGTTAATAATATTCAAGAGACAAATCAAACATTAATTACAGAGCTAGTACCAAAGCTTTTAAGTATCGGCGAGATACAGAAGGTCCTTCAAAATCTTTTAAAAGAAGGTATTTCAATCAGAGATTTAATCTCTATTTTTGAAACTTTAGCAGATTATGCACCAACAACCAGAGATACGGATGTATTGACCGAATATGTAAGACAGAGCCTTAAGCGTGCAATCTCAGGAAAGTATTTTCCTGCAAATGAAACAACGAGTGTGGTTACCCTTGACCCTAAGGTCGAGCAAGAAATAATGAGTTCTGTTAAGCAAACAGAACAGGGAGCTTATTTGACACTTGATCCTAATACTACAAAAGAGATTATTGCTTCCGTACAATCAGAAGTCCATAAGCTAGAGGAGCTTGGTAGAAACCCAATCATTATTACCTCTCCAATTGTTCGAATGTATTTTAAAAAACTGACACAGGATTATTTTAAGGATTTAATCGTAGTATCTTACAATGAAATAGATTCTAATGTTGAATTACAGTCAGTAGGGATGGTGACAGTATAGTGATTATCAAAAAATTTCAAGCGAATACGGAAACAGAAGCAATCATGCTTGCTAAGGAGGAACTTGGTAAGGATGCTATTGTCATGAACATTAAAACTATTTCACCCAAAGGCTTTTATAAGCTATTCCGTAAGCCATTAGTAGAGATTACAGCTGCGGTAGACGACAATATTATCTATAAAACGGAAAAACCCAAGGTATCGCCGAAGATACAACCGATTGCTGTCAGTAAGCCAATCATGTCAGATATTATTTATGAAGATGAGGATAAGAAGGGCGAACCCTCTGCAATTGAACAAAAACTAAATAATCTGCAAAGTTTACTTGAGAAACAGATGAATGAGAAAATGACATCAGAAAAGCAGGAAATAAAACAAGCGGAACCAAATAAGAATATTGCATGTATTCAACTTATTTATAATCAATTGGTTGCAAACGAGGTTGATGAAAGGTATGCAAATCAAATCATTAGTGAAATTGAAAATACTTTAAAAAAGGATGCATCCATGGATAACATATTGGCCAGCATCTATCAGAAAATTATATTAAAGCTTGGACAGACAAAGGTCATTGAACTTTCTGAGAAAAGGCCTAAATTTATTTTTTTTATCGGACCCACGGGGGTTGGGAAAACTACTACGATAGCAAAAGTAGCATCAAGTTTTAAGGTAAATGAAAAAGCTAAAATTGCATTTTTAACAGCAGACACCTACAGAATTGCTGCTGTTGAACAGCTTAGAATATATGCGAACATACTTGGGATCCCGTTAAAGGTAGTGTATTCCAAAGATGAATTAGTACAAGCTAAGGAAGAATTCTATGATTACGATATTGTCTTTGTTGATACAGCAGGACGTTCTCATCGTAACAAGGAACAAAGAGATGATATTGAAGTACTTATTAATGCGATAGGGGAAGAGGATCGGGAAATATATTTGGTGCTCAGTGCAACAACGAAGTACCGAGATTTAGTTAAAATTACAGAGGCATATGCAGAAATCACAAACTATAATTTGATTTTTACCAAATTGGATGAAACTAGTTGTATTGGTAATTTATATAATATAAAAATGCTAACCAATGCACCTTTGTCTTACGCTACTTTTGGACAGAACGTGCCGGATGATATCGGTCGCATTGATGCACAAAGTATCGCAAAACAATTATTAAGGGGGCAATAAGATGGATCAGGCAGAGAAATTGAGAGATTTAGTCAAAATACAGAACGCTCCCAAAAGAATTGCAAGAGTACTTACAGTGACGAGTGGTAAAGGTGGCGTAGGCAAATCAAGTGTCGCTGTCAATCTTGCGATTAGCCTCAGCCGACTGGGGAAAAGAGTTATCATTTTAGATGCAGATTTTGGACTTGCTAATATTGAAGTAATGTTAGGAATAAGACCGCAATATAATTTGGCAGACTTAATGTTCCGAGGTAAGAGTTTAACTGATATTATAACGGATGGACCTGAAAATATTGGTTTTATTTCCGGAGGATCAGGTATTCAAGAATTGACTAATTTAACGAGGGAACAGATTATCTATTTAATACAAAAATTATATGAACTTGATCAAATTGCAGACATTATTATTATTGATACAGGAGCAGGAATTGCTGATTCTGTTATAGAGTTTGTTGCAGCAAGTTCAGAAGTATTACTTATAGCGACGCCAGAACCAACTTCAATTACAGATGCTTATGCACTTTTAAAGACCTTAAATCGGAAATCTGATTTTTCTACGAAGGAAACCATGATTAAGATGGTGGCAAATCGTGTTACTACTTATGACGAAGGAAAAGAACTTCACAGTAAGTTAAGCGTAGTAGTAAGCAAATTCTTAAATATTCAATTGGATTTTTTGGGAGCACTTCCACAGGATAATATCGTTTCTAGGGCTGTAATGCAACAAAAACCGGCTACGGTTCTTTACCCAAAGGCGCCTTATACGATGGCGGTACAAGATCTCGCCAATATATTGTGCCAAGTAGGACAAAGTAGTGTACATGAAAAGAAAGGAATTGCACAGTTGTTTTCAAATCTCATAAGGACGAAATACAAAATAAAATAAAATGAGTTTTGAATAGGTAAAATTGTATTGAAGACATGCGTATATATAGTGTATAATAATTTGTAAAATGAAGCATGGTTTTTTGCTGGGAATATTAGGTTATGGAAGTATAGATGTAGGGTAGGGGGAAAAGATATGGTTCGCGATATTGTGTCAATCGGAGATAAAATTGATATTAGAAGATTAGACAATTCTGGAAAACCAATGAGTAATGTAAAGAATTATGTCAGTCAGCTAATTGATTTTATTGATAATGACAAGGCAAATATTGCTATGCCGTTTGATAACGGAAGGGTATATTTACTCGATACGGAAGAAAAATATAGTTTGTGCTTTTTTACAAATAAAGGTTTATTCCAATGTAATTGCAAGGTAATCAATCGCTTTCGTGAAAAGAACATAATTATTGCAACTGTTCAATTTACATCGAATATAGAGAAATTTCAGCGAAGACAATATTTTCGCATGGAATGTGTCCTTGATGCCCAGTATCATGTCTGTTCAGACCAAGAGATATTGTTGCAAGGAGAATTAAAACGTGGAGAGTTTTCTAACGCTGTGGAAAGAGCAGAATGTAACAATAAGTTGAGCTTACTTGAGGAAGTTTGGTTTAAGGCTTCTATTACGGACATCAGTGGTGGTGGAGCACGGTTTAATTCAAATCAACTGCATCAAAGAGGAGAAAATTTAAAGATTATGTTTGATTTTGGTACATCCGATAAGAGGATGGAGTTTGTGACGAATGCAGTTTTCGTTGCTTCGATCAAGCTTACAAATCGATTTGGTATGTTTGAACATAGAATAGAGTTTACTAATATTGGCAAAACAGAAAGAGAAGTAATTATTAAATACATATTTGAACAGGAACGACGAAAACGAAATGGGTTAAGACTGTAGCAAGTCGTAAGAATGGAGGTAAAATGAAGAAAAATATTTTGATAATCGATGACTCTGCACTTATGAGAAGGGTACTCTCTGATATAATTAATTCAGATGAAAGATTCTTAGTTACCGACTTTGCTATTAATGGCCTGGAAGGGCTTGAATTTATGCAAAAGGACAGTAGTCGATTCGATGCTATTATTTTAGATATTAATATGCCTAAAATGAATGGAATAGAATTTCTTGAAGCTCTGAAACAACAAAACATAAAAGCTACTATTATTGTTGTTAGTACAGTTGCAAAAGAGGGAGCAAAAGAAACCATCCTAGCATTAGAACTTGGTGCGTTTGATTTTGTAACAAAACCAGAAAGCTTTATTGAAGTTAAAACAGATAACTTTAAGAAAAAGATATTAGATTGTTTGTCTATAGCTACAAGAATGGAAGTTATTGCAGAACCAATAGAAATAAAAGTTGAAAAGGATTTAAGTCTAGTACAGTCAGAAAGAGAAATTAAGAAAAAACGGCTTATGAAATTATCACAAGGCGGTAATAAGTTGGTTGCCCTTGCATGTTCAACTGGAGGGCCAAAAGCACTTCAAATTGTTATTCCAAGCTTACCAGCCAATCTTGATGCTAGTATACTAATTGTTCAACATATGCCAGAAGGATTTACAAAATCTTTAGCAGACAGGCTGAACGAGCTTAGTCAGGTTAGGGTCAAAGAGGCAGAGCATGGTGAGACGATACAAAAAGGTACCGTGTATATTGCAAAGGGCGGATACCAAATGAGATTAATTAAGAAAGAGGATGGCGGCAATCAGTTATCAATTACAGCTGAACCGGCAAGAACTGGATTAAAGCCCTGTGCCGATATTCTGTATGAGTCATTACAAAACACCCAGTACGATGAAATAACTTGCGTTGTTTTAACTGGAATGGGCGGTGATGGATCGTTTGGTATTAAGCAATTAAATGATACAAATAACATTTATGTTATAGCACAAGATGAAGAGACCTGTACCGTGTATGGAATGCCAAAGGTTTTATATGCAACAGGTCTAGTAAATGAAGTAGTAGCCTTAAGTAAGATATCGGAGGCCATCATAAAGAACGTGGGGGTGAATTAAATGGACGTTAGTCAATACCTAGAAATATTTATTGAAGAAACAAAGGAACATCTGCAAAGTCTGAATGAGCAACTTTTAATCATTGAGCGCGAGCCTGAGAACGTAAATACAATTAATGAAATTTTTCGTGCTGCGCATTCCTTAAAAGGTATGGCGGGAACAATGGGTTATAAAAGGATGCAACGTTTGACACATGATATGGAGAACGTGTTTTCAGAGATTAGAAATGGTAAGATGAAGGTAACTTCAGCACTCATTGATGTTCTGTTTAAAGGAATTGATGCGCTTGAATCCTATTTGAGCAACATACAAGCGGATGCAAACGAAGGAACAGAAGACTATGAAGATATTATTAAAGCATTGAATGATATCTTAAATACAGGACTTGGTAAAACAATACAAGTGGTGGAAGAAAAAGTGTCGAACACTTCTACTGAATCTGTCCAGGATGAATCGATGAACGACATTATGAAGTTTAAGTATTGTAATTTTGAAGAGTTTGAGAAAAAAGCAATTGTGAAAGCCGGTATGCTTGGACTTAATGTGATTGGTCTTACAATCTATATTCAGGAATATTGCGTTTTAAAAGGCGCAAGAGCATTTATGGTAAACCGTAACTTAGAAGAAATCGGTGAGATTATTAAGCTTTATCCAAATGCCCAGGATCTTGAAGATGAAAAATATGATTTGCAATATTCTGCATTCTTGATTACAAATGAAAAGTTGGACAAGGTAAAGAGTATTGCAGCAAATGTGTCAGAAGTGAAGGAAGTTGTAGCGGATTATGTGAAATTATCAGACGAGGATATTGCTACTTATACAGCAGCAATTAATAATGATGAATCTGGTGTTACTGCGCAGAATACAAAAGTTACGAAGGATTCCAATTCACTAAAAGCAGGCAATACACCAGCAAAACAAGCTGCAAAACCGGTTGCAAACCGTTCTGTCCGTGTAGATATTGAAAAGCTAGATGTACTCATGAATTTAGTGAGTGAGCTTATTATTGCAAAGAATGGTTTATTAGCAATTAGCGGTTCGGAAAATAAAATGAATAACTATACTGGATTTCATGAGCAAATGGAATATTTGGAGAGAATCACAACCAACTTACATGAATCTGTTATGAAGACCAGAATGGTTCCAATTGAGAGTGTTGTGAATCGTTTCCCTAGAATGATTAGAGATTTAGTGAAGAGCTTGGATAAAAAAATGGAATTATACATGACCGGTGAAGAAACAGAACTTGATCGTACTGTAATTGATGAAATAGGTGATCCATTAATGCATTTACTTAGAAATGCGGCTGATCATGGTCTTGAAAGTAATGAGCAGAGAGAAAAGGCTGGCAAGGATCCAGTAGGATCTATATTCCTAGATGCATACCAAGATGGAAATAACGTAGTAATTGAAGTTAGAGATAATGGCGGTGGTATTGACGTTTCAAAGGTTCGAAAGAAGGCAATTGAGAAGGGTACCATTACAGAAGAACAAGCAGAAACAATGACGGATAAAGACTTTATTGATCTGTTATTTAGACCTAGCTTTTCAACTGCAGAGGTGATCTCGGATGTATCTGGTAGAGGTGTAGGACTTGATGTAGTTAAGACAAAGATAGAAGCATTAGGTGGAGATATAGAGGCGAATACAAAGCTTGGGGAAGGTTCTAACTTTATTATTCGACTTCCTTTAACGCTTGCTATTATTCAAGCGCTTATGGTTGAAATTGGTATTGAGAAATATGCAATTCCACTTGGTTCAATTCAAACAATTGAGGATATAGCATATTCCGATATCAAGTATGTACAATCAAAAGAGGTAATTAACTTAAGAGGAAAAGTAATTCCTATCATTCATTTAGGAGAAATACTTGATGCTCCACCGAGAGAAGATAAACCATCGAGTCTCACTGTTGTTATTGTCAAAAAGGGTGAAAGACAAGCAGGCATGGTAATTGATCAACTCATTGGACAGCAAGAAATCGTAATTAAGTCAATTGGTAAATATATTACGAATAATAAGCTGATTAGTGGTGCAACTATACTTGGTGATGGTGAAGTCGCACTTATTCTAGATGTCAATACATTAGTGTAAGGGGGCAATGATGATGGTGAACAATACAGTAGTAGTAGAATCAAAACAATACATAGTAATTAATATTGGAAAAGAGCAGTATGGTATCGATATTAAATATATTGATAATATTGTTCGCATGCAGAGAATTACGAGAGTACCAAAGGCACAATCATATTTTAAAGGTGTAATCAATCTCCGTGGAGAAATTATTCCGGTTATGAGTATTCGCTTAAAATTTGGAATGGAAGCTGGACTTGAGACTGATGAATTTACAAGTAAAACAAGAATTATCATTATTAAACTGGAAGCGCAATCAGCAGTTGGTATTATTGTCGATGAAGTAAGTGAAGTTGTTACTTTAGATAATGATAGCATTGACAAGATGGGATATGATGCAAATGAAGATAAAATTTCATTTGTTTCAGGTGTTGGCAGGCATGGAGATAGTATAATCTCTATTCTAAGTGTTACAGGTGTTATTCTTGATAAGGATACAATATAGTAAACATAATCAATTTTGTAGAGTGAGGTGTTTGAAGTGTCCAAGCTTGATATAAATCAAATAGAAAATTTTCAATATGATGTTTTGAAAGAAATAGGTAATATAGGTGCGGGTAATGCAACGACTGCATTATCTCAACTGATTAATACAAAAATTGATATGAATGTACCTAAGGTCGAGTTGCTGGAATTCAAGGAACTTGCAGACATTGTCGGTGGAGCAGAAAATATTGTTGTAGGAATTTTACTAACCTTAGAGGGCGATATTGATGGAATTATGATGTTCATGTTGGAAAAATCGTCAGCGCATCATTTGGTTAATATTTTGATGGGGAAATCACTCGATAATTTTGATGATTTTACTGAGATGGATTTATCAGCGCTGAGTGAGATTGGTAACATCATTGCGGGTGCATATTTGTCCTCATTAGCTACATTAACAAACATGTTAATTATATCAAGTGTTCCTTATATGGCAATTGATATGGCAGGAGCAATTCTTAGTGTACCAGCAATTGAGTTTGGTAAGATTGGTGATAAAGCACTTCTAATTGAAACTGAATTTGGCGATAACCATATGGCAGTAAATGGATATTTTATTCTTATTCCATCGCTTGAATCCTATGGGGCGATTTTGACCTCATTGGGATTATAATAGGTGATTGCATGAACGAAATGATAAAAGTAGGAATGGCAGATTTGAGCATATGTGTACCACATAATGTAATAACAACACTAGGGCTTGGCTCGTGTGTTGGTATTGTTTTATACGACCCACATAAAAAAATTGCAGGAATGGTGCACGTAATGCTGCCAGACAGTACAAAGATAAAAAACAATGAAAATAAAGCAAAGTTTGTTGATACGGGCGTAGACACTTTAATTAAACAAATGGTTAACATCGGTGCATATCGAGAATCTTTAATTGCAAAGATTGCTGGAGGTGCGCAGATGTTTGCTTTCAGTAGTAATAATGAGATGCTACGCATTGGTGATCGCAATGTGGATGCGACAAAGAGTAAACTCAAAGAGCTTGGAATAAAAATTATTGCAGAAGATACCGGAAAAAATTATGGTAGAACGATAGAGTTTTATCCATTGACCGGGGAATTATATATAAAATCTGTTGGTAAAGAACTAAAAATTATTTAAATAGTTAGGAGCCTAATATGCAAGAGAAATATATTCCGGCTGCTATTATGCTAATAGCTGGCACAGCGACTAGTATTATTAATATCATGAATAAGATTGAATTAATTATGGGCTTAAAACGGTTACTTCTAGTATTACTCATATTTTACGTAATTGGGTTGATAGCAAAAGCAATTATTGTGAAAGCAACGACTCCGAAACTGAAAAAAGTTGAGGAAGAAGTGCAAGATGAGAATATAGAAGTAATAATTGACGAGGAAAAAAATAAAAAAATGTAAAACCTCTAAGAAAAATCATATGGAGTAAGTTCTGCATTACACATGTCAGATAAACTTTGGGAGGCAATATGAACGCAGAAAATAAACAAAAACTTTGGGAAGAATACGCAAGAAGAAGAACTTCTGACCTACGAGAAAAAATCATTGTCGAATATGTTGGCCTTGTTAAAATTGTTGCTGGACGCTTAAGTATGTATTTAGGCTATAATGTGGAATATGATGATTTGGTAGGCTACGGTATATTTGGATTAATTGATGCCATTGACAAATTTGATTTCAGCAAGGGAGTAAAATTTGAAACCTATGCATCTCTTCGGATTCGAGGTGCTATTTTGGATCAAATTCGTAAAATGGATTGGATTCCCAGAACCTTAAGACAAAAGCAGCGTAAGATTGATACTGCCTATCAAAAAGCAGAAGCAAAATATGGAAGAAGTGCTACTGATGAAGAGATTGCCGAGGAACTAGAAATCACAGTGCAAGAGTTAGAAACATGGCAAAGTCAAACAAAAATTTCAAATATTGTATCTTTGGACGAATATTTAGAGCAAGGCAGTGAGGCGAGTATGGAACAATCCCTTACAGCGCAAATCGATCAGCCTGAAAAAGTCTTAGAAAAAAAAGAATTAAAAGATCTGTTGACGAGAACATTAGAAATGTTAACTGAAAAAGAAAAAAAAGTTATTATATTGTATTATTATGAAGAATTGACATTGAAAGAAATCAGTGAGATACTTGAAGTATCAGAATCAAGGATTTCACAATTACATACAAAAGCACTACAAAAAATGAAAGTGAAATTGGGGAATAATATTGAAGTCTTGGTAGCTTATTAATGTTTCACAGGGAAATATTGGGAGGAGAACTATGGGTAGTAGAAATGGCTACTTTCAACTTAATATAAAGAATGATGGTACTTATATCACACTATTTGAGGCAGCCATGGGGGGCGAGCCTCTCTGTTTTGATGAAATAAGTAATTACTTGATGGAAAAAAAAATCTATGAATATGATAAGAAGGAACTTGGACGAGCAATTGCTTCGTTACATGATACCAGTGAATTAAAATTAACATCGAGTGTTATATATCCGATTGATGAATGGATCAAAATTGAGATTTCAGAAGACCATTTGGAAGCAAAAGGAAGATTCTATCCATCGACCAATAAGGGAAGAGATTTATCGAAGGATGAAATTGTCAACTGCTTGGTTCGTGCGGGTGTCAAGTATGGTGTGGTTGAGGGAAATATTCTAGATTTTCTGAAGGAAAAACAATTTTGTACAGATATAATTTTAGCAATAGCAACACCTGCGATTCAAGGCTTTGATGCAAAGATTATCTATTCTTTTAATACGGATTTAACGCTAAAACCAAAAAGAAATGATGATGGTTCCGTTGATTTTCATCAATTGGATATGATTAGTCATTGCAATAAGGGTGATTTATTAGCTACATTAATTCCTGTAGACAATGGAAAGCCGGGAATTGATGTTTGTGGTATGATTTTAAGACCTAACAAGGTTAACAATAGAGTGTTACGCCACGGAAACAAAATACGTATGTCACCGGATGGATTAAAAATATATTCTGAAGTGGATGGTCATGCAACTTTAACAGAAGGTAGGGTTTTTGTATCGGATACTTATGAAATAAGGGCAGACGTGGATGCTTCTACTGGTGATATTGTGTATGAAGGCAATGTTACGGTTAATGGCAATGTAATCACTGGTTTTTCCGTGAAGGCCAAAGGGAATATCGTAGTGAACGGTGTTGTTGAAGGCGCTGTGATTGAAGCTGGTGGACAAATTGTATTAAAACGTGGAATGCAGGGAATGAATAAAGGTGTATTAAGAGCGAATGGTAATATTATTACAAAATTTATTGAGAGTGCAGAAGTAGTCGCTGGTGGATATATCTCGACAGAATCAATCCTACATAGTAGAGTATCAGCAAAAGGTGATATTATCGTTGGAGGAAAGCGAGGCTTTGTAACCGGAGGAGAGATAAAATCAGGTACTATGATTTCTGTAAAAACTGCAGGCTCTCAAATGGGGACGAATACACTCTTAGAAGTTGGTATTGACCCGTCCATTGTAGAAGAATATCGAAATATTGAAAAAAGACTAATAGTTATGAGAGAAGATAAAGAAAAACTTGTCAAGGCATTTATATTAATTCGTAAGAGATTAGCGTTGGGTGAAGTTATGTCAACTGAAAAAAAATCATTTATCAAACAAATTACTCAAAATAACATTATCTTGGAGACACAGATTAGGGAATATACCAAGCGATACGATGAATTAAGAATTGAAATGGAATCGAACGTTTCAGGTATGGTAAAAGTAGAAGGAACAGTTTATCCGGGTACTAAAATAGTGATATCTAATGTGAATTATTACGTTAGAAATGAAATACAATATAGCAAATTTATACGTGACAGAGCTGATATCAAGGTGATACCAATCTAATAGACAAGAATTACAAATTGGGGGGTGAGATTATGCCAATAAGACCAATTGAAATCATGAAAACGCAAGAGGCTTCACAGATTAAGCATGTGCAAAATCAGAGATCTCAACAAGAACAAATTCACATACAGTCTCAATTTAGTAATCAAGTTAAGCATGATGGTCAAATGACTGTTAAGACCTTGAAAAGTGAGAATGATGAGTATCGTTATGATGCAAAAGAAAAAGGTAATAATTCATATTCCGGTAGCAAACAGGAAAAGAAGAATCAAGAAGACGAAGAACTAGAAAAAGCATCAAAGAATCCGATAAAAACCGGCCGCTTTGACGTTTTGATATAAAAGAAAAAAGGTGTGGAGATTATGACCCCAATTGAAATCATTTTAATCGTACTAGGAATTATCATCATTATCATAAGCTGCAGGTTAGTAGACAACTCAAATACTAACACTTACGTTCAAGCTCCATTTAAATTGGAGGATCAGTTTTCAGAGGGAGAAATTAATAAAATCAAGGATAGAGTGAATGAACTCTTAACTGAGGTTAGTGAAGAAGCAGTAGTTAAAACAGATGATTGTTTGAGCAAAATATCCAATGAGAAAATTATGGCAGTGAATGAATTTTCGGATCAAATTATGGAGAAAATAAACCGCAATCATCAAGAGGTTGTGTTTCTTTATAATATGTTAAATGATAAAGAAAAGGAATTGAAGGATACTGTGAAGGAAATTGATTCGTCTAAGAAGAAAATGAAAGAAATATTAAGTGATTCGAAGGAAGTTGTTGAAGTAAATGAGAAGGATAAGAAGTTTATTCCTTTTACGCAGAAGAAATCATTAACCGCGCAACCTACGCCACGAAAAGCGTTAGAAGGAAAGCAAGTACAGCCACAGGCCGAACATCGGCCTATTTCTAGTAGACCTGAACCGTTTACGAACCGTATGGAAACAAATAATAATACACAGATATTATCTTTGTACTCCAAAGGAAAATCAATAGTTGAAATCTCTAAGCTATTAGGACTTGGACAAGGTGAAGTTAAGCTTGTTATTGGTTTGTTTCAAGAAAAGAAGTTTTAAAACTGCAAGTAAGTTGCAGTCAGGGAGGTACTGTGAAAATAAAAAGCTATTTTCACACATTGAATTTAGGCCTGCAAGCAAGTCGCAGGCATGGAGGTTAGTATGAAGCTGAAATTTTATATGAGAGGCCTGGGAATAGGCATTATACTCACTTCAATTGTTTTATCTATTTCAAATCATTCGGGGCAGAAGATAGTGATTTCTGACAAGGAGATAATCGCCCGCGCTACTGAACTTGGGATGAAGATGCAAGAGGATAGTAATTTAGATGAAGTTCTTGAACAGGTGAAAGATCCATCGCCCTCGCCTGAAGTAACACCAATCATTACACTGATACCGACGGCGAAACCAACGCCTATGTTGACACCAACCCCTACGGCGAAACCAACGCCTATGTTGACACCAACCCCTACGACGAAACCAACCCCTACGGTGACTCAAACCCCTACACCGACACCAACAGTAACGCCAGAACCTACAACTACAGAAGAAACGAAAAAAATAACGTTTTCTGTTTTAAAGGGTATGGGATCGAGCGATGTCGCTGAAGTTCTTTACCTAAAGGGATTAATAGAGGATGTGGATGAATTTGATCATTATTTAATTAAATCTGGAAAAGCAAGCAGTATTAAGGTTGGTACATTTACGGTACCGAGTGGAGCTTCTTTTTCTGAGATAACGGATAAAATAACAGGGAAATAAAGCAAAATAAGGCATTATAATGCTATATAAATGTATAGTTTTAAAAAAAGCTTGCTATGATAGAATGGTTATGGTATAATCACAACGTTAAATTACACGCATATTGATTTTTGACAAGGTGCCTTTTTTTAGAAAGGTTTGCCAAAGATATGATGTATGCGGAAGCAAACAACCAAATGGAGGTAAATTATGAGCGTTATTTCAATGAAACAATTATTGGAGGCAGGTGTACATTTTGGACACCAAACAAGAAGATGGAACCCTAAAATGGCAGAGTACATCTATACAGAGAGAAATGGTATCTACATCATCGACTTACAGAAATCTGTAGGTAAAGTAGATGAAGCTTACACTGCAATTAAGAATGTTGTTGCAGATGGTGGTACAATTCTTTTTGTTGGTACAAAAAAACAAGCGCAAGATTCTGTTAAATCAGAAGCAGAGCGTTGCGGTATGTACTTTGTAAATGAAAGATGGTTAGGCGGTATGTTAACTAACTTCAAGACCATCAGAAGTAGAATTGAAAGATTAAAGTCAATAGAAAAGATGTCAGTGGATGGTACCTTTGATGTTCTTCCTAAAAAAGAAGTTATTGAATTAAAAAAAGAATGGGATAAACTTGAGAGAAATCTTGGCGGAATTAAGAACATGAGAAAAGTTCCAGATGCAATCTTTGTTGTAGATCCTAAGAAAGAAAGAATCTGTATCCAAGAAGCGCATGTACTTGGCATTCCATTAATTGGTATTGCAGATACAAACTGTGATCCTGAAGAACTTGATTTCGTTATTCCTGGTAATGACGATGCAATCAGAGCAGTTAAATTAATCGTTGCTAAGATGGCAGATGCTGTTATTGAAGCAAATCAAGGTTTGCAGTTAAATGACACTGTAGATAATACTGTAAATGAAGCTACAGCAGAAGTGATGGAAGAAGCGATTACAGAATAATGTGATAACATTTATCTTAGAATGCTTCAGCCTTATATGTTAGGTTGGAGCATTTTTTAAGAATACAGATGAAATATAATATGATAAGAATCATAATTCTTGTAAAATATGGAGGGATATAGAATGGATGTTACAGCAGGAATGGTAAAAGAGTTAAGAGAAATGACAGGCGCTGGCATGATGGATTGCAAGAAAGCTCTTGCAGCTACAGAAGGTGACATGGACAAAGCAATAGAGTTTTTAAGAGAAAAAGGACTTGCAGCAGCTGAGAAAAAAGCAGGTAGAATTGCAGCAGAAGGTATTGTAGCTTCTAATGTTAGTGCTGATGGTAAAGTCGCTTCAATCGTTGAAGTAAATAGTGAGACAGATTTTGTTGCTAAGAATGAAAAATTCAGAGATTATGTAGCAGCTGTTGCAGCTCAAGCAGCAACAACAAGTACAACTGATGTTGAAGCTTTCCTTGCCGAGCAATGGTCATTAGATGTTACTAAGACAGTAAAAGAAGAATTATCTACTCAGATTGCATATATTGGCGAGAACATGAACATTAGAAGATTCAAGAAAATCGTTGCAGAAAATGGCTTTGTCGTATCTTACATCCATGGTGGCGGAAGAATTGGTATCTTAGTTGACGTTGAATGTACAGTAAACAATGAGTTAGTACAAGAAGCAGCTAAAAATGTTGCAATGCAAATTGCAGCTATGTATCCGAAGTATGTAAATAGATCAGAAATTTCAGAAGATTACATTGCACATGAGAAAGAAATCCTTAAAGCTCAAGTAATGAATGATCCTGCAAATGAGAAAAAACCTGAAAACATCATTGAGAAAATGCTCATTGGACGTCTGAATAAAGAATTAAAGGAAGTTTGTCTTCTTGATCAATCCTATGTTAAAGATGCTGATATGTCAGTAGAGCAATATCTTGAAAGCGTTGCAAAACAAGTTGGTGCTCCAATTGCAATTAAACGTTTTGTTCGTTTTGAAACAGGTGAAGGTCTTGCTAAGAAAGAAGAAAATTTTGCTGAAGAAGTAGCAAAGCAAATGGGATTGTAAGATCCATTATTATAATAAAGGAAAAGACACCTCGAAAATATGAGGTGTCTTTTTGTGCGGAGGAAAACCTTTTACTGACTATTTATAGAAAAATTCTGTTGAATTATAGTACATTATATATTATAATGACTCGTTAGAAAGTATATAATTTCATTTATTTAATTGCATGTTCAGGTTGTAGAATTTCAAATTTTATATACTGGTAAAGAAATTATGATTAAAATATATGTTAGGGTGAAAATAGATTAATAATGGTACTGTAACCTAAAATTATTAATGAAATGTGGAGGTAGTATTCAGTATGGACATTGTAGCACTGATTAGTTTGATTTTTTCATTTGTTGCACTTATAGGAGCTTTTGTTTTAGAAGGTGGTGTATTAGGCGCATTATTAGAGCCAACAGCTGCTTTAATCGTGTTTGGAGGAACAATTGGAGTAGTTTGTACTTCGTTTCCAGCGAAAAGATTAGCGAAAGTACCTAAGCTGATAACACTAGTATTTATAAAGAAGAAGGAAAATCGAGAAGAATTAATGGAATACTTCTTGAAACTTTCTGGAATTGTAAGAAAAGAAGGATTATTATCTCTTGAGCAAGAAGTCTCAAATAATTCGTATCATGATGATTTCCTTACCAGTGGGTTGCAACTGGTAGTCGATGCTACAGATGCAGAAAATTTGCGACATGCCTTGGAGACAAGAATTAGTAGCATGGAAGAGAGACATTCAAAAGGAATTGCAATATTTGAAGCTGCGGGAGGATATTCACCAACCATGGGAGTTATTGGAACGGTTATGGGCCTAGTACATGTATTGGGTGATTTAAGTGAACCGGATAAGCTTGGAGGTAAAATAGCAGTTGCTTTTATTGCAACGTTATACGGGGTAGGATCGGCTAACTTATTGTGGCTTCCAATAGCAAGCAAGCTTAAGGAATTAGATAGCGACGAAGTTGTTACTAAATATATGATGCTTGAGGGAATTTTGATGCTTCAGAATGGAAGTAATCCAGCTCTAATAAAAGAGCACTTGAAAGGATATTTAGAAAATGCGAAGAAAGAAGAAACAGCATCAGAATAGTGAACGGTGGCTACTTACATATTCTGATTTAATCACATTACTAATGATTCTATTTATTTTGTTATATGCCATAAGTACTGTAAATCAAGATAAGTATGAAAAATTATCTAGTTCACTAAACGAAGCGCTTGGTAGCGGTACTGGTGGGGATGCTACAAATAAAATATTAACTGGTGCAGGTAGTACTTTGGATGGCGGAGGCGGTGCGTTGGAAGGCGTAGATCCAGGAGATAATGAGGAAAATCAAACAACAACAGATGAAACAACAGCAAATGATACAACAACTGATACAACTGGGGCGGTAAAAGCGGAGCAAAAGCAAATAGAAGATATTAAGTATAATATAAATCATATTATAGCAGATTATAGTTTGGAAGATAATGTCGGAATTGTAATTCAAGAAAGCGGGCTAGTTATTTCTTTTTCCGATGATCTTCTTTTTGATAGTGGAGAGGCTACGTTGAAAGAAAGTATGAAGAAAGGCTTACAACGAATTGCAATAGAGATGAACAAAATAGATAATCCTATTCTGGTAAAAGGACATACGGATAATGTACCTGTTAAAGTGGGTTTGTATTCTTCCAATTGGCAGCTGTCTGCAGCCAGAGCGGCCAATGTTGTACAGTATCTAGATGAAAAAGGGCATGTGGATGGTAGCAGATTATCTGCAATTGGATGTGGACAAAATCAGACGATAGCCTCAAATGATACAAAAGAGGGAAGAAGTAAGAACAGGAGAATAGAGATTATAATTATTTACGATTCTAAAGTAGAAATACCACAATAATAATCATTAATTTATAAACTCAAATGGTAAGAGGTATACTGAAATAATACATAATTGGTTTAATAATTGGGGTAACCTAGGAATAGGTTACTCTATTTTATTCGATTATTTCATGAAATAATATGTTAATTCTTATCGAATTGTGTTAGAATACTGTTTAGAACTGAAAGCTAGGGGTGAGGACTTGAATGGTGAACTTGAAGTAAAAAAAACGGAAGGTGTAAAAAGCGCCGAGGCTGCAATTAAGAGAAGAGAACGAGTGAATCGTTTGAAGGTTATCATTGTGGTGACCGTTATAATTCTGTTAATATTACCCACCATATGTTGTATCATTATGGGGTTTAAAATAAATCAATTGCAGAAACAAGTAAATAATTTGATGCTCTTATCTTATGGAAGTGAAGTACAAATCAACGATAAACCAAGTTATCAGGGTAACGTCGCATATGCTGCTGAAAAAGATTCGAGTTCAATTACTTCTGAACAAGATGAGAACAATACGGCTTCTGATATGATAAATAATAGTAGTCAAAACAAAGATGAATTGAAAGAAACCAAAAGTAATCTAACAGAAGACACAATTGAGAAAACAGATAACGGAAGTAGTATTTCGAAGGAAGGTATTTATTCCGGCAAGAAGGTTTATTTGACATTTGATGACGGACCAAGTAAATACACAGCGGATATCTTAGATATTCTTGCAGATTATGGTGTTAAGGCAACTTTTTTTGTAATCGGTAAGGAAGATGATTATTCCAAAAAGATGTATCAAAGAATAATTGATGAGGGACATACGCTAGGAATGCATTCTTACACACATATTTATAAAAACATATATAATTCAATAGAAGATTTTGATAAAGACTTTACAAAACTATGGGAATTGTTATATGATATTACTGAATACAAGCCAACACTTTTCCGATTTCCAGGTGGAAGTGCAAACGACGTCAGTAAAATAGATAAAGCTGAAATGATTCGTTATTTAAATGAAAAATCTATCATTTATACTGATTGGAATGTGGTAAGTGGAGACGCGTCGGGTCAATTATTAACGAAAGAACAATTAGCAGAGAATGTGTTAAGTGGCATAGTCCAGAAGAAAACTTCTGTAGTTTTGATGCATGATAGTATAACAAAGAAAGCAACAGTTGATTCATTATCAATCATACTGGAAGCATTAACTACGCAAGGAGCCAAAGTCTTACCTTTGGATGATAGTGTACCACCAATACAACAGATAGAGGCTAGTTCAATAAAGTAAAAGAATACATAGATAGGGAGGTTATTACAGATGGGCTTTTTTAAGGAATTCAAAGAAGACTTGACGCAAGCTGTCAATGAATTGTTACCAGAAGAAGAGGTAATCCAAGAGGATACCAAGGCAGAAGAAATGATAGATAATTTAGATGCGGAACAGGTTATTATGGAAGACGCTTCTGATGAAGAGGAAATGAAAGATTGGCTTGAAGAATTTACGAAAGAAGCAGAAAAACAAACAGAAGATTTTGCTTATTTTACGGATGGAGAAGAATTCCATGAAAAAACAGAGAGAGCAGAGGAAAAAGACATGGACGACAATGTAGATATGGAATTACTGGCATTAATGAATGAGGAAGAAGTAGATGAAGAGAAAAAAACTTTAGAGATGACAGAAGAAGTATTTCATGCTCGCACAAGAACCTCCGTTGAAAATGATGATTCAGTTACTGTAATTACCAAAGGAACTACCATTCGTGGAAGTATTACTTCAGATGGTTCCCTTGATATCATGGGAACGATTACTGGTGATATTGAATGTCTTGGCAAACTATCTATTTCAGGTAAGATTGTTGGTAATTCTATGGCTTCTGAGGTTTATGTTAATGCAGAACGTCTTGTGGGAAGTATCAATAGTGAAGGTAGCGTGAAGGTTGGTCTTGGTTCCGTTATTATTGGTGATATCATTGCTACCTCAGGAGTAATTGCAGGTGCTGTCAAAGGAGAAATTGATATTAATGGTCCAGTTATCATTGATTCCACTGCAATCATTAAAGGCAATATCAAAGCAAAGTCTATTCAGATTAATAATGGTGCAGTGATGGAAGGTTTCTGTTCACTAAGCTATGCTTCTGTTGATTTGGATAATATTTTCGAATAGAAATATTTTATATACTGGAAATATTATTTCTTTTGTGGTAAATTATATAGGGTATAAAAAGTAAATTAAGTCGCATGCATGAGAGGCAAGAGTGAAAAGTATGAAAGCATTTAACAAAGTATTACTTAAATTAAGCGGAGAGGCTTTAGCAGGAGATAAGAAAACTGGTTTTGACGAAGCAACTTGTATTGGCGTCGCAAAACAGGTAAAGCAACTAGTGGAGGAAGGAATAGAAGTTAGCATTGTGATTGGCGGAGGGAACTTCTGGAGAGGAAGAACCAGTGAGACCATCGACCGAACGAAAGCAGATCAGATTGGTATGTTAGCTACGGTCATGAACTGTATTTACGTTTCGGAGATTTTCCGCTTTGTTGGAATGACAACAGAGGTTTATACCCCATTTTCTTGTGGAAGTATGACGAAGCTTTTTTCAAAGGATAGTGTAAATGCTTGCATGGAAAAAGGCAGTGTCGCATTCTTAGCGGGTGGTACGGGACATCCTTATTTCTCGACCGATACAGCAACAGTGCTTCGTGCTGTGGAGTTAGATTGTGATATTATACTAATGGCAAGAGCTGTGGATGGAGTTTACGATAGTGATCCAAAGAAAAACCCACTAGCTAAGAAGTATGATAAGATCGATTTGCAAGAAGTACTTGATAAAAAACTTGCAATTATTGATTTAACAGCAACGGTTCTTTGCATTGAGAACAAGATGCCTATCTTATTATTTGGACTGAATGAAGAAAACAGCATTGTAAAAGCAGCACAGGGAAAATCAAACGGTACTAGAATGACCGTCGAATAAATCAATTGGAATTGGAGGAATCAAAATGGATGAAAAAGTGGAACAATTTAAAATAAAAATGTCTAAATCTGTTGATAGTTTAAGAGAGGAATATGTTTCAATACGTGCAGGAAGAGCTAATCCACATCTTTTAGATAAGCTTAAAGTTGACTATTATGGACAGCCATCTGCATTTCAGTCTGTAGCTAATATTTCTGTTCCTGAGGCAAGAGTAATTCTTATTCAGCCATGGGAAAGTAAATTAATTAAGGAAATAGAGAAAGCTATCATCAATTCTGATATTGGACTTACGCCAAGTAATGATGGTAAAGTAATACGCCTATGTTTCCCTGAATTAACAGAGGAAAGAAGAAAAGATTTAGTCAAGGATATTAAGAAAAAAGCAGAGAATGCGAAAATTGCAATAAGAAACATTAGAAGAGATGCAAATGATTTGTTTAAAAAACAAAACAAAGCAAGTGAAATTTCTGAAGATGATTTCAAGCAATTAGAAGACGAAGTTCAGAAACTGACGGACGCAGTCATTCTTGAGATTGATCGAGTTATGGAAGATAAAGCAAAAGAAATTCTTACGGTATAATTAGAAAGAACGTGAAAATATATAATTCGGCGATCCAAATCATATATTCTCATAGTAGATTAAGGCTGTCTTAAAATATAGAGCTGAATGCTGTGCTAGATGATATGTCTCATTTTTATTACAATGCATGCATCAGCTGATTTTAGGACAGCTTTGTTCTAATTAATTTGATTAATTGGGAGATTATCAATGGAAAACAAAGATTTGGAACTACAGATACCTAATCATGTTGCAATTATTTTGGATGGAAACGGACGTTGGGCGCAAAAGAAACGGATGCCAAGAAATTATGGGCATATACAGGGCAGTAAGACAGTAGAAAAAATCTGTGAAGAAGCACATCGGATTGGTATTAAGTATTTAACGGTTTATGCCTTTTCTACTGAAAATTGGAGACGGCCGCAGGAGGAAGTGGATGCAATCATGAAGCTTCTCCGTAACTATATGAAGGATTGTGTTAAGACTAGTAGTAAGAATAATATGCGTGTTCGTATCCTAGGAGATACCAGTGAGCTTTCGGAAGATATTCAAGAAAGTATAGTAACATTGGAGAAAGCTTCAAAGAATAATACGGGGCTTAATTTCCAAGTTGCCTTAAACTACGGGAGCAGAAATGAGATAATCCGTGCAGTGAAGGAACTTTCTAAGGATGTGAAAGAGAATAAAATAACGCTTGATCAAATAGATGAAACAATATTTGAACAGTATTTGGATACAAAAGGTATTCCAGATCCAGATTTATTAATTCGTACGAGTGGAGAGCAAAGGTTATCCAATTATTTACTGTGGCAGCTTGCTTACACGGAGTTTTATTTTACTGATGTTCTATGGCCTGACTTTAATAAGAAGGAATTGATAAAAGCAATTGAATTTTACAATGGTAGGACAAGAAAATTCGGGAAGATATTATAATTTTGAACGATTTGGAGGATAAAACGATGTTTTGGATTAGATTTCGTAGTTCTATCATATTAATGGCAATTACAGTTTCTACAGTTGCTTTTGGCGGTGATGCATTATTTGCGGCCATTTTTTGTGTGTCGTTGATTGGTTTGATGGAATTGTATCGGATTGTAAAAGTGAATAAGCAATTACTTGGTATTCTTGGTTACGCAGCAGGCATCTCCTTTCAACTATTATTGTACTTTAACTTAGAACAATATTATTTACCATTGTTTTTATTGTTTTTAATGCTTATCATGTTTACCTACGTATTGCAATTTCCAAAGTACAATACGGAACAGATCTCTTTGATATTCTTTGGATTATTTTATGTTAGTATTATGCTTTCCTATCTTTATAAAGTTCGTATGTTGGAGGATGGCGCATTACTCATTTGGCTCGTCTTTATCGGTGCATGGGGTTCCGACACCTGTGCATATTGTGTTGGTATGCTCATTGGAAAGCATAAGATTTCACCTAAGCTAAGCCCAAAAAAATCTCTTGAGGGCTGCATCGGAGGTGTACTTGGTGCCGCGTTACTTGGATTTCTATATGCAAGTATATTCAAAGGACAAATCACAAGCATTTCAAACCCACAAATCGCTTTTACGATTATAGGGGGAGCTTCTAGTATTATTTCACAAATCGGGGATTTTGCAGCCTCTGCGATTAAACGTAACCACAATATTAAGGATTATGGGAATCTCATCCCTGGACATGGGGGGATACTGGATCGATTTGACAGTATCATATTTACGGCGCCGATTGTGTTTTACTTAGCTGAACTTTTGTAAGATGTTGATGAAAACTCAAAAGACAGTTGTGTAGAGTGCCTTAGAGTCTAAGGAAGGATTTACAACATTTTCTGTCTATAACAGGTAAATTATGCCTGCATTGGAAGCTTTTGCTTCCGTACCCAGTTTGATTTAATTATTGGGTTATATTATAATGGTATAATTAATTTTGATATATTATTTAAAGAAGGATTCTTGGAGGTAGGGTATGAAGAGGATTGTGATTCTGGGATCGACGGGGTCGATTGGGACACAGACTTTAGATATTGTAAGAGAAAATAAGGAGCTTGCGGTGACAGGGCTTGCGGCTGGGAGTAATATTGATTTGTTAGAAAAGCAAATTAGGGAGTTTGGGCCTAAGATTGTTTGTGTTTATAGAGAAGATAAGGCTAGGGAGCTGAAGAAACGAGTGAAGGATCTCGCGGTTACGGTTGTGACCGGGATGGATGGACTCATTGCTTGTGCTACACAAAAGGAAGCGGATACAGTTGTGGCGGCAATGGTTGGTATGATTGGAATACAGCCAACAATTGAAGCGATTAAAGCAGGAAAAGACATTGCACTTGCTAATAAAGAAACTTTAGTGACTGCAGGGCATATTATTATGCCACTAATCAAAGAATATAAGGTAGCGTTACTTCCTGTGGATAGCGAACATTGTGCAATTTTTCAAGCCCTACAGGGGGAAGAGCATAAAACTGTTGATAAAATAATTTTGACGGCTTCGGGTGGGCCGTTTCGTGGTAGAAAACTGTCAGAGCTAAATCATATTAAACCGAAGGATGCGTTAAAGCACCCGAATTGGGCAATGGGGCAGAAGATTACCATTGATTCTGCAACGATGGTAAACAAAGGGTTAGAAGTAATGGAGGCCAGTTGGCTTTTTGATATTTCAATTGATCATATCGAGGTTGTGGTTCATCCGCAAAGTGTGATTCATTCAATGGTAGAATATATTGATGGCAGTATTATCGCACAACTTGGTGTGCCTGATATGAGGCTTCCAATCCAATATGCGTTATTCTACCCATGTAGAAAGACACTAATTGGTGGAGATCGAGTTGATTTTGTCAAACTAAAGCAGCTCACCTTTGAAGAACCGGATACCGAAGCTTTCTTCGGACTTCGATTAGCTTATGAGGCCGGTCGATTGGGTGGAAGTATGCCAACCGTATATAATGCCGCAAATGAGTGGGCGGTTGCAAGGTTTTTGGAAGAGAAGATTGATTTTCTTGCAATTCCTACATTGATTGGAGAAGCAATGAAGCAACATACGTTGATTCAAAATCCTTCCTTGAAAGAAATTCTGAATGTGGAAGCACAAACATATGATTTATTAAAAAGCTTAGTTGACCATTTAAAGTGACAGAGGAAGGATAGGCTTTCAATTAAAAAATAGTGTTTAAATTGAAAGTACAATTCATCATTTTGAAGGAACATAAGGTATTAGCAAATAGTTTGAAAAAGACACATCATAGAGTGCATATTTGAAAGGATTGAGTGGTTATTATGAATATAATTATTTTTATTTTAGTATTTAGTTTAATTATTATTATCCATGAACTTGGGCATTTTTTGCTTGCGAAGAAGAATGGAATTACTGTAACGGAGTTTTCGGTTGGTATGGGACCTAGGGTTGCTAGCTTTGTTCGTAAAGGCACCAGATACTCACTTAAGTTACTTCCTTTTGGTGGATCTTGTATGATGCTTGGCGAGGATGAAACAATTGAAGATGAAGGAGCCTTTCATAAGAAAGGAGTATGGGCACGAATTTCTGTTATTATAGCGGGACCAATTTTTAATTTTATTCTTGCCTTTGTACTTGCGCTCATTGTAATTGGAGCGATTGGTGCAGATCCGGCCAATGTAAATAGTGTTCAAGAAGGTTTTCCTATTGCAGAATCGGGTATTATAGAAGGAGATGTTATAACTAAGATTAATGGTTCTTCCATTGGAATTGGTAGAGAAATAAATGCTTATTTTCAATTTAATCCATTGGCGGATGAGTCAATCAAAATCACGTATAAAAGAGAAGGCAAAGAAAAGAAAGTTATAGTTACGCCGATACTATCCACAACTTATTTATTAGGATTCGGATATACTAATTCTATAGAGATAGTAAAAATTGAATCAATGATAGAGGATTACCCACTCCAGAAAGCAGGGATTGCATTAGGAGATATTATTGTAGGAGTAAATGGTACTCCTATTAAAAATGGAATTGAGCTTAATGAATATATGATAAAACATCCGCTCACTTCTACGTCGGTTAACATAACTTATGAGCGAGACGGTAAAAACAATACAGTTGCTGTGACCCCAATGAAAAATTCCGAATATGTTCTGGGATGGGACTACAATATGTATCGTGAGAAGGTTTCAGCAATTGAAGTAGTAAAATACAGTGCTATTGAGGTGAAATACTCGATTGTTAATACAGTTAAGAGTGTTGGATATCTCATTCGCGGCAAAGTAAAAGTGGATGATCTTGCAGGACCAGTTGGAGTTGTCAATATTATGAACGATATCTATCAGGAGACAAAGCCATACGGAATTGCGATTGTTTTACTTAATCTTGCAAACTTTAGTATCATTTTAAGCGCAAATTTGGGTGTAATGAACCTGCTTCCAATACCAGCACTAGACGGCGGAAGATTGGTGTTCCTTATCATAGAAGCACTTCGTGGAAAGCCAATTGACAGAGAAAAAGAAGGCATGGTGCATATGATTGGACTTGTTGCACTAATGATTCTTATGGTCTTTGTGTTGTTTAATGATATTCGTAATATATTCTAATTGATAGGAAAGTACAAATGATATATAAAAGGAAAGGTAGCGATGTAATGTTTCGTGATCATACAAAGGTAATTTCGATTGGTGATCGTGTGATTGGTGGGGGAAATCCTATCCTTATTCAATCAATGACGAATACCAAGACGGAAGATGTTAGGGCAACGGTGAAACAAATACAGGAACTTACGGAGGCGGGATGTGATATCATCCGATGTGCAGTTCCTACAATAGAGGCAGCAATCGCTTTGAATGAAATCAAAAAAAATATTACAATTCCGTTGGTGGCAGATATTCATTTTGATTATAAGCTAGCTATAGCGGCTATGGAAAACGGCGCAGATAAGATTCGTATTAATCCTGGTAATATTGGGAGTGAGGAACGTTTACGTGCTGTGGTTACTGTGGCAAAGGAACGAAATATTCCAATTCGGGTGGGTGTTAATAGTGGCTCCTTAGAAAAGGAAATTATTGCAAAGTATGGCAGAGTTACCGCAGAGGGGTTAGTGGAAAGTGCCCTAGATAAAGTGAAACGTATTGAGAATATGGGTTATGATAGAATGGTGATTAGCATCAAATCCTCTGATGTTTTAATGTGTATTAAGGCGCATGAACTCATTGCTACGAAGACAGATTATCCACTTCATATTGGTATTACAGAAGCAGGTACGGTTCATGCTGGTAACATAAAATCAGCAATTGGTTTGGGTGTAATGCTATATCAAGGGATTGGAGATACCATACGCGTTTCTTTAACTGGAGATCCAGTTGAAGAGGTGAAGTCTGCACGTATTATATTAAAAACTTTGGGATATCGAACGGGCGGCATTGAGGTGGTTTCTTGCCCAACCTGTGGAAGAACCCAGATTAACCTTATAAAGCTTGCGAGTGAAGTCGAAGAAATGGTTGCAGATATTGACCTTGATATTAAAGTTGCGGTCATGGGTTGTGCAGTAAACGGCCCTGGAGAAGCAAGAGAAGCGGATATCGGTATTGCGGGTGGTAAGGGAGAAGGCCTTATCATTAAAAAAGGCGAGATTGTTCGGAAAGTGCCTGAGAATGAACTACTCAATGCGCTACGAGAAGAATTAATGAACTGGAAATAATAAGATATTATATTGATACCCTGCCAAAGATGTATCATAAGGAGAGATAAAATATGTTGTTTTTTGATACATTTGATCAACTGTCTGCAGATAAGGAACTTCAGAATCTTTATAGCGAGGTAGAAGTCGCGAAAGTTCTGGCCTCTAAACGTAGTAATATCATCTATGTATGTATGAAAAGTACGCGTTTAATCAACAGACAAAATATAAGAAAGATGGAAAGCTTGCTGAATAAGCAGCTTTTTTCAAATACAGAGAATACAGTCATTTTAAGACCACAATTTGAGCTTTCAGCACAATATAATTTGTTGAAATTATATCCGATTTATTTAGACAGTATCTTAGAAGAATTAAAGGAAGAGAGTATCGTTCTTTATAATATTTTTTCTGGAGCGGAAGTGTCAATTGAAGACATGAAGTTACAAATTCGTGTCACTGATAGTTTTATCATTAAAGATAAAGCAACAAAAATTAAAGATTATTTAGAAACAATGTTTCAAGAGCGTTTTGATTATACGGTACACGTTATCTTTGAATACATAGAACCAAAGGAAAAGAAGGATGGTAATAACAATAGATCAAATAATCAAATAGGAGCAGAGGCTCAAAAGGGCGAGGATTCTCCTGGAAATGGGCAACAATCAGAAACTTTCACTACATCTAGTGATAGCAATGGGTATGCTACTACAACCATGAATAAATCAATTGCCAATAATCCAACGCCTATGAGTAGTGCAAAGGAGAATAAGGGTAAGAGCGTCTATGAGAAAGGCAAGAGTGCCTACGATAAGGGAAAAGGTAGCTATAGGAAGCTTCCAACCGACCCGTCTGTAATCTATGGCAAAAACTTTGAGGGAAAATCAATTCCAATTTGTGATATCATCGATGAAATTGGAGAGGTTGTAATTCGTGGGAAGCTCATAAAACCGGATACGAGATCCATTGGAAATGAGAAGAGCATCGTAACTTTTATCATAACGGATTTTACCGATTCTATTAAGATCAAAATCTATGCAAAAACATCAGAGGTGGAAGAGCTTACCGATGTTCTTACTGCCGGAAGTTTCTATTTGTTAAAGGGTATTGCGCAGATGGATACCTACGAGAGGGATATCACGATTGGTTCCGTTGCTGGTATTAAGACGATTTCTGATTTTACGACGACAAGATCGGACCTTGCTCCACAAAAAAGAGTTGAGTTACATGCGCATACCATGATGAGTGATATGGATGCAGTTGTAGATGTCAAAAATTTGGTAAGGCGTGCTTTTAATTGGGGACATACTGCAATTGCAGTAACAGACCATGGTGTAGTACAAGCCTTTCCGGATGCCAGTCATGCATTAAATCCAAAAGATTATGCTGATGAGAGTGAACAGGAACGTGCGAAGAAGTTTAAGGTAATCTATGGAATGGAAGCCTATATCGTTGATGATATTAAAGAAGTGGTTGTAAATGGACGAGAACAAAGTCTTGATTCTACATTTGTAGTATTCGATATTGAGACCACCGGTTTTAGTCAGACCAAGGATAAAATCATTGAAATTGGTGCTGTGAAGGTGGTTAATGGTGAAACAGTAGATCGGTATAGCACTTTTGTTAATCCGGACGTACCAATCCCATTGGTGATTGAACAATTAACGGGAATCCGTGATGATATGGTCCTTGACGCACCAAAGATTGATGTGGTACTTCCTGAATTCTTGGCATTTTGTGAAGGAAGTAGCCTAGTAGCACACAATGCCTCCTTTGATGTGGGATTTATTAGTAAAAATGCAGCAAGGCTGGGGATAACAATTGATTATACGGTGATTGATACCGTTGGACTGGCAAGAATATTATTGCCAGATCTTAGTAGATATAAATTAAACATTGTAGCGAAAGCATTAAACGTCTCCCTAGAGAATCATCATAGGGCGATTGATGATGCAAGTGCAACGGCAGAGATTTTTGCAAAGTTTGTATTGATGCTAAAAGAAAAGAAGGTCACTAATGTCAATGAGATTGATGGGCTTGGAACGCTTTCTAAGGAAGCAATCAAGAAATTGCCTGCTTATCATGCCATTATACTAGCGAAAAACAATATAGGTAGAGTCAATCTCTATAAGCTGGTTTCCTTATCCCATCTTGAGTACTATAGTAAGCGACCTAAGATACCAAAGAGCTTATTCATGGAATGCAGAGAGGGACTAATTCTTGGTTCCGCTTGTGAAGCTGGTGAGCTTTATCGTGGAATTTTATCCAATCAATCACAAGAAGAGATTGCAAGAATTGTTCATTTCTATGATTATCTTGAGATACAGCCTCTGGGTAATAATGATTTCATGATTCATAGTGAAAAAATTGATATTAATTCTAAAGAAGAATTAATCGACATCAATAAACGCATTGTTGCGCTGGGAGAGGAATATAATAAGCCGGTGGTTGCAACCTGCGATGTACATTTCCTAGATCCTGAGGATGAGGTATATCGTAGAATTATTATGGCTGGAAAAGGTTATAAGGATGCAGATAATCAACCACCATTATTTTTCCGTACCACCGACGAGATGGTAGAAGAATTCTTGTATCTAGGGAGAGAAAAGGCGGAGGAAGTGGTAATCACAAATACTAATCTCATATCGGATATGATTGAGAAGATTTCGCCAGTACGACCGGATAAATGTCCTCCGAAACTTGAAAATTCCGAGGAGAACCTTAGAGAAATATGTTATACAAAGGCACATTCGATGTATGGAGAGAAGCTGCCAAAGCAAGTCGAAGACCGTTTGGAGCATGAGCTTAAGTCCATCATAACCAATGGGTTCGCCGTAATGTATATTATTGCACAAAAGCTTGTGTGGAAGTCCAATGAAGATGGATACCTTGTGGGCTCCCGTGGATCTGTTGGTTCCTCTTTTGTTGCTACAATGGCAGGTATCACAGAGGTTAATCCCCTTGCGCCACACTATTATTGTACCAACTGCTTTTTCTCTGATTTTGATTCAGATGAAGTAAAGCGCTTTTCTGGAAGTTCTGGTTGTGATATGCCAGACCGAACATGCCCAGAATGTGGACAACCACTGAAGAAGGATGGACATGAGATTCCATTTGAAACCTTCTTGGGCTTTAATGGGGATAAGGAACCTGATATTGACCTTAACTTTTCGGGAGAGTATCAGAGTAAGGCACATGACTATACGGAGGTGCTCTTTGGCACGGGACATACCTTCCGAGCAGGGACGATTGGTACACTTGCAGACAAGACTGCATTCGGTTATGTGAAGAATTATTATGAAGAACGTAATATTCATAAACGTAATGCGGAAATTGACCGACTTGTTTCAGGTTGCGTTGGCGTAAGAAGAACTACGGGGCAGCATCCGGGTGGAATCGTTGTTCTTCCGCATGGCGAAGATATTTACTCCTTTACACCAGTACAGCATCCGGCAAATGATATGACCACGAAGACCATCACGACACATTTTGATTATCATTCGATTGATCATAACCTATTAAAGCTAGATATCCTGGGACATGATGATCCTACGATGATTAAAATGCTTGAGGATTTGACTGGGCTTAATGCACAAGAAATTCACTTTGATGATCTTAAGGTATTATCCTTATTTCGTGATCTTAGTGCGCTAGGAATTAAATCAAAGGATTTAGATGATTGTGATCTTGGCTGTCTTGGCGTACCAGAGTTTGGTACGGATTTTGTTATGCAGATGGTGAAGGATACGAAGCCAAAGACATTTTCAGATTTGGTGCGTATCTCTGGCTTATCCCATGGTACAGATGTGTGGCTCAACAATGCGCAGACCTTAATTCAAAGTGGAAAGTGTACACTAGCAACAGCAATCTGTACACGTGATGATATTATGACCTATTTGATTGCAACCGGTGTGCAACCGGGACAATCCTTTAAGATTATGGAAAGTGTTCGTAAGGGTAAGGGTCTTACTTCAGAAATGGAAGAAGCGATGGAAGCAGCCGAGGTCCCTGATTGGTATATCTGGTCTTGTAAGCAAATCAAGTACATGTTCCCGAAGGCGCATGCAGCAGCTTATGTCATGATGGCATTTCGTATTGCTTACTTTAAGGTTTATCATCCACTCGCTTATTATGCCTCTTATTTTAGCATTCGAGCTTCTGCTTTTAATTATGAGCTTATGTGTCTTGGAAGGGAACGATTGGAACAGCATATGGCAGATTATCGCAAAAGAAACAACACCTTATCTAAGAAAGAACAGGATTCCTTCAAAGATATGCGTATTGTTCAGGAAATGTATGCGCGTGGCTTCAAATTTTTGCCTATCAATGTGTATAAAGCCAAAGCACATGAATTCCAAATTTGTGACGGTACGTTGATGCCTTCTTTAAGCACGATCGAAGGACTTGGAGATAAGGCGGCTGACGCAGTAGTGGAAGGAGCAAAGCTTGGAAAATTCTTATCAAGAGATGATTTTAAGATTCGATGTAAGGTCAGCTCTACGGTAGTAGAAAATATGGCAGTGATGGGTCTCCTTGGAGATTTACCTATGTCAAATCAAATGTCCTTACTGGACTTTCTATAAGTTAGGAAGGCTGTTACCTCCTATTTGATTTCTCGAGTTGATTGACATTGAACATGATTATCGATATAATTGCTTTTATGCGTGTTTTACCCGTGAGAAATCATAATAATCAGATTGAGGATAAATTAGAATGAACAAAGGATTAAATAAGAACATCAGCTCAAAATTTGCTTTATTTGGAGCTGCTCTCATATGGGGAAGTTCCTTTTTTGTAGTTAAAAATTCAATGAATGTAATGACACCCCATATTTTACTTGGATTTCGTTTTACCATAGGGTGCATATTATTAAGTATTATTTTTCATAAAAAGTTGAAAGAATTAAACAGAGATTATTTTATTAAGGGAGCAATTATTGGTTTCTTTTTATTCTTGGGATATAGTCTACAAACGATTGGAATTACAGACACTACACCAGGGAAAAATGCATTTTTATCGGCAATTTATTGTGTGATTGTTCCATTCTTTTTCTGGTTCGTGAATAAGAGCAAGCCGGATATCTATAACTTTTTGGCGGCAATTATCTGTATCGCAGGGATTGGATTGGTATCCCTCAATGGAGATTTTTCAATCAATACAGGAGATGCCTTCACTCTACTTGGTGGAATTGCCTATGCAGCACATATGGTTTCCGTAGCAAAGTTTAGTTCAGATAAGGATCCTGTGCTGATTACCATATTGCAATTTGGGTTTGCGGCCATCTTTTCCTGGATCGTTGCTTTCCTTTTTGAAGATATGCCGCGGGTATGGAGTGTTAACACGATTACCGGATTGTTGTATCTTGCCGTATTTGCTACAGCACTTGCAATATTACTACAAAATATTGGGCAAAAGAATACGGATCCTTCGGCAGCAGCAATTATACTAAGCCTTGAATCCGTATTTGGGGTACTCTTTTCCGTAATTTTTTATGGTGAGGAAATTTCATTAAGGTTATTCGTTGGTTTCTTATTGATTTTTGCTGCAATTATTATTTCTGAAACAAAATTGTCTTTTTTAAAAGGGAACTTAGTTAGGAGAGAAGATATTCCTGAATAATCTCTGCGACTCCATCTTCTATACAAGTGCGCTTTGTAACTGTATTAGCAATTGCTTTTACGGAATCTGGCGCATTTTTCATTGCAACACCAAGGCCTGCCATGGTAATCATAGAGATATCATTGCCACCATCACCAATAGCGATTGCCTCGGAGAGCGGTAAATTTAATAACTCACAGACATGTGTCATTCCGAGTCCTTTACTTGCACCAACAGAAGTAAATTCCAAGCAATTAGGGGTAGAATAATCTGCATTTAAAATATCTTTTATTGAATCGCTAACGTCTTCTCTGAATTCTTCGAGTTTTGTGGGATCTTCGCTATACAAGAAGAATTTTAATGGCATTTCTTTCAAAGCTAAATCTGGTTTTGACATAGTAACAAGCGCACAGGAGCAATCTTGCTTATCATACCAGTCATATATAAAATATTTTTTGTTAAAATAAATATAATTTTCGGTATAACAATGGCAATCAAGCTTTAGATCATCGGCTTTATGAAATAGTAAATAAATTAAATCAGAAGAAATGGGCTCGCTGCGGAGGGTTTTTCCTGTTCTGTTTTCAATAATATGTGCTCCGTTTAATGCAAGTGAATAGGATTCACCAAACTCATCAAGTTTTAATTCCCTAACTATTTGTAATACTAAATCTTTGTTTCTACCTGAGGCTATCGTAACTTTTTTGCCAGCTAGGCAGGCAGTTAGAATGGCTTCTTTATTTGCATCTGAAACCATATTTGGTTCTTGCTTCACAGTGCCATCGATGTCTAAAAATATTAAACTATAATTCATTCTTTGGTTCCTCTCTCAACTTAAATTCTATCAACTTTAGCATATATTTTATACTAAATGGTAAATTATTTCTATAGTAAAATGTAATGAAATTGAAAAAATCAAACAATCAGAAATTCTCGCAAATTTGGTGACACGAAGAAGCAATTCACTGTCATTTTGTCACCAGCGTAGCCCCGTTGCATATGATAGCAATATAGAAATCACTTTGCACTGCATAGGCATATTCTGCCAATCAACAGTACAGACTGATCAGGCGACGAGCGCATAGGCTTATATCATCGTGCAGCCGGGCTGATTTTCGGCAACAGGGAAGCAGTATCCTGTGGGACAGTTTACTTTATGTGTTCCACAGGCATTTTTATGCCCAAAATGGAACATAGAACCGAATGCATTGCCTTAGTATTTAGGAGGTAACGAATGTCAAGTATACAAGGATTAACGATGAGGGAAGTAAAAGAATTACAATACAGATATGGTAAGAATGAAATAAGTACGAACAAAAAGGGTATGCTTTTAGAGAAAATCAAACATATCCTTGATGAACCAATCTATTTATTATTAACGTGTTCTTCCGTTATATATTTCTTGTTAGGTGAAGCGGTGGATGGTGCAATTATGATTGCATTTGTCTTATTTGTCATAGGCATTGATGTATTACAGGATGCAAGAACAGGCAATACATTGAAAAAATTAAAGGATTTATCTACGCCTAAGATTAAAGTAATTCGTGAGGAAACAGAAATGTTAATACCTAGTGTGGATCTAGTACCCGGAGATGTTATGCTGATTCATGAGGGTGTTAAATTACCGGCGGATGGGTTACTTATTTTATGCAGCGGTTTATGCATTGATGAGAGTATATTAACAGGGGAATCGGACTGTGTTTGGAAGACAGTGGTGCAGGAAAACAATAATCCAGACGGGGAGTATTTTCGAAAAGATTATTGCTATACAGGAACGTTGGTAACACTCGGAAATGGTATCGTAATTGTTGATAAGATAGGAAATGAAACAGAATATGGTAAAATTGCTGATAAAATAATAAAGGTGCCTAGTGAGGCGACCGTACTACAAAAGCAGATGAAGAAGTTAGCGAAGCAATGCACTTATATTGCAGCAATCCTATTTGTCATGGTGAGTATCGTTACATTCTTTAATCTTTCCGAGTACCCACTTCAAAAAAGATGGATTGAAAGTATCTTAGCTGGTGTGGTTCTTGCATTATCTATGGTTCCGGGAGAATTTCCTGTTATTCAGTCAGTGTTCTTATCGATGGGTGCGTTAAGATTAGCAAAAAAGCATGCATTAATAAGAAGACTGCCAGCGGTGGAAACACTTGGTGCAGTCTCTGTTCTTTGCGTTGATAAAACGGGAACGATTACGCAAAACAGTATGATGGTACAAGAATTATGGTCCTTTGATGGTCGTGATGAGTTACTATGTAGGACAATGGCACTTGCTTGTAAAATAGAAACCTATGATCCGATGGAAAGTGCTATGTTGGAATATTGTGTATCTGCGACTAGTATTGAAGATAGAAGAAAACTAGAACTTGTGAAAGAATATGCCTTTACCAATGAATTAAAGGCAATGGGGCTAATTTGGAGATATGAGAGCAAGCGTATGATCGCAGTAAAAGGATGTGCAGAAACAATTTTATCGCTATGCCGTTTTTCCTCGCAACAAGGGAATATTATAAACGAAAAATTATCTGAGCTGTCAAAGAAGGGCTTACGTGTGATAGCGGTTGCAGATTTAAACCTTCAAGCTTTGGAAGCCTTTCCGGAGACCTTATTGGATTGTAAATTACATTTTAGGGGCTTTATAGGATTGTTAGATCCACCAAGAGATCATATCATTGAAGATATTCATGCTTGCCACCAAGCGGGAATTCGGGTTATCATGATTACTGGTGATCATGGAATTACTGCAGCTTCCATAGCATGTAGTGCTGGTATCACAGACAGCAATGAAGTGATTACTGGAGAGGTAATTGAACAACTATCAGAGGATGAACTTAGGCAGAGAGTGAAAGAAGTCAATATATTTGCAAGAGTGTTGCCATTACACAAAATGCGCATTGTAAAAGCCTTGAAGGATTGCGGTGAGATTGTAGCAATGATTGGAGATGGAGTGAATGATTCTCCAGCCCTTAAAATAGCAGACATCGGAATTGCGATGGGAAAGCATGGATCGGAGGTATCAAGAGAAGCGGCCGATTTAATCTTGTTAGATGATAATTTTTCGACAATACTTGATTCAATACAGGATGGAAGAAGAATTTATCAAAATATTATTAAGTCTGTTGGATATATATTTGCAATTCATTTTCCGATTGCTATGGTATCCTTTGCAGCTCCACTTTTAGGGATTGCGCCTGAGGCATTGTTATTACTTCCATTACACATTGTACTACTAGAACTTGTTATGGATCCCACCTGTTCAGTGGCTTTAGAAAGGCAACCAGCAGAACGAAATATCATGCAGCTACCACCAAGAAAAGCTCATAAAAAACTATTGTCTTTATCATTATTAGCCAAAAGTATTACGCAAGGCATGGCAATCTTTTGCGGGAGTTTTCTATTATATTATTATTTGCTAATCAATTCCTATCCAGCTGAAATTGCTAGGACAGCAGGTTTTAGCGTAATGGTATTATCAAATATATTTTTAGTCCTCGTGAATTGCTCTGATTACGATTATATATATCAAACGATATTTAAAATAAGAAAAGATTTCGGAATTTGGTTAGTTGCTCTATTCACAGTAATTGGCCTGGTAGTGATGATTTATACTCCTTTATCTGATTTCCTAAAGCTTTCCCCACTATCTTGTTCGATGTTTCTATGCGTAATTGGATTTTCAGCAATATCAGTTTTATGGTATGATATTATTAAATTATTTAAAAGAAAGAAACACTATTCTTGAATTCCTATTAATCCCATGGTACAATAGTAAAAAAGGAAACGCGTTGGCGGAGAAAAGGAGAAAATCATGAAAATATCTACGAAGGGCAGATATGCGTTACGTCTCATGCTTGATCTGGCTTTGAATAACACTGGAGAGTTTATTACAATAAAGAGCATTGCAAAAAGACAAGAAATATCTGAAAAATACTTAGAACAAATTATATCCTTGTTAAGTCGTGCTAGTTTCGTAAGAAGCACAAGAGGAGCACAAGGCGGTTATATGCTAACTAAAGAACCGAGTGAATATACGGTTGGGATGATATTGAGACTGACGGAGGGTAGTTTGGCTCCGGTTGCCTGCTTGGAAGATGAGGAAAATAAATGCAGTCGTAGTCAGGAGTGCGTAACGATTGAAGTATGGAAGGAATTATATGATGCAATTTGTGGCGTGGTAGATCACATCACATTGCAGGATTTAGTTGATAAGCAGATGAATTCGATGGCTTATGATTTCTCAATATAATATTGGATATTATTCCATCATATTCTTAGTGCCAGCGCTAAATATGTCATATTTCATGTGTTGCTATTTTAAGCGAAGGGGGAGCTTCCTTTTTCACTCAGAATGGCAACAATATTTTTTATTTACCCACTTGACAAATTGATTGAGTGGGTTTATTATTAATTCAATTCTTATATAACATAGTAATAAGGTATGAATAGTATGAAAGACTTTAACGCATAAATAATTAAAAAACTAATATGAATTAGAAAGAGAGGGAATGATTATGTCATTAGAAAAGAAATTAAGATTTGAAACATTACAACTCCATGTGGGACAGGAAAAACCGGATAGTGCTACCGATGCTCGTTGTGTTCCTATTTATCAAACTTCCTCCTATGTCTTTGCAAATTCTGCACAAGCGGCAGGAAGATTTGGATTAAGTGAAGGGGGTAACATCTATACTAGACTAATGAATCCTACTTCTGATGTGTTTGAACAACGAATTGCAGCCCTAGAGGGTGGTATCGCAGCACTGGCAACTGCTTCAGGCGCAGCAGCTGTAACTTATGCAATTCAAAACATAGCGCATGCTGGCGATCATATTGTTTCGGCAAAAACAATTTATGGCGGCACATATAATCTTTTTGCACATACTTTAGTAGATTCTGGTATCACAACTACCTTTGTGGATGGTGATGATGTAACTAATTTTGAAAATGCGATTAAGCCAAACACAAAAGCAATTTTTATCGAGAGCTTAGGAAATCCGAATTCTAGTATTATAGATATTAAAAAAGTTGCTGAAATTGCACATAAGAATGGTATTCCATTAATTGTAGATAATACCTTTGCAACACCTTATCTTTTAAGACCAATTGAGTATGGAGCCGACGTAGTAGTTCATTCTGCAACTAAGTTTATCGGAGGCCATGGTACTTCCATTGGTGGAGTTATTATCGATAGTGGTAAATTTGATTGGGAAGCATCTGGAAAGTTCCCATATTTGACGGAACCAAATCCAAGTTATCATGGTGTTCAGTTTACCAAAGCAATTGGAGCAGCAGCTTATATTGTAAAGATTCGTGTTACTTTAATGAGAGATACCGGTGCAACCATCAGTCCTTTTAACTCCTTTTTATTTTTACAAGGACTTGAGACTCTTTCACTTCGTGTAGAGAGACATGTGTACAATGCACTCAAAGTAGTTGAATTTTTAAGTAAGCATCCACAAGTGGAAAGCTTAAATCATCCGGCTTTAGCAGAGAATCCGTATCATGCATTATATGAAAGCTATTTTCCACGGGGAGCAGGTTCCATCTTTACCTTTGAAATCAAAGGAGATGCAAACACTGCTAAAGCATTTATTGATCATTTAAATATTTTCTCGCTCCTTGCAAACGTTGCAGATGTAAAATCTTTAGTTATCCATCCTGCAAGCACAACACATTCACAGATGTCTGAAGAGGAGTTGTTATCCTCTGGTATTAAACCAAATACGATTCGGTTATCCATTGGCACAGAGCATATCGACGATTTGTTAGATGATTTATCACAAGCATTTGAAAGCATAGAGAAAAACTAATTCATATTGAATATTTGGGCGTCCGCTTAGCGGGCAGATGGAGGTTGTATGGGAAATATTAAAAAGAGAATTACAGAGTTAGTTGGTAATACACCGCTGTTGGAATTATCAAATTATGAGAAGAATCATGAACTAAAGGCAACCCTAGTTGCAAAGCTAGAATACTTTAATCCAGCTGGAAGTGTTAAGGATCGTATTGCTAAGAAGATGATTGAGGAAGCATTCAAATCTGGCCAAATAAATGAAAATTCTATTATCATCGAACCTACAAGTGGAAATACAGGAATTGGTCTTGCAAGTGTAGCAGCAAGCTACGGTTTGAAATTAATTCTTACAATGCCAGAAACCATGAGCGTTGAACGTAGAAATCTTCTCAAAGCTTATGGCGCAGAGTTAGTTCTCACAGAGGGCTCTAAGGGAATGAAAGGCGCTATTGAAAAAGCTGAAGAGATTAAGAAAGATACTCCGAATAGCTTTATTCCTGCTCAATTTGAGAATCCACTTAATCCAAAAATTCATGAAGAAACAACAGGTGTAGAGATTTGGAATGATACCGATGGATTGGTGGATATCTTTGTAGCTGGTATCGGTACAGGAGGAACAATCTCTGGAGTTGGAGCTTACTTAAAATCAAAGAATCCTAATATTAAGATTATTGCAGTGGAGCCAAGTGGTTCACCAGTGCTATCACAAGGCAAAGCAGGCCCACATAAGATTCAGGGTATTGGAGCTGGTTTTGTTCCGAACACCTTGAATACGAAGATTTATGATGAGATCATTACGGTAGAGAATGAGGATGCATTTGAAACTGGAAGGGAACTTGTTAAAAAAGAAGGAGTTCTTGTAGGAATATCCTCAGGAGCAGCAGTTTGGGCAGCAGCACAGGTTGCAAAAAGAACCGAAAATGAAGGAAAGACAATTGTGGTATTATTACCAGATACTGGGGAACGCTATTTATCTACACCAATGTTTGCAGAATAAAAAATAAGCGGTTGTTGCAAAACATATAGTTAATTCACTTGCTCCTGTTCTTATGCAAGAAATAGACTATGAACTTTGCAACAACCGTATTTATTTAAATAGGTATAAATAGGAAGAATTTATGGTTGATGATTCCCCATTTTTCGTGTAAAATAGATTTGATTGATTACAATCTGTTACGAGAGGGGATTTTTATGGAACAAAAGATTATATTAAGTGCGGACAGTACCTGTGACCTTGGAAGGGAACTTAAGAAACGATATAACGTTAATTTCTATCCGTTTCATATCATATTGGGAGAAATGGAATACATGGATAATGTTGACATTTTTACAGATGATATCTATCGAACTTATCGTGAAAAGAAAATATTGCCAAAAACAGCAGCAATTAATGTTGCCGAGTATATTAATTATTTTAAGCAATGGGTTGAGGATGGATATGAAGTAATTCATCTTAATTTAGGGGGAGCAATATCAAGTGCACATCAAAACTGTATGATTGCTGCAAAAGAATTGGGGAATGTTTATCCAATTGATTCTTATAATCTCTCTACAGGGATTAGTTTATTGGTGATTGAAGCAGCAAATATGATAAATGAAGGAAAATCAGCAAGGGAAATCAGCGAAAATTTAAAGGAAATAAGAGATAAAGTACATTCTAGTTTTATATTAGATACCCTTGAATTTATGCATGCTGGTGGAAGATGTTCAACGATAGCTGCAATCGGATCTAATTTACTACAACTTAAGCCTTGTATTGAAGTGAACAATCGAAGTGGTGCTATGACGGTAGGGACGAAATATAGAGGTAACCTAGAAAAGGTATTAACCAATTACACGAAAGATAAATTAAAAGAATTTAATTCAATTCATTATGATCGCGTTTTTATTACACATTCCGGTATCGATGATAAATATATTCAGTTAGTTAAAAACATTTTAAATGAGTTAACAAGTTTTAAAGAAATTTTTGTGACAAAAGCCAGTTGTACGATTTCTAGTCATTGTGGACCAAACACATTGGGAATCCTTTTCATGACAAATTAAATACATAAGATTTATTTTCAAACAATCATTCTATTTATTTGGGATGGTTGTTTTTTTGCGTATGAAATGGCAAATCAACTATAAAAATTCATGAAATTCCCTACTGCTCTAGGTACCAGGTCAGCTATTTGGATGATATCTACGGACTGGGAATATGGTTCTTGGCTAGCTTCAGGTGAAGTTGACATTATGGAACATGTTGGATATAATCAGTATGTATTTCATGCTTTTGTGCATACACAAACCTATTATCACAAAATATAAGACCATGTTTGTTAGTGCGAAATAAAAGCAATTTGAGTGCTCGCGAAAGAAGCTTTATAAATTAAGCGGGCAGAAGGAGGACATTATGTCAAATTATAGTTTGCAAGGTGATAATTATATCATTAAAAACTACGATAAAGTACCCGCTTTTTCTAGCTTTCTACCTGGTTTAGCTGGAGTAAAGGGGATTCCACTTTGGGTTTATTATACCAATAGGGGACAAGGCATTAATAGTTTTGGCATACATAATAAAAACAATGCAATCATGGAATTTAATCCTGCGAATACAGCCTATGAAAATACTGCGATCAAGGGGTTTCGTACCTTTATAAAATGTAATGGTACTTATTTTGAGCCATTTTTTACGTTAGAGAAAAGCACGAAGCGTAATCTATATATTCGGAAGAATAGTTTTGTCATTGAAGAGATTAATGAGCAGTTTGGATTGAAAATTAGAGTCAAATATTTCGTATTACCAAATGATAGTATTGGAGCACTCGTAAGAAATGTTCAAATTGAAAATATAACGAATGAAGTAAAAGAAATTGAACTCATTGATGGATTGCCTAAAATTATTCCTTTTGGTATTAAGAATAATGAATATAAAGAAATGTCAAATCTGTTAAAAAGCTGGACAGAGATTAAAAACCTTGAAAATAATGTGCCATTTTATACCTTGCGCGCATCTAGTGATGATTCTACAGAGGTTTTGGACGTTGAAGATGGATATTATTATTTATCCATTCATAATCAACAGATTCTTCCGGTGCTCTATGATCCAGAAGTTATTTTTGATTACGATACTTCCTTGGTTAATCCTATCGAGTTTATGGATCGATCGCTAGAAGAAGTGATAGGGAAAGAGCAGTGCTTCTACAATAAGATTCCTTGTGGCTTTACACCACTTAAGTTTACCTTGGCTCCTTCCAAGCAGTATAAATTCAGTACAATGGTAGGGTTTGCAAATTCGCCAGAACAGATTAATGAGAAGCTGAAAGAATTCTGCGAGGCTGAATTCTTTAGCAAGAAGGAACAACAGGCTGATGAAATTGTGGATAAGTTAACCATGGATGTGAGGACACATACCTCAAAACCAGCGTTTGATCAATATATTGAGAATAGCTATTTGGATAATTTTCTTCGTGGAGGATATCCTTTTGTGTTTAATAAAGCTTCCAATAAAGCAGTAGTACATTTGTTTAACCGTAAACACGGAGATCCTGAGAGAGATTATAACTTTTTCTCGATTGCTGGTGAATATTATTCACAGGGCAATGGAAACTTCAGGGATGTTAGCCAGAATCGTAGAAATGATGTATTCTTTCAAAAGGATATTGAAGATTTTAATATAAAGACCTTCTTTCAATTGATTCAAATAGATGGATATAATCCTCTTGAGGTTCGCCCTTCTACCTTTTTGGTGAAAATGGAATGCAAAGAAGCGGTAAATAAACTATTACAGGATAATATTAAAAATAAGATAGATAAAATCAAAAAAATTGTGAGTAAATTATTTACGCCAGGACAAATAGCAAATTGTATCGCCCTTAATCACATTGATGTAACTTGCGGTGAAGATGTACTTCTTGAAAAAATCTTAAACAATTGCAACCAGAATATAGAAGCAGGTTTTCATGAGGGATATTGGAGCGATCATTGGGATTATAATATGGATTTAATCGATAATTTCTTATCCATATATCCAGATCGTGAAATATCACTTTTATTTCAGAATTCTAGTTACCGCTTTTATGATAGTCCGGCCAGAGTGCTTCCGCGCAGCGAAAAATATGTGATTAGCAAAAATGAAGTGAGACAATATGGTTCTCTTGTGCTTGACGAGGATAAAATGAACCTGGTTGGATTTGTTAAAAACGGTACAAACTGGCTTAAAACAAAAGCTGGTGATATAGCAGAAACTACGCTAATGGCAAAACTAATTTCCTTAGCATTAAACAAGTTTTCAACCCTCGACTCCTTCGGTATGGGTATAGAGATGGAAGCTGGAAAACCAGGCTGGAATGATGCAATGAATGGTTTGCCAGGTATTATAGGAAGCGGTATGTCAGAGACTTTTGAACTAAAAAGAATGATCACATTTATATGCAATACAGTTACAGGGGAAAGTACAGTCACACTTCCAATTGAAATAAGTGAATTTTTATTGAACGTCTCAAGTACATTAAAGCAATCCAAAGCAGAAGACTGGAACAGCTTTACTTATTGGGATTCAGTATCCACGTTTCGTGAAGAATATCGTGAAAAAACAAGATTTACAATTGAAGGCGAGTATTGTCAAATAGATACACTAAAAATACAAGAAATATATGATGAATTTTTAGAGAAAATTGAAATTGGAATTCAAAAGGCATGTCAATACGGCGATGGAATTGTACCGACATATTTCACGTATCGCGCAACTAGATTTGAAGAAGTAGTCGATGCAACTGGTCTTCTAGTAATGAGTCATTACGGATTACCAAAGGCAAAGGTAAAAGAATTTGAAGCACAACCTTTACCTGCTTTTTTGGAGGGACCAGCCAAAATGCTAGGAATTATGAAAGACAAAGAAGCGGCTGAGGAGTTATATAACAATGTAAAAAACAGTGATATTTATGATACGAAACTTAAAATGTATAAAACATCGGGTTCATTAGAACAAGTATCAATGGAAAACGGTAGAATACGTGCCTTTACAGCTGGATGGTTAGAAAGGGAAAGTGTCTTCCTACATATGGAGTATAAGTATTTATTGTCCATGATCAGAGCGGGATTGTATGAAAAGTACTATGAAGACATTCAAACGGCATTAATTCCATTCTTAGAACCAGAAGTATATGGTCGAAGTATACTAGAAAATTCTTCCTTTCTTGCTTCTAGTGTCAATCCAAACTGTCTTCTTCATGGAAGAGGATATGTAGCGCGACTTAGCGGCTCAACAACGGAAGCGATCTCTATGTGGATAGAGATGTTTATAGGTGGAAAGATCTTCACATACGAGGATGGAGTTTTGAAATTACATTTCGAACCCAAACTTTCTGGATGGATGTTTGATGAGAATGGTAATGTTTCCTTCATGCTTCTATCAAAGTGTAAAGTAACCTATCAAAATCCGGACCATAAATCCACCTTTGGTGAGAATTCTGCCCAAATAACGAGTATCGTTATTAAAGAGTTTGATCAAGAAATCAAAGGGAATGTTCTAAGTGGTGAACTTGCAGAACGTGTAAGAAGCGGCGAGATCAAAGAAATCATGGTTCATATGGCGTAGAGCATTAAATAAATTCAGAGATAGGCTATAAGAACATGTTGAGGAAGCTGATGTCGTTATTATGGGTATTGGTGAAGTTCCCTATGCAAACAAGGAAACCATTGAATTTGTTAATAATCTATACAAACCTGTCATTACTTTATTGTTTGTAGCTGGGGATGATCGGTATTATTTGGAGAAAAACCATTTACAGGTATGGATTGACCTATTAAATTAAAACTTCCTTTCTCAAACTAATGAGAGAGGAAGTTTTTTTAAAGTAAAGCAATATAAATCAAATATTGACATAGTTAGCAATACCAAAAAAACCTTGACTAGCTATAATGAAATTAACTATATAAAGGGGGCTTAGATTCATGAAATATGGCTATTTCGATAATGATAAAAGAGAATACGTAATAGAGAAGGTAGATTTACCAACATCATGGACGAACTATTTGGGAGTTAAGGATATGTGTGCGGTTGTAAATCATACAGCAGGTGGATATTTATTTTATAAGACACCGGAATATCATAGAATTACTCGCTTTCGTGCCAACAGTGTACCGATGGATCGACCGGGGCATTATGTATATATAAGGGATGATGAAACAGGTGATTATTGGAGTGTTTCGTGGCAACCAGTCGGAAAGCCACTAGATAAAGCAAAGTATGAGTGTCGCCATGGCTTATCCTATACAAAATATTCTTGTGAATATAGTGATATAAAGGCAGAGCAGACTTTATCCATCCCAAAGGAAGATTCCGTTGAACTATGGGATGTAAAGATAAAAAACACCGGAACAAAAGCAAGAGAATTAAGTGTATTCTCCTATTGTGAGTTCTCTTATCACCATATTGATATGGATAACAGAAATTTTCAGATGAGTAATTATGCTGCGGGCTCTTCTTATGAAAATGGAGTGATTGAGCATGATCTATTTTATGAAGAATTTGGATATCAGTATTTCACGTCTAATTTTGAACCGGATAGCTTTGATTGCTTAAGAGACAAATTCATCGGTCTCTATCGAACCGAAGATAACCCAATTTCGGTAGAAAACGGCGTGTGTAGTGGAAGCTTTGAAAAAGGAAATAACCATTGTGGTTCTTTACATAAAAAAATAGTTTTACAACCTGGAGAAGAAGTAAGATTAATTTATATGTTGGGAGAAGGAAACAGAACAGTTGGCGAAGGTATTCGTGCTAAATATTCTGATTTAGGTAATGTAGATGCTTCTTATCAACAGCTCGCTGATTATTGGAAGGGAAAAATAGACAAACTACAAATAGATACACCAAATGAAGGAATGAATACGTTAATCAATACTTGGACTCTTTATCAGGCCGAGATTAATGTTATGTTTTCAAGATTTGCCTCCTTTATTGAAGTGGGAGGTAGAACAGGTTTGGGATATAGAGATACCGCACAGGACGCGATGGCCGTTCCACATTCGAATCCAGAAAAATGTCGCCAGAGAATCGTGGAGTTGTTACGCGCTTTGGTATCAAGTGGCTATGGATTACATTTATTTCAACCAGAATGGTTTGAACCAGATAATACGGAAAAACCATTTAAATCACCAACGGTTGTGCCTAATCCAAATAAGAATGACATGATTCATGGAATAGAGGATGCGTGTTCCGATGATGCACTTTGGCTTGTTAGTTCAATCGTATCGTATTTAAAAGAAACAGGGGAATTCTCTTTACTTGAGGAGGAAATTTCATATGCGGATGGGGGAAGTGGCTCTGTCTATGAGCACATGACAAGAATACTTGACTTTTCAAACGAGCAGGTTGGAAAAACCGGAATATGTAAAGGACTTCGAGCAGATTGGAATGATTGTCTCAATCTTGGCGGAGGTGAAAGCGCATTGGTATCCTTCCTACATTTTTGGGCATTAAGTAACTTCCTAGAAGTTGCAAATTACATGGGCAAGACAGAAGATGTAAAAAAGTATAGTGCAATGATGGAAAGAGTCAAAACTGTTTGTGATCAGGAACTCTGGGATAAAGAATGGTATATCAGAGGAATCACGAAGAATGGGAAAAAGATAGGAACTAGTGAGGATGCGGAAGGAAAAATTCATTTAGAATCCAATGCATGGGCTGTACTTTCAGGGGTTGCTTCTAACAAAAAGGGAAAAGAAGCAATGGATTCAATTGATAAATATCTATACACACCTTATGGAATTATGTTGAATGGTCCATCTTATACAATTCCAGATGCTGATATAGGATTTGTTACTAGAGTATATCCTGGGTTAAAAGAAAACGGAGCAATCTTTAGTCATCCCAATCCTTGGGCTTGGGCTGCAGAATGTATCTTAGGACGTGGTGACAGAGCAATGAAATATTATGATGCTCTTTGCCCATATAACCAAAATGATATGATTGAAATACGAGAAGCTGAGCCATATTCTTATTGTCAGTTTATCATGGGAAGAGATCATACGGCTTTTGGTCGTGCAAGACATCCATTTATGACAGGCACAGGTGGTTGGGCATATTTTTCAGCTACGCAATATATCCTTGGAATTAGACCAGAATTTAACTATTTGCTCATTGATCCCTGCATTCCTGCCGATTGGAAGAAATTCAGCGTTCGCCGTGAGTGGAGAGGTGCTATCTATCAAATTACAGTCCTTAACCCAGAGGGCGTTATGAAGGGCGTTAAAACCATTAATTTAAATGGCGTAGAGGTAACTGAAATTAGCGTTCAAGCAAAGGGTAGTGAAAATAATGTAGTGGTAACACTTGGTTAAAGAATTCAAATGTCTGTAACGCAGACAGATGGGAGTCAAAATGATAAAATTTGGTACTGGTGGCTGGAGAGCAATTATTGGCGAAGATTTTACGAAGAGTAATATTCAAAAACTAGCCAAGGGCTTAGCCATGAAAATGAAGGATGAAGGCGTAACAGAGAATGGCATTGTTCTAGGTTATGATAGACGCTTTTTATCAAAGGAAGCAATGAGATGGGCGGGAGAAGTATTTGCGGCCGAAGAAATTACGACCTATTTGATTAATCACTCTGCGCCAACCCCTTTAATTATGTATTATGTTATGAAGCATGAATTGCATTATGGGATGATGATTACAGCAAGCCATAATCCGGCAATTTATAATGGAGTAAAAGTATTTACCTATGGCGGTCGAGATGCTGATGAAATCCAGACACAGGAAATAGAAAATTATGTAGGCGATGTGAAGGACGACAAAGTGATAGGAATGGATTATGATAAAGCAGTCGATGAAGGGCTCATCTTTGAAATAAATCCATTAAATGAATATATTGATAATATCATTGAATCAATTAATATGAAGGCGATTAGAGATAGAGGACTTAGAATTGCACTAGATCCTATGTACGGTGTAAGTGAGACATCATTAAAAACCATTCTCTTAACGGCAAGATGCGATGTATCAATCATACACGATAGACATGATACCTTATTTGGTGGAAAGCTTCCTTCTCCATCTGCGAGTACCTTAAGGAGCTTACAAAATTACGTGATTGATCATGGCTGTGATATTGGAATTGCTACTGATGGTGATGCTGATCGTATTGGAGTAATCGATGATACAGGAAAATTCCTTCATCCAAATGACATTTTAGTATTCCTTTATTACTATCTTTACAAATATAAAGGCTGGCATGGAGCGGCAGTAAGAAACATTGCAACTACGCATTTACTTGATAAGGTTGCTGAAAACTTTGGAGAAAAATGCTATGAGGTTCCTGTTGGTTTTAAATATATCTCTGCAAAAATGGATGAAACAAATGCATTAATTGGAGGAGAATCTTCTGGAGGCCTCACCGTTCGTGGTCATATTAAAGGGAAAGATGGTGTTTATGCAGCTGCTCTTTTAGTTGAAATGATTGCTGTTATAGGTAAAAAACTTTCTCAGATTGCGATTGATATAGAAGAGGAATTTGGTCGAATCTATCTAGAAGAAAAGGACTATCGTTTTAGTATTGAAAAGAAAGATGAAATTTATAACACCATACTTGTAGATAAATTAATACCTGATATGCCGTTTGCAATCGATAAGATTTCTTATCTTGATGGCTGCAAAATATACTTTAACAATGGTGGTTGGATTATCATAAGATTCTCGGGTACAGAACCGCTACTTCGCATCTTTTGCGAGATGCCCCAAGCAGAGGAAGCAAAAAGACTTTGTACAATATTTGAAGACTTTCTTCAAATTAAGTAGAGATAAATAGATTGTTTCTTTCAAATATGGTAAAATAGTACATCAGCTTATGGGGGCTGTTACAAAACGTAAAGTTTTGCAACAACCCCTTTTCATATATAGCAATTTGCTTCAAGGTCCTTAATTACATCACTGAATTGTTCGGAGGTAGATAGAAAATGAAAAGGAACAATAAAAATGCAATATCCTTAAGGAGACGCTTACTATTATTAGTTGTTTTTCTTTGGATGGTTCCAGTTTTTATTATATTCATATTTATGACGGTGTCTTATCGTAACGATATTATTGATAAAACAACAACATTGATGGAAGAAGGACTGAAGAATTTTACTTATCTAAATGCACAGAAGATTGATGAAGCAATTGATATTTCAAAAAAAACTTCCTATGAACAGGTAATCGAAAAAGCTTGGAAAAAATATAACACAGGCAGTATAACAAAGGAAGGATTATATAAAGAGATTAAAGGTAATCTTAGAAGTAAATTTTTAAATGATAATCGTTTTGTAATATCTGTATTTTATCTAAGTGAAGCTCCAGATCGCATTTGTTCCACATCAAGAGAAAGAAGTGACTATATTGATGTGTATATGAAGGAAGTGAAAGAGGAAGCACATGAGATAACAAACCAAGATACCTCGGATGCTTATATCAGGGTTATTAATGGAAAAATCTATATCATACGTAATTTATATACAACTAGTAACTATACAAAATTCGGAACGCTCGTCCTAGAGCTTAATCAAAATAAGATCATAGATTCAATATCAATTAATGATGATTATTCTATGGGATTTTATATGAATGATACATCTTCGATTATTGCATACGATGATACGCTTTTAAATGAAAGTAAAGCTGGTATTGTAGATAAATTGGCACAACAATATTCCAATGGGATTAACAGAAGAACGATCCATGCAAAAGATCATGATTATACAGGATTTATCTACCAACAAAAATACAATGACTATCATATTGGAGCAGTTTTAGTTGTAAATACAAATACAATCTTTTCAGAAGTAGAAAAACTAGCAATTGTAATAATCTTAATTATGTTATTTATTATTCCGATATTTGTTTATATGATTTATTTTATTTCTCATCATATCTCCGCACCGATGAGTAGAATGATTAAAGCTGCAAAAGAAGTAGAGCAAGGTAAGATTGGAATGCAGGTTGACGGTGATCCTATGCCTAATTCAGAATTTGTAGTTTTACTAGAATCCTTTAATCAGATGTCGTCCGAAGTGAAATATTTGTTTGATTATGCATATAGCGAAAAGATAGCTAGAAAAGATGCTAAAATCATAGCACTACAATCACAGATGGATCCTCATTTTTTAAATAATACACTTGAGATGATGAATTGGCAGGCAAGACTGGCAGGAGATGTGACGGTATCAAAAATGATTGAGTCCTTAGGAACCTTATTAAATTATAGTATGGATCGTATGAATAAAAGATTAATCAATTTATCAGAAGAGTTAAGATGTGTAGAAGCGTACCTTTATATTGTCTCAATGCGATTTGGTATGAGATTAAAAATCGAAAAGGAAATTGACTCAAATTTATTACAAATTCAAGTTCCTCAATTGATTTTACAACCGCTGATAGAAAATGCTGTTGTACATGGTGTTGAAACAATAAAGAGTGGAACCATTCAGTTAAAGATATTTAGAGATGATAAGAATGTATATCTACAAATCATTAATACTGGTAAAAACATGACGGAGGAAGATATCCATCGTGTGGAGAATATTTTAAATGGAATTGAAGAATTCAATAAGCAAGAAGAAGGTGCGCATAGATCCCTTGCTATTCAAAATGTGAATGAAAGAATTAAGTTGATTTATGGCGAAGAATATGGCCTTACGATAAAGCCTTATGGAGAAGGGGAAACAGCTGCTACAATTACAATACCTTTTGAAATGGATGGAAGTGGAGAAAAGAATAAATTATCTAAAATGATATGGAATAGGTTGGATTAATGCATATTATGAACAACACAAATATGAATTTGATATTTAATATAGCAAGAATAAACAAATAATGTCAAGTTGAACCAATGCTTTTTATGGAATTTGCTAATATAATGTAAGTGTACCAAAGAGAGAAAGAAATACTCTTGGGGGAAAACTACATATTATTTAAAGGAGGATTTATTTTATGAAGAAAGTGAAAAAAGTTCTATCTGTAATGCTAGCATTAGTTTTAGTATTATCTCTTATGACTGCATGTAAAAAAGAAGCTAAGCCTGCAGATGATACAACAAGCCCTGAGGTGGTAACAGATACACCAAAAGCTGATCCAACAGAAGCACCAGTCGTAGACACAGCACCAAATCCTGTTACACTTACTACAGTTTCAATGTATGGTGGAACAGATGCAAATGCAGAGAATTATCAAGCAAATAATGATAAATTTATGTCTGATTATTCTTACATAACAATCGAAGATGATTCACAAACCGCAGACCAAGATTGGAAAACAAAAATCGCAGCAGATTTTGCTGTAGGCAATGAACCAGACGTAATTCAATACTTTACTGATGCAAATGCTAGTGATGTATTATTAGCAAATAAATTTGTATCCATTGAAGAAATCAAAGCAGTATATCCTGAGTATGCAGGTGATACACTTCCAGCAGCATTAAGTGCAGCAACAAACCCTGATGGCGTACAAAGAGCAGTTCCAACAACAGGTTATTGGGAAGGTTTATTCTGTAATAAAGATTTATTTGATCAATTTGGACTTGAACTTCCTACTGATTGGGATAAGATGGTAAAAGCTATTGATACATTTAAACAGAATGACATCGTACCTATCGCTGTATCTTTATTAAATGTTCCTCATTACTGGATTGAATTCTTAATGCTTTCTGCAGCTGGTCCTGATGGTTTTAAAACCGTTCCAGCAACAGCTCCAGAAGATATGTGTAATGGTCTTGCAATGTTTAAAACTTTAAGAGATATGGGAGCTTTCCCAGTAGATACCGATACGATTGATAATGACTTTGCTGGTGAATTATTTAAGAATAAACAAGCAGCAATGCAACTTGATGGTTCATGGTATGCTGGTGGTATTCCAGATCAAGATAATACTGTATTAGTACAATTTCCTGTAATTCCAGGCGGAAAAGCACCAGAAGGTAGTATGGTTGGTGGTATCTCTTCCGGTTTCTATATTACAAAGAAAGCTTGGGATGATCCAGACAAGAGAGACGCAGCAGTTAAATTCGTTATGGCTCATACCAATACAGCAGCAGTAACTACATACTGGGGCGGTAATGGCCAAGCAGCTGCAAAGGTTGAACCACTTGCTACTATGACTCCACTCGGAGTATCCGGTCTTACTTATAGTAGTGCAGCTTCAAGTATCTCATCACCAACTGACTCTAGAATTTCTCAAGAAGCTTACAGCACTTTGGTTGCAGGCATTGTAGATATTTCTACAGGAGCAAAGACACCTGAAGATTTACTTAACGAAGTATTTACAATTAACGCAAAATAGTATAATAAAAAATACAAGATGAATTGGAGATTAATTCACTTGTCATATACAATAGAAAGTATGCTTCGCAAACTTACTATTGTTATAAATCTAAGAAGAGGGGTTTTTTAATCCGCCCCTCTCCTTTTATACAAAAATTAGGAAGGAAAGGCGAGAAATCAATGCTATATAAGAAAAAATCACCCTTAATCGTTTTTTTATTGCCTGGATTAATATTGATGATCGTGTTTCTCTACAAACCTTTTATTGAGAACATCATAAACAGTTTTTATGATATGACATCAGTGGTAAAAATGCCAGGACAGGATTGGAAATTTATTGGATTTGATAATTATAAAAAGCTATTCGCAGACCCAAAATTAAAAATTGCTATACTAAATTCTGTCAAAATGATGGGACTAGTAGTAATCTTTCAAGTTGGTATTGCATTTATACTTGCAGTTTTAGTTACATCAATTAAAAAAGGACAACAGTTTTTTCGTACCGTATATTTCTTCCCAATTGTAATTTCGGCTACAGCAATTGGATTGTTGTTTAAGTTATTCTATAATTATAATGGCGGAATGCTAAATCAGTTTCTTGCTACACTAGATAAGGAACCGGTCAATTGGCTGGCACCTGCAACAGCATTTATCATGGTATCTATCCCAACCCTATGGAGTTATGTAGGATTTTACTTTGTAATTTTACTTACAGGGCTAAACGCAATATCGGATGATATTTATGAAGCAGCGTCGATTGATGGATGCAGTCGATTTAAGGCAGTATTTTATATTACCCTTCCATTGGTTCGAGGAGTTTTGTGCACTTGTATTACATTAGCAGTAACTGGTGCTCTTAAAGTTTTTGATTTACCTTGGGTTATTGTTCCAAAGGGAGCCCCACAAGGTTTAACACACTTTTTGGGAACCTATATGTATGAACAGACATTCACCATTAATAATATTGATTATGGTTCAACCATTGCGCTGACTATAGTAATATTAGGAGTGTTTGTTTCTCGATTGGTTTCAAAAATACTTAAGCCGGATGAGAACCTTTAAGGAGATGAGAAAATGTCTAAAATGAAAATTAAAAAGAAGAAAAAGTTTAAGATTTCAACTTTGTTTATATATTCAATACTAACCGTTTGGGCAACTACCACGATTTTCCCATTTGTATGGGTTATCATGAATTCCTTTAAACCATCTAGGGAGGTAGTTAATAGTTCTTTTTCACTTCCAATTGAATTTACCTTAAGAAACTATACCAATGCTTTTGATAATTTAAATATTTTAGTGGCATATAAAAATAGTTTTATTATTTCCGGAAGTGTTACAATTTGTGTTATGATATTAGCAAGTATGATGTCCTTTGGTATGACGCGATATCAATTTAAAGGAAAAGAAATTATTAACTCTTTTATAATAGCCAGCTTGATGTTTCCTGTGTTTTCCACGATTATTCCTGTATTTAAGATGATGGCACAAATAAACTTACTGAATAAACCACTCAGCGTTATCTTGCCTCAAGTTACGGGAAATCTTAGCTTTGCTACCGTAGTAATGATGGGCTTCTTAAGGGGACTACCACTTGAAATGGAAGAAGCAGCTTATGTGGAGGGTGCAAATGTAAGGCAGGTATTTACGAGAATTATTGTACCATTATCGAAGCCTTCTTTGGCAACAGTTGCAATATTTTGCTTCCTCTGGTCATATAATGATTTGTTTACACAACTAATTATGATACGAAGAAGAATTAAATTCCCGGTTTGTGCATTGTTAAATGAAATTAGTTCAAAATATGGAACGGATTATGGTCTTATGACTTCTTCTATTACGATAATTATTATACCTGTTCTTATTGTATATATATTTCTACAGAAGAATATTATAAAAGGTTTGACGGCTGGGGCAGTGAAAGGATAAAATAAAGGTAAACAATATCAATCATGGGGGTGCAATTTTATGTACAAAGTTGTCATTATTGATGATGAACCGATTATAGTCGAAGGAATCTCACGGATGATGTCATGGGAGCAGTTAGACTGTCGGATAATAGCTACTGCATATGATGGTATTGAAGGCGCTGAGATTATTCGAAAACACAAACCCAATATTGTATTTACAGATATCGCTATGCCTGACGTAGATGGTTTAACTATGATTGCGGGATTAAAGTCAGAATATCCAGATATGGAAATTAGTATACTCACGGGATTTCGTAAATTTGAATATGCTCAAAGAGCCGTAAACCTCGGAGTAACAAGGTTTTTATTAAAGCCGTCCAGTTTGGATGAAATCGAAGAATCAATTAGAACCATGGTGAATAATTTGAAAGCAAAAAATATTTTATCGGAATGTGAAAACAATCAAAACTTAGAAGACAGTAGCACTGACAATGAAGCAAGTAATTTCATAGTAAATAATGCTATGAAATATATAGAGCAAAATTATGCGCATAAAGTGACTCTTTCCGAAGTTGCTGAAAAAACCTATGTCAGTCAATGGCATTTAAGTAAACTAATGAATCGGAATATGGGACAAAACTTCTCTGAAATTTTAAATAATATTAGAATTAAAGAAGCACAGAAGCTACTTAAAAATCCTTCTCTTAGAATTGGCGATATTGCTGAGATGGTAGGATTTGTGGATATGACACATTTTTCACGAGTGTTCAAAAAGAATATAGGAGTTTCAGCAAATGAGTATCGCAATACTATTTCATCAAAGAACATTGATATACGGATGAAATGAGATAAGAGGGCATAATGAAGGTGATAAATGGAATTAAGGTAAAATTGATTGGAGCTTTTGCAATACCAGTTTTATTAATTGTAGCACTTGGAATTATATCATATAATAAAGCCTTACATGGCATGGTAGATAATTATGAAGGAGCAGTACAAGAAACCATTCAAGCAACAGGAAAGTATTTTGACCTTGGCTTTAAGTCAATCTCTGCAACAGCGACCCAATTGGCAGTGGATGATAAGTTGAAAGAACCTGCAGAATATGGCTCTTATAAAGGAGTACATAAATCCATTATTGCAAAATTAGTTGCAGATGAATTATTGAGTAATATCCATATTTTTTCCATTGATAAAGTTGCAATTTCAACGAAAACTGGAGCTATGAAAGAAGACATCTATTCTGAATTTATACAATCTAAGGATGCATTGTTATTTCGAGATGAAAATATAGATATGGTATGGACTGGTACACATCCCTTTATTGATACAAAATTTAAAACAAAAAATTCTCAGTATTGCTTATCTGTTATTAAGGAAGTGAAAGATTCCAGTGGATTTTCAGGTGAAGGCGGAGAGTTAATAGGATATATTGTTATTGATATAGACATGAAAGTTGTGACTGATGTATTAAGTGGTTTTGATTGGGGAGATGGAAGTTTGAGTGGCTTTATTACTTCTGATGGAAGGGAAATTAACAGTACCCTGGAAGCAACCCCAATATTTTCAACGCAAAGCTTTTATAAGGAAGCCGTCACTAGTCCCGATATAAGTGGTTCTAAATACGTTTCGTATGAAGGAAAAAAATACTTGTTTTTCTATTCTAAAATTGAAATTTCTAATGATATGGTATGTGGAATGATACCCCAAACATTGATTGTGAAACAAGCAAGCGATATTAAGGTTATTACATTATGGTTTGTTATTTTTGCCAGTATGATTGCAATTCTAATTGGAACTATATTAGCTTCTAACATCGGTAGTACTATTAGAAACATGGTGAAATCATTAACCAAGGCTGCCAAAGGCGATCTGACCGTTGAAATTAAAGTGAATAGAAAAGATGAGTTTGGAATATTAGCTGATAATATAAATAATATGATTCGTGGAATGAAGCTATTAATTGAGAGAGTTACGTTGATAAGTTCGACTGTATCAACCTCTACCAATGAAGTTAAGCAAACATCGAGTGAATTATATGATGCAACAAAAGAAATTACGACGGCAATTGACGAAATAGAGAATGGTATGTTAAACCAATCTACAGATGCGGAAGATTGTTTAAAACAGATGTCCACATTGTCTGATAAAGTTAATTTAGTGAATAAGAACACAGAAGAGATTGGAATAATTACGACCGGAACGAGAAAAATCACAGGTGATGGTATTATTTTGATTGACGATCTGAATGAGAAAGCAAAAGCAACGACGGATATAACGCGATCTGTAATTAGGAATATTGAAGCTCTTGAAATAGAGTCAAAATCAATAGAAAATATCATTCGTGTCATAAATGTAATTGCAGAACAGACGAATTTATTATCTCTGAATGCATCAATAGAAGCAGCTAGAGCTGGGGTAGCAGGAAGAGGGTTCGCCGTAGTTGCAGATGAGATTCGTAAATTAGCAGATCAATCCTTAGCAGCCTCTAAACAAATACAGGATATTATTTATCTTATCCAGGAGAGAACAAAAGACACCGTAATATCGGCCAGAAAAGCAGAAGATATTGTTGAGGTGCAAAGTGCTGCTCTTAAAAAGACAATTGAGGTATTTCAAGATATTAATGGTAGAGTTGAAAATTTATCTGTTATGCTTGAAGGAATTACAAGTGAAGTAAAAGATATTGAGATCGTAAAAGATGAGACGCTAAAGGCTATGATTAATATATCGTCAGTTGTTGATGAAACGGTAGCAGTTACTGAACAAATTGGAGCATCTGCTAGCAATCAATTATTTGCAGTACAAAATTTAAATGAAACATTGGGTGAACTTAGTAAGGATACGATTTCACTAGATGAAGCAGTTGGAATATTTAAAGTCAAGTAAAATATGAATAGAACCAATAAACAGAAATTTAATGAAATTGATTTCACACCCCTTATTTGTTACCGTAAAAGCGGGAAGATAGGAGTCATAAATGATTATTAAAAATGCAAATATTTTTAGAGAAGATGCTACATTTCAAATAGGTGATATCATTATTGAAAATGATCTGATTGTTGAAAGCAGTACAGAAAATAGTTCGATTTTTGATGCAACAGGATTATATGCAATTCCAGGACTTACTGATATTCATTTTCATGGATGTGATGGTTATGATTTTTGTGACGGAACACAGGAGGCAATTGATAAGATTGTGAAGTATGAGGCGTCAAACGGAGTTACAACCATCTGCCCTGCTACTATGTCCTTACCAGAAGATACGCTTGTCGACATATGCAAGACAATATCCACGTACGATAACAAAGTAGGTTCCATCCTTTGTGGTATCAATATGGAAGGTCCCTTTTTATCAGTTGAGAAAAAAGGCGCCCAAAACGAAAAATTTCTATGTAAGCCAGATATCGAAATGTTTCGTCGATTAGATGAAATCGTAGGACAGCTAATTAAAATTGCAAATATAGCACCAGAAGAAGAAGGAGCGATGAAGTTTATTACGCAATTACGGGGTAATAAAGTGATCGCGGTTGCTCATACCGTTGCTGATTATGATACGGCGTATGAAGCATTTCAAAAGGGCGCTAACCATGTAACTCATTTATATAATGCCATGCCTCCTTTTCATCACAGGGATCCGGGTGTAATTGGAGCTGCTTTTGATACACCAGACTGTACGGTTGAACTGATTTGCGATGGTATTCATATCCATCCTAGTGTTGTTAGAGCAACGATTAAAATGTTTGGTGAGGATCGTGTCATTTTTGTAAGTGACAGTATGATGGCAACTGGACTTGCAGATGGAAAATATGCACTAGGTGGACAAGATGTCAATGTGGTTGGTAAGAAAGCTACTTTAGCTTGTAATGGATCAATCGCTGGATCTGCAACAAATCTTATGGATTGCATGAAAAACGCTGTAATAAACATGGGGATACCACTAGAAACAGCGGTAAAAGCTGCTACAATGAATCCTGCGAAAAGAATCGGTATCTATCAAAAATATGGCAGTATTTCACCTGGAAAAGTTGCAAATATTGTTTTACTTGATCAAAAATTAAATATAAAACTTGTAATTTTAAAAGGAATAGAATATATTGGTAACGAATGCTAGAAAGGAGTAAAAAATGCGTATATACAAAGCAACAGATTATCATGATATGAGCCGTAAGGCTGCCAATATTATCTCTGCTCAGGTTATTATGAAGCCAAATTGCGTATTAGGATTAGCCACGGGTTCCACACCAGAAGGAATATATCGGCAACTTATTGAATGGTTCAACAAGGGAGATCTTGATTTTTCTGAGACAAGAACAGTAAATTTAGATGAATATAAAGATTTAAATGATGAAAACGATCAAAGCTATGCTTACTATATGAAGGAAAAGCTATTTCGTCACATTAATATAAAACCGGGTAATTATTATCTTCCGAATGGAATGGCACTTAATGTTGAAAAAGAATGTGCAAGATATGATAAAGTATTACGTTCCTTACCGAGTGTGGATCTTCAACTACTTGGACTTGGGCAAAATGGCCATATTGGATTTAATGAGCCGGAGGAAGCCTATGAAAAAGGTACTCATCTAGTGAAACTAACTGCAAGTACAGTGGAGTCCAATTCCAGATTTTTTGCAAGATATGAGGACATTCCCCAATATGCATATACGATGGGAATTAAGAACATCATGCAGGCACGTAAAGTACTTATTGCAGTCAGTGGAAAAAACAAAGCGAAAATACTTCACGATGTTATTAATGGACCAATTACGCCTAGAGTACCAGCCTCTGTATTACAATTACATAATGATGTTACAATCGTAGCAGATGAAGAAGCACTATCTTTTTTATAAACTTATTTTGGTTTCGCTCAATGATAGCTCTATGTTAATATTAAATTAACTGGGGCTTTCTTTTTGCATATTAAGAGTTTATTAATCATTATGAAAGAAACATTTGACAGTTAATTCATATAATGAATCGAGAACAATGCCTCCTATTTCATTGGGAAGATCATTTGATTGTATGATTTAGTGAGGGAAATGAGTGTAAAATATGGCTAAAGTTGTATTAGATGCAGGGCATGGAGGCTTTGATAATGGGGCATCCTTCGGTGACAGAAGAGAAAAGGATGATAACTTGAAGCTAACGCTTGCGGTAGGGAAAATATTAAAGGATAAGGGTATAGAGGTTGCTTATACTAGATCCACGGATGTGTATGATTCACCAAACCAAAAAGTACGAATAGCAAACAAAGAGGGTGGAGATTTATTTGTCTCTTTTCATCGTAATTCAAGTCCAACTCCAAATACTTATTCGGGTGTTGAGACCCTAATTTTTAGTGAAGGTGGATTGAAAGAAGATGCAGCTAACAATATTGCAAATGAACTTGCTACCGTTGGTTTTGATAATCTGGGTGTTGATATAAGAACAAACCTAGCAGTACTTAGGGGAACACAAACTCCTGCGGTTCTTGCAGAGGTCGGATTTATTAATTCCGATGAGGATAATCAACTTTTTGATGGAAGATTTAATGATATGGCAAATGCTATTGCAACGGGTATACTGAAAACTTTTGATTTACAAACAGCAAGTTATAACGATTATCGCTATCGTGTACAGGTAGGTTTATTTCGAAATTATAACAATGCAGTCAACTCACTTTCTCGATTAATTGATGAGGGTTATCCTGCAGAGATTGTAGATAAGGGAGAATATTATGCACTCCATGTAGGTGACTTTGATTATTTGGATGATGCAGTAGAACTAGAAAAAGCACTTCGAAGTAGTCGCTATGACACAATGGTAATTGCAATTTAGTAGAAATAATAAACAATAGGATTGTAGTATTGACTTGTCATGCGGTTTCCATTATAATTGATTGGATAAATACATTTTGCGTAAATCGTGGTGGCCTTAGCCACCATGATTACCGAATAGACGAAAGAGTGAGTAAGATATGTTGAAAAGTATGACAGGCTTTGGAAGATGCGAGATAGCGAGTGAAGATCGAAAGATTACGATTGAGATGAAAGCAGTGAATCATAGATACTGTGATATTTCAATAAAAACACCTAAAAAGCTAAATTTTTTTGAAGCAGGAATTCGCAATGTATTAAAACAGTATGTCGGAAGAGGTAAAATAGATATCTATATTACTTATGAGGATTATACGGAGAACAAAGCATGCGTCAAGTATAATGAAGAAATAGCAAGAGAGTATTTTGAAAATCTTCAAAAGATGAGCAAAGATTTTAATATCGAAAATGATATTCGTGTATCAGCGCTTTCTAGATATCCGGAGGTATTCACGTTAGAGGAACAGACCATTGATGAAAATGAGTTATGGTCACTTGTAGAGGAAGCTGTAAAAGGCGCTGCAAGTCGTTTCGTGGAGACCCGAGTTGCTGAGGGTGAAAACCTTAAGAAAGATATCTTCGGAAAGTTGGATGGTATGCTTTCTATTGTCGATTATATTGAGACAAGATCCCCAGAGATTGTTACAGAATACCGTAATAAGTTAATGGTAAAGGTGAACGAGCTTTTAGGCGATACAAAGATTGATGAAAGTGTTTTAGCAACTGAGGTTACCATATTTGCTGATAAGATTTGTGTCGATGAAGAGACAGTAAGACTAAGAAGTCATATCATGAATATGAAGAGTACTTTGGATGAAAGCGAAAACATTGGTAGAAAACTTGATTTTATTGCCCAAGAGATGAATAGAGAAGCAAATACAATTCTTTCAAAGGCAAATGATCTCGCAGTTTCCAATAAAGCAATTGATTTGAAAACGGAAATTGAAAAAATTCGAGAACAGATTCAAAATATCGAATAGATCATATCGAAATGAGGAATAGCACTTGAATAAATTAATCAATGTTGGTTTTGGAAATGTTGTAAATTCAAGTAAAATTATTGGAATTATAAGTCCAGAAGCAGCACCAATTAAAAGATTGGTTCAAAACGCGAAAGATATAGGAATGGCAATTGATGCTACGTGTGGAAGAAGAACAAAAGCTGTGATTGTAACTGAGAGTGGACATCTGGTATTATCGTCTCTCTTACCGGAAACAATATCAGGTAGAGTGAATCAAAAAGAAATATTGGAAAGTCAAGATTCAACCGTTCCATTGGCGGAATAATATATAATGGGCTTTGTTAGCACATATATTAATAAGTGCAATCATAGGAAGGAGAAATGTATATGTTACATCCATCATACACCGATTTAATGAAAATAGTGAATAGCGAGGTTGAGCCAGGAGAGCAACCAGTTGTTAACAGCAGATATTCTATCGTAATAGCAACCTCCAAACGTGCAAGACAAATTATTGACGGAGTTGCTCCCCTTGTTGAGCCTACCTGTATGAAGCCTTTATCAATTGCAGTAGATGAATTATATCAATCCAAGATTAAAATTGTTGGAGACGATGAAGAATATAACAGTTAATTTTATCAGGAATGCTTATAACTACTTAAAGCACTTTCATATCATTAAATATGAAGGTGCTTTATCGTAGGGGTTTTATGGTATAGTGCAATAGGAAGAAAGGAAGTTTAATATGACTATAAATCGTGATGATAATGAACCAGACGATTATTATATAGAGAAAGTGAAGGAAAGAGCTTCGGAAAGTGATTCCGCCGAGTTTGAGGAAGCTTATGATTCACTTTCACAAGATTCTGAAGAAAGTGATGATTTAAGCGATATACAACAGGTAAAATCCAAAGGCAAATTCAGAGGATTTATGATTGATTTATCGATTTATGCATTCATTATTTTCCTGTGTATTTACATAATACCTAATTTTGTAATACAGCGTACCATTGTGGATGGTTCTTCTATGGAAGATACTTTACATAATGGGGAAAATCTCATGGTTGAAAAGATTTCATATCGAATGGATCAATTAAATCGTTTTGACATTATTGTATTTTATCCATATGGACGCGGGGTGGATGAATACTATGTAAAGAGAATTATTGGTCTTCCAGGTGAGAAAGTTCAGATTGTAGGAAGTGATATTTTAATTAATGATGAAGTATTAGAAGAAAATTACGGAAAAGATCCGATAACATTTGCTGGAATAGCTGAAAACCCAATTGAATTAGGGGATGATGAGTTCTTTGTTATGGGTGATAATAGAGAAATAAGTAAGGATAGCAGATATTCTGAAGTTGGTAAGGTCCAAAAAGAAAATATTGGAGGACGCGCAATTTTTCGCATCTGGCCACTGAATAAATTTGGAACGATTGAGTAATTTAAAAAATATTTCTTTTCGTGATGATTGAAATATGTTTAAAATTTGCATGAATAATAACTTGCATTTTTTGTGTTTATTATGTAGAATGGTAATGGTTCTGAAGAAAACGGTTTTAAGAAGGAGTTCCATTTATTATGAAGATGATAAAAGAACATATTAAAACTGGAAATTACAAACCACTCTACCTTCTTTATGGTAATGAGAATTATCTGAAAAAGCTTTACCGCGATAAATTAAAAACAGCCATCCTTGGGAATAGCGATGGGATGAATTATTCCTATTTTGAAGGAAAAGACTTCGATAGTAAAAGGTTAGTGGAAATTGCGCAAACAATGCCATTTTTTAATGATAGAAGGCTAGTTCTACTTGAAAACACTGGATTATTTAAAATGCAAAGCAATCTTAGCGATTTGCTATCAGAGCTTCCAGAAAGTACGATCGTTATCTTTGTTGAAACAGAAATTGACAAACGAAATAAGCTTTATAAATTAGTAAAGGATGTTGGAACTGTTTCAGAGATGAATGGTTTAGATGAGAAGAATTTAAAGCTTTTTGTTGGATCCATCTTAGAACAGGAAGGGAAGCGAATTACAGAAAATTCGGTTTCCTACTTATTTGAAAAAACAGGAACTGATATGGAGCATCTTAGAACTGAGATTGAAAAGCTTGTGTGTTATGCAATGGATCGAGATGTTATTACGATAGAGGATATTGATGCGGTAGTCACATCCCAAGTTACGGGGAAGATATTTATTATGATTGATGCTATTGCAGGAAAACAACAAAGTAAAGCATTATCCCTATATTATGATTTGTTGGCCTTAAGAGAAAAGCCTATGTCAATCTTATACTTAATAACTAGACAGTTTAATATCTTAATGCAGGTTAAGGATCTACAGGCACTTGGTCATAAAAATGATTTCATAAGTGGGAAGGTTGGTGTTCCTCCCTTTGTAGTTGATAAGTATCTAAGACAAGCAAAGAATTTTACCATGAAGCGTTTACAAGAAGCAATCGAATATAGTGCAGACGTAGAAGAACAGGTAAAGACTGGAAGGCTGATTGAAAAAATTGGTGTTGAGCTTTTGATAGTAACATTTAGTACAAAATAAGCTATCATATATTGTGTAAAATGTGAAATAACTTCATATTAATCTATCGCGATTATCCATTCGAGAAGCAGAGATTAATATGAGTTATATAGATTGGATGAGTATCGAAGTGGTCACAACGGCCCGCACTCGAAATGCGGTAATCCTCAAAAGGGGTTCGTGGGTTCGAATCCCACCTCATCCGTAATTTAGAGGCTTAGGAAATTGACTTATTGTTAATTTTCTAAGCATTTTTTGGCGATTTTTCTAATCAGATTTTTCCAAAGGCTCTCAATAATCTGCATTAGATTAATTGAGCGGTGTATTAAATTTGACAGTATTGTGATAAAATAAATAATAAGACCAAAATTAAGAAAAAAATGAAACCATGGGATATTTTTCTTCGTCTAATGGGTAAGACAAACCGAAAAATAGTATATGTTATAGGAAGGAGCAAGATTATGAAAAAGTTTATGTCTTTTGTTTTAAGTGGAGCCATCATAGTGGCATCCATACCGATGCAAACGAGGGCAGCAATGATTGTTACAGCAAATGATAGCAAAGCAGTGAATGCAGCTATTGCTGCTGGCGAACCGACACCTTCAAAAGAAGTGGAGGTCTATGGATCTAAGGAACCAATGACTGGAGAACTGGAAAAAGCAATTCTTGCAGTGAAGTCAAAGATTGAAATCCCAAGTGTCTACTCTGAATTTAATTATTATTTTAATGCATCAAGTGCCTATTCTAATTTCTATTGGCAGTTAACCTGGAGAAGTCCGGAGGATGGTAGTTATATTCAAGTAAATTGTGATGAAGACAATCATATTACTAATTTTGAAAAACGTGACTACAGTCATAATGGTGGTTATATTCCAGCTTTTCTTAAAAAAGAACTGAAAGCAACAGCGGATGAGTTTATTAAGCTAATAGCACCAGAGGTTTCTTCTAAGCTAGATTATGTTGACGCTACCTATGACGGAATATACAGTGGAGCTTATCATTATCAATATCAACGGATAGAAAAGGGTGTCATTTTTCCTGATAATACCGTAAACGTATCTGTCAATAGTGAAACAGGCGAGGCAGTAAGCGCTTCTATTGAGTGGCTTTATGATGCTAAGATACCTTCTGCTACAACTGAAATAACTAAAGATGCAGCTGCAGTAAAAATCGGCAAAAACCTTGAAATGGAACTGGTTTATTATTCCGATTATTATGGTATTTATGATGATACAAAGCATGATCAGACAAAGGCATATTTAGTATACCAACCAAAAATTAACTATATATCCATTGATGCCAAAACAGGCGACGTTTATTTAACGAGAACGGAGTGGGTAGAAAAATATGGAAACGGATCAACTTCTGTTACTGCTGAATCAGCAAGTGATGAGGCTGATAAAGGGGAAGCTCAATTAACCGAAGAAGAGATTGCAAAAATAGAAGAATTAAAGAAATTAATCTCTAGGGATGCGGCAATAAAAGCGGTTACCAGTAATCAATTTTTGCTTATTGATAAGAAACTCAAGGCATTCACTGCAACTTTAAATAAGTCATACAATAATGGCAATGAAGAAGCCTATGTCTGGAATATCAGCTTAAGCGATCCTAGAGAAGTTAATAGTGAAAGTAAAGAGGATAATTATAGAGCATATGCTTATGCGCAGGTTGATGCTAAGAGTGGTAAAATATTAAGCTTCAATGCTAGTTTAAAAAGTAATTATGATGAAAATAAAGAAAAATGGAATACAGTTAAAATTAAATATGATAAAGAAGATGGTCAAGAAACCTTAGAAAAATTTTTACGACGTGAAATAAAGAATCGTTTAGACAATTCAAAACTTGTAGATAAAGTAGATTCCTATATTGCGTATTATAAGGGTGAAACACCAATCTATGGTGGTTACTCTTTTCAATACCAAAGAGTGAATGAAGGCGTTTTATATTCCTACAATAGTATTTATGGTTCTGTGGATGGTGTAACAGGTAAGATTTATTCCTATGGATCAAATTGGGATGATAAAGTAGTCTTTGAGTCACCAAAGGGTGCGATTACACCGAAACAAGCCTTTGATTATTATATTCAAAAAGATGGTTATCATCTTGTCTATGAAGTAAATGAAATTAATATTTATGATAAAGATTTTAAAAGTACGGAACAATATTATGATTATTCAGATGCATATTCTATTGAGAAGGAAGTAAGACTTGTGTATCGTGCGGACATAAATCCGAGCTTTATTTCACCATTTACAGGTGAGCAATTAGATTATAAGGGTGATGTATTTAAAGTAGAAGGACCATATTCTTATTTGGATATAAAGGAAACAAAAGAAAATAGAGAAATACTATTACTATCTGATATGAATATAGGGTTTGATGGAGAGTATTTCTATCCTGATAAGGAGATTACCAAAGGGGAATTGACTGTACTTCTGCAAAAAATCGGGTATGGTTATGAAACCACCGAGGATACAAATGCTGATAAAGTTATTTCTAGAGAAGAAATAGCAGGTCAATTTATTAACAACCTAGGTTTGGAAAAAATTGCAGCACTACAAGGAATTTATCAAACGGGCTATGCAGACCAAGCATCAATTGAACCAAAGCTTCTTGGTGCTGTTTCCCTTGCTAAAGGTTTGGATTTAATCGTAGGAAATCAGAACAATCTGTTTAGTCCAAAGAGTAATGTAACGCGGGCTGAAGCGGTACACCTAGTCTTAAATTTTATAAAAGTACAAAAAACAGGAATTTATTATTAAATTGAAAGAAGAATAGGAACAAAAGAAACGAGGCTGATCATGATCAGCCTCGTTTCTTTATTATTATAATTAAAAAAATAATTCGTTTATTATGAAATAAAATTAAGCAAGTTTGTTAACTGCTTTTGTTAAACGAGATACTTTTCTAGCAGCTGTATTCTTATGAAATATGCCTTTAGAACAAGATTTATCTATCTCAGTAGTTGCAGCTAATAAGTTTGCTTTTGCAAGCGTTGTATCACCTGCAACAGTAGCAGCTTCAACTTTTTTAATCAATGTCTTAACTTTAGACTTTACAGCTTTGTTTCTAATAGCTTTTGTCTCGTTAACTAAAATTCTTTTTTTAGCAGATTTAATGTTAGCCAATTTGTACACCTCCAAAATATGTTATGTTTGACAAACCATTGCACCAAGGACAACGAATTCATGAGAGTGAATAATGTCTAAATTGGGTTTTGGTTGTTTTAATTCCTGTGTTACATTAAATCCGGACACGGACGCAATAATGTAAACATACTATTACATATTAGTATATCCGATTCGTTCTGTCAATACATATTTTAAAAATAAATGTAGAAAATAACAGTAGATATAGAGTTCAAGCGTCAAAAAGCAAAGAATGATACAGCATCGACGGTAACTTCAAAAAAATAGATCGGAGGATTTTAAAATGGAGCGAAAAAAGATAAGGACAGACTTAGCATTAGAGGTTAGGGAAAGTTTTGAAGAGGATAATGTTGAAATCAAGGGTGTTATTTTAACGGAGGACTTTGACGAGGTAAATAACATTCGAGTTTCCACGGTTGAAATAAAGGATGAAAAGGGTGCGGAGGCAATGCAAAAGCCAATCGGTACCTATATAACGATAGAAGCTTCTAAATTAAATGAATCAGATGACGATTACCACAAACCTCTTTCTGATCAGATAGCAAAACATTTAAAATTGTTAGCTGGAGATCTAAATAAAGAAGAAGTACTAATCGTTGGACTTGGCAACCGAGATGTCACACCCGATGCATTAGGTCCACAGGTAGTAGATAATTTGTTTATCACAAGACATTTAATCAGGGAGTTTGGTAAAGATTTTAAAGAACAGAATAAGCTTGGTAGTGTAAGCGCAATTTCGCCGGGTGTAATGGCACAAACAGGTATGGAAACGGTAGAGATTATAAAAGGAATCATAAAAGAAACGAAACCAAAACTTTTGATTGTAATTGATGCATTGGCATCTAGGAGTATTCATCGAGTAAATACTACCGTTCAACTAACTGATACAGGGATTAGTCCTGGTTCGGGTGTTGGCAATAATCGTAAAGCACTCAATAAAGAAAGTCTTGGAATACAGGTAATTGCACTAGGGGTTCCAACTGTTGTAGATGCAGCAACGATTGTATCAGATACATTAACACTCTATATGGAGAAAAACGGATATGATGAAGCGGATGCAAACCAATTTATTTCAGAGATAAATGAAGAATCTATGAGTAATATGTTTGTTACACCTAAAAACATTGATGAATCTATCAAAAGAATCAGCTTTACAATTTCCGAAGCATTAAATTCATGCTTTTCTAATCAAGCTTGAATTAGGTAGAAAAGGGAATAAAAGTCATCTTGTTGAATATAATGAATAAACAGAAATGTTAAGCGATTTTGTTTTAATTAGGAGGCAGCAATGAAGAGAAATAGATACAAAGGGGGAAAACTGTTTTATTCGACAATTTGGACAGCCATCGCATTAACATCGATGTATCTTTTGTTTCGATTCGTTTCAATATCAATATCCGGTGATATTGGCCAAGCTACGGAGAATATGAAAGCTACATTAATGACAAAGTTGTGTGCGAACATCATGGAATCAGGTTCTTCTTTCGTAGAATTTCAACTTAAGGGAGATGAGGAAGCTTATCCTTTCCTTGTAAAAAATACAATAGGTTCCTTTGCCATTCATAAATATGCAGTCGAAAATTCACAAGAAATTGATTTATATAAGGATGAGATACAACTAACTTCAGAAATGAATTCCCACGAAATAATTGATAATTTAAAAATGGATACGAGCGGAATAGATAATAATGCAAAAATGGATACAAGCGAAATACTTCATGATTCAAAAATAAATACGAGTGAAATAATTAATAATTCTTATGAATATTTAACGGAAGAGTATTTTCTTACGAATGGAGCATTATTTCATAGCAAGGATACGGCGCAAGTAATCAGTGTACCTTCAAAAGAAGGAGAAGCCAATGAATCACCCAAATTAGAAATCGGATTTTTACAAGGTGGAATTTACCGGGAGATAATGGAGAAAGATAATGCTTCGAGTGAGGAAGACCAGGCGGTTGAAACGATGGCAGGAACGTTAAAAACTTCGAATGGAACATCATTTACGCTAGCACAATTGGACGATGTTAATTTTTTAGTTCGCAACTTCTATATCATTGATGAGGATACAGAAATATCGGAAAAACTATTTAATGCCAAAAAGTTATTAGCGAAAGATATGAAGTTAAAACAAAGTAATGATGCACCACAAATACTAATTTATCATACCCATTCACAAGAATCCTATATTAATAGCCGCGCTAATAATGTTGAGGATACTGTCGTTGGTGTTGGCTCTTATTTAACAAAAATATTAGAAGATGACTATGGTTATGATGTCATTCACGATAAGAGCTGTTATGATATTGTGGATGGTGTATTAGATCGTAATGTTGCCTATAATGTGGCAGATGACAGTATTGAAAAAATATTAGAGGAAAATCCATCCATTGAGGTAATTATTGATTTACATAGAGATGGAGCTCCAAAGCGTGCAACAACAATTAACGGAGAAGAGACAGCACAAATTATGTTGTTTAACGGTTTAAGTAGGAACTTAAATGGGCCAATTACCTATTTGGATAATCCTAACCTTGAGAATAATCTAGCATTTAGTCTACAACTTCAAATAAAATCCTTGGAGATGTATCCAGGATTATTTTATAAAAATTACTTACATTGCTACCGCTATAATATGCATCTAAGAGCAAAAAGCTTGTTGGTTGAACTTGGCACAGATTATAACACACTGCAGTCAGCAAAAAATGCGATGGAACCTTTTGCAGAGATATTAGATGCAGTATTAAAAGGTGAATAGGTGTTACTATTTGCAGAAGACTTTCAAATTGAGGTGAATGATTATTTCTTGTAACAGAGGCGAGTGTATGCTATAATACCACAATAAAAGAAAGCAATTTCTTATTGTACTCAGGAGGAGTAAAAATGGCCTTAGACCAAAGCAAAATCAGAAATTTTTGTATCATTGCACATATTGATCATGGAAAATCAACCTTAGCCGATCGTATAATTGAAAGGACTGGATTATTAACCAGCCGCGAGATGCAGGCACAGGTTCTAGATAATATGGATTTGGAACGTGAAAGAGGTATCACCATCAAAGCTCAGACCGTTCGTACTGTATATAAAGCAGCAAATGGAGAAGAGTACATCTTTAATTTAATTGACACTCCAGGACACGTTGACTTTAATTATGAAGTATCACGAAGCTTAGCCGCATGTGAGGGAGCAATCCTTGTTGTCGATGCAGCACAAGGAATTGAGGCGCAAACGTTAGCAAATGTATATTTAGCACTGGAACATAACTTGGATATTATGCCGGTAATTAATAAAATTGATTTACCGAGTGCTGATCCAATCCGTGTCATTGCTGAGATTGAGGATGTCATTGGCCTTGAAGCACATGATGCACCTCTTATTTCTGCAAAACTAGGAACTAACATTGACCAAGTTTTAGAACAAATCGTAACAAAAATTTCTGCGCCAGTTGGTGATATCAATGCACCTTTAAAGGCGTTGATTTTTGATTCCGTTTATGATACTTACAAAGGTGTTATTATCTTCTGCCGTATTAAAGAAGGATTTGTAAGAAAAGGAACTATAATCAAGATGATGGCAACTGGTGCTACAGCAGAGGTTGTGGAATTGGGTACCTTTGGCCCGGGACAATTTATACCTGGAGAAGAATTATCAGCTGGTATGGTTGGCTATATTACTGCTAGCCTTAAGAATTTAAAGGATACGCATGTAGGTGATACCGTTACCGATGCAAAAAATCCATGTTCAGAATCACTTCCAGGATACAAAAAGGTAAATCCTATGGTTTACTGTGGTATGTATCCGGCAGATGGTGCCAAGTATCCAGATCTAAGAGATGCGTTAGAGAAACTTCAGTTAAATGATGCTTCCCTTCAATTTGAACCTGAAACCTCAATCGCGTTAGGATTTGGTTTCCGATGCGGTTTCTTAGGATTATTACATTTGGAAATCATTCAAGAGAGATTAGAAAGAGAATATAATCTAGATATAGTAACCACGGCACCAAGTGTTATTTATAAAGTCTATAAAACAGATGGTCAGTCCTTTGATATCACTAATCCAGCCAATCTACCTGATCCATCGGAGATTTCCTATATGGAGGAACCGATCGTTTCAGCGGAAATTATGGTAACAACCGAATTTGTTGGTTCGATTATGACCTTATGTCAGGAAAGACGTGGCGTTTACCTGGGTATTGAATATATGGAGGCTACGAGAGCACTTCTAAAATACGAATTACCACTGAATGAGATTATATATGATTTCTTTGACGCTTTAAAATCCCGTTCAAAAGGATATGCTTCTTTTGATTATGAATTAAAGGGTTATGTCAGATCTGAATTGGTGAAATTAGATATCCTAATTAATAAAGAAGAAGTAGATGCCTTGTCCTTTATTATTCATGCAGAGACTGCTTATGAACGTGGTAGAAAAATGTGTGAAAAGTTAAAGGTTGAGATTCCGCGTCAACTCTTTGAAATTCCGATCCAAGCTGCGATTGGAAGTAAAGTCATTGCAAGAGAAACGGTAAAGGCAATGAGAAAAGATGTACTTGCAAAGTGCTATGGTGGTGATATTTCCAGAAAGAGAAAGTTACTAGAGAAGCAAAAAGAAGGCAAGAAGAGAATGAGACAGGTTGGTAACGTTGAGATACCACAAAAAGCTTTTATGAGTGTCTTAAAACTTGATGAAGACTAGACATGTGCAGTAATATCGAAAAACACGCGTAAATTCAATCTATATTGCATTTACGCGTGTTTTTTATGTTTGTAATATTTTCAAAGGGGGTAGGGTCCTTATAATAAAATAGAGAGCATTACAGGATATCCCAAATCATGGTAGTGTTCTGGGCGCATATGATGTATAATACTATAGAATAAAATCGTGTTGTACTAAAAATGAAATAGAAAATATTTACATACCATGAGGAGATAAGAGTGAAAGATTTTTCAAATCTTTCACTCACAAAGTTTGTGCCTGCGAAATCCTCAGCACAAACTTAATATGCGCGGAAAATATGCGCAGAGATGAGGGAAAGCATGAAAAAGATAATAAAATTATTTGCTAATATAAAAACTGAACAGGATTGGCTTGCTAAGCAGAAGAGCTGGAAGCTTGTTCATACGAACGGCATATGTTATACCTTTGAAGCATGCGCTTGCGACTATAATTACGAATATATATTTTTTGACAAGAGCAAAAAAGAATTGGACAATATAAGAAATCAAATTTTAGATAGTGACATAGAATTTGTATGTAATTCCTCCTCCTGGTCATTATTTAGAAAAGATGCATCTAAGGGGGAAATCCATGTTTATTCCGACAATTATATAAAATATAAGATACTAATGAAAAAGTACAACTCATATATAGCTTTAGGCGCATGTTATCTGTGTCTTGGTTCTTCTCAGATTGCATTAGCATCATTACTGAATGGTTTGTTCGGATTATCATCGGCATTATTTTGTTTATCTAGTTCCATATATTTCATAGCTTCTACTTCTTTCAAAAAGTATTCTTTGGAATATGATGATGGTTCCTATGCTGACAGGATGAAAAAAGAAAAATAAAGGATACTTTCCTGTTGTATTAAAATGATGCTATGATAGGTGATTATACAATTACTGGATTGACGTCTACACCTAAAATTATAGGTAAGGTTAATTATAACGAAAGCGTTAGGTGATTTTATGATATTAAAGAATAAAAGGATAAGTTTACCTCTGACTTTACTTGAAATCCTACTTTGCGTCGCTCTTTTTGTCAAAATTTTTGGAATTGTACAATATAATAAGAATGTAGAATGCGGACAGATAATGGGAAAGCATCTATATAAGTTTGTAACTAGTATGAATACAGATAATCCATATATGCAAAAGGAAGATTTGCAAAGAGCAGATTTGGTAGATAGCTATCTGGCCCCTGTGGGATATACCGCATTAAACATGCCAGGGTTTCACGATGTAACTTTTACTTTGAAGAATACATTAACCTATTATACTGAGCCTAGCGTTTTATCCGATCATGCGGTGACTATTAAAAAAGGAACTACCTGTTATGATGATTATAAAGATAAAGACGGAATCGGAAATGCATATCAAATATTTGGTTTCCGCAGCTGGCCTTCCTACCTGCAGGGATGGCGGATTGTAATACCCTTTGCAACAGATGAAAATATTGAAATGTATAGAGCGAATGATGTGAAAACCAGTTATTATATTAGAACAAAGGATTTGTACCAGGCATATACAGACTACTGCGGAGAACATACCGATGATGTTTATTGGAATTTTTACGAGAAGGATAAGATACTGTATCAAAGAGGTTATTTTTTCTCCTTGGATTTTTTTAAACCAATAAGGGTAAAAATCACTATTACAATGGTTACAGCAATTGTAGGTATTGGAATCCTTTTGACTGGTTCTTATATTAGAAGAAGAGTCAATCAAAGCATTCAGTGAAGTTTAGGTGTATTATTAAAATTAATTATAGTACGTTTTAGATGAAGGGGGTATTTGATTTATGAAGGGTAATAATAAGGATAAGAAAAATTGCAAGGATGGAAATTCTTTAAAAGAGCTTGGATTATATATTCATATTCCTTTTTGCGTAAAGAAATGTGCGTATTGTGATTTTCTCTCTGCACCTGCAAGTGAAGCAACGAAGAAAAGATATATGGATTCGTTAATGACCGAAATCAGAAGTTATAGCGGTAAAGCAGATGAATATTTGGTGCAAACGATTTTTATCGGGGGTGGGACACCATCTTCTTTAGATACAGGGTATATTGAGGAAATGATGCGTACTTTGAAGCAAGTATTTCGTATCAAAGGAATTAACGATGGCGCAGAGAACATGGAAGAAACTGCAGAAATTTCAATCGAAGTGAACCCGGGTACTTTAAATAAGGAAAAGCTAGAAGGTTACCTAAGAGCTGGTATAAATCGTTTGAGCTTTGGACTACAATCAACGGATAATGAGGAATTGAAGCTTCTTGGGCGAATTCATACCTATGAACAATTTGAAGAAAATTTTCTACTTGCAAGGGAAGTAGGCTTTCATAATATTAATATTGATTTAATGTCAGCACTACCGGGGCAAACGGTGAAAGCATGGGAGACTACACTTGAAAAGGTGGTCTTGTTAAAGCCTGAACATATCTCGGCGTATAGTTTGATTATTGAAGAGGGTACGCCGTTTTATGCAAGATATGAGGGGGAACCCGAAGCAGTTGAAGACAAGGAGTTACTTCCGGGGGAAGAAACAGATCGGCTTATTTATGTAAGGACGAAAGAAATCTTAGAAGCAAATGATTATTGTAGATATGAAATTTCAAACTATGCAAAAGAAGGCTTCCAGTGTAAACACAATACCTCTTATTGGATAGGAACAGAATATTTGGGATTAGGTTTGGGCGCTTCCTCGTTAATTGATAATGCAAGATTTCATAATCTTTCTGATTTAGAGGAATATAGTAGCTTGTGTGAGCAGGATAGGAAAGATGATTCTATCGTTCGAAAGAGAAGTATCGACAAAAATAAGAAGAACGGAATTATTGATGATTCCATCGGCTTGCGAAGAGATATCGAACGTCTGACAGAAAGCGGACAGATGGAGGAATTTATGTTCCTTGGACTTAGAATGTGTCAAGGTGTAAACAAGGAAGCTTTTAAACAGAGATTTACGAAGAGTATTGAGACTATTTATGGTGTTGTTATAAATAAACTAATTAAGGAAGAACTGCTGGCTGCGGAGGGTGATAGATTATATCTGACGGATTACGGAATTGATGTCAGTAATATTGTATTAGCGCGCTTTTTACTGGAATAAAATACTACGTTGTGCAAAATAAACAGAATTGATTTTATTATATAAATACACTTTCAAAAACCCACCTCAGTAAGTTGAACTTCAACTAGGGGTAGGCTTTTTGTTTTATGTAGATACAAGTTCACTTTATAGAAACTATATATGGACTAAATGAATGATCGTTATTTCGCATAATTTTTGCTTTTATTAAATATTTTTTAAATTATTTTCAAAATATCCTTGACAAAATAAATCGACAGTGATATTTTATATGTAACGATGTTAGCACTCTATCAAGACGAGTGCTAACAAAACAAACAAAACTAAAGTCGAATAGGGGTGATTTGATGCAAATTGATGAAAGAAAATTGAAAATATTGCAGGCAATCATTCGCAACTATCTAGAAACAGGAGAACCGGTTGGTTCCAGAACCATTTCAAAATATACGGATCTTAATCTAAGCTCGGCTACCATTCGTAATGAGATGTCCGATCTAGAAGAGTTAGGATATATCGTTCAACCTCATACTTCCGCAGGACGAATTCCATCAGACAAAGGATACCGACTCTATGTTGATACCTTGTTAGTGGATAAGGTGCAAGAAGTCGAAGAAATGAAAGATCTTTTAATTCAAAAAGCAGATAAGATAGAAAATTTATTACAGCAAGTGGCAAAATTACTTGCAGTTAACACAAATTATGCAACGATGGTTAGTTCTCCACAGTATAAGACAAAAAAGGTAAAGTTTATTCAACTGACGGAATTAGAAGAAAATCAATTACTTACTGTTATCGTTTTAGATGGCAATATTGTTAAAAATAAGATGCTTCCGATTGACTCCTCATTAAGTAAAGAGACAATATTAAGATTAAATATTGTTTTTAATACATTTTTGCAAGGGTTAGATTTAACTGAAATTAATCTTCCTATTATTGCAAAGATGAAAGAGCAAGCGGGTGAATACAGTACCCTTGTCAGTGACATTTTAGATACCATTACACAAGCAGTGGCAGAAGAAAATGATTGTGAGATTTTTACATCTGGTGCAACAAATATTTTAAAGTATCCAGAGCTTAGTGATACAGCGAGTGCAACTGAGTTATTATATACCTTTGAAGAGAAGAAACTTCTTACTGAACTTATTCAAGATAGGCTAGAGGATGAAGAAAACAGAGGAATTCAAGTATATATTGGAAATGAAACGCCAGTGAAATCGATGAAAGATTGTTCTGTAGTTACTGCGACTTATGAGATAGAACAAGGTGTTTATGGTAAGATTGGTATTATTGGGCCTAAGAGAATGGATTATGAAAAGGTAGTCAGCACACTGCAATCCTTAATGGTGCAGCTTGATGATATATTTAAGAAAAAAACATAGGATAACGAAAGCGGGTGGTTAATTGACATTGGTAGAAAGGGATCAAGTGATTGAGGCGATGAAAGCTGCCATGGAGAAGGAGAAGGCAATGAAGGATCATGCAGAAGAATTAGTGGAAGACAAAATAGAAGATAGGAAAGAAGAGGAACAATTGGAAGCAAACGAATTTTTAGATAAAGAGGATATTTTAGAGGACCAAATTGAGATAGAAGAGACGGAAGAAATGGAAGAAATGGAAGAAGAGGAAGCTACTGAAGGCAAAGAAAAATCAAAGTCAGGAAAGAGCCTCTTTAAGAACAACAAGGGAAAAGCAAGTGCTGCGAAGGATCAAAAGATTGAGGAACTGAATGACAGAATGATGAGAACAATGGCTGAATTCGATAATTATAGAAAACGTTCTGAAAAAGAAAAAGCGCAGATGTATGAAATAGGAGCAAAAAATATTATTGAAAAAATACTTCCAATTGTAGATAATTTTGAGCGAGGCCTTGGTACTATTTCTGAAGAAGAGAAAGATGGCGCATTTGCACAAGGTATTGAAAAAATTTACAAACAACTCTTATCTTCGTTAGAAGAAGTTGGAGTGAAAAAAATTGATGCGGTAGGAAAAGAATTTGATCCAAATCTTCATAATGCGGTTATGCATACCGAAGATGAAAACTTTGGTGAAAATATCGTATCAGATGAGTTTCAAAAGGGTTATTTTTACCGTGATGCTGTAGTAAGACACAGCATGGTAAAGGTAGTAAACTAGTGTATTAAGTTCAAACTAATTATTTGAATGTAGCATATAAAAAAAATCATAATTATATTAGGAGGAATAAATCATGGGAAAAATCATTGGAATTGACTTAGGAACAACAAATTCATGCGTAGCAGTTATGGAAGGTGGAAAGCCGGTTGTTATCTCAAATACAGAAGGAGTTAGAACTACTCCATCCGTAGTAGCGTTCTCAAAAACAGGAGAAAGACTTGTTGGTGATCCTGCAAAACGTCAGGCAGTAACAAATTCAGACAAAACAATCTCTTCTATTAAGAGACATATGGGTACAGATTATAGAATAAATATTGATGATAAAAAGTACTCTCCGCAAGAAATATCTGCAATGATACTTCAAAAATTGAAAGCAGATGCAGAAAGTTATCTTGGAGAAAAGGTAACGGAGGCTGTTATTACTGTTCCTGCATACTTTAATGATGCACAGAGACAGGCAACAAAGGATGCTGGTAAGATTGCTGGTCTTGATGTAAAGAGAATTATCAATGAGCCTACTGCTGCAGCTCTAGCTTACGGACTTGATAATGAACATGAACAAAAGATTATGGTATATGATCTTGGTGGTGGAACATTCGATGTATCCATTATAGAGATTGGTGATGGTGTTATTGAAGTATTAGCAACTGCCGGTGATAATAGACTTGGTGGAGATGACTTTGATGAGAAAATTACAAGATATATGATTGATGAGTTTAAAAAATCAGACGGAGTTGATTTATCTTTAGATAAAATGGCATTACAAAGACTAAAGGAAGCAGCTGAGAAAGCAAAGAAGGAATTATCTTCTGCTACAACAACGAATATCAACCTTCCTTTCATTACAGCAACAGCAGAAGGACCAAAGCATTTTGACTTAAATTTAACTCGTGCTAAATTTGATGAATTAACACATGATTTAGTAGAGAGAACAACTGCTCCAGTGCAAAACGCACTCAGAGATGCTGGTATTACAGCTTCTGAACTTAGCAAAGTATTATTGGTTGGTGGTTCTACTCGTACTCCATCCGTTCAGGATAAAGTTAGAATGTTGACTGGTCAAGAGCCTTCAAAGACATTGAACCCAGATGAGTGTGTTGCAATTGGTGCTTCCATTCAAGGTGGTAAATTAGCAGGTGATGCAGGCGCAGGAGATATCCTTCTTCTTGATGTAACACCATTGTCACTTTCTATTGAAACTATGGGTGGTGTTGCAACTAGATTAATCGAGAGAAACACTACAATTCCTACAAAGAAGAGTCAAGTTTTCTCAACTGCTGCAGATAACCAAAGTGCCGTTGATATCAATGTAGTACAGGGTGAAAGACAGTTTGCGAAGGATAATAAGAGCCTTGGACAATTTAGATTAGATGGTATTCCACCAGCAAGAAGAGGTATTCCACAGATTGAGGTTACCTTTGATATTGATGCGAATGGTATCGTTAATGTATCTGCCAAGGATTTAGGAACTAGTAGAGAACAACATATTACAATTACTGCAGGCTCTAATCTTTCCGATTCTGACATTAGTAAGGCAGTAAAAGAAGCTGCTGAGTTTGAAGCACAGGATAAGAAACGTAAGGATGCAATTGATACAAGAAATGATGCTGACTCTATGGTATTCCAAACAGAAAAAGCATTAGGTGAAGTTGGCGATAAGATTAGTGCAGAGGACAAAGCTACGGTAGAAGCTGAACTTACACATTTAAAAGGACTTATCGAAAAATCCAATCCTGAGGTTATGTCTGATGGCGAAGTGGAAGATATTAAAGCAGCAAAAGAAAAACTTATGACAAGCGCACAAGCATTATTTGCAAAAGTTTATGAGCAAGCACAGGGTGGTGCTGCTGGAGCAGGACCTGATATGTCAGGAGCACAGAACTCTGGTACGAATGAATCCTATGCAAGTGATGATGTTGTAGATGGAGATTATAGAGAATTATAATTCTAATTGCCTAGGCAAATCATGATCAATAGGGGTTGTTGCAAAATGTTATATTTTGCAACAACCCCACTTGACGAAATTAAAAAGATTCAGTAAGATAAGGCTTATGGCAAGAAAAAACAAGGAAGATAGTAGGCGGTCAGAACAGACTGCCTATTTGTAAATGCAAAAGGGAAAAATTTTGCAGCTATGAAAGGTGAAGGAAAGATGGCAGATAAACGAGATTATTATGAGGTCTTAGGAGTACCTAAGGCAGCGACTGATACTGATTTAAAGAAAGCATATAGACAACAAGCGAAGTTGTATCATCCTGATACCAATCCAGGAAATAAAGAAGCAGAAGCAAAGTTTAAAGAAGCTTCCGAAGCCTATGCTGTACTTAGTGATGCAGATAAACGAAGACAATACGACCAATTTGGACACTCTGCTTTTGAAGGTGGCGCTGGTGGTGGCGGCTTTGATTTTAACAATATGGATATGGGTGATATTTTTGGCGATTTATTTGGTGATCTCTTTGGTGGAGGACGTTCTAGGCATGCAAGTAATGGACCAATGAACGGTGCCAATGTAAAAGCAGCTGTCAGAATTACCTTTGAAGAAGCCGTATCAGGAACGGATAAAGAAATAGATCTTAACTTAAAGGATGAGTGTACAACTTGTCATGGTACTGGTGCAAAACCGGGTACCAATGCTGACACTTGTACCAAATGTGGTGGTAAAGGTCAAGTAGTATATACGCAACAATCCTTATTTGGTATGGTTCGTAATGTACAAACATGTCCGGACTGTAGGGGTACAGGTAAGATTATCAAAGATAAATGTCAAGATTGCTATGGATCTGGTTTTGTTAGTAAGAAGAAGAAAATCAATGTGTCAATTCCAGCGGGTATTGATAATGGACAAAGTATAAGAATTCGTGATAAGGGTGAACCAGGTACGAACGGTGGAGGCAGAGGTGACCTACTTGTAGAGGTTACAGTAAGCAGACATCCAATTTTCCAACGTCAGGATTATGATATTTTCTCAACGGTACCAATTTCTTATGCACAAGCAACACTTGGCGGTGATGTGAAAATCAATACGGTAGATGGTGATGTTATGTATACCGTAAAAGCAGGCACACAGACGGATACCAAGGTACGCTTAAGAGAAAAAGGTGTTCCAACACTTCGTAATAAACAAGTCAGAGGAGATCACTATGTCACCTTAGTTGTTCAGATTCCAACGAAGTTATCAGCAGAACAAAAAGAGCTGCTACTTAAGTTTGATGAAGCAATGACAGGTACAAAGGATGCTAGCCTTGACAATGAGAATGATAAAGAAAAGGGAAAGAAAAAATTCTGGAAATAAGAGTGGAGACAAAAATGAAGTGGATTAAATTTACCATAGATACAACAACCGAGGCAGTTGACTTTATCAGTGATATGCTAGGCGATATTGGAATCGAAGGTATTGAGATCAGTGATAATGTTCCAATTACAGAAGAAGAAAAAAAACGTATGTTTATTGATATATTACCGGAGCTTGAAGAAGACGATGGAACGGCTAAGGTCAGCTTTTATATTGATTCAACGGAAGATGTTAAGGCTACCTTAGAAAAGGTCCGTATTGGGCTTGTGGAACTGTCTGACTTTGTATCAGTTGGTAGTTGTAATATCGAAGTATCAGAAACAGAGGATAAGGATTGGATCAATAATTGGAAAGTGTTCTTTAAGCCCTTTCGTATTGATGAAACGATTGTTATAAAGCCAACATGGGAGAAGCTCGAGGATGTTTCAGAGAACGATTTGGTCATCGAGATTGATCCGGGTACTTCCTTTGGAACGGGTTCTCATGAGACCACAAAGCTTTGTATCATTAGCTTAAAAAAATACATTCAACCAGATTCCATTCTTCTAGATGCCGGTACTGGGAGCGGAATTCTTTCAATTATAGGAAAAAAACTTGGAGCAAAAGAAGTATTAGGAATCGATATTGACCCTATTGCAACAAGTGCAGCCATGCTAAATGCCCAGGTAAACAAGCTTACAGTAATTGAGCTTCAAAGCAATTGCAGTTTTACTAAGACACAAGCATTAGGTGGATTATCCTTTGTTACAGGTAATATCATAGAAGATGATGGAATTCGCAGCCAAATTGGAAAAGATAAGTACGATATCGTTGTTGCCAATATTTTAGCAGATGTCATTATACCACTTTCTGCTGTAATTGGCGAAAATCTAAAGTCAGGCGGAATCTTTATTAGTTCTGGTATCATTAATACCAAGGAGGAAGTCGTAAGAGAAGCACTTCTTGCGAATTACTTTGAAATTTTGGAAGTAAATAGAATGGGTGACTGGGTATCTTTTGTAGTTAGAAAGTAATCGAAGGATTGAGCAGATGCCTATGATCTGACCCCATAAGGTTGAACATATACATTTATGTTACTTTGGACTTGGTCTTGTATTGCACAGGACTGAGTCCTTTTCGTTTACTCGTTAATTTCAATAAACATTATCCCTGTGCAAGAAGTTTTTCAAATGTAATAAAAAAAAAATCATTGAACATATGTTCTTTCTGCTATATAATGAAATTTATACATATAATAGATATGGTTGGGAATTTATAATACTGATTTATGCGATGAATAAGGAGATATTATGCGTCGATTTTATGTTACCACAGATCAAATTCAAGGTGAAAGAATAACCATTACTGGACCTGATGTCAATCATATGAAGAATGTACTTCGTATGAAGCAAGGGGAGGAAATAATAATTTGTAATGGACAAGGAAAAGATTGTTATTGTATAATAGATACAGTATCAGATGCAGAAATTACTGCGAAGATACAATCGAGTAGTGCAACGGATACCGAACTCAAGACCAGAATAACATTATTTCAAGGACTTCCAAAGAAGGACAAGATGGAACTCATTATTCAAAAAGCAGTTGAGCTTGGTGTTTATGAGATTGTTCCTGTGATGACGAAGCGAGTTATTGTAAAACTGGAGGACAAGAAGAAGGAAGAAAAGAAGTTAGAGCGTTGGCAACTCATTGCTGAAAGTGCAGCAAAGCAATCTGGCAGAGGCGTGATACCACTGATTAAGCCTGTTCAGTCGTATAAGGAAGCTATAAAAAATGCAAAAGAAATGGGTATTGGATTAATTCCTTATGAAAATGCAAAAGGAATACAGTATACCAAAGAGATTATTCAGAGTTTAAGGCAATATACTTCGATTGGAATCTTTATCGGACCCGAGGGAGGTTTTGAAGAAACGGAAGTAGAATTTGCGAAAGAAAATGGAATAAAGCCAATTACATTAGGTAGGAGAATACTAAGAACGGAAACAGCTGGACTTGCGGTACTATCCATGATGATGCTTGAATTGGAGGAATGACGACAAATACAAAGGGGAATTTGACGGCATAATCAATATTATGTAAGCTTTGCTGACTTTTTATTGTATGAATAATAGATGGGTTAATGAGGGAGGTAAGCAATTATATGGAGATACAATTATGGAGGGAAATTCTTGATCCGTATACCTTAGCAGTAGATGAATTGGTAGTAAAGTTTAATCATGTTATTAACGAATATAGAAATGTAGGAGCATATTCGCCAATTGAGCAAGTTACCGGTAGGGTCAAGACAATTTCAAGTATTTTAGAGAAAGCACAGAAAAAACAAATAGATCTTGAAAACTTCGAATTAAAGATTGAAGATATCGCGGGTATCCGTGTGATCTGCCAATTTGTTGAAGATATTTATAAGGTAGTAGATATTATCAAGAACCGATCCGATATGCGGATTAAAGGTGAAAAAGATTATATCAATAATATGAAAGAAAGTGGTTATCGGAGCTATCATATTGTTGTTTATTATAAGATTGAAACACTAAAAGGAACAAGAGAGATACAAGCGGAAATTCAGATCAGAACCCTTGCTATGAATTTTTGGGCAACAATAGAGCATTCTTTACAATATAAGTACAAGCAGAATATGCCGACGCATATTAGAGAACGATTGTCCTCTGCTTCGAATGCTATTCTTATCTTGGATCAAGAAATGTCCGTGGTTCGTGATGAGATAATGGATGCACAGAATTCTTTTAAGGTCAAAGCAAATATTGTAGCTGATATTCTCACTAATATTCAGAATCTTTATAAGGTTGCAAATAAGAGAGAAGTTGTAAAAATTCAGGATGAGTTCTTCCGAATTTATCAGAATGGTGATTTGGATCAACTGGAGCGTTTCAGCAAGGAACTTGATATTATTTCAGAGGGTTATCATGCACAAAGTCTACGATAAAAGTATATTAACGGAGTGAAAAAATGACATTACCTAAATTGTTTGAGGACAGAATGAAGAAGCTTTTGGGGGAAGAGTTTGAAGAATATTTACAATGTTATCAGAAGCCACATTTTGGCGGATTACGAGTAAATACTTTAAAGTTATCACCGGAGGATTTTGAAAATATCTGTCCTTTTCCTATGAAAAGAATTCCTTGGATTACGAATGGGTATTATTATGATACCGCAATTCAGCCTGCTAGACATCCCTATTACTATGCAGGGCTGTATTATATTCAAGAGCCAAGCGCTATGACACCGGCAAGTTTATTGCCGATAAGTAAGAAAGATAAGGTCTTGGACTTGTGCGCAGCGCCAGGAGGAAAGAGCACTGAGTTAGGTGCAAGGCTTGGTGGTGAAGGACTTTTGGTTGCCAATGATATCAGCAATTCGAGAGCAAAAGCATTACTAAAGAATATCGAGTTATTTGGAATACGAAACTCTGTTATTATGAGCGAGTCACCAAGTAAACTCGTAGATTATTTTCCAGAATACTTTGATAAGATATTAATTGATGCACCATGTTCTGGGGAAGGAATGTTTCGAAAAAATCCTGCTATGATGAAGAACTGGGAAGAGCAAGGCGTAGATTACTATAATGCGCTACAGAAGGAAATTATTATAGCTGCAGCAAAGATGCTAAAGCCGGGTGGGTATATGCTTTATTCAACCTGTACCTTCGCACCAGAAGAGGATGAATGTACCATAACCTATTTACTTGATGAGTGCCCAGAATTTCATGTAGTAAATCCAATTCCAAAGGAAAAAACACAAAAGGAATTTGGATTATCTTTTGAAGGTTTTGACTGTGGTAAACCAGAATGGATGGGCGGAAGAGAAGAACTGAAAAATTGTGTTAGACTATGGCCTCATAAGATAGACGGAGAAGGACATTTTATTGCCTTACTTCATAAAGAAGAAAAGATGAATGATTGTGTGGTAAATGAGTGCTATCAAGGGAATTCTATGACTAGGAACAAGAATGTGTTATCAGAAGAAGCACTTGATTTTATTTCAAAGCTAAAAATTCCTTATGAGATGAATCAGATTATTGTACTTGATGAACGGGTGTACTTGATACCAAAGGAACTGCCTGAATTAAAAGGGCTTCGAATCCTTCGACAGGGATTACTTCTTGGCGAGATGAAAAAACAACGGTTTGAGCCGGCACAAGCGCTTGCAAATGCATTAAGTAGCAAGGAATTTGACAAGATCATTCGACTTGATAGTGATGATCTAAGGGTAATTAAATATTTAAAATGTGAAACAATTGATGTGGAAGGTGAATATCAGGATGGATGGCAACTCATTTGTGTTGATGATTTTCCACTTGGCTGGGGTAAATTAACGAAGGGTATTTTAAAGAACAAATATTTCCCTGGGTGGAGATGGATGTAAAAATGAAAGGCAGATAGGTGAAGATATTATCTAACTGTGGAAAGTAGGAAGTAATATGGCAGTACAAATAAGACTAGATAAGTTTCTTGCAGATACGGGAATTGGAACAAGAAGTGATTTAAAAATAGCAATCCGCAAGGGAAGAGTTAAGGTTAATGGTGAAGTATGTAAGAAACCAGAAATGAAGATTAATAAGGATACGGATAAGATATCCTTTGATGATTCTTTCGTTGATTATCAAGAATATCTTTATTTCATGCTTCATAAGCCAGCAGGAGTTGTTTCAGCAACGATAGATAATGCTAGCGAAACAGTGATGGATCTGATTCCGAGTAAGCTTAGAAAAGACTTATTTCCGGTAGGAAGACTCGACAAGGATACCGAGGGATTTCTTTTGATTACGAATGACGGCGCTTTGGCTCATCAATTGCTTTCTCCCAAAAGGCATGTGGACAAGGTTTATTATGCTAAGGTAGAAGGAAATGTTACGGAGGAAGATAAGAAACAGCTTGAAGAAGGTGTAAATATTGGTGAGGATTATACTACGCTCCCTGCAAAACTTACAATACTAAAGTCGGATGAAATCTCAGAGATAGAATTAACCATTAGGGAAGGAAAATTTCATCAAGTAAAGCGTATGTTTGAGGCTATTGGAAAAGAAGTTATTTATCTCAAACGAGTGTCAATGGGTGGATTATCCCTAGATCCTGATTTAGAGATTGGGGAATATAGAAGCTTAACAGAGGATGAAATATCATATTTAAAGGGTTTGACAACAAGTAATTCTGCTATAGTACAGGAATCGGATGGCGAATAACTTTGACTAGGTAAAGAGGAGACAGAAGATGCTAAAGGATATTGATGCAGTAATATTTGATTTGGATGGAACGTTAGTAGATTCTATGTGGATGTGGGAAAGCATCGATGTTGAATATTTAAAACAATTTTCAATAGAATTACCACATGATTTGCAGAAAAATATAGAAGGAATGAGTTTTTCAGAAACTGCAATGTATTTCAAAAAGCGTTTTCAATTAGAGGATAGTTTGGAGAAGATTAAAAAAGATTGGAATCAGATGGCTTGGGAAAAATATAAGAACGAAGTTCCTGCAAAAGAAGGTGTGAAGGAGCTACTGAGTTATTTAAAACAACATGGAATACCCGCAGGAATTGCTACAAGTAATTCGAGAGAACTAGTGGATTTAATTATCGAGAAACTTCAAATCAAAGAATATTTTACTTCAATTCGAACTTCATGTGAGGTTGCAAAGGGAAAACCTGCCCCTGATATCTATTTACTCGTTGCGAAGGACCTAAATGCAGAACCAACAAGATGCCTCGTCTTTGAGGATGTCATACATGGCGTGATGGCTGGAAAGAATGCCAATATGAAGGTATGTGCAGTGTATGATAAATATTCAGAAAAAGATAAGGAACTAAAAAGAAGAATGTCTGATTATTACATTCATTCTATATCGGAAGTCTTACAAGGTACAAAATAGAAAATGTTAGGAGGAATAAGTTTAGTAATTACTTACTTAACTTAAATACATGGAAAAAGGAACCTACGGTTATATTGATCAAAAAAAGAAATCACAGCTGATAAAGACAATCATTGCATTTGCAATCGCATTTATCACTTTATTGGTTGGATATTTGTTAAATGATAATTCAAAGAAAAATATTTTTACAATACTTGCAGTACTAGTTGTCCTACCAGCAACGAAGCAACTCATCGGGTATATTTTATTTTTACCTTTTCATTCCATGAAAAAGCAAACCTATGAGGAAGTAAATCAGAAGAAAAAGGATACGGATTTCTTATATACCGATTTAATTATTACATCTAGGGAAAAAGTAATGAGTTTATCCTTCTTAATGATTAAGGGAAATAAAATTGTTGGCTTCTGCGAAAGAGAGAAAGAAAACGTAAATTACATTAGTGAATATCTGCAAAAGACAATTGAGGCTCGCATGTTACCATATAAGGTAAAAATTGTGAAGGATTATAAGATATTTATGAAGGAAATTGAAAAGGATAGCAATCAAGTGGTGGAAAGCAAGGATTTCAATGATCTGAAAGATTATATTAAGTCTCTTTTGGCTTAACTTAGGTGGTGAACGGATATGAAGCTAATCATAGTGGAACAAAATGAAGCAGGTCAGCGGTTAGACAAGCTCCTACTTAAAATCATGAATAAAGCGCCAAAAAGCTTTATCTATAAAATGTTGCGTAAAAAAAATATTGTTCTCAACGGGAAGAAAGCGGAAGGCTCTGAAAAGCTTGAACTTAAGGATGAAATCAAATTGTTTTTATCGGACGAAACGATTGAACTATTCAATGAAACTCTTGAGACTACAATAGTAGAACAAAACCTTTCCGTTGTTTATGAGGACCAGCATATTTTAATGGTGAATAAACCCTTAGGGTTACTTTCACAGAAGGCAGAGAAGGACGATGTATCTATGGTAGAACACATCATTTCCTATTTACTTTTGACAAATCAAATCACAAGGGAACAACTAAAGAGCTTCAAACCCGGTATTTGTAATCGATTGGATCGCAATACCAGCGGCCTTTTAATTGCGGGCAAGTCCCTTCTCGGATTACAGGAGATGGCAAAGCTTCTTAAAAACCGTTCTATGGATAAATATTATCTTTGTATTGTAAAAGGACGGGTTGATGAGAAAAAGCGGATTGAAGGCTGGCTTAGTAAAGATGAAGAGAAGAATCATGTAAAAATATATCAAGAACAACGAGAAGATACGGATAAGATATGTACTGAGTACGAACCGCTTGCGTTCTCTAAAACAATTACAAGCGCGAAGATGAATATATTATCTAGTGAAGAAAAGGAATTATCCCTTCCCTATACCTTGTTACAAGTTAAGTTGATTACAGGGCGTTCTCATCAAATTCGAGCCCATTTAGCAAGTATAGGTCATCCTATTGTTGGGGACTTTAAATATGGAGATTTAAAAACCAATGGTAGTTTTAAGAAGCGTTTCGGTTTGACACATCAACTTCTTCATTCGTACCGTATGAAATTTCCTCCGATGGAGGGAGAGTTATCCTATTTGTCTAATAAAGAGTTTACTGCACAAGTATCCGAAATATTTCAGAAGATAAGGGCAGAAATTTTTTAATCGAAAATACGATTCAAGTGCAGAAGTCCTTCCATAGCTGAATTATGAATATAGATATGGTAATATTCATTTAACAGACTTAATTGGGCTTTTTGTTCTTGAACCAAGTATATAAAGTGTTGCAGTAGTTATATATATGAAAGGAGACGTAGTATGCCATCATGGAATTCTAGGGGTCTTAGAGGCTCCATGCTAGAAGAATTAGTTAATCTCACGAACGAAAAATATCGTGAAAATAAGCTGGCATTAATTCAGAAGGTGCCAACGCCTATTACCCCAATTAATATTGATAAAGAAAATAGACATATTACACTTGCTTACTTTGGGCAAAAGAGTACCGTTGATTATATCGGAGTTGTACAGGGAGTTCCAGTATGCTTTGATGCAAAGGAATGTGCGGTGGATACGTTCAGTATGAATAATGTCCATGAACATCAGATTACTTTTATGAGGGAATTTGAAGAGCAGTGTGGAATCTCATTTTTACTGATCTATTTTAAGAAAAGAGATACTTATTATTATTTGAGTTATCAACAGTTATTTCAATTTTGGGACAGAGCGTTAAATGGTGGTAGAAAAAGCTTCCGCTTCGATGAACTTGATCCTTC